>Ga0207679_10000036_pt1 | contig 133834 bp, 99 predicted proteins | sample KBSC73metaG_FD_184320 | JGI IMG/M metagenome (GOLD analysis project Ga0207679, IMG submission 184320) | Corn rhizosphere microbial communities from Kellogg Biological Station, Michigan, USA - KBS C7-3 metaG (SPAdes) (version 2) | ecosystem: Host-associated > Plants > Roots > Rhizosphere > Soil...
TCGATGTGATCAACCAGATCAAAATCGAAAACCCACACCTGTGGGATGCCGAGATGAAGGAAGAAGCGACCCAGATGATCCTGCAAGGGACGCAGCTGGAGATCGAATATGCGCGCGATACCATGCCGCGCGGCGTGCTGGGTATGAACGCGGCGATGATGGAGGATTACCTCAAGTTCATCGCTAACCGTCGCCTGTCGCAGATTGGCTTGAAGGAAGAGTACCCAGGCACGACCAACCCGTTCCCGTGGATGAGCGAGATCATGGACTTGAAGAAAGAGAAGAATTTCTTTGAGACCCGGGTAATCGAGTACCAGACCGGCGGCGCGCTGAGCTGGGACTAAGCCCTACCCTGGGCCATGTTCAACTTGACCGAAACGCCCTCAAGAACCGTGAAATGTCGCACTCCAGTGGTGCGACAAATCACGCCAGGCTGTCGCGGTTACGAAGCGCATTCTGCATCTCGAGAGCCTGGTCGAGCGTGCGCTGCAGCTCGTCATCATTCCAGGGTTTGCTGATATAGCGGTAAACGTACCCATCGCTGATTGCCTGAGTAATCATGCTCATGTCGGCATAGCCGGTGAGCAGGATATTCACGCATTCTGGATTGCGCCTATACACCTCGCGGAGCAGCGTCGGACCGTCCATCAACGGCATGCGCGCATCGCAAACGATCAAGTCGATAGAGTGCTGTTCGAAAAGACTCAGTGCCTGCGCGCCATTAGTCGCCAACAGCAAGTCATAAGGTTTGCCACGCAACAGGCGCCGGAGGCTGTTGAGGATACTTTCTTCATCATCCACCAGCATGACGGTGTAGCGTTTTACGCAGGAAGTGGGGGCGTTCATGATCAGCGTCCTTCGGCGGCAGAAGTAGCGAGGGCCTGCACCTGGGGCTGGCGTAATGGTAACCACGCCCGGAAGCAACTTCCCCTACCCGGCTCACTCTCGACGGTGAGCCGCCCATGGTGCTTGACGATGATGCTATACGACAACGACAGGCCCAGGCCCGAGCCCATGCCCACCGGCTTGGTGGTGAAGAACGGTTCGAATATCCGGTTCTGGATCTCAAGGGGGATACCATGGCCGTTGTCGGCGATCTCAACGAACACACCGCCGTCCTCCCTGCCACTCCTGATGGTGATTTGGCCGTCGGCACCCACAGCATGGCTTGCGTTGATGAGCAAGTTCAGAAAGACCTGATTGATCTGTGAGCCCATGCATTCAATAGGCTCGATATCGCCGTAGCACTTGATCACCTGGGCCTTGAACTTGATCTCGTTCCAGATAACGTTAAGGGTGCTATCGAGCCCTTTGTGCAGATCGGCCAACTGCCATTCATAACTGTCGACATGGGAGAACTCGCGCAGGTCCTTGACGATGCGAGTGACCCGGTCGAGACCGTCGACCGATTCCACAAGCAGCTCGTCGATGTCCTGACGCATGAAGTCGTAATCCACCTTGTCACGCATCGCCGCCAGCTCGGGATGAGCATCGGCATGGCTTTCGTCACTCGCCTGCTCATAAGCCTCGAGCAGCGCGAAAATGTCCACGAGGTAACGACGCAGGCTGTTGACGTTGGAGCAGACAAAGCCGATCGGGTTATTGATCTCGTGGGCCACCCCCGCAGCCAGTTGCCCTATCGCCGCCATCTTCTCGGACTGCAGCAACTGCGCCTGCGCATCTTCGAGCCGCGCGATCAGCAGCGCCTGGGCGCCCTTTTCCTCTTCCAGCAGCTTGTTCAGGTGCGTCAGCTCGAGTTGACGGGCAGCGGTGTCGGTCGTATCACTGATGGCTAAGCCCACGCCCAGGCTGCTGCCATCGGCGTCTTGCACCGGGAAGAAAGTGCAATTCTGGTACATGTGCCGAACCAGTCCACTGATGGGCCGGGTGCTTTCGAAATTGAACAGGTGCGGCCGTTGCTGCCACGAAGTGAAAGCAAAGTTTTGCAGAGTGAGGACGCTGTTGATCTTCTGCCGGGTCCAGACCTCCGGTAGCTCAGGAAAGGCTTCGAACAGCGTACGGCCAACAAGTTCTTCGGCGCTGCGGCCGCTGTTGATGGACATGAAGTGGTTCGAGAACAGCACTTTGCAGTCCTTATCGACGAGCAGCACACCCATGTTGATGGCCGTGAGCATCGACTCAAGGGTTTCCCGGGAGATTGCCTTGCTGTCTGTCATGAGAGGTCCCTTCAAAGCTCGTCCAGCAAACGATCAATGGCCCGAACGACAACGCCTGCTGTACGTTCAGTGATGCAGATCAGCAAGTCGCAGGAGAATTGATGAGCCTCAACCTCGAAGCGGATTTCCAACACCATCGCAAGGTGTTCATTCAGGTTCAACTCATCCAGTGCGTTCGCTTCCTGATCCCTGTGGACGAGAATGGATGGCGCGTCATAGCTCACTTGAGTCGCCACCTGTTTTGCCAGGCCACTGATGCAGGCGCCGGTCAGAATGTTGGTGACATCGAGCATCAGCTCGTCCTGCTGGTCCAGACCGCCGCCCTTGTAGCCCAGCAGTTCGGCCAGTTCATCTGCCCCCATGCAGCCAAAGCACACGAACACTTCTCCGCGTAACTCCCCGAGGAAAGACTGGCGGGTGACGATCATGAAGCTTCGGCGCAGATGCTCCGGAATCGCCAGGTTATTCTGTTCCCGGATCAGCGGGTGAATAAAAGGAACCGAAAGCGTGACCATGGTATTGGTCAGCAGGGCCAGTCGCTCGGCCGCCTGCCCCATGGCGATATTCATCAGTTCCTGCAGGGCATCGCGTTGGTCTTCGGTGAGCTCGGCCAAGGTTTCCATCAAAGCACTCCTATGAGGTGTAAAGCTTCGAGTAGAGCTTCAGCCGTAACAGGCTTGGCCACAAAGGCAGCGGCGCCCAGGTTGAATACGAGTTGCCTGGCCCGGGGCTGGATGTCTGCGCTGATCACGACGACCACCACATTGGCGTCTTCGCGCTTGAGCGCCTCCAGGGTCTGGAAACCGTCCATGACGGGCATGGTGAGGTCGAGAAAAAGCAAATCGACCAAGCCCGCGTGATAGGCCTCCATCACCTCGGAGCCGTTACAGGCTTGGCGGACATCTTCGGTCAGTGATTCTGGCAGGGCACGCAAGACCAACTTGCGGGACATGGATGAGTCATCGGCGATTAGAACTTTCATGGTGCACTCCACATTTATGAAGTGTCCTACGGCTTCAGTCGCGGCCGAAGAAACTACAATTTCTTTTATTCTTTCAAGCACTCTAGCGTGACAAATAGCAAAGAGCCATCAGGAAATCCTGATATTGCGTGAGTGTTTTGCGATATAGCGTCGATGATCAGTGATCTGGGACGCCCACCTTATATAGTGGCGAGCGGGCTTGCCCCGCGTTGGGCTGCGAAGCGGCCCCCAAAACCAGGGCACTGCGGTGTGTCAGTTAAAAACACCTCGCCTGTAATGGGGCCGCTGCGCAGCCCAACGCGGGGCAAGCCCGCTCGCCACAACAGCCCGCTCGCCACAGGTGACTGTTTGCTCAGCCTTCCCACTTGCTCTGCGTTGTTCAGGAGGCCCAGGAGGCGACGCGCTCCGGCAGCAGGCCATACTGCTCAATCGCCCGCTGGCACACCCGCGGCTCCAGACTGCCCTGCTCTACCAACGCAGTGAGTGCAGCCAGCACAATGTGATGACGATCCACCTCAAAGAAATCGCGCAACGCCGCCCGTGTATCACTGCGTCCGAAACCATCGGTGCCGAGCACGGTGTAGCTGGAGTCCAGGTACGAACCGATCATCTGCGGCACCGCCCGCACGTAGTCAGATACCGCCACCACCGGCGCGCCCGTGGGCAAGCAGTCTGCCAGGTGACTGGTGCGTGCGGCCTGCAGCGGATGCAGGCGATTCCAGCGTTCCACCTCGCGCGCCTCGCGGGCCAGTTCGCTGAAGCTGGTGACGCTGAACACCTCGCTCGCCACCTGCCAATCATCTGCCAGCAACTGCGCCGCCACCTGGGCTTCGCGCAACAACGTGCCGGAGCCCAGCAGGCGTACTTGAGCGGCGCTGGCGCCTTCCAGGCGATACAAGCCCTTGATGATTGCGCCCTCCACGCCCTGGGGCAGAGTCGGTTGCGGGTAGTTTTCGTTCATCAGGGTCACGTAGTAGAACTCGTCTACGTCGTGTTCGAGCATCTGGCGCATGCCATGGTCGAGGATCACCGCAAACTCGCCGGCAAAGGCCGGATCGTAGGCGCGGCAATTGGGCACCGTGGCGGCGGTCAGGTGACTGCTGCCGTCCTGGTGCTGCAAGCCTTCACCGCCCAGGGTGGTACGCCCGGCGGTGGCGCCGAGCAGAAAGCCGCGGGCACGCTGGTCAGCGGCGGCCCAGATCAGGTCCCCCACACGCTGGAAGCCGAACATCGAGTAATAGATGTAGAAGGGCAACATGCGCAGGCCGTGAACAGAGTAGCTGGTGGCTGCCGCGACCCAGGAACTGATGGCACTGGCCTCGCTGATGCCCTCTTCGAGGATTTGCCCGTCGGTGGCTTCGCGGTAACTGAGGATCGAGCCAATGTCTTCCGGCTCGTAGCGCTGGCCGACGCTGGAATAGATACCAATCTGCTTGAACAGGTTGGCCATGCCGAAGGTCCGCGCCTCATCGGCAACGATGGGCACGATGCGCGGGCCGAGGGCCTTGTCCTTGAGCAGGTTGGTCAGCATGCGCACGAAGGCCATGGTGGTGGACATTTCCTTGCCGTCGGCGGCCGTGGCAAAACCGGCGTACCCCGTCACGGGAGGCACGGTAACCGGCGCGGCGAGCTGGCTGCGGCTGGGCACATAACCGCCCAGGGCCTGGCGCCGCTGGTGCAGGTAGCGCAGTTCAAGGCTGTCATCCGCCGGCTTGAAGAAACTCAGGGATTCGGCCTGCGCATCCGACAGGGGCAGTTGGAAGCGATTGCGAAAGGCGATCAGTGCTTCGCGATCGAGCTTCTTCTGTTGGTGGGTGGTCATCTTGCCCTGCCCGGCCTCGCCCATGCCGAAGCCCTTTTTGGTCTGGGCCAGGATCACCGTGGGCTTGCCCTTGACCCGACGCGCGGCGTGGTAGGCGGCGTGGATCTTGACCATGTCATGGCCGCCACGCTTGAGCCGGTCGATCTGTTCATCACTCATCCCCTCGACCAGAGCGGCCAGGGATGGGCTTTGGCCAAAAAAATGTTCGCGATTATAGGCGCCGTCCTTGGCCGCGAAGGTCTGGAATTGCCCGTCCACGGTGTGCGACAGGGTATCGACCAGCGCACCGTCGGCGTCGTTGGCGAGCAAGGCATCCCAGTCCGAGCCCCACACCAGCTTGATCACGTTCCAGCCCGCGCCACCGAACAAGGCCTCCAGTTCATCGATGATCCGCCCATTGCCGCGCACCGGGCCGTCGAGACGTTGCAGGTTGCAATTGACCACCCAGGTCAGGTTGTCGAGGCCTTCGCGGGCGGCCAGGGTCAGGGCCGACATGCTTTCCGGTTCGTCCATCTCGCCGTCGCCGAACACGCCCCACACATGGCGGTCGGTGGTGTCCTGCAAGCCGCGATGCTGCAGATAGCGCATAAAGCGCGCCTGGAAAATCGAGCTGATCGGGCCAATGCCCATGGAACCGGTGGGAAATTGCCAGAAGTCCGGCATCAACCACGGATGAGGGTAACTGGAGAGCCCCCGCGCACCGGCCTTGGCCCCGCCGATTTCCTGGCGATAGTGAGCCAGGTCCTGTTCGCTCAGGCGCCCTTCAAGGAAAGCGCGCGCATAGATACCGGGAGCGGAATGAGGTTGATAGAACACCAGGTCGCCGCCAAACCCGTCGTTGCGTGCGCGGAAAAAGTGGTTGAAGCCCACTTCGAACAAATCCGCCGCACTGGCGTAGCTGGCGATATGGCCGCCGAGCTCGCCATAGGCCTGGTTGGCGCGCACGACCATGGCCAAGGCATTCCAGCGCACCAACGAGGCCAGGCGCTCCTCGGTGGCCAGGTCACCGGGAAATGCCGGCTGCTGGTCGACGCTGATGCTGTTGACATAGGGCGTGCCGTGGCGCGGTTTCCAATCGATGTGGGGGGCACGGCCTTCGCGGGCCAGCAGGTCAAGGATCTGCCGTGCACGCGCGGGGCCGGCGTTGGCCACCAGTGAGGCCAGGGCATCGCGCCATTCGCTCAGTTCTTCGTCGTCCACTGCGGTGTGATTCACTGCACTCGCGAAACCATTCATGGGCACCTCCGGGCTTTTTTCCAGTTTATGTCGGTTACGGAGGATTTTTTGCCTATTTTCAGGCGCTGCAGAGCGCTTTTTGAGCATGAATCACTGCCAATCAGATTTTTCCCAGCACGTTGTGCTCCAGCGCCGTGTCCATCCCTCACAAAAAAACCGCAACTGTGTTTAAAATGCCGCCCGCTCAATGAATGACGCACAACGATGAACCCAGACGCACTCGCCACGCTGCATGCCCACCTGCTCACGGCCCTGGCCGATGCGCCCACGGAAACCCGCCGCCTGTTCCACGGCCGTGGCCGCTGCTGGCCGGGCCTGGAGCAACTGACGGTCGATTGGTTGCAAGGGGTGGTGCTGGTCGCGCTGTTCAAGGAACCGGAAACGGCGCAGCTGGATGCCTTGAAGCAGTGGTTGAGCACTTTCGAATGGGCGCGGTACGGCGTGCGCAGCGTCGCCTTGCAACACCGTTACCTGCCGCAAAGCACCACCGAATGGTTGTTCGGCGAAGCCGTCGACGCGTTGACGATCACCGAAGGCGGCCTGCGCTATTTGATCGACCTGGGGAAAAAACAGAACAGCGGTCTGTTCCTCGATATGCGCTACGGTCGCAATTGGGTGCGTGAGCAGGCCAAGGGCCAGCGGGTACTCAACCTGTTCGCCTACACCTGCGGTTTCTCCGTGGCCGCCATCGAAGGCGGTGCCGAGCATGTGGTGAACCTGGACATGGCCCGTGGCGCCCTCAGCCGTGGCCGCGACAACCATCGGCTGAACGGTCATGACCTGGGCAAAGTGACCTTCCTCGGCCACGACCTGTTCAAGTCCTGGGCCAAGGTGACGAATAGCGGCCCCTACGACCTCGTGATCATTGACCCGCCGTCCTTCCAGAAAGGCAGCTTCCTGTTGACCAAGGACTACCAGCGTGTGCTGCGCCGCCTGCCGGACTTGCTCACGGCACAGGGCACGGTGCTGGCATGCATGAACGATCCGGCGTTCGGCGAAGACTTCCTGATCGACAGCGTCACGCGCGAAGCACCGGGCCTGCGCTTTATCGAACGGCTGCAAAACCCGCCGGAATTTCCGGATATCGACGCGCAAAGTGGCCTGAAAGCGCTGGTGTTCCGCCAGGGCTGATGCTGAATCGTCCTACGCTTGCTACGCTAGGCAATACACCGGGGCGGTGAACCTTATCCCCCCCTTCCCGGTCGATACCTGCATTCCCTGGCCAGACTCGACGGTGTCACACCGTCGGCTGCCCCGTTTCACCTTTGGAGAACCGCCCGTGATATCGACCCTGCATGTAGCCAGACTGAAAGCCTGGGGCGCCCACGGCTTTACCGCCACCGGTGTGGTATTGGCCTTCCTGGCCACCCTGGCGCTGCTGGAAAACTCACCCAAGGCTTGCCTGCTATGGCTGGGCCTGGCGCTGGTGGTCGATGGCGTGGATGGCTCGCTGGCTCGCCGGGTGAATGTCAGCACGGTACTGCCCAGCTTTGACGGTTCGGTGTTGGACCTGGTGATCGACTACCTGACCTACGTATTTATCCCGGCACTGTTTATCTATCGCTATATCGACCTGCCGGACTTCACCCACTTGTTCACGGTGTCGGTGATCCTGGTGTCGTCGTTGTTCTGCTTCTGCAACGTGAACATGAAGAGCAAGGACAACTACTTCGTCGGCTTCCCGGCCGCGTGGAATGTGGTTGCCCTCTGCGTGTATATCATCCAGCCAGACGCCTGGGTGACCTTGTTGACCGTGATCGGCCTGGCGCTGCTGACCGTGACGCCGATGAAGTTTTTGCATCCGTTCCGGGTCAAGCGCTTCATGCCGATCAATATCGCGGTGACCACGATCTGGTTGCTGTGCAGCTTTTTGATGGTGGTGGATTACCCCAATACCAACCCGTGGACATTCGGCTTGTGGTCGCTGATGTCGGCGTATTTCCTCGGGATTTGCATCTGGCGCACGGCGCTGGAGTGGCTGGGCACGCACAAATAGCCAAGCGGGCACGGTAAAACATGTGGGGGGGCTTGCCCCCGATGAGCATGGGTATCTACACAACTGTGTAGCAACCAACGCTAACCACGATGCGAAGCGAGCCGCTCTTGATCTTGCTTTAGATCTTGATCTTGATCTCAGGCGCCCCGTTAAACCACGCTGGCCGCAATTCGACAGTGATTTGGGGGGTAAACCGGCAGGGATGCCGGTTTAGCCGCCCCGCGCCATGGATGGCGCGTGGCGGCGGCCCCCCAAATCAATGTCGGATTGCGGGCACACCGAGCCTGGGCGAGGTGCCGAGTGGTGGGGCAAGAGCCCTTTTGGTTACTTTTGGCTGGGCCGGCATCCCGGGCTCTTTTCCAAAAGTGACCCGCTGTAAGAGCGGAACCCTAAGTTGCCGTTACCGCAGCAATGGATATGTACCTGATCCAATCCAAAAAAATGGTCGGCCCAGAGCCCGCCATCGGGGGCAAGCCCCCTCCCACATTTAGGTCGCGGTGCATCCGTTAGATAGCCGTCGCCCCCCGAGCAGTCACGGGGGCAAGCTCCCTCGCCACAGGTTCAGGGCCATGCCAAAGTTGTGTAGATACCCATGCCCCGATGAGGGTGTGTCAGTCAGCTTATCTGTCACTGATACACCCTCATCGGGAAAGCCACCTCCCACATTTGGTTCTGCGTACCTCAGGCAGGTAAGATGGCGGCCCTTCGCACAGCGCTTTTGCTGCGCCCTGCCACCATTAAGCCCTGCCCAATGCCTTTCGAACTCAGCGTAGACCTCACCACCCTCGCCATTCTGGCCGTCGTGGCCTTTATCGCCGGCTTCATCGACGCCATCGCCGGCGGCGGTGGGTTGCTCACCACCCCGGCCCTGCTCACCGCGGGCATGCCGCCCCACCTGGTGTTGGGCACCAACAAGCTTAGTTCCACCTTCGGCTCGGCCACCGCCAGCTTCACCTTCTACCGGCGCAAGCTGTTCCACCCGCGCCAATGGGTGCACGCCATCGTCGGCACCTTGGTCGGCGCACTGGCCGGGGCCGTGGTCGCCCACTACCTGCCCGCCGAAACCCTGAACAAGATGCTGCCGGTCATTGTCTTTGGCTGTGGCCTGTACCTGTTATTCGGTGGCACACCCAAGGCTGCGCTGGATGCCGATGCACCGATCAAGAAGAAATGGCAAAGCACCCAAGGCTTTGGCCTGGGTTTCTATGATGGCGTAGCCGGGCCAGGTACGGGCGCGTTCTGGACCGTGAGCACAATGCTGCTGCACCCCATCGACCTGGTGAAGGCCAGCGGCGTGGCGCGCAGCATGAACTTCGTCAGCAACGCGGCGGCGCTGTCGGTGTTTATCTTCAACGGCTCGGTGGATTGGATCGTCGGCCTGGCCATGGGCATCTCGGTGATGTGCGGCGCATTCTTTGGCGCACGCAGCGCAATCAGCGGCGGCGCCAAATTCATTCGCCCGGTGTTTATCACCGTGGTCCTTGGCCTGACTGTACGCCTAGCCTGGCAGCACTGGTTCAGCGTGGCCTAAGCGACGCGCGACGTACAGGTCGATCAGGTAGCGCGCAATCGAGCGTGACGCCGGCAACGGCGGCAGGTCGTGGATGTTGAACCACTGCGCGTCCTCGATTTCGTCAGCCTGGGGCACGATATCGCCGCCGGCGTACTCGGCATGGAAGCCCAGCATCATCGAGTGAGGGAACGGCCAGCACTGGCTGCCCATGTACTGGATGTTGCGCACCTCCACCTGCACTTCTTCGCGCACTTCACGGATCAAGCAGTCTTCGGCCGACTCACCCGGTTCGGCAAACCCCGCCAACGTGCTGTACACCCCAGGCACAAAGCGTGGCGAACGCGCCAGCAGGATCTCATCACCGCGGGTCACCAGCACGATCATGCTTGGCGAGATACGCGGGTAGCTGCGCAGGTCACAGGCCTCACAGAACATCGCTCGCTCACGGGGCACCTGGACCATGGCCTGCCCGCAACTCCCGCAGAACCGGTGTTCCCGGGCCCAAGTACCGATCTGCGCGGCATAGCCCAACACTTTGTAAAGCCGGTGATCACCTTGCAACATGAAGCCGCGCAGGCCCTGCCAACTGCAGCCGGGGACCTCGCTGGCGGCGTTGAGCTCCAGCAGGTACACCGGCTCGCCGTCGAGGTGGCCGATACCGTGTTCGGCGAACACCGAAAGGTCTTGGCGCTTGAGCCATTCCCGTGGGAACAGCGGGCCGTTGGTGTCATGCAAAAAGCCGTCGCGGCTGCGGGCGACAGCCCAGCCGCCGGGGGTTTGGTTGTCCAGCAGCGTAGTGGTAATCCAGCCTGGGGTCATGTCAGTCAATCCACGAATTCGGGTTTCTGCTTGCTCATATGGGCCGCGATGGCCACGCGCAGGTCGTTGGATTGCAACATAGCCGAGTTCCAGGTGGCAACGTATTCCAGGCCGTCATTGACCGTATGGTCACGCATGTAGCTGATCATGGCCTTGGTACCGGTCACGGCGATCGGCGATTTGGCGGCGATTTCATGGGCGATTTCCAGAACGCCGGCCAACAGGCTTTGCTGGTCGGCATACACGCGATTGACCAGGCCGATGCTGCGCGCTTCCTCGGCACTGAACGCGCGGCCGGTATAGGCCAGCTCACGCAGCATGCCGTCGCCGATAATGCGCGGCAGGCGTTGCAGGGTGCCGACGTCAGCGGCCATGCCGATGTCGATTTCCTTGATGGAGAATTGCGCGTCCTCGGCGGCGTAACGCATGTCGCAGGCGCTGATCAGGTCGATGGCCCCCCCAATGCAGTAACCCTGGATCGCCGCCAGCACCGGCTTGCGGCAGTTGTCGACGGCGTTGAACGAGGCTTGCAACTCAAGGATCTTGCGGCGCAGCAGGCGTGCGTTACGGCCCACGTCCTTGCCGAACGCATTGGCCACCGAGGCCAGCATCATCAGGTCGATACCGGACGAAAAGTGCTTGCCGGCACCGCTGAGTACCACGGCGCGCACGGCGTCGGTGTCTTCCACCCATTGGAAGATATCGATGATCTCGGTCCAGAACGCCGCGTTCATCGCGTTGATCTTTTCCGGGCGGTTGATCTGCACATGGGCAACGTTACCGATGAGTTCGACGACGAAAGCTTGGTATTCGGACATGGCAGTGATCCCTGGCTGGCGATTGAGAAAGGCCAGACTATAACAAGGGTGCACAAGGGCGCATCGGCCAAAAACAGGACTGGTAAAAGCCATTGAATGCAGTGGCGCAGGGTTGACGGCACGCCGATACATTTCATCCAGGCCCGACGGTTTATCGGCTATACACTCTGGGGCACTGTCTGGAGTCGTTTATGCCGTCCACGTTTCGCTCATCGTTGATTCTGGCCCTGGTGGTCGTGTTCACCGGCATTGGCGCCGGCCTGGGCGGGATGCTCCTGGCGTTGCTGCTGCATGGCATCCAACACCTGGCCTACGGCTACAGCCTCGACAGCCTGGTCGGGCATGAAACCTTTCTGCGGGGTGTCACTGCCGCGCCCCCCGAGCGGCGCTTGCAGGTATTGGTGGTGTGCGGCCTGGTCGCCGGCCTGGGTTGGTGGGCCGTGTATCGCTATGGTCGCCCGCTGGTGAGCATCAAGCAGGCGGTGTCATCCACGATGCCGATCATGCCGCCCAAGACCACCCTCGCCCACGCCCTGTTGCAGATCGTCACCGTGGCGCTGGGCTCGCCCCTGGGCCGTGAAGTGGCGCCGCGCGAGGTCGGCGCACTGGCCGGCAGTTGGTTGTCGCAACGCGCGCGGCTGACGCCGGATATGCACCGTTTGATCGTTGCCTGTGGCGCGGGCGCGGGCCTGGCGGCGGTGTACAACGTGCCGCTGGGCGGCGCGGTGTTTGTGCTGGAGGTGCTGGTGGGCGCGTTCAGTTGGCCCGCGGCGCTGATCGCCCTGGCGACCTCGGCCATTGGTGCGGCCGTGGCCTGGATCGGGTTGGGAGCGGAGGCGCAGTACGTGGTGCCGCATTTTGTCCTGAGCCCGGCATTGATCGCCTGGGCCGTGGTCTGCGGGCCGCTGTTTGGCATGGCCGCCTACGGTTTCACGCGCCTGACCGGCGCCGCGCGGGCGAACGCCGCGCGCGGCTGGCGCCTGCCGGTGCTGTGCTTGATTAATTTCACGCTCATCGGCGGCCTGGCGATGCTGCTGCCGCAAATCCTCGGCAATGGCAAAGGCCCGGCGCAATTGGGCTTCGACAATGAACTGACGATCGGCCTGGCCGCGCTGTTGCTGCTGGTCAAGGTGCTGATCACCACCAGCAGCCTGCGCGCCGGAGCCGAGGGCGGGCTGTTGACGCCCGGCCTGGCCAACGGCGCGCTACTGGCGATTATCCTCGGCGGCGCCTGGAGCCTGGCGTGGCCGGGGGTACCGTTGGGGGCTTTCGCGATCATCGGCGCGGCCGCTTTCCTGGCCGCCAGCATGAGCATGCCGCTGACAGCGATCGTGCTGGTGGCGGAATTCACCCGTATCGAGCATGACTTCCTGGTACCGATTATTCTCGCGGTGGTGGGTGCGGTCTGCGTGAGCAAGCTGTGCCAACGCTGGGAAAGTGCTGGAAAAAAGCCGGCCCAAGCGCCATCCTGCGCGCTTTAAGCCGCCCCATCAGCGGCGCTCGACGTTTAAGGACATGCCCATGCTCACCCAACCCCTCACCCCCGCCGATTTCGAATTTATCGAAGACACCCTGCTCCAGTACGGCGATGACCATTCGGTGCTGAACCTGGCTGAGCTCGACGGCTACTTCACGGCCTTGGTGTCCAGCCCGGCGCAGGTGGATATCGCCGAATGGTTCCCGGCGATCTGGGGTGGGCAAAACCCGGACTGGGAAAGCGCCGAGCAAGCCAAGCAGTTCCTCGAACTGTGCGTACGCCATATGAACGCCCTCGCCACACAGCTGGCCACCGATGCCCAGGGTTTCAAGGCGCGCTTCGATGACACCGAGCATCAGGGGCAAACCGTGACCCTCGCCGAAGAATGGTGCTTTGGTTATATCCGTGGTGCCGCGATCGGCAACTGGCCGGACCTGCCCGCTGAACAGGCCGCGAACCTGGAGAAAATCTCCTGGTGCGCCGAACAGGACAACTTCGAGTTGCCGGCCGACCTCGATGTACAGGCCCACCAGCAGCGCGCCAGCGCAATCGAACCGGCCGCCCGGGCGCTGCACGATTACTGGCTCGCCCAGCGCTAAGCCTCGACAAGCGTGGCGTCTATGCCCGATTATTCGGGTCCGCCCGTCGGCCACTCCGTACCACCTTGCCTGAATCAGGAGCCTTGTACCTTGAGTTCGCAGAAAACCGTGACCGTTACACCGCCCAATTTCCCCCTCACTGGCAAGGTCGCGCCCCCCGGCTCCAAATCCATTACCAACCGCGCCCTGCTGCTGGCGGCCCTGGCCACCGGCACCAGTCGCCTGAGCGGCGCACTGAAGAGTGATGACACCCGGCACATGTCGGTGGCCCTGCGCCAGATGGGCGTGATCATCGATGAGCCGGACGACACCACCTTCGTGGTCACCGGCTCAGGCAAACTGCAATTGCCGGCGCAACCGCTGTTCCTCGGCAACGCCGGCACCGCCATGCGCTTCCTCACCGCCGCCGTGGCCACCGTGCAAGGCACCGTGGTGCTGGACGGCGACGACTACATGCAAAAACGCCCGATCGGCCCGCTGCTGGCGACCCTGCGTGAGAACGGCATCCAGGTCGAGAGCCCGACCGGCTGCCCCCCGGTGACCGTGCACGGCGTCGGCAAGGTCCAGGCCAAGCGCTTCGAGATCGATGGCGGCTTGTCCAGCCAGTACGTCTCGGCCCTGCTGATGCTCGCAGCCTGCGGCGAAGCGCCGATTGAAGTGGCGCTGACCGGCAAGGATATCGGCGCCCGTGGGTATGTGGACCTGACCCTGGACTGCATGCGTGCGTTCGGCGCGCAGGTCGAGGTGGTCGACGACACGACCTGGCGCGTGGCCCCCACCGGCTACACCGCCCATGACTACCTGATCGAGCCCGATGCTTCCGCCGCCACGTACCTGTGGGCTGCCGAAGTGTTGACCGGCGGCCGCATCGACATCGGCGTGGCCGCGCAGGACTTCACCCAGCCGGACGCCAAGGCCCAGGCCGTGATTGCCCAGTTCCCGCACATGCAGGCCACGGTGGTCGGTTCGCAGATGCAGGATGCGATCCCCACCCTGGCCGTGCTGGCCGCGTTCAACAACACCCCGGTACGCTTCACCGAACTGGCCAACCTGCGGGTCAAGGAATGTGATCGGGTGCAGGCGCTGCATGACGGCCTGAACGAGATTCGTCCGGGCCTGGCGAGCATTGAAGGCGACGACTTGCTGGTCGCCGCCGACCCGGCGTTGGCCGGCACGTCGTGCAACGCCCTGATCGACACCCACGCCGACCATCGCATTGCCATGTGCTTTGCCCTCGCCGGGCTGAAGGTCTCGGGCATCAGGATTCAAGACCCGGACTGCGTGGCCAAGACCTATCCTGAGTACTGGAAGGCCTTGGGCAGCCTCGGTGTGGCGCTGACTTACTGAGGAAAACGCGTCGGAATGGGGAGGGAATGAACATGACGATTCGCCAACCCTGCCCACCCGGCGCCTGCGTCTGCGATCGCGAACAGTTGCTGCAAGCCCCCGGCGCCGACCTGCGCATTCTCAGCCTGACCCGCCAGGAAGAAAAACGCCTGCTCGAACGCCTTGAAAACCTGCAGAACCTGCAAGACCTGGAACGTATGCAGCAGCGGATGTACGAACTGTTGGGCATTCGCGTGCACATCGCGCCGGGGCACACCGAGGTCAAGAGCATGCGCGGGATTCAGATCGTGATCGACGAACTGCCCGGCATGTGCCGCAAGACCCGACAATCGATCCCGGCGGCGATTCGTCGGGGCCTGGAGAAAAACCCGGAAATTGCCTACCGCCTGCTGGACGCCCACGATCTGTTTCGCGAAGGTTGAATCAACCGGTAACCGTCTCGGCCTCGAACAGTCTCTGCCCCACCGCCTTGGCCGTTTGCAGATGCGCGGTCGCCGCGCCATCTTCCGACTCCAGCAACAGCTCCGACGTCACCACCTGGGCCCCGCAGTAATCAAAGATCCCGTAGTCGATTTGCGTGCGCATCGCCTTGGCATAGCCATGTCGATCAAAGGCGCTTTCATCGGCGGCGCCCAGGGCCAGCAGGTGCACACGCAAGTGGCGCAGCTTTTTCACCACGGGCGTGGCGGGGCCGTAGTCGATTGCCCAGCCGTTGACGAAAACGCGGTCGACCCAGCCCTTGAGCAACGCCGGCATGGACCACCAGTAGATCGGGAACGCTATCACCAGCGCATCGGCACGGTCGATGCGCGCTTGTTCGGCCAATACGTCGGCCGGCGGCGTAGCGCGGATACGGTGCACCAGGTGATCGGCGGCGGCGTAGCGCGGGTTGAAGCCTTCGGCTGCGAGGTCGGCGATTTCGAAGCTGTGGCCCGCCGCAGTCAGCCCGGCAGCCACCTGCGCGGCCACGGCGTGGGTGAGCGATTGTGGGTCGTGATGGGCAACGACGATGAGTGCGTGCATGACTTTGACTCCCTTTCGGTTTAATCTACTTTTAGTAAGTTAACGCAGATAAGTTACTTTTGGTATATAAGCATGTCAAGCCCTGAATCCCCTGCCCCACGTCGTCGCCTGTCCCGTGAAGATCGCCTGCGCCAATTATTGGATGTGGCCTGGCAACTGGTGCGCGAGGAAGGCACCGAAGCGCTGACCCTGGGCCGCCTGGCGGAACTGGCGGGCGTGACCAAGCCGGTGGTCTACGACCATTTCGTCACCCGCGCCGGGTTGCTCGCCGCGCTGTATGAAGACTTCGACGGGCGTCAGACCCAGGTGTTTGCCGAGGCCCTCGACGCCAGCAGCACGACCTTGGAAGAGCGCGCAGGGGTGATTGCCTCGTGCTATGTCGATTGCGTGTTATTGCAGGGCCGGGAAATTCCGGGGGTGATTGCGGCACTGAGCAGCTCGCCGGAGCTGGAAGCGCTCAAGCGCAAATACGAGGCGATCTTTCTCGACAAATGCCGCGCCGCGCTGGCGCCCTTTGGCCAGGTATCACAGGCAGGATTGCGGGCGATGCTGGGTGCCGCGGAAGCGTTGTCCCACGCAGCCGCCAGTGGCGAAATCAGCCGTGAAGAGGCGCAACAGGAGTTGCTGGCGACGATTCTGGCGATGGTCAATCGCTCACGGAGCTGAAGACTGGACGGGCTTGCCCTGATGCCGTCCAGTTAAGGCTTTTTTGTAGGAGCGAGCTTGCTCGCGAAGAACTCACAGGCGCCGCGTTGATTCAGGAAACACGCGTTATCGTTGAGGTTCTTCGCGAGCAAGCTCGCTCCTACAGAAAGAAGGCGATGTACGCTTAACTGAACGGCATTAGCGCAAACCCGCTCGCCACAAAAAATAGCCAACCCGGCCCAGGCTAGCGCCCCGCAACAAACAACTGGACCTTGCGCGCCAGTTGATCCAGGTGCCGATCGCGCTGTTTCTCGGCATCCACCATCGCGCGCTTGCCGTGCTTTTGCAGCAGGTAGGTATGGATCTGCCGCACCTCCAGCGAGCTGTAGATAGACGCTACATCCAGCACGCCCATCAGCCCATCGCTGGCGTAGCCGCGGGTGTTCATCAGCACCTGGGTGTCACGCGCGGCTCGCACTTGAAAACCCATGGCTTCGAACACCGGTACCTTCTCCACCGCACATGCCAGTTCGGCATGGGGATAGCGCGCCAGCACGTCCTGAAGCATTCCACGCGCCACGCCCTGGCGCCGAAAACCGGCTTGCACCGCCATGAACGCGATACCACACGCTTGAGGGTCATCTTTCATCGGTAAATACAGGCAAAAGCCAATCACCTGTTCGTCTTCCATCGCCACGACCAGCTCGACCGCAATCCCCTTCGATCCACCCAACGCCTCCAGGTACAGGTGCACCTCAAAGCCAATGGCGTACTGGTAGATGGTGTAGAGCAGGTTGCTCGGCGGCAGTGCCACACTGCTGATGTCGGTGAGGTTGTCCACCACCATCTGCAGGATCTGGCTGTTGATCGGCTCGGGGCACGGCGCGGTGTAGCGGGTAAGGCTGAACATGCAAATTCCTGGGTTTCACGTCAAGGCAGCGCGGATTGTACCTGCTGGGCACACACCTCGCGCAAACAGCTGCGCAACCAGCGATGGGCCAGGTCGGCGTCCAGGCGGGGGTGCCAGAGCATCGCGACAGTGAACGTCGGCAGCGCCAGTGGCAGTGGGAAACAGAACAGGTCGCGCCGGTCGGCGGTGTAGCGCTCGGGAACGGCGGCGATCAGGTCGGTGCTGCGGGCCAGGGCAATCGCGGTGGAAAAACCGGCGACGATGCTGGTGATCTGCCGAGCCAGGCCCAGCGCTTCGAGGGCGTCGTCGATCTGGCCGCGCGCCTGACCGCGCCGGGACACATACACATGGCGGCCCTGGGCAAAACGTGCGGCGCTGACGTCGCCCTGACTGAGGGCATGACCGCTGCGCACCACGCCGATCAGGCGATCGCGAAACAGCGCCTGGGTCAGCACTTCGGGGCTGGCGGTGGGGTCGACCACACCGGTTTCCAGGTCGACGCTGCCTTCACGCAGCAAGAGGTTGTCTTTATCGGTCTTGTTGACGAAGCGCAGGCGCACACCCGGGGCTTGCTGATCGAGACGGGCCAGCAGCGCCGGGCCAAAGCTTTCAACAAACTCCTCGCTGGTGCGCAAGGTAAACGTACGTGTCACCTGGCCCATGTCCAGGGACTGCACGGGGCGCAACACGGCCTGGGCGTCCTGCACCAGGCGGCCGACCTGTTCACGCAACTCCAGCGCCCGTGGCGTCGGCACCAGGCTTCGGCCCGCGCGGACCAGCAACGGGTCGCCCGTGGTTTGCCGCAGGCGTGCCAAGGCGCGGCTCATGGCCGAAGGGCTCAGGCCCAGGCGCTGGGCCGCGCGGGCGACGCTGCCTTCGGCCAGCAGCACATCCAGGGTGACCAGCAAGTTGAGGTCGGGCATCAGCGCTCCTATCAGGCGTTTGACGCAGGTATTCAGTGCAACTCATGCGTCTTCCGCCATGTTAGGCCACGCCGTAGATTTGTGACAGTTGCGTTCATTCAAGGAATCTCCCATGCACACTTCCTCACGTGGCGGTCTTACCAGCCTGTCCCTGTCCATGTTGCTCGCGTCCCTTGGCACCAGCATTGCCAATGTCGGCCTGCCGCGCCTGGCGCAAACATTCGATGCGTCATTCCATGCCGTGCAATGGGTGGTGCTGGCCTACCTGATGGCGATCACCGCGGTGATTGTCAGCGCCGGGCGCCTGGGCGATCGCCTGGGCCGCAAGCGGTTGTTGCTCGCCGGGTTATTGTTGTTTGCGCTCGCCTGCGGGCTGTGCGGTGTCGCGCCCGACCTGCATGGGTTGATTGCCGCGCGGGTCGCGCAGGGGCTGGGCGCGGCGATCATCATGGCGATGACCCTGGGCCTGGTCGGCGATACGGTGCCCGCGGAACGCACCGGACGTGCGATGGGTTTGCTCGGCACGATGTCGGCGGTGGGCACGGCCATAGGCCCCAGCGTCGGCGGCATGTTGCTCAGTGTGTGGGGCTGGCAGGCCCTGTTCCTGGTGGGTGCGCCCCTGGGGTTGCTGGCGGCCGCCCTCGCCTGGCGCTACTTGCCGGCTGATCAGCAACGGGCGCGCCCAGCCGCCAGCGCAGGGTCGTCATTGAAAGCCGGGGCGTTGTGTGCCGGCCTGGCGATGAGTGCATTGGTCGCCGCGGTGATCATGGCGACCTTTGTGGTCGGCCCTTTTTACCTGTCCCTTGGCCTGGGGCTGGCCCCTGAGTGGATGGGCCTGGCCATGGCCGTCGGCCCCTGTGTCGCAGCGCTCACCGGTGTACCGGCAGGCCAACTCACCGACCGCCTGGGCAGCCAGCGCATGACGCTCGCGGGGCTGGGCACTCTGCTCGGTGGCGCCCTGCTGCTGTCACTGGCGTCGGGACTGGTCGCCTACCTGGGCTCACTGGTGATTTTGACGGCGGGCTACAGCCTGTTCCAGGCCGCCAACAACACCGCGGTGATGAGCGGTGTGGAAAGCGCGCGCCGCGGTACGGTCTCGGGCCTGCTCAACCTGTCACGCAACCTCGGGCTGATCTTCGGTGCCTCGGCCCTGGGCGCGGTATTCGCGCGGGCGACCCCCGACGTTGTCCATGGGACCGTGCAATCGGTGACGGAGGGCCTGCATGCGACCTTTTTCGTCGCCGCCGGCCTCATGCTGCTGGCCTGTGCGATTGCAGGGTGGCGCGGTGTCGACCGCGCTCACCTGTTGACAAGATAAAATCGTAACGACTATTGTCTGACAACCTGACTACCAAGGTTGTCCCATGCTTGAGCTCCAGCGCCCCGATTCGCTTGTCGTACGGGTTGTCAGCGCCATCCGCGCAGAAATCGATTCCGGCCAATTGCCGCCCGAATCGCGCTTGCCCACCGAACAGCAATTGGCGGAGCAACTCAACGTCAGCCGCTCGGTGGTGCGCGAGGCTATCGCCCAGCTCAAGGCCGACGGCGTCATCACCGCGCGCCGCGGGCTGGGCTCGTTCATTTCGCAAACCCCGGCCGGCACGGTGTTCCGTTTTCCGCAGCCGAATGGCCGTCTTCCCGACCTGGCGCAGATGTTCGAGGTGCGCCTGTGGATCGAGACCCAGGCCGCCGCAATTGCCGCCCGGCGCCGCGACGACGCCGACCTGCAACGCATGCAACGCGCCTTGCAGGCCATGCAGGAGCATCGCGACAACTTCGAAGCCGCCGCCCTGGCCGATGTGGAATTCCACCGCGCCATCGCCGACGCCAGCAAGAATGACTACTTCGTGGCCTTCCATGACTTTTTACGCAGCCAGTTGGCCAGCGCACGCAAGACAGCCTGGGAAAACTCGGCCTCGCGTTTTGTCACCGGCTCCGCGGATGCGACCCAGGAACACCAGTTGCTTTATCAAGCCATTGCCGACGGTGACGCTCAACGCGCCGCCGCCAGTGCCGAGGCCCACCTGCGCGCTGCCGCCGGGCGCCTGAGCCTGGAATTGCCCACCACCAACTGACCGATTCCACCCCGTTTATAGCGTGTCCTCGACACGCCATTTTTTTAACAAAAACATTAGTCTGACAACCTGATAAGCAGACTGAAATGTGCACTGTGAGGTCCCCCACGCAATGATTCACGACTTTTGCATCATCGGCGGCGGCATCGTCGGCCTGGCCACGGCAATGGAGCTGCTCAAGCGCCAGCCCGGCGCGTCTTTGGTGATCCTGGAAAAAGAGCCCGTGCTGGCCAAACACCAGACCGGCCATAACAGCGGCGTGATCCACGCAGGCATTTACTACGCGCCAGGCAGCCTCAAGGCTGACCTGTGCAAGCGCGGCGCCGAAGCCACCAAACGGTTCTGCACCGAACACGGGATCAAGTTCGAGGTATGCGGCAAGCTGCTGGTGGCGTCCAGCCCGTTGGAAATGCAGCGGATGGAAGCCTTGTATGCCCGCGCCCAACTCAATGGCATGAAGGTCGAGCGCCTGGACGCGGACCAGTTGCGCCAACGCGAACCGAACATCGTCGGCCTGGGGGGGCTGTTTCTTGACGCCACCGGCATCGTCGATTACCGCCAGGTATGCGAGACCATGGCCCAGGTCATCCGCCGCAGCGGGGGGGAGATCTGCCTGGAGCGCACCGTGACGGCCATCCACGAGGACAGCGACAAAGTCACCGTCAGCACCCGCGGCGAAACCTGGCAAGCACGCCATCTGGTGGTGTGCGCAGGCTTGCAGTCAGACCGCCTGGCGCGCCTGGCCGGGGTCAGGATCGACCACCAGATCATCCCGTTTCGCGGCGAATACTTTCGTCTGCCGGCGGCGAAAAACAACATCGTCAACCACCTGATCTACCCGATTCCCGACCCGGAGCTGCCGTTCCTCGGTGTGCACCTGACGCGCATGATCGACGGCAGTGTGACCGTCGGCCCCAATGCGGTGCTGGGCCTGGGCCGTGAGAACTACCGCAAGTTCTCGGTGAACTGGCGTGACGTGGCGCAGTACGCCAGCTTCCCCGGTTTCTGGAAAACCCTCTGGCAAAACCTCGCTTCAGGCACCGCCGAGATGAAGAATTCCTTGTTCAAGTCCGGCTACCTGGAGCAGTGCCGCAAGTACTGCCCATCGCTGACCCTCGACGACCTGCTGCCCTACGAGGCCGGCATCCGCGCCCAGGCAGTGATGCGCGACGGCAGCCTGGTGCACGACTTCCTGTTCGCCCAGACCCCACGAATGCTCCACGTCTGCAACGCGCCCTCGCCGGCCGCCACGTCAGCCATGCCAATCGGCGCCATGATCGCCGACCGCCTGTTCAAGCCCGAGTAACCCCTGCAATACACGTCCATTTGACAATAACTACAAAGACCCAGAAGGAAGTCCAGCATGACGGCATCTGCCTCCATCCCCGGCACCGAAACGCCCGCACAAACCCGCAAGCGCCTGCGCAAAGTCGCCGCCGCCACCATCTTTGGCTCGATGCTGGAGTGGTACGACTTTTACCTATACGCCACCATGGCGGCGATTGTGTTCTCGAAGATCTTCTTCGATAACAGCGACCCTAAAGCCGCCGCGCTGATGGCCTTCTCTACCTTTGCCATCGGCTTCATCGCTCGCCCGTTTGGCGGCATCCTGTTTGGCTACCTGGGCGACAAGTTCGGCCGCAAGCAAGTGCTGGTGCTGACCTTCTGCCTGATGGGCGTGTGCACCACGCTGATCGGCCTGATTCCCAGCTATGCCTCCATCGGCATCTGGGCGCCGATCGTGCTGGTGTTTATCCGCATCATCCAGGGCCTGGGCGCAGGCGCCGAGCTGTCAGGGGCGGCGGTCACCTCCTATGAACACGCGGCGCAGGGTAAACGCGGCAGCCAGGGCGCCTGGCCGGCCCTGGGCCTGAACCTCGGCTTGTTGCTGTCGTCGCTCACCGTGTACCTGCTGACGATCAACGGCAACGAGTTCCTGTTGGCCGGCGGTTGGCGCATTCCGTTCATCTGCAGCATCGTCCTGGTGGGTGTGGGCCTGTGGGTGCGTAACAGCATTCCGGAAACCCCGCAGTTCAAGGAACTGAGCCAGGAAGCGAGCAAGGCCAAGGCGTCGCCTCTCAAAGCCTTGTTCAAGAACGACCTGAAAGGCCTGGCCGTGGTGTTTTTCGTGGCCATTGGCTACAACGCCCTGAGCTACATCTTCAAGACCTTCTCCCTGGCGTACCTGACCCAGTTCAAGGGCGTGGATGTCCACGTCACCTCGCTGTCGGTGACCATTGCCAGCCTGATTGCCATCGTCGCCGTGCCCTGCTTCGGCTGGCTGTGCGACAAGTGGAGCAGCAAGACCGTGCTGATACTGGGCGGGTTGCTCTCGCTGCTGTTCGCCTACCCGTTCCTGGCCCTGCTCAACACGGGTGAAAACCTGATGATCTACATCGCCATCGGCGTCGGTACCGGCCTCCTCGCGCCCATGATGTTTGCGCCGCAGGGCTCGTTCCTGAGCCGACAGTTCCCCACCCAGACCCGCTCTTCGGGTTTCGGTACCGGACGCGAAATCGGCACCGCCATCGCGGGCGGCCTGGCCCCGCTGGGCGCACTGTCGATGGTGGCAGCATCAGCGACCCACTCCACCGATGGCGTGGTGATTATCCTCGCCATTTCCGCGCTGCTGGTGGTGGTGTTTGCCTTGTGTGACCAGGGTCGTAAACACTCGGCATTCAAAAACTGAGGAAAAAAGTTCGGACCAACGGGTGCATGGACGCCCCCACATCGCGCATCATGGGCACTTTCAAGTTCAAGGGTAACGTCCATGCGCGTTCTGTCATTGATGATGGGTCTTACGACGCTGGCCGCCAGTGTAGTGTTCTGCGCCAGCGCGATGGCGAATGAAGAAAGTCAGTTGGTACAACAGATCAACGCGTACCGCAGCCAGGTGCAACGCTGCGGTGACCAGGGTTCCCAGGAACTGCCGCCGCTGGCCAACGATACGCGGCTGGTGTTGCCCGCCAGCAATGTCGGCGACCTGCAACAGGCGCTGGCACGGGCGGCGTACCCGATGGTGAATGTGCAAGCCATCAGCCTGTCCGGCCCCAAGGATGCCCAGGCGGCCATGAAGGCCGTGCGTGAAAGCTTCTGCCGCGTGGTCCTGGACCCGCAGTTCGTCGACATCGGCGTGAGCAATAACGGCCAGGACTGGCGCATCGTCCTCGCCCGCCCCCTGCTGTCCAGCGGCCGGGGCGATTGGCAGACCGAGGGCAAGCAACTGCTGAACCTGATCAACGCCGCCCGTGAACAACCGCGCCAGTGTGGCACCCAGGCCTTTAACGCGACCACCCCGTTGTCGTGGAACGCCAACCTCGCCGATGCGGCCAACAGCCATGCACGCAACATGGCCAACGGCAATTTCTTCGATCACCTCGACCCTGACGGCCGCACCCCAGGCGACCGCGCCGAACTGGCCGGGTATATCGCGAAGAACATCGGGGAAAACATCGCCGCCGGCCTCGACACGCCGCGCAAGGTGGTGGATGGCTGGCTCGCCAGCCCCGGCCATTGCGCCAACCTGATGAACCCGCAGTTTCGCGAACTGGGCGCCGCCTATGCGATGGATCCGAAGAGCGATGCCGGGATTTACTGGACCGGTTTATTCGGCTCGCAATAAGGTTTGGGCAACGGCCCCCGCCGACGCTCGTGCCGCGTTCAAACAGGGGCAGCATCAAATCGCCATCTAAGGGATACTTGCGCTGAACTGGCGGCGATTAACCGGGTCAGTAGCTTGGCGCCTGTCACGTTCGGGCGCGCTATAAGACTCTGGCAGACAAGGTGTTTTCCCAATGATGAATTGGCTGCAAAGCAGCAGCGACATGGCTGAGCGGATTCGCCAGCATGATTGGGCCAGTACGACCCTCGGGCCAATTGAGCTGTGGCCGGATGTATTGAAGACCACCGTTGCCCTGTGCCTCGCTTCCAGCTTCCCCCAAGCCATCATTTGGGGGCCTCGGTTGATCACGCTCTATAACGACGCGTTTGTCCCCATACTCGGCAATAAACCCTATGCCTTGGGCCGCCCGTTCAGCCAAATCTGGAGCGAAGCCTGGGATGAGATCGGTCCCATCGCCGACGCCGCCTTCGAGGGCCATGCCACCTATATCGAAAACTTCCCCTTGGTGATCGAGCGCAGCGCCACGCCGGAACAGGCCTATTTCACGTTCTGCTACAGCCCGATCCGTGACCCTAAGGGGCGGGTCGTGGGGATGCTCGACACCGTGACGGAAACCACCGCAACGGTGTTCCTCTCTCGCCGCCTGACGGTGCTGGATGCCATCGGCAACGCGGTGGCCAACGCCACCGACGCCGAAACCATCATGACGGCCACCACCCGCCTGCTGGCGCAGCACCTGCAGGTGTCCATTTGTGCCTACGCCGATATGGACGCCGACGAAGACGGCTTCACCATCCGCGACAACTGGACCGCACCCGGTTCGCCCAGCATCACCGGGCACTACAGCCTCAAAGCGTTCGGGCACACGGCGGTCAAGCATCTGCGCGCCGGTGAGCCGCTGGTGATCCGCAATCACCTGGTCGAACTGCCCGCCCATGAATCCCTGAGTTTCCAGGCGCTGGGCGTAGCGGCCACGATCTGCATGCCGCTGATCAAGAACGGTCGCTTGACCGCCCTGATGGCCGTGCACAACAAGACCGAGCGGGACTGGTCAGCCTATGACCTGGCGTTGTTGGGCGAGGTAACCGAGCGTTCGTGGGCGCATATCGAACGCGTACGCGCCAACGCCGCCGTGCGCGAAGGCCTGGCCGCGTTCACAGAGCTCAACGCCACCCTGGAACAACGGGTGGAAGAACGTACACGGCTGTTGACGCAAACCGAAGCCGCCCTGCGTCAGTCGCAAAAGCTCGAAGCCATCGGCCAATTGACGGGGGGTGTCGCTCATGACTTCAACAATCTATTGACCATCATTCGTTCGTCGGTGGACTTTCTGCGCCAACCCGGGCTCTCCGAGGAACGCCGCCAACGCTATATGAGCGCGGTTTCCGACACGGTGGAACGCGCCAGCAAGCTGACCAGCCAGCTGCTCGCCTTTGCCCGCCGCCAACCGTTGAACCCGGAAGTCTTCGACGTAGGCCAGCGTGTGCAGAACATCGCTGAAATGCTGGAAAGCGTGACCGGCGCGCGCATTCAGGTTCGCGTCAACCTGCCCGAGCAGCCTTGCCATGTGCGGGTGGACTCCAGCCAGTTTGAAGCGGCATTGATCAATATCGCCCTCAACGCCCGCGATGCCATGGACAGCCAAGGCACCCTGACCCTGAGCGTCGCGCGCCTGCCCGCCTTGCCGCGCATCCGCGGCGATGCCGAATCGCGCCAGCCGTTTGTGGCGGTGTCCCTGGCCGACACAGGCAGCGGTATTGCCGGCGACACTCTGGAGCGCATTTTCGAGCCGTTTTTTACCACCAAGGCCGTCGGCAAAGGCACCGGCCTCGGTTTGTCACAGGTGTTCGGTTTCGCCAAGCAATCCGGCGGTAACGTCGATGTGGCCAGCACCCTTGGCGAGGGCACGGTATTTACGCTTTACCTGCCCGAAGCGGAACCGCAGCTGACCGGGAACGAGCCCGCCCCCGCCGAGCCGACACCCCTCGACACCAGCACCCTGCGCAATATCCTGATTGTCGAGGACAACCTGGAGGTTGGCCGTTTCGCCAACCAGATCCTTCAGGACCTGGGTTACCAGACCACCTGGGTCACCGATGCCGAACAGGCATTGGCCCTGGCCGGCCCGGATGCCAGGGCATTCGATGCGATCTTCTCGGATGTGGTCATGCCCGGCATGACCGGCGTGGCGATGGCCAAGGTCTTGCGTCAGCGCCGCGCGGACTTGCCCGTGGTGCTCACCTCTGGCTACAGCGACGAGCTGGCAGACAACGGCTATGAAGGGTTTGCATTCCTGGCCAAGCCCTACTCCGCCGACCAAGTGGCGCAAGTGCTGGCCAAGGCCATGCTCAAGGACTGAGCCCTACTCCGCCACGGCCACTTGATTGCGGCCCAGGGCCTTGGCGCGGTACAGCGCCTTGTCAGCGGTATTCATCAGGCCGTGCAGGTCCTGATCCTGGTTGTGGGTCGACGCCACCCCGAGGCTGGCGGTCAAGCCCTGGACCGGGTCCGATGCCAGGCCGGCGATCGCCTTGATCAACTGCTCGGCGATATCCAGCGCGGTTTCCAATGACGTGTTGGGCAGCAGCACCGCAAACTCTTCCCCGCCCAGCCGACCATAGACGTCGGCCTGGCGAAACGAGGCGCTGATCACCCCACCGATCTGGCGCAACACTTGGTCCCCCGCCTGGTGGCCATAGGTGTCGTTGATTTGCTTGAAGTGATCCATGTCCAGCATCAGCGCACACAGGGGCTGCTGGTGATACCGGCACTGCGCGTACAACTGTTGGGCATGTTCGAAGAATGCGCGACGGTTCATCAGGCCGGTCAATTCGTCGGTCTGTGCGGCGTGGGTGGAAATCGTGTGGGCGCGCTCCATCTCGCGGGTGAGACGAAAGGCTTTCTCCAGGGCGTCGGACATTTTACGCGTGGCGCTGACCACAAACGATGAGAACACCAGCACGGCCAGCGCCATCCCCACCTGCATCGGCGATGGCTGGAACAGCAGCCACAGCGTCGACGGCAACAGTACCAGGCCAACCGAGGCCATGGTCATGTAGCGATAGGCCGAGTAACAGGACACGGCGCTGACGGACATGCCCACGGTAAACAGGATGACCAGGGTCTGGGACAGCCGATCGTCGGTGGGCATCACCGCAAAGGCTCCAAGGCCCCAGACGCCGGCAGACAGGCACAGGGTGATCCAATAACGCCGCTCCCAGCGGTCCGGGGTGCGTTCGCTGCCGGGGCAGCGAAACCAGTCCATGAACATCTTGACCCGCAGCAGCGACGAAGCCGCCAACACCAGCAGCCAGACCATCATGACCTGATGATCGAAGCGATCCCAGCACACCCAGCAGAGCATGACGGCAGCGAAGTAACTGCCGAAAATCGCAGCAAAAGATTGGCGAAACAGCTGGTGCAAACGGTCAGTTCGCACCTGCTCTTCTATAAAGCAATCCTCGTCCTGACTACGCCCAAGGCCATTCATGAAACCCGCCCGATTCGACTGCCGCAACAAAGATGCCATTGTGGCATCCTGCCACTAGCGCGGACAACTGAATCCAGTGCGGTAGAGCCTTTAACTGGCTTGCGGACGCAAAATCAGCACCCCCAACGGCGGCAGATTCAACGACAACGACACCGGTTGTCCGTGGCGCGGTTCATCTTCGGTAAACACGCCACCGCCATTGCCGTAATTGGAGCCGGCGTAAGTGTCGGCATCGCTGTTGATCACTTCGCTCCAACGCCCGGCAAACGGCACGCCCACCTTGTATCCCTCACGTGGCACCGGGGTGAAGTTGGCCACCACCAGCACAGGCTTGCCGTCTTTGCTCCAGCGCAGCCAGGCGTACACACTGTTGATCGCGTCATCGCCGATCAGCCACTGGAACCCCTGGGGCGCGTCATCCTGCTCGTGCAGCGCGGGCTCCTCGCGGTACAGGCGGTTCAAGTCGCCCACCAACTTCTGTACCCCCCGGTGTTCCGGGTATTGCAGCAGGTACCAATCCAGTTGCTGATCGTGGTTCCACTCGCGCCACTGGCCGAATTCGCAGCCCATGAACAACAGCTTCTTGCCTGGGTGCATCCACATGAAACTCAGGTAGGCGCGCAGGTTGGCGAATTTCTGCCAGCGGTCGCCGGGCATCTTGTCGATCAGCGAGTGCTTGCCGTGTACCACCTCATCATGGGAGATCGGCAGGATGAAGCGTTCGGACCAGGCGTAGACCAGGCCGAAGCTCAGCTCGTTGTGATGATGGGCGCGGTACACCGGGTCCTGCTGAATGTAATGCAGGGAGTCATGCATCCAGCCCATGTTCCATTTGTAATTGAACCCCAGGCCGCCCTGTTGGGTGGGCTGGCTGACACCGGGCCAGGCGGTGGACTCTTCGGCAATCACCAGTGCCCCCGGAGCTTCCAGGGCCACCACGTCGTTGAGGTGGCGCAGGAAGTCGATGGCTTCCAGGTTCTCGCGGCCGCCATGGCGGTTGGGCACCCACTCGCCGGCCTTGCGCGAATAGTCGCGGTAGAGCATCGAGGCCACCGCATCCACGCGCAGGCCATCGACGTGGAAATGCTTGAGCCAGTGCAGCGCCGACGCCAGCATATAGCCGTGGACTTCGGTGCGGCCCAGGTTATAGATCAGCGTGTCCCAATCCTGGTGGAAGCCTTCCAGCGGGTTGGCGTACTCGTACAGGGCGGTGCCGTCGAACTGCGCCAGGCCATGGGTATCGGTCGGAAAATGCGCCGGCACCCAATCGAGGATCACGCCGATATCGGCCTGGTGACAGGCGTTGACGAAATACGCGAAATCTTCCGGCGAACCAAATCGGGCACTCGGTGCGAACTGCGACAACGCCTGGTAGCCCCAGGAACCGCCAAACGGGTGCTCCATGATCGGCATCAGTTCGATATGGGTGAACCCCAGTTGCTGCACATACGGAATCAAACGCTCGACCAGCTCGCGCCAACCGTACTGACGCGCCACTTCACCGGCTTCGTCCAGCTCGCACTGCCAGGAGCCCACATGCAATTCGTAGATCGACAGCGGCGCGGTGGGCTGCTGCTTCTCTGTGCGCGCCTGCATCCACTCATGGTCCTGCCAATCCACCTGCAACGGCGGGGCGACCTTGGACGCGGTGTCGGGCGGCAGTTGGGTGGCCAGGGCCATCGGGTCAGCCTTGAGCGGCAAGATACCGTGGGCGCCGAGGATCTCGTACTTGTACGCCGCACCCGCTTGCAGGCGCGGGATAAAAATCTCCCACACGCCCGACGGATGACGCAGGCGCATCGGGTGGCGGCGACCGTCCCAGATATTGAAGTCGCCCACCACCGAGACACGCCGCGCGTTGGGTGCCCATACGGCGAAGCGCACGCCCGGCACGCCATCGACCGTGGTCACCTGGGCGCCCAGGCAACTGCTGAGGTCGCGGTGATTACCTTCGGCAAACAGGTACAGGTCCATTTCCCCCAGCAGCAATTGCTGGAAGCTGTACGGGTCTTCGGTGATCTGCTCACCGCCGGCCCACTGGATCTTCAGCACATAAGGCTGGCGTGTCGCGAGATGCCCGACGAACAACCCAGGCACCTGGTTCGCCTCCAGAGTGGCGAGGGGCTCGCCGCCCTCTTTGCTCAACACTTGGACGCTCAAGGCGTCCGGCAGGAACGCGCGGATAAACTGCCCGCCCTGCTCGTCATCATGGGGCCCCAGAATGGAAAAGGGGTCGTGGTGCTCGGCGCGCACCAGCGCTTCGACGTCCTTGGACGCCGGCATTGCTGTCAACTTCGGTTGCAGCGGTTCTTTACTCGTAAAGCTCATGACGTCTCCCCACCGCGTGCAGTTTTCGATTTAGGTGTAAGCCCACTCAGCAGGCCATGCAAGCCCTGCAAGGGCACCGGCAACCAGGTCGGGCGGTTTTCCGCTTCGTAGGCCACTTCGTACGCGGCCTTCTCCAGGCTGAACAACGTCAGCGCCGCGTCCTGGCCTTTGGCATCCTGCCAGTCATGGCCCAGTGTAGCCGTGGCTGCCTGATAAGCCTGGATAAATGCCTGGCGCGCCTCGTTCAGGTAACGGTCGGTCACCCGCTTGCGGGCGGTATCCGCTTCGGGCGAGTGATCGACCCCCTGTCCATTCAGGGCCATGGCCGCTGCGTAATCAAACGACCGCAGTACGCCACTCACATCCTTATAGGGGCTGTGCTTGCCGCGGCGTTCATGCAGCGGCCGCGCCGGCTCCCCTTCAAAGTCAATCAAGTAGGCATCGCCCTTGACCACCAGCACCTGGCCCAGGTGCAAGTCACCATGCACGCGGATCCGCAGGCCGCCCACCGTGGCCTTGGCCAGGGTCTGTACGTGGCTGGCGATGGCTTTTTTGTGGTCCAGCAAAGCACTGACCAGCGCCTGATCGGCCGGGTTCAATTGGTGTTGATGCAGCTTGAGCAATTGCAGGGCGCGGTCGATCTGCGCCCCCACATCCTTGGCCCAGGCTTGGGTGTCCTTGACCGTGGTGGCTTCGGGCTTGAAGTCCTTGTTCGTGGTGGGCGCTCCCAGTACCAGGTGCATTTCCCCCAGGCGCTTGCCGAGCAACCCGGCGAAGTCCGCCAGTTCACCCAGGGCGTTGTAGTGCTGCTCTTGTTCGGAGATGGCCTCGGCGAGTTCGTCGCGAATCGCGCGCTCCAGATTATTCTGGGTCCAGCTCCACGCATCGCCCTGATTGCTCAGGTAACCCTGGGCAATCATCAGCAGGTTGTCGTCACCGGCCGCATCGCGGCGAATCACCGACCCCAGCAGCGGCGAGATATTCGGGTATCCGGCGGCGGTCAGGTAGGCACTCATCTCCAGCTCCGGGTGTACCCCGGCGCTGACTTTACGGATCAGCTTGAGCACCAGGCTCTCGCCGACCACCACCGAGCTGTTGGACTGCTCGGCGGCCAGGTAGCGTACCTGGGCGTCCTCGGCCAACTGCAAGGGTGCCAGATGGGAAGTGGCCTCGAAGCGCAGGTCGCCCTCGCTGGAGTTGAGCACGCTGCCGGCCTGCAGGCCCTGGATCACCGCGCGAATAAAGTGCTCCAGGCTGAAGGCATCGGTGACCAGTCCCACCTGGCGCACCCGGCGTACACGGGCCAGGGCCAATTGCTGCGGCAAGGCGCTGGTGAACTGGTCTTCGCCGAGGAAGCCGAACGGCAACTGGTAACGACTGACCTGGCCGCCACTGGTCACATCGATCTCGCTGAGCAACACCGGGTGCTCCGGGTCGCCGAAACGCACGCCGTAGGCGATATGCACGCTGTCGATGGCCGTGTCCTTGCCGGCGAACCAACGCCGTTTCGGCAGCCAGGCCGGCAGCACCTGTTGTTCAAGGCTGGCGCGGCAAGGGGCGTCCAGCAATTCTTCCATGCGTTTTTTCAGCACCAGGGTGGTGAAGTCCGGCATGCTCTGCGCCGGTTCCACGTGCCAGCTGGGCATCTGGTTTTCCGCTGCCAGCACAAACCAGTAGAAGCCATACGGCGCCAGGGTCAGCAGGAAATTAAGCTGGCCGATCGGAGGGAAGGCATTCCCGCCGAGCATCTCCACCGGCACCATGCCGGCAAAGGCCGACAGGTCCAGCTCGGCGGCCTGGGCGCTACGCGATACGTTGGCCACGCACAGGATGATTTCCGTGCGGCCATCGTCGCCGGTGAATTCACGGGTATAGGCGAGGATGCGGCGGTTGCTCGGCGAGAGCATCTTCAAGCTGCCGCGGCCAAACGCCTTGGACTGCTTGCGCACCGCCAACATGCGCCGGGTCCAGTTGAGCAATGAGTGGGGGTCCTGGGCCTGGGTTTCGACGTTGACCGACAGGTAGCCGTATTGCGGGTCCATGATCGGCGGCAGCACCAGGCTGGCCGGGTCGGCGCGCGAGAAGCCGCCATTGCGGTCGATGGACCACTGCATCGGCGTGCGCACGCCATCGCGGTCACCGAGGTAGATGTTGTCACCCATGCCGATTTCATCGCCGTAATACAGGGTCGGCGTGCCGGGCATCGACAACAGCAGGCTGTTGAGCAACTCGACACGACGGCGATCGCGCTCCATCAAGGGCGCCAGGCGCCGGCGAATGCCCAGGTTGATCCGCGCACGCCGGTCGGCTGCGTAGTAGTTCCACAGGTAGTCGCGCTCTTTGTCGGTGACCATCTCCAGCGTCAGCTCATCGTGGTTGCGCAGGAAGATCGCCCATTGGCAGTTGGCGGGGATCTCTGGGGTCTGGCGCAGGATGTCGGTGATCGGAAAGCGGTCTTCCTGGGCCAGGGCCATGTACATGCGCGGCATCAATGGAAAGTGAAAGGCCATATGGCATTCATCACCGTCATCGCCCTTTTTGTCACCGAAGTACAGTTGGGTGTCTTCCGGCCACTGGTTGGCTTCGGCGAGCAGCATGCGGTCAGGGTAATGGGCGTCGATTTCGGCGCGGATCTGCTTGAGGACGTCGTGGGTCTCCGGCAGGTTTTCATTGTTGGTGCCGTCACGCTCGATCAGGTACGGGATGGCGTCCAGGCGCAGGCCGTCGATCCCCATGTCCAGCCAGTAACGCATCACCGACAGCACGGCCTTCATGACCTGCGGGTTGTCGAAGTTGAGGTCCGGCTGATGGGAATAGAAGCGGTGCCAGAAGTACTGGCCGGCGACCGGGTCCCAGGTCCAGTTGGACTTTTCGGTGTCGAGGAAGATGATCCGCGTGCCATCGTATTTCTGGTCGTCATCGGACCATACGTAGAAGTCGCGAGCCGCCGAGCCGGGCTTGGCCTTGCGCGCGCGCTGGAACCAGGGGTGCTGGTCGGAGGTGTGGTTGATCACCAGCTCGGTGATCACCCGCAGCCCGCGCTTATGGGCTTCGGCGATAAAGCGCTTGGCGTCGGCCATGGTCCCGTAGTCGCTGTGCACCCCACGGTATTCAGCGATGTCATAGCCGTCATCACGGCGTGGCGAAGGGTAGAACGGCAGCAGCCAGATGGTGTTCACACCGAGGTCGGCGATGTAGTCGAGCTTGGCGATCAGCCCGGGAAAGTCACCGATGCCGTCGTTATTGGAGTCGAAATAGGATTTGACGTGAACCTGGTAAATCACCGCGTCCTTGTACCAGAGCGGGTCTTTGATAAAGGTGGCAGCCTTGGGTTTCTTCGCCATTGGAAACTCCTGAAATACTGAAATTCTTGCAAACTGAACGCGGTCAAGGTGGGAGGGGCTTGCCCCCTCCCAGCTGTTGATCTTCGCCAGGCTCAGGAGGTGGTGATACGCCAGATCCCGAACGGCATCTGCGGCTCCAGCCGCGTCCACTGGTTCTTGCCGTACCAGGTCCAGCGATGGCCGTTCATCAAGTCTTCACCCTGGATCTGCGCATCGTCCGGCAGGCCCAGCTCCCAGAGCGGTAACTCGAAATGGGCTTCCTGGGCGTTGAAGGGGTCGAGGTTGACTGCCACCAGGATGAAGTTGCTGCCGTCCTCGCTGCGCTTGCCGAAGTACAGGATGTTGTCGTTCCAGGCGTTGTACAGCTTCAGGCCCAAGTGGGTCTGCAACGCCGGGTTCTGTCGGCGGATGCGATTGAGCTGGGCGATCTCGGCAATGATGTTGCCCGGCGCGGTGAAGTCCCGTGGGCGGATCTCGTACTTCTCCGAGTCCAGGTACTCTTCCTTGCCCGGTACCGGCGCGGCTTCGCACAGTTCAAAACCTGAATACATGCCCCACAGCCCCGAGCCCATGCTGGCCAACACGGCGCGGATCAAGAAGCCCGGACGCCCGGACTCATGCAGGAAGCCTGGGTTGATGTCCGGCGTATTGACGAAGAAGTTCGGCCGGTAGCATTCGCGCCACGGTGACTGGTTCAACTGCGTCAGGTACTCGCTCAGTTCGGCCTTGGTGTTACGCCAGGTGAAATAGGTGTAGCTCTGGGAGTATCCGACCTTGCCCAGGCGCGCCATCATCGCGGGGGTGGTGAAAGCTTCGGCGAGGAAGATCACTTCCGGGTGCTTGGCCCTGACATCACTGATCAACCATTGCCAGAACGGCAGCGGCTTGGTGTGAGGGTTGTCGACGCGAAAGGTCTTCACGCCCTCTTCCACCCAACCGACCACGATGTCCCGCAGCTCGGTCCATAGGCCGGGGATGGCATCGGCGGCGTAAAAGTCGACGTTGACGATGTCCTGGTATTTTTTCGGCGGGTTTTCCGCGTATTTGATCGTGCCGTCCGGGCGCCAGTTGAACCAGCCCGGGTGCTGCTTGAGCCAGGGGTGGTCCTGGGAGCACTGGATGGCAAAGTCCAGGGCGATTTCCAAGCCATGCTCGGCGGCGGCCTTGACCAGGCGGCGAAAGTCATCGCGGCTGCCCAGTTGCGGGTGGATGGCTTCGTGGCCGCCCTCCTCGCTGCCGATCGCGTAGGGGCTACCCGGATCATCCGGGCCGGCCGTGAGCGCGTTGTTCTTGCCCTTGCGGTGGCTGCGGCCGATGGGGTGGATCGGCGGGAAGTACAGCACATCGAAGCCCATGTCATGGATCATCGACAGCCGCGAGTGCACATCATTGAAGGTGCCGTGGCGTGCGAGATCGTCGGTGATCGAACGGGGAAACAGTTCGTACCAACTGGCAAATTGTGCGGCTTCGCGCTCCACATCGATCGGGTATACGGTGCTGATGCTCAAGTAGGCGCGGTGATCGGCCTGGGTCATGAGATGCGCACTGTCTTCGTGCAAAAACAGCGCGACCTGCTCGGTTTCCAGCAGGCCGGAGAGTTCGTGGTGCAGCAGCATCAGGCGGTCGCGCAGCTCGTTGTCACTGCGTTCGGCGGCCTGCAACACCAGGCTGCGGCCTTCCTGCAACTCCAGGCTGACCGGCACCCCGGCCTCGTGTTTCTTGCGCAGTTCGTAGCAGAAGCTGGCGAAGGTATCGATCCAGGCTTCGATGCAATACTCGTGGGGCCCCTGCTGGACGACGCTAAAAGCACCCTCCCAGCCATCGTTGCCCACATCGGCCATGACCACGCTGTGCCAGCTTTCTTCGTGCAACGCACGCCAGCGGATCAGCACGGCGAGCTTGTCGTGCCCATCGGCGAACACCTTGCTGGTGACATTGACACGCTGGCCCACCACGGCCTTTACGGCAAATTCGCCGCCATCAATCACGGGGGTGGTGCTTTCAATCGCGATCCTGGGCAACAACAGCGCCTGGGACAACGGCAATAAGGATTCCTTTGGAGCCAGTGTTTCAGCAGTCATCGAGCATCTTCCCCTTACGCCCTGTGGACGCTCTTTGCTTGATCCGAATTCTGATACGGCGCCGCTCTCCCTGAGCAGGGCCGTATAAGGTCCGAGCCTGCACCCTGGTTAAAAGTTCAGGCGGATATGCCGCCATTGGGCGGGGAATCAATTCCCTCCACCCGATGACCACCGCTAGAGCAAAGCACAAACGAGGCCATACCGATGAATATCCCGATCCCGGCTGAAACACCCGACCCGAATATCGATAACCCGACGCTGCCGCCCACAGAGCCTGAGCCCATTCCAGAACAAGAACCACCTGAAAACGAGCCACCGCCGGTGGAGGAGCCACCGACGACGATCGCCCCCGTGATGTCGAGTACCTCTGGGAACTGACCTTAACAAGCGAAATACCCTACTGGCTCGAACGGTGAAGTCCTTACTTCGTCTGAATGGACATTGGTGATACTGACCGCGCATAGACGTCATCCCAAGACGACTCGCTTACCCAAGCACTCGCGAGGACACATTATGTCAGCCATCCATCAAATACCGACGCCCCACTCCGCACGCCCTCCAAGCCAGCATCGTGCGGAACGGGGCCTCCCTCCCGCGTCTTCAGTCGTAACCACACAAGCCCTGGAGGCCCTGCTCCGCTCAGGCCCGAACCACGCCAGGCAACCCAAGCGACCCGAAAACCCCGAGCCGGCCCCTTCAAGCACGGCAACGATGAAGCAAAGCCTCACTGACCTGGGTGCCCAGGTAAACCGAAGCACGGTTGAACACATGCTGCGTGATCCAACATCCAGAGGGTCTATAGACACCTTCAACAAAATTGGCACGCTATTGACGACCGACAAGATCAGCACCTTATTGTCCGGGCCCGATGCAAACGACAACGTCAAGGTCCTCGAGAAGGTCGAATCTCAATTGAGCAAAGATGCGATCGACACTGTCCTGTCTCCCTTCGAGGCTGAGCAGGTCGACAGCTATCGGAACCATGTCGAGTCGGCCCTGTTCGACCTGAAGTACAGATTAATGACCGCCCCGCTTGAAAGCCGATTTGATCTCGTGCGCCGCTTTGCCAGTAAAAAGCACGAGCCTTTGCTGGATATCCAGGACAACCTTGCTCAAGCAAATGCCAGGGCGACGTCCCTGTGTTCCATTTCCGCGCTGGTGAGAAAAGCAATCGGGTCGTTGAAGTTCCCACACCCCACTGATCTGGAGAATCGCATACCCACTGACACACCCCACAAACCGTGCACGGTTCGGCCCAATATCTACCGTTACACCAGCATCCAGGAGTCTTCCCTCGACGCCCCCAGCGAAGTCCGGGATTTCGTGCACGGTCAAGACAAACTGGATGTTTCAGGTATTCGCAGACAACTCAATAAACCATTGCAATGGGTCCACCAACTATCCGGGGCCAGTGGGGAAATGCAGCTGAAGTACTCCCCCACCACCAACACGAGCGTTCTCGTGATTTCAGGTAACCCGTCGGAGCCGGCGTTTGTCGCAAAGATATTTGGGCAATTGAAGGAAACCGACCTGTTGAGCTGAGCGGTGGTCATTGATCCTTCTCAAAGACCTTGACGATCCTCGGCATCACGCTGAACACCGCCAGGGCCAGTAACGTACTGAGCACCGCCGTCGACTCGCGCCCCATCCCCGCCGCCACCCCAATGGCGGCGGTCATCCACAACCCGGCGGCGGTGGTCAGGCCCTTGACGTGCTGGCCCTCCTCGTCCTCCTTGCCTTTGAGGATAGTGCCCGCCCCCAGGAACCCAATCCCGGCAATCACCCCCTGCACCACCCGGCTCATGGCATCCGCCTGGTTGCCGGACATCTGTGGCACCAACACGAACAGCGCCGCGCCCAGGGCCACCAGCATGTGCGTGCGCACCCCGGCCGCCTTGCCCTTGTGCTCACGTTCAAAACCGAGGATCCCGCCCAGGAGCGCGGCGATCAACAAGCGTACGGTGATCTGGGTGAGTTGCTTCGCATCGGTAATATCGGCGAATTCGGCTTGCAGGGTTTGCCAGACTTCGTGCCACCAAGCGTCCATGGAAACTGTTCTGTATAGGGGTCGATAAAGCATGGACCGCAGCGACCGCCAGTCAGTTGCCTGGAACCACTGCCGATGGCATGCCCCTAACCTTCATAGCCTATGAAAAGGGAGATCAGCATGACCGTACGTATCGAAAACCATCTGTGCTATTTCATGCTCGATGAAAACGGCCAGGAACAAAGCGTGCCGGCTACCCGAGTCAAGGTCCTCACCGACAACGACAAAGCCATGTCTTACGTGGACCTGGCCGGCCAGCGGATCTATATCACCGAAGCCGAGGCCGACGCCCTGACGGTCGAGGGTGCAACGGATGCACGCAACCACGTCAAGGCCGAAGAGCCTGGTTCGCTGATTTAATTGATCTGCGTCAGCATCGCCAAATCAAGCCTGCACCCCAGGCGCCACGGGGTGCAGCACATTGTCGCAGCGCTAGGCCACCAACGTATCTGATCCGCTTTTTATCGCCATACCTGAGTCTGTTATGCAAACAGAGCGACGGGCATAGTTCATCCGCCTGATGGAGGCTGATGAGCGAATGACCATGAGCGAAATAATCCCCGTCCGAACCGTGGAACCCCATGCACCTGCGCACCCAAAGAAGGTGAAGGCCGCATCCAGCGACAACCTGATTCACACCCGCAGCTTTACCGGCCTGTTTCGTACCTTGCGCGTGAGCGGTGCAGGCTTTCTGTTCCTGGCCTTCTTCGGCACCGTGTGGCTGAACTGGGGCGGTCGCCAGGCCGTGCTGTGGGACCTGGCTGAAAGCAAATTCCATATCTTTGGCGCGACCTTCTGGCCCCAGGACTTCATCCTGCTGTCCGCGCTGCTGATCATCTGCGCCTTCGGCCTGTTTGCGATCACTGTGTTTGCCGGCCGCGTATGGTGCGGCTACACCTGCCCGCAAAGCTCCTTTACCTGGTTGTTCATGTGGTGCGAAAAAATCACCGAAGGCGAACGCAACCAACGCATCAAGCTGCAAGCGGCCCCCTGGAGCCTGAATAAACTGGCGCGGCGCTCGGCCAAACATACCTTGTGGCTGGGCATCAGTGTGCTGACCGGGCTGACTTTTGTCGGCTACTTCACCCCCATTCGCCCGCTGGCCACCGAACTGCTGACCTGGCAGATGGGGGGCGTGAGCCTGTTCTGGGTCCTGTTTTTCACCGCAGCCACCTACATCAATGCCGGCTGGCTGCGCGAAGCCGTGTGCATGCACATGTGCCCCTACGCCCGGTTCCAGAGCGTGATGTTCGACAAAGACACCCTGACCATCTCCTATGATGTGGCCCGTGGCGAAAGCCGTGGCCCACGCAAACGCGAGGTGAAACCGGCGGATGTCGGCCTGGGCGACTGTATCGACTGCCAGTTGTGCGTGCAGGTCTGCCCCACCGGCATCGATATCCGCGACGGCCTGCAAATGGAGTGCATCGGCTGCGCGGCGTGCATCGACGCCTGCGATTCGATCATGGACAAAATGGGCTATGCCCGTGGCCTGGTGAGCTACACCTCCGAACATCAACTGCAAGGTGGCAAGACTCACCTGCTGCGGCCGCGCCTGATCGGCTACAGTGCCGTGCTGCTGGTGATGATCGCGGCGCTGGTGGTGGCGTTGGTGCAACGGCCGATGGTGTCGCTGGACGTTACCAAGGACCGTGGCATGTTCCGCGAGAACGCCCAGGGCTTGATCGAAAACATCTACAGCCTCAAGGTCATCAACAAGACGCAGCAACGCCAGGATTACCGCCTGGAGCTGGTGGACGCCGAGGGCTTCCAACTGCAGGGCAAGACCGAGATCAGCCTGGCACCCGGGGAAATCAGCGATGTGCCGGTATCGGTGGCATTGCTGGCCGACAAGCCGGCGAGCAGCTCGCAGACGTTGCGGTTCAAGGTGTCGGATGTGGATGAACCCTGGATCTACAGTGCGGCCGATAGCCGCTTCGTGGCGCCGCTCAACCGCTGAGACCTCGGTACCGAAAATGATAAAGATCAAATGTGGGAGGTGGGCTTTTTTGTAGGAGCGAGGGGGACGCCTAGTTCTTGCTCGCGAAGAACTCAAAGGCGCCGCGTTGATTCAGGAAGCACGCGTTATCGTTGACGTTTTTCGCGAGCGAGCTCGCTCCTACAGAAGGCGATGTACGGCATCAGGGCTCTCCCAATCGGATCTCCACTCATATAAAACACGTGTTTAAGGCCAAAATGAAACGCTACGAAAAATTCGCCGACGACATTGCCGAACTGATCCGCTCCGGCGTCCTCGGCCCCGGCCAACGGGTGCCCTCGGTGCGCTATGCCAGCCAGACCTACGGCGTCAGCCCATCCACCGTCTTCCAGGCCTACTACCTGCTGGAACGCCGGGGCCTGATCCGTGCGCGTCCGCGCTCCGGCTACTTCGTCAATACCCATGCACCCAGCCCGTTTTCCGAGCCGGTGGTGAGCGAGCAGGTCCACGAGTCCACCGAGGTCGATGTGAGCGAACTGGTGTTCTCGGTACTCGACTCCATCAAGGACCCGAACACCGTACCCTTCGGTTCGGCCTTCCCCAGCCCGATGCTGTTCCCGCTGCCACGCCTGGCCCGCTCCCTGGCCAGCGCCAGCCGTGAGATGGACCCGCGCCTGGTGGTCACCGACATGTCGCCGGGCAACCCGCAATTGCGACGCCAGATTGCCCTGCGCTACATGGTCGGCGGGCTGATGCTGCCCATGGAAGAACTGCTGATCACCAACGGGGCGCTGGAGGCCCTGAACCTGTGCCTGCAGGCCGTCACCGAGCCGGGTGACCTGGTGGCCATTGAAGCCCCCGCGTTCTATGCCTGCCTGCAAGTACTGGAACGCCTGAAGCTCAAGGCGGTGGAGATCCCGGTGCATCCACGCGATGGCATTGACCTTAACGCGTTGTCGCAAAGCCTTGAGCGCTACCCGATCAAGGCCTGCTGGACCATGACCAGCTTCCAGAACCCCATGGGCGCCACACTGCCAGAGTCGAAGAAACAGGAACTGGTGGAGCTGTTGCGCCGTCACCAGGTGCCGCTGATCGAAGACGACGTCTACGCCGAGCTGTACTACGGGCAACAGGCACCGAAACCGGCCAAGGCCTTCGACACCGAGGGCCTGGTGATGCACTGCGGTTCATTCGCCAAGAGCCTGGCCCCGGGTTACCGGGTTGGTTGGGTCGCGGCCGGGCGTTATGCGCAGAAGGTCGAGCGCTTGAAGCTGATGACCTCGCTCTGCCCGTCGATGCCGGCCCAGGCAGCCATCGCCGACTACCTGCAACACGGCGGCTATGATCGGCACCTGCGCAAATTGCGTTATGCCCTGGAAGAACAGCAAAGCGCCATGCTTGCCGCCATTGCACGCTACTTTCCGGCGCAGACACGGGTCAGCCAGCCGGCCGGCGGCTACTTCCTGTGGTTGGAACTGCCAGAGCAGACAGACTCGTTGAAATTGTTCCAGATGGCTTTGGCCCAGGGCATCAGCATTGCGCCGGGACCGATTTTCTCGGCAACCCAGCGTTTCCGCAATTGCATTCGCTTGAACTATGGCAGCCCATGGACCGAGGCGTCGGAAAAGGCGATGGAGACGTTAGGCCGGATCGTAAGGTCATTCTGAGCAGGAACCCGGCGGAGTAATGAACCTGCGCCGACTTCCGAGCTGATTGCGCTGACGCTTAACGGCCACCGCCCAGGTCGACAAATGTGCCCGTGGCATAAGAAGCCTTATCCGACAACAACCAGATAATCGCTTCCGCCACTTCATCCGGGCGCCCGCCCCGGGCCATGGGGATGCCAGACTCCAGCTTGCTGACCCGATTCGGGTCACCGCTCAAGGCATGGAAGTCGGTAAAGATATAGCCGGGGCGCACCGCGTTGACACGAATACCTTCGCCCGCGACTTCCTTCGACAAGCCGATGGTGAAGGTATCGAGCGCGCCCTTGGAGGCTGCGTAATCGACATACTCTCCCGGTGAGCCGAGCCGCGCGGCCACCGATGACACGTTGACGATACTGCCGCCCTGCCCGCCATGCTTGGGCGACATGCGCAGCACGGCATGCTTGGCACACAGGATCGGGCCAAGCACATTGGTCTTCATGACTTTCAGGATGCGAAACTCGGACATTTCGTCCACCCGCGATTTATGCCCCACGGTGCCAGCATTGTTGACCAACGCCGTGACCCGGCCCAGTTCGGCGTCGACGCGATGAAACAGTGCGATCACTTCATCTTCGATGCTGACATCCGCCCGCACGGCAATCGCCTGGGCGCCCAGGGCCCGAACCTGTTCAAGCACGCGGTGCGCGGCGTCCTCGTCGGACTGGTAATTGATGCAGATGCGATAGCCCTCGCGAGCGGCCAGCAATGCCGTCTCGGCGCCAATCCCACGGCTGCCCCCGGTGATGATGACGACTTTGTCCATGCGTGCGGTCCCCTGTTTCAACCTGATGTTTATGCATGAATCCAATACTAACTGTCACCTACGGCTTTTGTCAGGCGCCAACGCGTCTTCGACGCGCTGGATGCCGACCATGAAGCCGTCAGCCGGCAGCGGGTGTCCGAGCAGATAACCTTGCAGGGAATCACAGCCCAGGCGGGTCAGGAAACGCTGCTGCGCATCGGTTTCCACGCCTTCGGCGACGATTCGCAGGCCCAGGGCCTGGCCCAGGGCGACAATGGCCGAGACGATGGCGGCATCGTCGCTGTCGTGCTCCAGGTCGCGTACAAACCCACGGTCGATCTTCAGTTCGTTGGCCGGCAGGCGCTTGAGGTACATCAGGCTGGAATAGCCGGTGCCAAAGTCATCGATGGACAGATCGACCCCCATGTCGGAAAGCTGCTGCAACACCGTCATGCTCGCATCGGCATCGCGCATGGCGGTGGTCTCGGTGATCTCCAGGGTCAGGCTGTTGGCCGGCAACTGGTGACGCTCCAAGGCCGCCGCCACACTCTGGACCAGCCCCCCATGGCAGAACTGCAACGCCGAGAGGTTAACGGCAATGCGCCACCCCTCGTAGCCCTGGCCGTACCACTCGCGCATCTGGCGGCAGGCTTCATTGAGCACCCATTCCCCCATCGGGATGATCAGCCCGGTCTTTTCCGCCAATTCGATAAACGTGTCGGGCAACAGCAAACCGTGCTGCGGATGCTCCCAGCGCAGCAACGCTTCGGCCCCTACCGGGAGACCACTGACGGCGTCGAATTTGGGCTGGTAATACAACCGGAACTGCTGGTGTTCGAGGGCATTGCGCAGATCCTGCAACAACTGCAGCTGCTTGCGCGCGTTAGTGTTCATCGACACATCGAAGAAGCTGTAGCCGTTCTTGCCCATGCCCTTGGCGTGGTACATCGCGGCATCGGCGTTCATCAGCAGCTCCTGGGGGTTACCGCCGTTGCCGGGGTACAGGGCAATGCCGACGCTGGCGGAGATTTTCAACGCATGCTCGGCCACCTGGAACGCGCGATTGATCAACGACACCTGGCGTTCAGCCAGGCCGAGGGCATCATCCGGCTGCGTCAGTTGCACCAGCAGCACGAACTCATCCCCGCCGATACGCGCCAGGGTGTCCTGGCTGCGCAGGTCTTCACGCAGGCGCTGGCCGACCTCGCGCAGCAACTGATCCCCCAGGTGGTGGCCGAAGGCATCGTTGACCGGTTTGAAGCCATCCAGGTCGATAAACATCAGGGCGAAGCAACCGCCCTGCTCCTTAACGGCCTGCATCGCCTGCTGAATACGGTCTGCGAGCAAGGTGCGATTGGGCAGGCCGGTGAGCATGTCGTGCAGGGCCAGGTGGGTCAGTTCCTGGTTCGCCAGGGTCAGGGAGTCGGCGAGTATGGCGGTGCGGGCTTCCAGGCGCGCATCAAGCAGCGAGGTCAGCAATGCAATGGCAAGCACGGCCAAGGTCGTCACCAGCACCAGGTTATCCAGGCCCTTGCCACTTAAGCCGGTCAAGGCGGCGCCGCAAAAACTGTCATCGGCAAAGCGTGCCGCGGCCATACCGGTGTAATGCATGCCAACAATGGCAAACCCCATTACCACCGCCGCCCCGCCACGTACCAGGCGTACGTAGGGAGTATTGCGCCGAAGGTTAAAGGCGATCCAAAGTGCCGCGCCGGACGCCACCACCGCTATCAGCAACGACACGCCAAACAAGCCGGGGTCGTAGTCGATGCCGGGCGTCATGCGCATCGCGGCCATGCCGGTGTAATGCATGCTGGCGATGCCCATCCCCATGACCAGCGCGCCAAACACCAGCTGCCAGGCGGGCAGGTGCTGCTGGCTCACCAGCCATAAGGCAAAACCGCTGGACAACACCGCGATCAACAACGACAGCGCGGTAATGCCCAGGTCAAACCCCAGGGCAAACGGCAGGCGCAGCGCCAACATGCCGATAAAGTGCATGGACCACACCCCCACGCCCATGGCCAGCGCCCCGCCTGCTATCCATAGATAAACCGCGCGCCCGCTGGCCGTGGCGATGCGGCCACTGAGGTCCAGCGCGGTATAGGACGCGAGGATCGCAACGAACAGGGAGATCACAACCAGGGAGGGGGAATAACTACCGACAAGCATGCAATTTCTCGTGCGCAACGGGCCGGAGAGGCCCGTGCCAGGTGGCAAAGCGGGCGATTGTAGCGAGAATAATTCTTGGGCACTCGATTAATTATCAGAGAGCCATCAGTGGCATTTTGACGCCAATCTACCGGCTCAACGCCGATCGATTCTTGCCGTCATGCCTACTGCTTAGCCTCCACATTATCGCTGCCAAAATGCGGCTCACTGTCCTGCCTTGCGCACTCACTCCTTCTCGGCAATCGGCGTCTGCCCATCCCAGCCACCGCCCAGTGCGGCGATCAGTTGCACGCTCGCCACCAATCGCGACTGCAGCAAGGTCAACACAGTGCGCTCGTTACTCAAAGCGGTGGCCTGCACAGTGACCACATCCAGATAGGCAATCAGCCCCGCCTTGTATTGGTTCTGGGTCAAGCGCAACGATTCCCGCGCGGCTTCCAGGGCTTCGTTGCTGACCACGGCCTCGTCTTCCAGCACCTTGAGCTGGACCATGTAGTTTTCCACTTCGCGGAACCCGTCCAGTACGGTCTGGCGGTACTTGGCCACGGTTTCGTCGTAGGAAGCCACTGTGCGGTCCACTTCCGCCGAGCGCTGGCCGCCGTCGAACAGGGTCATGGCGAGTTTCGGCCCGACCGACCAGAAGCGGTTCGGCAGGCTGATCCAATCGGCATAGGTGCTGCTGGAGTAGCCCCCGGCCAGGCTGAGGCTCAGGTCCGGGTAATAGGCAGCCTTGGCCACGCCGATATTGGCGTTGGCGGCGATCACTGAGCGCTCGGCCGAAGCGATGTCCGGGCGACGTTCGAGCAATTGCGAAGGCAGGCTGACCGGGATCTGCGGCAATGCCGGGATGTCCTTGCTCACCGCCAGGTTGAAGTTGGCGGGTGCCTCACCGATCAACACGGCGATGGCGTTTTCCAGTTGCGCGCGCTGCCAGATCAGGTCGATCAGGCTGGCCTGGGTCGTCTTGAGCTGGGTTTGCGCCTGGGCCACCGCTTCCTTGCCGGAGACACCGGCGCGGTATTGGTTCTCGGTCATTTGCAGGGAGCGTTGGTACGTGTCCAGGGTGGCTTGCAGCAGACGGGTCTGCTCGTCCATGACCCGCAATTGCAGGTAGCTTTGCACCAGTTCCGACTGCTGGCTCAAGCGCATCGCGGCCAGGTCGGCCGAGCTGGCTTCGGCGCTGGCTTCGTTGGCCTCCAGGCCGCGGCGCAACTTGCCCCAGATGTCGGCTTCCCAGCTCACGCCCAGCTGGGCGTTGAGGGTGTTGCGGATGCCGCTGCTGGAACTGCTGAGGCTCGCGCTGCTGCTACCGGAGCCCTGGCTCGCGCGGGTTTTTCCGACGCTCAGGTCAACGGTGGGGTAAAACGCGCCACGGGAACTGCGCACCAGGGCCTGGGCCTGGCGAAAACGTGCTTCGGCCTGGGCCACGGTCTGGTTGGAGCTGTTCAGGCGCTGCACCAGGTCATTGAGTTGACGATCACCGTACAGCTCCCACCAGGCGCCACGGGCCAGGGAATCGCTCGGCGTGGCCTGGCGCCAGCCCTGGGCCTCCTTGAACTGCGCCGGCTCGATGACTTCCGGGCGATGGTAGTCAGGGCCGACGGCGCAGGCGCTGAGCAACAACGCCAACCCCACTGTAGGAGCGAGCTTGCTCGCGAAGGTCGTTAACGATAACGCGCCGAGCCTGAATGAACGCGGGGACTGCCGTTTTTTCGCGAGCAAGCTCGCTCCTACAGGGGTGGGTGCCGTGTCGGAAACCCGCCGTGCATGGGTATGGGTTGAATCGGTCATAGCGCAGTGTCCAGGGCAGCATCGGTACGCACGCCACGCCAGGCGTTGAAACGGTGGCGCGCGCGGTCTAGATAAAGGTAAACCACCGGGGTGGTGTAGAGGGTCAGGATCTGGCTGAAGGCCAGGCCGCCGATGATGGTCAAGCCCAGTGGGTGGCGCATTTCCGCGCCATCACCAGCGCCCAGCAGCAAGGGCAAGGCGCCGAGAATGGCGGCCAGGGTGGTCATCAGGATCGGCCGCAAGCGCAGCAGGCAGGCACTGCGAATCGACTCCAGCGGGTCCATGCCGTCGTTACGCTCCAACTGCAAGGCCAGGTCGATCATCAAGATGGCGTTCTTCTTCACCACGCCGATCAGCAGGAACAGGCCCAGCAAGGAAATAAGGCTGAACTCGCCGCCCGTCAGGTAGATGGCGAGCATCGCACCGACCCCGGCCGACGGCAGGGTCGAGAGGATCGTCAGCGGGTGGATATAGCTTTCATAGAGGATGCCCAGCACCAGATACACCGCCACCAGCGCGCCGAGAATCATGAACGGCTGGCCCTTCTGCGTCGCCGCGAAGGCGTCGGCGGTGCCGGCCATCTTGGCAATCACATCCTCAGGCAAGCCGAGCTTGGCAATCGCTCGCTCGATGGCAGCCGTCCCCTGCTCCACCGTCACACCGGGCGCCATGTCGAAGGCAATGTTTTCCGAGGCGAACTGGCCTTCATGGCTGACGCGATCGTCTGCCAGGCTGTTTTCATAGTGGGCAATGGTCGACAACGGCACCCGCGCGCCACTGGACGTGATCACCTGCATCTGGTTCAGGGTAATCGGGTCCTGGGCGTATTTCGGGTTGACCTCCATCACCACCTGGTACTGGTTGAGGCTGTCGTAGATGGTGGAAATCTGCCGCTGGCTGTAGGCATTGTTCAAGACTGCCGTGACCATGCTCATGTCGATGCCCAGGCGCTTGGCCTGGTCGCGGTCAACGATCAGCGTGACCTGGGCAGCGCCGCGGCCTTCGCGGGCATCGATGGCGGTCAGCTCGGGCAGCTCACGCAGGGCGGCCACGACTTTCGGGTACCACAGGCGCAGCGCGGCCAAGTCACCGCTTTGCAGGATGTAGGAATACTGTGCAGTGGTCTGGTCACGGCTGCCGCCGAATTGCAGGTCCTGGTCGGCCATCAGGAACAGGCGCCCGCCCGGCACCAGCGGCACATCCTTGCGCAAGCGCTCGATCACCGCTTGCGCCGAGACCTTGCGTTCGCTGATAGGCTTGAGCCGCACCAGCATCACCGCGTTGTTGGTGCCGTTGCTCCCGCCGATAAACCCGGCCACGCTGAGTACCGCCGGGTCCTTGAGCACCGCTTTGCGGAAGGTCTCCATCTTCGGCTGCATCACGCTGAACGACAGCCCGTCATCGCCGCGCACGAAGCCGATCAACTGGCCGGTGTCCTGCTGCGGCATAAAAGTTTTCGGCACGACGACATACAACGCCACGTTCATGCCGATGGTCAGCAACAGGCTGAGCAGGGTCAGTCGGCGGTGGCGCAGCACCCAGTCGAGGCTGGTGGCGTAGCCGGCGACCATGCGGTCGTTGATCTTCTGGCTCCAGCGCTGCAAACCGGTCATCTGGCCTTTGACATGGGGCTTGAGCCAGCGGGCGCAGAGCATCGGTGTCAGGGTCAGCGAGACAATCAGCGACACAATGATCGCCGCCGACAAGGTGATGGAAAACTCGCGGAACAGGTTGGTGACGATGCCGCCCATGAACAGGATGGACAGGAACACCGCCACCAGCGACACGTTCATCGACAACAAGGTAAAGCCGACTTCCTGGGCGCCCAGGTACGCCGCCTTCATCGGCGGCACCCCTTCGTCGATATGTCGGGAAATGTTCTCCAGTACCACGATGGCATCGTCCACCACCAGGCCGGTCGCCAGGATCAGCGCCATCAGCGAGAAGTTGTTCAACGAAAACCCGTACAGGTACATCACCGCGAACGTTCCCACCAGCGACACCGGCACCGCCAGGGTCGGAATCAACGAGGCGCGGAAGTTACCGAGGAACAGGTACACCACCAGGATGACCAGGCCCACGGCAATCAGCAGGGTCATCTCGGCTTCATGCAAGGTCGCGGTGATCACCGGCGAGCGGTCCATCGCCAGGCTCAGCTTGACACTGGACGGCAGCACCGCCTGCAATGCCGGCAGCTGGGCCTTGATCTGCCTCACGGTCTCGATGATGTTGGCGCCGGACTGGCGATTGATCACCAGCAGCACCGCGGAATCGTTGTTGAAGAAACCACTGTTGTAGCGGTCTTCCACGCCATCAGTGATCGTGGCCACATCCTTCAGGCGCAGGGCCGCGCCGTTCTGGTAGCGAATCAGCAGCGGTTCATAGTCCTTGGCCTTTTCCAACTGGTCATTGGCCTGGATCTGCCAATTGCGCTCGCTGTCTTCCAGGGAGCCCTTGGGGCGCCGCTGGTTGGCGTTGGCAATGGTGTTGCGCACATCGTCCAGGGCCACGCCGTACTGGTCGAGAGCCTTGGGTTCAAGTTCGATACGCACCGCCGACAGGGAGCTGCCGCCGATCTGCACTTCGCCCACGCCGGGCACCTGGGACAGGCTTTGCGAGAGGATGGTCGAGGCCAGGTCGTACAACTGGCCTTTCTGCAACACGTCCGAGGTCAGCGACAGCACCATGATCGGTGCCTGGGACGGGTTGATTTTCTTGTAGGTGGGCATGCTGCGCATGCCGCTGGGCAGCAGGTTGCGCGAAGCGTTGATGGCCGCCTGCACTTCCCGCGCCGCGCCGTTGATGTCACGGTCGGAGTCGAACGCCAGGATCACCCGGGTGGAGCCCTGGCTCGACGAACTGCTCATGGTGGTAATGCCGGCAATCGCGCCAAAGGAGCGCTCCAACGGCGTGGCCACGGTCGACGCCATCACCTCGGGGCTCGCGCCGGGCAAGCTGGCCGAGACCACGATCACCGGGAAATCGATCTGCGGCAGCGGCGACACCGGCAGCAGGTTAAAGCTGACACCGCCCAGCAACAGGATCGCCAGGCTCAGCAGCATGGTGGCGACCGGCCGGCGAATGAAAGGTCCGGACAGGTTCATGACTCAACCGGCTCCAGGCTTTGCGGCTCTTTACGCCAGCGACGACCGAGGCGGTCGAAGTACAGGTAGATCACCGGGGTGGTGAACAGGGTCAACACCTGGCTCACCAGCAAACCGCCAACCATCACCAGGCCCAGGGGCTGGCGCAGTTCTGCGCCGGAGCCGGTGGCCAGCATCAACGGCACCGCACCGAACAGCGCCGCCAGGGTGGTCATCAGGATCGGCCGGAAGCGCAACAGCGCCGCCTGGTAGATCGCGGTCTGCGGGTCCAGCCCCTGGTTGCGTTCGGCGTCCAGGGCGAAGTCGATCATCATGATCGCGTTCTTTTTCACGATGCCGATCAGCAGGATGATGCCGATGATCGCGATCATGCCCAGGTCATTGCCACTGAGCAGCAACGCGAGCAAGGCCCCCACCGCTGCCGACGGCAAGGTCGAAAGGATGGTGATCGGGTGGATGTAGCTCTCATAGAGCACGCCGAGCACGATATACATGGTGACCACCGCCGCCAGGATCAGCAGCAAGGTGCTCGACAACGACGCCTCGAACGCCTGGGCGGCGCCCTGGAACTGGGTCTGCACGCCCACCGGCATGCCGATGTCCTTCTGCACCTGGTTGATCAGCTCGACGCCTTTGCCCAGCGCCACGCCGGGCGCCAGGTTGAATGACATCATCACCGCCGGGAACTGGCCGATATGCGCAATCGCCAACTGGGCCTGGCGCTGTTCGACCCGGGCCAGACTCGACAGGCGGACCTGGCCGCCGTCGGTGGTCTTCACATGGATCTGATTCAGCGCATCCGGCCCCAGGGTTTCGCCCGACTGGGCCTGCAAGACCACGCGGTATTGGCTGGCCTGGGTGTAGATGGTGGAAATCTGCCGCTGGCCGAAGGCGTCGTACAGCGCATCGGTAATGGTCGACACGCTGACACCCAGGCGCGAGGCCGCATCACGATCGATCACCAGGTACACCTGCAGGCCCTTGTCCTGGAGGTCGCTGGCGACGTCGGTCAGCTCCGGCAACTGGCGGAGGGCATGCACCAGCTTGCCGCTCCACAGGGCCAGCAACTCCGCATCCGGCGAGGACATGCTGAACTGGTACTGGGTTCGACTGACGCGGTCTTCAATGGTCAGGTCCTGCACCGGCTGCATGAACAGGCGGATGCCCACCAGCTTGTCGATTTCCGGTTGCAGGCGGGTGATCACCTGGGCGGCACTCAGGTCGCGCTGGCCGTGGGGCTTGAGGTTGATCAGCAAGCGGCCGCTGTTGAGGGTGGCGTTATCGCCATCCACGCCAATGTAGGACGACAGGCTTTGCACCGCCGGGTCGGCCAGGATGATCTTGGCCAGCTCCTGCTGGCGCTGGCTCATGGCCGCAAAGGATATCGACTGCGGCGCTTCGGAAATGCCCTGGATCACCCCGGTGTCCTGCACCGGGAAAAAGCCCTTGGGCACCACCAGGTACAGCACTACCGTAAGGCCCAGGGTGGCGATGGCCACCAGCAGGGTCAGCGGCTGGTGCTTGAGCACCCACTGCAATTTGCGCCCGTAGGCGCCGATCAGCCAGTCGATCCAGGCGCCGCTGGCCTTGTAGAAACGGCTTTGTTCTTCTTCCTTGGGTTCCCGCTTGAGCAGCCGCGCGCACATCATCGGCGTCAGGGTCAGGGACACCACCAGGGAAATCAGGATCGCCACCGCCAGGGTAATCGCGAATTCGCGGAACAGGCGCCCGACCACGTCAGCCATGAACAGCAACGGAATCAATACGGCGATCAGCGATAGGGTCAGGGAAATCAGGGTGAACCCGATCTGCTTGGCGCCCTTGAGCGCGGCTACGAGCGGGGTCTCGCCTTCCTCGATGTAGCGGGAAATGTTCTCCAGCATCACGATGGCATCGTCCACCACGAAGCCGGTGGCGATGGTCAGGGCCATCAGCGTGAGGTTGTTGATGGAGAAACCGGCCAGGTACATCACCCCAAAGGTGCCGACCAGCGATAGCGGCACGGCAATGGAGGGAATGATCGTGGCGCTGACCCGGCGCAGGAACAGGAAGGTCACCATCACCACCAGGGCAATGGCGATCAGCAGTTCGTGCTGCACGTCGGTGACCGACGCGCGGATGGTCTGGGTGCGGTCGGTCAGGACCGTGACGTCCAGGCCGGCCGGCAGGTTATCGGTGATACTCGGCAGCAGGGCCTTGATACGGTCCACCACCTCGATCACGTTGGCACCCGGCTGGCGCTGGATGTTCAGCAACACGGCCTGGTTTTCATTGGCCCAGGCAGCAAGGCGTTCGTTTTCCGCACCATCGACGATCTGCGCCACATCCTTGAGGCGCAACGGTGCGCCATTGTTGTAGGCCAGGATCAGTTCGGCGTATTGCTGGGGCGAGACCAACTGGTCGTTGGCATCGAGCATCGACACCCGGGTCGGGCCGTCGAAGTTACCCTTGGGCTGGTTGACGTTGGACGCGGCGATCAGGGTACGCACGTCCGACAGGTTCAAGCCGTTGGCGGCCAGGGCCTCGGGGTTGACCTTGATCCGCACCGCCTGGCGCTGGCCGCCGGCGATGCTGACCATGCCGACGCCGCTGATCTGCGCGATCTTCTGCGCCATGCGCGTATCGACCAGGTCATTGAGCTTGGGCAGCAGCATGGTCTTGGAGGTGATCGCCAAGGTCAACACCGGGGTGTCCGCCGGGTTGACCTTGTTGTACACCGGCGGTGCCGGCAAATCCTTGGGCAGCAGGTTGGTGGCGGCGTTGATCGCGGCCTGCACCTGTTGCTCGGCGACATCCATATTGATGTCGAGGTTGAAACGCAGGGTCAGCACCGAGGCGCCGCCGGAGCTGGTGGACGCCATCTGGGTCAGGCCGGGCATTTGCCCGAACTGGCGCTCCAGGGGCGCGGTGACGGCGCTGGTCATCACGTCCGGGCTGGCGCCAGGGTACAGGGTCATCACGCGGATGGTCGGGTAATCCACCTGGGGCAAGGCCGAGACGGGTAGCAGGCGGTACGAGATGATGCCGGCCAGGACAATGGCCAGCATGCTCAGCGTGGTGGCGACCGGGCGAAGGATAAACAGCCGCGAGAGGTTCATGAACCGACCTTTTGCGCCTTGCCAGCGTCAGCGCCGGTCTCCCCTTTCGCAGCAGGCTTGCCTTGCAGGTGCTCGGTCGGCGTGGTCGGTACCTGGCTGCTGTCGTTGACCACTTCGACTTCGCTGCCGTCCTTCAGGCGGTCGGTGCCTTCAAGCACCACCCGGTCGCCGGCGACCAGGCCCTCCTTGATCACGGTGTTATCGCCATCGCTGTCACCCACCACCAACGGCTGGACCTTGACCTTCTTATCGCCATCGAGCTTGTAGACAAAGGTGCCGTTGTTGCCGAACTGAATCGCGGCCGACGGCGCCAGTACCACGTTGTGCAGGGTATCGGCGAGCAGATGCACATTCACGAATTGGTTGGGGAACAGTACCTGGTCCTTGTTATCGAAACGTGCCTTGAACTTCAGGGTACCGGTGGTGACGTCGATCTGGTTGTCCAGGCTCTGTAGCACGCCGGTGGCCTGGCGCTTCGCATCGCCACGGTCCCAGGCCTCCACGGGCAGCTTGTTGCCGGCGTGGTAACGGGCGAGCACGGTTTCCAGGGTGCTCTCCGGCAGGGTGAAGGCCACGCTGATCGGTTGGGTCTGGGTGATCACCGCCAGCGCCGTGGTGTCGTTGGCGGCCACCAGGTTACCGACGTCGAGCTGACGCAGGCCGACGCGCCCGCTGATCGGCGCGCGGATCCTGGTGAATTCGAGGTTGAGCTTGGCGTCGTCCACCGCGCCCTGGTTGGTCTTGACCGTGCCCTGGTATTGCAGGACCAGCGCTTCGGCTGTGTCGAGGGTCTGCTTGGCGATGCTGTCCTGGGCGTAGAGGTCGCGGTAACGCTGGACGTCGACCTGGGCGTTCTTCAACTGGGCCTGGTTCTGCATCAGCGTGCCCTGGGCCTGGAGCAAGGCGTTCTGATAGCTGCGCGGGTCGATTTCCGCCAACAGGTCGCCGGCCTTGACCATCTGCCCTTCTTCAAAGGCGATCTTCACCAACTGGCCGCCCACCTGGCTGCGTACATTGATGGTGTTGAGCGCGGTGACCGTACCCAATGCCTTGTAGTACACCGGGAATTCCCCCAGCACCGCCGGTGCCACGCGCACCGGCACCGGCCCAGTGGAACCACCGAAGCCTGGGCGTGCCATGCCCGTCTTGCTGGTGCGTGCGGCCGGCGCATCTTTATGGGCAGCGCCACCCGGCCAGAATTTCCAGCACAGACCGGCGATAACCAGCAGCACAAGCAGGCCGAACAGCCAGCGTCGGGAGTTACGGGGGGTGGATTGCATGGAGTGATCAACCATTGGGCGCGAGAGCTTCTTCTTTGGGAGGCTGAAAGATAAGCACTGGGGCGCGTTAAGAAAAGCGCCTTTACCGGCTATTTACCTTGGGCTTACATCTTTTAACTTTTGAGCTTAGTCCGCCGGCTATTTCCCTAAGCATCTGACGTGCAAATAAAAACGGCCTGGACTAGGCCAGGCCGCAATTATGTGCCGCGCGTGTTACTGCGTAACGACAGTAATGCGCCGAAACAGTTACTTCAAAACAGCCAGGGCTGCTTCGTAGTTTGGCTCCTGGCCGATTTCAGGGACCAGTTCGCTGTGCAGCACAGTGTCGTTTTCATCCAACACGACGACGGCACGGGCGGTCAGGGCCCGGAGGGGGCCGTCAGCAATCGAAACGCCGTAGTCAACGGCGAAATCAGCGTTGCGGAAGTCCGACAGGTTCTGCACGTTGTCCAGGCCTTCGGTGCCGCAAAAACGCTTCTGGGCAAACGGCAGGTCGGAGGAGATGCACAGCACGACAGTGTTGTTCAGCTCGTTGGCCTGGGCGTTGAACTTGCGTACCGAGGTGGCGCAGGTCGGGGTGTCGACGCTTGGGAAGATGTTCAGCACTTTGCGTTTGCCGGCGAAGGTGGCCAGGGTCGCATCCGACAGATCGCCGGCGGTCAGGGTGAAGTCTGGCGCTTTGGAGCCGGTTTGCGGCAGTTCGCCTTCAACTTGGACGGGGTTACCACGAAGGGTGACTTGAGCCATGGACGGAATCCTTATGCTGGGTTTGATTAAACGAATTCGAGAGGCGGAAGTTAACCACAAAGTGCTGTGGCTACCTACCGCCAGACACAAATTGTCATGTCTCGCGGTTGTGGTTTAATTGCGCGCTTTGCGCCTGCCCTCCAAGGAAATCGTTGTTAATGAATCAGCCCGCCACCAAAGTCCTGGTCATTGGTTATGTCTGGCCGGAGCCACGCTCCTCGGCAGCGGGCGGGCATATGATGCAGATCCTCGAGACTTTTCTTACGCAAGGTTGGGATATAACCTTCAGCAGCCCCGCAGCGCTGGGCGAGCACAAAGCCGACCTGGCTGCGCTGGGCATCGCCGAATGCGCGATTGAGCTCAATAACAGCAGCTTCGACGATTTTATTTGCGAATTGGCCCCGGACATCGTGCTGTTCGACCGTTTCATGATGGAAGAACAGTTTGGTTGGCGCGTGGAGAAGTGCTGCCCCCACGCCCTGCGCGTGCTGGAGACCTCCGACCTGCAAAGCCTGCGCGACGCGCGCCACCAGCGCCTCAGGGACCACCTCAAGGCCCATCCCGACGGCGAAGACTTCAGTGCACTGTTTACCCCGGCGCTGAAACAGGAATTCCAGTTGATGGCCGACACCGACCTGGCCAAGCGTGAAATTGCGGCGATTTACCGCTGCGATATCAGCCTGATGATTTCCGACGTGGAAATCCGCCTGCTCATCGAACAGTTCAAGGTGCCCGCCGCCCTGCTCCACTGGTGCCCGTTGATGATGCAGCCACCGACCGCGGCTTTCGCGCCCTTTGAAGACCGCGCGCACTTCCTCAGTATCGGTAACTTCCGTCACGCGCCGAACTGGGATGCGGTGTTGTGGATGAAAAACAGCGTGTGGCCGCTGATCCGCCAGCAACTGCCGGGCGCCCAACTGCATATCTACGGGGCCTACACCCCGCCCAAGGCCACCGCCCTGCACAACGCGGCCCAGGGGTTTCATGTGATGAACTGGGCCGAAGATGCGTTGCAGGTGATGAGTGCCGCACGTATCTGCCTGGCCCCCCTGCGCTTTGGCGCCGGGATCAAGGGCAAGCTGGCGGATGCGATGCTGTGTGGCACGCCGAATGTCACCACACCGATCGGCGCCGAAGCGATGGGCGACGATCAGCCCTGGCCCGGCGCGATCGAGCAGAACGCCCCGGCCCTGGCCGCCGCCGCCGTGGCCCTTTATCAGGACCGCGAGCGTTGGACCCAGGCCCAGGAACAGGGGCGCCAGCTCCTGGCCCGGCGCTATGACCAGGCCCTCCACGGACCGGCCTTGGTGGCATGCCTGGAGCAATGCCGCCGCAACCTTGCGGCCCATCGCCGCGACAACTTTACCGGCAGCATGCTGCGCCATCACGCGCATAAAAGTACGCAGTACATGTCCCAGTGGATCGAGGCGAAGAACCGCAACCTCTAGGGAATCGAGCAGCGCAAAGAACATGAACATCGTGACTCTGACTTGCCGCCGCTGCGCGGCAAGTTGAATCGGGCATCCCTGCCCCCTAACGCGCCCAGACGTACCTCACCTCCTCCAGGGACACCCCGCCACGGACGAGCGTGCGACGGCTGCCAAGCTCCTCCTGCCCTCCGAGCCCTTGATAGAAGCGCACAGCCCTTTCGTTTTCAGCTAAAACCCATAAGGTAACAAGCTTGTAACCCTGATCAACCAAACGCTTTAAACCTGACGCCCATAATTGGGCGCCTATACCCTTGCCCCAGTATTCTGCCAAGACGTAGATAGCCATGACCTCTCCCGCTTCGGCGCCAGACTTATCTTCATCACGGCAAGGCCCCACTGAAATCCAACCAATAACGTTCCCATCCACCTCTGAAACTAAAACGTCAGACTCTTTGCTTTCAATTGCATGAGCCCAATAAGCTTCCCTCTTAGGCAACGTTGCAGTAAGCGAGGACAAAAAATCAGCCGGCATCAGACTGAGATAAGCGTGTTGCCAGCTACTGACATGAACATTGGCGATGCTCTTCGCGTCCTTGGGTAGTGCATCACGAATCATAACCACACCCTCACTCGTGCTCTGTTTCACATAAAAATCTTCTTTGATCCCAGCGGCCATGCCGCTCTCGATCAGCACAACGGCTGCCTGCAAACGCTTTTGTTAATATCACAGCCCAGTTAAATATATTAAGTAGCCAATCACCAAAAACGGCATTCAGAGATGCTCCGATCAACTTGCCGCTGGCAGCGACAACACACAAGGGGGCATTATTCGAATCGCAACCACAATAAAGCGACGGCAGCATGACCCGAGCAACGCGAATCACCGACCCTTCCTACGAGCTGATGGACGATCACAACGGCCTGTCCATCATCTATCGCCAGCATGGTTTCCCCTGCCCGTTGGTACGCTGGCACTTCCATAAGGAGTACGAGCTGCACTTGATTATCGCCAGCTCCGGCAAAGTGTTCATCGGCGACTACATCGGCAATTTCTACCCGGAAAGCCTGTTCCTCACCGGCCCCAACCTGCCCCACAACTGGATCAGCCAGGTGGAGGAAGACGAGGTGGTGCCCAAGCGCGACATGCTGGTGAACTTCACCGATGAACTGTTTGAGAACGGCAGCCCTATTTTCGCCGAACTCAAGACCCTGGCACCGCTGCTGGAACGGGCGCAGTCCGGCATCGAGTTTCGTTGCAAAAAAACCATCGCCCAGGCCATGACCCTGATGCAACGCATTGAGGACGCCCAAGGCATGGCGCGCCTGGGGCACTTCTTTATCCTGCTGGACGTGCTGAGCGCGTGCGAGGACTACCAGTTGTTGTCCGGCGTGACCACGCCGCAACTGGCCGATGAGCACAGCATCGACCGCACCAACCGCGCGGTGGACTACATCTTTGCCCACTACGCGCGGGAGTTGCCGCTGGAGGAAGTGGCGGAACACCTGGGCATGAAGCCGACGTATTTTTCCCGGGTGTTCAAGCAGGCCACCGGTCGCACGTTTATCGAGTTCGTCAATCGCTTGCGTATCAGCAAGTCCTGCGAGTTACTGGCCGATGGCGATAAAGCCGTCACGGATGTGTGTTTCGAATCCGGCTTCAATAACATCTCCAACTTCAATCGACGCTTCCAACAGCTCAAGGGCATGACCCCCTCCCACTACCGTCGCCTGGCGGTGCAGCGGCTCACCGAACAAAACCTGGCTTGAGCTCTTTGCGCATAGACAAACGATTACACAGCAATCCCTTGAAGTAATCCCTCCACACCCTGTCACTGGAACTGGACCAAGCCCCTGGCCACTTAGCGAAGACATCGCTCCTCTTTCACTCGATGGGTGATGCCTTGTCTATCAACGCAAAGGTAAAAGGGCTACTCATGATCAACGTTCAGCGGTTACCTGCTCCCGCCACCATCACCAGCTCAAACGACATGAGCGCCGCCGCAAAACCTGCGTACTCAATGGCCTCGCAAGTCATCCCGCTGTTTAATAATCAGATGAACAACCACCAGGCTCTCCTCGCGCCCGTGCAGGCCGGCGATATACCGCCACACGCCCGGCAGCGCATCGTGCACCTGCTCAGCTACGCGATGACAGAAGAACGACCGAGCCTGGCCGCGCAGATCAGCCAGTTGATAAACAACAGCCGTCCGCCCCTCACAGGCGAAATACTGCACGATGAAGTCGAGCGACACCTGAACCAGCCCAGCGCACTGAATCCGCAGAAAACCTACGCCCAGCTCATTCACGACATACTCCAAACCCCATCGCAACCCGCCTCGCTCCCTTCCCCTGTGGTGTCACGAGCACGTCGGGAACTGCAGAACCCAGATCCCGCGCAACACACCGACAACACCTCAACCACTCAGTTCGCCAATGCCCTGGTTGAAGACGGCGACCGGCAATTGTCGATCAATTTCGCCAATCATTTGATCCGCCGATGGGTCGATGCAACCCGAAGCTCCGGCTTTGGAGAGGAAAAGATTGCCGTCCCGCCCGGTTCAACATTCGGCCTGGCCTGGAACGCGTTGGCTGACGCGCTCGACGCGCAACCGTTCAAGACCTTTGCCCAAGCCAAGGGTATTGATGTTTCCAGCCTGGTCATCAACACCAACGGAGACCTGAGCGGGTTACAGAACAAGCAAACCGTCAGCTTTTCTTTGGCGCAAGATCCCGATTGGGCCGCCGCTTCATCGGCCGTTTTAGCCGCGGCCAAAAAACTGGGCGGGGACATCCGTTTCCACGACCGCGGGCATGCACCCGCGGAGGATGTCGCGGCCTTTTATTTAGTGCGCAAAAGCCGCTTCAACAGTGACGACCGATTATTCACGATCGACCAATTGCTCAAAGAGCAAAACTTCAGTTCGATCAGTAACACCGACAGTTACTACGCGGCGCAATTCGCCCCGGTTCAGCAGCGCCAAAGAGAGGCCAAGCAACAGGTTGCGGAGCTGCCCACGCCACAGTTGAACCGGCTGCTGGCAGGCTTCATACCCGCGTCGGTGCCGGCGATACAAAAGGTCAAGGACGCCGATCAGGCCCTGGCCCGCCTGTGCAGCCAGGCACTGGGGCAGGCGTTTGCGTACACGATAGACGAACTGCCCGAGTACTCGACCTTTAACCTGGCCCGCAATAACCTCAAGGACGCACTGAACAGCAGCGCCTTTACCACGTTTGTACGCGCGAACAGCCTTGACCTGTCGAGCATCCAAATCAACTCGGACGACGGGACCTTGAAGGGTAAAGTCAAGGGTGTCGACACCACCTTCCCTGTCAACGCTATTTCAGATTGGGCCTCTGTCTGGCAAGACGTGGAACCCGCGGTAAAGCAGATGGCGACAGGCTCGGGCGACTACGTTGATTACCCCGGTGCGAACCCTGTAACGCTGCCGGAAGTACTGCGTTTCTACGGCGAAGAACCACTGCCACCCCATGGCTTCCCTCAGGATGGCTGGCAACAACGATCACGTGCAGCCAATCTGAGCAGAAGTGCGCAAATCATCCGAGACAACGGCTTCAAGGCGCTGGTCTCCCCCTCGGCTGACGATGCTCGCTCGCGTAGCGTGCGGGAGAAGCAGCAGGCAGTCGCCCTACCGCTCAGCGCAAAGACGCTGAACCTTTCGCCACTTGAAACCCTGGCGGTCGAGGTCAAGTCCCGCCTGCAGGAAAACGACAGCGCTACGCCCCTCGCGCCCCCCGCACACAGCCCGGACACGCCCGAAGACGCCTTGGCCAGCACCGAAAGAGCACTGGCTGTCGCGGTGCATGGCGTAATGCTTGAGCTCAAGAGCGACTCGAGCCAAGCAGAGTCGAAAATGCTTGAATCGATCCCGGCCAACAGCCTGATCGGACAGTGGCGGGCTTACTTGGACAAGGCCCTGAAGGGACGTGGGTTTACCGAATGGGCCCAAAAACAGAACATCGACCTGACCTCCCTGCGCTTTGACCCCACGGACAACGCCTTGATCGGTAAGGTCAATGGCCTTGAGCAGCGCTTTACCGCCACTGACTTCGCGCAAAAGTACCCTGAGCATTTCGATGTGCTTGCACCGGTATTGAACGCTGCGGCCGTATTCAGCCCCCCTGGAAAAACCATCGCGCTGAACCAGCCCGACAACAGCATGCCCTTCGAATGGGTGGGCAGTTTTTATGGCATCAGCAACGACTACAGCAGCCCGGCGTTCGCACGACACACGGAGCTGATGGGCCGCACGCAGCAATTTCCAACACCGGTTGAAAACCCGCAGAAAGTCGTGAACTGGCTGAACCGCCAGAGAACCGCACTGGGTGACAGTAACGATCGATATGCGCTGATCCATCAGCTCAAACACGGGAATGTCGATAACGACCAGACCACGGGCTTCACGGTGGACCCGGACTCCTCCCACCAGCCCAAGGGCACCACGACCGTCCAGGCGTTTCTTTCGGACCAAGGCTGGTACGGCGCCATATCGGCCGCACAGGTCGATAACTTGTTGCGGGCCTTGCAGACCGAAATTCCGCAGGCGCCGTCCTTTGGCAATCTATGGGGTTTCCTGTCCACAGACATACCGTTGAGTACTGAGCAGCGTGTGGCGGTAACCGAGTTCGTGAAAAAGTCCATTGGCAGCCATGGTTCCCTGGCCGGTTTCTTGAGTGCCAGTGTCCCGAACCTGAGCAGCGACCCTGACCAAGCGCGGGAACAGCTGCTTTCCAGTGACACCGCCCTCGAGTTTGCCACCCGCCTGCAAACCGAGATGAAAAGCGCTGAAACCTCTACCAGCCTGAAGCAATGGCTATTGACTGCGCTGGTGCTGGAGCTTGACCCCACGGCCGGCACCCAGCGCAATAGCGTGGCGGGTTTCGACCTCATGGCCTCTGGGAACTGGGGGCATGGCACCGACACCATTGTCGAGCAGTTCAAGCAACACTTGATTGACACCAAGCAGGTCCCGGCCAGCCTCGCACCGGCCATGGCTAAGGTGTTGTTAGCGGGGGCAGCACCGCACCTGCTGGTAAAAGACGTGCCGCAGACCCTCACCCTGGGCTCCCCCGAGTGGGTCGGCTTTAACACAGCCGTCAACCGGATCGAACGGATCGCCGCGGGCGCTACCGCGAGCATGACCTTCCAGAAAGTCATGGAGCTCCACAAGATCAATCCTATTTCACCGTCTGAAACCCAGTTGCAGGCCATTGCCCAACTGAACCCGATAATTGATTGGGCAATCATCAATAATCACCTGGTGAAAAATGACAGCGACCAATACAGCCTCGAACAGCTGAACGACAGCCAAGAAAAACTCAACACACAGATCAACGAGACCTCGCAAGCCAAGCGTTATCTGCGAACCTTCACACCGCCGAGCAGAAGGGCCATGGCCCTGGCGGCATTGAGAGAAACGTTTGGCTCAGCCATCGACTTTGAGAGCCCGGTCCTATGGGAAAAGGTGGCTGGCGGGCTCTTTTCCGGAATTAACGCGAGCATCGTCGAGGTCTATGAGGCGGGCCGTCTGGGTGAAAGCTGGAGTACCTACAAAACAGCCCTGAACGTTGACGACCTGCGCAACAGAGCCCACGAGTTGCCGGACATCAACGCGCAATTCGACAAAGCCATCCAGGAAGACTTTACCCCGCGCAGGCTCAATACGATTTCCCTGTTCAAAGACATGCTCAGCAAGCTGCCTTTTGACGAGCGCAATAGCCTCCAATTCGGCACATTGGACTTTTTGAAGGTGGAAGGCGTCGGCAACGGCGTGGTGATAACGTCCGACCACAAGGGCGTAAGAAGGTATTTCGCGGTCTATCCGGCAACCGGGCAAATCGTCAAGATTCCAAACATCAATCCTTCAACGAAACAGGGCCACACAGTTGAACTTGGCATTGATGTGGACGCGTTAAAAAACGGCACCGCCCCCAAACCAGGTGCCACCGCCAACGTTGCACTGACGGCCATTAAACCCTTCATCCAGGTGGTGCCTGACGACACCGATAAGAACCCCTTGTTGCGTGAAATCACGTTCGACGAGGAGAGCCCCAGCCAGGAATCATCTCCCCCCTACAGCAACAGAAGAATGGAGGCCGTGGCCACGGCGTTGACTGACGCGGTGTACCTGCACAAAAGTGATTTCATCAGCTTCCACCGAGGATTTAACAATCCCGTTGAGAACGGCGTAGAACCCAGTGACTTCTTCAAGGGCATTTTACGTGCCCTGCCTGGCGGCTCCAGCCTGGAAGACCTTTACCACGGTGAATTTGTAAAAGCCGCAGGTGACCTGGCTGTTGATGTCGCCCTCTACGCAGCCACTGAAGGTGCCGGGAAATTGTGGCGCGTCGCTAAATCCGGCGCGGCGTGGGCGGCGGCCAAAACCTCTGCCAAGTTCATTGGAAAGTTTGGCGCTGAAGGCGCCGAAAGCATCGCACTCAAGGACATGACCGCCGCCAACACCTCTGCATCCCTCAGCGCACTCGCCCGCATGCAGGGCAGCCACCTTGCCGAGGCCTCGGCCGGGATGTCTGGCAGAGCGGCCAACCTGGCCGATGGCGCAGTGATGCGAACCGGTACCGCAGAACAACAGATCAAGGCGACTGCGCTATTCCAGGATGGCCAATGGCATGCCTACGACCCCAAAACCCTGTCAGCCTACGGGCCAGCACTATCAGATTTCCGCTCGGACACATCCATCGTACTGAAGCGCGAGACTTCGCCTGACGGCGAAAGCATCTTGATGCCTGAAGCGCTCTTTTCAGAAAACCCACAGGTGATAAACAGAGCGACCCACACCGACCTGAGGGTTGGGGACAGGGTGTATCGCTTTGACCCCAAGAAACCTGATGTCATTACCGATCTTGAATCAGCGGATCATTTCAACACCCCACAAGACATGGAAGCCTTTTGCCCGGTAGGGCCAAGAGTCAAACGTGGGACAAATGATCTGTGTTTTTCAAACATCGTCTCGGACTTCAGCGGCAACACCGCCAAGTTGGTTCAAGCCCTTGAACACAAACGTCTCTACCCTTCACCCGCTATCGCCGGAAAAAGCCCAACGATCGTTTTTGAACGCCGTTTATTCGACGTAGTAGAACAAGACGGTGTCCATTCGCTGACGCCACGAACATTGCAAGTACCTGTCGATTATCTACCAGTGACACGCGGCACAATCATCAAGGACCCGCACTTTGGTTTTCCCGGAACCAGCACCCTGGCGAACCTTGAGCAAAATACGCGAATTGTCAAACTCGGCCCGATCAGCAGCCTGAGCAACGACCAGCGCGAGCTGCGTGGAACGATTTCCCTGCTGGCAACGCAGTCGGGAGGACCCAAGCGTTACCTCACTGTAGAAGCGGATCCTCTAACGTTTTACTACAGCGAATTTGATGCAACCTCGACGGTGCTCAACTTCAAAAAAATCGGCCAACAGGCATCGGCTTTTGAAAACGTGCTGATCAAGGCACACACTGCGGAAACCGAAAACTTGCTCAAACTGACTGGCGCGCCCTTGAATAAAGCGTTCGTCGCGTTACCCACCCTGGACTCGGCTTTCGCAAAACTCGAAGCCGCCGGCTATACACACGCCGAAGCCACAAAACTGAGAACGACTATTGCGACGTTCAGCGCGGAGAAAAAACGCGAATTTGTCTATCAACTCATCAATAGGCTGAAAAACGCCAACGACACGGTCGTGCTCAAAGCGACGAGCATCGAACCATTAACCAAAGCGGAGAATTTTGCGAACCTGCCTGTCGAGGAGCAAAACCGGTTTTATGCCGAAAACGCAAAAAAAACCGTGGACTCACATTTCAACGCCACAGCCATCGGCTCCGCTAACAAGCACACGCCCAACGACCTTAATGATCGGTACCGAGAAGACGTCGCCAATACCATCATCTCTTGGATGCGCGACAACCATCGGCCAGCGGTTGAATCCAGTCTGAAGTTCGGCGCTGGAAACTGTCACGAAATGGCTGAATCGGCAGCTCAAATCATCAAAAAAAGCGGAGGTACAGCACAAGCGTGGTATGTCGAGGGTGGGGACCATGTGTTTACGGTAGTCGGAGGCCCCCCTTCAGCAGGCAAAAGCACCGTCAATTTTTCACAGGCCGAATGGAAAGATGCCTGGATCGTAGACCCTTGGGCCGACATTTCATGCAAGGCGTCCGAGTACACCGGGCGGCTGAGGAAAAAGATGTCCGAGTGGCACGCAAACGGTCTGAAAATCTACACCAACAAAGGTTGGCGTAACCCAACGTACCCACAATGGATCTACGAGCTGACCACGTTCCAAAAACGCCCGCTGCGAGCGTGACCTCTTAATGCCCAGTACCTGGCACTGTTGCGCAATGCGCAGTGCCAGGACTCCGTAAAAGTGTCCGGCTCAACGGCCAGGCCGAGATCGAGTGCAAAAAAGTATCAGTCCCAGTGTTCCCAAGGATTTGTCACCACCCCGTTTGAGGGCTGTAATCAACGCACACTCTTCCTGGCTCCTTGCGGGAAGACACAACAACAATAACTGTCCTTCTGTAGCCCCTGGGCGCAGAAATGGAGTGCGCGATGAAGTTCCCAGCAAAAGCACTGCTTGTCTCCACTTGCATGACTACCTGCATGACCCTCAGCGCCGTCAGCCTCGGCGCGCAAACCCTGACCATTGCCACCGTCAACAACAGCGACATGATCCGCATGCAAAAGCTCTCGAAAACCTTCGAGACCGCGCACCCGGAGATCAAGCTGAATTGGGTCGTGCTGGAAGAAAACGTGTTGCGCCAACGCCTGACCACCGACATCGCCACCCAAGGCGGGCAGTTCGATGTATTGACCATTGGCATGTACGAAGCTGCACTGTGGGGCGCCAAGGGTTGGCTGGAACCGATGAAAGACCTTCCGGCCTCCTACAACCTGGACGATGTGTTCCCTTCCGTGCGTGACGGGTTGTCCGTCAAGGGCTCGCTGTATGCCCTGCCGTTCTATGCCGAAAGTTCGATCACCTATTACCGCACCGACCTGTTCAAAAATGCCGGGCTGAGCATGCCTGAGCATCCGACCTGGACCCAGATCGGCGAATACGCGGCAAAACTCACCGACAAGAGCAAAGAGCAATACGGCCTGTGCCTGCGCGGCAAAGCCGGCTGGGGCGAGAACATGGCGCTGATCACCACGCTGGCCAACGGTTACGGCGCGCGCTGGTTCGATGAGAAGTGGCAGCCGGAATTCAATGGCCCTGAGTGGAAGGAGGCGCTGACCTTCTACGTCGACAACATGAAAAAATCCGGCCCGCCGGGTGCTTCCAGCAACGGTTTCAACGAAAACCTGGCGCTGTTCAACAGCGGCAAGTGTGCAATCTGGGTCGACGCCAGCGTCGCCGGCTCGTTCGTGACCGACAAGACCCAAAGCAAAGTGGCCGATCATGTGGGCTTCACCTTTGCCCCGCACGAAAAAACCGACAAAGGCACCTCATGGCTGTACTCCTGGTCCTTGGCCATCCCGACCAGTTCCAAGGCCAAGGACGCCGCCAAGACCTTCACCACCTGGGCGACTTCCGAGGAATACAGCCAACTGGTGGCCAAGACCGACGGCATCGCCAACGTACCGCCAGGTACCCGCAAGTCGACCTACAGCGACGAGTACATGAAGGCCGCGCCGTTCGCCAAGGTGACCCTGGAGTCGCTGAAAGTCGCCGACCCGACCAAGCCGACCCTCAAGCCGGTGCCGTATATCGGTATCCAACTGGTGACCATTCCTGAGTTCCAGGCGATCGGTACCCAGGTCGGCAAGTTCTTCTCGGGCGCGTTGACCGGCCAGCAAACGGTCGATGCCGCACTGACCGCCGCGCAGACCACCACCGAGCGTGAAATGAAGCGGGCCGGTTACCCCAAGTAACCCCCGATCCTGTAGGAGCGAGCTTGCTCGCGAAAAAGGTACATCCGACGCCGCAATGCGCCTGAAATACCTTCGCGAGCAAGCTCGCTCCTACAGGGGTTTTGCGCCCCCGTCTCTAATCGGTCCTGATCACCATGAATACACCCACCAAAAACCGCCTTGCCAACCCCGGCTGGTTTCTCGTCAGCCCCTCGGTGGCCTTGCTGCTGCTGTGGATGATCGTGCCGCTGGGCATGACCCTGTACTTTTCGCTGATCCGCTACAACCTGCTCTACCCTGGCGAAAACCAGTTCGTGGGGCTGGAAAACTTCACTTACTTCATCACCGACTCGGGCTTCCTGCCCGGCGCTACCAATACGTTGTTGCTGGTAGGCAGCGTGCTGCTGATCAGCGTGGTATTCGGCGTGCTGATCAGTGCCCTGCTGGAGGCCAGTGAGTTCCTGGGGCGTGGCATTGTCCGGGTGCTGCTGATTTCGCCGTTTTTCATCATGCCCACCGTCGGTGCGCTGATCTGGAAGAACCTGATTTTCCACCCGGTGTCGGGGATTCTCGCGGCCGTGTGGAAGTTCTTCGGCGCCGAGCCGGTGGACTGGCTGGCGCACTATCCGCTGCTGTCGATCATCATCATTGTGTCGTGGCAATGGCTGCCCTTCGCGATCCTGCTGCTGATGACCGCCATGCAGTCCCTCGACCAGGAACAAAAGGAAGCGGCGCGCCTGGACGGGGCCGGCGCCATCGCGATCTTCTGGCACCTGACCCTGCCCCACCTGGCCCGCCCGATTGCGGTGGTGGTGATGATCGAGACCATCTTCCTGCTTTCGGTATTCGCCGAAATCTTCACCACCACCAACGGTGGCCCCGGCTACGCCTCGACCAACCTCGCCTACCTGATCTACAACCAGGCGCTGGTGCAGTTCGACGTCGGCATGGCCTCGGCCGGCGGCTTGATTGCCGTGGTCATCGCCAATATCGCGGCGATCATCCTGGTGCGGATGATCGGCAAAAACCTGACTGACAAGCCTTGAGGGCCGCGCCATGACACTCCAACAATCCCGCCGCCTGCAAAGCCTGTTGCTCGGCACCCTGGCCTGGGCCATCGCGATCCTGATTTTCTTCCCGATCTTCTGGATGGTGCTGACCAGCTTCAAGACCGAAATCGACGCGTTCGCCACGCCGCCGCAGTTCATCTTCACGCCGACGCTGGAGAACTACCTGCACATCAACGAACGCAGCAACTACTTCGCCTACGCCTGGAACTCAGTGGTGATCTCATTCAGCGCCACGGCCCTGTGCCTGCTGATCTCGGTACCGGCCGCCTACTCCATGGCGTTCTATGAAACCCAGCGCACCAAAGGCACCCTGCTGTGGATGCTGTCGACCAAAATGCTGCCCCCGGTAGGCGTACTGATGCCGATCTACCTGCTGGCCAAGAGCTTTGGCCTGTTGGATACGCGCATCGCGCTGATCATCATCTACACCCTGATCAACCTGCCGATCGTGGTGTGGATGGTTTACACCTACTTCAAGGACATCCCGAAAGACATCCTCGAAGCCGCCCGCCTCGATGGCGCCACCCTGTGGCAGGAAATGGTGCGGGTGCTGCTGCCGATCGCCAAGGGCGGGCTGGCCTCCACCGTGCTGCTGTCGCTGATCCTGTGCTGGAACGAGGCATTCTGGTCGTTGAACCTGACCTCGTCGAGTGCCGCGCCGCTGACCGCGCTGATTGCCTCCTACTCCAGCCCCGAAGGCTTGTTCTGGGCCAAATTGTCTGCCGTGTCGACCCTGGCCTGTGCGCCGATCCTGATCTTCGGCTGGATCAGCCAGAAACAGCTGGTGCGCGGCCTGTCCTTCGGCGCCGTGAAATAACGGTTTCCATAAAAATTAAAAGAGGAGGCCCATCCCATGGCCAACCTGAAAATCAAGAATCTGCAAAAAGGCTTCGAAGGCTTCTCCATCATCAAGGGCATCGACCTGGAAGTGCACGACAAGGAATTCGTGGTCTTCGTCGGCCCCTCGGGCTGCGGTAAATCGACCCTGCTGCGCCTGATCGCCGGCCTGGAAGAAGTCAGCGAAGGCACCATCGAACTCGATGGCCGCGACATCACCGAAGTCACCCCCGCCAAGCGCGACCTGGCGATGGTGTTCCAGACCTACGCGCTGTACCCGCACATGAGCGTGCGCAAGAACATGTCGTTTGCCCTGGATTTGGCCGGCGTCGACAAGAAGCTGGTGGAGAGCAAGGTCAACGAAGCGGCGCGCATCCTGGAGCTGGGCCCGTTGCTGGAGCGCAAGCCCAAGCAACTGTCCGGCGGCCAGCGCCAGCGCGTGGCGATTGGCCGGGCGATTGTGCGTAACCCGAAGATCTTCCTGTTCGACGAACCGCTGTCCAACCTCGACGCCGCGCTGCGCGTACAGATGCGCCTGGAACTGGCGCGCCTGCATAAAGAACTGCAAGCGACCATGATCTACGTGACCCACGACCAGGTCGAGGCCATGACCCTGGCCGACAAGGTCGTGGTGCTCAACAGTGGCCGCATCGAACAGGTCGGCTCGCCGCTGGAGCTCTACCACCAGCCGGCCAACCTGTTTGTGGCGGGCTTTCTCGGCACACCGAAGATGGGCTTTCTCAAGGGCAAGGTCACTCGCGTCGACGGCCAGGGCTGCGACGTGCAACTGGATGCCGGCACCCTGATCAGCCTGCCCCTGAGCGGCGCCAGCCTGAGCGTAGGCAGTGCGGTGACCCTGGGTATTCGTCCGGAGCACCTGGAAATCGCCACGCAAGGGCAGACCAGCCTGACCGTCACCGCCGATGTCGGGGAACGCCTGGGCAGTGACACCTTCTGCCACGTCAACACCACCAACGGCGAACCGCTGACCATGCGGATTCGCGGTGACATGGCCAGCCAATATGGCGAGACCCTGCACCTGCACCTCGACCCGGCGCACTGCCACCTGTTCGACACCGATGGCGTGGCCGTGGCCCGCCCACTGCGCGCTGCCGCCTGATTTCGCGAGTATTTCGTTATGAAGCTGAACAAACAGAACCTCAACCGGCTGGCGCCGCACGTGAAACTGCCGACCTACGACATTGCCAGCACCACCCAGGGCATCGCGCACATTGGTGTCGGCGGCTTCCACCGCGCGCACCAGGCGTATTACACCGATGCGCTGATGAACACCGGGGTTGGCCTGGACTGGAGCATCTGCGGTGTCGGCCTGCGCGCCGAGGACCGCAAGGCGCGCGACGACCTGGCCGGCCAGGACTACCTGTTCACCCTGTATGAACTGGGCGATACCGACGACACCGAAGTGCGTGTGATCGGTTCCCTCAGCGACATGCTGCTGGCCGAAGACGGTGCCCAGGCGCTGATCGACAAACTGGCCAGCCCAGCCATTCGTATCGTGTCGCTGACCATCACCGAGGGCGGCTACTGCATTGACGACAGCAACGGCGAGTTCATGGCCCACTTGCCGCAGATCCAGCACGACCTGGCCCACCCGACAGCGCCGAAAACCGTGTTCGGCTTTATCTGCGCCGCGCTGACCCAACGCCGTGCCAGCGGCACGCCAGCCTTCACGGTGATGTCCTGCGATAACCTGCCACACAACGGCGCCGTGACGCGCAAGGCCCTGCTGGCGTTCGCCGCCCTGCACGACGCCGAACTACATGACTGGATCAAGGCCAACGTAAGCTTCCCGAATGCCATGGTCGACCGCATCACGCCAATGACCAGCACCGCCCACCGCCTGCAACTGCACGACGAGCACGGCATCGACGATGCCTGGCCAGTGGTGTGCGAACCCTTTGTGCAGTGGGTGCTGGAAGACAAGTTCGTCAACGGCCGCCCGGCCTGGGAACAGGTCGGCGTCCAGTTCACCGACGACGTGACGCCCTATGAGGAAATGAAGATCGGCCTGCTCAATGGCAGCCACCTGGCCTTGACCTACCTGGGTTTTCTCAAAGGCTATCGGTTTGTGCACGAGACCATGAATGACCCGCTGTTCGTCGCGTATATGCGCACGTACATGGACCTCGACGTCACGCCGAACCTGGCGCCGGTGCCGGGGATCGACCTGACCGAGTACAAGCAGACCCTGGTGGATCGTTTCTCCAACCAGGCGATTGCCGATCAGCTGGAACGGGTGTGTTCGGACGGCTCGTCGAAATTTCCCAAGTTCACCGTGCCGACCATCAACCGCCTGATTGCCGATGGGCGCGAGACGGAGCGCGCGGCGCTGGTCGTCGCTGCCTGGGCCTTGTATTTGAAGGGCGTGGATGAGAATGGGGTGAGCTACAAGATCCCGGATCCGCGCGCGGAGTTCTGCCAAGGCCTGGTGAGTGACGAGGGGCTGATCAGTCAGCGGTTGCTGGGCGTGGAGGAGATTTTCGGCAAGGCTATTCCCAACTCGCCTGAATTTGTGGCAGCGTTCGAGCGGTGCTATGGGAGCCTGCGCGACCACGGCGTCACCGCGACCCTGCAACAGCTTCTGAAGCAACCGGCTTAAAACTGTGGGAGGGGGCTTGCCCCCGATAGCGCTGGGTCAGTAAAGAACATTTACACTGAAACACCGCCATCGGGGGTAAGCCCCCTCCCATATTTAAAGCGCATTTACAATCCAACAATAATGCTGAGCAAACCATCATGACCCAGCAAAACCTGTTCCTCGGCATCGACTGCGGCACCCAAGGCACCAAGGCGATCGTCCTCGACGCCTCCAGCGGTAAGGTCCTGGGCCTGGGCGCCGCCGCACATACGCTGATCAGCGGCGCCAATGGCCGTCGCGAACAGCACACCCAGGAGTGGCTCGACGCCTTTACCGAGGCCACCCACCGCGCCCTGCAACAGGCCGGCGTGGACGGCCAGGACATCCTCGGCATCGGCGTGTCCGGCCAGCAGCACGGCCTGGTGCTGCTGGATGACAGCGGCCAGGTGCTGCGCCCGGCCAAGCTGTGGTGCGACACCGAAACCGCGCCGGAGAACCAGCGCCTGCTGGCCTACCTGGGCGGCGAGAGCGGCTCGCTGGAACGCCTGGGCGTGGCGATTGCGCCGGGCTACACCGTGTCGAAACTGCTGTGGACCCTTGAGCAGCACCCGCACATCTTCGCGCGCATCGCCCACGTCCTGCTGCCCCACGACTACCTCAACTACTGGCTCACCGGCCGCGCCGTCGCGGAATACGGCGACGCCTCGGGCACCGGTTACTTCAACGTGCGCACCCGTGAATGGGATGTGGCGTTGCTCAAGCACATCGACCCCAGCGGGCGCCTGGAAGCGGCCTTGCCGGAACTGATCGAAGCCGACCACACCATTGGCACGATCCTCCCCGCCATCGCCGAACGCCTGGGCATCAACCCCGAGGCCATCGTTTCGAGCGGCGGCGGCGACAACATGATGGGCGCCATCGGCACCGGCAATATCGCGCCCGGCGTGATCACCATGAGCCTGGGCTCCTCGGGCACCGTGTATGCCTTTGCCGACCAGCCCAATGTGAGCCCGCAGGCGTCGGTCGCAACCTTCTGTTCATCCAGCGGCGGCTGGTTGCCATTGATCTGCACCATGAACCTGACCAATGCCACCGGGGTGATTCGCGAACTGTTCGATCTCGACCTGGCCACGTTCAACGCCCTGGTCGAACAGGCGCCCATCGGCGCCGACGGCGTCAGCATGCTGCCGTTCCTCAACGGCGAACGCGTGCCCGCCCTGCCCCATGCCACGGGTAGCCTGCACGGCCTGACCATGACCAACCTGACCCGCGCCAACCTGTGCCGCGCCGTCGTCGAGGGCACCACCTTCGGCCTGCGCTACGGCCTCGACCTGCTGCGCCAGACCGGCCTGCAAAGCCAAAGCATCCGCCTGATCGGCGGTGGTTCGAAAAGTCCGGTGTGGCGGCAGATGGTCGCCGATATCATGAACACCGAAGTCATTTGCACCGAACAAAGCGAAGCCGCCGCCCTGGGCGCGGCGATCCAGGCGGCGTGGAGCCAGTCCGGCGAATCCCTGGCCAACCTGTGCGACAAATGCGTGAGTGTCGATCCGGCCAGCCGTACCCTGCCGGCGGCCGCCAGTGTCAGCGCCTACCAACAGGCTTACGAACGCTATCAACAGCATGTGGCAACCCTTTAAGAGCGAACGACTATGTATCTGGTGTGCGGTGAGGCGCTGTTTGATTTTTTCAGTGAGGAGGATGCCAGCGGGCAGGCTTCCAGGGTCAATTACCAGGCGATTGCTGGCGGTTCGCCGTTCAACGTGGCGGTGGGTCTGCGCCGCCTGGGCATCGAGGCCGGGCTGTTTGGCGGGCTGTCCACCGACTTCCTCGGCCGGCGCTTATTGCAGGTGCTGAAAGAGGAAGGCGTAAGCGAACAGTTCCTGGTGGAATTCGCCGCGCCGACCACGCTGTCGATGGTCGCGGTGGGCGCCAATGGCTCACCGCAGTACAACTTTCGGGGTGAAGGCTGCGCGGACCGGCTGTTGGAAGTCGCGCATTTGCCGGTCCTCGGTGATGAGGTGCGCGGCCTGCATATCGGCTCGTTCTCCCTGGTGGTACAGCCGATTGGCGATACCCTGCTGAGCCTGGTCAAGCGCGAAAGCGGCAAGCGCCTGATCAGCCTCGACCCGAATGTGCGGCTTAACCCGCAGCCCGACATCCAGCTCTGGCGCGAACGCGTGGCGGAACTGGTCAAGTACGCCGACCTGATCAAGGTCAGCGATGAAGACCTGCACCTGCTCTACCCCGACCAATCGCCGGAAAGCGTGCTGCAAGGCTGGCTGCAACACCGTTGCCAGTTGGTGTTCCTGACCCGTGGCGGCGATGGCGCCAGCGTGTTCAGCCGCCAGCATGGCAACTGGTCCGCGCCGGCGGTCAAGGTGGTGATGGCCGATACCGTGGGGGCTGGCGATACCTTCCAGGCCGCGCTGATTGCCTGGCTGACCGAACAGCAATTGGATTCGGTCGAGGGCTTGCAACAGCTGACCCGCGCGCAGATCGACGCCATGCTCGGCTTCGCCATCCGCGCCGCAGCGTTGACCTGCGGCAAGACCGGGCCGGACCTGCCGTATCGCCACCAACTGGGCTGAACCACGCATTCATGAAGGTTTTGTCAGCGAAGTAGAAATTAATCGATGGTTAATCCCGCAAGCCGAGGGTAACGGTGTATCCACTTGCGGAGAACCACCATGAAACTGCGTACATTCATGCTCGGCGGCGCACTGGCGCTGGCAGCGGTGTCGGGTCTGGCCCAGGCCGACGATCAAGACGCCGCGGCCAAACCCGTGCCTTACCATTACGGCATGCCGATGAACATCGCCAAGGTCCTGGCCATGAACGAAGCCCCGACCGATGACTGCAAGGTCATCGACGCGGATATCAAGTTCGTGGACAAGGCGGGCAAAGTCGAAGATGTCAGCTATCGGAAACTGTCCGAAGCCTGCGACTTCCAGAATTGATGGGCGGGCATAAACAGCGTTGGGCCTGGCAATCACCAGGCCCAGCGTTCATGTCCAACTATCAGAAGTGACTGCGCCCAGCGGCTCTTTGCAGGACCGGTGCCTGTGACTGCTTCAGGTCTTCGCGTAATCCAGTAATCAGATTGCAAATTGCGCGACTGCTGTCGAGTTTGTCGGCGTTTATACCTTTGACCTCCAAGTCCACGCGGTCGCGGTCGCGGTCGTCATAGACCTTGATCGTCAACGAAGCATCTTCGGCTTTGATACATTCACACCGTTTAGGCAGAAAACTTCCTTCAATAATGCTGCGAAGTTCTAAATCTGAAAGCATGGCCAACCTCTCCTTTTTATGAGACTGCCAACAATTGTTATAGGCCTGGCAGGCGCGTGCCTGCCACGTCTTGCCAACCCTGGCAGACGCTTACAACTTCCAAGCGTACTCGGCAAAATCCAATGCCGTTGTAACCTTTCCTCATAAGCAAGGCGCCATTTTGTATAACTTTGTGCAAGTCCGGATCGCGCGAGTTAGATCATCGCCGAACAGCTTCGATTAAACGTTTAACCCTGGCCTTCGGATTAAACAGCCGCCTGCGCAGCCACTCTTTCAGCAACATATCGCAAACTATCAAAGTTGATATTGGCGCCCGAGTTGATTGCCACCAGCGTCTGCCCACGCACGCCGTTTTGGCCGACATAGTGACGAATGCCCGCCACGGCCAACGCGCCGGAGGGTTCGGTGATGGACCGGGTATCGTCATAGATCAACTTGATCGCACTGCACAGTTCATCGTTGCTGACAGTGATGACTTCATCCACCCAATCCCGGCAGATTTCATAGCCATATGCGCCGATCTGCGCCACGGCAGTGCCGTCGGCAAACCCGTCGACACTGGGCAGCACCACCCGCTCACCCGCGCGCAGGGCGGCCAACAGGCAACTCGAACCTTCCGGCTCGACGCCGATGATGCGCACCTGTGGCCGCAGGTATTTGACGTATGCCGCGATCCCGGCGATCAGGCCACCGCCGCCCACCGGCACGAAGATCGCGTCCAACGCGCCCTGCTGCTGGCGCAGGATCTCCATGGCCACGGTGCCCTGGCCAGCGATGACGTCCGGGTCATCGAAGGGTGAGACAAAGGTGCAACCGGACGTCTCGGCCAGTTGCAGCGCATGGGCCAGGGCCAATGGAAAGCTCGCACCGTGCAGCACCGCTTCGCTGCCCCGGGAGCGCACACCCAGCACTTTCAATTCCGGCGTACTGCACGGCATGACGATGCGTGCCTGGATCCCCAGCTCGCGCGCTGCCAGGGCGACACCCTGGGCGTGGTTGCCCGCCGAAGCGGTCACCACGCCGCGAGCCTTCTGCTCATCGCTCAGTTGCACCAACTTGTTGTAGGCACCGCGAATCTTGAAGGAAAAGGTCGGCTGCAAGTCTTCGCGCTTGAGCAGCACCTGGTTGCCCAGCAATGCCGACAACGCCGGGGCGGCTTGCAGCGGCGTGCGCAGCGCCAGGTTATAGACCGGGGCGGCGAGGATCTTCTTCACATAGTGCTCAAGCAATCCCGTGTCGGCAGTGTGGGGCGCTGTGCAGGTGCTCATGGGTGTCTCCTGGCTTGCTTAAAGGGCCCTGGAGACGGAAAAACAAAACCCGCCTCTAGGGCGGGTTTGGGTACAGCCGTGCGCTATCCCGCCAAATGAGGAATGGCGGTAATAATGCTTGGCTGGCTGCGAAGGGTTTGAAATGTCATGTATCGAAATTACCCGGCGGGTACAGGGCAAGTCAATGGCCCAACACCATTTAGCGCGTGGGGGTTTACTCAGAATATACGAAACGTATACGCTTCATATATTCAATCAACACAGTGAACACCATGGGCATCGTCAAGATCACCGACCAATTGCACGAACAACTGCGCCTGGCCAGCGCCGCGATGGATCGTTCCATCAACGCCCAGGCCGAGTTCTGGATCAAGATCGGCCTGCTGGCCGAGCTCAACCCCAGCCTGCCGTACAACGAGCTGATCAACAAACTGTTGCTGGACAAGCCCGACCTGATCCGAGGCCGCAGCCAATGATCAAGACCCCTGCCCAACTGACCGTGATGCGCGAAGCCGGTCGCCTGCTGGCCCAGGTGTTCAGCATGCTCGATGGTTTTGTCATCGCCGGCCGTTCCACCCTGGAGCTGGACGCGGCGGTCGAAGCCTTCATCCGCAACGACTTGAAGGCCCGCCCGGCCAGCCTCGGACAATACGACTACCCCTTCTCCATCAACACCTCGATCAACGAAGTGGTGTGCCACGGCATGCCCAGTGCCAAGGACATCCTCAAGGACGGCGACATCATCAACATCGACATCACCCTGGAAAAAGGCGGCTTCATCGCCGACTCCAGCAAGATGTACATGATTGGCAACGTCCCCCCCAAGGCTCGGCGCCTGGTTGAAATGACCTTCGAAGCCATGTGGGCCGGCATCCGCCAAGTCAAGCCAGGCGCGCGCCTGGGCGATATCGGCCATGCGATCCAAAGCCACGCGCAAGCCAACGGCTACAGCGTGGTGCGTGAATACTGCGGCCACGGCATTGGCCGGCAGATGCATGAAGAGCCGCAGGTCCTGCACTTCGGCCGCCCCGGCACCGGGCTGGAACTGCGAGAAGGCATGGTGTTTACCATCGAGCCGATGCTCAACCAGGGCAGCGCCAAAGTGCGCAGCCTGAAAGACGGCTGGACGGTGGTGACCAAGGACAACAGCCTGTCGGCGCAGTGGGAACATACCGTCGCCGTGACACGGGACGGGTTCGAAGTGCTGACCCTGCAAAAAACCGACTGACCCATAAGCTGTGGGGCGGCCTGGACAGCGTGTGTCAGCCAATACTCAGTGCCCACATTCAAACCAACAGCCCTTCAGCCCACTCGACCGCACGCAAAAAAAACGGCCCACCGAGCAATCGGTGGGCCGTTTTCGTCAACCAACCCGCGCGTTACGCCAGGCTCTTGCTGACCACCTCAAACACATCACTGGACAATTCACCCGAGCCACGAATACGTTCCAGCTCCGCCTTCATCAGCGCCTGCCGCGCGCTGTCGTATTTACGCCAGCGAGTCAACGGCGCCAACTGGCGCGAAGCGATTTGTGGGTTGAACGCATTCAGCTGGATCACCAGGTCCGCCAGGAAGCGATAGCCCGACCCATCCGCCGCATGGAAGTTGATCAGGTTCTGCCCGGCAAACGCGCCAATCAGTGCACGCACCTTGTTCGGGTTCTTGATCGTGAACGCCGGGTGCTCCATCAACGCCTTGACCCGCGCCAACCCGCCGGGCAAGACGCTGGCGGCCTGCACACTGAACCATTGGTCCATGACCAGCGGGTTGTCCTTGAAGTTCTCAGCGAATACCGCCAACGCCTTGGCTTTTTCCGCCTCGAATGGCGAATTCACCAGCACCGCCAGCGCGGTCAAGCGTTCGGTCATGTTGTCGCTGGTATCAAACTGGTCCAGCGTCGCCGCCAGCACTTCAGGCTTGCCGCTGAGCATCAGGTACGACAGCGCGATGTTCTGCAAGGCGCGACGGGCAAAATGCTCGGCCGCGGCCACGTACGGGGTTTGCTTGGACAGCTCACGGTTGGCCTGGTAACGCAGCCACAGCCCTTCGAACAGTTGGTCGGCCAGTTGCTTGCGGGCAAACTCGCGGGCGGCGTGGATGGCGTCGACATCGGCCACTTCACTGATTTCGGTCAAGTAGGCTTCACCCGGCAGCGAGAGCATCTCCGCGACCATGGCCTGGTCCAGGCTGTCATCGCTCAACACGCTGCGCAGTGCATCGATCAGGCGTTGATCCAGCTTCAGCGGTTGCCCGGCCTGATGTTGGCCGATCAGTTCCTGCAACACCTGCACCGACAGTTGCTGGCCGGCATCCCAGCGGTTGAAGCCGTCGCTGTCATGCTGCATCAGGAACATCAGTTGATCGCGGGTGTACGGGAAGCTCAGTTTCACCGGCGCCGAGAAGCCACGCAACAACGACGGCAACGGCTGTTCGGCGATATCGACGAAGGTGAAGGTCTGCTCGGCTTCGGTCACTGAAATCACACGCGAAGTACCGCCCGCCGCCGCCTCACCAGCCAGGCGCAACGCGATACCGTCGCCCTGCCCGTCCAGCAGGCCCAATTCCACGGGAATCACAAACGGCAGTTTCTCCACCTTGTCTGGGGTGGCCGGGCAGCTCTGACGGAAGGTCAGGCTGTAGGTTTTTGCCGCGGCGTCGTAAGACTCGCTGACCGCCAGGCGTGGCGTGCCGGCCTGGCTGTACCAGCGTTTGAACTGGCTGAGGTCCGCACCATTGGCGTCTTCCATGGCCTTGACGAAATCGTCGCAGGTCACGGCCTGGCCGTCATGGCGTTCGAAATACAGGTCGCTGCCTTTACGGAAGCCTTCGGCGCCGAGCAAGGTATGGATCATGCCGACCACTTCCGAGCCTTTTTCGTACACAGTCAAGGTGTAGAAGTTGGAGATCTCGATAAAGCTGTCCGGGCGCACGGCATGGGCCATGGGGCCGGCGTCTTCCGCGAACTGGTGGGTACGCAGGTAAGCCACGTCCTGGATGCGCTTGACCGTGGCCGAGTTCATGTCGGCGGAAAAGCACGAATCACGGAATACGGTAAAGCCTTCTTTCAGCGACAGCTGGAACCAGTCGCGACAGGTCACGCGGTTGCCCGACCAGTTGTGGAAATATTCGTGGGCGACGATTGCCTCGACCCGCTGGTGCGCGGCGTCGGTGGCGGTTTCGGCGCGCGCCAGCACGGCGCTGGAGTTGAAGATATTGAGGCCCTTGTTCTCCATGGCGCCCATGTTGAAGTCGTTGACCGCCACGATCATGAAGATGTCGAGGTCGTACTCACGGCCGTAGGTTTCTTCATCCCAGCGCATGGACTTTTTCAGGCTGGTCATGGCGTGCTGGCACTTGTCGATATTTTCCGGCTCGACGTAGATACGCAGCGCCACGGTGCGGTCAGTCATGGTGGTGAAGGTGTCTTCGACACACCATAGGTCACCGGCTACCAGCGCGAACAGGTAGGCCGGCTTCTTGAACGGGTCTTCCCAGGTCGCCCAGTGGCGGCCATCCTCGCCGGGGCCGCTGGCGATGGGGTTACCGTTGGACAGCAGGATCGGATAGCGATGTTGCTCGGCGATCACCGTGGTGGTGAAGGTGCTCATCACGTCCGGACGGTCGAGGTAGTAGGTGATCTTGCGGAACCCTTCGGCCTCGCACTGGGTGCAGAACATGCTGCCGGATTTGTACAGGCCTTCCAGCGCGGTGTTGGTTTCCGGGTGGATGCGCACGCTGGTGTCGACCGTGAACGTCCCGGCGGTCGGCTGCAGGGTCAGGTGGCTATCAGTCAGTTGGTAGTCGGCTGCGGTCAGTTCACGGTCGCCCAGATTCACGCTCAGCAGTTCCAACTGCTGGCCATCGAGTACCAGCGGCGGCAAGCCGGCGCCGCGCTCGGGGTTACGGCGCATCACCAGTTGCGCGTGGACCAGGCTGTGGTCCTCGAACAACTCGAAGGTCAGGTGCGTCTCTTCGATCAGGTAATCCGGCGCCTGATAGTCCTTCAGGTAAATCATCTTCGGTTGTTCGGTGCGCATGAGGGGATCCTTTTACTGATGCACGGCGAGCTGGTAGGCCGTGTACTTACGAATATTGATGACGCCGGTGTCGAAGATCAGGTACTGGCCCTTGATCCCCAGCAGCGTACCTTCGGCAATCGGGTTCTTGTCCAGGTTGAAGCTGACGATCTTGGTCGGATACTGCTCGATCGGGTAGCGAATTTCGATCGGTTCGATGTCGGCAATGGTCTGGATGGCGTGCAGACCAAAGCGTTCCTGCAAACCCAGCAGGCCTTCGGCGCAGGACGCAAACAGCTCGTCGCGTACCTGCTTGAGGTCGACCGATTGCGCATCACCCTTGAGCAACGCACGCCAGTTGGTCTTGTCGGCGACCTGGCTGCGGAACAGGTCCTCGACGAAACCGGACTGCTGGCGTGTTGCAACCCGCATGATCGGCAGCGCCTGGCTGGCGCCCTGGTCGAGCCACCGGGTGGGCAGTTGGGTGGCGCGGGTGATGCCGACCTTGATCCCCGACGAATTGGCCAGGTACACCACATGGTCGGTCATGCAGAACTGTTCGCCCCAGCTGGGATCACGGCAGGTGCCGGCTTCGTAATGGCAACGCTCGGGGCTCATGATGCACAGGTCGCACTGGGCCAGCTTGGTCATGCACGGGTAGCAATAACCCTGGCTGAAGCTGGTCTTGGTCTTGCGGCCGCAATGGCTGCAATGGATGGCGCCGAGATACTCCAAGCGTACATGGGTGCCGATCAACGGGTTGACCGGCACCTCGGTATCGCCTAGCCGAAACGCGTACTGAACGGTCGGCTCACCGAGTTGCGCCGACATTTTGCTGACTGCACCGCGACCGATTTCAATCAATGGATCGCATCCGACTTGAACAGGATGTTCGGCACGGTGGTCGACTTCGACTGGCATTCCTGCGGGCCCATGTAGCCGGTGCGCTGGTCTTCGGGCAGGTTCTGGATTTCCCAGGCGATCACCGCTTGCAGGGACAGCTCACGCTGTTCTGCAGTGAGCTTGCGGCCATCGGACCATTTACCGATTTCCACGGCGAGCTTGAGGCTCTCGTAGATATCCGGGGTGATGTTTTCGATCATTTCAGCAAAAGAGGACATGAGGCTCTTCCTTATCAAATAGAAGATTTGCGGCGGCTGTACAAGCCGCCCAGCAAACCCGTCAGGCAACCGATAACCAGGCCGCCAACATGGGCAGCGTTGGCGATTTCACCGAAACCGATCATCGAGACCAGCCCCGACAGGCACAGAACCAGCCACACCAGCATCATCACCAGCACCCCACGGGGCAAGCGATAAGCCGGGTTGGGCGACAGCAATTGAAAGATCCAGCAATGCCCGAGCAGACCATACAACACGCCGGACAACCCACCAAACAGGCCAGGGCCACCATAGGCGTATTGCGCGTAGTTGGAGACCAGGCTGAACAACAGGGTCAGGCCCAGCAGGTTGATGCCGCCCTGGCGCACTTCGATGCGCCGCCCCAGTTCCCAGTACCACATGCCGTTCATGGCCAGGTGCAGGATGCCGAAGTGGATCAGCATTGGCGTGATCAACCGCCACCACTGGCCGGAAGCCAATGAATCGGCCAATGGCGTGAACTGGATGTATTCGCCTGTCACCCGGAAGGGCAGGAACGTCAGCCAGCTCATGGCTTGCAGGTTTTCACCGAGCAAGGTCACCGCGCCGACAATGATGCTTGCCAGCAGCACCAAGGCGGTGACCGGGCTATGCCGCAATTGCTGGACAAAGCCTGGACGCGAAACGGGCGCCTGCTCAGGAATATCCAATTGCTGGTCCGGGTCGCCCGCAGGAAAGCGTTCGTAGAGCACGCGCACGTCGTCGCTGATGGTCTCGGGCACCCACAACACCTGCTCGCCGGCTTCTTCGCTGACGCGATGGGGCACCTGCATGCGTTGCAGCAGTTTGACGAAACCGCCCAGGTCGACGCTCAGGGGCAAGCGCAATACGGGCACGGCACTCATACAATCACCTCGGGTCGCTCAACGTCCACCCATACGAATTTACCTGGATCCAGGCGGGTTTCCTGGTCCAGGCGGTAGGCCACCAGCTTGCCGTACAGCACCGCGCTGTAGTCCAGGCAAGCCAGGTTCGGGCGGATCGGCGCCGGTTTGCCGCTGCGCCAGTAATGGCCGACGAACAGCAAGGGTTCGTCGACGCCGTAGCGCAGCAGGGAGTTCTTTTGGCTGGACGATAACGGTGTGCGTGCCACCGGCTCTGGCAAGGCATCGGGTTGGAACACGATGTCGCCGTAAGTCTTAGGGTCGTCCTCCCAGAATTTGGTGCGGAAGAACGAACGTGTCAGCCCGTCGCCGCCGGTCAGGGTCAAGCCATCCGGCAGGCGCATGTCGGTACCGCGCAGCAGGCGGTCGAACGCGTTGCAGGCAAAACTGCCCGGCACGGCCGCGGCCTGCAGGAAATGCTGGTCGATGCAGCCGTCGGGGAAGGTCGCGCGCAGCGGCTGGATAAACCCATCGTCCCAGCACGCATGCACCACGCGGAAACGCCCGGCGTCGACAAACAGCGGCATGTCATAGAACCAGCCGAGGAAGTCATGCCAGTCGGCGGGGTGATGCTCGAATTGGGTCAGGGTCTCGTGGATCAACCGCTCGTGCCGTGGGTTGTGCTCGCGCACGAACTGTTTGCCACTGCCGGGTGGCGCCGGCGTGGTCCAGCCCAGCGCATTGAATTCGTGGTTGCCCATGATGCACAACGCCTGGCCGGCCTCGGTCATGTCATGGACAATATGCAACGCCTCGCGAATGCGTGGGCCACGGTCGATGATATCGCCGAGGAACACCGCCATACGCGACGGATGGCGCCAGGTGCCAGCCTGTTTGTGATAGCCCAACAGGTCGAGCAAGTGCTCAAGGGTATGAGCGCAACCGTGCACGTCACCAATCAGGTCGTAGCTACGCGCGGGATCGAGCATCAGTCGCCTCCACCCCCCAAGCGGCTGCCCCAGCCCAACTTGGTACGGCACACTTCATAGTAGTTGTGGTCCAGCGGGTGGATCAGCCGCAGCTTTTGCGCCTTTTTGCTCACGGTGATGGTGTCACCGGGGGCGCAGGTGAAATGGTTCTGCCCGTCACAGGAGACTTGCGGGTAAATCTGCATGTCTTTGGAAACCACGATTTTCAGCTCACTGTTGCCGTCGACCACAATCGGCCTGCTGGACAACATATGGGGGTACATCGGCACGATCACAATGGCGTCGAGCTTGGGATGCATGATCGGGCCGCCCGCCGACAGTGCATAGGCGGTAGAACCGGTGGGCGTGGCGACGATCAGGCCGTCGGCCTTCTGGCTGCAGACGAACTGGCCGTCGATATACAGCTCGAACTCGATCATCCGCGTGGACTTGCCGGGGTGCAGCACCACATCATTGAGGGCATCGCCCTGGCCGATGGCTTCGCCGTGGCGGCGCACTTCGGCTTGCAGCAGGAAGCGGTTTTCCACCAGGTAATGGCCATCGAGCACCTTGGCCACTTCCACTTCCAGTTCATCGGGGCGGATATCGGTCAGGAAACCCAGGCTGCCACGGTTGATCCCCAGCACCGGCACGTTATGCCGCGCCAACGCCCGGGCGGCACCGAGCAAGCTGCCGTCGCCGCCGACCACGATGACCATGTCGCACACTTCGCCAAGCATCTTGCGCGACGAGGTCTGCAGGCCGTGGCCGGGGAGGATTTCAGCGATGGTGTCTTCGAGGATCACATGCAGGTGGCGTTCCAGCAGGAATTTTTTCAGCCGGCGGACGGTGTCCAACACCTGGGTACTGCCCAGGCGACCGATAATGCCGATATTGCGAAATTGCTCCATGGGGCTCCTGCGGGCTTGGGGTATGGCAAAAAAGAACGATTATGGGCGAAAGGCTGCTTCAGGCAAAATCCTTTGTCGCCGTGAAACCTTGATGACAACGCTTCTCAGCCACCTGACCCAGCGTAAAAGGCTATGCTCGGACCATGACTCTGTTCCCCGACTTGCACAACCTGCCCCGCCAGCTGCGCCACCCCGAGGTGCGCGACCTGGCATGGGTGATGCTCGCCCCGCCGATGCTCGCGCAAACGCCTTGGCCGCAACGCCATCCGCTGGCGGGCAGTGACTGGGTGCAGGCGCCCGACCGCCTCGAACAGTGGCTGCGGCAATTGGACCAGGACAGCAGCGCCTTGCAGCATTGGTTGAACCTGTCACGCACCCGGCGCCTGGGCTTGTACTACGAGCGTCTGTGGCAGTTCGCCGTGCAGCATGCGCCGGGCGTGGAACTGCTCGCCGCCAACCTGCCGATCCGCCGCGCCGGGCATACCCTGGGCGAACTGGACATGCTGCTGCGCGACCGCGAAGGCGTGCACCACTTGGAACTGGCGATCAAGCTCTACCTCGGCCCGCAGGACGGCGATGGCCTGGACACCGCGCAATGGTTGGGCCCAGGCTGTCATGATCGGCTGGACCGCAAGCTGGCGCACCTGGCCCAGCATCAATTGCCGATCTCGGCACGGCCGGAAAGTCGCCAAGCGTTGTCGGCGTTGGATATCCAGCAGTTCGATGCGCATTTATGGCTCGGCGGCTACCTGCTGTATCCCTGGCCGGGCCAGGCCGAACCGCCCCGCGGCGCCCACCCCCAGCATCTGCGTGGGCGTTGGCTGCACCAGCGCGATTGGCGCGACTTTATCAGCACCCGCCCACCCGGCCGCTGGCAACCCCTGCCCCGTCACGCGTGGCTGGCGCCGGCGCATTACCCTGGGAGTGAGGTATGGAGCGAGGAACAGATGCAGGGATGGCTGACGGACCTCAACCCGATGGCACCGGCGCAGTTGCTGGTACGGCTGGTGCAGAGCGGAGAGGATTGGGAGGAAGCCGAGCGCTTGTTTCTGGTGGCGGATCTTTGGCCGAATGTGCCGGGGGCTGGCGGATAGATTGGGGGGGTGTCTGTGAGAGCCTCATCGGGGGCAAGCCCCCTCCCACACTGACCGCATTCCAAATGCCTGTACTCGGTCAAATGTGGGAGGGGGCTTGCCCCCGATAGCGGCGACCCAGGCACTACAACCTATCGATATGCCGATACTCCAACTGCAACCCCACCGCCAACTCCTGGGCGCGCCCCAACCTGATCGGCCCGCGCTCGATATCCACCAGCAACCCCGCACACGCCAATAACGGCAACCCAGCAATGTCCTTGAGTCGCCCATCCGTGATCACCAGCACGCGCTGCTGCTCAGCCGGATAACGCTTGCGCCGCGCCATCAGCCAATGCCTGGCCTCGGTCAACGCCGCCAGCAACGGCGTCCCCCCGCCTGCCCCCAATTGCTCCAACCAGCCTGCCAGGCTTTTCGCCGCCTTGAGCCCCTGCACCTGCCATTTGGGCGACTGCCCGCTGGCCGTCAGCAATGCCATGCGTGCGCGCTGTCGATAAGCGTCATCAAACAGTTGCGCCAGCAAGCCCTTGGCATCGGTCAACGCGCGGTGCCGCCGAGTGGAGGCCGATGCATCGACGATCACCAGCCACAACTCATGGGCCGAACGGCTGCGCAGGTGAAACAGCAGGTCGTCACGGCACTGCGGCCGACCACCGAGCAAGGTGCCCGGCCAGTTGATCGTGCCCTGCCTGGCACTGCGCGCCTTGCCGTGCCGGCCTTTCTCCAGTCGCCCCGCCTTGGGTCGCGCATCCGCCCCCGTGCCAGGTCGAGGGCGGATGCCTAGGGCTTTTTTGGCCAGGTGGGTACTTCTCGGCGAGCGCCTGTGGGCAGGGCCGATGCAGGCATGTCGCCCCATTGACCTTGGCCGGGTGCGGTGTCCGTGTGGCTTGCTGACGGACCTTCATGGGGTGGGCTGGCCGGTGCGGATGGCCCCTGGCGACGATGGAGCAAGGCAAATTCGGCCACGGCGTCGATATCTTCCTCGGCGATGTCGGAGGCCCCACGCCACGCCGCATGGGCCCGTGCGCCACGCAGCCACACCAGGTCGGCGCGCAGGCCATCGACCCCGGCGGCAAAACAGCGCTCGGTAATCTGCGCCAACGCCTGGTCATCCAGTGGGATACTGTCGAGCCGCGCCCGCGCCTGGGTGCAACGCTCGCGCAAGGCTGCCTGCGGTTCAGCCCACTGTGCGCAGAACGCAGCGGGGTCGCTGTCGAAATCCAGGCGACGGCGGATGATCTGCCCGCGCTCGGCCGGCAAGGTGTGCCCGCTCAACGCCACGTTGAAACCGAAGCGGTCGAGCAACTGCGGACGCAGCTCGCCCTCCTCCGGGTTCATGGTGCCGATCAGTACAAAGCGCGCCGAATGCCGGTGGGAAATACCATCGCGTTCGATCAGGTTGGTGCCGCTGGCCGCCACATCCAACAGCAGGTCGACCAGATGATCAGCCAACAAGTTGACTTCATCGACATACAGCACACCGCCATCGGCCTTGGCCAGCACGCCAGGGGAAAACTGCGCGCGACCTTCGCCCAGTGCGGCGTCCAGGTCCAGGGTGCCCACCAGCCGTTCTTCGGTGGCGCCCAGGGGCAAGGTGACAAACTGACCGCTGGCCAACAGGTCTGCCAGGCCACGGGCCAGGGTGGACTTGGCCATGCCACGCGGGCCTTCGATCAGCACGCCGCCAATCCTGGGGTCGATGGCGGTCAGGCACAGCGCCAGTTTCAGGTTTTCGGCGCCGACCACGGCGGACAGCGGGAAATGGGGAATATCAGTCATCCGGGCTCTCTATTAATTCTGCTGTGCAGGCATCTTGTGGCGAGTGGGCTTGCCCCGCGTTGGGCCGGCAAAGCCGCCCCCATCTAAATAACACGGCGTTATCCCTGGCAGGGCGCGGCGAACCTGTCAGGGCCGCTTCGCGCCCCAACGCGGGGCAAGCCCGCTCGCCACAACAAGCCCGATTGCCACAACAGCCTGGCTTGCCACAGCAAGGGCATCTCGTGTTCTAACTGTCTTCTTCTATATCCAGCAACAGGTTTTCCAGGGCTTCACGGTACGCCCCCGGCGCCTGCCACATGCCCCGCTGCTGGGCTTCGAGCATGCGCTCGGTCATGTCGCGCAGGGCATCCGGGTTGTGCTGCTGCACAAACGCCCGGGTATCGGGGTCGAGCAGGTAGGCGTCGGCGAGCAAGGCGTATTGGTGATCGTCGATCAACGCGGTGGTGGCGTCGAAGGCAAACAGGTTGTCCACGGTCGCCGCCATCTCGAACGCACCTTTATAGCCGTGGCGCTTCACGCCTTCGATCCACTTGGGGTTGGCGGCGCGGGAACGGATCACCCGGTTCAGCTCTTCCTTCAAGGTACGCACCCTGGGCAAATCCGGCTGGCTGTGGTCGCCATGGTAGCTGGCGGCCTTGTCGCCGCTCAGGGTTTCCACGGCGGCAAGCATGCCACCCTGGAACTGGTAGTAGTCATTTGAATCGAGCAGGTCATGCTCGCGGTTGTCCTGGTTCTGCAACACCGCCTGCACCTGGCTCAGGCGCTGGGCGAACTGCTCGCGGGCGGCGGTGCCTTCATCGCCAGCGCCGTAGGCATAGCCGCCCCAGTTCAGGTAGACCTCGGCCAGGTCCTCGCGGCTTTGCCACAGGCGGCCGTCGATCGCACCCTGCACACCCGCGCCATAGGCACCGGGCTTGGCGCCAAAGATGCGCCAGCCAGCCTGCTTCGCCGCCGCCTCTTCGTCCAGGCCCGACTCAAGCAACGCCGCACGCTCGCTGCGCACCTTGGCCGCCAGCGGGTTCATGTCGTCCGGCTCATCCAGTGCCGCCACCGCCTGCACCGCTGCATCAAACAGGCGGATCAGGTTAGCGAAGGCATCGCGAAAGAACCCGGAGACCCGCAGCGTGACGTCGACGCGCGGGCGATCCAGCAGGCTGATCGGCAGGATTTCAAAATCATCCACGCGCTGGCTGCCCGTGGCCCACACCGGGCGCACGCCCATCAGCGCCATGGCCTGGGCGATATCGTCGCCGCCGGTACGCATGGTGGCGGTGCCCCACACCGACAGGCCAAGCTGGCGCAGGTGGTCGCCATGGTCCTGCAAATGCCGCTCGAGAATCAGGTTGGCCGATTGAAAACCGATGCGCCAGGCTGTGGTGGTCGGCAGGTTACGCACGTCCACGGTAAAAAAGTTACGCCCGGTGGGCAGCACGTCCAGGCGCCCCCGGCTCGGCGCGCCACTGGGCCCGGCGGGCACAAAGCGACCACTCAAGGCATCCAGCAGGCCACGCATTTCGGCGGGGCCACAAGCATCCAGGCGCGGCGCCACGACGATGCGCAGGCTTTCGATGACCGCTTTCACAGCCTCCCAACCCGGTTCTTCCAACTGTTCGAGCGGGCCTTCCAGCGCCTGCTCGATCAAGCGCGCCGCGTAGCGCTCCAGGCGCTCGCGGGTGTCGCCGGCGGTACGCCATGACTGTGGATCGATCGTTTGCAGGACCTGGGGCCGGCGACCGGTCCACGGCTCGGCCAAGGCGCAGTCCAGCGGATCGAAACCCAGCTCGAACGCCTTGGCCAATACGCGCAGCAAACTCGATTGCGGGCCACGCCCGTCGCCACGCGGGATGCGCAGCAACGCCAATAAGGTATCGATACGCAAGCGGCCTGCGGGCGACTCGCCAAACACATGCAGGCCATCGCGTATCTGCGATTCCTTCAAGTCACACAGGTAGGTATCCAGGCGCGGCAACCAGATCGCCGCGTCGGCGTCGCTGTCCAGTTCCAGTTCCTGGTCGATGCGGGTTTCGCGCACCAGCTTGAGGATGTCTTTTTGCAGCTCACGGGCGCGGCGCGGGTCAAGCAATTGCGCCTCGTAGTATTCGTCGGCCAACAGCTCCAGGTCGCGCAACGGCCCATAGGTTTCGGCACGGGTCAGCGGCGGCATCAGGTGATCGATGATCACCGCCTGGGTGCGGCGCTTGGCTTGGGCGCCCTCGCCCGGGTCGTTGACGATAAACGGGTAGATATTCGGCAGCGGGCCCAGCAACGCGTCGGGCCAGCAGTTTTCCGACAGCCCCACGCCCTTGCCCGGCAGCCATTCCAGGTTGCCGTGCTTGCCGACATGGATCACGCCGTGGGCGCCGTAGGTGTGGCGCAACCAGAAGTAAAACGCCAGGTAAGCATGCGGCGGTACCAGGTCCGGGTCGTGATACACCGCGCTGGCGTCCACCTGGTAGCCGCGTGCGGGCTGGATACCGACGAACGTCTGGCCCAGGCGCAGGCCGGCAATCATCAGGCGGCCGTCGCGACACATCGGGTCGTTGTCGGGCGAGCCCCAGCGCGCCAGTACCGCTTGGCGGTTGGCCTCGGGCAAGCGGCTGAACATCACCGCGTAGTCGTCCAGCCCCAGGCTTTGGTGGCAGGGGCGCAGGTCGAGGCTGTCCAGGTCGTTGGTGACACCGCCGAGCAGTTCATGGATCAGCGCCGTGCCGCTGTCGGGAAGCGTCTCCGGCACCGGGTAACCTTCGCTGTGCAGGGCGCGCAGGATATTCAGCGCGGCGGCCGGGGTATCCAGGCCCACGCCGTTGCCGATGCGGCCATCACGGGTCGGGTAGTTGGCCAGGATCAGCGCGATACGCTTATCCCCATTCGGCACCCGCGCCAGTTCGACCCAGCGCCGCGCCAGCTCGGCAACAAAGTCCATACGCTCGGGCGCGGCGCGGTAGCACACCACGTCCGACTGGCTGCGCTCACTGCGCCAGGCCAGGTCCTTGAAGCTGATCGGCCGGCTGATAATCCGCCCGTCCAGCTCCGGCAAGGCAATGTGCATCGCCAGGTCGCGCGGGCCGAGGCCTTGTTCGCTGGCTTGCCAGCCGGGTTGGTTGTCCTGGGCGCAGATCGCCTGGATCACCGGGATATTGCGGCGAAACGGGCGTAGATGGGGGGCTTCGGGGCTGGATTGGGCAAAGCCGGTGGTGTTCAGAATCACCGCCGCATTGACTTCATCCAGCCAATCCTCGACCACCGCCAGGCAGCCGGGCTCTTTCAAACTGGCCACCGCCACCGGCAACGGGTTAAGGCCCGCTGCCTGCAAACGCTGGCAGAACACATCGATAAAGCCGGTATTGGCCGCCTGCAAATGAGAGCGATAGAACAGCACCGCCGCCACCGGAAACTCCGGGTGCCACTCCATTTGCCAGTCATTGAGGCGGGCATTGGCCTGATGCGGGTGATAAATCGCAGTGCGCGGCAGAGTGTGTGGCTCGGCCCAGGCGTAGTCACGCTGCAGATAAGCGCTGGCCAGGCAGCGATAAAAATCCAGGGCATTGCCCAGGCCACCCTGGCGCAGGTACTGCCACAAGCGGTCGCGTGCCTCAGCGGCCACGGTGCTGAGGCCACTGAGTTCCGGGTCCGGGCGATCATCACCGGGCACCAGGATCAACGTGACGCCGCGCTCGGCCAGTGCCACCAGGCGCTCGATACCGTAGCGCCAATACCCGATGCCACCATGCAGCGAAATCAGGATGACCTTGGCATGGCGCAGCACTTCATCGACATACAGATCGACCGAGGCGTGGTTCTGCACCTGCATGGGGTTGGCCAGGCGCAGGCTCGGGTAGTCCTCGGGCAACTGCTGGGCGGCTTCGGCCAGCAGCGCCAGGCTGGAATCGCCGCTGCACAGAATCACCAGCTCGGCGGGGGTTTGCCCCAGGTCGGCGATATTGTCGTCCGCGACGAAGCCGCCGGGTTGAGTCCTGAGCAGGTGCATGGGTTAAACGTTGAGCGCTGCGCGCAATTGCGCTTCGAGGCCCGCCGCGTCCAGCGCCTGGCCGATCAGCACCAGGCGCGTGATGCGCGCCTCGTCGGCCCCCCAGGCGCGGTCGAAGTGCTTGTCGAAACGCGTGCCCACGCCCTGGATCAGCAGGCGCATCGGCTTGTTCGGAATCGCCGCGAAGCCTTTGACACGCAGGATGCCGTGCTGCACCACCAACTGGGTCAGCGCGTCGAGCAACAGTGCCTCATCGGCCTGGGGCAGGTCGATGGAGATGGAGTCGAACGCGTCGTGATCGTGGTCGTCTTCACCGTCATGGTGATGATCGTGATGGCTGTGGCGGCCGTCGATATGCTCTTCGGAGCCGGCGCCCAGGCCGATCAGCACGTCCAGGGGCAGGCGACCGCTGCTGGCTTCGACGATCTTCACCGCGGGGGGCAGCTCTTCGGCCACTTCCAGGCGCACGCGGGCCAGGTCCTCGGGGCTGATCATGTCGCACTTGTTGAGGATCACCAGGTCGGCGCTGGCCAACTGGTCGGCGAACAGTTCATGCAACGGGGATTCGTGGTCCAGGTTCGGATCAAGCTTGCGCTGGGCGTCGACCTGGTCCGGGAAGGCGGCGAAGGTGCCGGCGGCCACCGCCGGGCTGTCGACCACGGTGATCACCGCGTCGACGGTGCAGGCGCTGCGGATTTCCGGCCATTGGAAGGCTTGCACCAGGGGCTTGGGCAAGGCCAGGCCCGAGGTTTCGATGAGGATATGGTCGAGGTCGCCGCGACGGGCCACCAGTTCGCGCATCACCGGAAAGAACTCTTCCTGGACGGTGCAGCACAGGCAGCCGTTCGCCAGTTCATACACACGGCCGTTGGCTTCTTCCTCGGTGCAACCGATCGAGCATTGCTTGAGGATCTCACCGTCAATGCCCAACTCGCCGAATTCGTTGACGATCACCGCAATGCGACGGCCCTGGGCGTTGTCGAGCATGTGGCGCAGCAAGGTGGTTTTGCCCGAGCCGAGAAAGCCGGTAACGATAGTGACGGGAAGTTTGGCCAGTGTTTTCATCGGATGCCCTTGGGGGCGGGCATACGGGACGATAGGCCCTGCGTGGCGCGCAGCAGCAGATTTCGTCACCGGATCACCCCGCCCGGTTGAATTGGAAAATCGGTTGCGAGGCAGGTCTCCTGGCTTGGGGCTTGCGGGTCTTGCGACCGGCGCTGGCTGCGCCTTCCCGCCGCAATGGCAGTGGCGTGGCAGTCAGATAAACCCTTCACAGTTGCGGGGGCAGCCGCGGCTTGAACCGCGTTCCCTTCTTAGCTTCGGCCTGGGCCGAAGAACCTCGAAGGTGCAAGGCTACAGGGGCTCGGTCAATTTGACTACCGTCGCTCTGCATGCTTTCCTACACGCCTTGTTTCGGGTGCCCTTCACAGGGTGAAACGGGAAACCGGTGAGTCATAGCCTTATGACCAGTCCGGTGCTGCCCCCGCAACGGTAAGCGAGTGAAGCGTCAGATCCACTGTGCCTGTACGGCATGGGAAGGCGACGCTTTATAGACCCAGTGTCCCTCGCAAGCCCGGAGACCGGCCCGAATAACATCAGATAACAAACCCGCGGTGGGCGGGCGCTGTTAAAACCCTGCGTGCCCGGCTCGCGGGGTTTGCATGCGCTCGTTTCACCCTGAACACGATAGGGACGCGCCATGTCGATCATCAGCAGCACTTCGCACACCGCCAGCAGTACCGCCACCCTCAGCCAACGCCTGACCGCCGCCATCGGCGCCTCGATCCTGGGCGCGTGCCTGGTGTATTTCGCCGGGTTCTCGCATATCGAGGCGGTGCACAACGCAGCCCACGATACCCGCCACAGCGCCGCGTTCCCGTGCCACTGAGACCTGCCGACATGATCAAACGTATTGCGCAAACCGCGGGGTTCACCGGCTTGCTGGCCGCCCTGCTGCTGACCCTGCTGCAAAGCTTCTGGGTCGCTCCGCTGATTCTGCAGGCGGAAACCTTCGAAAAGGCCCCGGCCGCGACTGAAGTCGTGCACGAGCATGCCGCTGGCGCCGCTGCGCACACCCACGACGCCGAAGCCTGGGAGCCGGAAGACGGCTGGCAGCGCGTGCTGTCGACCACCGGCGGCAACCTGGTGGTCGCCGTCGGCTTCGCCCTGATGCTGGCCGGCCTCTATACCCTGCGCGCACCGACCCGCACAGCCCAAGGCTTGCTGTGGGGCCTGGCCGGCTACGCGACCTTTGTGTTGGCGCCGACCCTGGGCCTGCCGCCCGAGCTGCCGGGCACGGCCGCCGCCGACCTGGCGCAACGCCAGATCTGGTGGATCGGCACGGCCGCCTCCACTGCGGCCGGTATTGCGCTGTTGGTGTTCGGTGGCAACTGGCTGCTTAAAGGGCTGGGCGTGGCGATCCTCGTGGTGCCTCACGTAATCGGCGCCCCGCAGCCGCAAGTGCATTCGATGCTGGCGCCAGAGGCACTGGAAGCACAATTCAAGATCGCCTCGCAGTTGACCAACGTCGCCTTCTGGCTGGCCCTGGGCCTGATCAGCGCCTGGTTGTTTCGCCGCAACCGCGACGATCAATACTCGGCATGAAACTCGCGGTCGGCCTCGGTTGCCAGCGGGGCTGCGAATTGCACGCCCTGCTGGCGCTGTTTGACACGGCCCTCGCCGAAGCGGGTATCGAGCGCCAGCACATCACCGCACTGGCGAGTCTCGACCGCAAACAGGACGAGCCGGGGTTACTGGCCCTGGCGCGCAGGTTGAACCTGCCATTGCAGTGCTTCAGCGCCAAACAGTTGGCCGCGTATGAAGGCCGTCTGAGCCATAAATCAGCGGTCGCCTTTGCCCACACCGGCTGTTACGGCATCGCCGAAAGCGCCGCCCTGGCCCTGGCCGAACAGCTCTCCCCAGGCCCTGCCCGCTTGCTGATCACCCGCAAGAAAACCGCCCAGGCCACCTTTGCATTGGCCTGCGCCGGCTGAAAAATCAATAATTGCGTCTTCCGATCATGAGCAATCTTCATGCTCGCCCGTTTTTCGACAGGAATCCTCCATGACCGTCTACTTCATCGGTGCCGGCCCCGGCGACCCGGAATTGATCACTGTCAAAGGCCAACGGCTGATCCGCAGTTGCCCAGTGATCATCTATGCCGGTTCGCTGGTACCGGCGGCCGTGCTGGAGGGGCATCAAGCGCAACAGGTGGTCAACAGCGCCGAACTGCACCTGGAGCAGATCATCGAGCTGATCAAGGCCGCCCACGCCAACGGCCAGGATGTGGCGCGGGTGCATTCCGGCGATCCGAGCCTGTATGGGGCGATCGGCGAGCAGATTCGTCATCTGCGCGAGCTGGGCATCCCGTTCCAGATCATTCCGGGCGTGACCGCAGTCGCCGCCTGTGCCGCGCTGCTGGAGGCCGAACTGACCTTGCCGGACATCGCCCAGAGCGTAATCCTGACCCGTTACGCCGATAAAACCCGCATGCCGGCCGGCGAGGACTTCGACAGCCTGGCCCGCCACGGCACCACCATGGCGATCCACCTGGGGGTCAACCACCTGGAGAAGATCGTCGCAGAGCTGCTGCCGCACTATGGCGCGGATTGCCCGATTGCCGTGGTGCACCGGGCAACCTGGCCGGATCAGGATTGGGCGGTGGGCACACTCAGCGATATTGCCGACAAAGTCGCCGCCAAGGGCTTTCGGCGTACGGCGCTGATCGTGGTGGGCCGGGTGCTGGCGAGTGACAGTTTCAGTGAGTCGTCGTTGTATCGGGCGGGGCATGCGCACCTTTATCGACCTTGATAATTCACTTTATAAAACTAAAACAATGCATTGATTTAAATGAACAAATGCAAAAAAATTTGGGAGGGGGCTTGCCCCCGATCGCAGTGTGTCAGCCTGCTCAAGAAGCGACTGAGGCACCGCTATCGGGGGCAAGCCCCCTCCCACATTTGACCCTCCTTGTCAGGGAGATAGCGTCAGCATTCGAATTTGATTTTTTAATTCACAAATCATCAACAACACACTGATTTAACTGAATAAATGCAAAAAATGTGGGAGGGGGCTTGCCCCCGATGGCAGTGTGTCAGCCTGCTCATGAGGCGACTGAGGCACCGCTATCGGGGGAAAGCCCCCTCCCACACTTGATATTCAGCGTTAGATAGATTGCGTAAATAGCTGAATTTTAAGAATAAAAAAAACGGCGCTCACGGAGCGCCGTTTTTTTGTTCGCAGTGAACGCCTTACTCAGTAGTAGGCATTTTCTTTCTGCGTGTGGTCGGTCACGTCGCGTACGCCCTTGAGCTCCGGAATCCGCTCCAGCAGGGTGCGCTCGATGCCTTCGCGCAACGTCACGTCGGCCTGGCCGCAGCCCTGGCAGCCGCCACCAAACTTGAGCACGGCAATGCCGTCATCCACTACGTCGATCAAGCTGACCTGACCGCCGTGGCTGGCCAGCCCTGGGTTGATCTCGGTTTGCAGGTAGTAGTTGATACGCTCGTTGACCGGGCTGTCGGCGTTGACGTTCGGCACCTTGGCGTTCGGAGCCTTGATGGTCAATTGGCCGCCCATGCGGTCGGTGGCGTAATCCACCACGGCATCGTCAAGGAAGGCTTCGCTGAAGGCATCGATATACGCGGTGAAGCTTTTCAGCCCCAGGGCGGTGTCTTCCGGCTTTTCTTCACCGGGCTTGCAGTAGGCAATGCACGTCTCGGCATACTGGGTGCCAGGCTGGGTGATAAAGACGCGGATACCGATACCTGGGGTGTTCTGCTTGGACAGCAGGTCGGCCAGGTAATCGTGGGCGGCGTCGGTAATGGTTATGGCAGTCATGGAAACTCCTCACAGGCTTGTCGGCAGTTTACGCCAAAATATTACGCAGGTACAAAGTCCCAGTAATTTTGTCGGAAAAGACTCAACAGCCACGTCAGAGGTTTTCATAGCGGTTCATATCCAGCACCCCTTCTTCCACCGGCGTGGTTTCGCGGATGTAGGTCGACAGGTCATGGAAGTACTGCCAGAACTGCGGATGACTGCGACGTATGCCCCAGCGGTCGACAATCTTCTCGAAACCCTGGGCGTCCCTGGCGTCCTCCATGGCCGCGACGAACTCCGGCACTTGCTCGGCTGGTACGTTGAACATGAAGTTCGGGTAGCTGCCGAGCACCCCTGGGTAGATCGTCAGCGTATCCAGGCCCGGCTGATAGCGATAAGCCTCACCCAGCATGAACGCCACATTACTGTGGGCACGGTTGCGCAGCAGGCTGTAGACCTCCCGCTGGCCGCTGCGGGTTTCGACGCGCAGCATCGTCGCTTCAGGCAGTTGCCCAATGACCTTGAGCCCCGCCGCCGGGCGCGATGTCAGGCGACTCAGGGCCTGCTCGGCGTCGCGCAACGCCGGGTCGATCCCCGGCCGTGAGCAGTACGCGCCGGCACAACGATTGATCGGGTCCGGGGCGGCATTGAGGTCGCCATAGCGGGCCAGCAGCTGGTTGGCGAAGTCGCGCTTGGGGTCCTTTTCATCAAGCTTCAGGCCGGTGGGCTTATCGTCGTCGATCGACTCATAGTCCAGCCACAGCTTGACCTTGCCGCTGTTCTGGTACCAATCGTCGAGGAAATCATCCCGCGAGTTCGCCGGCATCAGGCGCAGGAAGTTCTGCTCGGCGCCATTGCGGATCAGGTCGAAGTACAGGCGAGTCTGGGCCTGGTGCGACACATTACCGAACACGTCAAAGTTGACCACCAGTTGGTAATAGGTGCGTTCGAGCAACGGATAGTCGAATAGCCACAGCGTCTGCGGCACCTCACCGATCAGGCCCTTGTTGACCGAGGCGCTGTCGAAGTGGCGGAAGATGCTCAACAGCGCATTGTCGTTGCCAGCCCACAGCGTCGACCAACTCGGTGCTGGCAGTTCGGCATAGCTGTCGCGACGCAGGGCTTCGTACTGGTTGCGCTTGTCGCGGTACTTGAGCCACAGGCTGAGCACACTGCCCACGTCGTCATTTTGCCCAGGCATCGCCAACAACGGCGTGGCCTGGCCGCGATAGCGAGCATCGGTGATGTACAGGTCATGATCGGGCGCCTGGAACAATGCCCAGAAATTGTCGCGGATCACATCCGTGGCAATCTGCCCCCGGCATACGGGCCCGCGGATGAAGGTGCGGACAAAATACTCGGCGTTATCCAGCATGAACTGGTAACGCGCCTGCGCCGGGATCGCCTCGAACGTCTCGAACGGGTTGGCGCGGCGGCCAGGGCCGTAGCCCGGCAACGCACTGACCTGCCAGTCGCCGCTGTAGAACAGGGCTTTGACCCGTGCCATTTTCTGCGCGCTCAAGGGGTACGTGATGTGGGTCTTATGGACGATCACCCCTTGTATTGGCCACAGGCGGTAGTAAACACGAGTGCCGGGGTCGTCATTGGGGCGACGGGTGTTGATCAGGTCAATCGGCTGGCCGCTGGGCGTCCGTGAGCGCACCCACTGGAAGAAGTGCCCTGGCTCACCGCCTTCGAAATACAGATGCGCAATAAACAGGTGCTCAAACAACCAGCGGGCCACCAGGCTTTCCCGGGCGCCGGGGGCATTGAGCAGGTTCTCCCATTGCAGCACCTGCGCCGCTTCCTGGGCACTGGGCGCCACGCCTTGCTGGTCAATCGGCGCACCCGAGGCCAGCCAGCGTTGCAGGGTGTGGTATTGCTGGTCGCTCAAGCCGGTCACGGCCAGGGGCATGCCTTCGTTGGGGTGCGCCGATTGACCAGCAAGGCGTGCTCCGGGCAAGGGGCACATGTTCTCGCGGTTCAGCCCCAGCACGATGTCATCCGGCAGCTTGCCATTGGGTGCAAGCGGCGCGCGGTGCTGGCCGAGTTCGAGCATGCGCGCCATCAGGGCCGCCTGGCTGCCCTGGGCGTCGAGCACCGAACTGAAGCCTTCGCGCTGCCAGGCGGCCTTGCCAAAGGCGTCGTAGAACAGCCGCGTCGGCTTGGTCGCCTGGCTGCGCTCACCGTCGTAGACCAGCACCTTGGTCGCGCCACGGGCGGCCCCCTCGCCACTGCCCAGGTTCAACTGGCAGGCCGAGTCATAGCAGGCATGGCACGCCACACATTTCTCAGTAAAAATCGGTTGGATATCGCGGGTGTAGGAAATCGCCGGGGCGGGATCCTGGGCCTGGGTGGTAGTGGCAAGCAGCATCAATGCAATGCTGATGAAGAAACGATACGGCATGAGCCTGGTCCCGATCTGAAGCCAAAATAAAAAAACCTGGGGATTCTACCGATCCGCCACTCGCGCCAACATGAACGATATTCATGCAAAACCTTGGCATGCTCCAAATCCGCACAGGTTTGTTATGATCCACGCCCTCCGTAATGCCTGACCAGAGTAGTCCCATGTCCGATCGTAGCGCTCGCCTGCAAGCCCTTCACCAAGCCCTCAAGGAACGCATCCTGATCCTCGACGGTGGCATGGGCACGATGATCCAGAGCTATAAGCTGGAGGAGCAAGACTATCGGGGTAAACGTTTCGCCGATTGGCCGAGCGACGTCAAAGGCAACAATGACCTGCTGGTGCTCACCCGCCCGGACGTGATCGGCGGGATCGAGAAGGCTTACCTGGATGCCGGTGCCGACATCCTCGAAACCAACACCTTCAACGCCACCCGCATCTCCATGGCCGACTACGGCATGGAAGCGCTGGCCTATGAACTGAACGTCGAAGGCGCACGCCTGGCGCGCAAGATCGCCGATGCCAAGACCGCCGAGAACCCGGCCAAGCCGCGTTTCGTTGCCGGTGTACTCGGCCCGACCAGCCGCACCTGCTCGCTGTCGCCCGATGTGAACAACCCCGGCTACCGCAACGTCACCTTCGATGAACTGGTGGAGAACTACACCGAGGCCACCAAGGGCCTGATCGAAGGCGGCGCCGACCTGATCCTGATCGAGACCATTTTCGACACCCTCAACGCCAAGGCCGCGATCTTCGCCGTGCAGGGGGTATTCGAAGCGCTCGGCATCGAATTGCCGATCATGATCTCCGGCACCATCACCGACGCTTCCGGCCGCACCTTGTCGGGCCAGACCACCGAAGCGTTCTGGAACTCCGTCAGCCACGCCAAGCCGATTTCCGTGGGCCTGAACTGTGCCCTCGGCGCCAGCGAGCTGCGCCCGTACCTGGAAGAGTTGTCCAACAAGGCCAACACCCACGTTTCCGCGCACCCCAACGCCGGCCTGCCCAATGAATTCGGCGAGTACGACGAGCTGCCGTCACAAACCGCCAAGGTCATCGAGGAGTTCGCCCAGAGCGGTTTCCTCAACATCGTCGGCGGCTGCTGCGGCACCACGCCGGGGCATATCGAAGCCATTGCCAAGGCGGTGGCCGGCTACCCGCCACGGCAGATCCCGGACATCCCCAAGGCCTGCCGCCTGTCGGGCCTGGAGCCGTTCACCATCGACCGCCAGTCGTTGTTCGTCAACGTCGGCGAGCGCACCAACATCACCGGTTCCGCACGTTTTGCCCGCCTGATCCGTGAAGACAACTACACCGAAGCCCTGGAAGTCGCCCTGCAACAGGTGGAAGCCGGCGCCCAGGTGATCGACATCAACATGGACGAGGGCATGCTCGATTCGAAGAAGGCCATGGTGACCTTCCTCAACCTGATTGCCGGCGAGCCGGATATCTCCCGCGTACCGATCATGATCGACTCCTCCAAGTGGGAAGTGATCGAGGCCGGCCTCAAGTGCATCCAGGGCAAGGGCATCGTCAACTCCATCAGCATGAAGGAAGGCGTCGAGCAGTTCATTCACCACGCCAAGCTGTGCAAGCGCTACGGCGCGGCGGTGGTGGTGATGGCGTTCGACGAAGCCGGCCAGGCCGACACCGAAGCGCGCAAGAAGGAAATCTGCAAACGCTCCTACGACATCCTGGTCGATGAAGTCGGCTTCCCGCCGGAAGACATCATCTTCGACCCGAACATCTTCGCGGTCGCCACCGGTATCGAAGAACACAACAACTACGCCGTCGACTTTATCAACGCCTGTGCGTATATCCGCGACGAGCTGCCGTATGCGCTGACCTCGGGTGGCGTGTCCAACGTGTCGTTCTCGTTCCGTGGCAATAACCCGGTGCGCGAGGCGATCCACTCGGTATTCCTGCTGCATGCGATCCGCAACGGCCTGACCATGGGGATCGTCAACGCCGGCCAGTTGGAGATCTACGACCAGATCCCCACCGAACTGCGCGACGCCGTGGAAGACGTTGTACTTAACCGCACGCCGGACGGCACCGACGCCCTGCTGGCCATTGCCGACAAATACAAAGGCGACGGCAGCGTCAAGGAAGCCGAGACCGAGGAATGGCGCGGCTGGGACGTGAACAAGCGCCTGGAACATGCGCTGGTCAAGGGCATCACCACCCACATCGTCGAAGACACCGAGGAATCCCGGCAGTCGTTCGCGCGCCCGATCGAAGTGATCGAAGGCCCGCTGATGTCAGGCATGAACATCGTCGGCGACCTGTTCGGCGCCGGTAAAATGTTCCTGCCCCAGGTCGTGAAGTCCGCCCGCGTGATGAAGCAGGCCGTGGCGCACTTGATCCCGTTCATCGAACTGGAAAAAGGCGACAAGCCGGAAGCCAAGGGCAAGATCCTGATGGCGACCGTAAAGGGTGACGTGCACGACATCGGCAAGAACATCGTCGGCGTGGTGCTCGGTTGCAACGGCTATGACATCGTCGACCTCGGCGTGATGGTGCCGGCAGAGAAGATCCTGCAGGTGGCCAAGGAGCAGAAGTGCGACATTATCGGGCTGTCCGGCCTGATCACGCCGTCCCTGGACGAGATGGTGCATGTGGCCCGCGAGATGCAGCGCCAGGACTTCTACCTGCCCCTGATGATCGGCGGCGCGACCACCTCCAAGGCGCACACGGCGGTGAAGATCGAGCCCAAGTACAGCAACGATGCCGTGATCTACGTGACCGACGCCTCCCGCGCGGTGGGCGTGGCCACGCAACTGCTGTCCAAGGAGTTGAAGGCCGGCTTTGTCGAGAAGACCCGCCTGGAATACATCGATGTACGCGAACGCACCTCGAACCGCAGCGCGCGCACCGAGCGCCTTAGCTACCCGGCGGCCATCGCCAAGAAGCCGCAGTTCGACTGGAGCAGCTACACACCGGTCAAGCCAACCTTCACCGGCACCAAGGTGCTGGACAATATCGACCTCAACGTCCTGGCCGAGTACATCGACTGGACGCCGTTCTTTATCTCCTGGGACCTGGCTGGCAAATTCCCACGCATACTCGAGGACGAAGTGGTCGGTGAAGCCGCCACTGCGCTGTACGCCGATGCCCGGGAAATGCTCAGGAAGCTGATCGACGAGAAGCTCATCAGCGCCCGCGCGGTGTTCGGTTTCTGGCCGACCAACCAGGTGCAGGACGACGACCTGGAAGTCTACGGCGACGATGGCCAGCCGATTGCGAAGCTGCACCACCTGCGCCAGCAGATCATCAAGACCGACGGCAAGCCGAATTTCTCCCTGGCCGACTTCGTCGCGCCCAAGGACAGCGGCGTGACCGACTACATCGGTGGCTTCATCACCACCGCCGGCATCGGAGCCGAAGAAGTCGCCAAGGCTTATCAGGACGCCGGCGACGACTACAACTCGATCATGGTCAAGGCCCTGGCCGACCGCCTGGCCGAGGCCTGCGCCGAGTGGCTGCACCAGCAGGTACGTAAGGAACACTGGGGCTACGCCAAGGACGAGCAACTGGACAACGACGCGTTGATCAAGGAGCAGTACAGCGGTATCCGCCCTGCCCCAGGCTACCCGGCGTGCCCGGACCACACCGAGAAGGCCCAGTTGTTCCAATTGCTCGACCCTGAAGCCCGCGAAATGCACGCCGGCCGCAGCGGCGTATTCCTCACCGAGCACTACGCAATGTTCCCGGCGGCGGCGGTCAGCGGCTGGTACTTCGCCCACCCGCAGGCGCAGTACTTTGCCGTGGGCAAGATCGACAAGGACCAGGTGGCGAGCTACACCGCGCGCAAAGGCCAGGACCTTGCCGTGACCGAACGCTGGCTGGCACCGAACCTGGGGTATGACAACTGACCCGGCCCGGTGCCTGACGACCAGTTAGTCGCCCAAATCGGCTATTTCGCCGGTTGAAAGCTCGTTCAACAGTTTGCGCCGGGCCGACTCATTGGTTTTTTGCAGGGCCTGCAACGCCTCGAAATACGCCGGATTGAATTCGGCGTATTGATCCTCCAAGGTCGAGAGGGCGTCATCCAGCGTCTGTTGCACCGCCGAGAACTTATCCGGGTACTTTTCCTGCAGGTAATTGACCCAGTATTGACGCACGGTCAGTTGCTCGATGAACGCCGGGGTTTGTTCCTGGGCGATTATCGCCGTATAGGCCGCATCCAAGTCTGCCGCCATTACACGGGACAGGTTGTTGTAGAGCATGCTCCTGGGCTGGGTCGGCAACTCCAGGCGCTGGGCCAGGCCAATACGATAAGCCAGGCGAATTTCCGCGGGATCTATGCCTGGGTTCTGCTGGATGCGCGCTTCGGCCTGGGCTTCCACCTGAGCCAGACGAAACAGCTTTCTGGACAGTTTCAGCAGGACCCGGCCCTTGTCGGCGGGGTCGATGGCGCGCAAGGCATTGAACTCAAACACCTCGACCTCCAGCGCATTGAACAATAAGATCCGGCCATCGCCACATGTCGCACCATGCCTTGACGCCCGGGCGATCCCCAACAGACGCTCGCGCAGCGCTTGATCGCCATACGCCGCTTCCAGGACGTTCCACACCCGCTCCGTGAGATTGACACGGTCCAGCTGAAAATCCCGGGTATGGCGCAGTTGTCCCAATATAGTCGCCAAGTCACCTGGCGTGCCCTCAGGCGCCCCCTCCTCCTGAACCATCCTCGCGTCCTGTGCCATTACCGTGTCCCACACCGCCTGCCTTTCGGAGTCGGCGGCGCCGCCGGTAAACCACCGGGCCTTGGCCTGTTCCGGCGTCTCGTTCTCCGGGTGAAGCGCAAGACCAGGCTCATCGTCCTCGGCTTCGGAATGGAAGCCTGCAAGCAACTCGTCGATGTCGTGGAGGGTAAAACCCAAGCCCCGGCCCGTTTCGCGCTGATACTCCTGCAACCGCAGGAACTCTCTCTCCTCCAACATGTTGTCGGACAGGTCCGTTCCAGCCATCAACGCATTATGTTCCGGCAAGAATGCCCCCACCGGAATGGTCTCTATGTTGTAGTTGCTGCGCAGGCCCAGCGTGGTCAGCGCGGGCGCCTCCAGCACACCTGCGGGCCAGTCGCTGAGCCTGTTGTAATTCAGGTTGAGGACCTGCAACCGGTCCAGGCCGGCCACATCGAAACTATCCAGGTGGTTGGTTTCCAGGTCGACCTGTTGCAGTTGCGGCAAGGCGCGCAATTGGCGCTGCAGCAACGGGGCATCGCTCAGTTCATTGTGGTGGGCACTCAGCCGGGTCAGCCGCTCAAGCCCCGTCACCGCGTCGGGCAGCGCGCCCAGGCCATTGCCGTTGAGCATCAGGCTCTCCAGCCTGGGGAACGCGCGCAAAAACGCATCCGAAGCGGTCGTGAGCCCGACATTGCTCAAATCCAGCGTTCCCACATGCCTGAGTGTGATCGGCAGGGCCGGGAGGTCGCCCACCGTCAAGCCGCTCAAATCAAGGGCATAATCGTTCGCGACCGCCTCTGCGCTGCGCACCTCGCGCAGGGTCTCGCGCCAGCACGCCAGCAAACGCTCAGCGGCACGACGACGATCAGGCGCGTTGACCCACCCATCACGACTGCGCACCGCAGGGTTATCAATCCAGCGATTCAAACCTTGGATCATTTGCACCTGCTGCTCCTGCCACAGCCGCAATGCATCCTCGATTTGCGTCGCGCTCACCCCCTGCCCCAACCAGGCGTCCAGCCGCTCAACGGCTTGGCCCGCGCCAAGCTGGGGATCAAGACGTTGCAGCCGTTCGGCCGACGTCAACGGTAACTGCCCTGGCACGTCTACAGGCAGTGGCACTAACAAATCCGGTTGTTCCGACACTTCTTCCGGGAAAAACTCCGGGTCGCCTCCGGTTCTGCCGGCAGCGAGCACGGGGCGGTCGATGCCCAGCGGGTTTCTATAGAGGAACGCCGACGGTGTGCCCGGGGCGGTACGGTCAGCAAACGCCTGCACCGCAGTGATGGCTTGCGGGCTCAATCGGCAACCGCGCAAGGAGGTGTGCGCCAAGAGGATATCGTGGTCCGTCCACAGCGCATTGGGCACCTCCGTGATAGCGCTGTAGCTCAAATCCAGAAAGCGCAGTTTCGACAGGTCCAGCACCCCTTCCGGCCATGCCCGGAGCTGGGTGCGGCTGACATTCAGAGACTGCAACTCCATCAGCGCATTCACACTAAGCCCGGTGAGGCGATTGCCCGCCAGGTCGAGCCCCTGCAGGGACGTCAGGCGATTGAGCCGTGCTTGTATCGAGGGGGTGATCGTCAGTTCGTTGCCAGACAGGTTCACCTTGGTGAGCCGCTGCTGCGTCTCCAGGGCCTGGGGTAGATCGGTCAGCCGGTTGCCACTCAGATCGAGCTCTTCCAGGTTGGGAAAATGCAGAAGCAAATTATTGGCTTGCGCCGTGGAAAGGTTGGCCCTTGCCAGGCTCAGGACACGTATCTGGGTGAACTGAACATCGCCCAGCGCAGGCAGGTCTCCCAGCCCACTGGTATCGCCCAAGCTCCATCGATCGGTGCGACGCGGCTCGTCAAAGAGTCGGGAGGGCCCCGCCTCAGGCTCCCCGCCCCCGTAGCGAGCAACCAGCGCGTCACGCCACAGGGCGCGCACCCTGTCAGCCCACGCCCTGCGCCCCTGCACCGATGCTGGCCGCCCGTCGACGCGTACCGGCGTGGCCTGCCATTGTTCCAGCGCCCCATCCAGAGCGCTGTGTTCTTGCTCCAATGCCACAACCTTATCCAGCAGCCCTCGCCCTTCCAGCCCCTCACGGCGTAAAGCGGCCAAAGCGTCGCCAGCAAAGCGCCAATGATTGGGCACCAACGCCCCAAGGCGTTGGTGACAGTGGTGTGCAATAACCTGCGACTCCTCGACCAAATGGCCGGGGTTATCGTGCACGTAGTCAAACACCCGCGTGAATTGTTCTGGCTCCAACGCCCCCCAGTTCAACTGCAATCGGCGCCATAACGCCTCGTGCCCGCTGAACAGTTCGTTCGGCAAAGACTGAACAGCGACACCGGACAAATCCAGCGACTCCAGGGCCGGCAGGGCTAGAACCCCGGTCGGCCATTGGTCCATGGGCCCCGCCAGCGTCAGGGCTCGCAAACGAGGCAGCGTGCTGTAATCGAGTTCAGGAATATTGCCGACCAGATGCAACCGCTCTAGTTGCGTCATCCCCTGCAAGGCTTGCGACAACGCGAGCGAATCGCCCACGCCCTGGGCAGAAAAGGTGAGCTTGAGCTCAGTCAGGGTCTGGAGCGACGAAAGTTGATCGGCCAACATCGGTATGTGCAGGGGTATGATGTTGAGTTCAAGGCTTTTCAGCGCAGGAAACATCCGCTCAAGGTCGCTGCCGGCAAGCTGTAGACTGGTCAATCGCAGCCTGCGCACATGGGAAAAGTCGGCGGCCAGCCTCGGCACGGACAATGTACTCGCGATGTCCAGCTCGAACGCTGGCGCCAGTCCGCGGTACAGACCGTTTCTCCAGCAGTCAATGATCCGATCGGCGATCCCCCGCAGGTGTGTCCGTATCGAACCACGTGGATCAGGCGACAAGACACCTTCAACCCAGGTATCCAATGTGGAACACAAGCCTTCGAACTCCCTGCGTCGGTTTTCCAACAGATGAAAAACCTGCTGGTCCGTATCACCCGCGCTGAGGCGGCTCCTGACAAACTGCAAGGCTTGTTGATCCGTGACATTGGGATAGATCGCCCGCACCCTGGCGACAAGGGCTTCATCGGCGAAACCGGCAACATCGCCGCTGGCCGCATAACCGAACCGGCCGGATGGGCGGCGCAACAATCGCCCGCCGCCGCGTTTGAGCGGGTCGCGCTTGATGATCCGAGACATGTCGTCAGGATGGCTGAGCGCGTAGTCGACCACCTGCTTGCGCAGTGCCTCGTTCGGCTTGCCTTGTAATGACTCTCGTACTGGCGCGGGCACGACCTCCAGCAGCGATTCAAACAGATTGCGCCCAGACGCCGGCACGCTGTTCAACGCCTTGCCCTGGGCATCGAACGCTTGAATGAAATCGCCGCCCTTTACCAGGCAGTAGCGCGTGGCGGCCTGTTCGCCGCCGATGCTGTCCACCAGCGGCCCCCTCACCCCGTGCAACCGCACCTCCACCCGTGTATCCGCCGACCAACCGGGCAGGTGTTCCAGGCAGTGCAGTGCCAGGCGATCGCTGGCCGAGGACGCCAGGCTCTCCACGGACAGGCCGATCAATGCCCGGCTTACGCCGCTTTCATGCAAATGCACACGTATTTGCGTGGCCAGTCGCAGGGGAACCCGCTGGGTGCTGCGCAATTGCCCCAGCACCTCGTCGCTGGCATGGCTCAATACCTGCCGCGCTGCTTCGGGCGACAGCGTTGGAAAGCTGCGCTGAAGGATCTGCGTGTCAGCGTCCGGGGCGGCTTGCCGGCTCATCAGGTTATCGAATACTGCCTTCCTGCGGCGCTGCGCATGGTCGGCCAAACGATCCCTGAACACCTGGACGCGATCAGCATCCGGCTGCTGGTTTTCGCTACCCAGCAAGCGTGCAATTTGCCCGTCGTCCAGGTTTTCCAGCACGCGCTCTGGCATTTTTCCGGCATCGACTTCGGCCCGAGTGATCTTGATGGTGGGCCTTGCCGTATCGGCTGCATCCGCCGCAGAGAAACGTTGCGAGGCCCCCCAGGGCTCCGGCCCGCTGAAGACTTCCAACACTTCATCCACCGGCCAATTCGGCAACTCCAACGTCAGCGGCACCATGAACTGGCACAGGCCCTCCCGGCACGCACCTTGGCGGATATCCCGGATCACCTCGTCCGTCTGGCGATCCAGCTCGAACAGCCGGACGGTCTCGGCCAGTACCGGTGGCGGCGGCTGATGATCGGTATGTAACCGGCGCAGGTGATCGTCATTGACGCCGCTGACGTCGGCGATCTGCTCCAGTTGCGCGTCGGTGAAGGGCTCCATATGCGGCCCCATCCGCCGCATCAACGCGACGCGATCCCACCCCAACGGACGCTCCAAGGTGTGGCGCCAGGCCCCGAAGCCGTTGTGTCTCAGAATGGGCTGGTAGGTATCGTGCACCGTAGGGTGCTGGATTCTCCATAGCTTGATCTCGGGATCGAAGGTCTTTTCGAAGACATTGCCCTCCATGCGGATATAGGTCTTGCCCCCCAGCCGATACTGCCCCAACGCATTGGGGGTGAGCCCCTCAAGCGAGGCACTGCTTTTGTAGGCCGCAAGGTCCGGGTGCCATAGACGCACCTTGCCGAATGGCGTCGTCACCTTCGACATGCTGTTGACAAAGCGGGACGGCAGCACCGCTGGCCCCTTGCTCGCGACAGCCCCCAATGCAGCCATGTAAGCCACGTTCTGCAACACCGACTTGAAGTGCTGCCAGGCTTCGTCGGCGTCGCCCGCGCTCCAGGCCTCCACGCCCTCGAAGACTTCGTAGCCCAGTTGCACGGCCGTGACGCCCATCATCATCTCGCCCAGCCCCGGAACGAAGAAGGCCGCCACGTTCAGCAGGTTCATGCCCCATTCAGCGTAGTGCTGGAGTCGCTCTATCCATGCCTCGCGGTCTACGACACCGGTCGGCCGGGCCAGCAACGTGGCGTTGGATTTGATTCGGGCAAGGTGGAAATCATAACGGGCCCCGAACACCTCACCGTCGATGACCGATTCCTCCAGGGCCAGGTTCATCTCGGTGTTCCAGACTTGCTCATAAACCCCATTGGCATAGGTTTCGGGATTGTACGGCGGGCCCGGATAGACCGGATTCGGGTTCCAGCGATAAACCGTCAGCTGGTTCTTGAGGCGGCGCAGGAATCCTGGCGACTCTCCATGAGGCACCAGACTTGCGAACAAGCGTTGATAAGGGGGGTGCCGCAGCTTGACCCCAAGTTCGCTGGCGAACGCACTGACCGACGCGTAAGTCTTGAGGGGACTGACCGGGTCCCCAGGGATATACACCACGAATCGGGGCTCGGGAGGCAGTCTTCCTTTGGCGACCCACACGCCGGGAATCAGGTTATACCAAGGGTTCTGCAACTCGATTCGTGCCTGGCGTGAGTCGTTACCGATAATGAACACGTCGCTCAAGGTCGAACCGAGAATACTCAAGCGACTGAAAACCATGGGTTTCCCATCAAATCGGGCTTGCCCTGCGCCATCGAGGAACGCCAACAGCGAAACGTACACGCTCTCGTCAATGTCCAACTTCATCCTGGCAATGTGCGCTTGCACGCGCAACCGGTCCTTGCTTGCCGTCATTGTCCGCTGACGCACGACGGCGGCCGTACCAGGGGTTTGGAACACCGCACGCAGATGGTTCTGATAGTGCTTGCCCAAATCCAGCTCTCGGCACAGGCCAGCGAAATCCGCGGGCTTGATTGATAACTTGTTACGGATGAGGTAGCGGGTTTTGCCAAACGGGTACCTATCGGTCTCGTCATAGCGTTCACTTTCCAACGAACCCTCTGGAGCCAGTGCACTGGTTTCCTGCAGGGAAACTTCGTCAAATGATTCGTTCGCCTCGAAGTTTCGCATCGCGGCTTGCAACAGCGGCTGCGCATCGACCGGGCTCGACGTGCGCAGATGGTATAGATGGGTCTTGACGACATCCGGCGTCTGGCCGAATTTCTTGCGCATGGCCTCGATCAACAGCGGCTTGCAGAACTCGGTGATGCCTTTGAAGTCCTTGAGGGTCCTGGCCAATTGCTGGATCGAGGTGTTGCTGCGGGCCTGGCTGTCGAGCAAACGCTGGCGCAGCATGGGCGACGCCTGGTCGAACAGGTCTGGGTAGACGCTGATAAAGCGTTGCGCGAGATCGCGCGTGTCGGTCATGTCCTCCAGGTGGGCGCTATGAAGGTGCTGCGTCCAGTCAGGCAAACGACGCTTGATAAACGGGACATGAAGCCCCTTGGAACGGTCCGGCATGGTGTCACTCCTGATACCTCATTAAGAGCACATCAGAAGATCACGGCCGTTCGGCGGCCTGGGGGTAGATACTTAACCGCCAATACAGAGCCGAGCTATGCTCTGGCAATGGCTTATTCAACCCAGTGCGTGAGGCAGCTCATGGACGATTCGAACAATAAACCACCGACGTTTCTACAGATGCTTCACAGCGTCCTGGCCGCCGCCTTTGGCGTACAGAGCGGCAAGAATCGCGCCCGCGACTTTACCCACGGCAAGCCCAGCCACTTTGTGATTCTGGGCATCCTGTTCACGGTGGTGTTTGCCTTGACCTTGTTTGGGATCGTCAAGCTGGTGCTGCACCTGGCCGGCGTCTAGCGCAGCAACAGACGCAGGCTGAAGGGGTAGCGATAGGACACCGGCTTGCCCTGGGCAGACAGCGCGCGAAAATTCACCGACGGTGTCGGCCCCAACAAGCGCCGCGCCTGGCCGGCATCGATCAATTGGAATAACGCCAACTGACGGTCACGCCCGCCGTATGCGCCAATATCCACGCCCTTTGCATCATCATGGATCAGCACCATGGCCCAGCCGCCCACGGTGAAATGCCCGGCGACCAGGGACGACAAACGCCCGTCCAGGCGCGCCTGCAAGATCTCCGGCGAGCTGTTGACGGCACTGAACAGCGTGTCCTTTCCCGGTAAACGCCCACTGGCCTGGAGCGCCTGCATCGCGCCCAGCGCCATCTGATCGCTGGCCGACCACACCAATGCCGTCTGCGGGTAGCGCTTGAACAACTGCGTCGCTTGCTCGAAGGCGCGCTCGCGGTTCCATTCCCCGTAGACCAACTGACGCAGGCGCACCTCGGGATGCTCGGCCAGCGCTCGGCGCATGCCTTGTTCACGCAACTGCGCGACCGGCGTGGTCTTGACGCCGGAAAAGGCCAACAGGTCGAGGGATTGACCGGGCGCAACCGGGCCATGCTGGCGCAACAGGTCGCGAAGCATCAGGTAGCCAGCCTCTTCATCGTCAGCGACCAGGCTGCCGATCAAACGGATGCTACTGCGGGTTCCCAGCAATTGCACCTGGTCGGGGGTCAGCGCGCTGTTCACCACCAGCAGCTTCACGCCGCTGCCCTCGGCCATGCGCAGGATCTGCGGTGCAACGTATTGCTCATTCACCAGCACCAGGTAATCGGGCGGCTGGCTGCCTTGCAGTACCTCACGCGCCTGGAGCAGCGTGTTGTCGGCATTACGCTCGCCATAACGCACGCGCAATTCCAGGCCGAGGTCCTTGGCGGCGGCCTGCATGAATTGCGTGTAGCTGACCCAGAAGGTTTCCGTGGACATGCCCGGATTGAGAAACACCACCGACGTTGCATGAGCCATCACCCCATACGTCGATCCCAGCAACCAGACACACGTAATCAACACCTTCAACATGAATGTTTGAGCCTCGAAAATAGGCCGCCATGATAGTGGCAATGCCCAAACCAATCGAGGCTCAATCAAGGTCCTTTATTGGTGGCTGACCCAGAACACGGCAGTTCCCACCACCAGAATGATCAAAAACAGAATGGCCCAGGCATCAACGGTACTGTCAGGTTTACGGGCTTTTGTCGGATTGCTCATTGCATCGCCTCTTGTCAGTTTTATAGGTGATTGCACTCAAACACGATCACAGTAAAGTTCACGATTGCCCGCATGACAAATGTGGGTATCTCGATAACGGTTCTCATTAGTCAATTTGGTTATTTGCATATACTCAAACATCACTTTTGCGCATAAACGCAAACTGGTATCGTGCGCCGGCTCCGTTGGGAGTGCGCGGCCGTGCGCGCAGATTTGCCGAGAACAGGACCTATATGTACGTATACGACGAATACGATCAGCGCATCATCGAGGACCGCGTCAAGCAGTTCCGTGATCAGACCCGACGCTACCTAGCAGGTGAACTGAGCGAAGAAGAGTTCCGCCCTCTGCGCCTGCAAAATGGCCTTTATGTTCAGCGCTTTGCGCCGATGCTGCGGGTGGCCGTGCCCTATGGCCAACTGACTTCGCGCCAGACCCGCATGATGGCCAAGATTGCCCGCGACTACGACAAAGGCTATGCCCACATCAGTACCCGCCAGAACGTGCAGTTCAACTGGCCGGCGCTGGAAGATGTGCCGGATATCCTGGCTGAGCTGGCCACCGTGCAGATGCACGCCATTCAGACCAGCGGTAACTGCCTGCGCAACGTGACCACCGACCAATTCGCCGGGGTTGCCGCCGACGAGCTGATCGACCCACGCCCGTGGTGCGAAATCGTCCGTCAATGGACCACCTTCCACCCGGAATTCGCCTACCTGCCACGCAAGTTCAAGATCGCCATCAATGGCTCGACCTCGGACCGTGCAGCCATCGAAGTACACGATATCGGCCTGGAGCCGGTGTACAACGCGGCCGGCGAGCTGGGTTTCCGTGTACTGGTGGGTGGCGGCCTGGGCCGTACCCCGGTGGTGGGCGCGTTCATCAACGAGTTCCTGCCGTGGCAGGACCTGTTGAGCTACCTCGACGCTATCCTGCGGGTCTACAACCGCTACGGCCGTCGTGACAACAAATACAAGGCCCGGATCAAGATCCTGGTCAAGGCGCTGACCCCTGAGGTGTTCGCCCAGAAAGTCGATGCCGAGATGGAGCACCTGCGCGGTGGCCAGACCACCTTGACCGACGCCGAAGTGCACCGTGTGGCCAAGCACTTTGTCGACCCCGAGTACAAGGCCCTGAGCAATCAGGACGCCGAGCTCGCAGCGCTCGACCAGCAGCACCCAGGCTTTGCCCGCTGGCGCACCCGCAACACCCTGGCGCACAAAAAGCCGGGCTATGTGGCGGTGACCCTGTCGCTGAAACCGACCGGCGTTGCACCGGGCGATATCACCGACAAGCAGCTGGACGCCGTGGCCGACCTGGCCGAGCGCTACAGCTTCGGCCAACTGCGCACCTCCCACGAGCAGAACATCATTCTCGCGGACGTTGAGCAAAGCCAGTTGTTCACCCTGTGGGGCGAGCTGCGCGAAAGCGGTTTTGCCACGCCGAACATCGGCCTGTTGACCGACATCATCTGCTGCCCGGGCGGCGACTTCTGCTCCCTGGCCAACGCCAAGTCGATCCCGATTGCCGAATCGATCCAGCGCCGTTTCGACGACCTGGACTACCTGTTCGACATCGGCGAGCTGGACCTGAACATCTCCGGTTGCATGAACGCCTGTGGTCACCACCACGTCGGCCACATCGGCATCCTGGGCGTGGACAAGAAAGGCGAAGAATTCTACCAAGTGTCCCTGGGTGGCAGCGCCAGCCGCGATGCGAGCCTGGGCAAGATCCTCGGCCCGTCCTTCGCCCAGGAAGCCATGCCCGAGGTGATCGGCAAGCTGATCGACGTCTACATCGAACAGCGCACCGAAGATGAGCGTTTCATCGACACCTACCAGCGCATCGGCATTGACCTGTTCAAGGAGCGCGTCTATGCAGCGAATCATTAAGAACAACGAAGTCATCGATGAAACCTGGCACCTGCTGCCCAAGGACACGAGCTTCGACAGCATTTCCAATTGCGACGACCTGATCGTGCCTTTGGCCCTGTGGCGCGAACACGGCCACGCCCTCAAGGCCCGTGATGGCGGCCTGGGCGTGTGGCTGGACGCCGATGAAGAAGCCGAGGAAATCGGTGACGACGTGGAGCATTTCCAGGTCATCGCCCTGAACTTCCCGGCCTTTACCGATGGACGCAACTACTCCAACGCACGCTTGCTGCGTGACCGTTACGGTTACAAAGGCGAACTGCGGGCGATTGGCGACGTGTTGCGCGACCAGTTGTTCTACCTGCACCGCTGCGGGTTCGATGCCTTCGCCTTGCGCGCCGACAAAGACCCGTACGCGGCGCTGGAAAGCCTCAAGGACTTCTCGGTGACGTACCAGGCTGCAACGGATGAGCCGCTGCCGCTGTTCCGGCGGCGCTGAGCTTCAAATGTGGGATTGCCGTGAGCTGACGACTCTCTAACGGATGCCCCGCGCTGAATGTGGGAGGGGGCTTGCCCCACCACTCGGCACCTCACCCAGGCTCGGTGTGCCCGCACTCTTGTGGCTGTGGCTGTGGCTGTGGCTGTGGCGAGCGGGCTTGCCCCGCGTTGGGCTGCGAAGCAGCCCCAAAACACAGGCCCGGAGCTGCCTGGCACACTGCAGCGCTCTTATTGGGGCTGCTGCGCAGCCCAACGCGGGGCAAGCCCGCTCGCCACGGGGTAGTGGGATTTTCCACATTTGGGTCTGCCTGGCGGTGCAAATCGGAGTTTTTTCAGGCACCGATCTTGATCGACGCCAGCACCTGCTTCTGTCCCATGGAGCACGGCACGCCTTCCGGCTGCGCCCGTACCGCCTCGATTACGTCCAGCAACTGCGCCTTGCTATGAGCCAACTGCGCCTGCATCACCTCGATCTGCGCCACCTTGCGCTCCAGCGCCTCTATTAACTCCTCACGCTTGTGCTCCCCCGGCGCAGGCATCAATGCCTTGAGTTCCTGCAGGGTAAACCCGGCCTGTTGTGCACTCTGGATCAGTTGCAGCGTTTGCAAGGCATCGGGCGCATAGCGTCGATAACCATTGGCCTGGCGCCCCACTTGGCTGATCAGACCTTCGGACTCGTAAAAGCGGATACGCGACGCCGCCAACCCACTCCGCTTTGCCAGCTCACCAATATTCATCAAAACACCCGCTTGACATTAAAGTTAACTTTAAGCTTAGCCTGAGGCCTCCCCCACTCCGGAGTCAACTCATGTCACCCTTTGAGCCCTTGCAACTGCCCAATGGCCAGGTCCTCGCCAACCGCATCGCCAAGGCGGCGATGGAAGAGAATATGGCGGACGCCGATCAAGCACCTTCCCGTGAACTCAAGCAGCTGTACACAACCTGGGCGGACGGTGAGCCCGGCCTGCTGCTGACCGGCAATGTGATGATCGACCGCCGCGCCATGACCGGCCCCGGCGGCGTTGCCCTCGAAGACGAACAACACCTGGACAGCTTTCGTGAATGGGCCGACGTGGCCCGCGACAAGGGCGTGCACTTTTGGGTACAGCTCAGTCATCCGGGTCGCCAGACCATGGCCAACCTCGGTCAGCAAGCCCTGGCGCCCTCCGCGATTGCACTGGACCTGGGCAGCTTTTCGAAGATGTTTGCCAAGCCCAAGGCGATGACTGAGGACGACATTCAGGACGTGATCAAACGCTTCGCCACCAGCGCACGCCTGGCCGAGAAAGCCGGGTTCACCGGGGTGCAGATCCACGGCGCGCACGGCTACCTGCTCAGTCAGTTTCTGTCGCCGTTGAGCAACCAGCGCACTGACCGCTGGGGTGGCTCGCTGGAGAACCGCGCGCGCCTGCTGCTGGAGGTGATCCACGCGGTTCGTGCCAGCGTCAGCCCGTCCTTTTGCCTCGCGCTAAAACTCAACTCGGCGGATTTCCAGCGCGGCGGATTCGCAGAGGCCGATGCTCGCGCAGTGGTGGAAATGCTCAACCCCCTGCCCATCGACCTGCTGGAATTGTCCGGAGGCAGCTACGAAGCGCCAGCCATGCAAGGCGAAGCGCGGGACGGTCGCACCCTGGCCCGTGAAGCCTACTTCCTGGAGTTTGCCAAAGAGCTGGCGACCATCGCCAAGATGCCGCTGATGGTCACCGGCGGTATTCGCCGCCTGCCCATCGTGCAACAGGTGCTGGACAGCGGTATCGCCATGGCCGGCATTGCTACCGCCCTGACCCTGGAACCGCAACTGATCAAACACTGGCACGAGGGGCGCGACCTCAACCCGCAACTCAAACCCGTCAGTTGGCAGCGCAAACCCTTGGCCGCCCTCGCCACCCTGGCCGTGGTGCGTGACCAGATGCGCCGCCTGAGCCGTGGCCGCCGGCCCGATGCCAATGTCGCCCCCTGGCTGGCGCTGCTGCGCGACCAGTGGTTTATCGCGCGGCGCACCCGGCAATACCGCGCGACCATGACGCAATCTTCACATTAAAGGCGGAGCATTCGCCGTGATCGAACTGTCCTCTACTGATCAGCAGCTTTTACCCTCACTGACGATTGGAGTTCTTCATGGCGAAAATCAACCTGGCCCAACAACTGGCGACCACCCTTGAGCAGGCGGGCATCAAGCGCATCTGGGGCCTGACCGGCGACAGCCTCAACGGCCTCACCGATGCGTTGCGCACCATGGACAGCATCGAGTGGATGCACGTTCGCCACGAGGAAGTCGCCGCATTCGCCGCCGGTGCCGAAGCGGCGGCCACCGGTGAATTGACGGTGTGCGCTGGCAGTTGCGGGCCGGGCAACCTGCATTTGATCAATGGCCTGTTCGACTGTCATCGCAACCATGTACCGGTGCTGGCGATCGCGGCCCAGATCCCGTCTTCCGAGATTGGCCTGAACTACTTCCAGGAAACCCACCCCCAGGAGCTGTTCAAGGAATGCAGCCACTTTATCGAGCTGGTGACCAACCCTGAGCAAATGCCGCACGTGCTGCACCGTGCCATGCGCTCGGCGATCCTCAATCGCGGCGTGGCCGTGGTGGTGATTCCGGGGGATGTGTCATTGCTGGAAGTCGAGAACACGCTCAAGCCCTGGCCGGCCCTGCATGCACCCCGCACCTTGCCAGCGGAACAAGACCTGCAGCGCCTCGGCGAAATCCTCGCCAGCAGCCAGAAAGTCACCCTGCTGTGCGGCAGCGGTTGTGCCGGCGCCCATGCCCAAGTGGTGGCGCTCGCCGACGCTCTGGGCGCACCGGTCGTACACGCCCTGCGCGGCAAGGAACATGTGGAATGGGACAACCCATTCGACGTGGGCATGACCGGCCTGATCGGTTTCAGCTCCGGCTACCACGCCATGCTCGACTGCGACACGCTGATCATGCTCGGCACTGACTTTCCGTACCGCCAGTTCTACCCCACTGACGCGAAAATCATCCAGATCGACCGCAACCCGCAGGCGCTGGGGCGTCGCGCCACCCTGGACCTGGGCATCGCGGCGGATGTGAGCGAGACCATCGGCGCGCTCCTGCCGCGCCTGGCCCGCAAGACCGATCGCAGCTTCCTCGAGACCTCCTTGAAGCACTACGAGAAAGCTCGCCAGGGCCTGGATGACCTGGCGCAACCGTCCAAGGCCGGCCGGCCGATTCACCCGCAATACGTCGCGCGCTTGCTCAGCGAGCTGGCCGACGACGATGCGATCTTCACCGCCGATGTCGGTTCTCCGACCGTGTGGGCGGCGCGCTACCTGAAAATGAACGGCAAGCGCCGCCTGATCGGCTCGTTCAACCACGGCTCGATGGCCAACGCCATGCCCCAGGCCATCGGCGCCCAGGCCGCCTTCCGCGGCCGGCAAGTGATCTCGATGTCGGGCGACGGGGGTTTTGCCATGCTGATGGGCGATTTCATTTCATTGGCGCAACTGAAGTTGCCAGTGAAAGTCATCGTGTTCGATAACTCGTCGCTGGGTTTTGTCGCCATGGAAATGAAAGCGGCCGGCTATCTGGATGCCGGTACCGAGCTGAAAAACCCGGACTTCGCGGCCATGTCCAATGCCATGGGCATCCTGGGGATTCGTGTGGAGCAATCCGAAGACCTGGAACCGGCCCTGCGCCGCGCCCTGGCCCATGATGGCCCGGTGCTGGTGGACGTGGTCACCGCCACGCAAGAGCTGGTGATGCCACCGAGCATCAAGCTGGAACAGGCCAAGGGCTTCAGCCTGTACATGCTCAAGGCGGTCATGAGTGGACGGGGGGATGAGGTGATCGAGTTGGCGCGGACCAACTGGTTGCGCTGATCCAGTACTGTGAGAGGGGGCAAGCCCCCTCCCACATTGGATAATCAGTGCCGATTCAAGCGCTCTGTTTTTCTACCCATTTGCCGTAGGCATCGATAAACGCCTGCAGGAACGGCTTGGTCTTTTCCGATACCGCGCCAGCGTCATCGAACACATTGCCAGCCCCACCCAGATAGGCTTCCGGCTGCTGCATGCACGGCACATCGAGAAACACCAGGGACTGGCGCAGATGGTGGTTGGCGCCAAACCCGCCAATTGCCCCTGGCGAGACGCTGATGATCGCCCCCGGCTTGCCGCTCCAGGCACTTTGCCCGTAAGGGCGCGAACCCACGTCAATCGCATTCTTCAACGGGGCGGGCACGGAACGGTTGTATTCCGGGGTTACGAACAGCACCGCGTCGGATGAACGTACCTGTTGACGGAAAGTACTGTAGGCTGCGGGCGGTGATGCTCCGTCGATGTCCTCGTTGTAGAGCGGCAAATCGCCAATTTCGACAATTTTCAATGTGAGGTTGGCTGGGGCCAGTTCGGCCAAGGCCAAGGCGACCTTGCGGTTGATCGACTCTTTTCTCAAGCTGCCAACCAGGACGGCAATCGTGTAGACCTTGCTCATTGAGGTTTTCCCGACGTCTGACTAAAGGAGCTTGTAGTTATAGAGTCTTCGCGGCGGGTTCACCAGAGGGTTTTGATAATCCCCAGGCGTTTGCCTCGTAGCTCCTTACGTAGGACGCATCTGAAAACATCAGCGAATAGTATTTTTTTTCAATAGGTAAACTACCCCGCTCTACGACGGTCTACAGAACCGAAAATCGAGTGTTTATCTCCAGAGGTTCTAAACAGATGGCAGCAGTATTAGTCGGACAGTTTCATGCCAGAGACGCAGAAGGACGTGTGTATTCGGTGCATGAGTTCCAGGAATCCAACCCGGCGCAAGGCGACCTGGCTGGCTCGGCACCCACCACCACCTACAAGCTGGCCATTGGCGACCGTGTAGAGAAACTGGAAGGCGATGAATTCAAACTGATCCAGTCGGGGACCATTATCGTCCGCGAATCGCAAACCACCCTCGCCTCATAAGATTGATCACCCGAGCGTACCTGCTCAGTCCTGGCCATTGACGGCATTGACTGGGCCGGGCGATCACGGACGGCGAATCTCCGTGACTTCAATCCCCTGATCCCCCTCGATCTGCTTGAGCGTCACCATCAGTTGCCCTTTCTCGCCCTCAACGGCATACATCAAGCGCTGGTAGCCCGGCGAGCCGTACGCGGGATACGCCACCACCTGCCGCACCAGCGTGACGCCCAATATCGCCCCGACTTGTTCGCTCACCTGTTCCTGTGAACGGATAAAGGCAACCCGTGCAAGGCTTTCGGGCGTGGCGTCATCGTGATTACTGAAAAGATAAGCGGCCACGCACCCCACGGTCACCATGACCAGCAGTTGCCTGGCCGTTACCCCGAGGAATTTCGTGGGCATCGGCATTTGAGACCAGACCTGTTTTTGTTGTAAGTACCGGGTAACCGGCATTGGTCGTTAGTGATCAGACGAGCCATTCTAATCAGGTCGATGGGTAATGCCAGATGAATCAGTTGGCTCCGTAGGTAATATCCTTGTTATCCCCGACACCGCCCAATGTCCGGTCCTTGCCGAATGAGAACAGATCGAACGAGACCTGGGGCTGGCTCGGCGGAAAGTGGTACTGATAGGCAACCCCCCAGGGATCGTTCAGCAGATCCTCGTCGATGTAAGGGCCCTTCCACTTCACCTCGCCTGCAGGCTGCTGGACAAGCACCTCCAGGCCTTCCTTATCCGTCGGGTAGCGCCCCGTGTCGTTATGAAACTGTTCGACAGCCTTGCCCAACTCGGCGACCTGGGCCTTGGCCGTGGCAATTTCCATCAGGGTCACCTCCCCAAACAGCCGCGGCCCCAACGCCAGGGCCAGCAAGCCGATGATGACCAGTACTACCAGCACCGCCCACCGCGTAAAGCCGCGATGGGTGCGCAAATTGCCGACTGCGATTGCTACAGGCATGGTGAGCCCCCCTTGTCTCTCGGTTGATACGCTCGTTATATGACCTGCTTGTTGCAGTTGCGCAAGGCCAACGTTAGTCGACGCGAATCAACGTTCACGCTGTTTTTTGACAGGCCATTGAATCCCTGCACGGCTGACCCTAGACTCCGGCCATGCGTTTACGTCATATCGAAGTGATTCAGGCTATCTTGCAGACCGGACACCTCGGCACGGCCGCCGAATGGTTGCAACTCCCCGTGGGCGATGTGGACGCCACGCTCAAGGATGCCGAGCAGCAAATGGGTTTCATGCTGTTTGCCAGTGTACGCGGGCGCCTGCAGGCAACCCGGGAAACCCTGGAACTGCAGGCCGAAATCGCCCACCTCTATGAAGCGCTGGAGCCCATACAACGCCTGGCCAGCCGCCTGAAGCACCATCACGCCCCCACACTGCGCGCCCTGTGCACTCCGCCGCTGGCCAACCAACTGTTGCCGCAAAGCATCGCGGTGCTGCGCCGCCGCTTCCAGGACACGCCGTGCAACCTGTCGAGCCAGCCGACCCGGGAAATCGTCAGAAGCCTGTTGCTGCACGAAGCCGATGTGGGCCTGAGCCTGCATGACCCGGAACACCCACAAATCCAAAGCACCGTATTGGCCCAGGGCAAGCTGCAACTGCTCGCACCCCATGGCTGGCTGAAACCCAAGCAGAAGTACATTGCGCTACAGGACCTGGCCGGGCAGTCGATGATCGGGCTGGAAGGCCAGGACCCGCTGAGCCGCCTGCTGGACGCCAAGCTGCAAGCCTTGCGCCCGCTGCCGGTGGTGCAGACGCGGGTACAGACCTACCAGATGATGCGCAGCATGGTGGAGGCCGGTGAAGGCCTGGCGATTGTCGATCCGTTCACCGCATTCGGTGCGCGGGAGGCCGGGCTCGATACCTGCCCGGTGTCGCCGCCGATCCTGGTCAACCTGTACGCACTGACACTCAGGGATGGCGCAACCTCACCGGCGTTGAATGCATTGCTGGAGATTGTCACGCAGAAAGCCGAAGGCCTTCTCTCTGGCGAGGCAAAACCCCTGTAGGCGCGAGCTTGCGCGCGAAGACCTGCAACGCTGGCGCAGGCAGTCAGGCTTAACGCGACGCCGGTGTGTTTTTCGCGAGCACGTTCGCGCCTACTGCTTGAACAACCGGTACCAGAAAATCGCCACCTCCCGGGTTTGTGGGTCGATGCCGCGATAACGCAGGTGGTCGATTCCGCCCATCACGTACCCACAGCGCTCGTACAGCCGGCAGGCACCGAGGTTGTTGTTCTGGGTTTCGAGCATCATGCCCGGCAGGTTTTTCTTGCGGCTCCAGAACTGCGCCACGTCCAGCAGGGCCTTGGCCACCCCATGACGGCGGGCGGGCAAGGCCACCGCCAACTCGTCGACATGGGCAAAGCCATTCCAATTGGTACTGACCACGATATGCCCCACCGCACGGTCATCCAGGAAGGCCATGAAGATCGCGCTGTCCGGCGCATCGCGAAAGCTGGCGAACTCTTCCGGGTCGATGCCATAGCACTTGCGGTACGGCAAGATACGCTCCACGGCCCATTGATCGACCCGCTTGCCCATCTCGGGCACACCATAGGCGCTGACCTCAAAACTGAAATCATTGCCCCATACGTAGGCATCGAAGCCTTCGTCGGCGACCCGCACACTGAGCCCTGGATACTTCGGGTTCATTACAGCTTGCATAAACATCCTTAACCCTTGATGCAATCGACGGTGTAACAACGGCCGTTGCCGTCATCTTCGTGTTGCAATCCATGAACATCCGCGACAAACCCAGGGAAACTGCTATCAAATGTCCGGGCAAACGCCAGGTAGTCGATGATCGATCGCGTCGATTCGGTAAAACGCTCGCCCGGCATAATCAATGGAATACCCGGCGGATAAGGCACCAGCATCACGGCTGCGATGCGCCCTGGCAAGGCATCAATGGAAACCGCCTCCACTTCCCCCTTCACCAATTGGTCGTAGGCGTCGGCCGGTTTCATCGCGATTTCCGGCAACACCGTGTACATCCTCTTGAGGTGCCTGGCAGTGGCATTGCTACGGTAACAGGCGTGCAATTGATCGCACAGGTCGCGCAAACCCAGGCCTTGATAACGGGCGGGGCCTTGGGCAAACACCGAGGGCAGGCAACTGGCCAGGCTGATGTTGGCGTCGTAGCTGCGCTTGAACTCCAACAATTCGGTGAGCAAGGTACTCCATTTGCCTTTGGTGATCCCCATGGAAAACAGGACCAGGAACGAATACAAACCGGTCTTCTCCACCACCAGCCCACGCTCCCAGAGAAACTTGCTGACCACGGCTGCCGGGATCCCGCAGTCGCTCAACGCGCCACCGGCGTTGAGGCCGGGCATGACCAATGTCACTTTGATCGGGTCCAGCAATACGTAATCTTCAGCCACGTCACCAAAACCGTGCCAATCATCCTCAGGCTGCAACAGCCAATCCGCCGTGGCGACGCGATCGATACCCGCTACCGAGGGCGGCTGCCAGATGGAAAACCACCAGTCCTCGGCAGCAATATGCTGGCGCAGGTTGGCCAGGGCACGGCGAAAGCTCAGGGCCTCGTCAAACATTTCCTGCAACAGCGAGCGCCCTGCTGGCCCCTCCATCATCGCCGACGCCACGTCCAGCGAGGCGATGATGCTGTACTGCGGCGAAGTGGAGATATGCATCATGAACGCTTCATTGAAACGGTCGCGGTCCAACTGTCGTGCGCCACCGTCCTGCACATGAATCATCGAGGCCTGGCTGAACGCCGCCAGCAATTTGTGCGTGGAGTGAGTGGTAAACACCAGCGGGCTGTCGGGGGTTCGCGAAGTGCCCATGCCGTAGCGCCCGGCGAAAAACTCGTGAAACGCCGCGTAGGCGTACCAGGCTTCGTCAAAATGCAGCACCTCGACACTCCCGCCCAATTGCTGCTTGATCAGCTCGGCGTTGTAGCACAGGCCGTCGTAGGTGGAGTTGGTGACCACAGCCAGCTTCACTTTCGCTGGGCGGCCACGGGTCAGCGGGCTGGCATCGATCTTGGCGCGGATCGACGCGGGGCTGAATTCGCTGAGGGGGATCGGGCCGATGATGCCCAGTTCGTTGCGCTCCGGGCACAGGTATAGGGGGATGGCACCGGTCATGATGATCGAATGCAACACCGACTTGTGGCAGTTGCGATCCACCAGCACCAGGTCATCGCGACCGACCATCGAATGCCAGACGATCTTGTTGGCGGTCGACGTGCCGTTAATCACGAAGAACGTGTGATCGGCGCCAAAGTTGCGCGCGGCGCGGGCTTCGGCTTCGGCCAAGGGCCCGGTGTGATCCAGCAGCGAACCCAGCTCCGGCACCGAGACAGAAAGGTCCGAACGCAGGGTGTTTTCCCCAAAGAACTGATGGAACGCCTGCCCTACAGGGCTCTTGCGATAGGCCACGCCGCCGCCATGGCCTGGCGTGTGCCAGGAGTAATTGGAGTCGGCGGTGTGCTGCACCAGGGCTTTGAAGAACGGCGGCAACAGGCCATCAAGGTAAGTACGCGCCGCGCGCGCGACCTGACGGGCCAGAAACGGCACGGTGTCTTCAAACAGGTAAAGGATGCCGCGCAGTTGATTGAGCTCACTCATCGCATCGGCCGGTGCATTTTCCAGGGTGACTTGCTCGCCCAGGGCAAAGATCGGCAGGTTGGGCGCCCTCACCCGCGCCAGGCGGATCAGCTCGACCATATTTTGCAGCAAGTGGGTATTTTCCCCGGCGCCTTCGGCAGCAATCAGCATGCATGCCAGGCCGTGATGGGTAGACGCCACCAGCCGGCCTTCGGCGTAGTCCACCGCGGAAAAGATACTGAACCCCTCTTGCTCCAACTCTCTGGCGATGCCTCGAACCCGGTCACCGGCAACGGTGTCGGCCTTGATGTCGCGGTGCACGATAAGGACGGGAAACTTCAGGTCTTTATACATGAGGGCTTGTAGTCCTGAGGGCTATGCACTCAAGGGTAGAAGCTCGGGGACGATCTTGCGAACGTCCTGTGCGGGAGCGAGCAAGCCCGCGCCTACATCAGCTGGGTCCACAACGCCGGCGCACCCGCCGACTTTGCAATCGCTTCCAGCCGCGCCGCGTGCTCGGCCAGGTCCTGCTCGCTGGCGCGGATGATTGGGGTTGGCTTGCGATCGGCCGGCAGACGGCGGATTTCCGAAGGGCGGTTGCCCGAGCCTTCCGCCGAACCGGCACCATCGGAGGCGTTGCCAGCCAGGGACAGGCTGGTCTGCCCGCCGGTCATGGTCAGGTAAACGTCGGCGAGAATCTCGGAGTCGAGCAACGCGCCGTGCAGTTCACGGCCGGAGTTGTCGACGCCATAGCGTTTGCACAAGGCATCGAGGCTGTTGCGCTGCCCAGGATGACGCTCACGGGCCATCATCAAGGTGTCGAGGATCGTGCAATGCCGGGAAATATCCGCACGGTCCGTCTGCCCCATCAGGGCAAATTCGTTATTGATGAAGCCGATGTCGAACGCCGCGTTATGGATGATCAGCTGTGCGCCGTTGATGAACTCGAAGAATTCATCGGCCACTTCGGCGAAACGCGGCTTGCCCTTGAGGAATTCATCGGTGATGCCGTGGACGCCAATCGCGCCTTCGTCACTTTCCCGGTCCGGTTGCAGGTACACATGGAAGTGGCGACCGGTGAGGCGACGACCCATGAGTTCGACACAGCCGATTTCAATGATCCGGTGGCCGTCGGTCACCGGCATGCCGGTGGTTTCGGTATCGAGTACAACAGATCGGATGGCCATCAGGGTTCAGCTCTCAACGGTGTGGTATGCAGTGTGGTGTGAGTCAACGTGGGCGATGTTAACACGTCAGCCAGCCTCAACTCTGCTTGTAGCCGCGCACTTCATCGACACCACGGTTGGCCAGTTGGTCGGCGCGTTCGTTGCCATGATGGCCGATGTGCCCACGCACCCATTTCCAGGTAATGTTATGGCGATTGCATTGCTCATCCAGCAATTGCCAGAGGTCGGCATTTTTCACCGGCTCCTTGGCGGCGGTCTTCCAGCCACGCTTCTTCCAGTTGACCATCCATTCGTTGATGCCCTTCATAACGTATTGCGAGTCGGTCACCAGCAGCACGTCGCAACGACGCTTGAGTTCTTCCAGCCCACGGATGGCGCCCATCAGCTCCATGCGGTTATTGGTGGTGTTGGCTTCGCCGCCCCACAGTTCCTTCTCCACGCCCTTGCACACCAGCAAGGCGCCCCAGCCACCCGGACCGGGGTTGCCCTTGCAGGCGCCATCGGTGAAGAGTTCTACGCTATCGGTCATCGGTTGCATCCATCAAGACGGGCTGCCGGCCATCGGCCGACAGTATCCCGAGGCCGAGTGACCCGGCCTGAAATCAAAAAAGAGTTTTACGGTTCGCTTTGCTTGCGATTGACCTTGGCCATCGGCATCGGCACCAGCTTGCCCATGGGCTGGCGTAGCACCTGGCGTACCGGGCGCAGCCCCACCACGATCTTGCGCGCCACCAATAAATAGAAGCCGCCACCCGACAATTGCCAGGCACCCGCCCGACGTTCCCAGCCGGCCAGGCGGCCCTGCCACTTGGTCGACGCCAGCGGCGGACGATAGCACCCGAAGCGGCGTTTCTCCAGCGCAAAGCCCAGCAGGTTCAGCCAGTCACCCACCCGTGACGGCGAGATACAGCGTGCCTGCCGCAGCCCGTCATGGGCGAATACATGCCGCAGGCCCCAGCTGCTCCAGGGGTTGATCCCGATAATCAGCAAATGGCCGCCTGGACGCACGGCGCTGGCGGCTTCACGCAGCAGGCCGTGGGGCGACAGGCAGAAATCCAGGCCATGCTGCAACACCACCACATCGGCGGCGTGCTCGCTCAACGGCCAGGCCTGTTCCTCGCAGACAATCTCCACCCCCGGCAACGGCGCGCCCAGGCGTACATTGCGTTGCACCTGCGGCGCGGCAGGCGGCGTCTGGGCCGAGGGACCGTAATGCACCAGGTAACCACCAAAGAACCGCCCCAGCTCGTCCTCGAGCATGCGCCGTTCCTCGTCCAGCAAAAATTGCCCGATCGGACCCGACAGCCACTCCCGGGCTGCGCTGATCAGGGCCAGCCATTCAGGATCGGCCTGGGCGAACGCTTTATCAGTCATTGCATTCTCCAACTCGCCTAGACGTTCTAAGATGCACCAATGTGTTCAGCTTGGCGAATCAAAGAATGATACAGATCAGTGCCCTACCCGCCTTCACCGACAACTACATCTGGCTGTTGCAGGACCCCCATACCCACCGTTGCGCCGTGGTCGACCCCGGCGATGCCGCTCCCGTACTGGCCTGGCTCAAGCAGAACCCCGAGTGGCACCTCAGCGATATCCTGGTCACCCACCATCACCATGATCATGTCGGCGGCGTGGAGCAGATCAAACGTGTGACCGGCGCCAAGGTCTATGGCCCGGCCAACGAGCAGATCCCGGCGCGGGACGTCGACCTGCACGATAACGACCGCATCAGCGTACTGGGCTGGGATTTCGACGTGTATGCCGTGCCTGGCCATACCCTGGGGCACATCGCGTTTTATCACCCGGGCGTGCTGCTGTGTGGCGATACCCTGTTCGCCGCCGGCTGCGGTCGCCTGTTCGAAGGCACACCCGAGCAGATGCACGCCTCGCTTGAGCGCCTGGCGGCCCTGCCCGCCGACACGTTGGTGTACTGCACCCACGAATACACCCAAAGCAACCTCAAGTTTGCCCAGGCCGTGGAACCGCACAACCGCGATATCGCCGAACGAGTGGAAAGCGTCAACCAACTGCGCGCCCGTGGCGAGATCACACTGCCTTCCAACCTGGCCCTGGAAAAGCGTACCAACCCCTTCCTGCGCACCTCTGAAACATCCGTTAAACAAAAAGCGGACGAACGGAATGGTCGCGACAACCGCTCTGGGGCCGAGGTATTTGCTAGCTTGAGGGCATGGAAAGATAAGTTCTAAGCCAACGCAATCTGATACGTAATTTCTGAATGGTTGACCGGAACCAAAGCGCTTTCTAGAATCGCCCGACATTTTTGCCCGGAACTTACTTCCAGCCAATGTCGTCATCTACTCGTAAATCCAACCATTCAGACGCATTGACCCGCCTGGCTCAAGCCGTGGCGGTGGCTGTCTCCGCAACTCTGGCGGGCTGCCAATCGACAAATTTCGCTGCACAATCCACCGTGCAACCCAAACCGAATCTTGCTGCCAAGATCAAGCAAAAACCTATCTGGCTTTCAGAGAAGCCCAGCCCCGAAGCCCCCCAGGATGTCTGGGAGCGCATGCGCCGGGGCTTTCAATTGCAGGACGGCCTGGGCGTCAACCCGCGCATCGAACAGCAACGCCTGTGGTTCGCGAGCAACCCTTCCTTCCTGGAGAACGCCGGCGAACGCGGCAGTCTCTACATTCACTACATCGTCGAACGCCTTGAAGAACGCAACATGCCCCTGGAACTGGCGTTGCTGCCAGTGATTGAAAGTGCCTACAACCCAATGGCCTATTCGCGCAGCGATGCGGTTGGCTTGTGGCAGTTCATTCCCTCCACCGGGCGCTACTTCAACCTGCGCCAGACCCGCGCCTACGACGGCCGCCGCGACATCACCGCCTCCACCACCGCCGCCCTGGACTACCTGACGCGCCTGCATGACATGTTCAACGGCGACTGGCTGCTGGCCCTGGCGGCGTATAACGCCGGCGAAGGCACGGTAAGCCGGGCCATCGAGCGCAACGAAAAGCTCGGTTTGCCGACGGACTACTGGAACCTGCCCCTGCCCCAGGAAACCAAGGACTACGTGCCCAAGTTCCTGGCGCTGTCCCAGGTGGTGCTGGCCCCGGAGGCCTACGGCGTCAACCTGAACCCGATCGCCAACACGCCGTATTTCGAAGTGGTTGAGGTCAAGCAAAGCATGGATCTGTCCCGGGTCGCGGCACTGGCCGAGATCGACGAAGACGAACTGTTCCAGCTCAACCCGGCGCTCAAGCAACGCACCACCCTGGATGGCCCGCAGCATCTGCTGGTACCCAGTTCGAAGGCACAATTGCTCACCAGCACGCTTTCGACGATGAAGCCGGAAGAATTGCTGGCGATGCGTCCTAAGAAGCAGGTGTTCGACGAAGTCGAGAGCACACGGGTGGCCGGCCGTACCCGCACCTACAAGGTACGCACGGGCGACAACCTGACGCTGATCGCCAAGGCCAACAAGGTCGACGTACACGACCTGCAACGCTGGAACAAGCTCAATGGCCAGCAGCTCAAGGTCGGCCAGACCCTGGTGATGCAGGACACCCGCAAGCTGGTGGCCAAGGCCGACAGCAAGAAGCCCGTGCAATACAAGGTCAAGAAAGGCGACTCGCTGTACATCGTCGCCAAGCGCTTCAACGTCGAGATGCAACATCTCAAGCGCTGGAACCCACGCACTGGCCAGGCGCTGAAGCCGGGGCAGATGCTGGTGGTTTCCGGGCCGCGCTGATACCTCAAGAACACTGTAGAACCAATGTGGGAGGGGGCTTGCCCCCGATAGCAGTGTGTCAGCCACCAGATTCATTGGCTGATCCACCGATATCGGAGGCAAGCCCCCTCCCACATTGGTTCTCCAGTGTTTCCAACCGGCTTTTTCCAACCGGAACAAGCTGTTACTGTACCGAGCTTAAAGCCCAAGCCGCCTGGATCGGATCTCTGACTTGAAGCGACCCCTCCTTCTACTAATAAGTCTGGCCTTGAGCTTTGCTGCGAATGCGACGATTACCGAGAGTCACGGTTACACGCAGTTCGGCACGCTCAAGTACCCAGCAAAATTCACCCACTTCGATTGGGTAAACCCCGCAGCGCCGAAAGGCGGGACGTTGCGGGTCATGGCTTTTGGTACGTTCGATACCCTCAACCCCTACACCTTCAAGGGCTCAAGCCCGGTCTCCACGCCCAACTTCCTGCAATACGGCGTCAATGAGCTGAACGAGCCATTGATGGTCGGCACTGGCCAATACGCGCCATCCGGCGATGAGCCCACCTCCAGCTACGGCCTGATTGCCCAATCGGTGGAGTACAGCGAGGACCGCAGTTGGGTGGTGTTCAACCTGCGCCCCCAGGCACGCTTCCACGATGGCAAGCCAATCACTGCCTATGACGTGGCGTTTTCCTATCGCACCCTGCTGACCGAAGGCCACCCGCAGTACCGCACCAACCTGCAGGAAGTGGCGCGGGTCGACATCCTCAATCGTCACCGCATCCGCTTCGTGTTCAAGCGCGCCGGCAACCCATTGCTGATCCTGCGCCTGGGCGAGTTACCGGTGCTGCCCCAGCACTACTGGAAAAATCGGGATTTCAAGGCCACCACCTTCGAGCCACCGCTGGGCAGCGGGCCGTACCGCATCAGCAAGGTCACCCCCGGGCGACAACTGGTGTTCGAGCGGGTCAAGGACTACTGGGGCAAGGACCTGCCGGTCAACCAGGGCTTCTATAACTTCGACAAGGTCGAAGTCGAGTTCTACCGCGACAGCGACGTGGCCTTCGAAGCGTTCAAGGCCGGCGAGTTCGATATCTATATCGAACACCAGGCCAAGAACTGGGCGAATGGCTACAACTTCCCGGCTGTCAACCGCGGCGACGTGATCAAGGCGCAGATCGCCCACCAGATCCCGACCCAAAGCCAGGGCCTGTTCATGAACACCCGGCGCCAGACCTTCAGCCAGACCAAGGTGCGCGAAGCCCTGGGGCTGATGTTCGACTTCGAATGGACCAACCGAACGTTGTTCAGCAGTGCCTACAAACGCACCTTGAGTTACTACCCCAACAGCGAATTCTCGGCCACCGGCGTTCCGGTCGGGCATGAATGGCTGATGCTCTCGCCCTACCGCGACCAGTTGCCAGCCAACCTGTTGACCCAACCGTTCAGCCTGCCCCAGACCGATGGTCGCGGGATCCCGCGCGAGACCCTGCGCCGTGCCCTGGCCCTGCTCGGCGAAGCCGGCTGGAAGCTGTCCGGCCAACGATTGCTCAACAAGGACGGCCAACCGCTGCGCTTTGAAATCCTGCTGGTCAACCCGAACCTGGAGCGCATCCTGCAGCCCTATGTCGAGAACCTGATCAGTGTCGGCATCGATGCACGCCTGCGCACGGTTGACCGAGCGCAATACAAGCAACGCCTCGATCAGTTCGACTTCGACATGATCCTGATCACCCTCAACCAGACCCTCAGCCCCGGCCTCGAACAGTGGCAGTACTTCCACTCCAGCCAGGCGACGATCAAGGGCAGCAAGAACTACGCAGGCATCGCCAACCCGGTGGTCGACCATCTGCTGGAACAACTGCTGGCCGCGCAGACCCGCGAAGAACAACTGGCCGCCGGCCGGGCCCTGGACCGGGTCCTGCTCTGGCAGCACTACAGCATTCCCAACTGGTACCTCAACTATCATCGCTTGGCGTACCGCAACCGGTTCGCCTTTGTCACCACGCCGCCCTATACCCTGGGCCTGAGCGCGTGGTGGCTGAAAGCTTCGGAGAAAGCCCAATGATGTCTTTGCGTACTGCACTGCTCGGCAGCCTGTTGCTGTGCACTGCGGCCAATGCCGCCCCGCAACATGCGCTGACCCTCTACAACGAACCACCCAAATACCCCGCCGACTTCAAGCACTTCGACTACGTCAACCCGGATGCGCCCAAAGGCGGTACTTTCCGCGAGTCCGCGATGGGCGGTTTCGACAGCCTCAACCCCTACATCAGCAAGGGCGTGCCAGCGGACAACCTGCCGCTGATCTACGACACCCTGGCCATGCAAAGCCTGGATGAGCCCATCACCGAATACGGCCTGGTGGCCGGCAAGATCGAGAAGGCCCCGGACAACAGCTGGGTACGTTTCTACCTGCGCCCGGAAGCGCGCTTCCACGATGGCCACCCGATCCGCGCCGAAGACGTGGTGTTCACCTTCCAGGCCCTGATAAAAGACGGCTCGCCGCTCTACCGCACCTACTACGCCGATGTCGACGAAGTGGTCGCCGAAGACCCGCTGCGCGTGCTGTTCAAGTTCAAGCGCACCAACAACCGCGAATTGCCGCTGATCCTCGGCCAATTGCCGGTATTGCCCAAACATTGGTGGGCGACCCGCGACTTCACCAAGGGCAACCTGGAAATTCCGCTGGGCAGCGGGCCGTACAAGGTGGCAGAGGTCAAGGCCGGGCGCATGATTCGCTATGAGCGGGTCAAGGACTACTGGGCCAAGGACCTGCCGGTCACCAAAGGCTTCTACAACTTCGATAACCGCATCACCGACTATTACCGCGACAGCACGGTATCCCTGGAAGCGTTGAAGGCCGGGCAGTTCGACTACTGGCTGGAGTTCAGCGCGAAGAACTGGGCCAACGCCTACAACATTCCCGCAGTGGCCGAGGGTCGGTTGATCAAGGAAGAAATCCCCAACGGCAACCCCACCGGCATGCAGGGCTTCGTGTTCAACACGCGCAAGCCCATGTTCCAGGACGTGCGCGTACGCAAGGCCATCAGCCTGTTGCTGGACTTCGAGTGGAGCAACAAACAGCTGTTCAATGGGGCTTACACCCGTACCCGCAGCTACTTCGAAAACTCGGAAATGGCGGCCACCGGCTTGCCCGGCCCGGACGAACTGGCGATCCTCGAACCACTGCGCGACAAGATCCCGGCCGAAGTCTTCACCCAGGCGTTCGAACCGCCCAAAACCGACGGCAGCGGCATGATCCGCGCCCAACAGCGTGAGGCTTACCAACTGTTGCAGGAGGCCGGCTGGCGTATCGTCGACGACAAGATGGTCGACACCACGGGCAAACCGGTGACCATCGAGTTCCTGCTGGCCCAGACTGAATTCGAGCGTATCCTGCTGCCGTTCAAGCGCAACCTGGCAGACCTGGGCATCGACCTGGTGATCCGCCGGGTCGACGTCTCCCAGTTCGTCAACCGTATCCGCTCGCGGGATTTCGACATGCTGGTGGGCAGCTTTCCGCAGTCCACTTCACCTGGCAACGAACAGCGCGAATTCTGGAAATCCTCCAGCGCCGACAAGCCCGGCAGCCGCAACTACATGGGGCTCAAGGACCCGGCCATCGACCAACTGGTGGAAGAGTTGATCGACGCCGACTCGCGCAAAAGCCTGATCGCCCACGCCAAGGCGTTGGATCGCGTGCTCCAGTTCGGCTACTACGTGATCCCCAATTGGCACATCAAGACCTTCCGCGTGGCGTATTGGGACCATCTTGGCCACCCGAAAGTCTCGCCGCGCTATGACGTCGGCACCTCGACCTGGTGGGCCAAACCCGACAAAAAACCTGCGATCCCCCTGAATACGAGCGCCGATCCGGCGAGCGGAGGCGATTAAATGCTGGCCTACATTGTTCGCCGCCTGTTGCTGATTATCCCCACGCTGTTCGGGATCCTGCTGATCAACTTCATCATTATCCAGGCCGCCCCAGGCGGCCCGGTGGAGCAGATGATCGCCAAGCTCGAAGGCTTTGAAGGCGCCACCAGCCGCATTACCGGCGGCGGTGCGGAGGTGTCGGTTGCCGGCTCCAGCAGCTACCGCGGCGCCCAGGGCCTGGACCCGGCGCTGATCAAGGAAATCGAAAAGATGTACGGCTTCGACAAGTCGGCGCCGGAACGCTTGTGGATCATGGTCAAGAACTACGCCCGGCTGGACTTTGGCGACAGTTTCTTCCGTGACGCCAAGGTCATCGACCTGATCAAGGAAAAAATGCCGGTGTCCATCTCCCTCGGGTTGTGGAGCACGCTGATCATGTACCTGGTGTCGATCCCCCTGGGGATCGCCAAGGCCACGCGCCATGGCAGCCACTTCGACGTGTGGACCAGCTCGGCCATTATCGTCGGCTACGCGATCCCGGCGTTCCTGTTTGCGATCCTGCTGATCGTAGTGTTTGCCGGCGGCAGTTACTTCGACTGGTTCCCCTTGCGCGGGCTGACCTCCAACAACTTTGACGAACTGAGCTGGGGCGGCAAGATCCTCGATTATTTCTGGCACCTGGCATTGCCGATTACGGCCCTGGTGATCGGCAACTTCGCCACCATGACCCTGCTGACCAAGAACAGTTTCCTCGACGAAATCAACAAACAGTACGTGGTCACCGCCAAGGCCAAGGGGCTGACCAACCACCGTGTGCTCTATGGCCACGTGTTCCGTAACGCCATGCTGCTGGTGATCGCCGGCTTCCCGTCGGCGTTTATCGGGATTTTCTTCACCGGCTCCTTGCTGGTGGAAGTGATCTTCTCCCTCGACGGCCTGGGCCTGATGAGTTTTGAAGCGGCGATCAATCGCGATTACCCGGTGGTCTTCGGCACGCTGTTTATCTTCACCCTGCTCGGGCTGGTGGTGAAACTGATCGGCGACCTCACCTACACCCTGGTCGATCCGCGCATCGACTTCGCCAGCCGGGAGCATTGAGATGAACCTATCCCCCCTCAATCGCCGCCGGTTCGAGCGGTTCAAGGCCAATAAACGTGGCTGGTGGTCGCTGTGGCTGTTCCTGATCCTGTTCGTGTTGAGCCTGGGCGCCGAGTTGATCGCCAACGACAAACCGCTGGCGGTCCATTACGACGGCGACTGGTACTTCCCGGCACTCAAGCGCTACCCGGAGACCACCTTCGGCGGTGAATTCCCCCTGGAGGCCAACTACAAGAGCCCGTATATCCAGGAACTGCTCAAGACCAAGGACGCCTGGACACTGTGGGCGCCAATCCCCTTCAGTTACCAGAGCATCAACTACGACCTGAAAGTTCCCGCCCCCGCGCCCCCCTCGTCGATGAACCTGCTGGGCACCGATGACCAGGGCCGCGACGTGCTGGCGCGGGTGATCTACGGCTTCCGCGTGTCGGTGCTGTTCGCCCTGACCCTCACCGTGCTCAGCTCGATCATCGGCGTGATCGCCGGGGCCCTGCAGGGCTTCTATGGCGGCTGGGTCGACCTGGCCGGGCAACGCTTCCTGGAGATATGGTCCGGCTTGCCGGTGCTGTACCTGCTGATCATCCTCGCCAGCTTCGTGCAGCCGAACTTCTGGTGGCTGTTGGGGATCATGCTGCTGTTCTCCTGGATGAGCCTGGTGGACGTGGTACGCGCCGAGTTCCTGCGTGGGCGCAACCTCGAATACGTACGCGCGGCCCGAGCCCTGGGCATGCAGAATGGCGCCATCATGTTCCGCCATATCCTGCCCAATGCCATGGTCTCGACCATGACCTTCATGCCGTTCATCCTCACCGGCGCCATCGGTACCCTCACCGCCCTGGACTTCCTCGGGTTCGGCCTGCCGGCCGGTTCGCCGTCCCTGGGGGAACTGGTGGCCCAGGGCAAGTCCAACCTGCAGGCACCGTGGCTGGGCATGAGTGCGTTTGCCGTGCTGGCAATCATGCTGAGTTTGCTGGTGTTTATCGGCGAGTCCGCTCGCGATGCCTTCGACCCGAGGAAATGAGATGAATCAGGACAATCTGATCGAAATCCGCGACCTCTCCGTCGAGTTCGTCACGGGCGAGCATCACCACCGCGTGGTCAACAACGTCAGCTTCGATATCAAGCGCGGCGAGACCCTGGCGCTGGTCGGCGAAAGCGGCTCCGGCAAATCGGTGACCGCCCACTCGATCCTGCGCCTGCTGCCCTACCCGCTGGCACGGCATCCGTCCGGCACCATCAAGTATTCCGACCAGGACCTGCTGACCCTCAAGGAAAAAACCATCCGGCACATTCGCGGTAACCGTATCGCGATGATCTTCCAGGAGCCGATGACCTCGCTCAACCCCCTGCATTGCATCGAGAAACAGATCAACGAAGTGCTCGGCCTGCACAAGGGGCTGACCGGCAAGGTCGCCACCCGACGCACCCTGGAACTGCTCGAACTGGTGGGCATCCCCGAGCCGCACAAGCGCCTCAAGGCCCTGCCCCATGAACTCTCCGGCGGCCAGCGCCAACGGGTGATGATCGCCATGGCCCTGGCCAATGAACCGGAGTTGTTGATTGCGGACGAGCCGACCACGGCCCTCGACGTCACGGTGCAGTTGAAGATCCTTGAACTGCTCAAGGAGTTGCAGGCACGGCTGGGCATGGCCTTGCTGCTGATCAGCCACGACTTGAACCTGGTGCGGCGCATCGCCCATCGCGTGTGTGTGATGCAGCAGGGTTGTATTGTCGAGCAGGCCGATTGCGAGACGCTGTTCCAATCGCCCCAGCACCCCTACACCCAGGAACTGCTCGCCGCCGAACCCAGCGGCGGACCGGCCAGCACGGCGATCGGGCCGCCCTTGCTGGAGGTCGACGACCTCAAGGTGTGGTTCCCGATCAAGAAAGGCTTTTTGCGCAACACCGTCGATTACGTCAAGGCGGTGGACGGCATCAACTTCAGCCTGCCCCAGGGCCAGACCCTGGGCATCGTCGGCGAAAGCGGCTCAGGCAAATCCACCCTGGGCCTGGCGATTCTGCGCTTGATCGCCAGCAAAGGCGGGATTCGCTTCGAAGGCCAGCAACTGGACAGGCTCAGCCAACAGCAAGTGCGCCCATTGCGCCGGGAAATGCAGGTGGTGTTCCAGGACCCATTCGGCAGCCTGAGCCCGCGCATGTGCGTCAGCGAGATCGTCGGCGAAGGTTTGCGCATCCACAAGATGGGCACGCCTGCGGAGCAGGAGGCGGCGATTATCGCGGCGCTCAAGGAAGTCGGGTTGGACCCGGACTCTCGGCATCGGTATCCCCATGAATTCTCGGGGGGCCAGCGTCAACGCATCGCCATCGCCCGCGCATTGGTGCTCAAGCCACGCCTGATTTTGCTGGATGAGCCGACGTCGGCACTGGACCGAACGGTGCAGCGGCAGGTGGTGGAGTTGTTGCGTAGTTTGCAGGCCAAGTACAACCTCACGTATCTGTTTATCAGCCATGACTTGGCGGTGGTGAAAGCGCTGAGCCATCAGTTGATGGTGGTCAAGCATGGGCAGGTGGTGGAACAGGGGGAGGCGTCGGCGATTTTTGCTGAGCCGCAGCATGCTTATACGCGGCAGCTTTTGGAGGCGGCGTTTTTGGTTTGACCGGGGGGGGATTGCGGTTGCTGTGGTAATGGTTACTGGCGGGTTGGTGTACATATCCGTTGCTGCGGTAACGGCGGCTGGCGGTTCCGCCCTTACGGCGGGTCACTTTTGGAAAAGAGCCCCAAAAGTAACCAAAAGGGCTCCTGCCCCACCACTCGGTGCCTCGCCTAGGCTCGGCATGCCCGAACGAAGGCTTGAATCCGTGGGCCGCCGTCATGGGCCATCCCTGGCCCAGGACGGCTAACCCGGCGTCCTGCCGGGTTACCCACGGATTCAAGCCTGCATTCGGCCAGCGTGGTTTAACGGGGCGCCTAAGATCAAGATCAAGATCAAAAGCCAGAGCAAAGCCAGAGCAAAAGCAGGATGAAGTCTACCTACCCCATGGAGATCTCTGACCTATACAGATCCAAATGTGGGAGGGGGCTTGCCCCCGATAGCGCCGGGTCAGTCAACAAATAAGTGGCTGACACTCCCTCATCGGGGGCAAGCCCCCTCCCACATTCCCAACCGAGTACACCAGCCACAACTCCGGTCGGCTATAAGGCCGCCGCGCTTTGGCTTTTGATCTTCGGCGCCCCGTTAAACCACGCTGGCCGAACGCAGGCTTTGGAGCGTGGGTAACCCGGCAGGACGCCGGGTTAGCCGTCCTGGGCCAGGGATGGCCCATGACGGCGGCCCACGCTCCAAAGCCGGAGTGAGGGCACACCGAGCCTAAGCGAGGTGCCGAGTGGTGGGGC
>Ga0207679_10000037_pt1 | contig 133550 bp, 130 predicted proteins | sample KBSC73metaG_FD_184320 | JGI IMG/M metagenome (GOLD analysis project Ga0207679, IMG submission 184320) | Corn rhizosphere microbial communities from Kellogg Biological Station, Michigan, USA - KBS C7-3 metaG (SPAdes) (version 2) | ecosystem: Host-associated > Plants > Roots > Rhizosphere >...
CTGGAAAAGTGCGATGAATCAATTTGCGATTCTGTACGGAGATCGATTTATCAGGCCAACCTGGTAAAGCATGGCCTGCCTGACGGCAGGCCGTTACCGGCCCGCACACAAAATATCTGACAGTCCCCGCTGTAAGAGCGGAACCGCCAGTCGCCGTTACCGCAGAAATGGATATGTACTCAGTCAACCAGCCCATGTACTCATCACCACAGCAACCAATATCCCCCCCACTATCACCACCCCCCACCCCACCATCGCCAAACGCCACCCCCAAGGCCCATGCCGCAATTCCATAAACCCATCCACAATCACCCAGCCCTTCACCACCGCCAACCCCAGCACCACTCCCCACAGCCCAGATGCGCCAGTCAAGACCGTACCAACACTCAGCGCCACCAGCACCACCCAACACACCACCACTCCCAGGGAACCTCCCATCCGCACCTCACCCAATCACATAGACCAACGGAAACAACACCACCCACACCAAATCCACCATGTGCCAATACAGCACCCCAGACTCCACCCCACTCAAGCCAGTGCCCGGATAAGCCCGCCGCCAACAACCCACCGCCACCCACCCGAGAATCACCATCCCCAGCAGCACATGCAGAAAATGAAACCCGGTCAGAATCCAATACAAAGTGAAGAAGGTGCTGTGCTCCAGCCCCAGCCCGGCGGCGGCCAGGTGGGCGTACTCGCCGAGTTTGATCCCCACGTACACCAGCGCCACCAGCAACGCGCCCACCAACAACGCGCCGCCCTCGCGCGAGCGCCCCAGACGTACGCGCTGCACAGCCAACGCCGCGAGCAAGCCCGTGGTCAGCAGGCTCAAGGTCATCGCCAATCCCGTCGAGGTATCCAGCTGCGCGCGCCCGTCAGCAAACACCTCGGGCTTGAGTACCTGGGTCACGGTGAATGCCAGGATCAGAATCGCAAACACCGACAGCTCAGCGAGGATAAAAAACCACATCGCCAGGTCACCTGGCAGCCGGCGCGGTTCAGGCGAAGTGCACATCCACCACGTCCATCAGCGCAGCCACGGTGAGGGGATCATCGCTCAGCGGCTCCGCCAGGCAGGCCAGGCACGCCTCGCGCGGGTTCATGCCGGCGCCGATCAGGCGTGCGGTGAAGATCAACAGGCGTGTGGACGCGACTTCTTCCAGGTCGTGCTGATCGAGGCGACGCAATGCCTGGCCAAGACGCACGATCTGGGCGGCGAGCGCTGCGTCCACGCCTGCCTCACGGGCGACGATGCGTTCCTCGTCGGCCACTGGCGGGTAGCCGAAACGCAAAGCGACGAAGCGCTGGCGCGTGCTGGGTTTCATGCCCTTGAGCAGGTTCTGGTAACCAGGGTTGTACGACACCACCAGCATGAACGACGACGGTGCCTTGAGCACTTCGCCGGTGCGTTCCAGGTAGAGCTCGCGACGCTCGTCGGCAATCGGGTGCAGCACCACGGCGGTGTCCTGGCGCGCCTCGACCACTTCGTCGAGGTAGCAAATACCGCCTTCGCGTACGGCGCGGGTCAGCGGGCCATCCTGCCACCAGGTGCCCTCGGCGCCGATCAGGTGGCGGCCGAGCAAGTCGGCGGCGCTCAGGTCGTCGTGGCAGGCCACGGTGTACAGCGGCAGGTTCAGGCGGTGCGCCATGTGCTGTACGAAACGGGTCTTGCCACAGCCGGTCGGGCCTTTGATCAGCACCGGCATGCGGTGGCGCCAGGCGTTTTCGAACAGCGGCTGTTCGTTATGCAGCGGTTGGTAGAAGGGCTCGGTCATCACGCGTACTCACAACGGGTTCGACTGCCACGCTAAGGGCCCCTGCGACAACCTGGCAAGCACGCACACCGGCAAACTTGATCGCCGTCAAGCGAACATTGCGACGCGACACCCTAGTCTTGCCGGGCACTAAGAACCTGCGCTCTACCCTGCCTTCGCCGGGCATCGCAAAGGTCTTGCCTGAGGAGAAATGGAATGCTGACTCGCAACAGAAAAACCTGGGTATTGAGCCTCGCCAGCTTGAGCTGCGCCCTGGCCCTGGCCCTGCCGATCACGGCCCATGGCGACGCGGCGGCAGGCGTGGTGAAAACCACCGGCGCCCCCGATATGAGCCAGGCTGACTTCGACGCCTCCAAGCAGATTTACTTCGAGCGCTGCGCCGGTTGCCATGGGGTATTGCGCAAAGGCGCCACCGGCAAGCCGCTGACACCGGATATCACCCAGGCCCGTGGCCAGGCGTACCTGGAAGCGCTGATCACCTACGGCTCCCCCGCCGGCATGCCGAACTGGGGCACCTCCAACGCGCTGACCAAAGCGCAGATCAGCACCATGGCCACCTTCATCCAGCACACTGCGCCCACTCCGCCGGAATGGGGCATGGCCGAAACCCTCAAGACCTGGAAAGTGCTGATCAAACCGGAAGACCGTCCGAAAAAACAACTGAATAAACTCAACCTGCAAAACCTGTTTTCGGTGACCTTGCGCGACGACGGCAAGATCGCCCTGGTGGACGGTGACACCAAGCAGATCATCAAGCTGATCGACACCGGCTACGCCGTACATATCTCGCGTATCTCGGCTTCCGGTCGCTACCTGCTGGTGATCGGCCGCGACGCCAAGATCGACATGATCGACCTGTGGCCGCTGGAACCCACCAAAGTCGCCGAGATCAAGGTGGGCATCGAGGCCCGCTCGGTGGAGACCTCCAAGTTCAAGGGCTATGAGGACAAGTACGCGATTGCCGGTTCCTACTGGCCGCCGCAGTTCACCATCATGGACGGTGAAACCCTGGAGCCCAAGCAGATCGTGTCCACCCGCGGCATGACCGTGGACAAGCAGGAATATCACCCCGAGCCGCGCGTGGCGGCGATCATTGCCTCCCACGAATGGCCGGAATTCATCGTCAACATCAAGGAAACCGGCAAGGTGATGCTGGTCAATTACCAGGACATCAAGAACCTCACCATCACCACCATCGACGCCGCGCCGTTCCTGCATGACGGCGGCTGGGACAGCACGCACCGCTACTTCATGACGGCGGCGAACAACTCCAACAAGGTCGCGGTGATCGACTCCAAGGAGCGTAAGCTCACCGCCCTGGTGGACGTCGGCAAGACCCCGCACCCCGGCCGTGGCGCCAACTTCAACCACCCCAAATTCGGGCCGGTATGGGCCACCAGCCACTTGGGCGACGGCGGTATTTCGGTGATCGGCACCGACCCGGTCAAGCACCCGCAATATGCCTGGAAACAGGTGGAATCCCTCAAGGGCCAGGGCGGCGGTTCGCTGTTTATCAAGACCCACCCCAACTCCCATCACCTGTACGTCGACACCACCCTCAACCCTGACGCCAAGCTCAGCCAATCGGTCGCCGTGTTCGATATCAACCAGCTGGACAAAGGCTACACCGTGCTGCCGATTGCCGAGTATTCCGGGATCAAGCAAGGCGCCCTGCGCGTTGTGCAACCGGAATACAACAAGGCGGGCGATGAGGTGTGGTTCTCGGTATGGAACGGCCAGACCGAAGAGTCGGCGCTGGTGGTGATCGATGACAAGACCCTCAAGCTCAAGCAGGTGATCAAGGACAAGCGCCTGATCACCCCGACCGGAAAATTCAATGTCTACAACACCCAACACGACATTTATTGAGCCCCATCAACACGAGATCATCCAATGAAAAATACTCTCCTCGCACTGCTGGCGTGCACGGCGGCCATCGGCCTGCAACCGGCGCTGGCGCAAGACGGCCACGACCTGTTCAACAGCAAGCCCTGTGTGGGTTGCCACACCATCGACAGCAAACTGGTGGGGCCGGCCTTGAAGGATGTCGCGGCCAAGAATGCCGGGGTGAAAGACGCCGCCGCGACCCTGGCCAGCCACATCAAGAACGGCACCCAGGGCAACTGGGGGCCGATTCCGATGCCGCCGAACCAGGTCACCGATGACGAAGCCAAGGTGTTGGCCGATTGGGTCCTGACCTTGAAATAACCACAAGGAGCACGTCATGCACGCATCGATAATCGGTACCGCCATGGCGTTGTTCCTGCTGATGCCCGCGCGGGCAGCGGCCACCCCGGACGCTGCCCGCCTTGAACACCTGCTGACCCAGGACTGCGGCGCCTGCCATGGCCTGCACCTGACCGGTGGCCTGGGCCCGCCCCTCACCCCCCAGGCCCTCGCCGACCACAGTCGCGACAGCCTGATCGCCACTGTCACCTACGGCCGCCCTGCCCGCGCCATGCCCGGCTGGGGCCCACTGCTCAGTGCCGGCGATATCGCCTGGCTGGTCGACCGCCTCTTGCAAGGAAGCCCCGCACCATGATGCGTCCCGCCCTGTTATCCCTGTACCTGTTGCTCGGCGCCTGCACTCAGCCCACGTTGCGCGGCAGTGGCGACCTGGGCCTGGTGATCGAACGTGCCAGCGGCAGCGTGCAGATCATCGAAAGCACCGGCATGACCGAACTGGCGCGCATCGAGGGGCTGGGCGACCTGTCCCATGCCTCGGCGGTGTTTTCCCGCGACCAGCGTTTCGCCTATGTGTTTGCCCGCGACGGCGGTTTGACCAAGGTCGACCTGCTGACCCAGCGCATCGAGCGGCGCATCGTCCAGGGCGGCAACAGCATTGGTGGCGCCATCAGCCAGGATGGCCGCCTGATCGCCGTGTCCAACTATGTGCCGGGCGGGGTCAAGGTGTTCGACGCCGACACCTTGCAACAGGTCGCGGATATCCCCGCCACCGCCCTGCCCGACGGCAAGCGCTCACGGGTGGTGGGCCTGGTGGATGCGCCCGGCCAACGCTTCGTGTTCAGCCTGTTCGACACGGGCGAAATCTGGAGCGCTGACTTCAGCCACGGCAACAAGCCGCGCATCACCCGCTTCAAGGACATCGGCGAGCAACCCTATGACGCGCTGATCACCGCCGATGGCCGCTACTACATGGCCGGGCTGTTCGGTGAAGACGGCATGGCCCAGCTCGACCTGTGGCACCCCGAGCGCGGCGTACAGCGCGTGCTCAAGGACTACGGACGCGGCCAGGCCAAACTGCCGGTCTACAAGATGCCCCACCTGGAAGGCTGGGCCGTCGCCGACAACCAGGCCTTCGTACCCGCCGTGGGTCGCCACCAGGTGCTGGTGATGGACGCGCGCACCTGGCAGCAAACCGCCGCGATCGCGGTGGCCGGCCAACCGATTTTTGTCACCGCGCGCCCCGACGGGCGCCAGCTGTGGGTCAACTTCGCCTACCCGGATAACGACCGGGTGCAGGTGCTCGACAGCGAGACCCACCAGGTGGTCGCCGACCTGCGCCCTGGCCCCGGTGTGCTGCATATGGAATTCAGCGGGCGTGGCGAGCAACTGTGGCTGTCGGTGCGCGACGGCGAACAGGTGCAAGTGTGGGACCCGTACCGCCTGACCCTGCTGAAGACATTGCCGGCCCTGAGTCCCAGCGGCATTTTCTTCAGCCTCCGTGCGCAAAAAATGGGGTATTGAGATGGACCTTGATCGGCTCAGCCAACAATTGATCGAACGCTTCCAACACGGCATGCCTCTGTGTGCCGAGCCCTACCGGGAAATGGCCCAGGTGTTGGGTTGCCGCGAGGCCGAGGTGATGGCGTGCCTGCAACGCCTGGAACTGGCCGGCGCCCTGTCGCGCATCGGCCCGGTGTTCGAGCACACCCGCGCGGGGGCCAGCACCCTGGCGGCGCTGGCGGTACCCGTCGAACGCCTGGAGCAGGTGGCCCTGCGGATCAACCAATATCCGGAGGTCAACCACAACTATGCCCGCGACCATCACTACAACCTGTGGTTCGTGCTGACCGGGCCGCACCGCCAGCACCTGGAGCAAATCCTTGATGAGCTGGAGAAAGACACCGGCCTCACCCCGCTGGATTTGCCGATGCTCACCGCCTACCGCATCGACCTCGGGTTTTCCCTGGGAGAACACCCGTGATCACGCCGCTGACCCAGGAACAAATGCTCGACCTGCGCCAGTGCCTGGAGCGCGGTTTGCCTATCGTCACGCGGCCTTATGAAGACCTCGCCGAACAGATCGGCGCCCATCACGACCAGGTGCTGCAACAGATGCAGCAATGGCGCGACCAGGGCTTGTTTCGCCGCGTCGGCCTGGTGCTCAACCACCGCGCCCTGGGCTATGTGGCCAACGCAATGCTGGTGCTGGACGTGCCGGATGCGCTGGTCGATGAAGTCGGCCAGCGCCTGGGCCGCGCGCGGGGGGTGAACCTGTGTTACCAGCGCCCCCGGCGCCTGCCGCAGTGGCGCTACAACCTGTTCTGCATGGTCCACGGCCGCGAGCACCGCGCGGTCGAGGCGCAGATTCACGCGCTGCTGGAGCAGCAGCTGCTCAGCGACCTGCCCTATCAACTGCTGTTCAGCACGCGCGCCTTCAAGCAATGCGGCGGACGTTTTGCCCCACCCCCTTCGCAGGTATGGGCCCATGGATGATCTTGACCGACGCCTGATCAATCGCCTGCAACTCGGCTTGCCGCTGGTGCGCGAACCTTGGCAGCAGGTGGCCGCCGAACTGCACAGCCGCCCCGGTGAAGTGCTCGACCGCCTGCATGATTTGCTCGAAGACGGCGTGCTTACGCGCTTCGGCCCTATGTTCGATATCGAGCGCCTCGGCGGCGCCTTCACCCTGGCCGCGCTGGCCGTACCCGAGGCGCGCTTTGACGCCGTCGCCGAGCAGCTCAACGCCCTGCCCCAGGTCGCCCACAACTACCGCCGCGAGCACCGCTGGAACATGTGGTTCGTGCTCGCCTGCGCCACCGAGACGGAGTTGGCCGCCACCCTGTCGCGCATCGAGGCCCTGACCGGGTTGTCGGTGCTCAACCTGCCGAAGGAGCACACCTACCATGTCGGTCTGTATTTCCCGGTCTGACACCCCCCTGGCCCTGCGCCTGGTCGCCCTCACCCAAGGCGGCCTGCCGCTGGTGGAAGACCCGTGGGCCTGGCTCGCCGAGCAGTTGGGCATCAGCGTCGAATCGACCCTCGACCTGCTCAAGCGCTTGCAGGCCGAAGGCGCGATCCGACGTATCGCGGCGGTGCCCAACCACTATCGCCTGGGCTATCGGCATAACGGCATGACGGTCTGGGACGTACTCGACACGCAACTGCCGCGCCTGGGTCAACTGCTCGGTGCGCAGCCGTTTGTCAGCCATTGCTATCGGCGTCCGCGCCGCCCCGGCTGGCCCTACAACCTGTTCGCCATGGTGCATGGGCGCAGCCGCGAGGAAATCGACAGCTACCGCGAACACCTGCGGTTCCTGCTGGGGGATGCCTGCCGCGCCGACGAGATGCTGGTGAGCAGCCGCATCCTGAAAAAAACCGGCCTGCGCCTGCCGCCGGCCCACTCGTAGGAGCGCCCCATGCTGCGGATCAGTCAGTACTTGCGTACCCTCGCCGGCCAATGCCCGCCACCCCGTACATCGCCGCCCGGCAGCGATCGGCCGCCGGTGGTGATCTGGAACCTGCTGCGGCGCTGTAACCTCACCTGCAAACACTGTTACGCCACCAGCGCCGACAGTGTGTTCCGCAATGAACTGGACACCCCGGCGGCCCTTCAGGTCATCGATGATTTGCAGGCCGCCGGGGTGCGTGTGTTGATCCTGTCCGGCGGCGAACCCATGCTGCGCGAGGACCTGTTCCAGCTCAGCGCCTATGCCCGCGACAAAGGTTTTTTCGTGGCGCTGTCGACGAACGGCACGTTGATCGATGAGCACACTATCCAGCAGGTTGCCGACGCGCAGTTCGACTATGTGGGCATCAGCATCGATGGCCTGGAGGCGACCCACGATGCCTTTCGCCAATTGCACGGCAGTTTCCAGCGCTCGATGCACGCCATCCGCCTGTGCCGCGAGGCCGGGATTCGCGTGGGCCTGCGCACCACCCTGACCCAGGACAACCACGCGCAGTTGCCGCAGCTGCTGGCGCTGATGCGCACGTACGATGTGCAGAAGTTCTACCTGTCGCACCTCAACTACAGCGGGCGTGGCAAGCGCAGCCGCCAGTTGGACGCGCACCGCCAGATGAGCCGCGAGGCCATGCGGTTGATTTTCCAACAGGCCTGGAGCGATATCGAAAACGGTATCGACAGTGACTTCGTCAGCGGCAACAACGACGCCGACGCCGTGCTGTTGCTGCAATGGGTCCACCAGCATCTGCCCCAACACTACCCCCAGCTGGAGCACCTGCTGCACAACTGGGGCGGCAATGCCTCCGGCAGCGGCATCGCCAATATCGACAACACGGGCGAGGTGCACCCCGACACCTACTGGTGGCAGCACTCGGTGGGCAATGTGCGCAACACCACCTTCCGCCAACTCTGGCTGGACCAGCCCGATCCGTTGCTGCTGCGCCTGCGCGAACACCCGCGTGCCATCGGTGGGCGTTGTGCCAAGTGCCATTGGTTGCCGATCTGCAACGGCAATACGCGCACCCGCGCCTGGGCCGACGGCGACCTCTGGGGCCCGGACCCCGGCTGCCACCTCAGTGACGCCGAGATCGCCCAGCGGCCCTCCCCCTGATCCCTGGCGCGACCACCCGGTGACACAACCGGGGGCGCTGCCTACCTGATGAAGAACCAAGGACGTCTCATGCACACTTCAACCGCCCTACCTGCCAGTTTGCACAGCCCCTTCCACCCCGGCGAAGTCGCGTTGGTGGGCGCCGGCCCCGGTGACCCGCGCCTGTTGACCCTGCGTGCCTGGAGCTTGTTGATGCAGGCCGATGCCGTGGTGTTCGACCGCCTGGTCAGCGCCGAGCTGCTGAGCCTGATCCCGCTGACCTGCGCGCGCCACTATGTGGGCAAGGCCAGCGGCTGTCACAGCCTGCCCCAGGACCAGCTCAACGAACTGCTCGCCGACCTGGCCGACCAGGGGCAACGGGTCGTGCGCCTCAAGGGCGGCGACCCCTTTATCTTCGGGCGCGGTGCCGAAGAGCTGGAATACCTGCTGGCGCGGGGCATTCCTTGCCAGGTGGTGCCGGGTATTACCGCGGCGTCCGGGTGCAGCGCCTATGCCGGCATCCCGTTGACCCACCGCGACCTGGTCAACTCCTGCCGCTTCGTCACCGGGCACCTGCAACGCGACGGTGCCTTGAAATTGCCCTGGGCCAGCCTGGCAGAGCCGAGCCAGACGCTGGTGTTCTACATGGGCCTGTCCAATCTGGCGCTGATCGCCGAACACCTGGTTGCGGCGGGTTTACCGGGGGACACACCCGCGGCGCTGATCAGCAATGGTGCCCGCGCCGACCAGCACGTGGCCCGTGGCACCCTGCGCCAGTTACCGACCCTGGCCGCCGACTGCGAGCCCGGGGTGCCGACCCTGACCGTGATTGGCCATGTGGTCAACCTGTTCGCCGACACCGCCCTGCACTTCCCCGCCAGCCTGACCCCGGCCCGTGAAGCGGTGGCGGTATGAAACGCCTGCTGCTGGTGCCGCTGCTCTGGGCCTCGGCCGCCCACGGAACGCCGGCCGAGGACTACCAACGCCTCTGCGCAGGCTGCCACGGCCTCAACCGCATCGGCGCCAGCGGCCCGGCGTTGCTCCCGGAAAGCCTGGGGCGGATCAAGCCGGAGGAAGTGCGCAAGGTCATCGAACAAGGCCGCCCCGCCAGCCAGATGGCCGCGTTCGCGCCACAGCTGAGTGCGGCACAGATCGACGGCCTGGCGAGCTTGCTGCAACAGCCGCCCGATTCGCCGGTGAGCTGGGATGAGCAGGCTATCCGTAGCAGCCACACGGTATTGGCGGATGTGAGCCGCTTGCCCACCACACCGCAACATCACGCCGACCCGCTCAACCTGTTCGTGGTGGTGGAGTCGGGCGACCATCACATCGACATTCTCGACGGTGACACCTTTACCGTGCTGGACCGCTTCCCCACCCATTTTGCGGTGCACGGCGGGCCAAAATTCTCCCCCGACGGGCGTTTTGTGTACTTCGCCTCGCGCGACGGCTGGATCAGCCAATATGACCTGCACAACCTCAAGCTGATCGCCGAAATCCGCGTCGGGCTCAATACCCGCAACCTGGCGGTGAGCAAGGACGGGCGCTGGGTGCTGGCGGGCAACTACCTGCCGGGCAACCTGGTGCTGCTGGATGCGCGCGACCTGTCCCTGGTCAAGACGCTGGACACAGCCTCCCGCGTCAGCGCGGTCTACACCGCGCCGCCGCGCAACAGCTTTATCGTGGCGCTCAAGGACGTGAACGAAGTCTGGGAGTTGTCCTATGCCGCCGCCCAGCCCAGCTTCGAACCCCGGCGCATCCAGGCCCAGGACGTGCTCGATGACTTTTCTTTCTCCCCGGATTACCGTCAACTGGTGGCCACCTCACGCAAAGCCGGGGGCGGCCAGGTGATTGACCTGGACAGCGGTCGGGTGGTCACCGATATCCCGCTGTCCGGCATGCCGCATCTGGGTTCGGGAACGTATTGGCAACGCAATGGCCAGTGGGTATTTGCCACGCCGAATATCAGCAAGGGGCAAATCTCGGTGATCGACCTCAAGACCTGGACGCTGATCAAACAGATCCCCACCCTCGGGCCAGGTTTTTTCATGCGCAGCCACGTGAACTCGCGCTATGTGTGGAGCGACGTGTTCTTCGGGCCGGACAACGATGCGATCCACCTGATCGACAAGCAGACCCTGGAGATCGCCCACACCCTGCGGCCGATGCCAGGCAAGACCGCGGCCCACGTGGAATTCACCCGGGATGGCCGCTACCTGCTGCTGAGTATCTGGGCCACCGACGGCGCGTTGATCGTGTATGACAGCCAGACGCTGAAAGAGATCAAGCGCATCCCCATGAACAAGCCGTCGGGCAAGTACAACGTGGGGAACAAGGTGGAGTTTGCCGAAGGCACATCACATTGAGCCATGGTGTTCAAAGACTGCCTCCTCCCACACTTAACCGAGTACAGCAGGCACAACTTCGGTCGGTTCCAGGGCGGCAAAAGACAGAGCAAAAGCAGACTCAGGTCTACCTGATAGATACAGATCCAAATGTGGGAGGGGCGGTGCGACGATTCGACTTGCCCCCGATAGCGCCGGGTCAGTTAACAAATAAGTGACTGACACGCCCTCATCGGGGGCAAGCCCCCTCCCACATTTTTTATCGAGTACACCAGGCACAACTCCGATCGCCGCGACAGCACTTAGCTCAAACCGTGCGGGAGAACTGGCCTTTGTGTGCGCCGCCGAGGTAGGCGTCGAAGGCCATGGCTACGCTGCGCACCATCAATTGGCCCTTGGGCAACAGTTGCAGTGCATCGTGCTGGATCAGCAACAGCCCATCTTCCACCTGCTCATCCAGTTGTGTCATGGCCTCGGCAAAATACTCGTTGAACCGAATGCCATGGGCGGCTTCGACCCGGGCGAAATCGACGCGGCCGTCACACATCAGGCCATTGATCACCTCGCGGCGCAGCACGTCATCGGGGTTGAGCCGATAACCGCGCTGTACCGGGAGCATGCCCGCATCGATTCGCGCGTAGTACTGGGACAGTTCCTTGACGCTCTGGCTGTAGCTGTCACCCACCTTGCCGATGGCGGATACACCCAGGCCGATCAGGTCGCAATCGGCATGGGTGGAGTAGCCCTGGAAGTTGCGTTGCAGGCTGCCATTGGCGCGGGCCAATGCCAGCTCATCGTCGGGCAAGGCAAAATGGTCCATGCCGATGTAGACGTAACCGGCCTCGGTAAGGCGGCGGATGGTCAGTTCCAACAGTTCCAGCTTGCGCGTCGGGGGTGGCATGTCTTCGGGGCGGATCATGCGCTGGGCGCGGATCTGGCTGGGCAGGTGCGCGTAGCTGTAGGCCGCCACCCGGTCAGGGCGCAGGGCGATCAGTTTGCTCAGGGTCACATCGAAACTGGCCACGGTTTGCAGGGGCAAGCCGTAGATCAGGTCGACACTCACGGACTTGAAGCGCGCCTCGCGGGCCGCCGCCACCAGTTGCACGATCTGCGCTTCGCTTTGCTGGCGATTGACCGCTGCCTGCACGTCGGGGTCGAAGTCCTGAACGCCGAAGCTCAGGCGATTGAAACCCAGGCGACGCAGGGTGTCGATCCGTTCGACGCTGATGGTGCGTGGGTCCACCTCTATGGAGAACTCATGGGCGTCACTGTCATCCAGGGTGAAATGTTGCCCCAGGCAGTCCATCAGCTCAGCCAGTTGCGCGTCGTCCAGGTAGGTCGGCGTACCGCCCCCCAGGTGCAACTGGGTCAAGCGCCGGGAGCGCTCGAACAACGCGCCTTGCATCTGGATCTCGCGCTTGAGGTAGCCCAGGTACTCCACGGCGCGGTGGGTCTTGCGCGTGATGATCTTGTGGCAGCCGCAGTAGTAGCAAAGGCTCTGGCAGAACGGGATATGGATATACACCGATAACGCCTTGGGCGCGGCCACCCGGTGGCTGGCGCGCACCGCCTGGTGATAGTCATCCAGGGCAAAGGCACTGTTGAATTGCGGTGCGGTGGGGTACGAGGTGTAGCGCGGCCCGGGTCGGTCGTATTTGTGTACCAGGGCGCGGTCGAATTCAAAGGCTGTCATGGTCGATCACCTCGTCGTTGGCACTGACCGGGGTAGCGAGCACGGCGCGTTCGAACAAGGCGCAGATGCCATCCACGTGCGGCAGGCCGGCCGGCAGCAGCCAAATGAATGTCGGCGACAGCTCGATCAGGCCGTCGCGGTGCAAGGCTTCCAGCAACGGCCACAGGTTGGCGAAATAGCGCGCGAACACCAGGCCGTAGCGATGCTCCACCGCGCGGATATCCAACTCAAGGTCACAGGCCAGGCGTTCGGCGACGTGCAGGCGCACCGGGTCGGCGGTCTCGCGAAACCAGCCGCGGCTTGTGGCGAGCTGGCCATTACCCAACTGTTCGCGGTACTGGCGAGGATCGGTGGTGTTCTGCGCACACAAGGTGTCGATCTGGCTGATGGCGCCCAGGCCGAAACCGACGTGGTCGCAATAACCGTGCAGGGTAAAACCTTCGCAGTTACGGCTCAGGCGCCCGCGCTCCTGGGCCTGCTTGAGGTCATCGTCGGCGCGGGCGAACTGGCCCAGGCCGATGTAGTGATAGCCCGCGGCGGCCAGGTGCTCAAAGCTGCTGCGGCGCATGGCGCTCTTGTCTGCCTCGCTGCAGAACGGCTGGAGGCGCTGGGCTTGATAGCGTGAAGGCGCGTGGGCGTAATCGAACACCTGCAAACGGTCCGGCTCCAGGGTGATCAGGCTGGCGAGTTTCTGCTCGAAACTCGCCGGGGTCTGCCAGGCATGCCCATAACCGAGGTCGATGTTGACCGAGCGAAAACCGAAGGTGCGCGCCGCATCGACCAACGATTCGATGGGCGCCGGGTCCTGGTACCGCGCCTGGGGCAAAGGCCCTTCGCGATTGGCGTCCGGCACGCCGATGCTGGCGTGGTTGAAGCCCAGCTCGCGCAGCAGGCCCATGGTGGCCCAGTCCATGTGCCAAGGGTCGAGGTCGATGCGGTAGTCACCCCGGTCGTGGTCGAGGAAGTTGAAGCGCTCATGCAACTGCGCCATCAACGCTTGCAACTGCACCAGCGCCGGCGTGGTGCCGCGCAGGTGAAAGTGATCAACCGGCTGGCGCGCGCCGAGCTGGCAACCCATCAGTTGGATTTCCTGGGTCAGGCTGTGCAGGTAGTCATCGCCGAGGTCGCTCGCCGGCCAGTGCAGGTTCAACGCCAGCGGCCGTTGGCGCTGGCGGCTGTCACGCAAGGCGCGCAACAGGTCCAGGGAGCCGACACCGGCATGGAAGCGCCGAGTGTCCGTCTGGCAGGCCAGGTCCAACACGCCTTGATCGTGACGAAAGCGGGAGGGATGAAGGTGGGTGCGCATGACAGACTCCGGTACGGGCGACGGTGACCCATTGTCCGGTGCGACCTGGTTGCGCACCTTGATATGCATCAAGGTCGCAGGCCCGTACGTCTACCAGCTCAGGTAAAACATACTCTTGGCCAGCAGCACGATCGCGACCATGTGCGCGAACAGGCTCAGATGCACCCCGCGGCTATAGCGCGCACTGACGGTGCCCAGGCGCATCCGCGCCATCGTCACCAGAAAGTGCAGGAGCACACTGGCGGCCAGGATCAGCTTGAGGGTCAGCAATGTGCCAAAGGCAGACGCCAACGGTGCCGACAGCACTGGCAGGTAACGCAGCCAGACCATGCCGAGCCCGGCACCGAACAGCACCAAGAGCACCCACGGCATCAACACCCGGGCGCGCCGGGCGACACCCTGCTCCACCAGCACCATCACCCGAATCGGCAGGTGCCGGTGCAGGTGCCCCAGGATCAGCACCTCGAAAAACACCGTGCCGATAAAGATCAGCGCGGCGAACAGGTGGGCCAATAGCAACAGGAGGTAAAGCATGGAGGCCTCGCAGAGGGACCGGCCGTGGGGAGCCCAGTGTGCGCGAGGGTGAATGACACGGCCTTGATACCGATCAAGCGTTGCGCCTGCGTGCCGCCCCCGCCTACATCAGCGGGATGCTGTAGCTGACGATCAGGCGCGTCTCATCCTTGTCGGGTGTGTCATTGCCGCGCAATACCGCGCTGCGCCAGGTCAGGCCCAGGCCTTTGAACGTCCCCACGGGGATCACGTAGTCGACGCGCAAATCGCGCTCCCACTCACTGTTGTCGCGACGCGCCGCGCGGATGTTGCTGCCGTGGATATAGGTCACGCTCGACTTCAGCCCCGGAATGCCCAGGCCGGTAAAGTCGTAGGTGTAGTTGCCCACCGTGGCCTGTTCGCCGGCATTGACGAACTTCAGCGACTGGGCGTTGGTGATCAGGTACAGCGAACGGCCCTGGCCCTGGTTGATGTGGGGAAAATCACTTTCGCCAGTGGTCTTTTGATAGCCCAGGCCCACGGAGTGCCCGTGCAAGCCATAGGTCAACATTGCGCTCCACAGGCGGTTGTCGACCTTGCCGGAATTGACGCCCGCCCCGTAGTACCCCGAACTGACATAGCCTTCGCCACGCCCGGCGGCGCTGGCATTCTTGCCGTCGGCCGTGCTGTAGAAATAGCGCAGGTCGGTCTTGAGCTGCCCCACCGGCAACTGCCAGTTATGGATCAGGCCCAGGAAGTGCTGCTGGTAAAAATTCTCCAGGCTGGCGTAGTAGTACTGCACTTGCAGTTGTTTGCTGACGACGTAATCCGCCCCGCCGTAGTAGAACTGGTTGCTGAACTTGCCCTTGGCCGGGTCATTGGCCCCGGCGATGGACATGCCCTGGCCGTTGCTGGAGTTGCGGTCCAGCACCTGCTCCATTTTACCGGCGACCAGGTTGAAGTCCTTGAGGTCCTTGGAGTCGACCTGATAGCCACGGAAGGTCTGCGGCAACAGCCGGCCGTCTTCGGTCGTCAGCACGGGCAACTTGGGCAGCAGCGTGCCGGCCTTGAACTGGGTCTGTGAGATACGCATCTTGCCGGTGGCGCCGGTCTTGCTGAAGTCGTTGGCGGCCTTGCCATCGGACAGTGGGAATACGCTGCCGGGGGTGTTGTCTTCACCGGCCTTGCCGGCGCGGCCCGAGGCATCCAGGCGCAGGCCGTACATGGCTTGCAGGTCAAGGCCCAAGCCTACTGGCCCGTCGGTAAAACCGGACTGGTAGTTGAACATGAACGCCTGGCCCCACTCCTTATCGGAGGGCGCCTTGGCGTTACGGGTGTCCTGGTTGTAATAGAAGTTGCGCAGGTCGAGGGTGGCTTTGCTGTCATCGATAAAACCCGATGCAGCAGCCTGTTGCGCCGCGCCGAGGGAAACGGCGAGCGCCAGGCAAGTGGTGTGTTTCATGAAGGCTCCGGGAAGTCATTGAGGCAACCCCGTCACAGCCCAACCCTGTTCTTTGTCGCTCGGGCGGTGCTGCATCCAACGGGTGCGCGCACGGTATAGCGTTGGGCGGCGGGGAAATAGCCGCTAAAACCGTCAATCACTTTTTCCGTTTACGTAACAATCCAACCCTCCCGCATTGATCGAGCCCCCGCCTGAAGCCAGTGGCGCCCTGGCAGGCCGGGCCCGCTCCTCAGGGCACCGGCAACCACGCGCTGAAACCCTTCGGCGACATCAGCGGGCACCAGGCAAAGTCCCACGGCAGGGGCGCCAGCGCGGGCGCTTCGCAGCCGGCGTGCGCGGAGCCTTTGCAGTCGAACACGCGCACGCCTTGCCAGCCCAGGACCACGCCCTGGGCCTGGCTGTCATCCGTGTTGATCCAGCACGCCGCAGCCGCCGCCATGAAGGTTTCGATGGGCTCTTCGTCAATCTGCCCGCGGTACGCCGAACCCAGCAGCCAGCGGCAGACATTCAGGTGCCACGTCCAGTCCTGGGGAGGCTGGTTGTGATACGCCCAGGTCATGAAGCTGCGAAACAGGTTCAGCCCCTCCGGCGGGTCGAGCTTGAGCAGCGCAGGGCAGATGTCGAACACGGTGTGCCAATACGGCAACAGGCGTGCATCCAGGTGCACGAAACAGCGGGCATTGCTTGGGTATTCAGGCCGCAAGGGTTCAGCACGCAGGCGACGCGATGCCTTGCTGACCAGGCGGCTGGCGCCTGCAGGCAGGTGATGATTCATGAAACGCACTCACAGTCGTGACGATCGAACGCCCCCTGTTCACAGGAGGCCCAAGGCATACGTCAGAAGGCGGGAGAGGCGCGGGGGTTGGCCGAGGGCCAGGAATAACGCGGCGGCGCCTTGTTGCGCCGCTCATGGGCCGGGCGCGGGGCTTGCCCGAGGCCCAGCAGCCAGGCGAGGCCGATCAGGAACACCAGGGCGACGGTGACAGCGTTGCACACCGGGCAGGCAAAGTAGTTCGAGATGTTGCTGGAAGACGGCGCGCCCAGCCCTTTGTCGGAAAGTGGCGCCGGTTTGCCGTCCACCCCACAGAACGCGCCACCGATCCCATTGAGCTGCTGGCCCATCATCTGGCCATGGCCCAAACCGCACGCGAACAGGTTCATCAGCACGCAGAAGTACAGGGTCCAGACAATCAGGGAACGGTCGGGGCGGCTCAATTTCATGGCGGCGACTCTACCACCAGAGCCGCAAAAGGATGAAGCGCGGCATGCCCCTGTGGCAGAACGTCGCAGATTACGCGGGCTGGCCAGGGTTGGTAGACTTGGCGCCCTCCTCGTTTACTCCTATTCAAAGCCTGCCGAGTTGACTTAGCGCAATGCGGGCGTTTCACAGGATGCACCGTTGATGAGTACGTTATTCACCCGCCGCAAGGTCCTGACCGGCATGGGCCTGTTGGGTCTGGGCCTGCTGGCCGGTTGTGACAACAGCCCCAAGTTGAACTTCAAGTACGGCAAGGACTTGAGCGACAAGATCATGGGCCGCACCTTCAAGCTCAAGAACACCGAGGGCGACACCGTCACCCTCAGTTCCTACCGTGGCCTGATGCCGGTGGTGTTCTTCGGTTTCACCCAGTGCCCGGCCGTGTGCCCGACCACCCTCGCCCGCGCCGCCCAGGCCAAGAAGCTGATGGGCCGCGACGGCGAGATCATGCAGGTGATCTTCATCACCCTCGACCCGGAACGCGACACGCCCGAGATTCTCGACAAATACGTCAAGGCCTTCGACCCCAGCTTCGAAGCGCTCTACGGCACCCCGGAAGAAATCGCCGTGGCCGCCAAGGAGTTCGGGATTTTTTATGAAAAGATCCCGGCCGGCGACACCTACACCCTGTCCCACACGGCCACCAGTTTCGTGTTCGACACCCGTGGCAACCTGCGCCTGGGCCTGCAGGCATCCCTTACCGCTAAAGAGTGCGCAGAAGACCTGCTCACCGTCATGGAGGTCTGCTAATGACTGCCGTTCAACACCTCAAGCGCTTCACCTTTGGCCTGACCCTGCTGGGTCTCGCCGCCCACGCCAGCGCCCAGGTGCAGGTCACCGACGCCTGGGTACGCGCCACCGTGCCGGGCCAGCCGGCCAGCGGCGCGTTCATGACCGTGACCGCCGACAGCGACAGCAAGCTGCTCAGCGTGGCCTCGCCGGTGGCCAAGGACGTGCAGATCCATGAGATGAGCATGAAGGACGACGTGATGCGCATGGGCCCGGTGGACTCGGTGGCCCTGCCGGCGGGCCAGGCGGTCAAGCTCGACCCGGACGGTTACCACGTGATGCTGATGGGCCTGACCGGGCAGATCAAGGAAGGCGACCAGGTGCCGCTGACCTTGACGGTGCAGAATGCCAAGGGCGAGAAGCAGACCGTCGAGGTCCAGGCCAAGGCGCGTGGGCTGGATGGCATGGACCATAGCAAGATGCATTGATGGGTTCAGCGGGGTCCATCCGGCTTAGCGCACCTCGCAATCAACGTTATTCGATTTGCTGGCGTTGGCCGTGGAGCCCTGCGACCCCGTGGATGGGTTGAATGCGGGCGGTAGGGTGAACGAAATACCGGGGTTATTCGGCAAGACCGCAGGAGGTTCCCTAAAGCTCGACGTGAACCCGAACTGGCCAGCCTTGAAACCCTGCGTACCGCCCTCGTTAGTCAAATTGATCAGACCGTCGAGCACGTGCACGTATAAACCGGGTGGCAGCACTGACGTAGCCTTTTGCACCACTGCCGCAAGCGATGCCTTTCCTTGCGCCGCCCATGACTCGACCGATGCCAGCACATTGGCCAGGCGATAAACATAGCGCGCCGAAACCGCAGCGACGAAGGCGCTGTAAGAGTCGTCAGCGTGTCCGGCCGACGCGGCCAACCCCATGGCCAGGCTTTTCACCCGCGACGAAGCTCGCGTCGCCACCCCTGCCGTCGGCTGGTAATACACCTCCACGCTGGCCGATTGCAGGTTGATACGGCCTCGGGGCGTCATCAACGTCGAGCGATCCTGGCTGCGCTTACCGAGCAACCCACTGTCCGAGCGTAACCCGCCCTGTTTCAGGGTGAACACCGCCGCATCGGCGCCAGGCACATTCACGTCGTAGGCAAACGCGTCCACGCTGAGCACGGTACCCGGTTGCAGGGTCAACAGGCTGTCATCGCGCAGGCGCACTTGCGCATAGCCCTTGCCCTGGGTCGACAAGGTATCGCCGACTTCCACCAACGACTGCTCACCCAGTACGCGCAGGCTGCCGTCGAGCTTCTTGACGAACAACGGCCCGCTCAGATGCGTCACCACACCGGCCTGCGGGGCGGCCTGAACCCAGGTCGCTGCACTCAGCAGCGCCAGCAACAGCCACGCGTTAATTGCAGTACAGCTTTTTAGCGGGTTCATGTTTATTGCCCTGATCAGTGGAAGCGTCTGTATTGCCTTCCGCCTTGTTAGCGGGTACTGAGGGGCCCCGGCTTTTTTCAGCCGGAATACCGGAGGAGACAGTATCCATAACGCTGGAGGACGACCGGTTCACGGTCTTGATGACCTCATTCGTTGCCATTTGCACCGGGTTGTTCGGCTCTCTCGCCGTGGGTGGCGACAGCACCTGGCACAACGCCGAGTTCGGCGCCAACGTACAAATATCGGCGCTGGGCGGCACTGTGACAGGCTTCGGGGGCTCGACAGGCGGCCGGTCGACGTCAGTGATCGTCAAGCGCCCGCCAGCGGTGGGCACGCCCTCGGTAAACACCCGCCCGCTGCCGCTGGCCGTGCCGGCGCCGTCATGGTTGGCGGCCAGGGTGATATCTCCGCTGAACCGGATCAGCGAATTGACATGAATGTCGTTACCCGCCTGCGCCGTGAGGCCGACACCGCTGTTGGTGTTGTTGACCCCCGTGTAGAACGTGATGTCGTGGGTGGCTTGCAACAACACATTGGAGGTCGCGTTGGACAGCAGGTCGGCATCGATTTCACTGTCGGCGCCCGGTGCATTGGCGAAAGCCGACACATCGCCTAGTGAAGCCGAAGGGCCGGACAGGAACGAGGTAACCAGGATATTCGCCGGGTCCAGCTGCCAGAAGCCCGCCGTGCCGAGGGCCGCACGTGTGTCGACCCGCGCGCCGGCCACATCCAGGAAATGCCCGGACGTCTCGACAAGGCCGCCGTTGCCCGAGGCCGCGCCGCCGCGAGCCGACAGCGTGCCATAGACCCGCGTCGTGTCATTGCCCCATACGATGATCTTGCCGCCATTGCCGCTGGCCAGGGCGTCGGCGGAAATCCGCGCGTCCTGGCTCACATAACTGTGTTTGGCGTTCAGGATGGCCGGATTCTTGCCTTGGTAGTCACCGCCAATCAGCACACGGCCACCGCCGCGCTGGCCGCTGGCATCGATGCGCGCATTGCCCATCACACCGACCTGCTCGCCCAGCACGTGTATGTCACCGCCCCCCTCGACGCCCGTGGCGGTGGTGCTGCTACCGGCTTCGAGCAAGGTGGTACGGCTGGACTTGAGCACCACCTTGCCGTTGGCGCCGACCACGGCACTGTTGGCGTTCAGCGTGCCGCGCTGGTTGACCAGTGCACCGTAGATACCGATGGTGCCGCCTTGGGCAATCACGGTGCCCAGGTTCAGCGCCTGGTCCTTATCCGCCGACACCACCACGTGCATGCCCGGATTAGTGGAGTCCACCAACTGCACCGAGTGCCCCGCCGCCAGCACCGTTTCGCCCTGGGGCGTGGTGATGATGCCGGTGTTGTTCACATCCGGCGCGATCAGGTACACCTGGCCCCCCGACGGCGTGGTAATCGCGCCCTGGTTGCTGACCTGGCCAGCCGGCCCGTCAGCGGAGAAACGCCGGTTGCCCGAGAGGAAGTCCGCGTTGGAAATCGCCAGGCTCGACGCCACCAGGCCGCCGACATCGATCTGCGCCCCGGCACCGAACACGATGCCGTTGGGGTTGATCAGAAACACCCGCCCGTTGGACTGCAAGGTACCGAGGATCACGCTGGGGTCCTGGCCGGTGATACGGTTGAGCACGCTGCTGTTGCTGCTCTGTTGTACAAACCGCACCAGCTCGCCCTGGGCGATGGAGAAGCTCGACCAGTTGATGATTGCATTGGGGCTGTTGGTGACGGTCAGGGTGTTGCCATCCTGGGTAAACGTCACCTGGCCGTTGACGATCACCGGGTTGACCGGGGCCGCCATCGCACTGGTTGCCATCGCCAGGGACAGCGCCATCAAGGTAGGTTTGATTGTCATGGCACCCTCAAAAGGCCAGGCTGAGACGGACGTGCAGGCGATCATCGCCGCGCTGGGTATCACTGGCTTCGGCGTGCAAGGCATGGCCGTAATCCATTTGCAGATTGAGGTTGCGTCGGTAGATCAGGCGCACACCCAGGCCTGCGCTGCTCAGGCTGATGTGTTCGAACTCACCGGGCAGCGCGTTGTTACGCGTCAGGTAGCCGGCGTCGTAGAACGCCAGGGCGCGGCACTGCCAACTGCCCCCCAGGCACAACGGCGGCGTGTAGGCTTCGAGGTTGCCGACCACACCCGAGTCGTTGCTCACCTCGCGCTCACGGAAGCCACGCACCGACGCCGCGCCGCCGGCGCCAAACTGCTCGCCGGGCACCAGGGCATCCTTGGTGTACTGGCCGTTCAACGCCGCGCGCAACTGCCAGGCGGCCGGCAGGATCTGCGTGAGGCTCGTGGCAAAGCGCAATGCCGTGTAGTCATCCCGTGCATGGGCACGCGCCAGGTCGAAATCACTCTGTTGGCCCTTGGACCCGCCGGGGATGTTGTGCAACAGCGACAGGCCGATATTCGCGTCGCCATCCAGGCGCACCCAGGTGCCTTGGTAACCCAGGCTGAGGGGGTGCACGGTGATGTCGTTGCCCAGTTGCACATCGAACAGCTCCAGGCTGCTTTTATAGGCCTTGTAGTCGATGCCATAGACCAGCTTGGATTGGTAATTACCCACCGTCGCCAGGTTGTGGTTGTAGCGCGTGCCGAAGATCGTGCCGCGGCCGCTGACGGCCAGGTCGAAGATGACCGCCGTCACCGTACCGCTGTCGACATCCGAGTAACTGGTGAAAAAGTCCAGGGAGTCGCCCAGCACATACAGCGGCAGGTGGTAGCCCAGGCCGTAGACACTGACACGCTCGGGCTTCTCCACGGTGGTGGTGTATTGCAGGCTCATCACCTGGTCGCGCCCGAACATATTGGCGTTCTGCAACACGGCACCGACGTAGGTGCGCCCGGTTTCCTTGGAGCCACTGTTGTCCAGGTTCAGCGCAGCGCTCCATGGCGACTCATCGCTGACTTGCACGTCGGCGTCCACCGTATCGGCGGCCGCGCCAGTCTTGAGTTTCATCACGGTCTGCTTGGCCGGGTTTTCGTTGGCCAGCTTGAGGCTCTTGGACACCGCCGCCAGGTCAGGCGAGGTGCCCTCTTGCAGCGCCGACAGCGACTGGCGCACGTTGGCCGTGCTGAAATGCTGGTTGCCGGCGACCGTCACCTGGCCAATCCGCACTTGCACCACGTCCAGCACCACCACACCACCGTTCAACTCCTGCTCAGGCAGGTCGATGCGCACCAGTGGATAGCCTTGTCGGTGGAAGACGTCTTCAAGCGCCTCCTGGGCCTTGGCCACATCGCTGAAATCGCGCTGGGCCCCCACGAACGGCGCCACACTCTGCGCCAGTGCGTCGGCGGGCAGCAGCGTATTACCGCGCACCTCAAAGCGGGTGATATCGAAGCGTGGCGACAACGGCTCGCTATCAGCGGCCACTGCGAACGAGGTGCACACCGCGAATGAGGCGGGCACCAGCAACAGCATGAAACGGTCAATCATGGGTTGGCCCTTAGGCAGCGTGAGGTTTAAACGTCTTACGCTGCGTTAAGTGCCAGCAGGGGGTGGGCCCCGGCGCAGAGTGTAGCCACTACATTGCCACTGCGATAGAGAGTCCCCATGTTTTCGAGGGATTTGCAGGCTTAATCCACAATAAACAGCTTGGCCCCAGTGGCGGTGGATGAACGATGCCCTTCCATGTCATTGCCCACCTGGTAACTCATCCCGGCCGTCAGCGTGAACTGGCGGCCGTCTTCCAACTCCGTGTGCAACTCGCCTTCGAGGCACAGCAGCACATGCCCGCGCCAGCACCAGTGATCGGCCAGGTAGCCGGGGCTGTATTCGACCCAGCGCACGCGGGTGGTGCCGAAGTGGCGGGTGCGCCATACCGCATTGCCGGTAACACCGGGGTGAAGTTCGGGTTCGACAGTGGACCAGTCGGTGGTGCCAAACGGGACAGCAGTGAGTTCCATGGTGGGCTCGATCGTCAGTTAACGTGGCTCGACCCTATCCAACTGAAACCCGGCGCGATAGACACAGATCGCGGGCTTTTGTGGGATACAGGCGCGGGTACTTGTCATCCCGCCGCGCCGGTTTGCTTGGATGCACGCCAACTGCAACCCCGATGGCGAGTGGTAGACCGCCTGGTCCTGCCCCCACGTAACTTCATGCATTTTCATTGCCCGACCGGGTGAATGAGTAACGGTCGATATCGATACGCAATTGCCAGCCCTGGCCTTGCCAATACTGGGCCGCAGGGGTGTTGGTCTTGAATACATCCAGGTGGCATTTGTGGATGCCCAGTGCCTCCAGTGCGTTGAGGCAGCGCTGGGTCAACGCCTGCGCGATGCCCTGGCGTCGATAGGCCGGCAGCACCAGCAGATGTTGCAGGTAACCGCGACGCCCATCATGGCCGCACATCACACAGCCGATCAACCGGCCTTCGCGTTCAGCGACAAAGCTCAGCCCGGGGTTGCGCGCCAGATAGCGCTCGGTGGCCTCGCGGGAGTCGGCCTCACGCAGGGAGATGCCGGGCGTGTCTTGCATCAACGCAAGGACGGCGGCGTAGTCGGAGGGCGTCATGGTGCGGATGGTGTGCATGGTGCGAAACCTTTTGGGATTGGGCGTGCTCATGATGGCGACAGGTGAGATAGGACGCTACCGGCTCGAATAAACCATTTCGAGCGGATACCGCCCTCCCCGGACAACAATACCGATGGCCGGGCACGGTGCTGAAAGGTCGGCTTTCGGCCTTTTCAGCTCAGGCAGTCATGGCTCAGCATCAACCCGCACAAATCTTCTAAACGTCCTGTTCAAAAGCACGGTAATTTAGTCGCCCGCACAGTTCAACGCTGAACCCTACATCTGGAGCCTTCCGTGGATAAACGCAACTGGATTGAGCTGTCCCAGGATGCCGATACCGGGATTGAATCGATTCGTGCCCATTTTCAGGGGCATGCCTACGATCCGCACTGGCATGACAGTTTTCTGGTGGGGGTCACCGAACAAGGGGTGCAGCAGTTCAATTGCCGACGCGTGCGCCATCTTAGTACGCCGGGCAAGGTATTCATGCTGGAGCCGGGGGAAATCCACGATGGGCATGCGCCGACCGAGGAAGGGTTTACCTATTCCATGCTCTACCTTGATCCGCACTGGCTTGAACGGGAGTTGCATGGGTTGTTCGAGCACGCGCCAGCCAACAGTCAACCGGGCTTTGCCGACACCCTGAGCCAGGAGCCGGGCTTGGCCACTGCCGTTTATCAAGCCTTCCACGTGCTCCATGAGGGTGACTTGCGCATCGTGCGCCAGAGCGCCATCGATACCTTGTTGGGGTCGCTCACTTGCCACCTTGATTGGCGCAAGCGGCGGGCCTTCGACCCGCGTCTGCCGTTGGTGGCCCAGGTCGCGCGTGACTATCTGCATGCCCATGTCTACGAGGACATTGGGCTGGATGATCTGGCTCAAGCCTGTGGGGTTGATCGCTTTCGCCTGACGCGGGCCTTCAAGGCAGCCTTTGGGCTGGCGCCTCATGCTTATCTGATCCAGCTGCGTCTGGCCAAGGCGCGGCAGCTGCTGGCGCGGGGCGAGTCGCCGGCGCAGGTGGCCAGTGCGCTCGGATTCTCCGATCAAAGCCATATGGGGCGCTGGTTCCGCCGTGCCTACCAGCTCACGCCAGCGGACTACCGTAAGCGCTGCTCAAACCTTCCAGACTGAATCCAGCCGACCCGCGACCATGGGCTCCTATCTGATCAAGGAGTCCATGCCATGTCTTTTCCGCTGTTCTTTTCTGCGTCTTCGATGCGTCCTCAGGGAGCCTGAGCCATGGAGTCGCTGCTGCCTTTCCTGCTGTTTGCGTTCGTGGCCTCGATCACCCCGGGGCCAACCAATATTCTGGTGCTGAGCCACAGTTCGCGGTGGGGGCTGGGCGCTACGCTGCCGATCATTTTTGGCGCATGCGTGGCGGCGGCGCTGATTGTGTTTGCAGTCGGGCTTGGCGTGGGCGAGACGCTGCTGCGGTTTCCCCGCGTGCAACAGACGATGGCCTGGGCCGGGGTGCTCTGGTTGAGTTGGCTGGCCTGGCAGATCTTTCAAAGCGCGCCGCCGTCCCTGAACCCGCCCCCGCGCGACGAGGGCCTGAGCGTGTTCGGTGCCGCCACCCTGCAATTGCTCAACCCCAAAGTCTGGATGATGGCGGTGGCGGTGACGAGCGTGTTTGCCGGTGGCGGCGACAAGACCATGCGGCTGCTGGTGTTGTCGCTGGTGTTTCTGTCGGTATCCTTGCCGTGCATGACCCTGTGGGCATTGCTCGGCGTAGGCAGTGCTCGGTTTTTTGGTTCACCACAGGCGTTCAAACGCGTGAACTATGCACTGGCTTTTTTGCTGCTGGTGTCGGCCTGGTTGACGGTGCTGGTGTAGGTCCAGAAATGGGGACGGATCTGTTTTCTCTCCTTGGCTGCCTTCTCGGGAGTTGCCGAACAATCATCGCCTGGCAACCCTCCTGAAGGTACAAAACGTTTGGAGCGGGTAGAGAAAGCGCTGTATTGACAGAATGCCCACACAGCCAGATATTTGATGACTTTTGAGCACCAATAAATCATGAGTTTCGACGGTCGCATGCTCGCTAACATCAGTGTTCTGGCTGCCATCGTGCATAGCGGCAGCTTTGCGCGGGCTGCCGAAGCTTTAGGCATGTCGCCCTCAGGGGTCAGCCGTGCGGTGACTCGCCTGGAATCGAGTATTGGCATTCGCTTGTTTGACCGGACGACGCGCTCAGTCACCCTGACAGATGAAGGTCGGCAGCTCTACGCGCAAATCAGCCCCCTGCTGGCTGGCATTGGTGATGCCGTCACGCTCGCGACCGGCGCATCCACGGCGGTGCAAGGGCGTTTGCGGGTCAATGTCGATGCATTCTTTGCAGGCCGAATGCTCGCGCCTCACATCGACAAGTTTTTGCAGCGCCATCCTAACCTTGAACTCGAACTCACCGTCCGCGATCAGCTCGGCGACCTGGTCGCCGAAGGTTTCGATATCGCGGTGCGGTTCGGTCAGCCACCTTCATCATCGTTGGTGGCCCGCAGGCTACTCGACACGCGAACGGTCACCGTGGCCTCCCCTGACTACCTCAAGCGACGTGGCCGCCCAAATACACCTGGCGATCTGGCAGGACACTCATGTATCCAGATGAAAAGCGCCATGACGGGCCTGCCATTGGATTGGGAGTATGGGTCGGCAGGCGAGAAGATCACCCTGCGTACCAGCGGCCGCTTGCTGGTGAATGAGTCCAGCACACTTATCGCGGCCTGCGTTGGCGGTGCAGGCGTGGCGCGGGTCAAGGCCAGTGGGGTCAAGGACCTGCTGGCCGACAACAGCCTGGTTGAGATACTTCAAGATTGGCAGGGGGAGAGCTTTCACCTGTACGCGCTCTACCCCTCTCGCCACCTGCCTCCTGCAAAGGTCAGCGCATTCATCGATTTCGTGACAGAGGTATTGGATCTGTCCGAACCTGCGGCGCACAGCTATCGGGCTCGTTCTACAACCCGAGTCAAGGCGGTTACAGACGTCGGTTGAGAATACGGAGGCCAGCCCGCCAATTCATGACTTAAGGTCATCACTCAGTTGACTCGATGGCTATTCTGTCATCATGCAGGCTTCGATAATCTGCCCCCGTCAGATCGCTACTGCACATGGATGTACGTAGATGCAGTGGCGCATCCCCTTCGGACTCATTGATGGCAGGTCAATCATGTACGCAATCACTGGAATCACCGGCAAGGTCGGCGGCGCACTTGCCCGTGCTCTGCTGGAAAACAAGCAACCCGTTCGCGCCGTGATGCGCGACGCTCACAAAGCTGAATCGTGGGAAGCGTTCGGTTGCGAGATCGCCATTGCAGAAATGGACGACGCCGCCGCACTGACGCGGGCATTTGAAGGCGCCCAAGGTGTGTTCATCCTGCCACCGTCGGATTTTGATCCCGAACAGCACTTCCCCGAGGCCAAAGCGGTGATTGCGGCAGTGAGCGAGGCCATCGCAACGGCGCAGCCACAGCGAGTCGTCTGTCTTTCGACCATCGGTGCCCAAGCCGTGAACACCAACCTGCTTACCCAACGCACGCTCATGGAACAAGCCCTGAGCAAGCTTGATGTTCCCGTGACGTTCCTGCGCCCTGGTTGGTTCATGGAGAATGCCTTGTGGGATGTGGCCACGGCACGAGATGAGGGGGTGATCCACAGCTTCCTGCAACCACTCGATAAAACAGTGCCCATGATCGCAACAGCGGACGTCGGCCGGACGGCCGCTGCACTCATCCAGCAATCCTGGCACGGCCAGCGCATTGTCGAACTGGAGGGGCAGCACGTGAGCCCTGAAGACATTGCCGCTACATTCAGCCTGATACTGGGCCGTTCTGTTCAAGCTCAGGCAGTGCCGAGAGAGACCTGGGACAACCTCTTTCGCGCACAAGGGATGCAGCACCCGCTGGCTCGAATCCGCATGCTCGATGGTTTCAATGAGGGGTGGATCTCGTTTGAGGGCGGCAATATCGAACGAATTCAGGGCACTGTTTCGCTAGTTGCCGTGTTGACCCAGCTGGTGAACCTTGGCACTTGACCGTGACACTTATCTGATATGGCGTGGCTTACGACCTCCTGGCATCAGGTGCTTTAAGGTCGAACAACAGCTCATGGGTTGCGCGATCAAAATGCTCGATAAGGAAATCCAGCAATACACGCACGCGGGGAACCCGGTAACGACTGCCGTGTAATAACGCGTAGACGCCGGCCTCTCGGACACAAAAGTCAGGCAACAGGACTTTCAGTCGCCCCGCACGGATATCGGCTGCGGCATCCCAAATGGTCTTACGTGCGATGCCATGCCCGGCCAATGCCCACGCGCGCGCGAGTGCGCCATCATTTGTTTCCCATGCCTGGCTCATGGGTACGGTGTGGTTCCATTCCTGCCCGTCCACCACAAAGTGAAAGGTGTTCAATGGGCCTGCGGAAGTCACCAGCACGATGAACTTGTGGTCAACCAAGTCAGCAGGGGTCTGGGGTTCACCGTAGCGCGCCAGATAGTCAGGCGAAGCGCACAGTACTCGCCAGTTGGGCGCCAACTGCCTGGCGATCATCGAGCTTTCATGGGGCTGTCCAAACCGGATTGCCAGATCGACATCGTCCTGCACCAGGTTCGACACCGAATCCGACAACGTCAGCGCGATGTACAGTTCTGGGTGCAATGAACTGAATGCCTCAAGCCAGTCATTCAAAAGATTGCGGCCAAAATCGGCAGACGCGGATATCCGTACCTTGCCACGCACCTCTGTTTGACTGGCTTGAAGCCCCGCTTCCGCTTCATCGATAGCCCGCAATGCAACCCAGCACTGTTGCAAATAAAACCGACCTTCTTCCGTGAGGCGCAACTGACGCGTTGTGCGATCAAACAACTTGGTGCGCAGCGCCGCCTCAAGCTTGATAAGACGCGCGCTGGCCGCGGCTGGCGACAGCGCCAGCTTGCGTCCTGCGGCAGACAAGCTGCCGAGTGCCGCCGCCTCGACAAACAAACGCATATCACCCAATCGGTCAGTGGCCATATTCAATTCAAATTTGATAGTTCATCAAATGGTAGGCCAATTATCAAATCAGTGGCAATTCATCACACTCATGCCTCCCATCCCGTTGAGCACAGGTCATGACCGGCAAATCACACTTTGAAAATGGCTCTTTCACGACTTCAGGTAATACCGAATACCTCACTACCGGGCGTCTCCCACTGGGGGCCCTGTTGGCGCTGACAATGGGTAGCTTTATCGCCACCGCCAACGAAACGGTACCAGCAGGACTGTTGCCTCAAATCGCCGAGGCATTTGGTGTGTCGCAAGCGTGGGCCGGTCAGATGGTGACACTCTGTGCACTGGGCTCAGGGTTGGCGGCTATTCCCTTGACGCTCGCGTTGCAGGGTTGGCGTCGGCGCTGGGTGCTATTACTGGCCGTCGGGGTGTTTTGCGCCTGTAATGCGGTGACCGCCCTGTCGCCCTGGTTTTCATTGACGCTGGCTGCTCGCTTCATGGTGGGTATTGCAACCGGTCTGGCCTGGAGCCTGCTGGCCGGCTATGCCAGACGGTTGGTCATCCCACAACTGCAAGGTCGCGCTATGGCGCTGGCCATGCTCGGCATCCCTTTGGCACTTGCCCTGGGCGTACCGCTGGGTGCCTGGCTCGGCAAGCTGCTGGGATGGCGTTGCGTATTCGGCACGCTCTCAGGACTCAGCCTTTTGCTGATGGCCTGGATATATCTGAAAGTGCCTGATTATCCCGGACAACGCTCCGATCAACGCCTGCCGCTACGCAAGGTCTTGCAAACCCCGGGGGTGCGGCCCGTGCTGGCGGTGGTCATGCTATGGATACTGGCCCATTACACCCTCTATACCTATATTGCTGCGTTCCTGGCTTCTGTTGGATTGGCCGATCAGGTAGATCGGGGCCTCCTTTTATTCGGTATGGCGGCCTTGTTCGGTCTATGGATGATCGGCACGCTGATTGATGGCAGGCTTCGGAGCCTGGTATTGCTCAGCCTGACAGCATTCACCCTGGTTGCGTTTACCCTTGGGTTGGGTGGCCTGCCCGCGAGTGCGATCTATATCAGCATCGTCTTATGGGGGATGAGCTTCGGTGGTGCGCCAACCTTATTGCAAACCGCCTTGGCTGATGTTGCCGGTGACGGCGCGGATATTGCGCAATCAATGCTGGTCACCGTCTTTAACCTGGCGTTTGCAGGCAGTGGTGTGATCGGCGGCGTTCTCTTGGAAACCTGGGGAGCAAGCGCTATTCCCTGGGTAACGTTGGCGTTGCTGCTGCCGGGGCTGCTGATTGTCTCGATAGCCAAGAGGCATGCTTTCAGGCGTTAACTATTGCTGAAGCGTTGAGGATTTACCCAGGTGGGCAGAGATGGCCATTGAGGTTTCATTTGATTTGGCCTCGATGCTCACCTTGGTTTAAGGGCGATCCCTTCAATGAACTCCCGCGCTTACCCTCGTGATGACTGCACGTGAACGGTTTCTGCCGATTAAGGCGGTTGGCCATGGGGCGATTTCTGCACGCTGTGAAAGGCTGCCTTCCGGCCAAGAGCTGCCACTCAGCTCGCCGTTCAGACCGTTCTACACGTTAACCAGGCCCCCCAGAAAAGACTGCTGAAAAAACGGGTAGCGTCCCCAAAACCCGCATCATGCAAAAGCTTCTGAACAGCCGCCTCAGAATGTGGAGGGTCAGCGCCTTGGAGAATTTTCCCAAGTTTGACTTTCACTTCATCCGGACTGGCTCCGTGCTGCCGCCAACGTTGCCCCCAGGCGGCGAGGAGCAACGGCTGGCTGGCATAGGCATATTGATTGCCGGCGACAATCAGCGGAGCCCCCGGTTTCAGACGAGCCCGAATGGATCGCAGAATGTCTCCCTTGGCATCATCCCCATCGAGATGATGGAGTACACCGATCAACGTGGCTGCGTCGTAGGACTCATCTGCGACCAAGTCTTCAACGTGCCCAAGGTGCACGTCCGTTCTTTCAAGCATGTTGTTGACGGCTAACTGCTGTTTCGCGGTTTCCAGCATCGATTCAGATGGATCAACGGCGGTGAAGCGCCAGCCTGGCTCAAGCCTGGCCATCGCGATGATCTCCTGCGCCGTACCGCCAGCGCCGACTACCAGTATTTTTGCCGAGCGCCTATTTCCAAGGCTTGCCGCGAGCATGCACGCCACCAGGTCCTGACAGGCGTCATAACCTGCCAGCGCGATACGGCTCTGTCGTCCGTATTCACTAGCCCGAACATGATCAAACTTTTCAACTGAGTTAATGGGTGATTTCAAGGCGGTTCTCCCTGTCCTTGAATCAACTTAGGCCATAAAGAGCGATAATAAAAATTCATTAATTTTATGAGCTACATTCCCACAAGGAATGCGAGCGCGCTCAGGTATCGTCCAAGCGACGGTCAGCCAAGGGGCGGAGCAGTCGTTCGCGACAGGTAACAATCGGCCAAAATCGGTCATCACGGCCCTACAAAAACTGGAACGACTCGCTGCACCGAACACTGTTCTTAGAAATAGAGAAATTCGAGAGCGGAGAATGGGGCGTGCAGCGGGTGATCCTCGCCCGGAATTTGCCGGGTACTCTGCGCAATCGGGAGCTGGCGCAGCCAGCCAGGGAGATTGCCATCGAAACCGGCCTGGAGCACCGCCCGAAGTCGGATGGGCTGCGCGTGGCCGGCATCTACTGGCGTCGCGTCATGCTCGGCCAGTAGGCGTGGGGTTCTCGCTGGTGTGGTGGAAGCCGGCGATCGGGCAACGGTTAGGGCAGCAGCTCGCCGAGACGGTGCGCGGCAGCAGAGTTTCATCGAAAATCGGACGCCAGCGGGGACCATCAGAGAGATGGCTTTCCATCCTTTGAGAGCAGTTCTCTTGCCATTTCGATTGCCTGCTCACGTGAAGCAGCAAGAAGCAGAGGGTAACCCCAGAACTTGGCAAAAACGACCGCAAATGCCTTGTAACCCAGACGTTTTGCGGAGTGGGTTTCAACCAGGATCATTGCCAGAACCAACTTTCGCAATTCAACCTTGTGCTTTTTCATCCAGAGCGCGGTGCGCTTCTTTTCTTCCGGCGAGTGCTCATGGTCTTCTGCAGGTACGGTATCGGTCAAAAGTACGAAGGGTTCCCCGCGCTGCAAATTGGCCTCGAATTCGTCGAAGTCCTTCTGGTGATCATGTCCGGGTTCTTGCGTAAGGTTCATCCAGACCAATGGGAAGTCAGAACTATTCATCGACATGGCCGTTTCCTTTGCTTTTGATGCAACGCCAGGTGGCCGCAATGGCGAATACACCGGGTAACGTAATGAAGAACGCTGCCGAAAAGGCAACGTGCCAACCGTCGCGCAACCCGTCGGAGATTCCCCCGAGGGTATTCAGGACGACAAGCAGACTGCCGAGGACCAGGGCAACCCCCTGAGCCTTACGCGTTCCGATCAGTGCGAGAAGCACCGTCACGATCCAAGACCCATAGAATGCCGAAAACATCCAAAGCACACCGGGCTCAAAAGTAATCGCCGGTGTCGCTCCGTGCGCTCTCACAAAGTCGTTTACGTAGAAAAATAACTGGAAGGTGACAAAAAGTACGGCACCAGCGGCTGTCGTCAACCAGAACAAGGCCACTTTGTTTGGGTTGTTCATGGCCGGGTCTTGGGCGGGTTGTAGAGTAGATTGAAGGGACATAGGAGCTCTCTCGATAATCAATGGCTGTTGTATGTCTGGGGATTTCTAACGGCTGAAACGTTTGCCTGCGGTAAATCAATACCTATAGTCCAGCGTCACCATCAAGTTGCGCGGTGCGCCGTAACCTACGGTGTCAAAATCGCCCTTCTGCAACGCGTACTTCTTATCGAACACGTTGTTGACGTTGACTGCCGCGGTGATCTTCTTCGTGATGGCGTAGCGCCCTAAAAGTGATACCAGGGCATATGAACCCTGTTCCCCGCCCAGCGAACTGGTGCCGGTGTTGGGTGCCTGGTAGAAGCGGCTTTGCCATTTGACGCCTGCGCCTAGCGTCAACTTGCTCCACCCTCCGGGCAATTGGTAGGTGCTGAAGAGCTGGGCCGTGGTGCGCGGTATTTGTGAATTCAAGCGGACGCCATTGCCATCTTGCGCGGTGAAATGGGCGATACCCGCATAGATGTTCCAACCACGCGCCAGCTCGCCCTGCAAGTCCAGCTCGATCCCGCGCGACTTCGTCCCATCCGCGCCTATGTAGGCTTGCGCACCACCTGGTGTATAGGTGCCTGCGACCATCTGTGCAGCGTTATCCAGCTCGGTATGGAACAAGGCTACCGACGCATTCAGACGCCCGTCCATGTAGGCGCCTTTAAGGCCGATTTCCTTGGTTTTTCCCTTTGACGGCGTGAGCACGTTGCCCTTGCTGTCGCGATAGTCGGTTTGCGGATTGAATATGCCCGTGTAGCTCACGTAGGCTGAATAGGTCTTGTCGATGTCGTAGATCAAGCCGGCATACGGGGTGAATTCACTGCTCTTCTTGTAGTGCAACGACGAGCCACCGACGACATCGTCGATTTCGTAGTTGCTGAAGCGGCCGCCGACAATGAGTTTCAGAGGCTCGGCCAGCGAGAACCGGGCTGCGCTATAGACACCACTCTGCTTGATTCGAGTGCGGGTCGGTATCGAAGCCATGGCATCGAAGTTGGGGCGGGGATAGGCTGGGCTCAGTTCATAGACATTGACCGGCGTAAAGCCTGGATAAAACGGAGCGATATCCTCCTGGCTGGCGGTGCGGCGCGAACTCGTCGCCCCCACCACCAGGTCATGCTGGCGGCCAAGCAGTTCGAAGGGGCCGCTCGCCATCACGTCAAAGGTGTTTTGACGGCTGCGACCTTCGGACGCCAGTGCCACCGGAAGAGCCCCGTTGGGAAAGGAGCCCAGTCCCGTGGCGCGATCGGGGCGGCCGACCAGGCCGAGCAGTTCGGCATCGAATTCCGTGCGGTATTGATTAGCGACGGCCCGGAGACTCCAGCCGTTGTCAAAGCGGTGCTCGATCTCGGCAAACGCCGTCTTAAGGGTGTTGTCCCAATGGCTCCAGTTCTGCGCGTAGTTTTTGGAGCGTGAATACTCCGCCTGCGTGCCGTCGCTGAACCATAGCGGTAAACCACCCCAGGTCGAGCCCTTCGGCGTGATGTCCTGGTAGTCATAGCCCAGGCTCACCGTCGTGTCGGGTGTCAGATCTGCCTCGATGATGCCGTAGAACGCCTTCCTCTGTGGCTTGTACCCATCGATGTACGAGTTTCCTTCCTGGGACGTCCCGACCATGCGGGCGCGGATACGGCCATCCTCGGTCAACGGAGTCGATACGTCGGCCATTTCCCGATGGGTATCCCAGCTCCCCGCTCCGAGCGAGGCGGACGCCGAGAATTCACGGGTCGGTCGTTTGCGCACCAGGTTGATGGCGGCCGAGGGATTGCCGGTGCCGGTCAGCAATCCGGAGCCGCCCCGCACTACCTCGATACGATCATAGAACGCGGTATCGATAGAACCGATGCCGCTTCCATTGACGATGTTGCCGAGGACGGTGGGTATGCCGTCGTACTGGACGTTGTTGATCAAGAAACCACGCGAGTAGAAACTCGTCCGCTCGCTGTCGGACTGGTATGAAGAGACGCCCGTGGTGTTCTCCAGCACGCCCTGAACCGAATTCAATTGCTGGTCGTCCATGCGCTGGCGGGTGATCACCGTCACCGACTGCGGTGTTTCCCGCAGCGACAGCGGCAGGTGCGTCGCCGCCGACGTCTGGCCCGTGGTGTAGGAGCCAGTACCTTCGGTGGTCGCCGTATCCATGGGGCCCGTTATGGTGATGGCCGGCAAGGCTATCTCTTCTTGAGACGTCCCCCCTGCCCTGGTTTGAATCTGCCGTGGCTCGGCGGCAAATGCGCCCTGCGCGCTAATGAGAACTGCCGCCGCAACTGCCGAGCCCAGCACGGTGCGGGGCGCGCTCCTGATTGCGTCCTTGTACGAACCATCCAGATGAGGATGGCCAGCGGGCTCTGCGCGCCTATCAATTGGCCAACGGGACTTCCCAACAGTTGCAATGATGAACATCAACAATACTCATTTGTATTTAGATGTTTCATTTAACAATAGGCACAGAGGGGAGTGATGGCGAAACCAGGCCAGATTGTTATTCAGTTAGGCCAAGCGTGATTTCATTTTGGCGTGCGGATGGTTTTCATTGAAGACCGGGGGTTGCGTGAGCACCTACAGTCGCTGGCATCCGAGGAGGGTTTTGTTCTCGACGAGGAGTTAGCTTTCACCATCACCACGACGTTGCAAAATGTCGGCAACTCCGCAAGGAAGGACCATCGGCGACGGAAGGCGGCCGGTGGTCCCGAGTCAAGAGTCTGATGCATCAGGGAGAGATTTCATTGGGGAGCATGATGCCGGGCACGGAAGCGAGCTCTGCGCCGCCGATGCGATCCGATAGGTATCGTGCCGGAGGTTTGCCCACGGCCTTGCGGAACATGGTTACGAACCCGCTGGCGTTTTCGTACCCCAGCTCTATTGCCACCGTTTGCACGCTTTCACCCTTGGTCAAACGTTGAAGCGCAAGGATCACATGCAGTTGCCGACGCCAGCGCCCAAAGCTCATTCCAATTTCATGCAGCAAAAGACGGCTCATGCTTCGCTCGCTCATACCAATTCGAGTAGCCCAGTCGGCCTTCGACGTCTTGTCCGTGGGGTCGGCCAGCATCATTTCCACGAGGCGGCGTAATCGGGAATCACGCGGCATGGGCAGATGCAAGTCTTCCACGGGGGCCGCCACCAACTCATCGAGCAATGCGGCAATTAACCGGTCTTCTCGCCCCCCCTGCGCATATAACTCAGGAAAACCGGCCACCTTCAGTAGCAACTCACGTAGCAATGGCGATACCGAAATCGTGCAACAGGTTTTCGGAAGGTCCGGTGCTGCGTCTGGCTCAACGAACAGGCAATAGCATTCCGTTTCACCCGCCCCCCGCGCCGCGTGAGGCAAGTCTCCCGGTATCCATATGGCGCACTGCGGCGGCACGATCCAGACACCGTCTTCAATTTCGCAGTTGAGGATGCCGCGTAGGGAATAGATCAGCTGCGCCTTGCGGTGCTGATGCCTCGCATTTTCCCAGTCCTTTGTTACCGATGTGGCACTCAAGGCCACGACGGGGCGCGAAATGCTGTCGACGTCCCAAGGCACAGTTAGATCGGTGATCGCAATGCTAGACATGTTGTCTTGTAGAGCCCTAATGGAAGATGTGGATTTGGCCTAAACGGAAAATACTATGACCAACTTGCTCAATCACATCTAGCATTTCTTCCGCTTGGGGGCTTGGCTCCTCTTGGAATATGTTCGCGGGGCCTGAAAGAGTTTCAGCGACAGTGACGGTCTATTGAAGGTGCTTAACCCGTTGCTGCTTTGTCAGTGGGTTGATTTGAGGTTTTTGCTTGAGGCAGGCGCGCCTATCCTGTGGCGGGTGGCCCTTGAGGTGTAAGTTTGGCCATGTGGTCTTCACGATTGAACGAATAAAACAGCCTATCCTGCCCACTCCATAACTCTCCCATCATGCTGCGTACTCTCCCGCTGGCCGATGGGCAGATTTTGTCTCAGACCAATCAGGAGAGCTACTTTTGCAAAAGGACAGTTCAACCTCGGCCTGATGTAAAAAGCAATTCGCCGAGAGAAGTTTCGTGTGCCTTGATTCCCGAATGTGGATGAAGAAGACTCCATCCATTATCTGATGGTCGAACCAACGACCGAAGTTGTCGAAGTGGGATTACGTTTGAGCATGGGGCCGACGATGCAGGGAAAAACGTTCGAAATAGTGCGAATAGATCAAATCCACGAAATTGTTTCGCCAACCGTAGAGTCACTTTTACAGCCGTTAGGGTTCGAAGTTCAGGGCCCGCTGTCCTGGCTGCGTAGCGTCAATGCTCCCATTCGCCAACTCTTTCGCCTTGAGCAGCGCAAAGGCGGCGCGCTGGCGCCGTCATGGGCTCTGTCACTGGACTTCGTTCCCCATCTTTCCGGCAATGAAATCAAATGGCACAGGACGTCAAAATCAGCACGACCTGATCTGACTTTCGATGTGCGAGATCGAGCGTTTGATATCTCATACAGCTACGGACTTGATGTCATAGCAACCAGCGCTCCCAATATCCTCCGGGCTGCCATTCCAAAAGCTGAATCGTTTTGGAACGAGGCTCGTTCGATAGCCGACCTGCCTGGTGCTTTCGAGCGGGTCAAGCAGCATTTGTCGACGGGTGGCCTGGGTTTCTACAACTACATACAACATCCTCTTGCATACGCGTTTGTATTGGCCATGAACGGCAAGCCCGACACTGCCGAAGAAGAGTTTCAACGCTATTCACAGCGTCTTTCAGAGGCGGCTCGAAAAAAACTCCGCAAGCTATTCATTGATGCAGGCGGTCACCTTGGCTAAGCGAGTACGACTTTTTCAACAGAATCGGCCAAAAGCAGTCGGTCGAGGAGGATACAGAAAAGCCAGTTGCTCAAGCGTGTCGTTCGCCAGCGTGGACCCGCTTAGGCGCTGCGAGCCTAGCTAAAATATGCCCGCCGGCCGAAAACTGCGAAAGGTTGACGAACGTGTCTACAACTGTTCGCAGGCCCATTTTTAACAACTCGAGAGTTGAACCGTTAACGGGTTTGAATCTTTCATATAAGCCCCCTCTTTAGCGCCTGAGTCGTAAAGATATCGACAGACGCGCCGATACTTCAAAAGGACTCTCGGTCACTGCACACTGTTTTGGCGATGAGCAAGGAACACAACACATGTCTATTCGTCAGAACGCACTCAAAGCATCAGACGTGACCCTTTGCGGTATGGTGCTCCTGGCTGGGGTGGCCATTACGTTCTTGGTGCTGATACTGTTCTTAGGATCAGAGCAGCGTACAGTTAGCGTCGCTTTTCAACTTGAAATCGACGAAAGATTCAGTCGACTGCAGCGACGCTTTAATACTCAGGAATTGAAACTGGACGTGGTGAGGCGCTTCTTTGTCAACGCCGACGATGTCACTGAAAAGGAATTTATTGGGTTCGTTACGCCTCTCGTTGGAGAGGACGAAGCCTATAGCTGGGTACCCCGGATTCTCGAGAAGGATCTCCAAGCGTTTCGCGCTAAAGCGCTTCTCAACGGCACCAGTGACTTTTCATATCATGAAATCAATCCCGTCACCGGCGAAAGAGTCCCCCTCACCCGTCGGCCGGAACACTGGATATTGCTCTATTTATTGAAGCGCGATGACGTAACGATCATACCTGGCATGGACGTCATGAGTCGTCCGGGGCGCCAGGCCTTGATGAGCAAGGCACGAGAAACACGTCAAATAGTGGTGTCGGAACCGTTGAAAATGACCAATGGACAGGCGGGAATTTTCTTTGTCGCACCTGTATTCCAGGAGTCCTCTGAGGTTCCATTGAACGATGATGATTTGCAGGGTTTCGTGGTCTCCACCGTACGCCTGGCTTCTTTGATGGAACAAGGGATTCCGTTGCCAAGTCTGCAACGACTGAACGTGACGCTTTCATTAATCGACCCGCAGCATCAAGGGGAAATCATCTATCAGAGTGAGGTCACCGCTGCCCCTTCAGCGCTTTATGCGCAGCGGCTGCTGAAAGTTGCCGACCAAAATTACTTAGTCCAGTTCAGACCCAGCTCAACCTTTCTAGTCGCCAACAGCTACACACTGTCTATCAGCCTGTTTTTTGTGTTCGGAATGGGGTTGACGCTGCTATTGACCTTGATGGTGTACTTACTGATTACGCAGCGCGCCCGTGCGCTCTCGCTGGTTGATGAGCGCACGCGCGACTTGCATTTATTGAACATTACCGATCACCTGACCGGTGTCTACAACCGCCGACACTTCGAAGAGTTGATGGAGCGCCTGCTCGTCGAGGCTATCGCGCAACACCGTCCTCTGTCGCTGATCACGTTTGACGTCGATCACTTCAAACAAATTAACGACCGCTGGGGCCATCAGTGTGGTGATAACGTTCTGAAGTCGTTATGCACACAAATATGTTCAGCTACGCGCAAAACCGATCTGCTGTGCAGAACTGGCGGAGAAGAATTTGCTCTGATTTGCCCGGATACTGAGCTGAACGATACAAGGCTGCTCGCAGAAAAGCTTCGCACCCTGATAAGTACCGTGCCGTTTGAAGATATTGGACAGGTGACTTGTAGCTTCGGTGTTGCAACATGGATTCCATTAGAATCGTTTGACTCCTTCATTCGGCGGGCCGATACCGCGATGTACAGTGCTAAATCAAATGGTAGAGATCAAGTCCAACTTGCAGATATGAATTAGATGGGCTACCCGGATGTCACTGCGCAAAAGCCGAAACTCAGCAGAAAAGGAACGGTGTTGTTTGGTCATCTGACACCTCGATCTGGCGAGCATTTTCGCCTAAATGGGTGTCCGGTTTTATTAGACCACTACCGTCGACGGGTGGCCTGGGTTTCTACAATTACATACAACATCCTCTTGCATACGCGTTTGTATTGGCCATGAACGGCAAGCCCGACACAGCCGAAGAAGAGTTTCAACGCTATTCACAGCGTCCTTCAGAGGCGGCTCGAAAAAAACTCCGCAAGCTATTCATTGATGCAGGCGGTCACCTTGGCTAAGCGAGTACGACTTTTTCAACAGCATCAGCGGACATTCGTCTTCAGCATCTCGACGCCAGAATTAAAATGTTTGCCCGAGCCAAGTGCGACTTCCTCAGGAGTCATAAACCTATACCGCGTGACGCGATCCCTTCGACTATCTACACTGCCGCAGACATCAAAACCTTTGGCGCGACCGGGGCAGCACGCATGGACCTTCAACATCGCAACAACGTAAAAGTAATGGGCGATGGTCCTTCAACGCTGATCTTTTCCCATGGTTTCGGCTGCGATCAGTCCATGTGGCGTTATCTCGCCGAAGGTTTCACCGATCGCTTTACAGTTGTGCTGTATGACCTCGTCGGAGCGGGTGAGTCGGACCTCGAAGCCTATGATCGGGAAAAGTACAACTCACTGGCCGGGTACGCCCGGGACCTGAATGAAATCATCGACCATTACGCCCGTGGGCCGGTGATCGTTGTCGGCCATTCCGTCAGCAGCATGATCGGTACCCTGGCTGACCGCCAAGCGCCCGGAAGCATTGCTGCCCATATAATGATCGGCCCTTCACCCTGCTATATCGACACCGACGACTATGTCGGTGGTTTCAAGCTGGAGGACATCCACTCGCTGCTCGACATACTCGACAGCAACTACCTTGGCTGGTCCAGCACCATGGCCCCGGTGATCATGGGCACACCAGGGCAACCGGCACTGAGCGAAGAGCTGATGAACAGTTTTTGCCGCACCGAGCCCGATATCGCCAAGCAATTTGCACGAGTGACGTTCATGTCCGACAACCGCCAGGACATCGTCGGGCTGGCGACACCCACGCTGATCCTGCAATCCACCGACGACCTGATCGCCCCCCTCGCCGTGGGTGACTACCTGCACGCTGTGCTGCCCAACAGTACGCTCTGCCTGGTGGCCAACGTCGGCCATTGCCCACACATGAGCTCGCCCAGTGCATGCTCCGAAGCTATGGAGAACTTCCTGTCACCCTGGATAGGCGAACATGTCAACTGACCAGCCGTTGCTACCCGATAATCAGATGCTGTTCGATGAAGCCCCCTGCGGGTTGGTGGTAACGAAGGAAGACGGCACGATTCTTCGCAGCAACCAGACGTTTAGCCATTCGATCGGCCTGGACGCCCAGGCACTCATCGGGCGGCGTTTTCAGGACCTGCTGACCATGGGCGGGCGCATCTTCCATCAAACGCATTGGTCGCCGCTGATGCAGATGCAAGGATCCGTCGCCGAAGTAAAACTCGATCTGGTTCACCATGACAAACACATCGTGACCATGTTGCTCAACGGCGTCCGACGCGAGCACGCCAGCGGTGCGTTTTATGAGCTGGCGCTCTTTGGCACCAAAGATCGCGACAAGTACGAGCGCGAGTTGCTCAACGCACGAAAAGTCGCCGAAGACCTGCTGCGCGAAAAAACCGCCGCCGAATCGGCCCTCAGGCAGGCCCAAGCCGAGCTTAAAAGCGCCTATGAAGAGGCACAGCTTCGCGCCTCGTTCGCCGAACAAATGGTGGCCATCGTCAGTCACGATCTGAAAAATCCGCTGACGGCTATCAAAATGGCCTCTGGCATCCTTGCCCGAGAAGAACGCACCACTCGAGAAAGCAAAATGCTGGGCCACATCAGCCAGTCGGTAAACCGTGCCGAACGCATGATTGCCGACCTGCTGGACCTGGCATTGGCCAGGGTTGGGCAAGGCATCACGCTTAGCCCTTCAACCGTGGATTTGCACGCCTTCGTTGGCGCCAGCGTCGATGAATTACGTATGACATTCCCCGAAGCCACGTTGGTGCATCAGACTGTGGGGACAGGCAACGCCTGTCTGGATGCGGACCGGGTGCAGCAAATCATTGGCAATCTGGTGGCTAACAGCGTGGCTTATGGTGATTTACAACAGCCGATCACGATCACTTCACGCGTTGAACAGGATCACGCCGTTGTATCGGTAAAAAACCAGGGGCCGGTTATTCCCGACTCGTTGATGGACGTTTTGTTTGAGCCAATGATTCGGGGTGCAAAGACCGGCACCGATTCGCGCAGCGTGGGGCTTGGACTCTTTATCGTTCGAGAGATCGTCAGGGCGCATAACGGTGTCGTATCGGTGAATTCAACGCCAGAGAGTGGCACCACCTTTACCGCGACATTTCCGATGGTTTGATACAGCTCATCCGCCTCAATTTCTTCTCGTATCGCCGTTACCTTTAACGGGTGGTTTTCTGCACGTAGCGACGGGCAGAAAACGGCCAGAAGCTGCCACTCAAAGCGACTCGATAACTCCCACCCAAGCGTGCATCATCATGCTCACCACGATCCCGCCCTGGCAGCGAAGCCGTAGGTGCAGAACCTGCCCGCTCACAAAAACAAGCATTTTGAAATGGAAGTCATCTCATGTTCGAACGTAACAAACTGGTTCCGGAGTTAATGGTCACCAACCTGGATAGCAGCCTGGCTTTTTGGGTTTCTCTTCTGGGGTTCAAAGTAGCTTATCAACGTTCGGATGACGGATTTGCGTACCTTGATTTGAATGGTGCTCAAGTAATGCTTGAGCAGATTGATCCGGACGCGGGTCAATGGCTGACTGCGCCATTGACCAAACCGTTTGGAAGAGGCATCAACCTACAGATTGATGTTGAGGCTGTCGCACCCATCATCCAAAAACTTGTTCAGGCTGGATTTCCACTCTATCGAGAATGCAAAGACACCTGGTATCGGGCTGACAAAATAGAAGTAGGTCAGCGCGAATTCATCGTCCAGGATCCCGATGGTTATCTCGTAAGGTTGGTAGAGCGGTTGGGTGAGAGACCGGCTTGCTCAATCTGAACCTAAGCCAAGCCGACCGTCAGCTTTGGGTCTTTTTCAGCCGGTCGCGACAGGCAAAAATCGGCCAGGAGCAGACATTCGAGACAGGCTAGCTATGGGCTATTTTCGGAGTTTGTTGATGGGGCTGGGGGGCTCCCTTGTCTCATTCTCCAAGGTCCCTCTCTAGGAGCCCTCCAACGCCAGTCGTCGCTTCGGCGTAGCTAGGCTGGCTGATAACGCCCTTTTTTCAGCGCAAAAGGGCCAGCGTGAAAGTGGCTGCACAAACAGCGGCCATCCTATACCAGGCCCGGTCGGCTTATTGCCCAGCCTGGCTGACAGGGGTAACGCTGCGGGTGTGATAATCGCCCGACGAGTCCTGGATGCAGTAATTCGGGGACATCGGTTTTTCCTCGCCGGCTTTCAACTCAACCACCTCATTGCGGCACGTTGTCTGGAATGTTTGCGACTGGAATGCCTGCCGGACTTCATAGTCGGCGCCTGCGCGTGGCACGAAACTGACGGGTGCTGATGAGCAACTGGACCCGGATGTGACGAACGCCACAAACACGATCAGCGGCTGCCCGGCCGGGACCACACGTTCATCGAAGTACCTGCGCGTCTCATCGATCTTCGCGCTGACCGGGGAGGCCGGCATGCCGATGACATTGTTCTGGTAGTCGGAAGGCCACATGCCGAAGATATCCATGCTCTGACCGCTGGGCTCGATACGCGAAGGATTCCATCCTTGCGGCCGCTCGCGGGCGGCCAGCGCTTTTCTGTAAGTGTCGTTGAAATACTGTTCGCAACTTTGGCCGGATACGAAACCTGCGTATGCCCCTTGCCCGCTGATCAGGCGGATGCGCGCCGTACTGGCGGGGTCGTACTTGGCCATCTCGGCCGGGTTCTGGACATCGGTTTTCTTGAAGGTGCAGCCGCCGACAGCCAACGGCACGATGAGCAACAGCCCCAGGCGTGCGATGACAGTGCCCAAGCCGGTATGAATTGATGAGCGCTTGCTGGCGTCCTGCTTCATTATTTTCTCCCTGTTAGTGGCGCAACCTTGGTGATGGCGGGGTTTGGGCAGGCGTTTGCTTTCAAAGTTCGCGGGTTCGCATTGGATTGGGGCAAAGAAAGCATGGCGGCGGCCCTCTCTCTCCCGAAGTGTCGCGCGTACAGTCTACCCTGTTATGCTGATTCAGCAATCCGGCGTATAGATAAGATGCTATACGGCATTAAGTGACAGGAATGTCGGCTAATTGATAGTTAGGGAAAACTGAGTATGCGTCGCTTAATAGCCAATGGGTTTGTGTTTTTCAGCACTGCGATACTCTGTTCCGGCTGCACATCTTATTCGTCCCAGCCGACAATCAACGAACCCGCTGAACCCGAAACACAAGAAATCATCTCCAGCTTCAGTTACGCAATAAACTCCCCATGGAAAGACAGTCGCTTCGGCAAGGACGCATACTCAGCGACACTCAAAGTTATTCCCGATGCACAGGATACGGGCCCCAGCCTTGCCGCCCCGACCCTGCCGGAATTAGAAATAAAGATCTCGGAGTTCTCATCTGGCGGCGCTTGCGGACAAGATTACTTGGCGGGCCTGAGTCTGGGTTTGATCCCCAGTTGGTGTACGCGGACAAACCTTTTCAAGTTCAATTTTATATTGAATAAGGATCAGCGCTTTTGCAGGCAGAAAACCTACTCGATAAACGCCACGTCGTTTTCACATCTCACGATGATTCCGTTTGCACTATTCAATACGGACAATCAGCCATTGACGCTCTATCAGGCGGCGCTTAAAGATTTTCTTCGGATAGGTCAATGTGCGACGCGTTGAGATGCATGTTAACAGGCTTTGTTTTGCGGCTACGAGGGACTCATTCCAGGCGTTGGGACGTTCAAAATTTATCTCTGGTGAGCGGCAGCGTTTGGCCGATCTCTGCCTGTCGCAAGGGCCGTAATAGAGAGCGGGTGCCCAGACATTCAAACCATACGAGTAGATAATCGACTGCTACTTCAGCCATTTCCAGTGCGTATGAACAACGAATCTTCCCAACGCGAATCTACCGGCAGTGCAGCATATAACCTTGCGCAGGCCCACGGTGCCCGGCCCATGTCCGTTGATGGTTATCATCAAACGGTAGAACTGTGCTGTCGCGTCGCCTGCGGCTGGCTGTTCCGCTACAGGATCATTTGCAGCCTGGACATCCCAGCGCATGACCAAGAGTCATTCGCTGGCGCTGTAGGTTGCTTGGTTGCTGACGACGGAGAGATATGTGATCTCTCAGGTCCGATGTTCATGGACATGCTTCATATGCTGGCATAGCTCGCGGAACCACCTTGACCGAACTCTGACGTTCACTATGTATGGGTGGGAGTCGACCCAGAGCTGCCGGTGGCGACAGGCAGTCATCGGCCGATTCTGTTGAAAAAGTCGGCTTTTTCAGAACACAGCAGGATGGGCCCGTGAAAGCGCCTCTTCAGCACGTTTCTACGTGAAATCTCAGCCTGAAAGCTCTGCGGACATTCAAGATTTCAAACTCCGACGCGTACTTTGATGCCTCAAAAACTGCCGCCGACTTTTTCAACAGAATCGGCCAAAAGCAGTCACTCCGAATGCCTACGAAGTCAGGGGCGATTCAGGTGCCGCCGAAACATAAAAACTGTATGCCCGATAGTCACATCCCCCATGGAACCTTCCCAAAAAATGATGTCAATTTGATAGCTCGTTACAACAACAAGATCATCTTGGATCAGTCAGCGTCAGGCTATTTCCTGACACCTTATGGAGAGAGTGATGAGAGCTATCATTGCGATGTTATTGATGTTGAGTACCTACGCCCATGCTGGTTGCGGCAACATCAATGACAGCGATCAACGCGCTTATTGCGAAGCCAGAACCAATGGCCAAAGCTGCGGCAATATTCGCGACAACGACCTTCGGGCCAGTTGCTCGGCGGAAATGAACGGTCAAAGCTGCGGCAACATCCGTGACAGCGATCTACGCGCTTATTGCGAGGCCAAAACCAATGGCCAAAGCTGCGGCAATATTCGCGACAACGACCTTCGGGCCAGTTGCTCGGCGGAAATGAACGGTCAAAGCTGCGGCAACATCCGTGATAGCGATCAACGCGCTTATTGCGAGGCCAAAACCAATGGCCAAAGCTGCGGCAACATTAAAGACAGCACCTTGCGTAACGAGTGTGATGCCATAAAGCGTTGATCTCCGAGTCACGCGGGACCAGCCGCTCTTCATCGACGCTGGACCCGCGCACTTGAACTCGTCAGTTGTTAAAGCGCCTGACGATTTCTTATCCTCGTGGCCACCTCTGCCCAATCGATACCGAAGTTCAGATGTACCTCACCACCTGTACGCCTTGGGTCCAGGTTGTGTGAAAACGGGCTGGATGCCTCCCGCCATATCCTTTTCCCTGTCGTGACTTCGAAGCCTAGATTAGGCACCTCGCAATCAAGTGCCTATCGTCAATGCCTTTGGCCGAAAGCGTTTCCGGAGGATAAAAATTGGGGTCACACCACTGAGCCCGAGCCAAGATGGACGATTCGCTGCTGATCGTGGTCGTCCAGCCACAATCCTGCCCAGGATCCATCGCCCCCCGTCCTGAGGAATATTGAGAGCCGCTCGTTTACTCTGGGATCTTCGCAGGCCGTCCATCGAGCAGTATCGGCGGAGTCCGGAACGTGAAAGGCGGTGATAGCGCTGTTGTTGTATTCAGGTTCGGGATGCAAGTTCATGTCTTTCCTAATCATTGTCTTTAACGAGCATCGTAAATGAAGCAGGATTGGCTCACGTTTCGTAAGCAATGACGTAGCGGTTACCGCAGCGCTTGATATGAGCAAAGCCAAGCGAGCCCAAGTGCATGCCAGCAACCATCAAGTTGTCTGAACTGGCAACATCCAGCACTCTCGTTCGCGTGGCCGCCGATAGCAGCGGGTCCTGGTCGAATGCAATCGTGACATCGGGGCGGGCAATCTGAATCTGAGGAAAGTGAACGATATCGCCCCACACCAGCAGGTTCCCCACCCCCGACTCGAAGCAGTATCCGCAGTGCCCGACGGTATGCCCAGGCAACGGCATCGCGCTGATGCCTGGCAATACGTCATTGACGGTGAACGGGCGCAGATTTTTCCGGTACCGCTCGAACACCCTTCGTGCAAACAGGAAGTTACCACGGGCGCGTTCACTGGCCTGGCCAAGATGGCCATCGTCCTCCCAGAACATTAGCTCTCGCTCGTGCACAACCAACTCAGCATTGACGAACGCCATCTCTCCCACTGCGTTCAACAAGCCACCGATGTGGTCGGGGTGCGCGTGGGTCAGCAGAATCGTGTCTATTTCGCCGGGCTTCACGCCAGCCACTGCAAGATTGGCCAGTAACTCGCCGCCCCATTGTTTGAAGCCTCCGGCCCCGGCGTCGATCAGAATCGTACGACCACGCCCACGCACCAGATAACAATTGATATGGATTGAGGCTGGATTGCTGATCCCGGCGGCTAACTGAAGCCGGGCCGCTTCCGTAGGTGTGATGTTGGCTAGAAAATCCAGGCTGGCACCCAGGTAGCCGTCGCTGATGGCTGTGATTGAATAATCGCCAATTTGCTGGCTGGGGAGTCTCCCACGAGGTAGGTCCACGTGACTCATGGCTGTAACTGCGCAGTTATTGCACGATAGACATTCAGTCCCGGCAGATCGATGGCCCTGGCCTGAGCGCAATCCAGTTTGGCCAGCCAGCGGTGTGCAGGGGTACCGTCCAAAGCAACGGCGTGTAGCGCTATAGGTGTAAGGCCTGACTCAATCAATACTTGAGGACCTTGTTCACTGACCAACAGGAATTCGTCCGCGCCCACGGCAACTGCCCGGTCCAGGCCGGCGTAGAGGTTGCGCCTCCAATCAGTGATGTGCGACTGCCAACGGGAAAAGTTGCCGCCCCCTTTTTGGCGGTACTCATCGCTCTGCAATACGGCCAGCGTGTCGACTGAATGCAGGGCCAAGTAGGCCGGACAATCGCCGCTCAAGGCTTTGAATCGCTGTGAGGAGCTAAAACCACTCACCGAGATCAACGCGGGCAGTTTTTCCAGGCTGTAAAACGCATTCCACTCGGCTTCGCTGGCGGGATCGGCGTAGTTGCATTCGACTGTGTAAATCATCATGGCACTTCACTTATTGATGTTTCATCATGCTAGCGGCACACCAAGCAGCCATAAAACGACTTTTCGGCACCCATCAGTGACTAAACATCAAGGTTGGTGCTTTGACTTGAACCAGGAAAGCCCATGCGTCGAAAGCTCCCGAGTAACGCTGCCTTGATAGCCTTTGAAACAGCAGCTCGCCATGGCAGTTTTGCCCGTGCCGCAAACGAGTTGGCCCTGACCGAAGGTGCCATCAGTCGGCAGATAGGCCGCCTGGAAGCCTTTCTCGGCGTCACCCTATTCGAGCGCGTTGGCAACCGCGTACGGCTCTTACCTAATGGTGAGCGCTACGCTGCCCAAGTGCGCGAACTCCTCGACCGACTCGACAGGGACAGCCAGTACCTGATGGGACAGCCCAGCGACGGCGCAAGCCTTGATATCGCCGTCAGCCCAACGTTTGCCCTGCGCTGGCTAATTCCCAGGCTGTCTGGCTTTTGCGCGCAACACCCGAATATCTGCGTGCACCTGTCGGAACGCATGGAGCCATTCGTACTTGCCGGGAGTGGCTTTGATGCCGCCATCCATTTTGAGCATCCAGCCTGGACAGGCATGCACACGCACCGCCTGTTGAACGAAGTATTAATTCCGGTTTGTCACCCTGCTCTCCTGAATCCCGGTGAGCAGGCAACGGCTCTGGATTCACTGCCGCGATTACACCGACGACAGAACCCGGATGCGTGGCAGCGCTATGCCCAGGAAACCGGGATTGTCCTGAGCAACCCAGCGATGGGCGCGCGCTACGATTTGCACGCGATGTTGATCGAGGCTGCACTGGCGGGGCTCGGCGTGGCACTCGTACCGCGCCTGTACGTGGAAGCAGAGTTGGCGCAAGGCCGGCTGGTTGCACCATGGCCCCAGGAGAAGAACATCGCCAAGACGTTTTGCCTCGTGTTACCCGAACCCCTTGAGCTAAGCCGCGCTCCCATCCAGGCCTTTGCGCATTGGCTGTTGGAGCAAGCGCAGGTGAAATAGAGGCATACACATATCGAGTCCGAAAGCGGTCTTGTCTGGCGACTGCGCTTGCTTGCCGATCCGGTCGCCAAGGTGACGATTACCAATCGATAACTTTCGCAAGCAAGCGCAAGGCCTTACCAGTTGTAGCTCAACGACCCGGTCACATTTCGGCGATACCCGTATTTGCAGCTGTCGCCGGTGTAGCCACACTGAGAAACATAGGTTTCGTCGGTCAGGTTGGACGCATTGAGTGCGAGCTTCGCCCCTGCATAGGATGAAGACAGCTTGCCCAGATCGTAGCTTAGGCTGGCGTCAAACAGCGTGTAGTGAGGAATGCCTTCGCTGTTTTGCGAGTCGATATAGCTGGGGCCGACATAGCGTACCCCTCCTCCTATCGCCAAGCCCGATAGCGCACCACTCTGAACGGTGTATTGCGACCACAGCGAGGCCAGTTGTTCAGGGGTATTGCCAGGTTGATTGCCTTTTTCATCGGCCGTATTGCTGCGGGTAATTTCAAGGTGTGAATAGCTGTAGTTGGCCATCAACTCCAGAGCATCGGACAACTGCGCCTTGCTTTCCAGTTCGATACCACGCGACTGGATTTCTCCGGTCGCCACCGAGAAACGATTGTTGGCGGGATCGGCAGTCAGCACGTTTTGCCGCGTCAGGTCGAACAGCGAGACGGTCACATAGCTGTCACTCCCCTTGGGCTGGAATTTGATCCCGACTTCGTACTGGCGACCGGTTTCGGGTTCGAAGGCACTGCCGTCACGCGCCACCGCCGTGATGTTAGGGAAAAACGACTCGGAATAGCTCGCATAGGGCGCCACGCCGTTGTCTGCCAGGTACATCACCCCGGTCCGCCAGGTGAAGGCGTGATCGCGCTGCTTGAGGTCTGCCGCCGTATCGGTGGCGTAATGGATCGTTTTCGAGCGTGCCCAGTCTTGGCGACCACCGAGATTGAAGACCCAGTGGTCGTCAAATTTGAGCTGTTCCGAGAGATACACACCCACCTGGTCAAGCTGGCGACGCTGGTTGATGTCGTAGAAGGCGTCCAGGTCGCTGTAGTCCTGGTGATAGACCGGCGCATAGATATCCAGTGGATCAACCACGTTGCCGCCCCCCAACTGGTTGGTGCTGGCGTGCTGCAAATCGATCCCGACCAAGGTTGTATGTTCGAAACGGCCGACGTTCCACTGGGCTTGGAAGTGGTTATCGAGCAGCGCATTCTTCACCTCTTCGTGGCCCAGATAACCGAAGCGGCCCACTGTGCGCTGGTCGTCATCCAGGCCATATTGGTAAATCGTGCGCTGTTCCTGATAGGAACGGCTGTAACGGGCGTTTTGGCGGAATGTCCAGATATCATTGAGGTGATGCTCAAACTGATACCCCAGTGACCACTGTTCTACGTCATATTTGTCGAAGTCAGGGTCGCCGACAAAACGATCCGTGGCGATCCGTCCGTAACGCGAGCTGTCGAGGGTGCCTACCCGTGGCAAGGCGTAGTAGCCCAGCACATTGCGGTCTTTTTGAAATGACGCCAGAACCGTCAGCGAGGTGTCTTCCGAGGGCCGCCAACTGATTGCCGGGGCGATGAATTGACGGTCATCACGGGCGTAGTCGATTTGCGTACCGCTCTCTCGCCACAGCCCGGTGAGGCGATAACTCAAGACGCCATCATCGCTAAGCGGCCCGCCGAAGTCCGCCGCCAATTGCTTGCGATCAAAACTGCCTGCCTGCACCACCAGTTCATGGAGCGGCTCATCGGTGGGACGCTTGCTGATCACGTTGACCATGCCGCCCGGTGAGCTCTGACCGTAGAGCACCGACGATGGCCCGCGCAGGACTTCCACTCGCTCCAGTCCATAGACTTCACCCACGGCACGGCTCTGGTTGGCAAAGCTGTACTGGCGCAGGCCATCACGATAGATACCCCCGCCAGTCGTCGCGTCAAAGCCACGAATACTGATCGTGTCGCGCCGGGTATCGACGCCGTTGGCTTCACCATTGACCCCCGCCGTGTAGCGCAGCACCTGCCCGATGCTTTGTGGCTGCTGAGCATCGATCTGCTTACGGGTGACCACGCTGATCGATTGAGGCGTTTCCATGATCGACGTATCGGTCTTGTTGGCACTCATGGTTCGGCTGGCGACCATGCCATCGTTGCGGCCCAGCGAGGTGTCGTACGCAGTGCCACTGATTGCGGTCGGCGCCAACTCCAGCACGTCGCTGCTGCTCGGTACCAGCAGCAGGCTACCGTCATCCTGGCGCTGATAGGTCAGCCCCGAGCCGAGCAAGAGCTGCGTCAAGCCGGCCTCAGTACTGAAATCGCCTTGCAGCCCCTGGGTATTCTTGCCAGCCGTCAGCGTTGAGCTGCCCGCCATGGTGATCCCCGCCTGTGCGCCAAACCGTGACAGCGCGGCATCCAGGGGGCCTGCGTCGATGCTGTAATGCTGCGAACTACCGGCGGCAAAGACAGGAAGGCTGCAAAGCGGTTGCACGCTGAGCAACAACAGTCCAAGCGTACGGGCACGCAGGGCGCGGGAAGGTGAAGTCATACGGGGCTCCTAAGGGGTTAAGACCCACCTCTGGCGGGTGGGTGATCCCTATAGGCCAAGCGAGTTTGAAAAAACTATCGCGCAGCGGAAAAAATAATTCAGGCGGGTACGATCGAGACCCAATAGCGGGTCATGCGCTCGATACGCACCGGCAGCGTGCGAGCGACCAGCGTCAATGCTGCATCGGTGTCATCCAGCGAAAAACTGCCGGTGAGGCGTAACCCTGACACCTGCTCATGGCAACGTAAAACACCGGGACGGTAACGCGAGAGTTCCGCCACCAGGGCATCCAGGCGCAGGCGATCCGCCGGCAGCACTCCGCGCAACCAAGCCTGGGAGACCAGTAGATCGGCGCGGTTTGGCACGCCAATCCCGAAGCGGTCCACCCGTGCCTGCCATCCAGCCTCGAACGAGGATGGCGCTTGTTGGCCTCGTGAGTGCACCTGCACCTGGCCTTCCAGTACCGTCACCTGTGTGCCCTGCCGATCATGGCGCACCTGCAAATACGCGTCGCGGCTCTGCAGGATCGCGTCCGGTGTGATCAGTTGCAGCGAGCGCGACTCTGCCCGAACACGCAAGGCCAACTCACCCTCGATCATCTGGATGCGCCGCACTTGGTCGGTAAAATCCAGGTTCACGGCGCTGGCCGTGTTCAGCCACAGCGAGCTGCCATCAACCAGGGTCCACTGGTGACGCTCGCCCGTTCCTGTGCGGTAGTTCGCCAGTGCAGCGCGCACCGGCGTGGAGCCCGCGCCTTGCCAGGCAACCCCGCCAACCGCCCCCAGGATCAACAGGCGCTTGAGTACCTGCCGACGTTTCTGCATGTCCGGCCCGGCCGATTCCAGTGCCCTGCGCGCGGTGGCGTCGCGCAAAAGATGTGCGCCAGGCTGCTGCAACAACGGCAAGCTGGCGACACGTTGCCAGGCATGTTCATGCTCATCGCTCGCCTCGCGCCAACACCGCAATGCCTCCAGATCAGGCGCATTCATCAGCCCGGACTGCATCCTGACAAGCCAATCAATGGCGGTATCGCGCACCTGCGGACTAATGTCGGACCTCATTCGAAACGGCTCGCATAGCAAACACTGAAGGCTTTACCCATGGCCCTTTGCACTTGAGCCACGGTCAGCCCCAACTGCGCGGCGATCTGTGGATACGTCAGGCCGTCGAGCTGAGACATGAAGAAAACCTGTCGTATGCGCGCAGGCAGGCCAATCAGCAACGAGTCAAGCTGCAACAAGGTTTCGATCACCAGATAGCGGGCCTCGGGTGACGATTCCACCCCTTCGGGTCGAGCAGCCAACGCTTCAAGATAAGCCCGCTCAATCTCCTGGCGGCGCCAGCGATTGATCAGCAGTCCATTGGCAATCGCTGCGAGAAACGCCATGGGCTGGCGCAACTCGCGCACCTGCTGAGGCGCGCGCAGCACGCGGATGAACGTGTCGTGGGCCAGGTCCTCGGCATCGGCACTCTGCCCCAATCGCCGGTTCAGCCAGCCCTGCAGCCAGCCGTGATGATTCTCGTACAACTGTTCGACGGACGATATTGGGCTGGCATCCTGCATGTGCGGCTCGCGAGGCGTGAATGATAACGCTTCTCATCTTATTGGTCCGGCGGAGGGTTGTACAGCGTTTACACATGTTTCGCGGTGGAATTCTCCGCCAATCAAACTACGACCCAGTGACCTTGCGGTGCGTGTGGGCAGGAAATTCCGTGTCGTTTCGCTGACTCCCCAGCCTCAACACCACCGCGGGCGGCTCGAAACTGTCCAGTTCGAATTGATCAACCGGGGCCCCGCCTCAGTTGTCCGAATTTGATTATATCTTGGCAGCATACTCAATATCGGCAAGCCCCAGCAGTCCCTACCATCCTCATCAAGGCCATTGCCGACGGCGAGACTCAACCGATCATGCGGCGCTGGCTGGACGGGAAACGCGGATATCCGCACCCGTTTCAGTTCAAACAACCAGGGTGAGATGAAATGAAGCAACTTCTTATTTGGGCGCTTTTCGGCACGATCGTGTCGACTCCACTGGCCGCGCAGGCATCGGATGGGGCAGATGCGCTGGTGCGCTGGCATGAGCAATTCAAGCAAGAGCAAAAAAAGCTCACTGAGCGCCAGGAGTGATCATGGCTCCGGTTCCAAGCCGGCAGTTCTCAGCCATCCGGCTTGATCTATGTGCCGGGAGCTGTCGTTCAGGCGGCAACTATATGGCCATGGCCGGCACCGCGCACGTCGGTGAGTCCGCTGGTCTATACACTTGAGCAAGTACGGCTAGGCGCAGGCATGTGGGTATAGTCGATCCTATCGTCCAGCGCACATCCCGGAGTTTCCAACCCGTGTCTGACTTGCCAGGCAACGCCGCCTACACAAAACGCTTCGACGCCGTACTCGCCTATATCGACGCGAATCTTGAGGGCGACTTGTCGGTGAAGACGCTGAGCCAAGTGGCGTATTTTTCGGCGTTTCACTTCCATCGGCAGTTCACCGCGTTTGTGGGCATGCCTGTTGCGCGCTATGTGCAACTGATGCGTCTACGACGCGCGGCGCATGACTTGTCTTCCCGCGCTGACTATTCGGTGCTGGAGGCCGCATCGGGGGCGGGCTTTGAAAGCCCAGAAGCCTTTTCCAGGGCGTTCAGGCGAGCGTTCGGCATGGCGCCGAGCGCATTCAGAAAGCGGCCGAATTGGCAGGTCTGGCGTGGGGTGTTCAGCGTCCCTCATTTTTCCAGGAGCATCATCATGCAGGTACGAATAGTTGAGTTTCATTCCGTCAGGGTTGCTGCATTAGAGCACCTCGGCGACCCAGAGCGCGTGGATGAAAGCGTGCAGTCATTCATCGCCTGGCGCATGCAGAGCGGACAATCGCCGGTAGCTTCCAGTCGCAGCTTCGGTATTCCTTTCGGCAATCCTGATACCACCCCGGCCGATGAGTTCCGGTTTGCCATTTGCGGCGAGATCCACGCGCCGCTGGCAGCAAATGCGTTCGGCGTCACTGAACGCGTCATCCCGGGTGGCCGCTGTGTGGTGGTGCGTCATGTGGGTTCGCCGGATCACATCGCAGAGTCGATCTATCCGATCTATCGTGACTGGCTCCCTGGCAGCGGCGAAGAGCTTCGAGACCAGCCATTGTTTTTCGAGTACCTGAGCATCTTCCCCGACACACCGCAGGATCAATGGCAGACCGATATTTATGTGCCATTGCAATAGCAGCGCTTTACCGCCGGTAGAGTGAAGAATGCCCATCCAAGGCCGCGATGGCGGTGTTATTGGCGCACCGCTATGATGTGGTCTTTCGCTAAACGCCTCAGGAAAGACCATGCCCGCCCTCACCTTCCGCAACGCCCTGCCCGCCGACGCCGCCCGTTGCTTTGATATCGAAATCAGCGCCTATGAGGGCGACGAAGCCGCGACGCTGGAGAAGATCGCCACGCGTATTGCGCAATACCCGCAAGGTTTTTTGATCCTGGAGGCCGCTGGCGAGGTGGTGGGTTTTATCAATTGTGGATGTGCCCATCAGGTGGTGATGTCGGACGAGGCGTTCAAGGAGCTGGTGGGCCATTCGCCCGAGGCGCCGAATGTGGTGATCATGTCGGTGGTGGTCGACCCGGCGCATCAGGGCAAGGGCTATTCCACGCTGCTGATGACCGAATTTGTGCAACGTATGCGGGCCATGGGCAAGCAGACGATTCACCTGATGTGCAAGGAGCGCCATGTGTCGTTGTACACGCGCATGGGCTACCGCTATGTGCAACCTTCGCCCTCGGATCACGGCGGGATGGCGTGGCATGAGATGGTGATGGCTGTTTAATGGAGCCCCGTGAAACCAATCCCGTTTGCAGCCTCCAGCCAGGCACCACGAGTTGACTCGGAATGCCTTGATGTCCAGGACTCGGATTAGCAGCCGGGTGTTTCTGTCTAAAGCGCTGTGATCGTCAGGGCTTTACCGAACAACCGGTTCTCATGGGTTTCGCCCTGGAAGGTATACGTCGGCGAACCGAGCAGCTCGTACCCGCGCCGAGGGTAGAACCCCAGCGCCCGCTCATTACCCACCCACACCGTCGCCCACACTAACGTCGCGCCCCCCAGCCGCCCAAGGCTGGGTAGTAAGGTTTTTACGGATTAGAGATTAACGTCCCCGTACCGGCAGGCGGGTAGATGATTTCCTGGGTATCCAGGTTCCGGATGCTGGAATAGGTGTGGTACTGGGTACTGTAGTTGGGCCCGACCCCCTGGGTGCTTGCACTCAGGCGGTAGGTCACCACATAACGCTGCCCGGCCTTGAACTCCACGTCGTCGGCGCCTTCATTACAGAACGCACCGCCAGTGCCCAGGGCATTCATCGACACGTTGCACCAGCGCAGCGAATGTTTGCCAGGGCTGAGCTTCAGCGCCTGTTCGCCGGTCACGTTGAGGATCGAGTGACGGCCAGCGCCGGGCAAGGGCACACCATCGACTTCGAACGCCAAGGCCAGGCGGTGAAATGGCACGCCCAGTTCACGTTCGCGCCAGGTATCGAAGTACACCAGCGCGGGGTTGGGGGCGCCGTTGGACAGGTCGACGGGGTGGAGTTTTTCCGGGGCCCAGTCGCCCTGGTAGTTTTTGTAGTGGTAGTCGGAGCAGGCGCCGAGCAGTGGCAAGGTCAATACGGCGGCAAGTTTCAGCAGTTTCATCGGGTAACGGTCCTTGTGGGCGATGAGATCCTATCGACAGCACTTTTGTTTTCTTGAATAACCATCGCGCCCGAACACTGACAACCATGGCGGTGCCTCGCCGGGCTGTGTAATCATCGCCTCTCGATCTCTCGAGGGATGGAGCCACCGCCATGTCGCTGAACACCACCACCCACCCGGCGCAAGCGCCGCGCTTCTGGCGTGACGAGCGTCTGCCGTTCATCGAAGCGCGGACCATTGCCGACGGGCGCAAGGTCACCTACACCCGCCACTCCCACGAGCATTTTTCCATCGGTGCGATCACCACCGGGCGCAGCTATTACCACTATGGCGCGCAGACCTTCCAGATCAGCGCCGGCACCGTGGTATTGATGAACCCCGGCGATGTGCACGCGTGCAACCCGATCCATGACCAGCCCTGGTCGTATCACATGCTCTACCTCGACACCCCGTGGCTGACCGACCTGCAATACCAACTGGGGTTCAGTACCGACCAGGGGTATCGCCCGTTCAGTGCGCCGCACACCCGCGACCCGGTGCTGTACAAGGGCCTGATCGAGCTGTACCAGGTGCTGCTGGATGAGCAGGCCGAATTGCTGCACAAACAGAGCGTGCTGGTGAGTTACTTCACGGAAGTGCAACAGCGCCTGAACCCTTCGCCGGCCCCCGTGCGGGAGGTCAACCACAAGCTGGAGCGGGCCGCCGAGTACATCCGCACGCACTGCACCGAGGCCTTGAAACTGGAAGACATCTGCCTGGCCGCCGAGCTGTCGCCGTCTTATCTGATCCGCGCGTTCAAGCAGTATTACGGGCTGACGCCCCATGCCTTCCTGGTGAACCGGCGCATCCAGTTTGCCCGTACCCAATTGCGCAAGGGTGAGTTGATCGCCGATGTGGCCTTGGCTGCCGGCTTTGCCGACCAGGCGCATTTCCAGCGCACCTTCAAACAGCATTTCGCGGCCACGCCCGGGCAGTACCGCGACTTGCTCAAGCCATCAGCAAATAACCCACACTGGCCACCAGCAACGCGGCCATTGAGCGGTTGAACAGGCGCACGCCGTGCGGGTTGCCGAGGTAGCGGCGCAAGAACGTACCGGCATAGGCCCAGCACGCTACCGACAGGTAGCAGATCACCAGGTAGAGCCCGGCAAACAACCACACTTGCCGGGCGTCGCCATCGGCGACAAACAAGCCCATCCCCGCCACGCAGGCCAGCCAGGCTTTCGGGTTGAGCCACTGCATTATCGCGCCATAGAGCATTGAGGGCGCAGTGGCCGAGCCGTCGGCGTCCAGCCGGCCATCGTCCACCGCCAGCTTCCACGCCATGTACAACAGGAAGGCCACCCCGCCCCACTGGATCAACTGAGTCAGGATCGGCCAGCGCACCAGGACTTCATGCAGCCCCAGGCCGATCAGCACCAGTAGCAACGTAAAACCTGTGGCGGCGCCGAACACGTGTTTCTGGCTGGCGGCAAACCCGAAGCGCGCGCCTGAACTGAGCGCAACCACATTGACCGGGCCCGGGGTGATGGAGGTAGCCAGAGCGAAGGCCGCCATGGAAATGATCAAGCTCATTGCAGTTCCTTTTTGTCATGCCAAGCGAAGATGACTTCACGGTAAAGGGCCAGGCCAACGCGGTATTGAACAAAATGACCCTGGTGCCTCAAATGCGGCCCGGTTGGGCTTCCTTGACGGTAAATAGACCCTGTACCCTGTCGCCGCGCCCCCACTGTGCGCCGACCGATCCCAGCCACGTCAGGATGCCAATGCCAAACCCGATTCCTCGCCGGCGCGATGCCGCCGTCACCCGCGACGCCATTTTGCTGTCTGCGCGCAAGGTGTTCGCCCGCTCGGGCTATGACGCCGCTACCGTGCACGACATCGCCGTCGGCGCGGGCCTGACCACGGCGCTGGTCGACCGCTACTTCAGTTCCAAGGAGCAGTTGTTCGCCGACGTTGTCGCCGACACCCTGGCTCGCCCGCTTATTCCCGCCGACGGCCATCTGCGTGCGGACAACCTCGGGCGCACCCTGGCGACGGCACTGGTGAGCATCAGCGACGACAGCAGCGCGTCGCTGGAAGGTTGGCTGCTCCTGCTGCATTCGGCGTCGAGCCCACGCGCAGCGGCGATTGGCCGCGCGCAGCTGGAAAACAGTCAACAGCCGAGCATGGCCGCGACGCTCAAGGGCGCGCACGCGCAAGAACGCGCGGCGCTGGCGATGGCGCTGGTGGCGGGCTTTCAGGTGATGCACCAGCAACTGGCGTTGTCGGCACTGGTCAAGGCTGACCCGCAGGTGTTGATTGACTTGCTGACACCGCTCTTTCAGCAGTTGGTAGACGCACCCTCGACGTGACGGACGTGCGGCCATTCAACTGGAGTGAGCATGGGGACCGGGCTGCACACTGGCTTACTCGCCGGTCATGCGCGCCAGGCTGTTGCTCAAATGCAGCAGCATCGCTGCGCGTGCCGCGTCAGGGTCCTGGCGGCGGATGGCGTTGAGGATCGCCTCATGTTCCAGGTTGGCCAACTGCCCCAGCTTCATCAAGTCCGCATCGCCGCGCTCCTGGGCATTGATGCGCGCACGCGGAATCACTGAATTGCCCAGGTGCTGGATCACGTCGGTGAAGTAGGTGTTGCCGGTGGCCTGGGCGATCAATTGGTGAAAACGCACATCGGGCTCGACGCTGCTGCTGTCCTGGTTGCCGAGTGAGTCCTGGTAATCGTCGAGGGCCTGGCGCATCTGCTGCAATTGCGCGTCGCTGCGGCGCAAGGCGGCCAGGGCGGCGGCCTGGGTTTCCAGGCCCATGCGCAATTCGAGGATGCCGCGCACGCTGACGGCGGTGTCATGGGTCAGGTGCAGGCCCTGGCGCTCGTCGCGCGCCAGCACAAATGTGCCCACGCCATGCCGGGTTTCCACCAGCCCGGCCGCCTGCAGTTTCGACAATGCCTCGCGCACGACCGTGCGGCTGACGCCGTACTCGCCGACGATGGCGGATTCGGAGGGCAACCTCTCGCCCGGCAGCATTTGGCCAAGGAGGATGCGCTGGGTCAGCGCGGTGACGATGTCATGGGCCAGGCCCTGGGAGCGCTTGCGAGGGGGGTTGTTGAGCATCGGTCATTCCATGGATGGGACTCGGCCAATACTAACACCCTCGATCGCCACCAACTTGTATGACAACAAACAAACTTATCCTTTGCGATGCTGCGTTTTTTTACGGGGCCGACTTGCCTGCGGGACTTGCCCCGCAGCGCAAACCTCCCGCTACATCGATGCCATACCAGGGAAACCGGCTTCCACGGGGCGTGCAGACAACTGAAATTTACGTTGCCACACCGAAAATTCAAGTTGTATGATGTCTATCAAGTTGTCAGACCTCTCCGACAACCCCTGAACCCATCCCCGCACAACAATAATCAGTGGGAGTTCTACCTCGTGACCCCTTCCAGCCCTGCGACAGCTGCGCCTGCCCTCGACCCCGTCCTGGCCCGCGCGATCAAGAAAGTGAAGAGCCATGTGCTCCCACTGTTCGTGATCATGTTCATCGTCAACTACATCGATCGCGTCAATATCGGCTTCGTGCGCACCCACATGGAACACGACCTGGGCATCGGCGCGGCCGCCTATGGTTTCGGTGCCGGCTTGTTCTTTATCGGCTATGCCTTGTTCGAAGTCCCCTCCAACCTGCTGCTGCAAAAAGTCGGCGCGCGTATCTGGCTGACCCGCATCATGTTCACCTGGGGCATCACCGCAACCCTGATGGCCTTTATCCAGAACGAAACCCACTTCTACATCCTGCGTTTTCTGCTGGGGGTGGCCGAGGCCGGGTTCTTTCCGGGGGTGATCTACTACTTCACCCGCTGGTTGCCTGGGGTGGAGCGCGGCAAGGCGATTGCGATCTTCCTCAGCGGCTCGGCCCTGGCTTCGCTGATCTCCGGCCCGCTGTCCGGCGTGCTGCTGCAAATCACCGGGCTGGGCCTGCATGGCTGGCAATGGATGTACATCATCGAAGGCATGGCCTCGGTGCTGCTGTGCTTTTTCGTGTGGTTCTGGCTTGACTCCAAACCCCACGACGCCAAGTGGCTCAGCCGTGAGGAACAGGACGCACTGGTGGGCGAAATTGAGCGCGAACAACGCGAGCGTGACGCCGCCACCACGGTCAAGCCGAGCCTGGGCAAGCTGCTCAAGGACCGCCAGATCATGCTGTTCTGCGCGCTGTATTTCTGCATCCAGCTGACCATCTATGCCGCCACCTTCTGGCTGCCGAGCATCATCAAGAAAATGGGCGACCTGAGTGATATCCAGGTGGGCTTCTACAACTCCATCCCCTGGCTGATCTCGATCATCGCCATGTACTCATTCGCGGCGCTGGCCGGCAAGTACAGGCACCAGCAGGCGTGGGTGGCCACGGCGCTGTTGATTGCAGCGGCGGGCATGTTTTTCTCCACCACCGGCGGACCGATCTTTGCGTTTGTCGCCATCTGTTTTGCGGCGATTGGCTTCAAGTCGGCGTCGTCACTGTTCTGGCCGATCCCCCAGGGTTACCTGGATGCACGCATCGCGGCGGCAGTGATTGCGTTGATCAACTCGATTGGCAACCTTGGCGGGTTTGTCGCGCCCACGACCTTCGGTTTCCTGGAACAGACCACCGGGTCGATCCAGGGCGGTTTATATGGGCTGGCCGGCACCTCGATCCTCGCGGCGATCCTGGTGTTTTTCGCCAAGACCCTGCCCGGCGCCCACACCCCCAGCGTGCCACACCCTGCCCCCGTCTTGAGCAAATAAGGAAGCGTTTTCATGAACACAGAACATCAGCACCACGCCCGCCACGCTCCGGTCGTCACCCACCTGGACGTGATCCCGGTGGCCGGCCATGACAGCATGCTGCTCAACCTCAGCGGCGCCCATGGGCCGTTTTTCACGCGCAACATCGTGATCCTCAAGGACAGCGCCGGGCATATCGGCGTGGGCGAAGTACCGGGGGGCGAACGCATCCGCGAAACCCTGGAAGACGCGCGCAGCCTGGTGATCGGCAAGCCGATCGGCCAGTACCAGGCCATCCTCAATGCCATGCGCCGCACCTTTGCCGCCCGCGACAGCGGTGGGCGCGGCCTGCAAACCTTTGACCTGCGCATCACCATCCATGCCGTTACCGCCATGGAAGCCGCACTGCTCGACCTGCTCGGCCAGTTCCTCGAAGTGCCGGTAGCGGCGTTGCTGGGCGAAGGCCAGCAACGCGATGCAGTGAAGATGCTCGGCTACCTGTTCTACATCGGCGACCGCCACCAGACCGACCTGGCCTACCGCAGCGAAGCCGACGCGGACGACTGGTTCCGCCTGCGTCACGAACCGGCCATGACCCCGGATGCCATCGTGCGCCTGGCCGAAGCCGCCCAGGCCCAGTACGGCTTCAACGACTTCAAGCTCAAGGGCGGCGTGCTGCGTGGCGCCGAAGAAATCGAAGCGGTCACCGCGCTGGCCGAGCGCTTCCCCGACGCACGCATCACCCTCGACCCGAATGGCGCCTGGTCCCTCAAGGAAGCCATCGCCCTGTGCCGCGACCAGCATCACGTGCTGGCCTATGCCGAAGACCCCTGCGGCGCGGAAAACGGCTACTCGGGGCGCGAAGTCATGGCCGAATTCCGCCGCGCCACCGGCCTGCCGACCGCCACCAATATGATCGCCACCGACTGGCGCGAGATGGGCCACGCGATCCAGCTGCAATCGGTGGACATCCCCCTCGCCGACCCGCACTTCTGGACGATGCAAGGCTCGGTGCGCGTGGCGCAGATGTGCCATGAATGGGGCCTGACCTGGGGCTCGCACTCCAACAATCACTTCGATATTTCCCTGGCGATGTTCACCCAGGTGGCCGCCGCCGCACCGGGCGATATCACCGCGATCGACACCCACTGGATCTGGCAGGACGGCCAACGACTGACCAAGGCACCGCTACAGATTGTCGACGGCCATATCCAGGTGCCCGCCAAGCCGGGCCTGGGGGTGGAGATCGACATGGACGCCGTGGCCCACGCCCACGAACGCTACAAGGGCATGGGCCTGGGCGCGCGCAATGACAGCGTCGCCATGCAGTTCCTGATTCCCGGCTGGAGCTTCGATAACAAACGCCCCTGCCTGGTGCGCTGAGCCGATGCCCGCGAAAAAGTGACAGCCCGAGTGGCGTCAACCGTTGATCAACGAGAAGTGCGCGCCCACCCCGGCGCGCACGCCCTCGGCCACCGCCAACGCCACGGAACCGGCGGCCAGTGACGCATCGCCACAGGCAAACACGCCGGCCACGGAGGTCTGGCGGGTTTCGTCAGTGTGCAGGTAAGGACCGGTGGGGCCGTCGACGCGCCCGCAGCCCAGTTGTTCGGCCAACGGGCTGAGCCGGGTCCGCGACATTGTGAACACCCCATCCAACTGCACGATTCGGCCGTCAGCCAGTTCCAGGTCGGCACGCTCACCGCTGATGCGCGTCACGGCTGCGCTTTCTACGCTGACACCGCGCCGGTCCAACTGCGCCTGTTGCTCGGCATTCGGCGTGAACACGCCATTGGTGAACAAGGTGGTGCTGCCCCAGTCCGGCAACATCAGGGCATGGTGCATCGCCAGCGGCGAGGTGGCCAACACGCCGATGCGCCCTTGGCCCAGCTCATAGCCATGGCAATAAGGGCAATGGAACACCCGCTTGCCCCAGCGCTCCTGCAAGCCGTCAATGCCGGGCAATTCATCCACCACTCCGGTGGCCAGGATCAGCCGCTTGGCCTGGAACCGCCCATTGCATTGGGTGCGCACGCTGAAACCGCCCTGCTCCGCCTCCGCCTGGATCACGCTGTCCTGCACCCAGGTGACCGTCGGGTACTCCATCAACTGGCTGCGACCTTCGGCGGCGATAATCCCAGGCGCCTGGCCGTCCTGGCCGAGAAAGCCGTGGGAGGTCGCCGCAAACCGATTGCGCCGCAGCCCCGCATCAATCACCAGCACCTTGCGCCGCGCCCGCGCCAGTTGCAGGCCCGCTGACAGGCCGGCGTAGCTGCCGCCCACGATAATGACGTCGTGCATCATGGAAGTGACCCCGTGTTGGCGCGCGCGGTGGTCCGTGCGCTTTCACGACACACCATAAGTTACGTAAAAATACCACGTCAAGTATCTCGCAACTTTTTAGGTTACGAACGATACTCCCGACCGAATCGACTTGAGGGTTTTTGATGAGAAATGACACCCGCCTCTCGCGCATGCTGCATGTGCTGATCCATATGGGCCGCCATGAAGCGCGCGCCACCTCGGAGACCATCGCGCAGATGCTCGGCACCAACCCGGTGGTGGTGCGACGCACGCTGGGGCTGCTCAAGGAAAAGGGCTATGTGCGTTCGGAAAAAGGCCATCAGGGTGGCTGGACCCTGGGCAAGCCCTTGAGTGAAATCACCTTGCTGGATATTCACAACGCGCTGGGCACGCCGTCGATCTTTGCCATCGGCCTATCCACCGATCACCCGCAATGCCTGGTGGAGCAGGCGGTAAACGCGGCGCTGACCGACGCGTTCGACCAGGCCCAGGCCTTGTTGCTGGCGCGCTTGGGCGATGTGACATTGGCGCAACTGGCAGATGACTTTGACGAGCGCTACCGCATCGCCATGGCGCCCTGATCGCGTTATAACCCGCGCTTGCGCAACCACTGCAGGAACCCCTTCTTCGCCGGCACCACCGGCGACTCCTGGGTCATGACCTGCGCAGCATGGATGCGGAAATCCAGCAGTGCTTTCATCGCTTCGCCGATGTCATGCCGCGCATCCAGGCACGGCTTGAGGTATTCCTTTTCGATACGGTACAGGGTGCAGAAGGTCTTGGCGGAGAAGTCCGCCGGGGTGGCCTCGTCGGACAAGATCCCGGCTTCGCCAATCACTTCCCCCGGCCCCATGCGCCCGGCCTCGAACTTGTGCCCGCCCTTGACCAGCATCACCGAGACCACGCCGGATTCCACGATAAACAAATGGTCGCTGACCTCCCCCGCCGGCAGGATCATTTCACCGGCACGGTAGCTGTGCAGGGTCATGTTCTGGCTGAAGGTGTCTTTCTCTTCCTGGCGCAACGTGGAGAAAATCGACGAGCGTTCCAGCAACGCCCGCGCACCGGACACCGCCGGCGGCGCGCTGCTTTCAGTGGCGGACAACAGCCCCACGCCCGCCGCCTGCAAATGCCGGAAGGCCAGGTCATACAGCTGGTTGCGCACCTCGCGCTTGAGCGGCATGGCCGGCACGAACCCGCTGATTTCGTACTCCACGCCCCCACTGGCCGAGGTCTTGAACGCCACGCTCGGCGCGGGCTTGGCCAGCAGCGGCCGGCAACCTTGCATCGCGCGCTCCAGCGCCTCGATCACCGTTTGCGGGCGCGCATGGGGGCTGACTTGCAGGCACACCGACAAGCCGAACATATCCGCCGGGCGCGAAAAGTTGATGATCTTGGCCTTGGCCGCCAGGGAGTTGGGAATCACCGCCATGCTGCCCTGGGAGGTTTGCAGCCGCGTGGCGCGCCAATCGATGTCAGTGACACGCCCTTCGGTGCCGTCGATGGAGATCCAGTCATCCAGCTGGTAGGGCTTGGTGGTATTGAGCACGATCCCGGAAAACACATCACTCAAGGTGCTTTGCAAGGCCAGGCCGACAATGATCGCCACCGCGCCGGAAGTCGCCAGCACGCCCTTGACCGGGAGGTCGAGCACATAGGCCATGGCGGCGATGATCGCGATCAAGAAGATCACCGCGCCCATCAAGTCCTGCAACAACCGCCCGGTATGCCCGACGCGCTGCATCATCAAGGTGCCGAGCAACACCGTGAGGGTCCGCGCGGCGAACAGCCACCAGCCGATCTGCAACGCGGTGGCCGCCAGGTGCAAGGCCGTGTTGTCGGCATAAGGCGCCAACTGCATGGGGTTCATGCCGTCGTTGAACAGCACGGCGCTGAATACCGCGAAGATCACCAGCCGCGCCGCCAGCTTCCAATTGGCCAGGTTGGCGGAAATCAGGCGCCATACGGCGATGTCGATAAAGATCAGCGCCAGCGCGCATAACATCGGGTGATCAGCGATAAATGAGGGCATCCAGGCGACTCCAGGGTGAATGACGGGAAGATCGCATGAAATGGGGATGCGGGGTATAGCGCAGAACAAAATGTGAGGGCGAGCACGCTCGCTCCCACATCAGGTTTGGCGTCACCTTTGAGTCAGTGCTACATCCGCCCGAACTTACCCGATTGGAAATCGGCAAACGCCTGGTGAATCTCCTGCTCGGTGTTCATCACAAAGGGACCATGCCCAACGATCGGCTCGTCGATGGGTTCGCCACTGAGCAGCAGCACCTTGGCGTCGTCATTGGCCTCCAGGGTCAGTTGGGTACCGTCACGCTCGAACACTGCCAATTGCCCCTGGCGCGCAAGCTCTTCGCCATTGACCAGCACCGTACCGCGCAGGATCACCAGGGCGGTGTTGCGTCCGGCATGCAGGTCCAGGCTAAGCGCCTTGCCAGCATGCAGGCGCAGGTCCCACACATCGATGGGCGTGAAGGTGCGCGCCGGGCCTTGGGTGCCCGCAAACTCACCGGCGATCAGGCGCAATTGCCCGGACTGGTTGGCCAACGGCAACAGCGGAATATCACCGTCGAGAATCGTCTGGTAGCCGGCGTCGGCCATCTTGTCCTTGGCTGGCAGGTTGACCCACAGTTGCACCATCTCCAGTGCCCCGCCGCTGCGGGCGAAGGCTTCAGAGTGGAATTCCTCGTGGAGGATGCCCTTGGCGGCGGTCATCCATTGCACGTCGCCCGGGCCGATCTTGCCGCCGGCACCGGTGGAATCACGGTGTTCGACTTCGCCGTCATACACGATGGTCACGGTTTCAAAACCGCGATGCGGGTGTTGGCCGACGCCGCGACGTTGCTCAGTGGGGGTGAAATCGGCCGGGCCGGCGTGGTCCAGTAACAGGAATGGGCTGATGTGTTTGCCCAGGGTGTCGTAGGAAAACAGCGTACGCACCGGAAAGCCATCGCCGACCCAATGGGTGCGGGGGCTGGTGTAGATGCCGATCAGTTTCTTCATGGTGGTCCTCCAAAGTGCCTACACCATAAGTCGGCATAAGCTGGAGTACTAGCCGGTGAAAGCAGCTTGGTTCGTTCTACGTATAGGACAATCCACTGACCCGGCGCTCACGCGCCAATAGGGAAGCCCTATACGCCGCCAACGCCTGGCACGCTTGGAACCGCCAAATTGGCGCGCTACTGCCGTCACGTAAATAGCTCAACGACAAGCCGCCAAACCCCATCCCCCTCTTAGCCAACCGTTGGCATTGTCACGCTCATCACCACAATCCGCCGCGTGATATTGCGCAGGGCTCAGGTGAAACCGACGATCTGCATCGCGCGTCGGGAAGGCGCCGGGGCATCCGACAGGGAAATAGTCCGAGGGCTGGTCATCCCTGGCCTATGTGCTGATTGGCGGAGTCCTGGTGGGCACCGTGTTGACCCTGTTGTTTTTGCCGGCGCTGTGCAGCCTGGTGCTGGGGCGGGAGAAGCAGATAAGTGTCGAAACCTCCCACTTGACGGCCGGATAGCCTTCCGGGACACCGCTCTCCAAGGCTATACCGCCCCCCCCCCTGTGGCGAGCGAGCTTGCTCGCGTTGGGCCGCGAAGCGGCCCCAGTCCAGGCGATGGGGATGTTCAGGTCAATCGCGTTGTTTGCTTCAGGGCTGCTGCGCAGCCCAACGCAAGCAAGCTCACTCGCCACAAAGGGAGATGCGATCATCGGCTAAGAGGGGCTCACCCACACTGAACGGATGAGCGCCTATTCCGGTCAGCGCTTTGAAAGCTCCATGATCATCCGGCTCAGCAAGTAGACCCGCGGCGCGACACTTTCCACTTCCGCATATTCTTCAGGCGTATGAATGTTGCCGCCGACAATCCCAAAGCCATCCAACGTCGGTGTCCCGACCCCGGCCGACAAACTCGCATCCGCCGCGCCACCACTGCCTTCAATCGTCAACTGCTTGCCCAATTCCGCATAAATGCCTTGGGCAATCGCCACCAACTTGTCTGACTCCGGTGTCTGCGGCATCGGTGGCAAGCCGCGTTGCAAACTGGTCTTCACTTGCGTCTCGGGAATCAACTTGTTGGCCGACACCCGCGCCAGATCTTTTTCGATCCGATCGAACTCTTCAGGTAATGCCGCGCGCACGTCGGCCTTGGCGATGGCTTGATCGGGGATGACATTAGTGCGATCCCCGGCCTTGATCACAGTGAAGTTGATGGTGGTTTTCTTCTCTTCATCCCCCAGCTTGCCCAGTTGCAGGATCTGGTGCGCGGCTTCCATGGCGGCGTTGCGCCCCAGTTCCGGGGCGACGCCGGCGTGGGCGGCCTTGCCTTTGACTTCGACCACCGCGGTGGCGCTGCCCTTGCGCCATACCACCAGGCCGTCCGCCGGCCGGCCGGGCTCCAGGTTCAGGGTGACGTCGTGGGCCTTGGCGGTATTGCGGATCAGCTCGGAGGCGGCGTCGGAGCCGGTTTCTTCGCTGGCGTCGAGCAGGAAGGTGATTTGCGCATAATCCTTGAAGCCTTGGTTTTTCAGGACCTTGAGTGCGTAGATACCGGCGACGATACCGCCCTTGTCATCCATCACGCCGGGGCCATAAGCGCGGCCGTCCTTGATGTGGAACGGGCGCTCGGCAGCGGAGCCTTCCTTGAATACGGTGTCCATGTGGGCCATCAGCAGGATCCTGGCCTTGCCGGTGCCCTTGAGGGTGGCAATCACATGGCTGCTGTTGGCGGCCGCATCCGGCACGCGCTCGATACTGAAGCCCAACTGCTGGAGTTCATCGACGGCAATGTCACTGACCTGGGTCAGGCCCGGCCCGTAGCCGGAGCCCGAGTCGATATTCACCAGGCGCTCGAGCAGTTTCAGGGCGTCGGCCTTGTACTGTTCGGCGTCTGCCTGGATTTGTTTATGGGGTTCGGCGCTGTAGGCCGGGAGCGTGAAGGACAAGGCCAGGGTCGCGGCCAGAAGGGTACGGGGGAAGGTAAAAAGCATGCAACGGTCCTTGTTTTTATAGGGAGGTCACGCCACACCCTACCCCACTAGACCGACCGCAACCAAGCCCCCTGCACCGCACTGACGCAGTTGCGCCCGCTGCTCTTGGCTTCGTACAACGCCAGGTCAGCGTCATTGAGCCAACTGGTGGAGTCGGCATGCGTGAGTTGATAAGGGGCCAGGCCGATGCTCAAGCTGGCGCGCAAGGTCGGGTCCTGGGCGTAGGCCAGCGCGTTGAAGCGATCACGCAGGGCGTCCATCACTTCGGTGGCACGGTTGAGCGGCATGCCCGGCAGGATCACGCAGAACTCATCACCGCCGTAGCGCCCGGCCAGGTCGGCGACACGCAGGTTCTGGCGCAGCACCTTGCTGAGCTGGCGCAGGACGATATCGCCAGTGACATGGCCGTAGGTGTCGTTGATCACCTTGAAATGATCGATGTCGATCAACGCAATGGCCGCGCCCTGCTGCTCGCGCCGGCAGCGCTGAAACTCGATTTCCAGATGGTCCTTCCAGGCGCCGTGGTTGAGCAGGCCAGACAGGCTGTCGGTGCGGCTCAGGGCCAGCAGTTCGCGCTTATGCCGTGCAAGGTTCAAGGCCTGGCGGTAGCAGATCCAGCCCAGGGCCAGCGGGTAAAGCATGAGGATCGGCAGGCACGCATAGAGCTGTGCCGGCGTGGTCAAGGCAATGAACGCGGGCGTGAATATCAGCAGTGATACGCCAATCCCCAGCCCCTGTGCCACCCAGCCCATCAGCATGAAACGCGGGCCGCCGATGGCGACGTTGTTCATGGTCATCATCGACAGGGTGGTGACGCTGGGCAGCGGGTTGAAGTGCATGGCACCGACCCAGAAGCCGCCGCAAAAGGAGTCGAACAGAAGGTTGCGGCGTTCACTGCGCAGGGCCTGGGGCGCGCGCAATGTGGACTGAAAGGCCAGGTGCGGCCATACGAAGGCGTTGAGGATCATCCAGACCCACACCCATAGGGGCGGGTTCACTGGATACATGCCAAACGCCACGCACACAAAGCCGAGCGTCAGCCCCAGGGTGCGGGATTTATACAAGCGTGTAGCAAGCGGAAATCCCTTTCCTCCGGCGGCCGGCATGCTCTGATGATCCTATATGAATGCCTGGAGTCTATCAGGGCGGCGGCAATACGCCACTACCGCTTATAAGCTTACAGCCCTGCCGGGGGAAAACCCCGCGCCAGCATCAACGCCACCCCCAGCAACAGCGCGGCCGTGACCCGTTGTAACAACACCCGCCGCCGGGGGTTTTCCAGCACGTGCCGGATACGCTGGCCGAAATAGCAGTACAGGCAACCGCTGGCACATTGCAGCAGCAGGAAGGTCAGCCCGAGGATGGCGATGTCCGTCGTCGAGCGGTGCTCCCCTGCCCCGGCGAATTGTGGGAACACGGCGCTGAACATAATGAGGGTCTTGGGGTTGGAAAACCCCGTCAGCAAGCCCTTGCCGAACAGGCCGCGCGCGCCCTCGACACTGCCGGCGGTGTCGATTGGCAGGCCGCTGCTGGTCCACTGCTTGTAGGCCAGGTAGAGGATATAGGCCACGCCGACAATCTGGATGCCCTGGGTAATCGCCAGGCTGCCCTTGATCAGTTCGGAAAACCCCACGGCGAAGATCAGGATCGAGATCAGGTACGACACGCTGGCACCGACCTGCGCCGGGATCGAATTGCGCAACCCGCCCTTCAAGCCCAGGCTCAGCAGCAACAGGGTCATGGGGCCTGGGCTGAACGTCAGGGTGGTGCAAAACAGCAGAAAGTAGAGAAACGAAGATAGCGTCAATGCGCTGGTCATGGCCCTGGCTCCTGGGATCAGACAGCCGCAGATGGGCCGGATGCCGCGCAGTCTAGGACAGCGGCATTGTGCAAGGCAGGTAAAGTAATGCCTAATTCGCCCGAACTTCACCGGTAAAATGACCGGCAAAGACAAGGAAGCCTTATGTTGGTAACCCCCATCGCTTTTGTCGACGGCACCCCCAAGGTGCAGCAGATTGTCGACGCGTTCAGCCAGTCCATCGAGCAAGGCGAATGGGCACCCGGCAGCAAATTGCCGTCGGTACGTGAGTTGACCGAGACCCTGGGCGTCAGCAAATTCACCCTCAACGAAGCGCTGGATCGCCTGCGCGGGCGCAACCTGCTGACGTCCAGCCAAGGCCGCGGTTTCTTCGTGGCGATGGAGACCGCCCGCCCCGCCTCGGCGGCCTGGATCGACCTGCTGCCCCAGGACCTGCTCAGTGTGTTGCGACGGCCCTTGGTCAGCGCCGGCAGCGACCTGCGCCCCGGCGGCGGCCACTTACCGGAAAGCTGGCTGGACAGCGAGGCGATTCGCCAGGCGATGCGCAGCGTCGTACGTGCGCCATCGCTGCGTATCGCCGGGCTGGGCACGCCGGCCGGGCTGTTGCCGTTGCGCCAGGCGCTGCAACATAAGCTGCACGGCGAAGGCTTGTCGGTACCGGTGGAGCAAATCATCACCACCCCCAACACCGTGCAAGGCCTGGACATGCTGATGCGCCTGCTCGCGCGCCCCGGCGACTCGGTGCTGCTGGACGCACCGTGCTACTTCAACTTCCACGCCAACCTGGCCCTGCACGGGGTCAAGGTGTTGACGATCCAACGTCGTCCCGACGGTTTCGACTTCGCCGCCCTCGAACAGCTGCTGGCCGAGCACCGCCCCAGCCTGTACCTGACCACCAGCGTGCTGCACAACCCCACCGGGCATTCCTTCAGCCCTGGCCAGGCGTTTCGCCTGCTGCAACTGACCCAGCGCTACCACTGCCATATCATCGAGGATGACCTCTACGGCGACCTTCACCCCAACCCGCCGCCCCGCCTGGCCGCCCTCGCCGGGCTCGACCAGGTCACCTACCTGTCAGGCTTCTCCAAGATCCTCAGCGCCAACACCCGCGTCAGCTACGTGGTGGCGGCGCCACAATTGGCGGCGAACCTGACCCACATGAAGTTGATGAGCGGCGGCGTGACCTCCGAGCTGTTCGAGCAGATCGTCTACCGCATGCTCAGCGAAGGCAGCTACGCCAAACATCGCAAGCGCATGGTGCAGCGCCTGACGGAGGCCGGTGGGCGGGTGGAGCAATGGCTCAAGCGGTGTGGCTGTGAACTGCCGATGGGGTATGAAGGCGGGATGTTCATCTGGGCGCGCCTGCCCGCCGGTGTGGACGGCGAGCGCTTGGCCCAGGTCGCATTGAAGCAAGGCATGGTGCTGGCGCCCGGCGCACTGTTCGGCTACGACCCGGCCCATCGCGACTCGATGCGCTTCAATGTCGCCCACAGTGATGAAGCGCAGGTGCGGCAGCTGTTCGAGGCGCTGCTGCTCAAGGCGTGACGCGCCCCAGCCGTGCCAGGTGCAGCCGGACGCAACGCCCTGGCTTCCTCCAACAGTGTCTGGATCACCTGCTCCTGCTCGTCATAACGGCCCTCTCCCCAGTGGCTGTAGCGCCTTTTGCCGGTGGCGTCGTAGAAGTAATGGGCCGGCCAGGCCTGGTTGTCGAACGCCTGCCAGATCCTGAAGTCGTTATCGATAGCCACCGGGTACCCGATCCCCAGTTTCTTCACCTGCTGACGCACGTTATCCAGCACTTTTTCGTGGTCGTACTCGGGGGTGTGCACGCCGATCACCACCAGGCCGTCCTTGGCATACTTGTTCGCCCACTGGTTCACGTACGGCAAGCTGCGCTGACAGTTGATGCAGTCGTAGGTCCAGAAATCCACCAACACCACTTTGCCCTTCAGCGCGGCCGCATCAAGCGGCGCTGAGTTGAGCCAGGCCACGGCACCGTCCAGGGACGGCATGGTCGGGTTGGACTGGCTGAAAGGCTCGGCGTCGACGGCTTTGGGCAGCAAGTAACATAAGGCAGCGGCCAGGGCCAGGCTCGCGAATAAACAGCAGATGGTCCGGGTCTTCATCACAGCGTCCTCGGCAGGTGTTCGATGACGTCCATTGAGCCTGCGCGAGGTATCCGGATTGTGTCGAAAAAAGCCCGCAGTATCGGTATTTTAGCCTCACCGTGTATCTGCTTATCGCCAGATACACTGGCATACAAAGGGCACAAGGCAAGGCACCGGGCAGTGACTAGACTGCGCAGCAATAATGACTGCTTGAGGAAAACAGCATGGACCACGTCGATCACATCCTGATCGTGGATGACGACCGGGAGATCCGCGAACTGCTCGGTCATTACCTGAAGAAAAACGGCATGCGCACCAGCGTGGTCGGCGACGGTCGCCAGATGCGCAGCTTCCTCGACACCACCCCGGTGGACCTGATCGTGCTGGATATCATGATGCCCGGCGACGATGGCTTGCAGCTGTGCCGGGAACTGCGGGTCGGCAAGCACAAGGGCACGCCGGTGCTGATGCTCACCGCGCGCAACGATGAAACCGACCGCATCATCGGCCTGGAAATGGGCGCGGATGATTACCTGGTCAAACCCTTCGCCGCACGCGAGCTGCTGGCCCGGATCAACGCGGTGCTGCGCCGCACGCGCATGCTGCCACCGAACCTGGTGGTCAGCGAAACCGGGCGCCTGATCCGTTTCGGGCGCTGGCGCCTGGACACCACCGCGCGCCATCTGCTCGATACCGACGACACCCAGGTGGCCCTGAGCGGCGCGGAATATCGTCTGCTGCGCGTGTTCCTGGATCACCCGCAACGGGTACTCAGCCGCGACCAGTTGCTCAACCTGACCCAGGGTCGCGACGCGGACCTATACGACCGCTCCATCGACCTGCTGGTCAGCCGCCTGCGCCAGCGCCTGCTGGATGATGCCCGCGAACCGGCCTATATCAAGACCGTGCGCAGCGAGGGTTATGTATTCTCCCTGCCGGTGGAAATCCTCGGGGCCGGACAATGAAGTGGCGCCTCGGCTGGCCACGCACGCTGGCGTCGCAGTTGTCGCTGATCTTTCTGGTCAGCCTGGTGTGTGCCCATGGCCTGTCCTTCAGTGCGCAGTTCTACGAGCGCTATATCAGCGCGCGCACCACGATGCTGGATAACCTGGAAAACGATGTGGCCACCTCGGTGGCAATCCTCGACCGCCTGCCCGCCAATGAGCGCGCCAGCTGGCTGCCGCGCCTGGACCGGCAGAACTATCGCTACCTGCTCAATGCCGGCGAAAGCGGCGAACCGATGAACAGTGATGACATACCAATGGCGGCCGCGTCGATCAGGCATGCCCTGGGCGAGCATTACCCCCTGACCTTTCTCACGATCCCCGGCCTACAGAAACACTTTCAGGCGCACCTGACGCTGGCTGATGGCAACCCGATCACCCTCGACGTACGCCCCGCCGCCCCGCCCGTTGCACACTGGTTGCCGGTGGTGCTGGTCCTGCAACTGGCGCTGCTGCTCGGCTGTACCTGGGCGGCCGTGCGCCTGGCCGTCCGCCCGCTGACCCGTCTGGCCCGCGCCGTGGAAACCCTCGACCCGAACGCCCACCCGACGCCCCTGGACGAAACCGGCCCCACCGAAGTCGCCCACGCCGCGGTCGCGTTCAATGCCATGCAGCAACGCATTGCCGAGTACCTCAAGGAACGCATGCAGATCCTTGCGGCGATTTCCCACGACCTGCAAACCCCCATCACCCGCATGAAACTGCGCGCCGAACTCATGGAAGACTCCACCGACCGCGACAAACTGTGGAGCGACCTCGGCGAAATGGAGCATCTGGTGCGCGAAGGCGTGGCCTACGCGCGCAGCGTGCACGGCGCCAGCGAGGCCAGTGCACGTATCAACCTCGACGCATTCCTCGACAGCCTGGTGTTTGACTATCAGGACATGAACAAGCGCGTCAGCCTGTCTGGCAGAAGCGCTCGGGTCTTCGACACCCGCCCCCACGCACTGCGCCGCGTGCTGGTCAACCTGGTGGACAACGCGCTGAAATTTGCCGGCAGTGCCGAGCTGGAAGTAGGCGTTACGGCGACGGGCGAACTGTCGATCAAGGTGCTGGACCGCGGCCCCGGGATTGCCGAGGGTGAACTGACGCAAGTGCTGCAGCCGTTTTACCGGGTGGAAAACTCACGCAATCGTGACACCGGCGGCACGGGGCTGGGGTTGGCAATTGCGCAACAACTGGTGGTGGCGATTGGCGGGACGCTGACCTTGAGCAATCGTCTGGGCGGCGGGTTGTGTGCCGAGATTCGCCTGGGTCGGCCAGTCAGTCGGCCGCGCAAAGACTTATAGTGCGAAGGGGCTTGGTCGACACCTCACGATCCTCCACATATGACAAATACTAAACTGCCATCACGGACAAAGACCGCTTCACCTAAATTACTTATCACGCATTAAAAAACTGCACTAGCATATGTCTACAGCTGCACAAATACCCTCGCAACACCCCCCGCTCACCGCGTTCACTCCTATAGAATAAACGGACGAATGTTAAAATTTGTCACGTTTTGCCGTAATCAATTCGATTAGTATCTAAACGCTAGCAGCGATTGAACTGTCGGCCTTGCATGCCGGAAAAGGGAGTAGGTGATGCATTTTTCCAACGTCCTCGCTATTGCACGGACTCCGTCTAAAACCGAGGATTTTAGAGCGCTTATAGTTCGCACTGTACCGAATGATTTAAAAGTCGATACACGTAGCTACGGCCAACTAGTTGACTCACTGGATGACCCCGTCAATTACCGCGCCATCATTATAGAAATCGATACGCCCTCTGCCAGCCATCAAACTCTGGACATCATAAAGAAGACACGAACCCAACATCCGGGTTGCATCATATGTGTCGTGGTGACATTTGCGTCCACCCAGAGCAAGACCAAATACTATTTGGCCGGCGCCGATTACTGCATCAAAGTAGTCGAAACTTCCCCCGAGAAAAAACTCGATTTAGTCGATGCGTTTCTGAATGAAACGTATCGGTCGGATTCTTGCGAACTGATCCTCGACCAGGACCGGATGTGCATTTATGGCGGTGGCCAAAAGTTAGAGATCTCCTTCGTTGAAATGAAGGTACTCGAAGCACTGATTCATAAGCGACTGCTCAGTCACGATGAAATCGCCGCGGTCATGGGGCTCAATACCAAGTTCTACGATTCCCGCGCTCTGGAAAAATCCATCAGCCGCCTGCGCAGCAAGATCAAGGCGCAATATGGCGAAAACATCATTCAGAATATTCGAGGCTACGGCTATAAATTAAGCCGCGGGATTATTTCTGCCAACCATCTGCACCCTGTCAAGGAGAGGTCGAATCGTGAATAGCGAGAAAATATCACCTGCAGGCATTGCCGAGTTCAAGTTCCTGAGGCAGGCGATAGTTGAACGAAACTGCACGCTATGGGGAAGTGAAACTCGCGTCGACAGCACGACCAACTTGCTCACTCATGCGCATGAGCTGCATCCGATGTGCCGCGAACAACTGCAATGTGCCTATCGTGAGGCCCTGCAACTGTTGACGCCACGTTCAACGAACGCAACCCGAAAACTACCAGCGGCTTCGCGTTACCCGGCCATGCATAAGTTCCTGCGCATTGACCAATCGGCACTGATGTGCCCAGACATGCTCAAGCAGTTAATCCAAACTTCCGATACGTTGGAGCAGTACAAACAGCAACTCGTCATCAGCGTAGAAAACCCCTTGGACGCATTGCCAAGTCCAGTGGAGCGCAGGGCCATGGTGCGCCAGCTTTATACCCTGAAAGACCGCAGCGGTATCAAACTTGCCTACAACAACTACAAACTCGATACAAAGCCGGCTGACCTGCTGATAGAACTCAAGCTCTATGACTATATAAAAATGCCCTTTCCGGACACGGCCATCCGCTTGAGCCTAAATACGCACTCCGACCTGTTCAATCGGCTCTACGACCGTATGCTAGAGCTGATAAGCGTCACGCGCGTGTCATTTATCGCGGACCAGGTTGAATTTTCCGACAGTGCCATGCTCGCCAAACACCTGCCTTTTAATTACTTTCAGGGCGGTTATTACTCGCCCGCTGAAAGTTTATAGTTTTCTCCCCCCACTGATAACGGTGAACACGATGAGCTCACTCAAAAAGCACGCCTTCTCGCCCGCACCTGTGCCTATTGCGCTTCAGGATTTTGCACCCAACGTCGAGTTGACCTATCGCGACCACACTTATACTTTACGGGACAATACCGTGAGGGCCACGCTAACGTCTGCGGTGATCGACACTCCGTTGCATCACAACCACTACTTCACCCCACCGACAAGTCACTACATTGTCATTGATAAACTCAACTTCTCAACTACCCCGTCAACACCGTGTCTGCAGGCTGCTGCACAACCGTCCAGTGACAGCCACTTAAAATCTCAACTTACCAATACTAAGACACATCGCAATCTCCAGGAAAACAACGCTGACTTCACCGCGCTGCACACGCCGGACTTTTGGTTACTGACACAACAGGATCGGATACTGGTTAAAGGTGGCCTGCGTATTTCATTAACCACGATTGAATCGGCGCTGATCAAGAAGATGCTCCACCATGAAGAACGGGTGGTCAGCAAAGAGGAACTGATCCGCAACATCGGGCGCGAACCTGAACTGTATCGCGGTCTGGAAATGTGCCTTAGCCGCCTCCAGGAAAAATTCAAACGGGTTAACGACGGCGAGCGCTTGTTTCGTTCAGTGCGAAATCGAGGCTATTGTTTGACGCAGAAGATAAAAAAATCACTGGAGCTCACCACGCAACGCCACTAAAACAAAAATAATACACTTACACAATAATCACCCTGCCACCCACCACCCTATTAAAACTGCCTTTTTATAACAACCCCCTCCTCGTCATACAGCTACTAGATACTGCCATGACCCTGTTATAAGTCGTCAGCTATTGCTCCCTACCGTTGATTACTATCCCTTTGTGCGCCTCTGCGCGCCTGTCGTTTGGTGGTTATTAACGCCACGTGTCGCTTAACTCTGCCACCACGAGTGGTCACCACTGGGAGCAGTAGCATGCTGAATAACCAAAGAATGCATCGTCATCTAACACCTAAAGGCTTGACCTTCTGGGGGCAATGGACACTGGCCTCCAGCCTGGTCGTGGCATTACTATTTGCATTGGTTGTTTTAAAGACAGGCCAACTTGACTATTACTATCGGGCATTGGCCGCTTTTACGATACTTGCCTCTCTACCGGCGTATATGTTGTGCGATGTGTACAGCAAGAAAGATGATTATGGCGTGGGCCTGGGGCGGCTCTTCATGGGCTGGCTGCTAACACTGATTATTTTATTAGCCGTGGGCATCGCCTGTAATGCCGGGGCACTGTTCCCCCTGGAGATCCTGTTACTGTGGGCCGCCACCAGCTACGCGCTACTAGCATTATGCTATATCCCTATTCATAGTCTTTCCCGTTATTACCACAACCAACTTCACGAGCGGCATAAATCGCTGATCGTCGGTACAGGCAAGCTCGCCGCAGACCTGGCCACCACCCTGTCCCGGCGTAAACGCTCGCCCCTGGTTGGCTTGGTCGGCGCCCGCGACACCGCTGCGCCGCAGCTGCAGTCGCAGATACTCGGCGAGCTGCCGGACCTGCCGCAGTTGATTCGCCAGCACGGTATCCGTCGGCTCTACATCACCCATTCACTGCAGGAAGCCACGCATATCGAGGCGTTGTACATCAACCTGTTGGACATCAGCGTGGATGTGATCTGGGTGCCCGACCTCAATAACATGCTGCTGCTCAACCACTGCGTCGCCGAGGTGGATGGCTTGCCGGCGATTTTCCTCAATGAAAGCCCACTGACCAGCCGCCCGACCGCGGCCCTGAGCAAGTCGCTGCTGGACAAGAGCCTGGCATTGCTGGCGATCATCCTGCTAAGCCCGTTGTTGTTACTGTTCGCCGTGCTGATCAAGCTCACCTCTCCCGGCCCGGTGATTTTCAAACAGGACCGGCACGGCTGGAACGGCCAGGTGATCAAGGTGTGGAAATTCCGCTCGATGCGTGTGCATGACGACAAGGAAGTGCGCCAGGCCAGTCGCAACGATTCGCGCATCACCCCGGTGGGCCGCTTCATTCGCCGCACCTCCATCGATGAACTGCCGCAATTGTTCAACGTATTGCAGGGGCACATGGCGTTGGTCGGCCCACGCCCCCATGCGGTGGCGCACAACGACTACTACTCCGGGAAGATTCACGCGTACATGGCACGCCATCGCATCAAGCCCGGTATCACCGGCCTGGCACAGATCAATGGTTGCCGCGGGGAAACGGAGACCCTGGAGAAGATGCAAAAACGCGTCGATATCGACCTGCGCTACATCAACAACTGGTCACTGTGGCTGGACATCAAGATCCTGCTGAAAACGCCGTTTACGCTGCTGTCCAAAGACATCTACTAGATCACTGTGGCGAGCGGGCTTGCCCGTTAAGGCTTTTTTGTAGGAGCGAGCTTGCTCGCGAAGAATTCACAGGCGCCGCGTTCATTCAGGCAACACGCGTTATCGTTGACGTTTTTCGCGAGCAAGCTCGCTCCTACAGAAGCCGATTAGGGCTTGCCCTCATGCCATTCAGTTAAGGCTTTTTTGTAGGAGCGAGCTTGCTCGCGAAGAACTCACAGGCGCCGCGTTCATTCAAGAAGCACGCGTTATCGTTAACGTTTTTCGCGAGCAAGCTCGCTCCTACAGAAGCCGATTAGGGCTTGCCCTCATGCCGTTCAGTTAAGGCTTTTTTGTAGGAGCGAGCTTGCTCGCGAAGAATTCACAGGCGCCGCGTTCATTCAGGAAGCACGCGTTATCGTTGACATTTTTCGCGAGCAAGCTCGCTCCTACAGAAGCCGATTAAGGCTTGCCCTCATGCCATTCAGTTAAAGCTTTTTTGTAGGAGCGAGCTTGCTCGCGAAGAACTCACAGGCGCCGCGTTCATTCAGGAAACACGCGTTATCGTTGACGTTTTTCGCGAGCAAGCTCGCTCCTACAGAAGCCGATTAGGGCTTGCCCTCATGCCGTTCAGTTAAGGCTTTTTTGTAGGAGCGAGCTTGCTCGCGAAGAATTCACAGGCGCCGCGTTCATTCAGGAAGCACGCGTTATCGTTGACGTTTTTCGCGAGCAAGCTCGCTCCTACAGAAGCCGATTAGGGCTTGCCCTCATGCCATTCAGTTAAAGCTTTTTTGTAGGAGCGAGCTTGCTCGCGAAGAACTCACAGGCGCCGCGTTCATTCAGGAAGCACGCGTTATCGTTGACGTTTTTCGCGAGCAAGCTCGCTCCTACAGAAGGCGATTAGGGCTTGCCCTCATGCCGTTCAGTTAAGGCTTTTTTGTAGGAGCGAGCTTGCTCGCGAAGAACTCACAGGCGCCGCGTTCATTCAGGAAGCACGCGTTATCGTTAACGTTTTTCGCGAGCAAGCTCGCTCCTACAGAAGGCGATGTACGCTTGCCTGAACGGCATGAGGGCAAGCCCGCTCGCCACAAGGGCTACTGCCTACTCAGTGATCTTCTCGAAGTTCTTGTAGAAGAGGTCACTGTCACGCCCATCGGTCATCGAATGCAGTGAGTACGCGCGGTTGAGTCGCGCACCGCCATCACGCGTCAGCGGTGCCCACACCAGGTTGGCGCGGCGCAGGGTCGACAGGCTCATCAACTCATCGAAGGGAATCGACAGGTACAGGCCCTTGTCGAAACTGCCTTCACCGAAGGCTTCCTTGGAGGCCGTGGTCCGCGTGACCCACGCCCCAATACGCACGCCATTGTTGAATTGCCGCGACAGGTCAAGGGTCGCGCCCCAATCCCGCGCCAGGTAGCGGCCGACACTCAGTGCGCCCTGGGTGTTGAACGGCAAGTCGGTGTAGCCGGTGATATGGCCGGTGAGCGTGCGGTAGTCGCGCAGGCTGAAGTCCTGCTCGAACCCGCGCTGACGCACATAGTTCAGGTCAGCCCCCAGCGCCCAGCGCTGGCCCATCGGCCGGTACAGCACTTCACTGCCGACACCGGCATACATCGACTCCAGCAAACCACCGTAGACCATGCCGTAGAGGTCCTGGTCCAACTGCACCGCACGGTTGAGCTGAAAGGACGGCAAGGTCACATCGGACGTGGTCATGTACTTGCGCAGATCGGTACGCACCCGTGGCAAGCCACTGGGCGCGTCGTAGGTGAAGCCATCGTAGTTGTTCAGCAGGTTGACGCTGAGCAAGCCGCTCCACCAGGTGTTGCGGGTGAAACGGTACTCGGCGTCGAGGTCGGCGGAAACCTGGTAGAGCAAGCCATCCGGGCCGCCGACGTTCTGCTTGTAGCCCAGCCCGGCGCCGTAGCTCAGGGGGTTGGCGGATTGGGTGTAGAGCACCGTCTGGTTGTGCGCGCTGGCACGATTGACTTCGGTCTGGCGGTGCAGGTCCTGCAAGTCCTCGCGGTTGGCGACCACCTCACGAAAAGTCTCGCGAGGCACGCTGGTTTCTTCGATCGGCATCGCGTACCGCTCGCTGACCAGGGTGAACCAGCTGATCTGGTCATTGACACTGTTGTCGAGGATACGACTGGCGCGACCCACGGCCTTGGCGCCATGGAAATAGCGCTGTTGCTCGCCATACACCAGCAACTCCGGCCCACGCTGGGCGATGCGCTGGACGCTGTAGCCGGCATTGTCCTGCAAGCGCTTGGACACTGCCGCCCAATCCACCTGGTCCATGGGCGTGGTCGGTGCCTGCGCGAGCAGTGGCGGCGGTGGTGGGTCATACGTCTTGACCGGTGCCTTGCGGCTGACGAAGTTGGTGTGCAGGGTAATCCCGAACATGGCGGTGTTGCCCCGCTCCCAGGCGGCACTCAGGTCGATGGAGTCGGCGACCTTGAAGACCAGGCCAAGGTTGATCGGCGAGTCCTGGCGCTGGTTGTTATCGCGCGGCTCGTGCTGGTAGTCATTGCCCTCGTATTCAAGCTTGAGGCTCAGCGGCGCCCAGGGTGTCTGGTAGGCGACGCCTCCAAACAGCGCCGGCCGGCCGCGAAAATATCCGTTGGAAAAACTGCCGGAGCCTTCGGCCGTGGGTCGCTGGTTGAAACGATCATCCAGCGCGCCCAACGGGTTGCCCAAATCGCCACGGCTGCCCATGTAGCCCCAGGCAATACCGGCACTGAAATCCACATTGCCATAGCGCTTGTTGGCCACCAGGTACTCGCTGGAAAACAGCCCCGTACCGCCCAAGTCCATCATCCCCAACGCGACCTGGGGCAGCCAGTGGCTCTCCTCATACAGGCGCACTTTGGCATCGACGGCCTTGTCCTTATAGCTCTGGCCGCCACTGAACGACTCAGGGCCATAGGGGCGGTTGGTGATCGCGGTGTAACGGAAGGTGCCTTCAAGCCAGTCCAGCGGCTGCGCCGAAAAACTGTAGCGGCTATAGGGGTCGGTGCGGCTGGCATTCACGCTGAGTTCGCCAACCGGGGCCATGCGTGCGGTGGGGGTTTGCAGCAGCCCGACGCCGCCGAAGTCATTCTGGGTGTAACGGGGTTCGCCATGCGCGACGCCACAGGGCACCAGCAGCACGGCCGCAATACATAATTTCAAGGCGTGACCTCGGCCAGGGGTTGGGTGGCGAGAAACTCGGCCAGTTGCTGGTTCAACTCGGGGGTGGGCGGCTCCAAGTCGTCGCTGCGCAGCGGCACCAGCACGGTGCTGCCCGGTGCCGGCGCGGCGCCCTCCTCGCGGTTCCATGGGGCAATGCCCAGGCGGGTGACGTGGCCGTCGGGCTGGATCAGCCACAGGTAGTCGCTATCGGCCCCCGCCACGGGCGGGCATTCATCCAGGTAGTCACGGGCCTGGCGCTGCGCCTGGAAGGCCACCGTGCATGACGCCGCGACGGCGCCGAGGATGCGCACGCTTGCGGGCCTGGGTGGATAGATCAACTGGTCGCCATCGTTGACGCGCGGGTTTGGCGCAAAGCCGACCTCTACCGCCACCGGGTCCAGCACCGCGACTTGCCGGCCGGTCACCGGCAGTGCCTGCACCTGCTGATAAAGGCGCGCCGCCTGAACGGCGCGGTTCTCGCGCCCGGCGTCCAACGCGGCGTTGCGCAATGTCTGAAGGTCAAACAGCACACCGGCCTTGAGGCGTGCCTGGCGTTCCAGCAACGGCCGGCGCAGCCAGGCCGCACCCAGCCAGTAGCCCTCGGCATCCGGCTGCGACGCGATGATCACGTCGAGCAAGCGGGCCTCGGGAGCCAAGGGGATCGGCCCCGGATGAAGCACTTGACCGCTGACGGTCATGGCGGCCTGGCACGCGCCGGCACAGCTCCACGCCAGCGCCAGCACCCAGCGTCTACGGCAGCTCATCGGGCCTCCTTGCGTGCGGGTTGCAATTGGGTGATTTTCAAGGTGAGGCGCGGGCTGAGGTGTTGTTCGCTTTGCACGATAAAACCGTCACGGGGGTCGACCCAGTAACGGTTGCGCGCCCGAAAGCCCAGGGCGGCGGCTTCGATGTCTTCATCCACGCGCAGCAAGGTGTAGGGTTTGTCGAGGATATCGACGGTCTCCAGGCCCTCGCGGGTCAGGCGGCTGGTGACGCTGATGCCGACGCGATAACCGTCCACCAGGTCGATCCGCCGCGTACTGCGATAGCCATCCGGCACGCGGTGCAGGCCCTGTTGGAAGGGCGACGGGCCATCCCAGTGCGTGCCGTCCAGGTCAGTGCCCAGGCCTACGGTGCGCACCACCAGGCCGTCGCGCAGCAACAGCACCTGCTTGCCGGACGCGACCCAGAATTGCAGGTCGCCGCGCTGGCGAATCATCGCCATCACCCCTTCGCTGGACACCGTCTTCACCTGGATCTGGGGAAACGGCACGGCGTCCACCTGGGCCTGGGTCAGCTCCAGGGGCGAAGGCCCCGAGACCGCCGCCTTAAAGGTGTCGAGCGAGGCCTGCATCAGCGGATTGCAGCCAGCCAACAGCCACGCCAACCCCGCGTACGTACCGATTTTCAGACTGTTCACGCAGGTTCCACCCTATCGGCTGTTGGCTTCGCTCAGGTTGTTCTGGGCGGAAGCGCCGATGCCGATGATCGAGGCGGACGGCACCAACTGGCTGATAAAGCGGTTCCAGCGCGTGATATTGGCCGGGCCCACAAACACCACGTCCTGGGGCTGCACATCAAAGCGCGTGGCCAGGGCCATGGCTGAGGGTGAGGCGGCTTCCAGCTGGAACACCTTGGCCGGCTCCACATCCAGGTTCTGCGCACCGCGAATCACGTAGATGGCATCGGCGTTGGAGGTGTTCTGGTTGACCCCGCCCACCGAACCCAGCACGTCGGAGAGGTTCATGCTGCGTGTCTTGAAGCTCAGCGCACGGGGCTGCATGACTTCGCCCATCACATAGATGCGCTTGCGATCGTTGAACGCCAGGTACAACTGGTCGCCGTCCTTGAGGTAGATATCGTTCAAGCGCGACTGTTGCAGGTTGAGCGTATCCAGGTCGAGGGTGTAGCGCTCGCTGCCACGGGTGAGCGTAAGGTTCGACAGATCGGCATTGATCGGGTCGATACCCGCGGCGCCGATGGCCTCCATGACGTTCATCGAGGTGGTGGTGATCGGCACCGGGCCGGCCTTGATTACGGCGCCAGTGATCACCACTTTCTGGCTGGCAAAGCGCAGCACACTGATGTCCACCTGTGGGCTGTCGATGTATTGACGCAGCTTGTTGGTGATTTCCGTACGCAAGGATTCGAGGGTTCGCCCCTTGGCAACCACTTCGCCCACATAGGGGTAAAACAGCTTGCCGTCGGGGTTGACCAGCCGGCCGTTGGCATCGATCTGCTGTTGCGGGCCGGACGGCGCGGTGAGTTCCGGGTGATCCCACACGGTGATATACAACACATCATTGGCGCCGATCAGATACGGCCCGGGTTTATAACTGAGCAGTGCGTCGGGAACCGAATAAGACACTTGCGTCGCCGCGTCCATGGCCAATAACTTCGGGGTAATCGGGATCAACTCCACCCGACTGTTTTCAGCTGCACCGTCCTGGGTCATGGACTCGGTATCCATATATTGACCGGGCGCAAACATACAGCCTTGCAACAAAGCGGCCGCCACAGCCGCCACAGAAAAAATACGCATCATAGTGCTAATACACTCACGATAAACGACAAGAAAAAAAGACCACTTGGGCGGGGAGTCCAAGCGGTCTCAAAAAGCGGAAGGTGGTGTATCAGTTACCAGTACCGGTGGTACCGGTGGTGCCCGTGGTACCGGTGGTGGTACCGCCGTTGGAGCTGCCGCCACTGTTGGAGGCGGCCGCAACGCCCGCCACCAGCGCAGTACCGATCAGCAGGGTTTCACCCACCGTCACAGACCCCGCCACCGTCGTGCTGAGACCTAGAGGCAACTCGGCAGCCAGGGTGGAAGTACTCAAGACACTGAGTACGATAATGGCCAGTCGTTTTCTCATATCAGACTCCTTATCGATAGTGAGTATTCAGCAAACATGCGTGTCCCACTGAAGTACGCTTGGATAGTGCCATTCAACTAAACAGTGCACCAGCCATACAACTACCGGTTAATTAACCGTTGTTTGACTGTGGTTTATTTGAAAATAACGTTTTTCAGTTAAGGCGCCCGTAGATCAAGACGTTGAGACGAACACACTAAACGTCGACACGTTTTATAACCGGCGCAAATGTTATTAATTGTCAGACAGCATCACGCCCTGCCGTACTTGTCTTCAAAGCGCACGATATCGTCCTCTCCCAGATAGGAGCCCGATTGCACCTCGATCAACTCCAACGCGATCACCCCTGGGTTTTCCAGCGCATGCACCTGGCCGATAGGGATATAAGTCGATTGGTTCTCCGAGACCAGATAGGTCTGTTCGCCGTTGGTGACCTTGGCCGTGCCACTGACCACGATCCAGTGTTCGGCGCGGTGATGATGCATCTGCACCGACAGCTTGGCGCCAGGCTTCACGGTGATGCGCTTGACCTGGTAGCGGTGGCCGTTGTCGATCGAGTCGTACATGCCCCAGGGCCGGTACACCTCGCGATGGTTGAGGTGTTCATGACGCCCGTCGCGCTTGAGCTGGTCGACGATGGCCTTGACCTGCTGGACCTGATCCTTGTGCGCCACCAGCACCGCGTCCTTGGTCTCGACGATGATCAAGTCCTGCACCCCCACGGTGGCCACCAGGCGGCTGTCGGCGTTCACATAGGTGTTGTGGCTATCCAGTTGCAGCACGTCGCCTTGCAGTACATTGCCGGCCTCGGTTTTCTCGCAGGCGTCCCACAATGCCGACCAGGAACCGATATCACTCCAACCGGCCTGCAAGGGCACCATGATCGCGTCGCGGGTTTTTTCCATCACCGCGTAATCGATGGAGTCATCCGGGCAGGCCGCAAATGCTGCGGCATCGACCCGCGTGAACAGTTGATCCTGGCTGCCACCGGCCAGCGCCGCACGGCACGCAGCGAGCATCACCGGCTGGAACTGCGCCAACACGTCCAGATAGCGACTGGCGCGGAACATGAACATGCCGCTGTTCCAGCAATAGTCACCGCGCGCCAGGTAGTCGGCGGCGGTGGCCGCATCGGGTTTCTCGACAAAGCGCTTGACCGCAAAACCGCCCGCGCCCACCGGCTCACCCTGTTCGATATAGCCATAGCCGGTGTGCGCACACGTCGGCGTGATGCCGAAGGTCACCAGCTTGCCCGCCTCGGCCAGGGGCAGTGCCACCGCAAGGCTGGCATGAAACGCCGGTACATCATCGATCAGATGATCCGCCGCCAGCACCAGCAGGATCGGGTCACCGTCGGCTTGCAGCGCCTTGCACGCCGCCAGGGCGATGGCCGGTGCGGTGTTGCGCCCCACGGGTTCGAGCAGGATGGTCGCCTGTTCCAGGTCCAACTGGCGCAATTGCTCGGCCACCAGGAAGCGGTGCTGCTCATTGCAGATCACTTGGGGCGTGGCGACATCCACGCCGTCCAGGCGGCCGATGGTCTGCTGCAACATCGACAGGCTTTTATCGGTCAGGCGCAGGAACTGCTTGGGGTTCATTTGCCGTGAGAGCGGCCACAGGCGCGAGCCCGAACCGCCCGCCAAGATCACCGGTATTAACATGAAGGCGTCCTTTGATAGAGGGTCAGAAATAGGCACGGGTGTTTTCATGCACACGTGGACTGATGCGCAACTCATCCAGCGGCCACCAACGGTAGTGCTGATGCTGCGCGGTGGGCGGGTGCAGGTCGTCGTCGCCGGCCAGGGTCAGGCAATAACTGAGCACCACATAATGGGTGTTCGGCCCGGCGCCGGCGTTACCAAATACGCTGTCGTCGTAGAAGTGTTCGAACACCCCGAGAAGACGCGCGGTGGCGCGTTCAAACGTGCGCCCCAGCTCTTCCTGGGTCAGGCGCCGGAAGGCGCTGTCCAGGCTTTCGTTCTTCTGCACTCGCCCACCGGGCACGAACCAGAAGCCATAGGCCGGGCGGTTGACCCGCAGGCCCAGCAACGTCTCACCACCCGGTTTCATCACGACCAAGTCGATCGCCACCAGCGGCGTCGACGCCACGACCGTGTTGAAGGTCGGTAAATCAAGCCACATATGCGTCAAACCTGTGCCAGAAAACGTTGAAGAATGCGTTCTTTATCGAGAAATTCGCCGGCGTAGTTCAGCGCCACGGTGTTGCGCACCGGCAACCGCAGGACCTGCTCGATCCCCTCGTTCAATGCCGTGACCGATTCAGGCTCGATCAACACGGCAATCCCTTGATGGGCTTCGCACAACCGGCCAAGGGTGGTCTCGGGGTCGGCGGTGATGATCGCGTTGCCGCCGACCGCCAGGATATTGGTGAGCTTGGACGGCAACACCGAGTCCGCCGCGCCGCGCTTCTGGATCACCAGGTGCGCGGTCGCCGAAGCGAGCAGCGCCGGCAGGTCTTCGTAGGCCTGTAACGGGGCGAAAACCACGTTGTGGATGCCCTCGCGCTGTACCCGCTCCAGCAAGCGGGCCTGGCCCGCGCCCTGCCCCACGATCAGGAACACCAGCTCCGGACGCTGGGCATAGGCCTGGGCGGCGTCAAGGATCAACTCAAGGCCCTGCTTCTCACCGATATTGCCCGAGTACAACAGCACCTGTTTGCCCGCCGGCACGCCCAGGCGTTGCAGCAGCGCGGGGTCGGCCGGCACATCGAGGAAACGTTCGGTTTCCGACCAGTTGGGAAAGAACAGCAGGCGCTGGGCCTCGACACCTTTGGCGGCAGCCTTGTCCAGCATGCCGCTGGAAATCGTCGAGACCCGGTCAAAGCGGCGCAACACCCAGCGTTCAATGCCCCAGGCCAGGCGTTTGAGCCAGGGGCTGCCGCCCATGCCCAGGCCAAACATGGCGTCGACTTCGAAATCCTGGATGTGCAGCACCGACTTGGCGCCACTCAGCTTGGCCAACAGCAGGGCCTGGGGCGCGCAAAACAGCGTGGGCACCACCAGGATCACCAGGTCTGGCCGCCAGCGCAGTTGCCCCAGCACCGCCAAGCACGAACTGGCGGAAAAACTCATCAAGTGCAGCAGACGCTTCAGCGCCGTGGGCTTGCTCGGCACATACAACGGGCAACGCAGCACCGTGACGCCATCGACCCGCTCACGGCGAAAACGCCACGGTGAGTACCCTTCGCCGACCTGCCAGTGCGGGTAATACGGCGGCGCCGTCACCACCCGCACGTCGTGCCCCTGGCTCGCCAGCCAGCGCGCCTGTTCACCGCTGTACTTGCCGATACCGGTGAGCTCCGGGCTGTAGTTGATGCCGTACAAAAGGATCTTCATCACTGACCCCGAGGCTGCTCGAGGGCGGCCAGATACGCGTTGTAGGCATCGCGCAGGCCCTCCTCCAGCGGCACGTAGGCCTCCCAACCCAGCGCGTTGATACGGCTCACATCGAGCAACTTGCGCGGTGCACCGTCGGGCTTGCTGGTATCGAAACGCAGGCGCCCGTTGAAGCCGGTGACCCGGGCCAGCGTCTCAGCCAGTTCGCGAATGGTGCAGTCCACGCCAGTGCCGACGTTGACATGGGAACGCATCGGCTCGGTGTGCTCGCGGTAGTGCTCATGGCTGAGCTCCATCACATGCACGCTGGCGGCCGCCATGTCATCCACGTGGAGGAACTCGCGACGGGGCGCGCCGCTGCCCCAGATCACCACCTCGGCATCGCCGTGCTGCACCGCTTCATGGAAGCGGCGCAGCAAGCCGGCGATCACATGGCTGTTTTGCGGATGGTAGTTATCGCCAGGACCGTACAGGTTGGTCGGCATCACGCTGCGGTAATCCCGGCCGTGCTGGCGGTTGTAGCTTTCGCACAGCTTGATCCCGGCGATCTTGGCCACGGCGTAGGGTTCGTTGGTGGGTTCCAGCGCACCCGAGAGCAGCGCCTGCTCGGTGATGGGCTGGGCCGCCAGCACCGGGTAGATGCATGACGAGCCGAGGAACAACAGCTTGAACACCCCATGGGTGTGGGCCGCGTGGATCACATTGGCCTGGATCATCAGGTTCTGGTAGATGAAGTCCGCCGGGTACGTGGCGTTGGCATGTATCCCGCCGACCCTCGCCGCCGCCAGGTACACCTGGTCGATGCGCTGCTCGGCGAAATACGCCTGCACCGCCAGCGGGTCCAGCAGGTCCAGTTCATCGCGGCGTGCGGTGAGAATCTGCGTATAGCCCAAGGCCCAGAGGCGACGCACGATGGCCGAGCCGACCATGCCGCGATGGCCAGCGACAAAAATTCGCGCATTCAGATCACGTGCCATGCTCAGTTCTCCACGGCAATCGGCGCATCGTGGCCGTGCAGGCGCAGCAACGCATGGCGCTGGGCGATCTTGAGGTCTTCACGAACCATCTCCGCACACATTTCCTGCGCGCTGATCTCCGGCACCCAGCCCAGTTTCTGCTTGGCCTTGGACGGGTCGCCCAACAGCGTCTCGACTTCCGCCGGGCGGAAATAGCGGGGGTCGACGCGCACGATCACGTCCCCCACCAGGATGCCCGGCGCCAGGTCGCCGTCGATGTGCTCGACCACCGCCACCTCTTCCACGCCCTCGCCGACAAAGCGCAGGCGCAGGCCCAGTTCCGCCGCCGACCAGCGAATAAAGTCGCGCACCGAATACTGCACGCCGGTGGCGATCACGAAGTCCTCGGGGTGCTCCTGTTGCAGCATCATCCACTGCATGCGCACGTAGTCCCTGGCATGGCCCCAGTCGCGCAAGGCGTCCATGTTGCCCATGTACAGGCATTGCTCCAGGCCCAGGGCGATGTTGGTCAGCGCCCGGGTGATCTTGCGGGTCACGAAGGTTTCGCCGCGCCGCGGCGACTCGTGGTTGAACAGGATGCCGTTGCAGGCATACAGCCCGTAAGCCTCACGGAAATTCACGGTGATCCAGTAGGCGTAGAGCTTGGCGACCGCATAGGGCGAGCGCGGGTAGAACGGCGTGGTTTCCTTTTGCGGGGTTTCCTGCACCAGCCCGTACAGCTCGGAGGTGGACGCCTGGTAGAAGCGGGTCTTCTTTTCCAGGCCCAGCAGGCGGATGGCCTCAAGGATGCGCAAGGTGCCCAGGGCATCGACATCGGCGGTGTATTCCGGCGAATCGAAGCTCACGGCCACGTGGGACTGGGCGCCCAGGTTGTAGATTTCGTCGGGCTGGATCTGCTGGATGATACGCGTCAGGTTGGACGAGTCCGCCAGGTCGCCATAGTGCAGGATCAGGTTTTTATGCAGGGCTTGCGGGTCTTGGTAAATATGGTCGATACGCTGGGTATTGAACGACGAAGAGCGGCGTTTCAAGCCATGCACCACATAGCCTTTCTCCAGCAGCAGTTCCGCCAGGTACGAGCCATCCTGCCCGGTAACACCGGTAATCAGCGCAACTTTTTTCATGTCTATCTCCCAATTAATAGGCGAGCGAAGGCCGACACCCGAACTTGGGTGTTTGTTAAAAACGCTCAGTTACTGCTGTGTGGGCAGCGTCAAGTTATGTCCGGTCAACTTTGAAAGTTCGCGGATAATCGCTTCCTTATCGTTTAAATGCGCAATCGCGGTTTCCAGTTCGAGCACCTTGGCGCCCACCAGGAATCGGTACCAATAGCCCTGGAGCAAGTGATAAACCAGGCCGCTGCGACCATCGAGAAAGCCCAGCTGAATGAGGTAGCGCCAGAGGAAATACGCCGTTGAACTCAAGGTAAACGGCACGCGGTTATATAAGCGGTTCTTCACCACGCGCTTGAGCCGGGCCTGGAATGAACTCTGCCCTTCATTCAACTCATGACGCACCGCAAACAAGGCCAGGCGCGAGTTGATCACCTCGATGGCTTCACGGGTCGCGTACTGGTTGTGCTTGTGGGTGAAGAACGTCAGGTCATGCAGGTTATGGTCGGCAAAACCGCCTTCCAAGGTGATGGTGCGGCCCTGGGCCACGGAGATGTGCTCGTCCATCCAGCGGTCTTCGATGCGCCCCTGCCCCGTGCGCCACAACCGCAGCATCTTCAACGGGTAACGGCCGCCGTGGCGCACCCAGCGGCCCATGAAAATATGCTTGCGCTTGAAGTTGATGCCGGTGATCTGCGGGTCCAGTGTCGGCAGTTGCGTATTGATCTGCTCAGCCAGGTCGGCCTCGATGATTTCGTCGGCATCCAGGCGCATCGTCCAATTGCCAGTGATCGGCAAGTTGTCCAGCGCCCACTGGAACTGCTTGGCCTGGTTGACGAACGCATGCTGGACCACCAGGGCGCCGTGGCGCCGGGCGATCTCGCAGGTGTCGTCGCTGGAGAACGAGTCGACCACCAGCACTTCGTCACTGAAGGCGCGCACCGACTCGATCGCGCGGGCGATATGCAGGCTTTCGTTGTAGGTGAGGATGATCACACTGACCGTTTCACGTTTCATCTCAGCCACCGTGCAGTTGCAGGATTTCAGTGGTCAGGCGGCGTGGCGAACGCGCCGCGCGGAAGTGGCTTTCCAGGGGTTTGCCCACAGCGATCATCATGATCAGCCGCTCGCTGGCTTCGATGCCGCCCACGTCGCGGATTTTCTTTTCCACCGTATTCAGGATCGCCAGGTTCAGCGGGCAAGCCCCCAGGCCATTGGCGTGGCATGCCAGCAGCAGGCCCATGGAAAACAGCGCGCCGTCGACGTACAGCTGGTTACGCTGGCCGGCGCCTCCCCAGGCGGTCACTTCCGAGGTGACCACGAACAGGTTGTCCACCGACTGCGCAAAACCGCGCGAGCCGCCTTGCAACTCGAGCAATTGCGCAATCACCGCGCGGTCCTGGTAGACGTGTACCCGCGACGACTGGCGATTGCATTGCGACGGCGCCGACTGCGCCAGCTCCACCAACGAGGTGAGCAAGCGGCTGTCGAGCTTGCCGGGCTGGAACATCCGGCAACTGGAACGCGATTGCAGGAACGCCTTGGCGTCCATCCCATCATTGCCCAGCCATGGCGTGGCGCGCTTGATACCGCCATTGCCCAGGGTGCCGTCGCGCTTGAGGTGCTCGACATAGGCATCCAGGTAAAACAGGAAGTCATCGCTCACACCCAGGGCGCGATGCAGGTCGAGGTAACCCTGGAAGGCGCCCAGGGCCATTTGCAGCGGCAGCGCCGAGTAGGTGCGGTCGTACTCGTTGAGCATATGAATGATGCCGTTGATCTTCTCCTTGCCGAACAGCGGCTTGGGCTCCTTGAGCGACAAGCCTTTCTCGACGGTATGGGTCTCGATCAGGATCTTGTAGAACAGCTTCTTGTTGCGGCTCGCCAACGGCGAATAGCCGTTGTGGCGAAGAAACGTGAACATGTCGCGAAAGAATTCACTGAAGAAAAACATCAACTTCCATGTCTTATCCATCATGCGCTTTACCTGTTTCATTGTGCGATGTCTCTCGGTTTGATGGGGCGGCAGGGAGCACCGACGCAAATCATCCAGGCCGGCAAGTCGCTGGTGACCACCGAGCGCGCGCCTACCACACAGCCCTCGCCTACCACACAACCGGGATGAATGAATGACTCGGCGGCAACCCACACGTGGTCCTTGATCACGATCTCGCGTGTCACCAGCGGGCGCAGCAAACTGCGGGTGTCGTGGGTACCTGTGCACAAAAAACTGCGCTGGCTGATCGCGACTTTCGAGCCGATGGTGATCCGCGCCATGGCGTACACATCCACCCCATCGGCGATGGCGGTGAAGTCACCGATCTCCAGGTTCCACGGTGCCCAGATGCTGCACGTGGGTGCGATGCGACAACCGACACCGACCTTGGCGCCGAAGCAGCGCAGCAGCACGCGCCGCCAGCCATGCAGCATCCAGCGTGGCGTGGGCCGAAACAGCAACTGGTACACCACGCCCCATAGCAGGCGCCGGGCCTTGCTGCTGCGGGGCAAGGTGTCGACGTACTTCAGGCGTTCGAAGCCGCTCATGGCTTGAGCGCCGCCAGTTGCTCGAGCAAGTAGCGTTCGCCCACCAACTGCAACGCCTGGCGCCGGGCGCGCACCGCCACCCAGTCAATCGGCGCGGCGATCAAGCTGTGCAACTGGTCCACGTTGTCGGCCGGCAAAAAGCGCTGGGACAGTTCCAGCTTCTCCAGCAGGTTGCGCACGCGGGCGTTGAGCGATGCCTTGCTGCCCGGCAGGCCCACGGCGATAAAGGGTTTTTCGAAGATGATCGCGAACACCGTGGCATGGAACGAGTTGGTCACCACATAGGCCGACTCTTTCAACAGCTTGAGCCAGTCCTGTGGCCCGACCTGCACGGTTTCACCGATCTGGCGCCAGCGCCGGTGCGCGTTGTAGGGCGAGACGATCGGCCCGTCGACATGCCGCGACAACGCCTGGGCCACGTCCCTGACACCCACGCCGGTGCGCAACGCATAGCAGAACACATGGCCGCTGCGGGTCTGGGTCGAGGTGGCCAATAACGCCGAGTAGTCGCGGTGCAGCAACGTCGGGTCGGGCACACACTGCGCCGCCAGCCCACAGACCTGCTGGACGATCGCCACCCCGCTCTCCTCGCGCACACTCACCGCCGACAGTTGCTTGAGCAGTTGCTCGGCTTCGGCATGGTATTCGGGCTCCAGGTATTCCTTGCCAAAACTGGCCGCGTACGAGATCCGCCGAATCGCCTTGTCGCAATCGAAAGCGAGAAAGTACGCCGGGTCCAGGCCGGTCTGGCCCGAGGGGTTCCAGATCTGGTCACTGCCGGCCACCAACAACTGCCGGCCGGCCACCGCCTGCTTGAGCTGGTCGGCGTGGACATAGCGCGGCCCCTCGATATTCAGGAAGCGCGTCTTGAACGCCTCGAACTGGCGCGACTGCGCATTGGGCCCCAGCACACGGGTTTTCAAGGCCAGGGTCTTCAAGTACAGGGCCTTGAGATTGGCCTTGAAGTTGCGCGGGTTGAGCAGTTGCTTGAGCTCGCTGCCGTCCTCCACGTAGGCCGGGTGGTAGTTGATCAGGTTGACCTGCAGGCCCTGTTGTTGCAGCCAACGCTGCAACGCATAGGCTTGCAGCACCGCGCCGAAGTTCTCGCTGAAATGGTACGTCAGTATCCCGGCCCTGATCGGGCGTGCAGGTGCGTTCATGATCCAGCCTGTCTTAATAAGGTGTGTGTAGGAAGCGCAGGCAGGGACACCGCCTGGCGTACTGGCGCGGCTTTGTTGAGCAGGCCGATGAACATCGACCACACCAGCAAGTAGCTGCCATCAAAGGTGGTGAAGAACTGGTAACTGGTCTTGAACGAGAAAATCAGCAGGATCGCGCCCACCGACAGCGACACCGGGTTACGCGGCAACGCACTGAACAGCAGGCCGAACAGCACGACACCGACCACGCCGAGCTTGGCGAGTACGCCCCAATAGCCGTTCTCGATATCGAACTTGGAGTTCTCGAACCAGCGCTCGTCATTGGTCGGCACGCCGGGCGTCAATTGCTTGGCCAGGCCGTTGCCGAGAAACACCGTGGCCGGGTTCTCCAGGAAGGACGCCTTGGCATGGGAGATCTCGAAGGCACGCGTCACATCCTCGCCCTTCTCCTCGAACAGATAGGTGGCAAAGCGCGATACCGCCAGGGGGCTGGCGTAAAACGTCAGCGTCCCGAGGGCGCCGATGGCCACCACCAGCACCGCCAGGGACTTGAGCTTGCGCTGGGTGATGGCCGACAACAGGATCATCACCGCCATCGCCGCCAGGATGGTCTTGGAGCCGGCCGCCAGCAGCGTCACCGCCAGGATCAGCATCAAGGCGATCTTGCGCTGGCAACAGGCGTAGAAAAACAGCAGCACCGCCGAGCTGGTGGGGAACAGCATGATCCGGCCCACCTCATCGCTGGACTTGGAGGCGGCGTTGGTCAGGTCGATGCCGACCCCATACAGGCTCACTTGCAGCAACTGGCCCAGGGCAAAAATGTAGATCGCCCGTTCGATGATGCGGCGATAGTTGAAGCTGTGGGCACGGGCGATTTTCTCCACGTTGGCCAGCGCATAGCTGTAGCCGGCCAACAGCAGCACAAAATAGAAAAACGGAATGCCGGAACGCAGGAACTGGTACAGGGAAATTTTCGAACCACTGGAGACCAGCACCTGCAACACACTGGAGGCCACCACCAGCGCCAGCAACGCCGCAGCCCGGGTAAAGCCGCGCGCCGCGTACACCACGAAGGGCATCAGCAACAGCAATGCCAAGGGCTGCGACAGGTTGTTGCTCAGGGCCAGGGGCAAGGCGAAAAACGTCAGCGGCAGGTACAGGGTCAGGCGTGCCTGGGACAACATCATGGTTGCACCTCCCCGGCGAACTGCACTTTGCTGATCAGCCGCAGGTACACCAGCACCACCAGCTCCGGCAGGGCCAGCAACAACGCGGCGCCCAGCAACGGGTCGATGCGCGCCTGGCACAGCATCCACAGCAGCAACGCCGCCAGGCTGCTCAGGGCGTAGATCACCGAGGTGCGGGTATGGCGGTTGGTGGAGATCAGCATCGCCGCCAGGATGAACCAGGCCACGTTCAAGATCGTGTGGGCACCGATCAGCGCCAATGACAGCCGGTCAACCTGCACCAGGCCGTGGCTCCACAGGCTGATCACCTGGGGTCCGGCCCAGATGCCGGCGCCGTATACCAGCACGCACACGCCCAGTACCAGGGAGCTGGCACGCTGGGTGAACCGTCGCGCTTCGTCAAATTGGCCACGCCCGGCCAGCCGCGAGATTTCCGGGGTCAGGGCATTGCTGCAGGTGATGCCCAACTGGATGATCAAGCGCATCAACGTACGCGCCATGGTGTAGCCGACCACCACCGCCGGACCGGCGATCTGGTTGAGCAGTTGCAGGCCGCCTTGCAGGGTAATCAACTGCGCCAAGGGGATCGCCGCACTGCCCACCGCGGGCTTCCAGATGCCGCGAAACTCGCCCCACGAGGCGCACCCCAGGCCCAGCAGCGGCCACGGCGAAATGCGCCGCACAAACACGGTCACCAGCACCAGGAACAGCACCTGGCTGAAGAACATGCCCTGGGCCAATTGCAGTTCGGAACCGCCCAGCATCAGGATCACGATCGACAGCACGATATCCAGGGTCCTGCGGTTGGCCATGATAAAAACCCCGCCGACAGTCTTGTCGATCACCCGGAACCACGCCTCGATCGGCCCGCCGAGCAAGCGCGTACACAGGTAGCCGGACATGAACAGCACCACCAGGCTCGCCTGGCCGGGGTCAAGGCTCTTGAGCTTGAGCAGCCCGACCCAGTCGATCCACTGACCGAGGGTCAAGGCAAACACCAGCACCAGCCCGACCACCGCCAAGGTGAACGCCAATGCGGTCTGCACACTGCGGCGCGCGCCGGGCACGTCGCCCTGGCTGGCCAGCAAGGTGGCGCGGGTAGCCGAGGCCTGGGCGACCCCCAGGTCCAGCAGGCTGAGCATCGACGGAATACCGGTGAGCACCAGCCAGTCGGCATACCGCCCGGTGCCCCAGGCGTGCAGGAAGAACGGCACCAGCACCAGTTGCGCCGCCAGCGTCACCAGTTGCGTGTAGCCATAGCTCAAGACGTTGAGGCGAAACCGGTTCGACAATGAACGCGGTACCCGCATCGGTTTTTCCAGAACCTTGCTCATGGTCGTCAGGCTTTGTCGGACTGGTAGGCGTAGTGGTAGTAGCCGTAATCGCCGTAGCCGTAACTGGCGGAACGACGTTTCTCCACGCCATTGAAGATCGCGCCCTTGAGCTCGATACCGTTCTGATGAAAGCGGCGCAGCGTCAGCTCGACTTCCTTGGCCGAGTTCACCCCAAAACGGGTCACCAGCAGGCTCGTACCGGATTGACGGCCGACGATAGCCGCATCGGTCACGGCCAGCAGCGGCGGTGTATCGATGATCACCAGGTCATAGCGCTCGCTGACTTCGGCCAGCAACGCGGCAAAATTGGGGTGCATCAGCAATTCGGAGGGGTTGGGCGGGATCTGCCCACGGCCGATGAAATCGAATTGCGCCACATCGGTGGTTTTAATCGCCTCCTGCAACTCACAACGCTTGACCAGCAGGTCGGACAAACCGATCTCCACTGACTTGCCGAGCATCTTGTGCAAATAGCCCTTGCGCATATCCGCATCGATCAGCAACACGCGCTGCCCGGACTGGGCAACCACCGCTGCCAGGTTGGCCGAAACAAAGGTCTTGCCCACTTCCGGGCTGGGGCCGGAAATCATCAAGCGGTTGTTCTTGGCCTCCAGCATCGCGAAATGCAGGCTGGTACGCAGACTGCGCATGGCCTCCATGACCAGGTCATGGGGATGATTGACGGCCAACAGCGAGGGCGCGACTGAGCGGCTCTTGGCGGCGTGGGTTTCCTCGGCCTTTTGCAGGGGGCTGAACGGGATCGAGGCATACACCGGCAAGCCGAGTTTCTCGATGTCATCCGGGTTTTCCAGGCCACGGTTAAGCAGGCTGCGGACCAGCACCAGGCCAACCGAAAGCATGCCGCCGAGCAACATGGCCAGCAGCACCACGATCACCTTGCGCGGCTCCACGGGTTTGCTGATGTTGGCGTCGGCGCTGTCGATCAGGCGCACGTTGCCCACGGTGCCGGCGCGCATCACGTCCAGTTCCTGGGAGCGATTGAGCAACTGGGTATAGATCTCGGTGCCCACCTGCACGTCACGGGTCAGGCTCAACAGTTCCTGCTGGGTGCTGGGCAGGCCTTCAACACGCTTGGTCAATTGCGCCTGCTTGCCGTTGAGCTCGTCGAGCTTGGCCAGCAACGCACGGTAAGCCGGGTGCTGACGGGTGAACTTGCGGTCCATTTCCGCCTGCTGCAACTTGAGCTCGGAGATGCCGGTGTCCAGGGCCACCACCTGATCGAGCACGGCCTTGGCTTCGAGGCTGATGTCGATGGATTTGCTGCGGGTCTGGAAGCGGTTCAGGGCGTTCTCGGCCTTCTCCAGGTCGCGGCGTACCTGGGGCAATTGGTCATTGAGGAACGACAGGCTCTGCGCCGCCTCGGCCGAGGTGCGGTCGACGTTCTGGCGCACATACAGGTTGGAGATTTCATTCAGCGTGCGGACCGCCAGCGCCGGGTGGGTGCTCTCCAGCGTCAGGCTGATGATCCCCGACTCCTTGCCCCGCTCCACCACATTGAGCAGGTCCTGGTAATCGGCCACCGCGTCCAGGCGCGGCTTGCGCACAATCTTGAACCGCGCGCCGGGGTTGGCCCGCAACGTTTCGACCAGCACCTCCACGTCGCCCGAGGCAAACGGCTCGCCGACGCGGCCAGCGGCGATCTGCTGGTCATCCTCGTCAAACAGTTGGTAGCCCTGGTTTTCGCCAGCCACCAGCACGAGGGTAGTACCGAGCAACCCGGCCGGCAGCTTCAGCTTCGCCAGGCTCAGGCGCTCGCCGCCGGCACTGTAGCGACTGATACCGAACAGCGGCGGCGCGACATCGCCCGGGGTGTCGGGCACATAACGCCGGGCCATGAAACCACCGATCAATGGGAAATGTTGGGGGGTAATGGTGATGTCCAGCTTCAGGGTGTCGACGGTCTTGCCGATGATGGTGCGCGACTTGATCAGTTCGATCTCGGTCACCGCCGGCGATTCCTTGCCCAACAGGCTGCTCACATCGGAGAAACCGAGCATGTCGTTTTTCTTCGGTTCCACCTGGATCAAGGCGTTGGCCTGGTACACCGGCGTTGCCAGAATGGCGTAGGCCGCGCCGATCAACATGCAGGTGCCGGTGATCCCGGCAATCAGCCATTTGTGATCGATCAGGGTACCCAACATGCCGAGTACATCGATCTCGTCACGGTGCGGGCTGTCAGCGGAGGCGTTCTGGGGTGAATACATAAATCGAGTCTTCGTCCTTGCAATCATAAAAGGAGGCGCTAGCGCGCCAGGCGCTGTGCCCAGGCCTGTGCGGCTTGCTCGATCAGGGCATAGGCCTGCACGAAGGCGGCCTTGCCCTGTCGATAGGGGTCCTTGATCTCGCGTTCGTGCTGCCATTTGCCCAGCAGGAACACCTTGCCCCGGGCCTCGGGAGCGAGGCTGAGCACACCGTCGATGTGTCGTTGCTCCATCACCAGGATCAGGTCCGCCTCGCTCACGGCCTCGACACTGAGCTGGCGCGCCTTGTGCGCCAGGGGAACATGCCCGTGTTCCTGCAGGACCTGGCCTGCAGTGGGCTCCAGCGGATGGTCACGCAAGGCCGCCAGGCCCGCCGAACTCACTTGTATCCCGGAGGACTCAAGTGCGGCGCCCAGCAGTTGTTGCGCAGTAGGGCTACGGCAAATGTTGCCGATGCACACGATCAAAATCTTTTTAAACAAGGCAACCTCCCACGCACCGCACAGTAATTAATCGGCAAAGGGATGACCTTATTTCCATCTTTAAATAACAAGCAACTTGCGACCGTGTAATTATGATCACAGCTGACAGAGTGCGACCATCTATCGAGCAGGACAATAAATAACACCCACGGCAATAACCGACTAAAAATAACATTCCCTTACTTTTGCGCATCTTCATAATAAAGTGCCACTTGAACACAGCAGCGAGGGACGGCCATGAAAAGTTCAAAGTTACTGGTAGAGCGTATTGGCCTATTCCCTTCTTCGGGAGATATTCATGTCGACGTCAATAATCCGAGCACCGTTGTCGAGCGCATGCAAGTGTTGTACGCCAGCAACTCTTTAGATGTCGACGAAAGCGGTTCCGGATTGTCGATGGTATTTGCCGATTGGCGTTTCAAGTTGCAAGTCAATAACGCCTTGTCGGTGTGCCTGTGCGTGGAAAGTCGCGGTGACAGTCACTTCATGCAAGCCAAGACCGCCGAATTACTGGCGAATATTTCCGGCACCGAGGAGCGCCCATGAACCCGTACGTTCATTTAAGGCGTGCCTATGCGCTGAAAAAGCTGACCCAGGTATTCGAAACATTTGTCGGCATCGCCCTGACCGAGCCACTGGAAGCGGGACAACGCTCGCGTAATACGCAGACGATTTCCCATTGGCTGGACCAACTGCAGGGCAGCCCGCCGCAGGCGGTAACCCATACGCTGTTCAAGCAAATGAACGGTGCCCGGCGCCAGGGCAATCAGCGACGTTTCAACTCGCAGACGGTGTTGTTGCAGTTGCTGGTGGAAAGCAACCTGGCGCTGGATCTGGCGGCCTATTCGGCCTTTATGTGCCGGGAGACGGTGCGCCAGGCCGGCTCCTGATGCGCCTGCTGCGCCCCCGAGACCGTCACGGCGACGTGGTTGAGCAAAGTCTCGGCGTTGTACTTAGGCACCAGCGCACATAACGAAAGGAAGACTAACCCACCACCGATCAGCGACGGCGATACATTGACGCGCACAACGTCTATTCGCCATAGAAAAGCGACCGCGGCGACAGCCCCCAATAAGGCACCGGCCAGTGCTTCGTTCAGCGGGTGAATATAAGGCGCGACACAATAAGCACTGAACCCAACGGTCAGGCTCAATCCGACCAGCGTCGCTGGCCAGCGCCAGGCATAGTTGAACTGGCGTGCAATCAAACTTAATGCCACCGTCACCATCAGGCACGTATTCATCGCATGCCCACTGAGCACGGCGATGTCGAGGGTTTGAAACGAGACACCCCAGCCCTTGAACAGTAACTTGCTGAAGGCCACGATTGAATACGTGGAAGCCACCGTGATTATCCACCACTTGAACGCCTGGGGTGCCGAATACCATAACCAGACAGCGATCATCAGTGCAGCCGGAATCATGACGGTAATACCGCCATAGTGTGCAAGTTGTTCCCGCATGAATAGCTGACCTATACCATCATATTTCCCGCGCCCATCAGACCTGAGGCGCGGAAAAATGACAACGTTATCTTGGGTCGGACTAAAGCGCTTATGGATGGAAAATCTCTGGGGCACCCATACAAAAAATGCAAATTACTGATAAACCATGCAATTTATGATTCTACTTTTTAATAATTAGGTTAGAACCAATCGGCATTTTACAGGCCCCGCCCCTGCCCCTACCTTGGACGCGAATAACCGACCCCCTGCCCGGTGGAGGTGTTAACCCCGTACTCGACAAGGACAGACCATGAGCATTGAATTCATCGGCTATATCGGTGGCCATCACGCATCCGAGATCCACCCGCGCAGCGGTCCGACCCTGCAACCGGACTACGTGGAGACCGTGGCCCGGGCTCACGAAGAGGCCGGCTTCGACCGCGCCCTGGTGGCCTTCCACTCCAACAGCCCGGACAGCACGCTGATCGCCTCCCATGCGGCCAGCGTGACGAAAAAACTGCAATTCCTGATTGCCCACCGCCCCGGTTTTGCCCAACCGACCCTGGCAGCGCGCCAGTTCGCCACCCTGGATGTGTTCAACGGCGGGCGTACCGCCGTGCATATCATCACCGGGGGTGACGACCGCGAACTGCGCGCCGACGGCAGCCATATCGGCAAAGACGAACGCTACGCGCGCACGGACGAATACCTGAGCGTGGTGCGCCAGGAATGGACCAGCGAACAGCCCTTCGACTTCGCCGGCACTTACTACCAGGTGGAGGGCGCGCACTCTGCGGTGAAGTCACCGCAACAGCCGCATATCCCACTGTACTTTGGCGGCTCCTCCAAGGCCGCGATTGAAGTGGCAGGCAAGCATGCCGATGTGTACGCGTTGTGGGGCGAGACCTATGAGCAAGTGCGTGAAATCGTGACCCAGGTGCGGGCTGAAGCGGCCAGGCACGGGCGCACGATTCGCTTCAGCCTGTCGTTGCGGCCGATCCTCGCCGAGACCGAGGAACTGGCGTGGGCGCGGGCCGAGAGCATCTTGCAGCAGGCGACGGCGCTGGCGCAGAAGAACGGTTTTGTGCGGCGTGAACCGCCAAACGAAGGTTCACGCCGCTTGCTCGCGGCGGCGGCGCAGGGGGCGCGACTGGATAAGCGTTTGTGGACCGGGATTGCTGGGTTGCTGGGGGCACAAGGTAACTCCACCTCGTTGGTGGGCACCGCCGAGCAAGTTGCGGAGGCATTGGTAGATTATTACGACCTCGGCATCACCACCTTCCTGATTCGTGGGTTTGATCCGCTCGACGATGCGATCGACTATGGCAAGCGGTTGATCCCCCTCACCCGCCAGCTGATTGCTGAACGCGAGCAGAAAGTCGCCTGACAACCACTACAAAACCAATGTGGGAGGGGCAAGTCGAATCGTCGCACCGCCCCTCCCACACTTTGATCTTCACCAGGCTCCGGATCAGTTCTTATAGTCGGTATCGTTGCGCTCCAACTGCCGAATCAGCGCATTCCAATGCCGCGCCACACCCGGCCCCTCGCCGCTGGCAAACGCCTTGGCCTGTTGCTCGACCTTCGCCACCACTTCAGCCGGCGGGAAGATCAACTCCGCATTCCCCGCTGCCTGCGCCGCGACCTGGATATTGCACGCGCGCTCCAGCTGTTGCAGCTGTTGAAACGCATGTTCAACGCTGACACCCGCGGTCAGCAGCCCATGGTTACGCAGGATCATCACGCTCTTGTCGCCCAGGTCGGCCACCAGGCGCTCACGTTCGTCGAGGTCGAGGGCCACGCCTTCGTAACCGTGGTAAGCCACCCGCCCCGAGAAGCCGATGGAGTGCTGGGAGATCGGCAACAAGCCGTCCTTCTGCGCCGACACCGCAATGCCGTCGCGGGTATGGGTATGCAACACGGCGTGCAGGTCGTGGCGTGCGCCGTGGATGGCACTGTGGATCACGTAGCCGGCGTAGTTGATGCCCAAGCCGGTAGGGTCGTCGACGATGGTACCGTCGAGGTCGACCTTGACCAGGTTGGAGGCACTGATTTCATCGAACAATAGCCCGAAGGCGTTGATCAGGAAGTGCTCGTGCGGCCCCGGTACACGGGCGGAGAAGTGGGTGTAGATGTGGTCGGTCCACTTGTACACGGCCGCCAGCCGGTAAGCGGCGGCCAGTTTGACGCGCACGTCCCATTCTTCGGGAGTGACACGCTGGCGAACATGGTTGGAAACGCTGGAAATCGGGGTGACGCTGCTCATGGCAAAACTTCCTGGATGGCCTTAAGGACTTCCAAGCAAGCCTAGGGGATGGAAAAAAATAATAAAAAGCACATTTTAATCTAAGCTAATTATTATTTTTTTTCATAACACCCACACCACCAACACAAAGCCCCCTCCCACATTTTTGATCTCTATACACCCAGTCAAACCGGAGCTGTTGCCCAAGGCAGTGAATGCCAAGAATGCCTTGAAGGCTTGCACAGTCCAAATGTGGGAGGGGGCTTGCCCCCGACGGCAGTGGGTCAGCGACAGACGAGCTGACTGATACACCGCAATCAGGGGCAAGCCCCCTCCCACATGGATCAGGCTGCGTTGCGGATCTTATGCAGGGACGCCGCCACCAGTTTGCCAAACGCGTCCACCGGCCCCTGCAAGTTACCGAGGAAGTGCGGGTAGATCAGCCACAAATCCATCACCGGCTTGAAATCCTTGAGCGGCATCACCGCCAGTTGCTCGCGGTGAGCACTGCGCTCCAGCAAAGGCCGCGGCACCAGGCCCAGGCCCAAGCCGTCCGCCACCAGGCCCAGTTGCAGCTCGGTGCCGAACGTCTCCAGGTTGACCCGCAGGGCCAGGCCTTGATCGGACAAGGTGCGCTGCAAACCGGCGCGGAAACCGCAGCCATCCGGGTTGAGGATCCAACCGTTCTGGTACACGTCCGCCAGCTTGCAGGGCTTCTTCGGCAGTTGGGCCTTGGCGCAGACCACCACCAGTTCCATCTTGCCGATGGACTCGCCGACCACGTTGTCGGGGAAAACCTTGCCCGCCGGAAACAGGGCCGCCGCCGCGTCCAACTCACCGCGCTCGATCTTGCCCACCAGTTGGCTGCCCCAGCCAGTGGCGACCTGGGCGCGCAGGTCGGGGTATTCGCTGCGCAGGTGCTTGAGTGCATCGAGCAGCACCACGTCACCAATGGTCTGCGGCACGCCCAGGCGTAACAGGCCGGTGGGCGGTGCGTCGGTGGCGACCAATTCGCGCAGGGCGTCCATCTCGCGCAGGATCAACCGGCACTGTTCATAGACGCGGGTGCCGATCAACGTAGGCTTGAGCGGCTTGGTGTTGCGGTCGAACAACTCCACGCCCAGCGCCTGCTCGAAGTTCTGCACGCGGCGGGTGATGGCCGGCTGGGTCAGTTGCAACGACTCGGCGGCATGGCTGATGGACTGGCAACGAATCACTTCGACAAAGGCATCGATATCGTCAATTTTCATTTGGGCCGCACATAGAGAACAGTCATTAAGATGTGTGCAAAGCATAGTTGCAGGACGATTATCTGGATAGCCCAGCGTGTGATCGATAACGTCTAACGCTATTCAGACCGGTTCTAAATTACCTGCAGCTATAAGCTAATCATTAAAAAATAGCATATTAACTATAAACATTATGCTTATATAAACCCATCAACCCATTCCTATCAAACGTATCCGATGGAATTGTCATGACCCAAGCCAAGCACCCCGAGAGACTCAGAGCCTTCATAGGCGCCCTGGCGGAATTGATCGACGGCAATCCACGCGAAGGCGACCTGTTGCACCGTGGCGGCAAGCTGCTGGCGCAACTGGTCAGCCATGACGACTGGCTCCCCGATGAGTTCGCCCAACCCGACCCCGAGCGCTATCAGCAATTTTTGCTGCACGCCGATTCGCGCCAGCGGTTCAGCATCGTCAGTTTTGTGTGGGGGCCGGGGCAAAGCACGCCGATTCATGACCATCGGGTGTGGGGGCTGATCGGCATGTTGCGCGGTGCGGAGTTTTCCCAGGGCTTCGAGCGCGCGCCCGACGGGCGCCTGGTCGCCGAAGGCAAGCCGGTCCAGTTGGTGCCGGGCCAGGTCGAGGCGGTATCGCCCAAGATCGGCGACATCCATCAAGTCAGCAATGCCCACAGCGACCAAGTGTCGATCAGCATTCATGTGTACGGCGCCAATATCGGTGCCGTGCGCCGCGCGGTGTACCAGCCCGACGGCAGCGAGAAACTGTTTATCTCCGGCTATTCCAATGCCTTCCTCCCGAATATCTGGGATTTGTCCAAAGAAAAGAGCCCCGCCCTATGAGCACCGTATCCACCCGCAGCTACGCCCAGATTCGCCAGGCCCTGTTGGACCGTGAAGAAGTCGCCCTGGTAGACGTGCGCGAAGAAGCACCGTTTGCCGAATCCCACCCCCTGTTCGCCGCGAATATCCCGCTGTCGAAGCTGGAGCTTGAGGTGTACTCGCGCATTCCGCGCCGGGATACCCAGGTCACCGTCTACGACAACGGTGAAGGGCTGGCCGCCCGCGCGGCCGAACGTTTGCTCGCGCTGGGCTATACCCAGGTCAGCCTGCTCGAGGGTGGGCTCGACGGCTGGCGCAAGGCCGGTGGCGAGCTGTTTATCGACGTCAACGTGCCGAGCAAGGCGTTTGGCGAACTGGTCGAAAGTGAGCGTCACACGCCGTCCCTGGCCGCTGAAGACGTGCAGGCGCTGCTCGACAGCCAAGCCGATGTGGTGGTGCTCGACGCGCGCCGTTTTGATGAATACCAGACCATGAGCATCCCCACCGGCATCAGCGTGCCGGGTGCCGAACTGGTGTTGCGCGTCCGTGAGCTGGCGCCGGACCCGGCCACCCGCATCATCGTCAACTGCGCCGGACGCACCCGCAGCATTATCGGCACGCAGTCACTGATCAACGCCGGCGTGGCCAACCCGGTCTCGGCCCTGCGCAACGGCACCATCGGCTGGACGTTGGCCGGGCAGAAGCTCGCCCATGGTCAGTCGCGACGCTTTGCCCCGACCTCGGAAGCCCACCGCCAGGTCGCCGCCGCGGATGCGCGGCGTGTGGCTGACAAGGCCCGCGTCGGCCGCGCCACCCTCGCCGACCTGCAGCGCTGGCAACAGCAGGCGTCCCGTACCACCTACCTGTTCGATGTGCGCACCCCGGAGGAATTCGAAGCCGGCCACCTGCGCGGCGCGCGCTCGACCCCGGGTGGGCAGTTGGTGCAGGAAACCGATCACGTTGCCAGCGTGCGCGGTGCACGCCTGGTACTGGTCGATGATGACGGTGTGCGCGCCAATATGTCGGCTTCATGGCTGGCCCAACTGGGCTGGGAAGTGCATGTGCTGGACGGCCTGCAAGCCGCAGATTTCAGCGAGCATGGCGCCTGGGTCGCGCCGGTGCCCGCACCGCCCCAGGCCGAACTGATCAGCCCGCACACCCTCGCCGAGTGGCTGGCCCATGGCGACACGGCGGTACTGGATTTCACCGCCAGCGCCAACTACGTCAAGCGCCATATCCCCGGTGCCTGGTGGGTGTTGCGCGCGCAACTGGCCCAGGCGCTGGCCAAGGTGCCGGCCGCCCAGCGCTACGTGCTGACCTGCGGCAGCAGCCAACTGGCGCGCCTGGCCGTGGCCGAAGTCGAGGCCATCACCGGCAAGCAAGTGTTCCTGCTGCAAGACGGCACCGCTGGCTGGATCAACGCGCAACTGCCGCTGGAAGAAGGTGAAACCCACCTGGCCTCACCGCGTATCGACCGCTACCGCCGCCCTTACGAAGGCACGGACAACCCCAAGGAAGCCATGCAGGCCTACCTGGACTGGGAGTTCGGTTTAGTCGACCAACTGGCCCGCGACGGCACCCATGGGTTCTATGTGATCTGATCACTTTTCCATACCCGGCACAGATCCCTGTGGGAGGAAGCAAGTCGAATCGTCGCACCGCCTCTCCCACATGGACCGCATCCACCTCAGGGTTAATCCATGCAATTTTAGAATAATCAATAAACACATAATCAGTTATTTTAATAATTAACATATAACCAAAAAGAACTTCACAGTATGTTTTTATGAGCATAACGTGAACTCCTCACCGACCCCTTCTCCAGGCGGAGGTAGCCAAACCTTTTTTCTGATCTGCCTGGAGCCTGCATCCCATGGTCTTTACTACCCCATTCAAGCGCCTGCTCCTGAGCACCGCCCTGGCCCTTGGCCTGGCCACCAGCGCCCACGCCGCCGACCTGCAACCGCTGCGGGTGGCCAACCAGAAATCGACGATCAAGACGCTGCTGGAAGTCTCGGGCGAGGCGAAAAACGTGCCTTATGAAATCCAGTGGTCGGAGTTCCCGTCCGCTTCGCCCCTGGGCGAAGCCTTGAATGCCGGGGCCGTGGATATCGGCGCCTTGGGTGACGCACCCTACGTGTTTGCCTTGGGGGCCGGAGCGTCGCTCAAGGTGGTCAGTATCATCCACGCCGAAGGGCGTAACACCACCGCCCTGCTGGTGCCCAAGGATTCGCCGATCAAGACAGTGGCCGACCTCAAGGGCAAGAAAATCGTGACCGGACGCGGGTCCATCGGCCACTACCTGGTGATCAAGGCCCTGGCCACGGCCGGCCTGACCACCAAGGATGTGCAGTTCATTTTCCTGTTGCCCAGCGAGTCGCGCCTGGTGCTGGATAACGGCACCGTCGACGCCTGGTCGACCTGGGACCCTTACACCACGGTGGTCACCTCACAAAGCCAGGCGCGGATCGTGGCCAGCGGCAACACGCTGTTGAGCAACCACCTGTACCTTGCCGCCACCAGCCAGGCCATCGCCGACAAGCGCACGCAGTTGGACGACTTTGTCGCCCGCGTCGACCGCGCCTACGCCTGGGCCAATACCCACCCCAACGAGTACGCCGCCGCCCAGGCCAAAATCACCGGGCTGCCGCTGGCCGTGCATGTGGCCGTGGCCAAGGAGACCCGCCTGAGCCCGGTGCTGATTGACGACAGCGTGATCAGTGGCCTGCAAGCCACCGCCGACACCTACCAACAAGAAGGCCTGCTGACCAGGCACATCGACGTGTCCCAGGGCTTCGACAAGAGCTTTAACGCCAAGCGTGCCCCCAACAATCAAGCCTCGCGCTAAGGAGCAGAACATGAGCAAGCCACGTCAATTGAAATTGGGGGCCATGGTCCACGGTGTCGGCCACGGTTGGGGCGAATGGCGCCACCCGCAGGCGCAACCCAACGCCAGCACGAATTTCGGCTTCTACAAGCAGCAGACCGAGCTCGCCGAAGCGGCCAAGTTCGACTTCGTGTTCATCGCCGACAGCCTTCACATCCACGCCAAGTCCAGCCCGCATTACCTCAACCGTTTCGAGCCGCTGACCATCCTCTCGGCCCTCGCGGCACTGACCACGCACATCGGCCTGGTCGCCACCGTGACCGTCAGCTACACCGAGCCCTATCAGGTCGCGCGCCAGTTCGCGTCGCTGGACCATATCAGCGGCGGTCGTGCCGGTTGGAACGTGGTCACCTCGTGGCTCAGCGGCACCGCCGACAACTTCGGCAAGGTAGAGCACCCGCCGCACGCCGTGCGCTATCGCATCGCCAAGGAACACCTCAACGTGGTCAAGGGCCTGTGGGATTCCTGGGAAGACGACGCCTTTGCCTACAACAAGCAAAGCGGCGAATTCTTTACGCCGAGCAAGCTGCATGCGCTGAACCACAAGGGCGAGTTTTTCTCGGTAAAAGGCCCGCTGAACATTGCGCGCTCGCGCCAGGGCCAACCGGTGATTTTCCAGGCGGGCACGTCCGAAGATGGGCGTAACTTTGCGGCGCAGAACGCCGACGCCATCTTTGTGCACGTGGAGAGCATCGAAGAAGGCCTGGCCTATACCCAGGACCTCAAACGCCGCGCCAAAGGCTTTGGCCGCGACGCCGACAGCCTGTCTATCCTGCCGGGCATCCGCCCGATTGTCGGCCGCGACGAGGCCGAAGTGGAAAGCCGCTATCAGCAGGCCGTGGACCTGGTCACCGTGGAAGACGCGATCGTCGCCCTGGGCCGCCCGTTCAATGACCATGACTTCAGCCAGTACCCCCTGGACGCCCCCTTCCCGGAACTCGGCGACCTGGGCTCCAACAGCCAGAAAGGCGGCTCGGACCGCATCAAGCAACTGGCCAGGGACGAAGGGTTGACCCTGCGCGAAGTGGCCCTGCGGTTCTCACGGCCCAAGCGTGATTTCGTCGGCACCCCGGAACAGGTCGCCGATGCGATCCAGACCTGGTTCGAGACTGGCGCCAGCGATGGTTTTATCGTCAATTCGGTACTGCCGGATGGCTTGCAGTACTTCACCGAGCTGGTGGTGCCGGTGCTCCAACAGCGCGGCCTGTTCCGCACCGAGTACAGCGGCCAGACCCTGCGCGACAATCTCGGCCTGGACGTACCGGCCAACCGCTACAGCGTGATCGACGCCCCCGAAAAGGCCCTGGCCTGAGTACATTCTTATGACCCAACCGTCTCTACGCTCCGTTGAAGTCGCCCACTTCGATGCCCTGCTCGAACGCCTCGGCGCCGAGCTGGCCAGCACCGCGCACCTGTACGACGAAAGCGGTGCCTTCCCCCACGACAATTTCACGTTGCTGCATGAACACGGCCTGCTCGCCCTCACCGTGCCCAAGGCCCTCGGTGGCGGCGGAGCCAGCCTGCCCCAGGCGCGCAAGGCGATCAGCGCGATTGCCAAGGGTGAACCGTCCACGGCACTGATCCTGGTCATGCAGTACCTGCAACACACCCGCCTGCAAGACAGCAAGACCTGGCCCCGGCACCTGCGCGTGCGAGTCGCCGAAGAGGCGGTACGCAACGGCGCGCTGATCAATGCCCTGCGCGTCGAACCCGACCTCGGCACCCCGGCCCGCGGGGGCCTGCCGGCGACCACGGCGGTGCGCACCGTTGATGGCTGGCGCATCAGCGGGCGCAAGATCTACTCCACCGGCAGCCATGGCCTGAGCTGGTTCAGCGTATGGGCACGCAGCGATGACCCAGACCCACTGGTGGGCATCTGGCTGGTGCCCAAGGACAGCCCCGGCGTGAGCATCATCGACACCTGGGACCACCTGGGCATGCGCGCCACTTGCAGCCATGAAGTGGTGCTCGACAACGTGCTGGTGCCGCTGGATCACGCCGTCAGCGTCAGCCCCTGGAGCGCGCCAAAGCCCGAGCTGGATAGCGAGGATTTCCTATGGATGTCGGTGTTGTTGTCCTCGGTGTATGACGCCGTGGCCCAGGCCGCGCGGGACTGGCTGGTGAATTGGCTGGAAGAACGCACGCCGTCCAACCTCGGCGCGGCGCTGTCCACCCTGCCGCGTTTCCAGGAAACCGTTGGGCATATCGACACCCTGTTGTTTGCCAACCGCAGCCTGTTGGACGCTGCCGCCGAAGGCCACACCCCGGCAGCCAATGCGGCTCAATTGAAGTACCTGGTGACCGGTAACGCCATCCGTGCGGTGGAACTGGCCATTGAGGCGTCCGGCAACCCCGGCCTGTCGCGACACAACCCACTGCAACGGCATTACCGCGACGTGCTGTGCAGCCGCGTGCATACCCCACAGAACGACGCCGTGCTGCAAGGCGTCGGCAAAGCCGTCTTCGCCCAACGCCAGAAGGAACGCACATGAGCCAGGTGATTATTGCCAGCCAACTGGGCGAAGACTACAACGACGTGATCCGCGCGCGCGTCACTGCGATCCACCCTCAAGCCCAGGTGATCGGCGTGCCGGTGGGCGTGCCAGGCGACCTGCCGCCCCAGGCGAATATCCTGCTGCTGCGCCCGATCAATGTGCACGGCTACACGGCACCGGACACCCCACCGCCGGGCTGGCCCTATGGTGCGCAATGGGTGCACCTGGTCTCATCGGGTATCGACTTCTACCCGCAATGGCTGTTCAACGGCCCACCGGTGACCACCTCCCGGGGCAGCGCCGCCGACAACCTGGCCGAGTTCGCCCTGGCGGCGATCTTTGCCGCCTCCAAGCATTTGCCGGACATCTGGGTGAAGGACTCGCAATGGAACTTCACCGCCCTGCGTCCGCTCAAGGGCACTACCCTGGGCATCCTCGGCTTCGGCGCAATTGGCCAAAGCCTGGCGCACAAAGCCCTGGGCCTGGGCATCAAGGTGGTCGCGTTGCGCCACCGTTCGACGCCGTTGGGTGTTGACGGTGTGCAGGCGGCGGAGGATATCCATGACCTGTTCGCCCGCGCCGACCACTTGGTGGTGGCCGCGCCGCTGACGGAGGCCACGCGGCATATCATCAACCGTGATGTGCTGGGCAGCGCCAAGCCGGGGCTGCACCTGATCAACATCGCACGCGGTGGGTTGCTGGATCAGGAGGCGTTGTTGGAGGCGTTGGATAACGGCCAAATCGGCCTGGCATCGCTTGACGTGACCGAGCCGGAGCCGCTGCCGGATGGGCACCCGCTGTACAGCCACCCACGGGTGCGGTTATCGCCGCACACCTCGGCGATCTCGACCAATAGCCGCAACGAGATTGCCGATACGTTCCTGGCGAATCTGGAACGCTACGTTTCAGGTATCGAACTATCGAATCTAGCTAACGCCTGACGCCGTTCAACCATGTGGGAGAGGGCTTGTTGTGGCGAGCGGGCTTGCCCCGCGTTGGGGCGCGAAGCGGCCCCATCACAGGCGATGTGTTTTTAACTGACACACCGCGCTGCCTGGTTTTGGGGCCGCTTCGCAGCCCAACGCGGGGCAAGCCCGCTCGCCACAACAAGTCCGATCACGCCTAGTTCTTGCTCGCGAAAAACTCACAGGCGCCGCGTTGATTCAGGAAACACGCGTTATCGTTGACGTTTTTCGCGAGCAAGCTCGCTCCTACAATTAGGGCTTGCCCCCTCTCCCACAGGGGGCCTGTGTCCGTTGGAAACGTTCATTTGATGCGGTAGTGGAAGGTGTTGCGCACCGCTGGTACGGCCACGGCCTTGCCTTCGACGATCCGCGGCTGGTAACGGAAAGTATTCGCCGCCGCCAATGAAGGCCGGATAAACAAGGGGTGGCAGCCGTCCAGCACCTTGGGGTTTTCTACCCGACCCAGGGGGTTGACGGTGTATTCCACCGAGCAGTCGCCTTCGATGTGCTTGTCCAGGGCGCGTTCGGGATAGTCCGGTGCCTCCTTGCTCAAGGGTTGGTATTGGCGGCTGTCGAAGGCCGCTGCCGGGGCTGGGGTAGCAGCTCGGGCTTTTTCAGCGGCCAGGCGTTGCTGATCGAGGCGCTGTTGTTCCAGCTCACGGTGGCGTTGTTCGGTGGCCAGGCGTTCCTGCTGCTGCTCGATTTTCTTGTCTTCGACGCGTTTACGCGCCAAGGCGGCTTTCTCGAGTTTTTGCGCCTGGATCTGCGGGTCGACCGTGGGCTTTGCCGGGGCCGGCACCGGTACCACCAGCGGCTCCGACGGTGCGGGCGCGGCCACCACCGGTTCAGGCTCGGGCGCTGGCGCCGGTGGCAGCATGACCAACTGCGTGTGCATCACCCGAGGGGCATCCACCACGGGCTTCTCCGTCGACCAGCCCAGCATCAACGCGGCCAGCACGCCCACGTGCAGCGCCACCGCCAGGCTGGCGGCGAGGCTGTTTCTGCAAAACCCCGAAGCATCCCGGGGCGCCATCGGCAGGGTCGGACTGTGCATGATCATCGCCGTCATTGCGGGGCCTCGGTCACCAGCCCCAGGTTGCTGACCCCGCCCTTCTGCAACACCGCCATGGCCGCGACCACACGGCCGTAACCGGCGTTGTCGTCGGCGCGGATGTAGACCTGGGTATCGCTGCGCGCGGCCACCACCTGCATGACCTTGGCGCCCATTTCCTCCAGGCTCACGGCGCTGTCGGTCTGGTGTTGGGTATCGAGTTCGCCGCCGAGGTTCCAGTAATAGCCACCGTCGGCCTTTACCGACAGCGTGAGGATCTGCTGGCGGGTGTCGGTGGCCAACGCCTCGGCGGCGACCTTGGGCAGTTCGATCTTCACGCCCTGGGTCAACATCGGCGCGGTCACCATGAAGATCACCAGCAGCACCAGCATCACATCGATATACGGCACCACGTTCATCTCGGCCTTGGGCCCGTGCTTGCGTTGCGGCCTTACTAACATGGGAGCGCTCCTGTTCAGGCGGCCACGGCCAGGTTGATCGCGGCACCGCGCAGGGTGCGGTGCAGGCGCACTTGCAGCTCATTGCCAAACGCGTAGTAACGGGTGAGCAGAGTCTGGCCGCGCGCCGCGAAACGGTTATAGGCGATCACCGCCGGGATGGCGGCAAACAAGCCGATGGCCGTGGCGATCAAGGCTTCGGCGATGCCCGGCGCTACGGTGGACAACGTGGCCTGCTGCACCTGGGAAAGGCCGATAAAGGAATTCATGATGCCCCACACCGTGCCGAACAGACCGATGTACGGGCTGACCGACCCCACGGTGGCGAGAAATTGCAGGCCCTTTTCCAGCTCGATTTCCTGCTCGGTGATAGCTACCTGCAAGGCCCGCTCGACGCCTTCGAGCACCTGCGGATCATGGCTGTGCAGGTGCTGGTATTCCTGGACCCCGGCAATAAAGATCGGCGCCACGCCGCCCTCGCCCGCCTGCAACGTGTCGCGGTACAGCGCCTGCAAGTCCGGCGCGGCGCGAAAGCGTTGCACAAAACCGTTCAACTGCCGTTCCAGGCGGCGCAGCACACTGCCGCGCTGGATAATCAGGTACCAGCTGAGCAAGGACGCCAACAGCAAGGTGACCATGACCGCCTTGACCAACAGGCTGGCGTCGCTGATCAAACCCCAGATCGTCATATGTTCCATCGTCGCGTGCATAGTGAATCTCCCATTCGATTAAAAAGTGATGACCGGTTGATGACGGTTCACGGCAATTTCAATGCGCGGGTGACCTCGGCCCAGGGCACGAACTTGAAGTTCTGGGTTTGCTCGGGCATGCGCTTGCGCCCGTCCTGCACCACCAGCATGCCTTGGCTCCACGGCCCGCCGAGGTTGATGGCGGTGACTTCCAGGCCATCGGTTTCCGAAGCGCCGTCGAACCCGGCAGCGGCGTTCAAGCCGACGCGGAAGCCGCCATGCACGGCAAACGGCGGCTCGGCATCCACCACCAGGTAGCTGTCATTGCCTTGGCTTGAGATCACCAGGTAGTCATGCTTATCGCTCTGGTACAGCGCCAGGCCTTCGACATCCGCATGCAACTGTGGGCCGACCTTGATCACGCTGGTCAAGGTCGCCGGTTGATCGGCGCGCGCATCCACCGCCCACACGCCCACATCTTCTTCACCGATAAACAGGCGCTGGCGCTGGTCGTCGGCCACACAGCCTTCGGGTTGGCTGTCGACCTTGAACTGGCGCACCAGCTCGCCCTGCACCCGGCCGTCCGGCGCGCTGAGGCGGTATTGCAGGAAGGTGCCGTCCTTGCCGTTGGCGATTGCGTAGATCTCGCCGCTGGCTGGCTGGAACAGGCAAATGCCGTAGATTTCCTTGAGCGGCGTGGGCACTTCACCGGCTTCACGCAGCTCGCCGCTCTGACGGTCGATGCTGAACAGGCTCAGGCTGTTGTGATCGCGGTTGCTCGCCACGGCCAGGTCGACCGTTTGCTGGCCGAGCTTGAAGCGGGGGCGTACATCGACGTTATTCAGGCGGCCCACCGCCAGTTCCTGCAACAGCTTGCCGTCGAGGTCGTAGGCGAGCAGGCCTTGCTTTTTGTTGGTGCCGAGCACACGGCTTTTGCCCGGTGTTTCGGGGTGAATCCAGATCGCCGGGTCATCCGCCGCATCGCCCTGACGGCCAACCGGGTCGCTCTGGCGCAAGGCCGCGACCTCCGGCAGCCACGGCGCCACCGCGACGGGCTTGGCCTGCCAGTCGAGCCTGGCCTGGTAGAGCGCGCCGCTGTCGTCATCGCGCACCAGCAGTTGGCGGCCATTGATCGCCAGTTGTTCCGGCTCTTTCAGGCCCGGCAGGCCCAGGCTCGATTGCTCCACCCAGCGCTCGCCGGTTTGCTGGAACAGGTGCAACTTGGCGGTCTTTGGGTCCAGCGCGACCACGCCACCGGGTACCAGCGCCATGGCCCCGGCTTCGCGTTTGGGGTTGTCGAACAGCGCCACCGGGGTGCGTTTCACATCGGCTTCCGGGTGCGCCGGGTAGGCCCACCAGCCGACACTCTCTTCATTCACCACCAATTGCTGGGTGGCGTCGTCCACCTGGCAGAACTGCGCCGACGGCGGCAGCGGCAAACCGCGTACGCGCTGGGGTTCAGCGAGCAACGTCGAGCCGTTGCCCACCAGCCATTGCTCGCCCTTGCCCTCCTCGCCCACCAGGAACACAAACAGGTTGGCCGCTGCGTCGCGGTACAGGCACAGGCCATTCACCGGGTAGTCGCGGGTCGGCAGGTAGACCGGCGTGCCCCAGGTTTTGCTGGCGCTGTCCAGGTTGATCAGCAGCGCCTGCTGGCGGTCGTTGTCGAGGCTGGCGACCAGCACGTGGGGGCCTGCGGCGCGGGTGTCGAGGCTGCTGAAGTTGCCTTTGAAACGCGCCAGTTCGGCGCCTTTGCTGTCGAGCAGTTGCAGGCCGTCACGGGTGCTGGCGGCCACGCGCTCGCTGGCGTTGGGCAGGAAGGCCACGGCTTCGGCCTTCAGGCTAGGTGCCCAAGGGGTCAGCGCCAGGTCGGCGGCGAATGCATTGCCGCCGGTGGCCAGGGCGATCAGCAGGTATAGCTTGGAAAGTCTCATGAACAAACAAAATCCTTGTCTTGTAGGAGCGAGCTTGCTCGCGAAGAACGTCAACGATGTCGCGGGCTGTCTGGATGCACGCGGTGTTCCGGGCTTTTTCGCGAGCAAGCTCGCTCCTACAGTGGGGTATGGGGTGGGTTAGAAATGGGTGAAGGTCAGGCCCACTTTGTAGGTCGGGCCGTACTCTTCGTATTGGCCGTTGTAGCTGCGGTTGCCGGTGTAGACGAAGTACGACTCGTCGGTGAGGTTCTGGGCCTCGAAGCTGACTTGCAGGTTCTTGGTCAGCGAGTAACGCGCGCTGAAATCGACGAAGGTCTGCGCGTCGACGTGCCGGTCGTGGGCCTTGTCGTTGATCGACGCCAGTTCATACAGGTAGGCCGACTTGTAGTTGGCCGACAGGCGCAGGCTGAGCGTGTCGTCTTCCCAACCGAGCATCAGGTTGCCGACGGTGTCCGACTGGTTGGGCAGGCTGATAGTGCGCTTGCGGTTCGTGCCGCTGGCGGCGTCGAAGCCTTCGATATCCGCGCTGGACCGGCTGAAGGTGCTGTTGGCGCCGATCAGCAAACCGTTCCACGGTGCGGGCAGCCAGTCGAACTTCTGTGAGTAGGCCAGTTCCAGGCCATAGAGCTTGGCGCTGTCGCCGTTGGCGTAGGTATGGGCCTCGGCGAAGTTGGCCCAGGCGCCGGTGCCGGCGAGGTCGGTGTTGTAGACGAAATGCTTGATGTCCTTGTAGAACACGAACGCCGACACGGTCCCGGCGCGGCCCATGAAATGCTCGATGCCCAGGTCCAGGTTGCTCGACTCCAGCGGCTTGAGGTCCGGGTTGCCGAAGGTGGCTTCGTCATCGTCGATCACAAAGCCCGGTGCCAACTGGCCAAAGGTCGGGCGCACCACCGATTTGGTCCAGGCCGCGCGCACCTGGGTGTTCTTGTCGATCTGGTAGCGCGCATGCAGGCCCGGCAGCCAGTGGTGATAACGGCGCTTGGTCTCGGTGGCGGTGAACTGGCCGTCGGTGGCGCCGGTCCCCTTGGCTTCGAACTCGGTGCCTTCGTAACGCAGGCCGGCGATAAAACGCCAGTCGTCGATGTCGATGGTGTTCATCAGGTAGCCGGCGTTGATGTCTTCGCGGAGGGTGAAGTCGTTGACCCGCGATTCGGTCTCGTCGTAGAAATCCGCCGGGTTGAGGCTGCCAATCAGTTGCTTGATGGCGCCGGGACTGATGCCTGGGCCGTAGTTGCCGAGGCGATAGTCGACGCTGCCCTTCTGGAACTGGGTGAGGTTGAGCTGGTCGGTGCTGTAGCCCAGGGTGTCGAAGTCTTTATAGACCCAGGCTTCAAGGTCGTTGTCCTTGTTCCGTCGACTGACCTTGCCGCCGAACTTGACCTGGGAGGCGTAACCGCTCAGGTCATAGTCGCGGGCCAGGTCCAGGCGCAGGTTTTTCTCGGTGTCGCGGGTGTTCTGCTTTTCCCAATCGACCTTGTCGAGGGTGAAGTTGCTGGCGTCGTAGAAGCCGCTGCCGATGATCGGGCGGGGCTTGTCCTTGTCGTAGAAACCGCTGTTGGCAAAGTCGCCGCCGTCGAAGGTGGCGCCTGCGATATGCGCCGGGCTGTCTTCGCTGGACTGGCTGTAACCGGCCTGGCCGCTCAAGGTCCAAAGGCCCAGCATGCGTTCGCCGCCGAACACGTAGGACTGGATTTCCTGGGTTTCTTCACGGTTCTTCAGCTTGCGCTTGCCCTCGGCATCGCCCAGTTCGCCAGCGGCCTGGGGGTCGGCAAATTCAATACTGGTGGAGTTGCGGGTTTCGCTGTCTTTGTAGCGGCTGTAGAGGGTGCGCAGGTAGTAGCTGCTGAGGTCGTCGGGCTTGTAGTCGAAGTTCAGGCCACCGCCGGCGCGTTCGCGGCTGATGTCGTAGTCGCGCTGTTCGAACTCGTTAAGCCGCGCGCCCCGGCTGAAGTCCCAGGCGCCGCCGGTTTCGACGTTGTCCGAGCCGAAGTCGCGCTTTTGCCAGCTCAGCGCCGCCGCCACGCCGAAGTTGTCGATGCCGTCGCCGAGGCTGAAACGGTTACTGGCGGCGCCGGAGAATTTCGGGCTGGTCTGCCCGGTATTCTTGTCGTAGCTGGCTTCGGTGCTGCCGGTGTAGAACAGGCCGTTGTGGTCGAAGGCCGAGAGACTCTTCACGTCGACGGTACCGCCCAGGGAGTTGGCGTCCATGTCTGGGGTCAGGGTCTTGATCACCGACAGCGACTGCACCAGTTCCGAGGGCAGCACATCAAGGGCCACGGCGCGCCGCTTGCTCTCGGGCGATGGCACCAGGGTACCGTTGATGGTCACGCTGTTAAGGTCCGGGCCCAGGCCACGCACGCTGACAAAGCGCCCTTCGCCCTGGTCACGCTCGACGCTGATCCCCGGCAGGCGCTGCGCCGCTTCGGCAACGTTTTCGTCGGGCAACTGCGCCACACCGTCGGCATGCACCACGCTCTTGATGCTGTCGGAGGAACGCTGCTCCTTGAGGGCCTTGTCGATGGCCGCAGCCTGGCCGACCACTTCAACGTGTTCGGTGGTGGCCGCTTCCGCCGCGTTGAGCCGTTCACTGGCGATGGCCAGGGCCAAGGCAGTAAGCGTAAAGCTGACGAGCCCGGTGCGCTTGTACATGAAATCCTCCCCAAGAGTCCGTTGGCGCCAGGCAAGTGGCCCGGCAACTGGGAGGGCAAGCTAGGGGTGGGGGATGACGGTTCTGTGACAGGGATCGGCGCGAAGCCCCGTAAACCGGGGGTTTTGCCCTATTCTGGATGTGGAATGAGCTGATATGACCTGTGAAGATCCCCTGTGGGAGGGGGCTTGCTGTGGCGAGTGGGCTTGCCCCAAATGCTTTTTTGTAGGAGCGAGCTTGCTCGCGAAAAACGTCAACGATAACGCGTGTTTCCTGAATCAACGCGTCGCCTGTGAGTTTTTCGCGAGCAAGCTCGCTCCTACAGAAGGCGATGTACGCTTAACTGAACGGCATTAGGGCAAGCCCCCTCCCACATTTTTTGATCTCCAGTGTGTTTGAGATGAGCTGATTCGACCCTCCCCCACCGTCATCCAACGGTCACATCCATCTGCTGTGCTGGCCTCCTCGCTCACTTGTCCAAGGACCCGCGGCCATGTTTTCCGTGCTCAAGCCCCACCGCTGGAAACTCTCGTTGCTGCTGATCGCCGCCAACCTCGGGCTGATCCTGCACCTGGCCTGTGGCGAGTTGAAAAGCGTCAGTGAGTGGGTATGGCTGGATATCTTCGGCGAAGGCGGTTCCGCCCTGCTCGCCCTGGTGTGGCTGGGCCTGGTGCTGAAAAGCCGCCCCGCCGGCCGCGTCACCAACTACCTGGCGCTGGGCCTGTCGTGCATCTTTTTCTCCTGGTGGATCGACAGCCTCGACGAATTCATCCGCCTGCCCGACAGCATCACCTGGGACCACTGGCTGGAGTCCGGGCCGATGCCGGTGGGCATGATCCTGCTGACCATCGGCATCTACCATTGGCACCGCGAACAACTGGCGATCAGCGCGCAGATGGAGAAACGCGAACGGCTGTTTCGCGAACATCGCCTGTTCGACAAACTCACGCCGCTGGCCGGCGCCGATTACCTCAAGCGTCAGTTGGCCGACAGCCTGCAAGACAGCCGCGAGCAACAACAACCGCTGTCGTTGCTGGCCCTGGACCTGGACAATTTCGCCGCCATCAACCAGGCCTACGGCCACGCCGAGGGCGATGCGGTGTTGCAGGCGTTGAGCCATTTGCTCCTGCTCAACCTGCGCCGCCAGGACTTGCTGTGCCGCCTGGCCGGTGACCGCTTTGTCGTGCTGCTGCCCAATACCGGCGAACGCCAGGCCAAGGAGCTGGCGCTGGAGTTGCAGCAAGCGGTGCGCGGCCTGGCCCACAAGACCCGGCAACAGGGCGAACGCCTGCAACTGGCTGCGACCACCGCCGTGGTGATGGCGCTTGAAGAACCGCCCCAGGACTTGCTCAAGCGTCTGAACCTGGCGTTGGCCAGGGCCAAGCAACCGCTTGCGAAAAGTGCCTGAGATGGCCGTGAAAACCAGCTGGTATGAAGCCGACAGCCGCTTCATCCCCGGCCATTACCAACCCGCCACGCTGATCGACCTGGCGCTGTCCCGCGACATCGACAGCCACCGCCTGCTGCGCGGCACCGGGCTGTTTCATGAGGACATCCTGGCGGGTACCGCACGCCTGAGCCCACAGCAGTTTCTCGGCTTGATCGGCAACAGCCGCAAGCTGTTGGACGCCGACGACAGCAGCTTTTTGTTGGGGCAGCGGCTATTGCCCGGTTACTACGGCGCGGCCAGTCACGCTCTGGGCCATGCGCAACACCTGCACCAGGCGCTGGAGATCCTGATCCAGCAACAGGTGCTGCTCAGCCCATTGGCCACGCTGCAACTGGAGCTGGATGAACACCACGCCTACCTGTACTGGCGGGACAGTTGCGGCGCCGGCGAGCATTGGCGCTTCCTGCTGGAAGCGAGCATGACCTCGCTGGTTGCCATGAGCCAATGGCTCAGCGGCCAGCGCCTGCCGTGGGCGTGCAGTTTCAGCCACGGCGAGCCGCGCTATGTCGAACAGTACTGGGTCAACCTGGGCGAACACACGCGCTTCGAGCGCCCGCTGGACATGATGAGCATCCCGCGCGAATACCTCACCCGCGCCTGGCCGGGCGCCTCGGCCACCGCTGGCCAGGTCGCCCGCCAGCAAGCGCGCGAGCAGATCGAACAATTGGGTTTTGCCTGCAGCTTTCTCGACTGCCTGTACGACTACCTGCACGACCAGGTGCGCCAGCCGCCGAGCCTGGAACAGGCAGCCCAGGCCTTCGCCATGAGCCCGGCGACCCTCAAGCGCAAGCTGCACAAACACGACACCGGCTTCCAGGAGCAGGTGGATCGGGTGCGCAAGCAAGTCGCGTTGCACCTGTATCAGGTGAAGGGCTACAGCAACGATGAGGTGGCGGCGTACCTGAACTTCAACGACGCGGCGAACTTCCGGCGCTCATTCAAGCGCTGGACCGGCAGCACGCCGAGCCTGATCCGCCAGCTATTCAACAGCCACTAGCCAGGCGCTCGCGCAGGAACGCCACCAGCGCCTGCACCGGCCGTGAGCTTTGCCGATGCTGGGGATACACCGCCGACAAGGTCAGGTCTTCGGGGGCGAAGTCGTCCAGTACGCTCACCAGGCGCCCGTCCTTCAAGGCATCGCCGACGATAAAGGTCGGCAAGTAGGTCACACCCAGCCCTGCGATGGCGGTGTCGCGCAGCAGGTCGCCGTTATTCACACGTATGCGGCCACTGACCTGCAGTGCCTGCACCTTGCCTTTGAAGCGCCACTGCACCTGGCGGCCATGGCCATAGGGCAGGCAGTCGTGGTCGGCGAGGTCCTCGGGTTTTTGCGGGGTACCGCGCAGGGCCAGGTAGTCGGGACTGGCGCAATACACCCGCGGGATGCTGGCGATACGGCGGGCGATCAGGGTGGAGTCTTCCAGGGTGCCGATGCGCAAGACCAGGTCGTAGCCTTCGCCGATCAGGTCCACAGGGCGGTCGCTGAGGTCGACCTCCACCGACACCTGGGGGTGGCGCTGCAAGAACTGCGGCAGCAGGCAGCCCAGGTGCGCCATGGCAAACGACAGCGGCGCGCTCAGGCGCAGGGTGCCGCGCGGTTCGCTGTTCTGGCCGGCGATGCCCTGCTCCACTTGCTCGACATCGTTGAGCAGGCGCAAGGCGGATTCGTAGTAACTTTGCCCCAGGGGCGTGACATCCAGGCGGCGGGTGGAGCGGTTGAGCAGGCGCACGCCGAGGCGGTCTTCGAGCTGGATCAGGCGGCGGCTGACAAATTGCTTGGACAGGCCGAGTTGCTCGGCGGCGGCAGTAAAGCTGCCGGACTCCATGACCTGGCAGAACAGGCGCATGTCTTCGAAGGGGTTCATTGTCGCTTCTCGGTGGACATTTGGCTGTTTTATAACTGGATAGTCGCATCACCACAATTTAAATGTGGGAGGGGGCTTGCCCCCGATAGCGGTGCATCAGTCAACAATACTGAGACTGACACACCGCAATCGGGGGCAAGCCCCCTCCCACATTGATTACCTAAAGGCTTGAAAACCGCTTACTTGGCAGTGAACGCCGAGTAGCTGTTCATCAGGTTGCGGTAGTTCGGGATGCGCGGCGACAGCAGGTTGGCCAGGCCTTCCATGTCGTTACGCCAGTCCACTTGCAGCTCGCAGGCCACGGCGAACCAGTTCACCAGTTGCGCACCGGCGGCGGTCATACGCGCCCAGGCGGCTTGTTGCACGGTTTCGTTGAAGGTGCCGGAGGCGTCGGTGACCACGAATACCTCGAAGCCTTCTTCCAGGGCGCACAGGGTCGGGAACGCTACGCACACATCCGTTACCACCCCGGCAATGATGATCTGCTTGCGGCCGGTGGCCTTGACGGCCTTGACGAAATCTTCGTTGTCCCAGGCGTTGATCTGGCCAGGACGGGCGATATACGGCGCGTCCGGGAACAGTTCCTTCAGCTCGGGTACCAGTGGGCCGTTAGGACCGCCTTCAAAACTGGTGGTGAGGATGGTCGGCAGGTTGAAGAACTTCGCCACGTCGGCCAGGGCCAGTACGTTGTTCTTGAACTCATTGGGGGAGAAATCCTGCACCAGGGAGATCAGGCCGGTCTGGTGATCCACCAACAGCACCACGGCATCATCTTTATTCAGGCGTTTGTAAGTCATGGGAGTTGCTCCTGTTTGTCGAAAGAGGCGAGTTGATTAAAAGGCAAAGCAAGAACAGCCAAACGCCCCCCAGAAACCCTGGAAGTCGCTGACCGGCACGCTGGAAAGGCGCGCCTTTTCGTGGCTATGGGAATGCACGCCACAGGGGCCGCTGCACTGGTGGACCTGAGCTTGCAACGGCGAAGACGGACGCCAGTGCCCTGGCACCTTGACCACCGGCGACCAGTCCGGCAGCACCGGTACGCGCGGTGGCGCGAAACCTTCGAAGTCGCCGGCGCCGTACACCACCTTGCCGCCGACCACGGTGAGCACCGATTCGATCCATTTGATGGCTTCTTCATCGACGCTGAAAAAATCCGCCGACAGCGCGGCGACGTCCGCCAACTGGCCGACCTTGATCTGGCCCTTCTTGCCCTGCTCGGACGAGAACCAGGCGCTGCCGTGGGTGAACAGCTCCAGCGCGGTCAGGCGTGGCAAGCCTTCGGCATGCAGCTCCAGGCCGCCGACGGTACGCCCGCTGACCATCCAGTACAGCGAGGTCCACGGGTTGTAGCTCGACACCCGCGTGGCATCGGTGCCCGCGCCCACCGGCACGCCTTCGGCCAGCATGCGTTTGATCGGCGGCGTGGCTTCGGCGGCCTTGGCACCGTAGCGCTCGACAAAGTACTCACCCTGGAACGCCATGCGGTCCTGGATCGCAATGCCGCCACCCAGGGCGCGTACGCGCTCGATGTTTTTCGGGGTGATGGTTTCGGCATGGTCGAAGAACCATGGCAGGCCATTGAACGGAATATCGCGGTTGACCTTCTCGAACACGTCGAGCATGCGCGAGATCGATTCGTCATAGGTGGCGTGCAGGCGGAACGGCCAGCGCTGCTCCACCAAGTGACGCACCACCGGTTCCAACTCCTGCTCCATGGTCAGCGGCAGGTCCGGGCGCGGTTCGAGGAAGTCTTCGAAATCCGCCGCGGAGAACACCAGCATCTCGCCAGCGCCGTTGTGGCGCAGGTAGTCGTCGCCCTGGTGCAGGGTGACGCTGCCGGTCCAGTTCTTGAAATCGCTGAGCTCTTCCTTGGGCTTCTGGGTGAACAGGTTGTAGGCGATGCGCACCGTCAGCTGTTCATCCTTGGCCAGTTGCTCGATCACCGCGTAGTCATCGGGGTAGTTCTGGAAACCGCCACCGGCGTCGATCGCACTGGTGAGGCCCAGGCGATTGAGTTCACGCATGAACTGGCGGGTCGAGTTGACCTGGTATTCCAGGGGCAGTTTCGGGCCCTTGGCCAGGGTCGAATACAGAATCATCGCGTTGGGCCGCGCCACCAGCATGCCGGTGGGGTTGCCTTGGCTGTCACGCACAATCTCGCCACCCGGCGGGTTCGGCGTGTCCTTGGTGTAGCCGGCCACGCGCAGGGCGGCGCGGTTGAGCAAGGCGCGGTCATACAGGTGCAGCACGAACACCGGGGTGTCCGGCGCGGCCTGGTTGAGCTCTTCCAGGGTCGGCATGCGCTTTTCGGCGAACTGGAATTCGTTCCAGCCACCGACCACGCGCACCCATTGTGGCGTGGGGGTGCGGTCGGCCTGCTCCTTGAGCATGCGCAGGGCATCGGCCAGGGATGGCACGCCTTCCCAGCGCAGTTCGAGGTTATAGTTCAGCCCGCCCCGGATCAGGTGCAGGTGCGAGTCGTTAAGGCCGGGGATCACGGTACGCCCCTTGAGGTCGATGACCTGGGTACCGCTGCCGCGCAGGGCCATGGCCTCACCGTCAGTGCCGACGGCGACGAAGCGCCCCTCGCGAATGGCGACGGCGGTTGCGCGCGGGTTTTCACGGTCCACGGTGTGGAACTGGCCATTGAACAGAATCAGATCGGCGTTCATAGGGTTTCCTTTACAGAGGCTTCAAGCCAGGGAGCGAACAGGCGGGTAGCCGCCGGCATCAGCAGGTAGACCACCAACAGGACGATGGTCAGGGTGACCAGGAAGGTGGAGACCACGTAGTTGGACAGGAACGGGTGCAGACGCAGGATCGGCCCCCAGATAAACGGCAACAGCAAGGTCTGCGGCAAAATCACACACAGGCTGACCACCGCCTGCTTCCAGCGCGGCGGCTTGGCGGCGCTGTCGGCCAGGGGCGTGAACCAGAACTCGTTGGCCGCGCCGATTTCAGTCTGGTCGCCGTCGGCCAGCATCGGCGCAGCTTCAGCGATCAGCTGTTTGCGTTGGGGGGAGTCGAGCCACTGCTCCAGCGCAGCGGTGGTGCCATAGCGCAGTACGCAGGTGAACAGCGCCAGGCCGCCCTGCTTGCTGCGCACCACGTCTACACCGAGGTGGCCGGGGCGCTCGCCGGCGATGCGCACGATGCGCCGCAGCCAGGCTTCGTAGTCGGCTTCAAGGCCTGGCTTGATGCGGTGTTTGACGACCAGGGTGACGACTTCGTCAGGGCTGGTCTTGGGTGTCGGGTCCATGGTGTCTTCCCCCCTGGAACGTTGAGCGATGGGGGAAGTGTGGCGCTATCGGGCAGGGGAAAATTGCATGTACGTGCTGTCTATGCGGCGGCCCTGGGACCGCCCTCGTCACACCGACAGGTAGCGACTGATGGTCGCCTCGTCCACTCGATCACGGGTCTCTTCGATCACAAAGCGGCCCTTCTCGATCACCAGGAAACGGTCGGCGATCTCCAGGGTGAAGGACAGCACCTGCTCCGACACCACGATGGTCAGGTCGCGCAGGTTGCGGATTTCCTTCAGCGTGCGTGCAATGTCCTTGATGATCGACGGCTGGATGCCCTCGGTCGGTTCATCCAGCAGCAACACCTTGGGGTTGGTCGCCAAGGCCCGCGCGATCGCCAACTGCTGTTGCTGCCCGCCCGACAGGTTGCCGCCCTTGCGCGACTGCATGTCGTAGAGCACCGGGAACAGCGCATACAAGTCCTCCGGCACCTTGCCTCGGGCCGAGGCCGGCAGGCCGGTCTGGATGTTTTCCAGCACGCTCATGCTGGGGAAAATCATGCGGCCCTGGGGCACATAGGCAATGCCCCGCGCTACCCGCTCATGGGTTTCCAGCGCCGACACCTCATGGCCGTCCACACTGACCTGGCCCTGCCACTGCGGCAGGATGCCCATCAGGCTCTTGAACAGGGTGGTCTTGCCCATGCCGTTGCGGCCCATCACCGCGACGATCTCGCGCTTGGCCACGTGCAGGTCCAGGTCGTGGAGGATCTGGCTCTGCCCGTAGCCGCAGGACAACTGGTCGATCTTGAACATGCGCGGCTCCTCAGTGGCCCAGATACACTTCGATGACTTTCGGATTGCTTTGCACCGACTCCATGCTGCCCTCGGCCAGGACCTTGCCCTGGTGCAGCACCGTGACCTTGTGGGCAATGCTCTTGACGAATTCCATGTCGTGCTCGATCACCAGCACCGAACGGCCCTGGCTGATGCGGTTGAGCAGCTCGGCGGTCTGCGCGCGCTCGTTGACGCTCATGCCCGCCACCGGTTCATCGAGCATCAGCAGCTCGGGGTCCTGCATCAGCAGCATGCCGATCTCCAACCACTGCTTTTGCCCGTGGGACAGCAGGTCGGCCTGTTGTTGCAACAGGTCGCCGAGGAAGATCTCCCGCGCCACCTCTTGCACCCGTGCGATCACCTGGGCGTTGCGCTTGAAGAACAGCGCGCCCCACACCTTGCGCCCGGCCGGGTAGGACATCTCGAGGTTTTCGAAGACGGTGAGGTTTTCGTAGATCGACGGGTTCTGGAACTTGCGCCCCACGCCTGCGCGCACGATGTTGTACTCGCGCATCTTGGTCAGTTCCTGGCCATCGAACTGGATGCTGCCACTGGTGGCGCGGGTCTTGCCGCAGATCAGGTCCAGTACCGTGGTCTTGCCCGCGCCATTGGGGCCGATCACCACGCGCACTTCGTTGCGGTCGATATACAGGTTGAGGTTGTCGACCGCCTTGAAGCCGTCGAAGGACACCGTCAGGCCCTCGATGGCCAGCACCGGTTTGTTCATTTCAAAGCCAACGGCGGTCATGGTTGGGTCTCCAGGATCTTGCTTTCAGCCTTGGGTCTGGCCTTGGGGGCCACGGCTTTCATCGGCGGTGGGCGGCGCAGCAGCTTGGCCAGCGCCTGGCGCCCGTGGCTGTCCCACAACCCGGCCAGGCCATTGGGGAAGTACATGACCACGGCGATAAACAACCCGCCCATCAGGTACAGCCACAACTCGGGGAAGGACTCGGAGAAATAGGTCTTGCCGTAGTTCACCAGCAGCGCGCCATACACCGCGCCGAGCAGCGACATGCGCCCGCCCACCGCCGCGAAGATCACCATCTCGATCGACGGCACGATGCCGACGAACGACGGCGACATAAAGCCTACCTGCAAGGCAAACATCGCCCCGCCGATGGCCGAGAACGCCGCCGCCACACAGAACACGAAGATCTTGAAGCTGGCCACGTCATACCCGGAGAAACGCACGCGCTCTTCCTTGTCGCGCATCGCCATCAACAGCCGGCCCAGCTTGGAGGCGAGGATAAAGCGGCCAATGAAGATGCAACCGAACAGCAAGCCGGCGTTGATGAAGTACAGCAGCATTTTTGCGCTGTCGGTGCGCAGGTCCCAGCCGAGCAGGGTCTTGAGGTCGGTGATGCCGTTGACGCCACCGGTCAGGCCTTGCTGGCCGACGATCAGCACCGTGAGGATCAGCGCAATCGCCTGGGTGACGATGGAAAAGTACACATCGCCCACGCGCCGCTTGAACAGCGCCATGCCGATGATAAAGGCCAGCAGCACCGGCACCGCGATCACCGCCACCAGGGTGAAACTGAAGCTGTGGAACGGCTGCCACAGCCAGGGCAATTCGGTGATCTGGTTCCAGTCCATAAAGTCCGGAATGCCGGGGGTGGATTGAATCTTGGTGCTCTCCGGGTCCGAGGCCTCCAGCTTGAGGAACATCGCCATGCAATAGCCGCCAACGCCAAAGAACACGCCCTGCCCCAGGCTGAGAATGCCGCCATAGCCCCAGCACAGCACCAGCCCCACCGCGACGAACGCGTAGGTCAGGTACTTGCCGACCATGTTCAGCCGGAATGCATCCAGGGTCAGGGGAAACACCACCAGGATCAACAGCGCCAACAGCACGATGCCGATCAGGTTTTGCTGGCCGCCCAGCAGCTTGTCTAAAGCCTTCATCTGCTCGCCTCTACTTGCGCACTTTGATGGAGAACAACCCTTGCGGGCGCAGCATCAGGATCAGAATCACCGACGACAAGGTCAGTACCTTGGCCATCGAGCCACTCAGGAAAAACTCCGACAGCGATTGGGTCTGGGCGATCACGAACGCCGAGGCAATCGTGCCGAACAGGCTTTGCGCGCCGCCGAACACCACCACCAGGAAGGTGTCGACGATGTACTGCGAGCCCGCCGTGGGGCCAGTGGAGCCGATGGTGGTGAACGCCGCACCGGCCACCCCGGCCACGCCACAGCCGAGGGCGAAAGTCATGCGGTCGACCTTGCGTGTGTTGATCCCCACCGCGCGGCTCATCAAGCGGTTCTGCACCGTGGCGCGCACCTGCAGGCCCCAGCGCGAGCGGTACAGCATCAGGAAGATCGCACCGGTCAGCAGCAGGGTCAGGCCCATCATGAACAGGCCGTTGCGCGGGATCTCGATGGCGTCGGTGAAGTTCACCGAGCCCATCAACCAGGCCGGTGGTTCAGCGCTGACCTCACGGGCGCCGAACACCGAGCGGAAGGTTTGCTGCATCACCAGGGACAGGCCCCAGGTCGCCAGCAAGGTGTCCAGCGGGCGCTTGTACAAGCGGCTGATCATCGCCCATTCCACCAGCCAGCCAACGGCGCCGGCAACGAGGAACGACAGGGCGATGGCGAAGAAGAAGTAATAGGGCTGGAAACTCGGCGCAAAGTGCGCGGTAAGGCTGGAACACACGTAGGTGGTGTAGGCACCGATCGTCAGGAATTCACCATGGGCCATGTTGATCACGCCCATCTGCCCGAAAATGATCGCCAGCCCCAATGCCATCAACAGCAGCACGCAGAACACGGACAAGCCGTTGAACCCCTGCATCGCCGCGATGGCTCCAAATTCCGATAGCCATTCCATGATGATGGTCTCCTGAGAGCGGGAGGTGATAGTTGGAATGCGATGTGCTTTTGCTCTATGTGGGAGGGGGCTTGCCCCCGATAGCGGTGGTTCAGTTATAGAAATGTCGACTGACACTCCGCCATCGGGGGCAAGTCGAATCGTCGCACCGCCCCTCCCACATTTAGATCTCTTTATGCCTGAGGGTTATTGGTAACCCTTTGGAAACGGGTTCGGCTCGATCAGATCCGATTCGTAGATCACCTTGAACTGCCCGTTCGGCTGCACTTCACCGATGCGCGATTTGCTCCACAGGTGATGGTTTTCGTGGATCTTCACGTAGCCTTCCGGCGCGGTTTTCAGCTCGATGCCCGGGGAGGCGGCGACGACTTTGTCCACGTCGAAACTGCCGGCCTTCTCCACCGCCGCTTTCCACAGCCAAGGGCCGAGGTAGGCCGCCTGGGTCACGTCGCCGATCACCGCGTCCTTGCCGTACTTGGCCTTGAAAGCTTCGACGAAGGCTTTGTTGTTGGGGTTGTCCAGGCTCTGGAAGTACTTCATCGAGGCATAGAAGCCGGCCATGTTTTCGCCGCCGATGCCGAGCAGTTCGTCTTCGGTGACCGACAGGGTCAGCAGGGTTTGCTTGGACGCGTTCACACCCGCCGCGTTGAGCTGTTTGTAGAACGCCACGTTGGAACCGCCCACCACTGCGGCAAAGACCACATCCGGTTTTTTCAGCTTGACCTTGTTGATCAGCGAGCCGAACTGGGTGTTGCCCAGCGGGTAGTAGTCTTCGCCGACCACGGTACCGTGCAGCACATTTTCAATGTGCTTGCGCGCGATCTTCATCGACGTGCGCGGCCAGATGTAGTCGGAGCCGACCAGGTAGAACGTTTTGGCGCCCTTGGTCTTGGCGATCCAGTCGAGGCTGGCGAGGATTTGCTGGGTGGCTTCCTGCCCGGTGTAGATCACGTTTTTCGACTGTTCCAGGCCCTCGTAGAAGGTCGGGTAGTAGAGCAAGCCATTTTCTTTCTCGAAGATCGGCAGCACCGCTTTACGCGAGGCCGAGGTCCAGCAACCGAACACCGCAGCCACCTTGTCGTTGACCAGCAGTTTCTTGGCTTTTTCAGCGAAGGTCGGCCAGTCGGACGCGCCGTCTTCCTGGATCACTTTGATCTGCCGTCCCAGAATCCCGCCCGAGGCGTTGATCTGCTCGATGGCCAGGCGCTCGGCCTGGATCGAGCCAGTCTCGGAAATCGCCATGGTGCCGGTGGCCGAGTGCAACTGGCCGACAGTGACTTCGGTAGGCGTCACGGCCAAGCCTTCGTTATCGGCCAGCACGCCCTGGCTGAACAGCGCGGCCGCCAGCAATGACAGGGCCAACAGCGGTTTGGAGCGGATCAATCGTGGTTCCATGGGGCGACTCCTCTGCAATGAGGGCTCCAGCATGGCGGCAGCCGACCCACGCGGGTATACGCAGCCTGACGTAACGGGATACGTCATTTGACGTATGCCACTGCGCACCAATGCAGGGCAGGATCGCGTCCGCCCAGCCACCGCTGACCAATGTGGGAGGGGGCTTGCCCCCGATAGCGCCGGGTCAGCGAACAAATAAGTGACTGACACTCCCTCATCGGGGGCAAGCCCCCTCCCACATTTGACTCGCAGCGCCCGCGAGGGCATGGAACTTGCTCACTCCCTTCGTCCACCCTGCGGAGCCTCCCCACCGTGCAATCCCCTCCCGGCACCCAGCGCATCGTCAAGATCCGCCGCGACTACAACACCTGGGTCGCCGACGAGACCATGGAAGACTATGCCCTGCGCTACACGCCCAAATCCTTTCGCAAATGGTCGGAGCTGCGCATTGCCAACACCGCCCTGGGCGCGGTGTCGTTCCTCGCATTGGAAGCCATCGGTGGTGTATTGGCCCTGAGCTACGGCTTCACCAACACTTTCTGGGCGATCCTTGCCATCAGCCTGGTGGTCTTCCTGACCGGCCTGCCCATCAGCTACTACGCGGCGCGCTACGGCGTGGACATGGACCTGCTGACCCGTGGAGCCGGCTTCGGTTATATCGGCTCGACCATCACCTCCCTGATCTACGCCAGCTTCACCTTCCTGTTCTTCGCCCTGGAAGCGGCGATCATGGCCCTGGCCCTGGAGTTGTATTTCCATATACCGCTGGCCTTTGCCTATGTGATCTGCTCGTTGCTGGTGATCCCGCTGGTGGCCTACGGCGTGACCCTGATCAGCCGCCTGCAACTGTGGACGCAACCGTTGTGGCTGCTGTTGCTGGTGCTGCCGTACGGCTTCGTGTGGTGGAAAAACCCCGATGCCTTCAGCGACTGGACCAGTTTTGTCGGGCGCAGCGGCGATGGCGGCGGTTTCAACCTGTTGGCGTTCTGCGCCGCCTGTACCGTGGCGCTGTCGCTGGTGACGCAGATCGGCGAACAGGTGGACTACCTGCGCTTCCTGCCGGAAAAAACCGCGGCCAACCGCAAGCGCTGGTGGGCCGCCCTGCTCTGCTCCGGCCCCGGCTGGATTATCCCGGGCGCGTTGAAGATGTTTGGCGGGGCGTTCCTGGCCTTCCTCGCCCTGCAACATGAAATCCCCATGGAGCGCGCCGCCGAGCCGACCCAGATGTACCTGGTCGCCTTCCGCTATGTGTTCAGCTCGCCGGAATGGGCCCTCGGCGCAATGGTGCTGTTCGTGTTCATTTCACAGATGAAGATCAACCTGACCAACGCCTACGCCGGCTCCCTGGCCTGGTCGAATTTCTTCGCCCGCGTGACCCACAGCCACCCTGGGCGCGTGGTGTGGCTGGTGTTCAACGTGGCGATCGCGCTGATGCTGATGGAGCTGGGCGTGTTCGATGTGATCGACCAGGTGCTGGGCTTGTACGCCAATATTGCGATTGCCTGGATCGGCACGTTGGTGGCCGACCTGGTGATCAATAAACCCTTGGGGCTGTCACCCAAACATATCGAGTTCAAGCGCGCGCATCTGTACGACATCAACCCGGTGGGCGTCGGCTCGATGCTGATTGCCTCGCTGCTGTCGATCCTCGCCCACTTCGGCCTGTTTGGCGCCCTGGCACAGGCGGCGCCGCCCTTCGTAGCGCTGGGCACGGCATTGATCATGGCGCCCCTGTTGGCCTGGCTGACGAAGGGCAAGTACTACATCGCGCGCAGCAGCGACGTGCGCTTGATTCACCCGGTTGCACCGGCGACCCATGCCGTGTGCGGGCTGTGCAGTAACCCGTTCGAGACCGCCGACATGGCGTTCTGCCCGGCCTACAGCACGCCGATCTGCTCGTTGTGTTGCTCGCTGGATGCGCGCTGTGGCGACCGCTGCAAACCCCATGCGCGATTGGTCAGCCAGTTCGAAGGCGGATTGCGCTGGTTGCTGCCCAACACGCTGATGCCGCGTCTGCATACGCGGCTGGCCCATTACCTGGGGCTGCTGTTGGTCCTGGTGTTGCTGCTCGCCGGCGCCTTGGCCTTGATCTACGTGCAGGCCGCCCAAGGGTTGCCGCATTCGGAGACGTTGTACCAGGCGTTCTTCAAGGCGTTCCTCACCCTCTCGGTGCTGGCCGCCGTGCTCGCCTGGTGGGTGGTGCTGACCCGCGAAAGCCGCCGCGTCGCCCAGCAGGAATCCGACCGCCAGACCCTGTTGCTGATGCAGGAAATCGACGCCCACAGCCTCACCGACCAGGCCTTGCAACAGGCCAAGGAAGCCTCGGAAGCGGCCAACGCCGCCAAAAGCCGCTACGTCACCGGCTTGTCCCACGAACTGCGCACGCCGCTCAACAGCATCCTCGGTTTCACCCAGATCCTGCAGCGTGACAGCGCCATGCCCGAGCAGCACCAGGACGCGCTGGCGACCATCCTGCGCAGTGGCTCGCACTTGCTGTCGCTGATCGATGGCCTGCTCGATGTGGCGAAGATCGAGGCCGGCAAGCTGCGCCTGGAGCTGACGGAAATCCCCTTCCCCGAACTGATCCACGACCTGGAGCAGATGTTCACCCCCCAGGCCCAGGACAAGGGCCTGCGCTTTCGCCTGGACTGCGTGGGCAAGATCCCGGCGGTGGTGCGCGGCGATGAAAAACGCGTGCGCCAGATCCTGATCAACCTGCTGGGCAACGCGGTGAATTTCACCGACAGCGGCGAAGTGTGCCTGCGGGTCAGCTACATGCGCGAGACGGCTAATTTTGAAATCATCGACACCGGTATCGGTATTGATCCGGGGCAGATCGAGCGGATTTTCCAGCCGTTCGAGCGCGGCGACCTGATGCGCCAGGACAACGGCGTGGGCCTGGGGCTGACCATTACGCGCATGCTCACTGCCTTGATGGGCGGCGAATTGCGCGTGACCAGCGAGCTGGACAAGGGCACCTGCTTCCAGGTGCGGCTGTTCCTGTCGCAAGTGCGCGCGCCGCAAGCGGTGGTGCATGTGGAACACGACATCATCGGCTATCAAGGCGAGCGCCGGCGCATCCTGGTGGTGGATGACCATGTGGACCACCGCAAGGTGCTCAGCGGCATGCTCACGCCGTTGGGCTTCGAGGTAATCCAGGCGAGCAACGGCCAGGACGCCATTCGCCAGGTGGCGTTGCTGGCGCCGGACCTGATCCTGATGGACCTGTCGATGCCGACCCTGGACGGCTGGGAGACCAGCCGGCTGATCCGGCGCAATGCGCTGTCCACCGCGCCGATCATCGTGATTTCGGCCAACGCGTTTACCGACGATCGCGAACGCAGCATCGCCGCCGCCTGCAACGACTACCTGGCCAAGCCAGTGCGTACCCCGGAGCTGCTCGGGTGCCTGCAACAGCACCTGGGCTTGCAGTGGGTACGGCGTACCAAGAGCCTGGTCCCGCCGCCGCCACCCAGCGCGCTGCCCAGCGCCGACGACCTCGCGGTACTCGCCGAACTCAGCGCCATCGGCTATGTGCGTGGCCTGCACGAAAAACTCGATACGATCCTTGCCCAGCGCCCCGACGTAGAGCCGTTCATCACTCAAGTCCGCGGGCTGCTCAAGGGTTTTCGCCTGGATGAACTCAACCGAACCCTCAAGGAGGCCGAAGATGAATGCTCTCACCCGCAGCACTGAACCTGGCGTGGTGCTGATCGTCGACGACACGCCGGACAACCTGGCGATGCTCTCCGACGCCCTCGACGACGCCGGCTACATGGTGCTGGTGGCCCTCGATGGCCTCAGCGCGCTGAACCGCGTGCAACGCCGGCGCCCCGATCTGATCCTGCTGGACGCGATGATGCCGGGCCTGGACGGTTTCGAAACCTGCCGCCGGCTCAAGGCAATGCCGGCCAGCGCGGATATCCCGGTGGTGTTCATGACCGGGCTGACCGACAGCAAGCATGTTGTGCAAGGCTTCGAGGTCGGTGGCAGCGACTACGTGACCAAGCCGATCCAGACCGATGAAGTACTGGCGCGGGTGGCGGCGCACTTGCGCACCTCACGTATCCTGATGTCTGCACGGGCGGCGACGCAACCGAGTGCGTTGACCCTGGAGGATGAGCCGGCGCACCGGCTGTTGTCCGCCAGATTCCAACTGACCGAGCGTGAGGTGGAGGTGTTGCGCTGGGTCGCGTGCGGCAAGACCAACCGGGATATCGGCGATATCCTGGGGTTGAGCCCGCGCACGGTGAACAAGCACCTGGAGCATGTGTATGTGAAGTTGGGAGTGGAGACCCGCACCGCCGCTACGTCAGTGGCGTTAGCGGCAATCTGATGTGGAAGGTCCCGCCAAATCTGCGGTCCCCCCCCTGTGGCGAGCGGGCTTGCCCCGCGTTGGGGCGCGAAGCGGCCCTGAAACCAGTCTCCCGGTTCTACCAGAAGGAATGCGGCGGCCTTATTGGGGCTGCTTCGCAGCCCAACGCGGGGCAAGCCCTAATGCCGTTCAGTTAAGGCTTTTTTGTAGGAGCGAGCTTGCTCGCGAAGAACTCACAGGCGCCGCGTTCACTCAGGAAACACGCGTTATCGTTGACGTTTTTCGCGAGCAAGCTCGCTCCTA
>Ga0207679_10000044_pt1 | contig 122251 bp, 102 predicted proteins | sample KBSC73metaG_FD_184320 | JGI IMG/M metagenome (GOLD analysis project Ga0207679, IMG submission 184320) | Corn rhizosphere microbial communities from Kellogg Biological Station, Michigan, USA - KBS C7-3 metaG (SPAdes) (version 2) | ecosystem: Host-associated > Plants > Roots > Rhizosphere >...
AGCCGCGCTGGGCCAAGGATGGCCCATCGCGGCGGCCCACGCTCCAAAGCCTGCGTTCGGGCACACCGAGCCTAGGCGAGGTGCCGAGTGTTGGGGCGAAGCGTTTTTGGTTACTTTTGGCGCTCTTTTCCAAAAGTGACCCGCTGTAAGAGCGGAACCATAGGCAGCCGTTACCGCAGCAACGGATATGTACTCACCCAACCCCCAAAAAGCGGTCGGCCCGAAGGCCGCCACGGGACCAAGCTCCCTCGCCACAGACCGCTGAAAAAAGTTGTGTAGATACTTATGGCCATCGGGGGCAAGCGCCCTCCCACATTTAGATTTCTGTCAGCGTTGAAGCCAGTGCCTTGGCTTGAAGCGCCACATCGGTCACCGCCGTGCTCTCCCACCACATCCCGCGCAACGGCGGGCCCATGGCGAACAAGCGCGCACTGACCTGGCCCTGGGCATCCAGCACCGCCCCCGACGCATCCGCCGCAATCCCCAACGCCAACGGCCCAGGCTGGACCAACCCGCGCTTGAGCAACTGTTGCGGCAGTGGCCGGGCCACGCGGCGCCAGTCGTACTCGATGCCGCTGGAGTTGATCAGGGCTGCGCCCGACACCAGAGTCACCGCAGGTTCGCCACGCCGGCGCAAACGAATGGTCACGCCGCTGCCCGAAGGCTCCAGCCCCTTGTACGAGGCCGCTTGAATCCGTAACCGCCCCTCCTCATGCAGCCTGGCCACCAACTGCGCACTCAACGGCGGGGAACGGTGATGATGGCTTTCCCACCATGGCCGCACATGCCGCACGAACTGACGCTTCTCGCCCTCGCTGGCCTGGCTCCACAACCGGCCGATATGGGCGCGCACCGTGTCCAACGGCGCCTGCCAATCGATACCCTGCTCCAGCGCGAGGCGGCATTGGCGACGCACCTCGCGCAGCAGTTGCCGAGGGCTTCGCAGGTTGTGGTTCGCGCCGAGAAAGTCTTCCCAGCTGGGCGGTTGCCGGCGCACATGGGGCAGCAGGCCGTGACGGGAAAACACCTCGATCGGCCCACGATGCCCGGCCTGTTCCAGGGACACCACGGCATCCACCATGGTCAGCCCGGAGCCGATGATCAGCACGGGCGCCTGCGGGTCGATCTGGGTCATGGCCTGCACGTCCCACGGGTCGACGGCCGCAGCGTTCAAACCGCTGGACTCGGTCTGGGGCGTGCGCGCCGCCGGGAACATGCCAGTGGCCAACACCGCTTGGGCACCGCGCAGTTGCTGGCCGTTGTCGAGGGTCAGCAATACCCCCTCGTCCTCGACTTGCAGATCGACCACCTCGGCGCGGATATGCTCGACGGTGGACGCCGAAAACGCCTTGGCTTCAGCCAACCGTTGCTGCGCATACAGGCCAAAAATGCCGCGTGGCGGGAACAGTTCGCTGATGGGCACGTGCTGCTGGTCGGACTCAGGCCAACCGCCCGCACCGATGTAGTCGGTGAGCCATTGGGTCAGGTCGTCGGCATTGTCCGGGTCGACACTCATGCGCGCCGCATTGCCATTTAAGGTGTGGCCCAACTCGACCGCGCTGTAGGCCTCGCCACGCCCGAGTTCGCGGCGCGGTTCGATCACCAGGATTTGCCGTTGGCCAGGCAGGCGCAGCAGTTGCACAGCCAGCATCGTGCCGCTCAGGCCGCCGCCGATGATCAGGACATCAGCGTTGCGGATGGTTTCACTCATGCGGATTCGCCCTTACTGTTTACCCAGATAAATGTCATGCAAATCGCCCCGCGCCAGCAACTCGGCGGCGCTGCCACTCAGGACCACCCGCCCAGTATCCAGCACGTAGCCGTGGGACGCATAGTTGAGCGCCACGTTGATGTTCTGCTCGGCGACCAGGAAGCTCACCTGCTGCTCGCGGTTGAGCTGCGCGATGATCTCGAAGATCTCTTGCACGATCATAGGCGCCAAACCCATGGACGGCTCGTCGAGCAGTACCAAAGTAGGACGGGTCATCAACGCCCGACCGATGGCGACCATCTGTTGCTCGCCACCGGAGGTCAGCCCGGCGCGGGTGTGGCGCTTGGTCTTGAGCCGGGGGAACCAAGCATAGATGCGCTCCAGGTCGTGTTCCATGGCCTTGCGGCTCAGGCGCCGCACAAAACCACCGCTGCGCAGGTTGTCTTCCACGCTGAGCTGGCCGAACACATGGCGGCCTTCGAGCACATGCACCATGCCTTGGCGCACACGCTGGCTGGGGTCGACACCGGCCAGGTCGACGCCGGCGTATTCGATCACGCCACGGCTGACTTCGGCACGCTCGGCACGCACCAACCCGGAGATCGCCTTGAGGGTAGTGCTCTTGCCGGCGCCGTTCGCGCCGAGCAAGGCGACGATGGCGCCCTTGGGCACGCTCAGCGACACCCCGGCCACCGCCAGGATCGCGCCGTCGTAGATGACCTCGATGTCGTTGACCGTCAGCAGCGCGGCGTGTCCAGGTTCTGCGGCAGGCAGGCTCATGGTTTATTCATCCCCGGTGCAGGTGCGTGGCGTCAGGCCTTTTTCCTTGGCGAAGGCCGCGGACTTTTCATCGATCAGCGGACGCAACAGTGCACGGTCGGCGGCGATCCAGTCGCTGACCAGCGTCCACTGAGCACCGTCCCACTGCTGTACCCGCGCCGAGCCGCCGCCTTCGTGGTCGCGGCACGACAGCTTGAGGTTCTGCATCAGGCCCAGGTAACCCATGGCCTTGAGGCGCGCGTCGTCGATATTCAAGTGCTCCAGGCCCCAGCGGCCTTCTTCGCCATTGAGCGGGCGCTGGCCGAACCTGGCCTGGGCCGTGCGGATCGCCTCCACCGCCACGGCAGCGTTCACCAGGCCGGAGTTGTAGTACACGCTGCCGAAGTTCTTCAGGTCCTTGAGGTCGCTGTGGCCCTTGTCGAGGACGGATTGCTTGAGGCGTTTGTGGATCTCGAAATCGCTGCCGGCCGGGTACGGCGTGAGGGCCAGGTAGCCCTTGGCGGCGGCGCCTGCGGGCAATACGTCTTCGCTGGAACTGGCCCAGATATCGCCGATGATATGGTCCACCGGGAAGCCGAAGCGCGCAGCGGTCTTGACCGCCACGGGGGTCGACACGCCCCAGGTGCGCAGGAACACCCAGTCCGGGTTGGCCTGGCGGACCTGGCGCCATTGCGCCGATTGTTCGTTGCCTGGGTCGGCCACCGGAATCTGGATATTTTCAAAACCGTATTTTTCGGCGAGCAACTTCAACGGGCCGAGGGTTTCGCGACCGTAGGCCGAGTCGTGGTAGACCGTGGCGATCTTCTTGCCCTTGAGCTTGTCGAAACCACCCTCGCGCTGGGCGATGTAGTTCACCAGGGTCGACGCCTCGCTGTAGAACGTCAGCATCACCGGAAAGTTATACGGGAACACCGTACCGTCGGTGGCTTCGGTGCGCCCGTAACCGAGGGTGATCAGCGGGATCTTGTCCACCTCTGCCCTTTCGCTGAGCGCATAGGCCGCCGGCGCGCCATTGGGCTGGTACACCGCGACCGGCGCGCCCTCCAGGCCATGCTTGAAGCGCTCGTAGCATTCGATGCCTTTCTCCGCCGTCCACTCGGTCTCGCATTCCTGCCACACCAACTTGACGCCATTGATGCCGCCTTCGACCTCGTTGATATAACGCAGGTAGTCGATCATCCCGGCCCACACCTGCACACCGCTGGACGCGTAGGCGCCCACGCGATAGGTGGCCAGGGGAATGAATTGCTGGTCCGGCGAGGCCATCGCTTGGGGGACAGCACCGGCCAGGGTTGCCAACGTAAACGCGGCGCCGATCAAGGAACGTTTCAAGGATGCACGCATAAGGATTCTCTTGGAGGAATGTCAGAAACGCAGCGGCCACTGCCGCACACGGTCATGCAGGTTGTGCAACAGGCGGATCAAGCCCTCGGGCTCCTTGATCAGGAACACGATGATCAACACGCCAAAGATGATTTTTTGCAGGTTCTGCAACTGCCCCGCGTCCACCGAACCGCCGAACAGCGCCTGCCCGGCATGGCTGAGGACAATCGGCAGCAGGCTGATAAACGCCGCACCCACGAAGTTGCCGGCGATGCTGCCCATGCCGCCGATGATGATGATGAACAGGATCTGGAATGAGCGATTGATATCGAAGCTGCTGGCGCTGGCCGTGCCCAGGTAGGCGAACGCCCACAGCGCGCCGGCAATGCCCAGGTAAAACGAGCTGACCGCAAACGCCAGGCGCTTGTAGCGCACCACCGGGATGCCAACCACGGCGGCGGCGGTGTCCATGTCGCGGATCGCCATCCAATTGCGCCCGACCTGGCTGCGCACCAGGTTGATGGCGGTCCAGGTCAACAGCAGCACCGTCACCAACGTCAGCCAATAGCGGCCCAGCGGCGTGTTGAGGTCATGGCCGAACAGCGCCAGCTTCGGCGCAGAGATGGTCCCGGACGAGCCGTAGTTGTAGAACCAGGGAAACTTGACGAACAGCCACTCCAGGAAAAACTGCGCGGCCAGGGTGGTGACCATCAGGTAGAAGCCCTTGATCCGCGAGCTGGGCAAGCCGAACAGCAAACCGACCAACGCACTGATAATCCCCCCACCGAGCAGCGCCAGCGGCAGGCCCAGCTCCGGCAGGCGCAACAGGAAACCGTAGGTCGCGAACGCGCCGACGGCCATGAAACCCGCCGCGCCGACCGAGGTTTGCCCGGTATAGCCGGTCAGCAGATTCAAGCCAAGCCCGGCCAGGGACAGCACCAGGAACGGGATCAGGATCGCATTGAGCCAATAGTCATTGCCCCACAGCGGCACCACGATAAAGGCCAGGGCCAGCAGGCCGATCAGGCCCCAGGGCACGCGTCGCTGCACCAGCAGCAACGGTGCGGTTTGTTGAGCAACGGGAATCGACATGGTTTCAGACTCGCTCGATGGCGCGCTCGCCGAACAGGCCGGCGGGACGGATATACAGGAAGGCCAAGGCCAATACATAGGCGAACCACGGCGTGATGCCGCCGCCGATCAACGGGCCGATATACACCTCGGCAAGGTTTTCCGCCGCGCCGACAATCAGCCCGCCGACGATGGCCCCGCCAATCGAGGTAAAGCCGCCGATGATCAGCACCGGCAGGGCCTTGAGCACCACCAGCGACAGCGAAAACTGCACGCCCTGGCGCGCCCCCCAGAGCAAGCCGGCCACCAGCCCGACAATCCCCGCCACCGCCCAGACGATCTGCCAGATACGGTTGAGGTTGATGCCGATGGACAGCGCCGCCGTGGTGTCATCCGCCACCGCACGCAGGGACACACCGATGCGGGTCTTGTTGAACAGCAGCGCAAGGACCGTCACCAACAACACGGCAGCCGCGGCCGCGATCAGATCGAACTGACTGAGCATCAGCGGCCCGATGAACAGCGGCACGTCATCAATGCCCAGGTCCAGTGCACGCACCTGGGACCCCATCAAGCCCTGGGCCAGGCCCTCGATGATGAACGACAGGCCAAGGGTGGCCATGAACAGGGTGATCTGCGAACGGTTCACCAAGGGCCGCAGGACCAGGCGCTCGATGAGCAAGGCACCGACGATCATCACGATCACCGTCAGCAGCAGTGCCAGGGCAAACGGCACGCCCTGGTCATGCAGGCTGACGAAGGTCAGCGCGGCAAACAGCAGCATCGAGCCCTGGGCAAAATTGAACACACCGCTGGCCTTGTAGATCAGCACGAAGCCGATGGCGACCAACGAATACATGGTGCCGGCCAGCAGGCCGCCGAGCAGGGTTTCGAAGAAGAACGTCATTCGTTTGCCACTCCGAGATAAGCCGCGATCACATCGGGGTTGGCCTGTACCTCGGCGGGGGTTCCGTCGCCGACCTTGCGCCCGTAGTCGAGCACCACCACATGGTCGGACAGGCCCATCACCACGCCCATGTCGTGCTCAATCAACACCACGGTGGTGCCCAGGTCGCGGTTCACATCGGCGACGAAGCGTGCCATTTCCTGTTTTTCCTCGGCGTTCATGCCCGCCATGGGTTCGTCGAGCAGTAACAGGCTAGGCCCAGCGATCAATGCCCGGCCCAACTCGACACGCTTCTGCAGGCCATAAGAGAGGTTGCCCACCAGCACATCACGCTGAGCTTGCAACTCAAGAAACTCGAGAATGCCCTGGGCGCGCAGGCGGAACGCTTCGGCTTCCCGGCGTGCGCGCGGCAAGCCCAGGGCTTGTTCAATAAAACGGCTGCGCATATGCCGCGACAGGCCGGTAAGGATGTTGTCGAGCACGCTCATCTTCTTGAACAGCGCGTTGTTCTGGAAGGTGCGACCAATGCCCCGGCGCGCGGCACCCAGCGGGTCGATGCGCTGGAAGTGCTGGTCTTCGAAGACGATCTCGCCAGCATCGAAGCGGTACACGCCGTTGAGCACATTGAGCAATGAGCTTTTACCGGCACCATTGGGACCGATCAGCGCGCAGATCTCGCCGCGCGCCACCTCGAAGGACAAGGCATTGATCGCCTTGACGCCCTTGAACGACAGCGAGATATCCCGCACCTGGAGAATGGCTTGGCTCATGCGATGTCCCGTTTGAATTCCGCCAGCCACACCGGCGAAGGGGTGGATGTGAGGGGTTGCCAGATGTAAGCCAGGCGCTGAAAGCCGAGCAGCTTGCGCACACGGTTTTTCAACAGGCGACGCAGGCCGCTTTGCGGGTGGGCGATGGCCCAGTCGCACAGGCGCCGACGCCAGGTGCCATGGGGTGCAAGGCGACTTTCGATTTCGTCGGCCAGGTGCTGCAAGCGTGCGGGTGACAACAGCAAGCCGGTGGGGGCGACTTCGCTGCGATCGCGCCGCGCCGAGGCCAGGCTTTCCGGAAAGGCCAGGCCATGGCCGCTGTTCAGCCATTGCTCCAACACCACCGCCAGCCCCCCCTCCCAGTGGGTGCCCTCTTCGCTCCACAACGCGGTTTCGCCGCTGGGTTGCCACCAGCGTACGAGGTGCTGCGTCGGGTCGATCGGGCCGAGCAACGGGGCAAAATCCAGCAGGTTGGCCGACTGCCAATGCCGCACTTGCTGACGGTCCTGGGTGTAGGCATGGGTGGGACGGATGCGCCATAAATGTTGTTGCAGCGCTTCGGGCTCCAAGTCATCGGCCAGGGTCAGGACTTGCCCGCCGATGGCTTGAGCCGCAAGAGCCAGGAGCAACAGGTTCGGCTCGAACGCCCCGCTGAGGGCCAAGCGCGATTGCTCGTCAAAGCCCTGCTGACGCAAGCCATCCGCCAGGCGTTCCACATCTCGCAAGGCGTCGATCCAGCGCCACGCATACCACTGGCCCTGGCGCTTGTGGCGCAAGGCGGTGTGCAGCGGCGTGGTCTGCGCCCAGTGGTGCAGCTGTTCCAGCGCGTTGGGCAGGTTGCCGAGCCGCTCGGCGGGCCATTCCAGGGCCAGCGGGCTTTTTAGTACGTGCACGCTCATAGGGGTAAAGCTCCTACTGGGAGTTAAGCGTGCGGTGGTCCGCTGGCTGTCTGGGGTCAAGCGGTAACGGTAAATAGCAATCAGAGCAAAGCATTAACTATGCCAATGCAGAATTGCCTTCAAACTCAGCTAATTCATAGGCCTACAACGACGGGCAGGAGCCTCGTTGAACAAAGTGCATATCAACTGTTGCTGGAGCAACAGAAAGCCAACTAAGCCGTCGGTGTGAGCAACAGCGACCTCATACCTAAACCTGCTTAGCCACACGAGCATGAGCGTATCTTTCGAAATAAAAAAAACTCCCGCTATACCTGTCAAACCTGACAGTAGACGTCGCACATCCCCCCGAATAATCTTTAGCCTCATGCTCCCACAGAGGAAGAATCATCATGAACACTTCCGGAAAAATCTCAGCCAACACATCTCTAAAGTGCACTGCAACGATCAAAGACGAGGAAGATGAATATGACGCATTCGATGGCGTTCACTATTCATTATTCATGAATGACCTGCCACTCAAGTGGCTCCTCAACATACGCACCGAAAAAAATGAGAACCAAGACTTTCAAGAATTTTCTTTTTTTATCCCTAACGATGGCGACGTCACTGACAAAACATACGCCATCACTTCAGACTTCACTACCACCTCTGGCGTTAATGCCCTCTGGTCAAAATCAGGCCCCTTCTCTCAAATCAACTACACCGCCACCGAAGGCAGCCTGAAACTGACATTTGACAATAGCACCAAAACAATCAAGGCGACTTTCAACTTCAAGGGTCAGAACAGGGGTAAAACAGTCACCGTGAGTGAGGGCGTTCTGGAGCTTGTGGGGTTCACAGAAAGCAGAAGAAATTATGCGGCACCGACAGTTGTGTGCGACCTGAGTCGCGATATCAACGCACGCTATGAGTCTAATGAGGATAATCTATACATCAGTTCAAATAACCAGATCGCGGGATGGTCGCGAGCGTTTGCGACAAGGCCAGACGTATACGACTATCGAATAGCCATATTCATTTCAAGAGACCTTCCGACAGGCACCTACGCTATCAGTGAAGACAGCAAAGAGGTCAGTGTTATTTTTTATAACATGAGTGGATCTTATATCTACCATGGCGAAGAAGGTCAGTTGACAATACGTTCACTCCCCAACGTTGACAGTAACAATAACATTACGGGAACCTTCGCAGGAACGTTCAACTTTGTGGCCGGTGCAACCGACCCCAGTGGTGGGCGACACTTTACCGAAGCACGCAATGGCGTTTTCAGTATTACTCGATAGGCGTTTATCTTTCATGCGGGGTTTGCGATCTTTATCACATCCCCCGCTGAACCATTTACGCAGCAGGATCATATGCGTACTTGTCTCACTGCAAACCTTCCAAAATCCTGTAACCACTGCCTGGATGGGAACTCGACAACCTTGCTCCGTTGCCAAATAACTTCTCGCGCAACGTGCCCTGGGCATATTCAGTCTTGTACACACCGCGCTTCTGCAACTCCGGCACCAGCAACTCCACGGCGTCGATGAAGGTTTCGTGAGTCAATGCATAGGCCAGGTTGAAGCCATCCACATCGGTTTCTTCCACCCACTCCTGCAACAGATCCGCCACGGTTTCCGGACCACCGACAAACAGCGGGCCAAAACCGCCGATGCCGACCCAATCGGCGAGCTCGTTGGGCGTCCAGACCTTGTTCGGGTCTGCCGTGGAAAAGGCTTCCACCGCCGATTGAATGGCGTTGGTATGCACATGTTTGAGCGGTTCATCCGGTTTGAACTGGCTAAAATCGATACCGGTCCAGCCGGAGATCAGCGCCATCGCGCCTTCGTAGCTGACGTAGGATTTGTACTCGTCGAACTTGGCTTTGGCCTTGGCATCCGTCTCGCCGACGATCACCGTCTGCAGGTTGAAGATCAGGATTTTCTTCGGGTCACGCCCGGCCTCGGCGGCACGACGGCGGATGTCGGCAACGGTCTTTTTCAGCAAGACTTTAGATGGCGCGGCGACGAACACACATTCGGCCTGTTCAGCGGCGAACTGCTTGCCACGGCTGGACGCACCGGCCTGGTACAGCACCGGCGTGCGCTGCGGCGAGGGTTCACACAGGTGAATACCGGGCACCTGGAAGTGTTTGCCGACATGACGGATCTCGTGGATCTTGCTCGGGTCGCTGAAAATCCGGCGCTCGCGGTCGCGCAACACGGCGCCCTCCTCCCAACTGCCTTCCCAGAGTTTGTAGCAGACCTCCAGGTATTCCTCGGCGTAGTCGTAGCGCGCGTCGTGTTCGGTCTGGGCTTTCTGGCCGAGGTTCTTGGCGCCGCTTTCCAGGTAGGAGGTGACGATGTTCCAGCCGATACGGCCCTTGGTCAGGTGATCCAGGGTGGAGAGCCGACGGGCAAATGGATACGGATGCTCGAAGGACAGCGAGGCAGTCAGGCCGAAGCCCAGATGCTCGGTGACCAGCGCCATCGGCGCGATCAGCGATAACGGATCGTTGACCGACACCTGGGTCGCCTGGCGAATGGCCGCGTCGCCATTGCCGTTGTACACATCGTAGATACCCAGCACGTCGGCGATGAACAAGCCGTCGAACTTGCCGCGCTCAAGGATTTTCGCCAGGTCGGTCCAGTACTCCAGGTCCTTGTACTGCCACGAACGGTCACGCGGGTGCGCCCACAGGCCGGGCGATTGGTGGCCGACACAGTTCATGTCGAAGGCATTCAAGCGGATTTCACGGGACATCAAAGCACTCCGTTGAGGTGATAGTTGCCGACGATCTGGTATTTCCAGCGCAACGGGTCATCGAGGCTCGACGGCAGTTCGGTGCGTTGGCCGGTCAGTTCGAATTCGGCGTTGCTCGCGGCGATGAGGGCTTCGGCGGCGGCGATCTGCGCTTCGGTGGCGGCCACCGGGCTGGGGTGGGTTTCAGCGCGTTCCAGCAGGGCGGCGGCCACGTCGACGCGGATCTGTAGATCACCGAAGCGGCTGATGACATAGGGGTCATCGCTTGTCTCGACATGGCGGCGGGTGCTGTCCAACAGTTGGCGCGCAAGGCTCAGTGCGGTCATGGTCAATCCTCAGTTCCAGGCGTGGCGCGCGGGCTTCACGCCGTTGAGCACGAAATTGCCGATCAGGTGGTATTTCCAGCGGGCCGGGTCGTGCAGGGTGTGGGTGCGTGCGTTGCGCCAGAAGCGGTCAAGGTTATGTTTGCCGGTGACGGAGCGGGTGCCGGCCAGTTCGAAGAGCTTGCTGCTGGCGAGCAACGCGGTTTCGGCCGACAGGACTTTGGCCTGGGCGACGATCAGTGAAGCGTTGGCGACGGTGTCTTCATTCGGTTCGGCCAGGGCCAGGTCCACAGCCTTGCCGGCCTTGGCGAGGATGGCTTCGGTGCCGTGCACACGCCATTCCAGATCGCCGATGGCGGCGATGGTGAACGGGTCTTGCCAGCCGTGATCCTGCTGGCTGTCGATCCAGGGTCGCGCCTGGCGCGCATAGATCTTGGCTTGTTCAAGGGCGCCCAGGGCGATGCCGGTGTCGACCGCCGCCTGGATGATCTGTGAAATCGGGCCGTTGGCGGTGGGTTGATCGAAGGCCTGGTGAGCGGGGATCACCGCGCTGAGGGGCACGGTTACGCCATCGAGGGTCACGCCGCCGCTGGCGGTGGTGCGCTGACCGAAGCCGTCCCAGCTGTCGATAACGGTGAGGCCTGGCGCATCGCGTTCAACCAAGGCAATAAACGCCTGGCCGTGCTCGTTATTGCCAACGGTGGGCACCAGATGGGCGAACAGCGCACCGGTGCAGTAGAACTTCTCGCCATTGATCTGCGCGGTGTCGCCGTGAAAACGGATCTGGGTATCGAAGGTGCCGGCGTTTTTGCTCTTGGCCTCGGAGAACGCATTGCCGAAACGGTAGCCGGCCAGGACCTTACCGAAGTAGTGTCGCTTTTGTTCCTCGGTGGCGGTTTGCAGCAGGATATCCACCACGCCCAGGTGGTTCTGTGGGATTTGCCCCAGTGAAGGGTCGGCAGCGGAGATCAACTTGATCACCTCGGCCACGGTCACATAGGACACCTCGGCGCCGCCGTAGGCTTTGGGAACGGTGATGCCCCACAAGCCGCTGGCGGAAAACTCGTCAAGCTCGGCAAGCGGCAGGCGCCGCTCACGGTCGCGCGCACTGGCGTCGACCGCAAAGCGTTCGGCCAGGCGCTGGGCGACCTCGATGGCTTCCGCGTCCGAGCGGATGATATGGGCAGGGTGTTGAGGGTGGGCAGACATGGGCCGACTCCAGGCTCCGAGGGGATGCTGGAGTGATTGCAGGAGTCGTGCCTGAATTTAATCGTCAGTAAAATCAGTGGGTTGCTGCGTATACGGGCGCGCAACCGCGGTTTCAAACCAGCAAAGTGTCCATCCACTGTTGGCTGGCAAACAGTTAGATCACCACATTGCGCACAAAGCGCACGGCAACGTGGCCGTCATTGCGATAGGCATGGGGCTGGTGGCTGGCGAACATGAAGAATTCGCCGGCACCGATGGTGTTTTCCTGGTCGCCGACCACCAACGTCAGGCTGCCCTCGAAGACGAACAGTTGCTCGCTCCACCCTTCCAGGTCGGGGTCCGGGCAATAGCGATCACCCGGCTCAAGGCGCCACTCCCACAATTCGACCTCACGCCGCGCCGTGGCCTTGGCCAGCAACACCGCCTTGCTGCCGTCGATTTCGCCGGCCCAGGCCAGTTCATTGATACGGCTGTGATCGCGCACATCCGGCGCCTGGATCAGGTCGCTGAAGGCCACGTCCAACGCTTCGGCCACACGGTCGAGGGTGGACAGGCTGACGTTCTTTTCCCCCGCCTCGATGGCCACCAGCATGCGCCGGCTGACCCCGGACTTTTCCGAGAGCGCAGTCTGACTCATGTCGGCAGCATGACGCAGGCGACGAACGTTCTGGCTGACGTGCTGCAGGACCGAAGCCCGTTGTGGATTTTCTTTGTGCACTATATTGCTCAATGGGTGGGTGTGCGCAGTATACTGCCCAGCGTGCGGCGCATTGTGCGGTCCGTGCCTTTCCCTTGCAAGACCGAGCCGCCATGACCACCCCGAAATCCCCCTCGCGTTTCAACCGCTTCAGCAAAGCCGAATGCATCCTGGTGTTTATCACGATGATTTGGGGCGGCACGTTTTTGCTGGTGCAGCACGCCATGACCGTCAGCGGGCCGATGTTTTTCGTGGGCCTGCGCTTTGCCGCGGCGGCGGTTGTGGTCGGGTTCTTTTCCTTGCGGACCTTACGCGACCTGACGTTGTTCGAACTGAAGGCGGGCGTGTTTATCGGCGTGGCGATCATGTTCGGCTATGGCTTGCAGACCATTGGCCTGCAGACGATCTTGAGCAGCCAATCGGCGTTCATTACCGCGCTGTATGTGCCGTTTGTGCCGCTGCTGCAATGGCTGGTGCTGGGCCGTCGTCCGGGGTTGATGCCGAGCATTGGCATCATGCTGGCGTTTGCCGGGTTGATGTTGTTGACCGGGCCGGCTGGGGCATCGCTGAATTTCAGCGCGGGGGAGATCGCGACCTTGATCGGTGCGGTGGCGATAGCCGCCGAGATCATTTTGATCAGTGCGTTTGCCGGGCAGGTGGACGTACGCCGGGTGACCGTGGTGCAACTGGCAACGGCGTCGCTGCTGTCGTTCCTGATGGTGGTGCCGATGGGCGAGGCGTTGCCGGGGTTCTCCTGGCTGCTGCTGTTCAGCGCCGTGGGCCTGGGCCTGACCAGTGCGGTGATCCAGGTCGCAATGAACTGGGCGCAGCAGAGCGTTTCGCCAACACGGGCCACGTTGATCTATGCCGGGGAACCGGTGTGGGCAGGCGTTGTGGGGCGGATCGCTGGCGAGCGGTTCCCGCCGATTGCGATGCTGGGGGCGGCGTTGATTGTGGTGGCGGTGATTGTGAGCGAGATGAAGACGCGCGGGCAAAAGGCGCAGGCGCTGGAAGAGGCGTTGGAGCAAGAGCGTCAGAATTGAGGCAGCTGGGGGCTGCGAAGCAACCTAACGCGGGCAAGCCCTGATGCCAGTCTGTCAAGGAGGAACACGGTAACTGTGGCAAGCGGGTGTGTTGTAGCAAGCAGGCTTGTTGTGGCAAGCGGGCCTGCTGTGGCAAGCGGGCTTGTTGTGGCGAGCGGGCTTGCCCCGCGTTGGGCTGCGCAGCAGCCCCAATAAGAACGCTGCGGTGTGCCAGGCTGCTCCCGGGGGCGTGTTTTGGGGCTGCTTCGCAGCCCAACGCGGGGCAAGCCCGCTCGCCACAACAAGCCCGCTTGCCACAGCAGCCACAGCAGCCACAGGGGAGCGATCAGGTCCGAAACACTGCCAAATGGGATTATTCGACCTATCTTGTAGGATCCTGCCACATCTTGCCGTTTGGTGATCACGAAAGCGGCACGTATGATGCATCCCAAACTCCTGCAGATTAGAAGCCTATGTCCCTGATAGTTCTACTGCTTCTGCCTTTCATTGGCAGCTGTCTGGCGGCCTTGCTGCCGCATAACGCACGTAACACCGAATCCCTGCTGGCTGGCCTTGTGGCCCTGGTCGGAACCGTTCAAGTCGCCCTGCTCTACCCCCAGATCGCCCACGGTGGCGTGATCCGCGAAGAATTCATGTGGTTGCCCAGCCTCGGCCTGAATTTCGTCTTGCGTATGGACGGGTTCGCCTGGCTGTTCTCGATGCTGGTGCTCGGCATCGGCACGCTGGTGTCGCTGTATGCGCGTTACTACATGTCGCCGGACGATCCGGTGCCGCGCTTCTTCGCGTTTTTCCTGGCGTTCATGGGCGCCATGCTCGGCCTGGTGATTTCCGGCAACCTGATCCAGATCGTGTTCTTCTGGGAACTGACCAGCCTGTTCTCGTTCCTGTTGATCGGCTACTGGCACCACCGCGCTGATGCACGGCGCGGTGCGTACATGGCGTTGATGGTGACGGGCGCCGGTGGATTGTGCCTGCTGGCGGGCGTGATGCTGCTGGGGCATATCGTCGGCAGCTATGACCTGGACAAGGTGCTGGCGGCGGGTGATCAGATACGTGCGCATTCGCTGTACCCGGTGATGCTGGCCCTGGTGCTGATTGGCGCGCTGAGCAAAAGCGCGCAGTTCCCGTTCCACTTCTGGCTGCCCCACGCGATGGCAGCGCCCACCCCGGTTTCAGCCTATCTGCACTCGGCGACGATGGTGAAGGCCGGCGTGTTCCTGCTGGCCCGCCTGTGGCCGTCGCTGTCCGGCAGCGAAGAATGGTTCTATATCGTCGGCGGTGCCGGCGCGATTACCCTGCTTCTCGGCGCTTACTGCGCCATGTTCCAGAATGATCTCAAAGGCCTGCTGGCCTACTCCACCATCAGCCACCTCGGGCTGATCACCTTATTGCTTGGCCTGAACAGCCCGCTGGCCGCCGTCGCAGCAGTGTTCCACATCCTCAATCACGCCACCTTCAAGGCCTCGCTGTTCATGGCGGCGGGCATCATCGACCACGAAAGCGGCACCCGGGACATCCGCAAACTCAGTGGCCTGGTGCGCTTGATCCCGTTTACCGCGACGTTGGCGATGGTGGCCAGTGCATCCATGGCCGGCGTACCACTGCTCAACGGCTTCCTGTCCAAAGAGATGTTCTTCGCCGAAACCGTGTTTATCTCGGCAACCGCCTGGGTGGAAATCGCCCTGCCGATGATCGCGACCATCGCCGGTACGTTCAGCGTGGCCTACGCCCTGCGCTTTACCGTGGATGTGTTCTTCGGCCCGGCCGCCACCGACCTGCCGCACACGCCCCACGAACCGCCACGCTGGATGCGCGCGCCGGTTGAGCTGCTGGTGTTTACCTGCCTGCTGGTGGGCATCTTCCCGGCCCAAGTGGTCGGTTCGATCCTCGCTGCCGCCGCGCTGCCGGTGGTCGGCGGCGTGCTGCCGGAGTACAGCCTGGCGATCTGGCACGGCTGGAATGCACCGATGATCATGAGCCTGGTGGCCATGTCCGGCGGTGTGGTGCTGTACCTGCTGCTGCGTAAGCAACTCAAGCGTGGCCGCTTCAAATACCCGCCAATCATCAGCTACTTCAACGGCAAGCGCGGCTTCGAACGCAGCCTGGTGGTGATGATGCGCGGCGTGCGCAAGATCGAGAAACGCATCAGCACCAAGCGCCTGCAGACCCAATTGTTCCTGCTGGTGCTGGTGGCCGTGATCGGCGGCATGATCCCCGTGATCAACAGCGGCCTCAGCTGGGGCGACCGGCCGAAGATCCCGGGCTCCATCGTGTTCGTGACCCTGTGGTTGCTGGCGATTGCCTGCGCCCTGGGCGCTGCCTGGCAAGCCAAGTACCATCGGCTGGCCGCCCTGACCATGGTCAGCGTATGTGGCCTGATGACCTGCATCACCTTCGTGTGGTTCTCGGCGCCGGACCTGGCGCTGACGCAACTGGTGGTCGAAGTGGTCACCACCGTGCTGATCCTGCTGGGCCTGCGCTGGCTGCCACGGCGGATCGAAGAAGTCTCGCCACTGCCCAGCTCGCTGCGCAAGGCACGCGTTCGGCGCCTGCGCGACTTCCTGCTGTCCACCGTGGTCGGCGGCGGCATGGCGCTGCTGTCCTACGCGATGTTGACGCGCCAGACGCCTAACGACATCTCATCGTTTTACCTCAGCCGCGCCCTGCCCGAAGGCGGTGGCAGCAACGTGGTGAACGTGATGCTGGTGGACTTCCGCGGCTTCGACACCCTCGGCGAAATCACCGTGCTCGGCGCCGTCGCGCTGACCGTCTACGCCCTGCTGCGGCGCTTCCGCCCGTCAAAAGAGAGCATGGAATTGCCGCCGCAACAGCGCCAGTTGGCGCCGGACGTGGCCACCGACCTGGTCAACCCGCGCCAGGCCAGCGACACCGCCCTGGGCTTCATGATGGTGCCGGCAGTGCTGGTGCGCCTGCTGCTGCCGATTGCGCTGGTGGTGTCGTTCTACCTGTTCATGCGCGGCCACAATCAACCGGGCGGCGGGTTTGTCGCCGGGCTGGTGATGTCGGTGGCGTTTATCCTGCAATACATGGTCGCCGGCACCCAGTGGGTCGAGGCGCAGATGAGTTTGCGGCCGATGCGCTGGATGGGCTTCGGGCTGTTCTCGGCGACCCTCACCGGGCTGGGTGCGTTGTTTGCCGGCTACCCATTCCTCACCACCCATACGTGGCATTTCAGCTTGCCGGTGCTGGGCGACATTCATATCGCCAGCGCGTTGTTCTTCGACGTCGGCGTGTACGCCATGGTCGTCGGCTCGACCCTGTTGATGCTCACCGCCCTCGGTCACCAGTCGGTACGGGCCCATAAACCGAGCAACCAGGCCAAAGTGGTTGCCGCAACGGAAGGAGCCGCCTGATGGAAGAAGTCATTGCAATTGCCATTGGGGTCCTGGCTGCCTCGGGCGTCTGGTTGATCCTGCGGCCACGGACGTTCCAGGTGGTGATGGGCCTGTGCCTGCTGTCATACGGGGTCAACCTGTTCATCTTCAGCATGGGCAGCCTGTTTATCGGCAAGGAGCCGATCATCAAGGACGGCGTGCCGCAAGACCTGCTGCATTACACCGACCCCCTGCCCCAGGCACTGGTGCTGACGGCGATCGTGATCAGCTTCGCGATGACCGCGTTGTTCCTCGTGGTGCTGCTGGCATCGCGGGGCCTGACCGGCACCGACCATGTGGACGGCCGGGAGCCCAAGGAATGAACCTGGCGTACTCCCTGATCGCCGCGCCGATCCTGCTGCCCCTGCTGACCGCGGCATTGATGCTGATGCTTGGCGAAAAACGCCGGCCACTCAAGGCCCGCATCAACCTGTTCTCGACCCTGCTCGGCCTCGGCCTCTCGGTGTTCCTGATGGGGTGGATGCACGGCAGTAGCGATGCGGTGGTGGTTTACCTGCTGGGCAACTGGCAAGCGCCGTTCGGCATCGTGCTGGTGGCGGATAAGTTATCGGTGCTGATGCTGGTGCTGACCGGCATCGTCGGCGTCAGCGCGCTGTTGTTTGCCATGGCCCGCTGGGACCGTGCCGGCACCAGTTTCCATGCGCTGTTCCAGATTCAGTTGATGGGCTTGTACGGTGCCTTCCTGACCGCCGACCTGTTCAACCTGTTCGTCTTCTTCGAAGTGCTGCTGGCCGCGTCCTATGGCTTGATGCTGCACGGTTCGGGGCGCGCACGGGTGTCGTCGGGGCTGCATTACATCGCGATCAACCTGCTGGCCTCGTCGCTGTTCCTGATCGGCGCGGCGATGGTCTATGGCGTCACCGGCACGCTGAACTTCGCCGACCTAGCGTTGAAAATCCCGCTGGTGCCGGAAGCCGATCGCGGCCTGTTGCATGCCGGCGCGGCGATCCTCGCCACCGCATTCCTGGCCAAGGCGGGCATGTGGCCGCTGAATTTCTGGTTGGCACCCGCCTACTCCTCGGCCAGCGCGCCGGTGGCGGCGATGTTCGCGATCATGACCAAGGTCGGCGTGTACACCGTGCTACGTTTGTGGACCCTGCTGTTCTCTGGCCAGGCCGGCGCGTCGGCACTGTTCGGCGGCGACTGGCTGGTGTACGGCGGCATGGCCACGATCATCTGCGCCTCACTGGCCATGGTGGCGGCGCAGCGCCTGGAGCGCATGGCCAGTCTGAGCATTCTGGTATCGGCCGGCATCCTGCTGTCAGCGGTGGGGTTCGCCCAGCCAAGCCTGACGGCAGGCGCATTGTTCTATCTGGTCAGCTCGACATTGGCGCTGAGTGCCCTGTTCCTGCTGGCGGAACTGATCGAGCGATCGCGCTCGGCCAACGACCTGCCTTTGGATGAAGAAATCGATGCGCTGCCCAAAGCCATGGAGTCCTTGCATCCAAGGCCAGGCGTCAACCTCGATGACGAACAGAAAGCCGTGGTCGGCCAGGTCATTCCCTGGACCATGGCGTTCCTCGGCCTGAGCTTTATTGCCTGCGCCCTGCTGATTATCGGCATGCCCCCGTTGTCGGGGTTTATCGGCAAACTCAACCTGCTGAGTGCGCTGCTCAATCCGATCGGCCTGTGGTTCAGCATTGATGAGCCGATTCGCCCGGCTGCCTGGGGCCTGGCCGCCTTGTTGATCCTGTCGGGCCTCGCATCGCTGATGGCCTTCGCCCGCCTGGGCATCCAGCGCTTCTGGACCCCGGAAGAGCGCCCTTCGCCGCTGCTGCGCCGCTTCGAATGCCTGCCGATTTTCTTCCTGCTGGGCTTGAGCGTCGTGCTGACGTTCAAGGCCGAACCGCTGATGAACTACACCCTGGACATCGCCAAGAGCCTGAACAACCCAGAACGCTACGTAATGGCCGTCATGGCTCAGCGCCCGATACCCAGCCCCGAAGCCCGCGCCGCGCTGGAGGTGCAACCATGAAGCGCCTGTTCCCTGCCCCGTGGCTGTCGCTGGCGTTGTGGGTGCTGTGGCTGGTACTCAACCTGTCCGTCAGCCCCGGCAACCTGCTGCTAGGGGCACTGCTGGGCTTTCTCGCGCCGCTGCTGATGGCGCCACTGCGTCCGCTGCCGATCCGCATCCGCCGCCCTGGGGTGATCATCCGCCTGTTCTTTCTGGTCGGCCGCGACGTGATCATCTCCAACCTGCAGGTGGCCTGGGGGGTGCTGGTGTGCGGCTCGCGACCACCGCGTTCGCGCTTCGTCAAAATCCCCCTGGACCTGCGTGCCCCCAATGGGCTGGCTGTGCTGTCAATGATCACCAGCGTGACGCCCGGTACCGTCTGGTCCGAACTGGCCCTGGACCGCAGCATCCTGCTGTTGCACGTGTTCGATCTGGATGACGACGCGCAGTTTATCCAGCACTTCAAACACGCCTACGAACGGCCCCTGATGGAGATCTTCGAATGAGCCCCCTGCTCTCCAATGCGATCCTGTTGAGCCTGTTCCTGTTCTCCCTGGCCATGGTGCTGACGTTGATCCGCCTGTTCAAAGGCCCCTCGGCCCAGGACCGGGTACTGGCGCTGGACTACCTGTACATCCTGGCCATGCTGATGATGCTGGTGCTCGGTATTCGTTATGCCAGCGACACCTACTTTGAAGCGGCGCTGCTGATTGCGCTGTTCGGCTTCGTCGGCTCATTTGCCCTGGCGAAATTCCTGCTGCGTGGGGAGGTGATTGAATGATGCCGTTATGGATGGAAATCGTCGTCGCGGTACTGTTGGTGTTGAGCAGCGTGTTCGCACTGATCGGCGCGATTGGCTTGCTGCGCATGAAAGACTTCTTCCAGCGCATGCACCCGCCGGCACTGGCCTCGACGCTGGGCGCGTGGAGTGTGGCGTTGGCATCGATTATCTATTTTTCGGTGCTCAAGTCCGGACCGGTGCTGCACGGCTGGTTGATTCCGATTTTGCTGTCGATCACCGTGCCGGTGACCACCCTGCTGCTGGCGCGCACGGCGTTGTTTCGCAAGCGCATGGCTGGCGATGATGTACCCGCCGAAGTCAGCAGCCGCCGTTGATCCCTATAGAAAACACGGTCAAAACTGTGGGAGGGGGCTTGCCCCCGATGGCGGTGGATCAGTCAGCTCACCTGTAGCTGACCCACTGCTATCGGGGGCAAGCCCCCTCCCACATTTGGATTGGCGCTAGGCAAAAGACCTGATGTGCGCCGCCAATTCCGCCAACCCCTTATCATCGGCCCGCACATGATCGTGGGAAGAGATATAGCCCTCATATGCCTCAAAAAACTTATCCACCTTAGAGCTCAACGGCTTGAACGTGCTGTCCTGCCCAGTCCCATGCATGGGAAACAGCTTCGCATGCAGATGATCCACCCCATACCCTTCCAGCATCATCCCCGTACGGGCCACATCGGGAAACGCACGGTCGATCTGAAGCGCGGTTTTCTTCGCTGCAACGGCAAGCCCGGCCAACACCTCATCCGACTGCGCAAACGCATAGCTGCCGTAGTGCTGCTTTGGGATTACCACGCTGAAACCCGGTGTATTGGGAAAGATCGAAAGAAACGCCATATGCTGGTCGTCTTCCCACAGAATGTGCGCTGGGGAGGTCTTTTGAACAATGCTGCAGAAGATACAATCCAATTGAATCACCGCTGGTTTCATCGTGGGTTTGGTCGTGTCGACCATCTAAAGCCAGGCTGCGGCGGACGTCAAAACAAATGGCAACTTTCCGAAATGTCCTAGGACGTATGCGATGAGTAAAACCTACACCCCTGCCACCGCCGCCGCCGACGTCGAAACCACGCTCGCCTGGCTTGGCGGGCGCTGGAAGCTGATCATTCTGTTCCACCTGTTCGGCGGCCAGGTGCAGCGTTATTCCGACCTTGAGCGACTGATCCCGGATATCTCGCAAAAGATGCTCGCCCAGCAATTGCGCCAGCTCGAAGCCGATGGCCTGGTACAGCGCACGGTCTACCCAGTGGTGCCGCCCAAGGTGGAATACCGTATGACCGAGTGGGGGCAGAGCCTGTGCCCGGTACTGGATGGCCTGCTCAAATGGCAAGCCGCCAAACCGACGAATTAGACCGTAGGGACGGTGCCGCCGTCGATCACGTACTCGGTGCCGCTGATCGACGCGGCGCGGGGCGAGACCAGGAAGGCGATCAAGTCAGCCACCTCCTGAGGCTTGGCCGGCCGTCCAAGCGGAATACCGCCGAGCGCCTGCATGATGATCTGCTTGCCCCCCTCGTAATCCGTTCCCGCCTGCTCCGCCAGGCGCTCCGCCAGTGCTACCGCCGCGTCCGTCTCCACCCAGCCCGGCGAAACCCGCACCACCCGAATACCCTTGGGCGTGACTTCTTTCGACAGGCTCTTGCTGTAGGTCGCCAATGCTGCCTTTGCAGCGGCATACGCCGTGGTCGAATCCGGCAACGGCAACTCCCGCTGGATCGACGTGACATGAATAATCACCCCGGCGCCGCGCGCGAGCATCCCAGGCAGGAGCGCCCGATCCACCCGCACTGCCGCCATCAGGTTCTGGCCCAGGGCATTCGCCCACTGCTCATCATCGAGCACCGCAAAACCACCGCCGGGCGCGCTTGAGCCGCCGAGCACATTGACGATGATATCGACGCCGCCAAGCCGAGCCTTCACCGCCTCAGTAGCACTCGCACAACCGGCGGCAGTGCCTAGGTCGGCAGCGATGAAATGCACGCCTTCGGGCGTCGAATCCGCCGCCGAACGCGCGACCGAAATCACCTGGGCGCCTTGTTCACGCAACACCGCCACCACGGCGGCGCCGATACCTTTGGTGCCACCGGTGACCAGCGCACGAAGGCCTTTTAGTCCGAGATCAAAGCTCATGGAACCTACTCCTGGATAAACGAAGACCGCAGGATAGGAACCGGGCGGATAGCCCACAAGAACGCACGAAAAGGTAATGGGCTAACCCAAAAGTTAGTGTCTGGATTCAGGGGTCCTCGTAACACACCCAACTGTAGGAGTCGGCTTGCCAGCTCCTATAAGGGTAATGGGGGCTTGTCCTTACAGAATCGGCGCGCCAAATCTGTTCAGGCGTGGCATCCAGTGATCCAGGATCTGCGCCGATGCCAGCACATGATGTGCCCGCCCGATCAACAGCCGACGCGGCACAAAACCGATGTACCGGGAGTCATCGCTGTTATCGCGATTGTCCCCCAGCATGAAATAGCTGTCGGCCGGCACCACCACCGGCCCGAAATTGCGCAGTGCCCGCACCGTCGGCATGAACTGCACCGTGCGCTGACGGTTGGCCGCCCGTTCGGTCAGCTTGATTCCCGGCACCGTATGGCCGGGAACGATGGGTTCACTGATGTCCTGCGCGTCACTGTACGTGGCAGGCACGCCGTTGACCCACAACACCTCATCCTTCATTTCCAGGGTGTCACCGGGAATACCGACGATGCGCTTGATCAGGCGCATGCCATCCTTGGGCGACGAGAACGTCACCACATCGCCGCGCTGGGGGTTATCGAGTTTGGCCAGGGAGATGTCCGTGAGCGGCAGCTTGAGGTCGTAGGCCACGCGATTGACCAACACCACATCGCCCTCCAGCAATGTCGGGCGCATGGAGCCAGAGGGAATGGGATTCCAGTCGGCCAGGGATGTACGGAAAACGCCGAAGCACAACCAGAAAATAATTGCGTAACGGTAACGGATCAACCAACTTCGCATACATCCTCGCACGGCAGAAAGGGGGCGTAAGGGCTATCTTTATCGCCGCTCGGTTGTTACACGCAAAGATTAAATTAACATTAGCGCCAGGCTAAAAGCCCCCGTTGACTGTCGTTGCGTCCAGCGCATAAAGAGGAGTGTCCACCATGGAGATCAAATGTTCTGTCTTTATCGCCGCCAGCATCGACGGCTTTATTGCCCGTCCAGACGGTGATATCGAATGGTTGCTCCGGCCGGAATATGAAACCGCTGAGTTGAAAGGCATGACCTATGAACGCTTTATCGCCACGGTCGATGCGCTGGTGATGGGCCGAAAAACCCTGGAGAAAGTAGTGTCCTTCCCCAAGTGGCTCTATGAGGGTACACCGGTCATTGCGCTCTCTCACCAGCCGCTGCAAATCCCTGCACATCTGGAGGGCAAGGTCGAGGTCATGGCGGGAGATGCAACCACACTCGTGGCGGCGTTAGCTGAGCGCGGCATGAAGCATCTCTATATCGACGGTGGCCAAACGATCCAGGCGTTTCTTGAAGCGGGCCTGATCAATGAGCTGATCATTACCCGTATCCCGGTTTTACTCGGGCAAGGGATCCCGCTATTCAGTCAGGTTGGCAGTGAGCATGAGCTCCACCACGTCGGAACGTACGTGTCGGACAATGGTTTTGTGCAGAGTCGATATCAAGTGGCAGCAGGCTCTCGCACCGCGCAATAGGGGGCAAGCCCCCTCCCACACTGGATCGCGGGTGGCAGGTGGAGAGCCGCCCGGCTGTGGATCGCATGGATACCGCCAATCCCACACTGGATCGGGTGAGCCGCTCACTAAAAACAGGGCGCAAAAAAAACGCCCCGAACCAGTCGGGGCGTTTTTTATTCAGGGTTTGCTGATCAAGCCTGGTCGGCCAACCGCCACGTCGTCCCGCCTTTGCCGTCTTCCAACACCACGCCCATCGCGGTCAGTTGGTCACGGATACGGTCGGATTCCGCCCAGTCCTTGTTGGCACGAGCCGCCAGACGCGCCTGGATCAGCGCATCGACCTCAGCCGCATCCACACGCCCTTCGGCGCCGGCTTGCAGGAAGTCGTCGGCTTCCATCTGCAACACGCCCAGGACGCTGGCCAGTTCTTTCAAGCGCGCCGCCAGGCCCGCCGCTGCGTCGAGATCACTCTCGCGCAGGCGGTTGATCTCGCGCACCATCTCGAACAGCACGGCGCAGGCTTCGGGGGTGCCGAAGTCGTCGTTCATCACTTCGGTAAACCGCGCCACGAACGCTTCGCCGCCAGCCGGTGCAACGGCGGGCAAGCCTTTCAACGCGTGGTAGAAGCGCTCCAGGGCGCCTTTGGCGTCCTTGAGGTTGTCTTCCGAGTAGTTGATGGCGCTGCGGTAGTGGCTGGATACCAGCAGGTAACGCACCACCTCCGGGTGGTACTTTTCCAGTACGTCGCGGATGGTGAAGAAGTTGTTCAAGGACTTGGACATCTTCTCGCCATTGATGCGGATCATGCCGCAGTGCATCCAGGCGTTGGCGTAGGTCTTGCCGGTGGCGGCTTCGCTTTGGGCGATTTCGTTCTCGTGGTGCGGGAACTCCAGGTCGCTGCCGCCGCCATGGATGTCGAAGGTCTCGCCCAGGCAGCAGGTGGACATCACCGAGCATTCGATGTGCCAGCCCGGACGCCCGGCGCCCCATGGTGACTCCCAGCTCGGCTCGCCGGGCTTGGTGCCTTTCCACAGCACGAAGTCCAACGGATCCTGCTTGGCTTCGTCGACTTCGATACGCGCGCCGATGCGCAGGTCTTCGATTTTCTTGCGCGACAGCTTGCCGTAGCCCATGAACTTGGCGACGCGGTAGTACACGTCGCCATTGCCTGGGGCGTAGGCGTAGCCTTTGTCGATCAGGGTCTGGATCATCGCGTGCATGCCAGGGATGTGGTCCGTGGCACGCGGCTCCATGTCCGGCTTGAGGATGTTGAGGCGCGCCTCGTCCTCATGCATGGCGGCGATCATGCGCTCGGTCAGCGCGTCGAACGACTCGCCGTTTTCGTTGGCGCGGTTGATGATCTTGTCGTCGATGTCGGTGATGTTGCGCACATAGGTCAAGTCATAGCCGCTGAAACGCAACCAGCGGGTCACCAGGTCGAAGGCAACCATGCTGCGACCGTGGCCGATGTGGCAATAGTCGTACACGGTCATGCCGCACACGTACATGCGCACCTTGTTGCCATCCAGCGGCTTGAAGACTTCTTTGGTCTTGCTGAGTGTGTTGTAGATCGTTAGCACGACAGTTCCTTAAAACAGAATCACTGGCCCCACGAATCACGCAAGGTCACGGTACGGTTGAATACCGGCTGACCTGGTTTCGAGTCCTTGATATCCGCGCAGAAGTAGCCTTCGCGCTCGAACTGGAAACGGTCTTCCGGCTGTGCGTCGCCCAAGGATGGCTCGGCACGACAACCGGTGAGCACTTGCAGGGAGTCAGGGTTGATGTTGTCGAGGAAGCTGGCGCTGTCTTCGGCCTTTTCAGGATTCGGCGAACGGAACAGGCGATCGTACAGACGCACTTCACACTCGATGCTGGCAGCGGCCGGCACCCAGTGGATCACGCCCTTGACCTTGCGGCCTTCAGGGTTCTTGCCCAGGGTTTCCGGGTCGTAGGAGCAACGCAGCTCGACGATGTTGCCATCGGCGTCCTTGATGGCTTCGTCGGCGCGGATCACATAGCTGCCGCGCAGGCGCACTTCGCCGTTCGGCTCCAGGCGCTTGTAGCCTTTTGGCGGCTCTTCCATGAAGTCATCGCGGTCGATGTAGATTTCACGCGCGAACGGCAGCTTGCGCACGCCCAATGCTTCGTTCTGCGGATGACGCGGCAGCTCGAGGTTGTCGACCTTGTCTTCCGGGTAGTTGGTGATCACGACTTTCAGCGGGCGCAGCACGCACATGGCGCGCGGCGCGTTCGCGTCGAGGTCCTGGCGGATGCTGAACTCGAGCATGCCGTAGTCGACCACGCCGTCGGAGCGGTTGGTGCCGACCATCTCACAGAAATTGCGGATCGACGCCGGGGTGTAGCCGCGACGGCGGAAGCCCGACAGCGTCGACATGCGCGGGTCGTCCCAGCCATGCACGTGCTTTTCATCCACCAGTTGCTTGAGCTTGCGCTTGCTGGTGATGGTGTAGTTCAGGTTCAGGCGGCTGAATTCGTACTGGCGCGGGTGCGCCGGTACCGGCAGGTGCTCCAGGAACCATTCGTACAGCGGGCGATGGCTCTCGAACTCCAGGGTGCAGATGGAGTGGGTGATGCCTTCGATGGCGTCCGACTGACCGTGGGTGAAATCGTAGTTGGGGTAGATGCACCACTTGTCACCGGTCTGGTGGTGGTGGGCATGGCGGATGCGGTACATGATCGGGTCGCGCAGGTTCATGTTCGGCGAAGCCATGTCGATCTTGGCGCGCAGCACGCGGGCACCGTCCGGGAACTCACCGGCACGCATGCGGGCGAACCAGTCGAGGTTCTCTTCTACCGAACGGTCGCGGAACGGGCTGTTCCTGCCTGGCTCGGTCAGGGTGCCACGGTATTCCTTGGCCTGCTCCGGGGTCAGGTCGTCGACGTAGGCCTTGCCGGCCTTGATCAGCTCGACGGCCCAGTCGAACAACTGGTCGAAGTACTGGGAGGCGTAGCGCACTTCACCGGACCACTCGAAGCCCAGCCACTTGATGTCGCTCTCGATGGCGTCGATGTATTCCTGGTCTTCCTTGGCCGGGTTGGTGTCGTCGAAACGCAGGTGCGTGACGCCACCGAACTCCTGGGCCAGGCCGAAGTTCACACAGATCGACTTGGCGTGACCGATGTGCAGGTAGCCGTTGGGCTCTGGCGGGAAGCGGGTGACGATCTGCGTGTGCTTGCCCGAATCCAGGTCCGCCTGGATGATCGGGCGCAGGAAATTGACCGGGACGGCAGGTCCGGCCTTGGAATTCGAGGTAGGGTCGACAGTGGGCTTGCTCATAGGATCCTTGAACAGACAGGTTCGTGGCCGGGTGGGGCCAGATAAAACAAAGGCGATATCATAGCCGATGCTGTCAACCACCTGACAGAGCACGGCCAAAAACTGCTGGTTTAATTGCCCGGGCGGTAAAAAACCACCTCGAAATTCCTGCAGGGCACGTTAAACTGCGCGTCTTGGCCGTCGATTAGCCAAACCGGTCGTGGCGCCGAGGCGCCCGAACCCACGAATTCCCTGAAAAGAGTAGTACACATGACTCAAGTCAAACTGACCACCAACCACGGTGACATCGTCATCGAGCTGAACGCCGAGAAAGCGCCGATCACCGTCGCCAACTTCATCGAATACGTGAAAGCCGGCCACTACGAAAATACCGTTTTCCACCGTGTCATCGGCAACTTCATGGTCCAGGGCGGCGGTTTCGAGCCAGGCATGAAAGAAAAGAAAGACAAGCGTCCAAGCATCCAGAACGAAGCGGACAACGGCCTTTCCAACGACAAGTACACCGTTGCCATGGCCCGTACCATGGAGCCGCATTCGGCCTCCGCGCAGTTCTTCATCAACGTGGCCGACAACACCTTCCTGAACCACAGCGGCAAGAACGTTCAAGGCTGGGGCTACGCGGTGTTCGGTAAAGTCACCGAAGGCACTGACGTTGTCGACAAGATCAAAGCAGTTTCCACCACCAGCAAGGCCGGCCACCAGGACGTGCCAGCAGAAGACGTGATCATCGAGAAAGCCGAGATCATTGAGTGATATTGCTGATTTCAGATTTGCATCTGGAAGAGGAACGCCCGGACATTACCCGGGCGTTTCTGGATCTGCTCCACGGCCGCGCCCGTGGCGCCCAGGCGTTGTACATTCTGGGGGACTTCTTTGAAGCCTGGATTGGCGACGATGGGATGACCCCCTTCCAGCGTTCGATCTGCGCAGCTCTGCGCGAGCTGAGCGACAGCGGTACCCCGATTTTTATCATGCATGGCAACCGCGATTTCCTGATCGGCAAGGCGTTCTGCAAAACCACAGGCGCTACCTTGCTCAAGGACCCGAGTGTCGTGCAGCTCCATGGCGAGCCCGTGCTGCTGATGCACGGCGACAGTCTCTGCACCCGCGACCTCGGCTATATGAAGCTGCGGCGCATCCTGCGTAACCCGCTGGTGCTGTTTATCCTGCGTCACCTGCCACTGCGCGCCCGCCACGCGCTGGCGCGCAAGCTGCGCAGCGAAAGCCGTGCGCAGACGCGGATGAAGGCCAACGATATTGTCGACGTCACCCCGGAAGAAGTGCCGCGGGTGATGCAGCAATTTGGCGTGCGCACCCTGGTCCACGGCCATACGCACCGTCCGGCGATCCACAAGTTGCAGATTGGCGACCAGGCGGCCAAGCGCATTGTGCTGGGGGATTGGGACAAGCAGGGCTGGGCGTTGCAGGTGGATGAGCAAGGGTTTCAGTTGGCGGCGTTTGATTTTGTGAACCCGCAACTGGCGTTGCCTGGCGCCTGATCCCCAAACACCACTGATCCAATGTGAACAAAGATCCAAATGTGGGAGGGGGCTTGCCCCCGATAGCAGTAGGCCAGTCAATATTGCTGTGACTGATCCACCGCCATCGGGGTGCAAGCCCCCTCCCACATTTAGATCCCTGTACGTTTTCGGAATCAGTGACCGGAAGCAGCCGGCCCCGCCTTCGCGGTAAACGGCGGCTTGGCCAGCCACACCAGCAGCATCAACCCCATGAACATCCATCCCAGCAGCGTGAAGTAATCCACGGTGGACATCATGTATGCCTGGCTGGTGAGGATCTGGTCCAATTGCGCATAAGCCTTCTGCCCTGCCCCGCCGAGTGCGTTCAACGCATCACGGGTCGCCGAGTCGTAGGTCGTCATGTTTTCGCTCATGTACGCGTGGTGCTGGTCCGCCCGGCGAATCCAGATCCACGTGGTCAGCGACGCTGCGAAGCTCCCCCCCAGGGTCCGCAGGAAGGTCGCCAGGCCCGCACCATCGGCAATCTGCTGCGGTGGCAGGTCGGACATCAAGATGCTCAAGGTCGGCATGAAGAACAGTGCCACGCCGATGCCCATGAACAGCTGCACCAGGGCGATGTGGGTGAAGTCCACCTCATTGGTGAAGCCTGCCCGCATGAAGCAACTCAAGCCAATCGCCAGGAACGCCAGGCCGGCCAGCAGGCGCAGGTCGAACTTGTGCGCGTACTTGCCGACAAACGGCGACATCAGCACCGGCAGGATGCCGATCGGCGCCACCGCCAGGCCCGCCCACGTCGCGGTGTAGCCCATCTGGGTTTGCAACCACTGCGGCAGGATCAGGTTGATGCCGAAGAACCCCGCATAGCCCAGGATCAACACAATGGTACCGATGCGGAAGTTCCGGTAGGCAAACAGCCGCAGGTTGACCACCGGGTGCTGGTCAGTCAGTTCCCAAATGATGAACACCGCCAGGGCAATCGCCGAGATCACCGCGCCGACGATGATGAAGTTGGATTCGAACCAGTCCAGGTCGTTGCCCTTGTCGAGGATGATCTGCAAGGCGCCGACACCGACGATCAAACTCAGCAATCCGACGTAATCCATCGGCTGGTAACTGGTGACCACCGGGCGTGCCTTCAATTGCGAACGCACCACCATCACCGCAAAGATGCCGATGGGCACGTTGATAAAGAAGATCCACGGCCAGCTGTAGCTATCGGTGATCCAGCCACCCAGGATGGGGCCGGCAATCGGCGCCACCACGGTGACCATCGCCAATAACGCCAAGGCCATGCCGCGCCTCGCGGGGGGGTAGACGGCGATCAACAGGGTCTGGGTCATCGGGTACAACGGCCCCGCCACCAGGCCTTGCAGCACCCGAAAGCCAATCAGCTCGGGCATCGAGGTGGAGATACCGCACAGAAACGAGGCCAGCACGAACAGGAGGGTGGCCCACAGGAACAGCTTCACCTCACCAAAGCGCCGGCTCAACCAGCCGGTCAGCGGCAAGGCGATGGCATTGCTCACCGCAAATGAGGTGATCACCCAGGTGCCCTGCTCCGAACTCACGCCGAGGTTGCCGGAAATCGTCGGCAACGCCACGTTGGCGATCGTGGTGTCGAGCACCTGCATAAAGGTCGCCAGCGACAGGCCAATGGTGGCCATCAACAGGCTCGGCGGTGAGAAGGAGGCGTTATTGCTCATCAGCGTTGCGCAGCCTTGGGAGCAGCGACGCTGTTGTCATGGATCAATTGGGTGATCATGGCGTCGGCCTCGGCCAATTGGCGTTCATACACATCCGTGGTGAACGAGGCCTTTTGCGGGGCCTGTTGCGCCAGTACCGGGCCGCTCTGGTCATGCAGGTCGACATTGACCACGGTGCTCAAGCCCACGCGCAGCGGGTGCTTGGCCAGTTCGTCGGCATTGACATGGATGCGCACCGGCACCCGTTGCACGATCTTGATCCAGTTACCGGTGGCGTTCTGTGCCGGCAGCAGGGCAAACGCGCTGCCGGTGCCCGCGCCGAGGCTGTCGACCGTACCGCTGAACTTCACGTCGCTGCCGTAGATATCCGCCTCGATGTCCACCGGCTGGCCGATACGCATGTTGCGCAACTGGGTTTCCTTGAAGTTGGCGTCGATCCACAGCTGGTTGAGCGGGATTACCGCCATCAACGCCGTGCCCGGCTGGACACGCTGGCCCAGTTGCACGGTGCGCTTGGCCACGTAGCCGGTGACAGGGGCGATCAAGGTGCTGCGCGCATTGGCCAGGTAGGCTTGGCGCAGTTGTGCGGCGGCGGCTTGCACGTCCGGGTGGGACGAGATCACGGTGTCATCCACCAGGGCGTTGCTGGTTTTGAGTTGTTGCTCAAGGTTGGTCAGGGCGTTCTTGGCCGCGGTCAGGCTGTCACGGGCGTGGGACAGCTCCTCCTGGGAGATCGCCCCGCCCTGGGCCAGGGTCTTGCGTCGGTTGTAGTTGTCCTGGGCGGTTTGCACATCGGCTTTCTGGGCGTTCACCTGGGCTTTCATGCCATCGACATTGCTGTACAAGCCACGCACCTGACGCACGGTGCGCGCCAGGTTGGCCTGGGCACTTTGCAGGCCGACCGCTGCGTCGTTCGGGTCGAAATTGACCAGCACCTGGCCTTCATGGACCAGGTCGCCATCGTCGGCGCCGATGCTGACCACGGTACCGGTGACCAGCGGGGTGATTTCCACCACGTTGCCATTCACGTAGGCGTCGTCGGTGCTCTCGTTGAAGCGACCGTAGAGCTCATACCAGCCCCACACACCGACGCTCCCGAGGATCACGATCAGCGCCAGGCCGATCAGCATCACTTTGCGTTTGCGGGGGTTGCTGTCGTCTTTGGGTTGTTGCGTTGCATTGCTGTTTTCGGCAGTGGCCATGACAAATACCTCAAATTATTCCGTGCGTGTAGCTGGGGTGGTCGACGCCACGTTTGCGGCGTTGTAGCCGCCACCCAGGGCTTGCATCAGTTGAATCGACAGATCGATTTGTGCGGCATTCAAGGTCGCCAGCTGACGCTGGGCCTGCAGCAATTGCTGCTCGATGCTCAGTACATCCAGGTAATTGCCGATGCCGGAGCTGTACCGTTGCAACCCGGTGTCGTAGGACTGCTGGGCAATGTCCGCGGCATGTTGCTGGGCCTGGATCTGCCGGCCGGTGTCGCGCAGTTGTGAAAGGGTATTGCCGATATCGCCAAGGGCTTGCACCAGGGTTTTGTTGTACTGGGCCACCGCCAGGTCGTAGTCGGCATCGCGGGCATCGAGGTCGGCGCGCAGGCGGCCACCGTCGAAGATCGGCAGCGAAATCGTCGGCGCAATGCTGAAGAAACGGCTGGCCGAACCAAACATCGCATCCCCCAGCAACGACTCAGCCCCGGCGCTCGCGCTCAGGTTGAGGTTGGGGTAGAAGCGCGTCTTGCTGGCGGCGACGTTCTTGCTCGCGGCCTCGACCCGCCAGCGTGCGGCGATCAGGTCCGGGCGCCGGCCGAGCAGTTCGGCAGGCAGCACCGAAGGTACCGCGACGGCACTGGGTTTCAGCACGTTGGGGCGTACCAGTTCGTTGCCACGGTCCGGGCCTTTGCCGAGCAACACCGCGAGGGCGATCTTGGCGCTCTGCAGTTGCTTTTCGGCATCGATCAGTTGTGATTGGGAGCTGGCTTCCAGGCTTTCGGTCTGCTGGTACTGGTACTGGCTGTCGATACCCGAATTCAGCCGGCGCTTGCCCAGGTCGAGCATCTGCCGGGTGCGCTTGAGGTCGTCATTGGCCAGGTCACGCACGATATGGGCCTGGCCCAGGTCGCTGTAGGCTTTGGCCACGTTGGCCGCCAGGGTCAGGCGCGCGGCCTGCTGGTCGACCTGGGCGGCACGCGCTTCACCCAACGCGGCTTCCCAGGCGGCGCGTTGGCCACCCCATAAGTCGAAGTTGTAATTGAAGCTGGCACCGATGTTGCGCACGGTGGCGTAGGCATCGCCCTGCCCCAGCGGGTCCTGATCCTTGGCCAGGCGTGAACGGCTGACGCCGGCGCTGGCGTCCAGGGTCGGCATACGTGCAGCGTTGGCCGCATACGCCGCCGCTTCGGCCTGGTGGGCACGCGCGCTGGCGACTTGCATATCCGGGCTGTTTTGCAGGGCTTCCTGGATCAGGCTGTCAAGTTGCGGGTCACCGAGGCTTTTCCACCAGTCGGCGCTGGGCCAGGCGGCGGCCGACAGGCTCACGCCAGTGAGGGACTTACCGGTTTGCAGGGTGTTGGCATCGAGGCGTTGACCCTGGGTGTCGAGGCCACTGAAGTTGGCGCAACCGGCCATGCTCATGGCCATCAGCACCAGGCAAAGGGCACGTGTGTTCATTCTTTACCTACCCGCTGAAGGGTGATGGGATCACCAGCAGCTATCAGAATTTTCTTGAGGATCTTTTCCAGGGTTTCCAGCTCGCCGGGCTCCAAGGCGCCAGCCAACTGGTTCAACGCGTCGGCGCCGATGTGCGGGAGCATGTCCGCCAAGCGCTGACCGTCGGCGGTGAGCACCAACTGCACCTGACGGCGGTCCAGTTCGGAACGCTTGCGGTCCAGCAGGCCCTTTTGCTCCAGGCGATCAAGCATGCGGGTCATCGAACCGCTGTCCAGGGACAGGTTGCGACACAGCTCCGCCGGGGTGTCGACACCGAACTGGGCCATGATGATCAACACCTTGAACTGCGCGGCGGTAATGCCGTGGGGTTCCATGTGGGCGTCGATGATGCGGTCCTTGAGGATGGCGGCACGACCCAGCAACAGGCCGAGGTGGCAGTTGTGGAAGTTGTCAGGGGTGAAGTGTTTCATCGAAAGCCACCTTATTACTGCCTAGGCAGTTAATGTATGACGAGATGTTACTGCTTAGGCAGCGAATGTCAAATTAAATAATTAGCTTGCTTAGTAATTGGCTGGCGGTCGGGGGGAAATGCGGTCAAACCTGTGGGTTGGGTGGTCCCACCCAATCTCCGATTTGGCGCTGTCACACAGCAAAGTGGAATCCCTGTGGAGAGCGGGCTTGTCTTAATGCCAGTCAGTTAAAGGCGAACACTGTAACTGTGGCGAGCGGGCTTACTGTGGCAAGCGGGCTTGTTGTGGCGAGCGGGCTTGCCCCGCGTTGGGGCGCGAAGCGGCCCCATTACAGGCGATGTGTTTTTTACTGACACACCGCGGAGCCTGGTTTTGGGGCTGCTGCGCAGCCCAACGCGGGGCAAGCCCGCTCACCACAACAAGCCCGCTCGCCACAACAAGTCCGCTTGCCTCCGCTGAGTCGCCGCCCCTACCTTTTTGACCGAGCAGGACTCAGAAATCGCGCTTGTAGAAGATATCCAGGGAACTGGCGACGCCGCTGGCCACTTCCAGGTACACCTTCTTGCTCAACAGGTAGCGCAAGGCGATGGTGTTGGCCGGTTCGAACACCCCCACGCCATAGCGCAGGCTGAGTTTCTCGGTGATCTTGCCGCTGGCGACCACGGCAGTGTTGTTGCCGCTGCCCTGGGTGTCGAGGTCGAAATCCTGGATGCCAAGTTTATTGGCAATATCCGAGGTCACCCCGGCACTACCCATCAGGCCCAGGCCCAACGCTGCTTGCGCAAGCATATTGTTGTCTTCGCCGGTGGTGGTACGCGAACGTCCCAGCACCAGGTAGGACAGGGCGTCCTCCTGGGCCATTGCCGGCTCGGAGAAGATCTGCGTGGTCGGCTGTTCGGCACTGCCACTCAAGCGAATACCGGCGGTTACGGTCCTGGACGGCTCGGTGGTGACCCGTACCGCTTCAATATCGAGGAACGGTTGATCCAGGGGCCCGGCGAACAACAGGCGCGCGCGGCGCACCGTGAGCCGTTGCCCATAGGCGCGATAGCGACCATCGTTGAGCCACAGTTCGCCCCGGGTGTCGAGGTTGTCGCCGATATGCACATGCCCCTGAACCTTGGCGGTCAGGCCGAAGCCCGAGAAGTTGAGCTGCTCTTCACCCACCACGACATCGATGTCCATGGCCATCGCCATCGGCGGCTTGCCCTCCTCGGTCTGGCGGCCAACGATCACCGTGTCATCGGAGACCTTGACCGTCGAAGGCGGCAGTTCGCGCACGGTGATATCGCCACGAGGGATATGCACCTTGCCGGCAATCGCCAGCTTGTCGTTCTTCAAGCTGATCTTCAGGTCAGGCGCCACTTCCAACGCGGCGTAGGGCTCTACGGTGACCGGCAGTTGCGAGCCCTGCAGGCTGAGGTCCACCGCCAGCGCCTGACCCCAGTCGATCTGCCCCTTCAGGCTGCCCTGCCCGGCCTTGCCGCTGCGCCAGGCGCCGTTGAGTTGCACGCTTTCGCCGGCAATCAACGCCTGCACATTCAAGCCCTCGAGGCTGACGGGCAGCTCAGGCCCGGACACTTCACCACCCACCAGATTCACGTTGCCGTTGACCTGCGGCGCCAACAGTCCACCGGAGATCCGTCCGCTGCCGTTGAGCTTGCCGGTGAGTTTTTCCACCATCGGCACAAACGGGCGCGCCACCGCGAGGTCGAGGCCCGTGAGGCTGAAATTGCCGGTGATCGGTTTGTTTTTCGGCAACGGGTTGATCTGCGCCTGCAACAGCAACTCGCCGAGCTTGCCGCCCTGGAAGTTGAGCTGGGTGTCGATACGCTTGGGGTTGAGGGTGGTTTCCAGCTTCAAGGTGTCGTAGGGAAAATCCAGCCACTGGTCCTTATCCTTGACACGCAAGGTGCCGCCGCTGGCATCCACCGAGACCACGCCCTTGGGGCCACTGCCGGGCAGGTCAAGCTGAACGTCGGCGTTGAGCTTGCCTTGCCAGGCGAAATCTTTCGGCAAAAAGGCCGCCAGGCTGTCGATGGGGAATTGCTTGAGGTGGTAGCGCAGCTTCGGCTCGGGCATCAGGCGCTGGTCTTCACCGCACAGGCTGGCTGCACCGGACACCCAGCAGTGGGCCGCGAAGGTCAGTTTGCCGTCGGCCAGGCGTTCGATTTTCGCCGGGGCCTGCAGCTTCCAGTCCTGGCCACCGGCCTGCACCTCGCCGCTCGCGAGGCGCCCACGCCAGTTGCTGTTGTCGAGGTTGCCGTCGAGGGCCAGGGCCAGCTTGAGCAGCGGTCCCGCCAGGTCGAGTTGGACGCTCTGGCGCCGGATATCGCCTTGGGCGCTGGCGGTCAGGGTACCGACCTGGGTGTCGCCACTTTGAATGCCACTGCCCTTGAGGTCGATCTTTGCGCGCTGGGCGCTATCGAGGGTGGCGTCGAGGGTGAGGCTTTGCAGACGATTATCGACATAGGCCAATTGCTGGCCCTTGAGGTCGAGTTTGCCTTGTGGCGCCTTGAGGCTACCGGCCACATCGATTCGGCCATTAACCTGCCCACGTAGCTGCGGCCACAGCTGGGCCAGGCGACTCAGCCTGATATCGATCTGCCCGGCCAGGCGTTGTTGCAAGCTGCCGCTGCCGTTGATGCGGTTGTCGCCCAAGCGGATATCCAGGTTGGCCAAGGTCCATTGCTCGCCTGTGCCTTCGGCCTTGGCCGCCAGCACGGCGGGTTGGCCACGCAGGCGGCCCTTGAGGTCAAGGTCGGCGTTGAGCTTGAGTTGCTCGTTCTTGAATTCGCCTTTGCTGCGCAGCGGACCCGCCAGGGTGCCAGGCAATTCGCCGACCCAGTACGCCGGGTTCAGGGCCGAAAGGTCCAGTGCGGTGTCCCAGGCAATACCGTCGGCGAATTGCAGGTTCAGGTGGCCTTCGGCCTTGCCTTGGCCGGCGGTCAGTTTCAACTCGGGCAGGAACACTTGCTTGAGATCGCCGCTGAAGGGCGTGACCACATTGAACCGGCCCGCCGGGCCGTCGAGGTCGGCCTTGAGGTTGCCGAGGTAGTTGCCATCCTTATAGGAGACTTCACCGTTAAAGGTACGTAACGCGACCTGAGGTTCGTCGACCAGCGGGTACAAGCGATGCCAGGGGAAATCCAGCCAAGCGATTTTCGCGTCGGCGCTGAAACCTTGTTGCCAGTCCAGCTGCGCCGTGAGTTTCAGGCTTTGTTGCTCACCGGCGGTCAAATCCAGGCCGGCGATCTGCGCGCCCTTGGCATCGACCGTGCCTTGCAACAATAAATCCACCGGGCCTTTTTCCGCCGGCAGGATGGCTTTGCCCAGCAGTTGGTAACCACTGCTCAAGTCGCCCTTGGCGGTGAGGTCGAGTTGATTGAGTTGCAGGGTATCGGGCAAGTCCGCACTGGGTTTGAAGCCATCGGCGGTGATGTGCAACTGCGCTGGCAGGTTCTCCACCAGCGGTTGCAGTTCGCCACTGAGTTTGGCGGGCAGGTAGCCACTGCTGTCGGCATCGAGCTTGAGGGTCTTGAGCAGGTCGCCGTCGAGTCTGAGCGCAACCTTCCACGGCGCACCGCCTGGCGCATAAGGCAGGCTCAGGTTGCCGCTGGCAGTCAACGGCCAGTCGCCCGTGGGTTGCAGCAGGCCGGACAGGTCCAGCACCAGGTCGTCCCGTTGCAGGTGCACCGTATCGATCTGCATACCGGCGACGGTCCAATGCGCCGCCAGTTGCAGGCCCTTGAGTTGTTCGCTGCCGTTAAACAGCAGCCGGCCGACGCGAACGTCGCCCAACTGGATGGCGACGGGCAACGTCAGGTCCGGCAGCGTGATCGGGCCACTGCTCTGCTCGGTACTGGGCGGGAATTGCAGGCTGGCTTGATCCACCTCCAATCGATCGATGCACAAGGTCAGGCGCAGCAGGCAGGCAGGCGACCAATCAAACTTCGGTGCGTCGAGTTCGACACGGCTGCTGTCTTGCTGCCACAGCAGATGATCGGCGCTCCACTGGCCGCCCAGGCGCCCCTGGAAATTCTCCACGCTCAGCCCCGGCACGTGGCCCAAGGCCCAACGGCTGCCCGCCTGGGTCCCGAGCACCGTCCACAGCGCCAGCCCTATCAAGGCGAGAAAGGCAACGATGGCCAGCCCCGCTATTTTCAAACCTCGCATCACAACTCAGGCCCCATGGAAAAGTGCACACGAAACCCACCCGGTTCTTCCAAGGCATGGGCCAGGTCCAGGCGGATCGGTCCTACCGGCGAGACCCACCGTACGCCGACGCCGACGCCGGTTTTCAGGCTGGGGATTTCCAGGGTGTTGAAGGCGTTGCCCTGGTCGACGAAGGTCGCGATTCGCCATTTCTCGGCGATGGAATATTGGTACTCGGCGCTCAGGGCCACCATGTAGCGACCACCGATGCGGTCGCCCTGGTCGTTTTCCGGCGACAGGGTCTGGTACTCATAGCCGCGCACGCTCTGGTCGCCACCGGCGAAGAAGCGCAACGACGGCGGCACCGACTTGTAGCCATTGGTGGCGCTGCCACCGAACTGCGCCCGTGCCAGGAAGCGATGATTGTCCCACAGGGTGGTCAGGCCCTTGACCGTGGCCGTACCGTAAAGCAGGTTGGTATCGGAACCGAGCCCTTCCTTGGCGACCTTGGCATCGAACATCAGGCGGTAGCCATGGTGCGGGTCGATGCGGTTATCGCTGCGCAGGTAGGAATAGCTGATCCCCGGCATCACCAGGTTGCTCAGGCCCGAGTCATCGCCCAGGCGATATTCTTCGCGTTGCCATTTGAGGGAGATCACCCGGGTCCAGCCGCTGGGCAACTTGCTGTGCCATTCAGGGCCAAGGGTGAGCAGCTTGCTCAGGGTGTCGGTGTTGGCCAGTTCTTCATTCTGGTAGCCGCCGGCAAACCGCAGTTTGTCGGTGAGCGGCGGGTCGAGCGGAATGTCGTACCACAGCCCGACGTTCTGGCGCGGTGCCGACAGTTCGGCTTCCCAGCCGTAGCTGTGGCCCTGGGGGTTGACCCAGTGGCGGGTCCAGTTGGCTTTGCCCCGTGGACCGACGTCGGTGGAATACCCTAGGCCAAGGCCCATGGTGCGCGGCTTGCGGGTTTCCAGTCGCACGGCGACCGGGATCACATCATTGGCCGAAGCCGCCGGGGCGGCGTCCACGCGCACGCCTTCAAAAAAGCCACTGGATTGCAGGGCCTGGTTGAGTTCGGCGATCAGTTCGGAGTCGTAGGGCGTGCCATTTTTAAACGGCACCATGCGTTGCAGCAGCTCTTCATCAAACGGCGTGTCACCGGCAAAGCTGACCTTGCCCAAGGTGTAGCGTGGGCCGCTGTCATAGATCAGTTCGATATCGGCGACGCCCGCCTGGGGGTCCACCGAGAGTGTCTGGCGCGTGAAGCGCCCGCTGAAAAAACCGTAGCGCGAGGCCTGGTTCTGGATCAGACGCTTGGCGTCTTCGTAGTGGCCGTGGTTGAGCACGGCGCCGGATTTTAGGTCGTCGCTGACCGGTACGCGGAACGCCTTGAGGTTCGCGGCCTCGCCGTCGACCCGAATGGTCACGTTGCGCAAATGCACCGGTTCGCCGGGGTCGATGGTGAGGATCAGGCGCGGAGTCTTGCCGCCCTTCACATCGCTTGCGATCCGTGGCTGATAGAACCCCAGCGCCTGGGCGGCTTTGCGCGCCTGTTCCTCGGCGCCACGGCTGAACCGTTGCAAGGCCTCTTCATCACGATCGCCCACCCCGCCGATATAACCTTCGATATTGGCCTTCAGCGCATCGTTCGTTGGCTTGATCCGTACGTCCAATTCGCTTTGCGCGAACGCGCCGCAGCTTGTGAACAGCAGAACCAAGCCGCTGGTAAATCTTCCTGGAAACTTCATAGGCGCGGATGCTACACGACCTCGGGAGCAACTTAGAACACAGATGATTCTGAAAAATTCTGCGTTAAGCCGTTGAAGCCTGTAACGCCTGGGGATTGGGGTGAAAAAACACATGTTCCAGGACAGGTCCTACAGCAACCTCGCCGATTTCCTCATAGCCCTGACGCTGGTAGAAATCCAGATAGCGTGGATTCCCCGTGTCCACCACCACACCGGACGAATGCGGGTCCTCGGCACACCAGTTGTGCACCGCCGTCAGCAACTGTTCGCCGTAATGCTTGCCCTGGAACTGTGGGTGAATACCCAGCAGCGGCAACACATGCACCGATTCGGCGGGCAGGCATGCCAGCACCGCATGATGGTAATCGAGGTAGCGCCGCGTGCCACGCACACCCGTGCTCAGCCACATGCGCAGTTGCCAGGCCCAGCTTTCGGTGATCCCCAGGCGCCGTTGCGGCGGCGCGATCAAGGCGATGCCGATCAGCCGGTCATTGACGAACAGGCCAATGGCGGGAAGTTTCTGAAAGAAATGCTGCTTGACCAGTTCGCGCACGGTGGCGCGCACCCGCTGTTCATAGCCTGGGCGCTCGGCTTCGAAGATGTAGGCAAAGGTCGGCTCATGGCGATAAGCCTGATACAGCAGGGAGCGGGCCTCGGGGGAATAGTCGCTGTTGAGCAAGCGAACTTCGGCAAGGGTGGTTAAAGAGTCAGGCATACGGTGAGTCTCCCTGGGCGCCATTCAAAAGATGGCGTTCTTATGAGTACGAACTTACGCGGCACCAGTCGTTCCCAGACATTAGCAGTGCATCTGTCCTACCGCCACGCTGGCCCCCGTCCGACTTGTCCGCTAGCATCGCCCTTTTGCCAGACTGGACTGCCGACCATGAAAATCGTCTCCTTCAATATCAACGGGCTGCGGGCTCGCCCCCATCAGCTGGCGGCGCTGATTGAAAAGCATCAACCCGACGTGATTGGCCTGCAGGAAACCAAGGTGCATGACGACCAGTTCCCCTTGGCCGAAGTACAGGCACTGGGCTATCACGTGTATTACCACGGCCAGAAAGGCCACTACGGCGTGGCCCTGCTGTCGCGCAAAGAAGCCTTGAGCGTGCACAAAGGCTTTGCCAGCGATGAAGAAGATGCCCAGCGCCGCTTTATCTGGGGCACCTTCGCCGATGAAAATGGCCATCCGGTGACCATCATGAACGGCTACTTCCCTCAGGGCGAAAGCCGCGACCACCCGACCAAGTTCCCGGCCAAGCAGCGCTTCTACGAAGACCTGCAACAGCTGCTGGAAAGCCAGTTCAGCAATGACCAGGCACTGGTGGTGATGGGCGACGTGAATATTTCCCCGGAAGACTGCGATATCGGCATCGGCGCCGACAACGCCAAGCGCTGGCTGAAAACCGGCAAGTGCAGCTTCCTGCCGGAAGAGCGCGAGTGGATGGCCCGCCTGAAGAACTGGGGCCTGGTGGACAGCTTCCGTCACCTCAACCCCGATGTGACCGACCGTTTCAGCTGGTTCGACTACCGCAGCCGTGGGTTCGAGGATGAGCCCAAGCGTGGGCTGCGGATTGACGTGATCATGGCCTCCAATGGCTTGCTGCCGCGCGTCAAGGATGCCGGTGTGGATTACGATCTGCGTGGCCTGGAGAAGCCGTCTGACCATGCGCCGATCTGGTTGGAACTGAGCTGATTCCCTGGCCGGACTCGGTCAAATGGGGGAGGTCCCGATGAATCTCCGATTTAGCGCGGTCGCACGACAAACTTGAACCCCTGTGGCGAGCGGGCTTGTCGAATCGTCGCACCGCCCCTCCCACCGTTTGATTGGCGGCATGCCAGTCATATTTATGCAACCTGACTGACTTAATCTCGCGGCACTCCCTTTGGCTTGAGAAGGTGCCGGCATGATGCTGCGCGTTCTGTTCCTGTTGTGTAGCGCGTTTTCCCTCTCGGCTGTTGCTGCCCCTCTACCCGTTCCCGACCAAGGCCCTGCCCTGCGCATCCAGGGCTCGAACACTATTGGCGCAGCGCTGGGGCCGGCACTGGTCAAGGGCTTGATGGAGCAGCAGGGGCTGCAAGGCGTACACAGCGAACCCGCCGAAGGCGCCAATGAACAACGGGTCGTCGGCAAGACGCGCCAGGGCAAGGTCGTGACCATAGAGGTCGCGGCCCATGGTTCCAGCACCGGGTTTGTCGCGCTGAAAAAATCCAGCGCCGACCTGGCAGCTTCATCCCGCCCGATCAAGGACAGTGAACTGGTGGAGCTCGAACCCCTGGGTGACCTGAAAAGCCCTGAGGCCGAGCAGGTCATCGCCATCGACGGCCTGGCGATCATCCTCAATCCGCGCAACCCGCTGGACACCCTGAACACCGAGCAACTGGCGCAGATCTTCAATGGCGAAATCAGTACCTGGGAGGCCCTGGGCGGTGTCGGCGGGACGATCAATCTGTACGCGCGCGATGACCAGTCCGGTACCTATGACACCTTCAAGGAACTGGTGCTGAGCCGGCGCGGCAAACCCCTGGCGGCGTCCGCCAAGCGTTTCGAGTCCAGCGAGCAACTGTCCGACGCGGTGAGCCGTGACCCCCATGGCATCGGCTTTATCGGCCTGCCCTATGTGCGTCAGGCCAAGGCGGTGGCGATTGTCGATGGTGACTCGCAACCCATGTTGCCCTTGAACAGCCTGATCGCCACGGAGGATTACCCTCTCTCCCGACGACTGTTCTTTTACCTGCCACCGTCCACACGTAATCCATGGGCCAAGGCGCTGGTGGACTTTACCCAGAGCAGCAAAGGCCAGGCGATTGTCGCGGCCAACGGATTTATCGCACAGCAGGTGCAGGCGATTGGGGTAGAGCCGCGAGCGTCGATGCCCGAGGACTATCAGGCGATCGCCCGCGACGCCCAGCGCCTGACGGTGAATTTTCGTTTCGAGGAAGGCAGCGCCAGCCTGGATAACAAGGCGCGTCAAGATCTGCAACGCGTGGTGGCCTATATCAAAAGCCACGACAAGCTCGACAAGCAGGTGACGCTGGTAGGGTTTGGCGATGCCAAGAGTGACCCGCAGCGCGCGGCGCTGCTGTCGAAATTGCGGGCGATGGCGGTGCGCCGTGAATTGGTCAAGAGCGGCGTGGTGCTGAGGGATATTCGCGGGTTCGGCGCGCAAATGCCGGTGGCGGCGAATACCGCGGATGAAGGGCGGATCAAGAATCGGCGGGTGGAGGTTTGGGTGTACTGAGGGCTGTGGGATCTTCAGGGCCTGATCCGGCCTCATCGGGGGCAAGCCCCCTCCCACATTTTGATTTGGGCATACATTCAAAGTGTGGGAGGGGGCTTGCCCCCGATTGCAGGCGACGCGGTGTTACTGCCCGCTGCGCATCATCTCCCGTGGCACATACTTGCCGATCTCGAACTTGCCGATCGCCGCGCGGTGCACTTCGTCCGGGCCGTCGGCCAGGCGCAGGGTACGTTGCATGGCGTACATGTAGGCCAGCGGAAAGTCGTTGGAAACCCCGGCGCCACCATGAATCTGGATCGCGCGGTCGATCACTTTCAACGCCACATTCGGCGCCACGACCTTGATCTGGGCGATTTCGCTTTTCGCCACTTTGTTGCCCACGGTGTCCATCATGTACGCCGCTTTCAAGGTCAGCAGGCGCGCCATGTCAATTTCCATGCGCGAGTCGGCGATCTTGTCGATATTGCCGCCCAGGCGTGCCAATGGCTTGCCGAATGCGGTGCGGCTGACGGCGCGCTTGCACATCAATTCCAGTGCGCGCTCGGCCATGCCGATGGAGCGCATGCAGTGGTGGATGCGGCCCGGGCCAAGGCGACCCTGGGCGATTTCAAAGCCACGGCCTTCGCCGAGCAGCACGTTTTCATACGGCACGCGCACATTGTCGAACAGCACTTCGGCGTGGCCATGGGGCGCGTCGTCGTAACCGAACACCGGCAGCGGGCGCACTATCTTCACCCCCGGGGCGTCCACCGGCACCAGGATCATCGAGTGTTGCTGGTGACGCGGTGCATCAGGATTGCTCAGGCCCATGAAGATCAGGATCTTGCAGCGCGGGTCGCAGGCGCCGGAGGTCCACCACTTCTTGCCGTTGATCACCCACTCGTCGCCCTGGCGTTCGGCGCGGGCAGCCATGTTGGTGGCATCCGAGGAGGCCACATCGGGCTCGGTCATGGCGAAGGCCGAGCGGATTTCGCCGCGCAGCAGCGGTTGGAGCCAGCGTTGTTTCTGCTCTTCGTTGGCGTAGCGCACCAGCACTTCCATGTTGCCGGTGTCGGGGGCCGAGCAGTTGAACGGCTCCGGGCCCAGCAGCGAGCGGCCCATGATCTCGGCCAGTGGCGCGTATTCAAGGTTGGTCAGGCCGGCGCCCAGCTCGGATTCAGGCAGGAACAGGTTCCACAGGCCCTCGGCTTTGGCTTTCGCCTTCAGCTCTTCCATGATCGCGGTGGGCTGCCAGCGGTCGCCTTCGCTGACTTGGCGTTCGAACACCGGCTCGGCCGGGTAAACGTAAGCGTCCATGAACGCTGTAACGCGTTCACGCAGTTCCTGAACCTTGGGCGAATAGGCGAAATCCATGAGCAGCTCCCTTCTTGGAGAGGTTGTTTAGGTCATGCATTCGATGCTAGAACAGGGTTGATAATTTACCTAGCCTATTCTCGGCGTGTATTAACATTCATCACCGATATATGATCGACGTATGGCCACCTAACAATAAGAGCGCAACGAAATGAATCTGAGCAAGGTCGACCTCAACCTCTTCATCGTCTTTGACGCGATCTACACCGAAGCCAACCTGACCCGCGCCGGGCAGATTGTCGGCATTACCCAACCAGCGGTATCCAACGCTCTGGCCCGCTTGCGCGAGACCTTCAACGACCCGCTGTTCGTGCGCACCGCCCAAGGCATGGTGCCCACGCCGATGGCGCAGAACATCATCGGTCCGGTGCGCAATGCGTTGTCGTTGCTGCGGGTGTCGGTGCAGGAAAGCCGGATTTTCAACCCTCAGCAGGCGGCCAAGACCTATCGCATCAGCATGACCGACCTCACCGAGGCGGTGATCCTGCCGTTGCTGTTCCAGCGTCTGCGCCGCCTGGCACCGACGGTGGTGATCGAGAGTTTCCTGTCCAAGCGCCGCGAAACCACCAAGGAACTGGCCGCCGGGCGCCTGGATTTTGCCGTGGACGCGCCGCTCAACACCGACCCGCAGGTGCGCCACGTCAAGCTGATGGAAGACCGCTACGTCTGTGCCATGCGCAAGGGCCATCCCATGGCGGGCAAGGACAAATTCACCTTGGATGACTACCTGTCGCTGACCCATATCCATATCTCCAGCCGCCGCAATGGCCTGGGCCATGTCGACCTGGCCCTGGGCAAGATGGGCATCCAGCGCAAGATTGCCCTGCGCTCCCAGCATTACCTGATGGCCTCCCAAGTGTTGCAGCAGACCGACATGGTGATGACCGTGCCCGAACGCTTCGCCCGCCGTCATGACCTGCACTGGTTCAACCTGCCGGTCAATGACGTGCCGCCGGTGGAAACCCACCTGTACTGGCACGAAAGCACCGACCAGGACCCGGCCAACCGCTGGATGCGTGAGCAAATGATCGAGTTGTGCCAGCAAGTCACGGCTCACGAAAAGAAGCTGGATAAACAGCAGGCCTGAGGGTGAAAAGCCTCCCCTGTGGGAGGGGGCTTGCCCCCGATGGGCTGCGCAGCGGCCCTTGACGTTCACGTCAACCTGCCATTAGCTTAACGCCAAGACCTTCTTGAGCGCCCCCATGAGCACGACCTACAGCATCTCCGACCTCGCCCGCGAGCTCGACATCACCACCCGCGCCATTCGCTTCTATGAAGAACAAGGCCTGCTGGCCCCGGAACGCCGAGGCCAGGAACGCATCTACTCGGCGCGGGACAAGGTCAGCCTGAAGCTGATCCTGCGTGGCAAGCGCATCGGTTTTTCCCTGGCCGAGTGCCGTGAATTGATCGAACTCTACGACCCCGCCAGCGGCAACCATATCCAGCTCAACAGCATGCTGGCGAAGATCGCCGAACGCCGTGAACAGTTGGAGCAACAGTTGCTGGATATCGAACAAATGAAGCTGGAACTGGACACCGCCGAAGAGCGCTGCACCCAGGCCCTGGCCGAGACCATCCAAGGCCAGGCTGGCCATTGAACAGAAGGTAGTTGCCATGTCCCTCCCCTCCCACGTGCGCCTGGTCGAAGTCGGCCCGCGCGACGGTTTGCAGAACGAAGCCCAACCCATCAGCGTGGCCGACAAGGTGCAGTTGGTGGATGCCCTGAGTGCCGCCGGCCTGGGCTATATCGAGGTGGGCAGTTTCGTCTCGCCCAAATGGGTGCCACAGATGGCCGGTTCCGCTGAGGTGTTTGCGCAGATCCAGCGCAAGCCCGGTGTCACCTATGGCGCGTTGGCACCGAACCTGCGCGGGTTTGAAGACGCGCTGGCGGCCGGCGTGAAGGAAGTTGCAGTGTTTGCGGCAGCCTCCGAGGCGTTTTCCCAGCGCAATATCAACTGTTCCATCAGCGAAAGCCTGGAGCGTTTTGCGCCGATCATGGCGGCGGCCAAGCAGCACGGCATCAGTGTGCGTGGCTATGTGTCCTGTGTGCTGGGTTGCCCGTACGAAGGCGCGGTCGCCCCGGAGCAAGTGGCGGCAGTGGCTCGTGAGCTGTATGCCATGGGCTGCTATGAAGTGTCCCTGGGCGACACCATCGGCACCGGCACGGCCGGCGCCACGCGGCGGCTGTTCGAGGTGGTGGGTGCGCAGGTACCGCGGGACAAGTTGGCGGGGCACTTCCACGACACGTATGGGCAGGCGATCGCCAATGTCTACGCCAGCCTGTTGGAAGGGATCAATGTGTTCGACAGCTCTATCGCGGGCCTCGGCGGCTGCCCCTACGCCAAGGGCGCCAGCGGTAACGTCGCCACCGAGGACGTGGTGTACCTGCTCGATGGGCTGGGGATCCACACGGGCATCGACCTGGAGCAACTGATCCGGGCCGGCCAACAGATCTGCACAGTGCTGGGCCGCCCCACCGGTTCGCGTGTGGCCAAGGTGCGTAGCACACAGTGAGTAACCGATCCGTGACGATGTGTTACCGCACCGCTACACATCGAGTAACACGGGAACATATTTTGTGGCATTCGCCGTAGGCCAAATCGCACACAAAAATTAACTCATTGATTCTAAAAGACTTTATAAAGTTGGCACGGGTTCTGCTATCTCTATGGCATAACAAGAATAAAAAGCGCCAAACCTAATAAAAATAAGACGTAACGACTCTGACATAACAAAAACAACACGGCAGAGACGCAGCTAACAGATTTTTTTGGAGAAGATGTGCTTCGCAGGGTACGGCATGCCGAAACCCGCAACCGGATAGAGAAAAATAAAACTACCTCAGGTAGCTGCCACTGGTTGGATCGCTTGCGAAGAAGCAGATCAGCGCTCAAAAAAATACGTTTGCTCTTGACCCCGGATGGGGGTCGCCAAAAACAGCGGTAAAGGGTCACGGTTACCAAAAACAACAACAGACCGCCCCTCAATAATAAAAAAAGAGCATGCAACGACAAATTAAAGGGGACCCTAGGGTCCCCTTTGTGCTGTGTGCACGCCTCCTCAGGCAGCGGCGCTTTCCCTCAGTCGTTGCACGACGCCAACTCCTCGATACTGATCTCGCGCATGCGGAATTTCTGGACCTTGCCCGTGACGGTCATCGGAAATTCGTCCACGAACTTGAAATGCTTGGGCGTCTTGAAGTGCGCGATGCGCCCCTTGCACCAGGTGTGCAACTCCAGCGCGCTGACCACGTGCCCAGGGTGAAACTTGACCCAGGCCACAATCTCTTCGCCATAACGCTCATCCGGAACACCAATAACCTGCACGTCGGCCACCGCCGGATGGGTAAAGAAAAACTCTTCCAGCTCCCGCGGGTACACGTTCTCGCCACCGCGAATGATCATGTCTTTGTTGCGCCCGGCGATGCATACGTAGCCGTGCGCGTCCATGGTCGCCAGGTCGCCGGTGTGCATCCAGCCCGCGTCGTCGATGGCCTCGCGGGTACCTTCCGGGTTGTTCCAGTAGCCGAGCATCACGCTGTAGCCACGGGTACACAGCTCGCCCGTCTCGCCGCGCGCCACGGTGTTACCGTCGATGTCGATGATCTTGTGTTCGAGGTGTGGCTGGGTACGCCCCACCGTGGTGACCCGACGCTCCAGGTCATCATCGGCGCCGGTCTGCAACGACACCGGGCTGGTTTCGGTCATGCCGTAGGCAATCTGCACCTCGCCCATATGCAATTCGCCGATGACCCGGCGCATCACTTCAATGGGGCACGTGGCGCCGGCCATGATCCCGGTACGCAGGGACGACAGCTCCAACTCGCCCCGGCGCGGATGATCGAGCATGGCGATAAACATGGTGGGCACGCCGTACAGGCCAGTGGCGCGCTCTTCGGCGACGGCGGTGAGCGTCAGCAGCGGATCGAAGCCGTCATTGGGGTAGATCATGGTGGTGCCATGGGTGATACAGCCCAGGTTGCCCATCACCATGCCAAAGCAGTGGTACAGCGGCACCGGGATCACCAGGCGATCCTGCGCGGTGAGGCCCAGGCTTTCGCCGACCATGTAGCCGTTGTTGAGGATGTTGTGGTGACTGAGGGTGGCTCCCTTGGGGAAGCCGGTAGTGCCGGAGGTGTACTGGATATTGACGGCTTGATCAAAGCGCAGGCTGGCTTGACGGCTGCGCACCTGTTCCGGCGCGACGCCTGCCCCGAGTGCCGCCAACTGCGACCAGGGCAGGAAACCCGGGGGCGGGCTGGGGTCAAGGCTGATGACGCCACGCAGGTCGGGCTTCAGCGCCTGCACCATGGCATGGTAATCGGACGTCTTGAATGACCCGGCGCACACCAGCCACTGGCAACCGGATTGCTTGAGCACGTATTCCAACTCACTGCTGCGATAGGCCGGGTTGATATTGACCAGGATCACCCCGAGCTTGGCGCTGGCGATTTGGCTGATACACCATTCGGCGCAATTGGGCGCCCAGATGCCCAGGCGGTCGCCGGTTTGCATGCCCAGGGCCAGGAACGCTCGGGCGTGCAGGTCAACGGTCTCGGCCAGTTGCCGCCAGGTGTAGCGGCGCTGTTGGTGGCGCACCACCAGGGCTTCGCCATCAGGATGCTGCGCAACGGTGCGATCGAAGGCCTGACCGATGGTCATGGCCAGCAGCGTCTTGTCCTGGGAGCCACGGCTGTAGCTCGGATTCGGTTGATCCATAACGACCCCTGTTGTCTTTTTTGTAGGTTGACGTAAACGTAAACTACGATTGACAGCACCGCAACGCAAGCTTACGTTAACGTAAAGGTGATCGCCCTCCCCCGGCGCCCCACCCACATAACAACAAAGCTCAACTTAAGGTGCCCGTCCATGAGTTATCCCTCCCTGAACTTCGCCCTCGGTGAAACCATCGACATGTTGCGCGACCAGGTGCAGTCCTTCGTGGCCAAGGAGATCGCCCCTCGCGCGGCACAGATCGACATCGACAACCTGTTTCCCGCCGACCTGTGGCGCAAGTTTGGCGACATGGGCCTGCTGGGCATCACGGTGCCGGAAGCGTACGGCGGTGCCGGCCTGGGTTACCTGGCCCACGTGGTGGCCATGGAAGAAATCAGCCGCGGTTCGGCGTCGGTGGCGCTGTCCTACGGCGCCCACTCCAACCTCTGCGTCAATCAGATCAACCGCAACGGCAACCATGAGCAGAAGCTCAAGTACCTGCCTCAACTGATCAGCGGCGAACATGTGGGCGCCCTGGCCATGAGCGAGCCGAATGCCGGCTCCGATGTGGTCTCGATGAAGCTGCGCGCCGACAAGCGTGGCGACCGCTACGTGCTCAACGGCAGCAAGACCTGGATCACCAACGGCCCTGACGCCAACACCTATGTGATCTACGCCAAGACCGACCTGGAAAAGGGCCCCCACGGCATCACCGCATTCATCGTCGAGCGTGACTGGAAAGGCTTCAGCCGCAGCAACAAGTTCGACAAACTGGGCATGCGCGGCTCCAACACCTGCGAGCTGTTTTTCGATGATGTGGAAGTCCCCGAAGACAATATCCTCGGTGCCCTCAACGGCGGTGTGAAAGTGCTGATGAGCGGCCTGGACTACGAACGCGTGGTGCTCTCCGGTGGCCCGACCGGGATCATGCAGGCGTGCATGGACCTGATCGTGCCCTACATCCACGACCGCAAGCAGTTCGGCCAGAGCATCGGCGAATTCCAGCTGATCCAGGGCAAGGTCGCCGACATGTACACCCAACTCAATGCCAGCCGCGCCTACCTCTACGCGGTGGCGCAAGCCTGCGAGCGTGGCGAAACCACGCGCAAGGATGCGGCCGGGGTGATCCTCTACAGCGCCGAACGCGCGACGCAGATGGCCCTCGATGCCATCCAGATCCTCGGCGGCAACGGCTATATCAACGAATTCCCTGCCGGACGCCTGCTGCGTGACGCCAAGCTGTATGAAATCGGGGCCGGCACCAGTGAAATTCGGCGGATGCTGATCGGTCGCGAACTCTTCAACGAAACCCGCTGAAGGAGCACGTCATGGCCACCTTGCACACCCAGCTCAACCCTCGCTCGGCGGAGTTCATCGCCAATGACGCAGCGATGCGCCAACAGGTCGACGCCCTGCACACCCTGCTCGCCCACGTGCAGCAGGGTGGCGGCGCCAAGGCCCAGGAGCGCCACACTTCACGCGGCAAACTGTTGCCACGCGAGCGCATCAACCGCTTGCTCGACCCAGGCTCACCGTTCCTTGAACTCAGCCAACTGGCCGCCCACCAGGTGTATGGCGAAGACGTGCCTGCCGCCGGCGTGATTGCCGGGATTGGCCGGGTCGAAGGGGTCGAATGCATGATCGTCGCCAACGATGCCACGGTGAAGGGCGGCTCCTACTACCCGCTGACCGTGAAGAAACACCTGCGCGCCCAAACCATCGCCGAGCAGAATCGCCTGCCGTGCATCTACCTGGTGGACTCCGGTGGCGCCAACCTGCCGCGCCAGGATGAAGTGTTCCCCGACCGTGAGCACTTCGGGCGGATCTTCTTCAACCAGGCGAACATGAGTGCCCAGGGCATCCCGCAGATCGCCGTGGTGATGGGTTCGTGCACCGCCGGCGGCGCCTACGTGCCGGCGATGGCCGACGAAGCGATCATGGTGCGCCAGCAGGCCACCATCTTCCTCGCCGGCCCGCCGCTGGTGAAGGCGGCGACCGGTGAAGTGGTCAGCGCTGAAGACCTCGGCGGTGCCGATGTGCACTGCAAGATTTCTGGCGTAGCCGACCACTATGCCGACAGCGACGAGCACGCCCTGGCCCTGGCCCGCCGCAGCGTCGCCCACCTCAATTGGCACAAGCAGGGCCAGTTGCTGCAACGCACGCCGGTAGCGCCGTTGTATAGCAGCGAGGAGCTCTATGGCGTGATCCCGGCCGATGCCAAGCAACCGTTCGATGTGCGCGAAGTGATCGCACGCCTGGTGGACGGCTCGGTGTTCGATGAATTCAAGGCCCTGTTCGGCACCACCCTGGTGTGCGGTTTTGCCCACCTGCATGGCTATCCCATTGCGATCCTGGCCAATAACGGGATTTTGTTTGCAGAAGCCGCGCAAAAAGGCGCGCACTTTATCGAGCTGGCCTGCCAGCGCGGGATTCCGCTGCTGTTCTTGCAGAACATCACCGGCTTTATGGTCGGCCAGAAATACGAGGCCGGCGGTATCGCCAAGCATGGCGCCAAGCTGGTCACCGCCGTGGCCTGCGCCAAGGTGCCGAAATTCACGGTGATCATCGGCGGCAGCTTTGGTGCCGGTAACTATGGGATGTGCGGCCGCGCCTACGACCCGCGCTTTTTATGGATGTGGCCGAACGCGCGCATCGGTGTGATGGGGGCCGAGCAGGCCGCAGGGGTGCTGGTGCAGGTCAAGCGTGAACAGGCCGAACGTGCAGGGGTTGCGTTCAGTGCCGAAGAAGAAGCGGCGATCAAGCAGCCGATCCTCGACCAGTATGAAACCCAGGGCCATCCCTACTACTCCAGCGCGCGCTTGTGGGACGACGGCGTCATCGACCCGATGCAGACCCGCGACGTGCTGGCCCTGGCGCTGTCTGCCGCGCTGAATGCCCCCATCGAGCCGAGCCGCTTCGGCGTGTTCCGCATGTAACCTGTAGGAGCGAGCTTGCTCGCGAAGGTCGTTAACGATAACGCGAGCATTCTGGATGAACGCGTTGCCTGGACGTTTTTCGCGAGCAAGCTCGCTCCTACAGGAGACCTCTCATCATCATGGAGCTCCTTGCATGAGCGATTTCAACACCCTCGAACTGATCACCGACAGCCGTGGCTTTGCCACGCTGTGGCTCAGTCGTGAAGCCAAGAACAACGCATTTAACGCCGAGATGATCCGCGAACTGATCATCGCCCTCGACCAGGTGCAAGGTGATCCGTCCCTGCGCTTCCTGGTCCTGCGCGGGCGCGGTAAGCACTTCAGCGCCGGGGCCGACCTGGCCTGGATGCAGCAATCGGCCGAGCTGGACTACCACACCAACCTGGACGACGCCCGCGAACTGGCCGAGCTGATGTACAACCTGGCGAAGCTGAAGATCCCCACCCTGGCAGTGGTGCAAGGCGCGGCCTACGGTGGCGCATTGGGCCTGATCAGTTGCTGCGACATGGCGATTGGTGCCGATGACGCACAGTTCTGCCTGTCAGAAGTGCGTATTGGCTTGGCGCCAGCGGTGATCAGCCCGTTTGTGGTACAGGCGATCGGCGAGCGCGCAGCCCGGCGTTATGCGCTGACGGCCGAACGGTTTGGCGGCCAACGGGCGCGGGATATTGGGCTGCTGGCGGAAAGCTATCCGACCGATACGCTGGAACAACAGGTCGCGCAATGGGTTGCCAACCTGCTGCAAAACAGCCCGGCGGCGATGCGCGCCAGCAAAGACTTATTGCGCGAGGTCGGTAACGGCGCCCTCACCCCGGCCCTGCGCCGTTATTGCGAAAATGCCATCGCCCGCATTCGCGTCAGCGCCGAAGGCCAGGAAGGCTTGCGCGCGTTCCTGCAAAAACGTACGCCCAGCTGGCAATCCCAGGAGCCCCGTTCATGAGCACACTGACCACCGTACTGGTGGCCAACCGTGGTGAAATCGCCTGCCGGGTGATGCGCACCGCCAAGGCCATGGGCTTGACCACCGTCGCTGTACACAGCGCCACGGACCGCGACGCGCGCCATAGTCGCGAGGCGGATATCCGCGTCGACCTGGGGGGCAGCAAAGCCACGGACAGCTACCTGCAGATCGACAAATTGATCGCCGCGGCCCAGTCCAGCGGCGCCCAGGCGATTCATCCGGGCTACGGCTTCCTGTCGGAAAACGCCGGGTTTGCCCGCGCGGTCGAGGCCGCTGGCTTGATCTTCCTCGGCCCGCCCGCCTCGGCGATCGACGCCATGGGCAGCAAGTCGGCCGCCAAGGCGTTGATGGAGACCGCCGGCGTGCCGCTGGTGCCGGGTTACCACGGCGAAGCCCAGGACCTGGAGACGTTCCGCGACGCCTGCGCGCGTATCGGCTACCCGGTGCTGCTCAAGGCCACCGCCGGCGGCGGCGGCAAGGGAATGAAAGTGGTCGAGGACGTCAGTCAGTTGGCCGAGGCATTGGCCTCTGCCCAGCGCGAGGCGCTGTCGTCGTTCGGCAATGGGCAGATGCTGGTGGAAAAATACCTGCTCAAGCCGCGCCATGTGGAAATCCAGGTGTTTGCCGACCAGCAGGGGCATTGCCTGTACCTCAATGAACGCGATTGCTCGATCCAGCGTCGGCACCAAAAAGTCGTCGAGGAAGCCCCGGCGCCTGGCTTGAGTACTGAACAGCGCAAGGCCATGGGCGAAGCGGCGGTACGCGCAGCCCAGGCCATTGGCTATGTGGGCGCGGGCACGGTGGAATTTCTGCTGGATGCCCGTGGCGAGTTTTTCTTTATGGAAATGAACACGCGCCTGCAAGTGGAACACCCGGTGACTGAAGCGATTACCGGCCTCGATCTGGTGGCCTGGCAGATTCGCGTGGCCCAGGGTGAAGCGCTGCCGATCACCCAGGCACAAGTGCCGCTGATCGGCCATGCCATCGAAGTACGGCTGTACGCCGAAGACCCCTCCAACGATTTCCTGCCGGCCACCGGGCAGCTGGCGCTGTACCGCGAATCAGCCCCCGGCCCGGGGCGACGCGTGGACAGCGGCGTCGAGCAGGGCGACAGCGTGTCGCCCTTCTACGACCCGATGCTCGGCAAGCTGATTGCCTGGGGCGAAGACCGTGAACAGGCGCGATTGCGGCTGTTGAGCATGCTGGATGAATTTGCGGTGGGCGGGCTGCGGACCAACCTGAGCTTCCTGCGTCGAATCATCGCCCACCCCGCGTTTGCCGCGGCGGAGCTGGATACCGGGTTTATCCCGCGCTATCAGGATGAGCTGCTGCCGGTACCTGGCGCCTTGAGCGATGAGTTCTGGCAGGCCGCGGCCGCGGCGTTCATACAGAGCTTGCCGGCCGGTGACGGGCCTTGGGCGGACACGCGCGGTTTTCGTGCCGGCCTGCCCGCCGAAGTCTCGCTGCACTTGAGCTGCAATGGGCAGGATCGGTTGGTGACATTACCCACCCAGCCCCCGCTGTTGCGCGGCGAACAACTGCTGATCGAGCACCAGGGCGTACGCCGCGCTCATCTGGCGGTGCGCAGCGAAAGCACCCTGTACCTGCGCTGGGATGGCGAGTTGCACGCGGTCAGCCTGTTCGACCCGATTGCAGCGGTCGAGGCCGGCCAGTTCCATCAAGGCGGCCTGACCGCGCCCATGAACGGCAGCATCGTGCGGGTGCTGGTGGAAGTCGGCCAAGCCGTGGAGGCCGGCACGCAACTGGTGGTGCTGGAAGCCATGAAGATGGAACACAGCATCCGTGCGCCCCAGGCCGGGGTGATCAAGGCGTTGTTCTGCGAGGAAGGCGAAATGGTTGCCGAAGGCTGCGCGCTGGTGGAGCTCGAAACAGTCGACTAGAACTTCGCCGTGGCCTGCACCACCACGCCGAGGATGCGGCAATCCTCGGTGAACCGCTGCTTCGGATAGGTGGGGTTGAGCGGCACCAGGTAAAGCTGGCCGCTTTCTTCCATGAGTTGGCGAAAAGTCGCCTGGGGGCTGTCAGCCCATTGGGCGACCACCAGCTTGCCAGGTTGGGCATCGATAGCCGGGTCCACCAGGATCAGCATGCCCGCACCGATGCTCAGGCCGCTGGGGGCGGTCATGGCGTCTCCCCTCACCGGGAGCCAGAAGGCGTCCCCGCGGGCGTGGTAGTCCGTCAGTTCGAAGCGGGTGGTGGCGTACGCGCCGTGCTCTTCGCGAATTTCGCACATGCCCGTCCAATCGTTGACCGGGTATCGAAAATACGGGTTGTAGGGAGGTTGCGCGGGCAGTGCCTCGGCGGTCTTTTCGCGAATCTGCAAGGCGACTTCCAGGTAGCCCAGCCCCAGTTCCGCGAGAACCCGGTTCATGTCGGCCAGGCTTGGCACACGGCGTTTGTTGAGCCAATGGCCCACCCCGCCCTGGGACATGCCCAGGCGCTCGGCCAGTTGATCCTGCGTGACCTTGCGGTCTTTCATGTTGGCTTTGACCAACGCTATCCAGTTATCCATGGTGCGTGACAATACGATGCGTATTTTTCAGGGAAATAAACAGTTTGTAGTAATCCATAAAACGACATAAATACGATACGTACTATCATCGAACATAAGGTTTTCGACACCCACCCAGAGTACCGCCCCTTATGACGACAAGCCCGCACCGCCTGCCTGAAACACCCGAAACCAGCGAATTGCTCGACATGCGCGGCAGCAGCGCCGCCCAGCGAGCCCTGGACTATTACTTGAAAGAAGATATGTCGCCATCGCCCTCGGATGACACCTTCTTTCGCGTCAAACCCGACATCAGCCACGAAGAAGCCCTGGTGCACGCCTCGGACCTGCTGCGCAGTGCTGCCGCCACCGCCTACGAATCAGCGAACAGCCATCAAGGCAATCAACGCGACCTGGCATTCTCAGTGGTGTATTTGATCGATATGGCGAAGGCGATGGTGGAGCAGTCGCTGCAGGCGCCGAAGGCTCAGGCAAGCGTGTGACGGGCGCGCAGGAAAAATATTTCTATCCCACGGATAAAAACATTTGACTTGCAAATGATAATGATTATTATTGGACTCAGCTGATCGCGAGATCAGTCGATAGACCAAGGGACCTTAGGTCGGACTCTTGGAATATCTCCTCATCAGGCTAATCACGGTTTTTGACCCGGCTCTTTGGCCGGGTCTTTTTTTTGCCAGTTTCCCTGGCATGGCTTCAGGCTAATGAAGACTGTGTGTTGCTGAATGGCGCGCATGGTAGCAAAAGACCATCGTCCAAAGAAAGCCGGTCGAAGGCTCTAGCCCAGATCTTTGAGAAATAGCGCTTGAGAATCAATCTCATAGATTCTAAGCTGCCCCAGCGTCAAGGACGACGCCCCCCCTCCTCCGCAACAATTTTGCGTCAAGATTTTGCCCGGTGCCTGTGTAATATAACCGCCACAACATTCATACCCAGGCAACCCGACTATGACCGTGGCCTTGACCTCTATCAAGATCAGCACCGACTTCGACAGTGGCAATATCCAGGTTCTGGATGCCAGCGATGCCTATCAGTTGCTGCTCGCCATCGAACCCGATACCCGCAGCGCACATTTCCAGTGGTTCCACTTCAAGGCCGAAGGCATGCACGTGGGCCATACCCACACTTTCCGCCTGAGCAACGCCAGCCATTCTTCCTATAAGCATGCGTGGAGCGGCTACAACGCTGTCGCCTCCTACGACCATATCAACTGGTTCCGCGTGCCCACGCGCTTTGATGGCGAGACCTTGCACATCAGCCTCGAAACCCGTGAGAAACACGCCTGGTTCGCCTACTTCGAACCCTACAGCCGCGAACGCCACGACTGGCTGATCGAGCAGGCCGTGACCCGCGCAGGCGCTAAATTGCTGGCCACCGGTAAAAGTGTCGAAGGCCGTGATATCCAGTTGCTACGTCGTGGCAAAGGCGGCAGCAACCGGCGCAAGGTCTGGATCATCGCCCAGCAACACCCCGGCGAACACATGGCCGAATGGTTCATGGAAGGCATCATCGAACGCCTGCAACAGGATGGCGATGCCGAGCTGAGGAAGCTCCTGGCCGTTGCCGACCTGTACCTGATCCCCAACATGAACCCTGACGGTGCCTTCCATGGCCACTTGCGCACCAACGCCATGGGCCAGGACCTCAACCGCGCGTGGCAGAGCGCCAACCAGGAAACCAGCCCGGAAGTGCTGTTCGTGCAGCAACAGATGGAAAAGCATGGCGTCGACCTGTTCCTCGACATCCATGGCGACGAGGAAATCCCCTACGTGTTCACCGCCGGTTGCGAAGGCAACCCGGGATACACCCCGCGCATCGAAGCCCTGGAAAAACACTTCCGCAGCCACCTGAGCGCGCTGACCCGTGACTTCCAGACCACCCACGGCTACACCCGCGACCTGCCGGGCGAAGCCAACATGACCTTGGCCTGCAATGCCGTCGGCGAGAAATACGATTGCCTTTCGCTGACCCTGGAAATGCCGTTCAAGGACAACGACGATGCGCCCAACCCGCACACCGGCTGGTCGGGCAAACGCTCGATGCAATTGGGTAAGGATGTGTTGAGCACGATCGCCGATATCGTGACCGTCCTGCGCTAACCCTTGCCTGGTCCGGCAAGGGTTCAATGGCAGCCTCAGTCTTTGGTACCGGTCATGCTTTGCAACACGCCATCGCGCCGAATCAGCCCGTGGAATAACGCCGCCGCCAGGTGCAAAAGCACCGTCAGGAACAGCAGGTAGGCCAGATACCCATGGGCCTTGCGTAACACCGCGAACAACGGTGCATTCGCGCCTACCAGCGCCGGCAGTTGTATCGAACTGCTCAGCATCACCGGGTCGCCCGCCGCTGAAATCATCGCCCAACCCAGCAGCGGCAGCACCAGCATCAAGGCATACAGCACCAGGTGAGACACCTTGGCCGCCAGTGTTTGCCACAACGGCAAATCGCTGGGCAGCGGTGGTTGGCGCGTGGAAAAGCGCACCACCAGCCGCACGATCACCAGCGCCAGAATCGCAATCCCCAACGGCTTGTGCAGGTGAATCAACCATTCATGCCGCTCGGACACCGACGCGGCCAACCCCGCACCGATAAACAGCATCGCGATGATCATCAGCGCCATCAACCAATGCAGCAGGCGCGCCAGGGGCGTGAAAAACCGTGGTTGGGCATTCATGGCTTCGACTCCTGAGGGGCATTGTGCAAGGGGCTGACTTCGCCAGCGCGACGCAGGTAAGAACTGGCATACGCAGCCGAACGGGCCGCCAGCAGCGGATCATTGGACGCCTCGATGCCGCTCGGCAAAATCAGCGGGTCGAAGTTGATGTCACGGCAATCCCCATCGACCTGTGGCTGGCTGCTGTCCAGCACCAGGCTGCCGACGTTGATGACCTTGTGCTCACCGGCCCAGGTCTTGCTCGCATCGTCCAGCGGGTCACCGGGGTTGGCCAGGGTCATGTTCAATTGCCAACGCAGCGGTCCTGCCGCCAGGCGTTGCACCAGGTCTTTCTCCAGAAAGTCATTGCCTGCCGGTGCGCTATCGCCGGGTGCATCCTGGCTCTGCGGTACGACGCCCCAACGCACGGCCTGGCGTTTGCCGTCGGCGTTCACCAGGTAAAACGCATTGATGCCGTTGTAGGTTTCAGTGGCATAGCTGGCCGATGGCCTGGCGGTCTTGACCCACGCCAGGAACGGCGCGGTCTCAGGGTGAGAAGCAAAAAACGCCGGCATACTCGCCGGGTTCGCCTTGCCGGTGGCCGGGTCGGGCGCGCCGGCCTTGAGCAGTTGATAGAACGCCTCGGGCGTGCCCACCGGGAACACCGGCATGCTGTTCATCCCGGTGCGCCACTGCTGGCCGTTGGCTTGGGTAAATTGCACGGCAAAACTGCGGATCGGCACGCTGCTGTCCGGTGCATAGGGGTTGCCGCTGGGCAAGGCAAATCGGCCGATGATGGGGGTTTTGGCTGCGCTGAAGACTTGGGCGCTGGAATACGCGCGCGCCTCGGCGCTGCTCTCGAAATAACCCGCGACGCACACACCCTTGGCGTGGTTGCGGCGGAACCCCGGATGCACACCGTTATTGGTTTCCAGGGCATTGACCAGTGTCGTAGGCCGCAGGCGTTGTGGGTCGAGGGTGCCGTTGACGTAGGCAAACGCCCCCGCAACAACCGCAACAACCGCACCGATGCCGACAAGTCGAGCAATCAGGCTCGCAGTACTCAGCGCAAGACGGGGTGGTGGTGAGTGATCTACCATCAGGAAACTCCAGGGCCAAGGGCCTTTGGCGGTGAACATAGGGTCGGTGCATTGAGACGAATGCCGATCCGCTCTATTCCCTGGCCTTTGATTTATTTTCGAGAAAGGGGAATAACCTTCAGCGCCGAACGTCTCTCTAGTCCCAACGTAGCGACCAGCCAGCATCCCATGCACGAACTCGACGAACAGTTACGTGAACTCATCCCCAGGCTGCGGCGCTTTGCCGTGTCCCTGACCCGTCACGCCAGCAGCGCCGACGACTTGGTGCAGTCGACCCTGGAACGGGCGATCATCCGCTGGGACGACAAACGTCTGGAAGGCGACCTGCGCGCCTGGCTGTTCTCGATCCTCTACCGGCAGTTCCTCGACGCCCATCGACGCACCCGCCGCTATGCACGCATGCTCGAATTCTTCACCGGGCGCGATGATGCCGAGCCCTCGGTCGAGCGCACGGTGATGGCCCAAGCCACCTTGCAAGCCTTCGATCAACTCAACACCGAGCAACGTGCGCTGCTGCTGTGGGTGTCGGTCGAAGGTTTGAGCTACAAGGAAGTCGCAGAAATCCTCGACGTGCCCATCGGCACCGTGATGTCGCGCCTGTCGCGGGCGCGCCAGGCCCTGCGCCAACTCAGCGATGGCGAAATCGCCAGCCCTTCCCTGCGGATACTCAAATGATCAACCTGCCCCCCAGCGAACGCGATTTGCATGCCTACGTCGATCACCAGCTCCTGGAGAGTGATCGGCGTGTGCTTGAAACCTACTTGGCGGCCCACCCCGAGGTCGCGGCCCAAGTCCACGCCTGGCAGCAGGATGCGCAATTGCTGCGCGCGGCACTGAGTGGCGTCCTGCACCAGCCGGCCAACCCTGGGCTGGACCCGATGCTGATTCGCCAGCGCGTCAAGCATCAGTCCCGCCGCCATTTCGCGACAGCGGCGGTGCTGCTGATTGCCGTCAGCCTCGGTGGCATTGGCGGCTGGCACGCCCGTGAAGCCACGCAACCGCCGCTGCTGCCCATGGCCGACGCCATGCAGGCCTACCGCCTGTTTGCCCAGGACGGCATCATGCCGGCCGACTACCGCTCTTCGGACAGCGGCACGATGCAAACCTGGCTTGATCGCTACTTCAAGCAGGCCCACCGCCTGCCGGACTTGAGCCAGGCAGGTTTCAAGCCGGTCAGCGCACGCTTGCTCACCACCGAGCAAGGCGCAGCGGCGATGGTGTTGTACGAAGACGCGCAAGGTCGACACATCAGCTTCTACATCCGCCCACCGGGCCCGGACAACGGCTTTCTGCCCCGTGGCAACCGCAGCGCTGACGGCTTACACGCCGAATACTGGTCCGGCGCCGGCTACAACTATGCGATGGTCAGCCCGGTGGATCAGCCCACCGCGCCGCTGTTGAAGTTCTAGAAACTCACGTCCAACACCACGGTATCGGTCCAGGTCTCGGCGTTGCAGGTGCACCCGGCCCTCCCAAACCCGCGCCGCCTGCTGAGCGCTTGGGCGGGTGTCTACAGGCCATGCCTTTTCGAGATGGCTGGCGGCGCCCTTCTCGATTGGTCAAAACATGGCCGGAGCTCTAAAGTAAGCGACCACCGCACCACAGAGTGACTTGCATTGGCCGTGTTTCCCCTGATCCGACGCCTGCTCGGTAAAAACCCCGGCACCCGCGTCGACGCCTCCATCCCGATGTTCTTTCAGCACAAGGCCGAGCAACAGGGCTACACCCTCAGCGCCGGCCAGGCCCAGGCGATCGCCGCCATGGCCCGCGAAACCGCGCACCTGCTGGCCGGCCAACCGACCCGCAGCCTGTACCTGCACGGCCCGGTGGGGCGCGGCAAAAGCTGGCTGCTCGATGGGTTTTTCCAGGCGTTGCCAATGGCCGAAAAACAACGCGTGCATTTCCATGACTTTTTCGCCCGCCTGCACCGGGGCATGTTCGCCCATCGTCAGCAGCCAGACGCACTGGCCACGACCCTGGATGAGCTGCTCGAGGGCTGCCGCGTACTGTGCTTCGACGAGTTCCACGTCCACGATATTGGCGATGCCATGCTGATCAGCCGGCTGTTCAAAGCCTTGTTCAAACGCGGTGTCCTGGTGCTGGTCACCTCCAACTACCCGCCCGCGGGCCTGTTGCCCAACCCCCTGTACCACCAGCGTTTCAAGCCAGTGATCGACTTGATCGCGGCGCGTATGGAGGTGTTGGAAGTCAGTTCGCCCCGCGACTTCCGCAGCCTGCCCCAGGCCCATGCCGAACAGCGCTTCACCCAGGGGCAATACGTGTGGCCGGGCACGCCGGCACAACGTGAGGCCCTTGGCTTGCCCACCGCCGATTGCCCGCCGCAGCCCCTCAGCGTCGGCGCCCGCCAGTTGACCTGCCGCCAGCGCGAAGCACACCGCATCGCTTTCACGTTCAGCGACCTGTGTGAACAACTCACTGCGGTAATGGACTACCTGCTGCTGTGCGACGACTTCGACCACTGGATCATCGATGGGCTGCCATACCTGGCGGATTGCCCGATCGCCGTGCAACAGCGCTTTATCAACCTGGTAGACGTACTCTACGACCGCGATAAGCAGTTGACCCTGATCGGCGAACAGCCCCTGGCCAAATCCCTGGAAGGCCAGGCCATCGACCTGGCCCGCACGGCCAGCCGCCTGAACCAATTGCAAACGGTCAGCCCGCAACGCGCGCCCGACCCGGTATCATGAGCGCCTTTTACGCCCTCTTGCCGAGTGACCGCGCCGTTCATGAATACCCTCGCCCAACTCAAGGCCGGCCAACTGGCCGGTATCACGCGCCTGGACCTGTCCTGCGGGCTGACTGAATTCCCCCGGGAAATCTTCGAACTGGCCGACTCCCTGGAAATCCTCAACCTCAGCGGCAACGCCCTGAGCAGCCTGCCGGATGACCTGCATCGCCTGCCGCACCTGCGCGTACTGTTCTGCTCGGACAACGCCTTTACGGAACTGCCCGAATGCCTGGGCCAGTGCGCCAAACTGAGCATGATCGGCTTCAAGGCCAACCAGATCCGCCACGTACCGGCGGCCGCGCTGCCGCCGCAGTTGCGCTGGCTGATCCTCACCGATAACCGCATCAGCCAACTGCCCGACGAACTGGGCCAGCGGCCGTTGCTGCAAAAACTGATGCTGGCCGGCAACCAACTCGCGCATTTGCCGCCGAGCCTGGCCAACTGCCAGAACCTTGAGCTGATCCGCATCGCCTCCAACCGTCTGACCCGCTTGCCCGAATGGCTGCTGACACTGCCGAGCCTGACCTGGCTGGCCTACGCTGGCAACCCGGTGGAAATGGCGGTTGACGTGGCCGACGACGACGCGACACCGGATATTCCCTGGGCGCAACTGGCGCTCGCCGACGTGCTCGGCGAAGGCGCCTCCGGAGTGATTCGCAAGGCCATGTGGCAACCTGAGGCCAAGCCCGTCGCGGTCAAACTCTATAAAGGCGCCATCACCAGCGACGGCTCGCCATTGCATGAAATGCAGGCCTGCATCGCGGCCGGGCAGCACCCCAACCTGATCAAGGTCGAAGGCCGTGTGGTGGGCCACCCCGACGGCCAGGCCGCGCTGGTGATGGACCTGATCGAACCGAGCTACCGTAACCTCGCCGCCCTGCCCAGCCTCGCGTCCTGCACCCGCGACATCTACGACCCTGCTACCCGCTTCAGCCTCGCCGTGGCATTGCGCATGGCGCGGGGCATCGCCTCGGTGGCCGCACACCTGCACCGGCACGGCATCACCCATGGTGACCTGTACGGCCACAATATCCTGTGGAATGCGGCGGGTGATTGCCTGCTGGGGGATTTTGGCGCCGCGTCATTCCATGCCACGGCAGATACCCTGGAGACCAGGGCGTTGCAGCGCATTGAAGTGCGGGCGTTCGGGGTGTTGCTCGGGGAGTTGCTGGAGCGGATCGACACGGGCTTGAGCGACGACACGCGTCAGGTGCTAGAAGGCTTGCAGGCGCGTTGCTGCCAGCCGGAGGTGTTGGCACGGCCGAGTTTCGAGGAAGTCGAAGCGCTGCTGCAATCTATCCCACACCCCTGAACCCAATGTGGGAGCAAGCCCCCTCCCACACTGGATTGCTGGTGGCAGGTAGAAAGCAGCCCGGCGGTAGATCTCGTGGATACCGCTAATCCCCTGTGGGAGATGTCGAGCTTTAGCGAGGCTTCGAAGGCGGTGGCACGGTTGGCAGGTGTGTTGGCTGACCCACCGCCATCGGGGGCAAGCCCCCTCCCACATCCAAGCCGAGCTTATTCAGCTCTCATTCAGCCTGCCAAGCCGACGAACATATCCTGCACGTCGTCATGGTTGTCCAGACCTTCGAGGAAGGCTTCGACTTCCGCCATCTGCGCGTCGGTCAAGCCGCTCACCGGGTTTTTCGAGATGTAGCCCAGCTTGGCCGACAGTACGGTGAAGCCCTGCTCCGGCAAGGCTTTTTGCACGGCGTCCAGGTCGGTGGTCTCGGTAATGAACAGGGTGGTGCCTTCTTCTTCACCTTCTTCGAAGTCCTGGGCGCCGGCTTCAATCGCGGCCATTTCCGGATCAGCGTCCGGGCTGTCCGGCGACGCTTCGATGAGGCCAACGTGGTTGAAGTCCCAGGCCACGGAACCGGAAGCCCCCAGTTGGCCCTTACGGAAGGCCACGCGGATTTCCGCCACGGTGCGGTTGATGTTGTCGGTGACGCACTCGACGATCAACGGCACCTGGTGCGGGGCGAACCCTTCGTAGGTCACGCGGTGGTACTGCACGGTTTCACCCAGCAGGCCGGCGCCTTTCTTGATGGCGCGGTCCAGGGTTTCCTTGGGCATCGAGGCCTTTTTGGCCTGTTCCACCACCAGACGCAGGTGGGCGTTGGTCGCCGTGTCGGCGCCATTGCGCGCGGCGATGGTGATCTCTTTCACCAGCTTGCCGAAGATCTTGCCCTTGGCATTGGCTGCCGCTTCTTTATGTTTGACTTTCCACTGTGCGCCCATGACTCACTCTCTTCTCGTCCATCGCGCCGAAACGTCTACTGGCCGGCGCTTTGGGGGCAGAGTTTATAGGGCAAAAACGCTCTGATCCACCAAAAACCGGCCATACCCCTCAGGTTCGCAAGGGTTTGATCGTCGTATCCTGCTCCGGCACCAAGTCCCTCATCGGCGCCAGCTCGAAGAACGCCTGGATCAAACGCAACGACCGGCGCCGCTCCATGCACCCGAGCATATGCCGGTTCAGCAGGCCCTCGCCGCGGATCGGCACCGCCTGCACGCGCGGGTCCTGGCTGACCTCCATCGACGACACCACGCCAACCCCCAATTCAGCCGCGACGGCTTCGGTCACCGCCTCGCGGCTGTCCAGTTCCAGCAACACCCTGGGTTGCACATTGGTCGCCAGGCAGGCGTCGTCGAAGGTGCGTCGGGTGATGGAGCCGGGCTCGCGCAGCACCATGATCACCTCGTTCAATTGCTCCAGGCCAATGCCCTTGGGCAGCGTCGCCCACGGGTGGCTGGCCGGTACCAACGCGCAAATCCGCGACTCGCCCAAGGGTTGCAGGTGCAAGCCATTGCGCGGCTCCACCTCAGTCAGCACCGCTACATCCACGTGCTCGGCCAGCAACGCCGCCAGGGTTTCCTGGGCATTGCCCAAGCGCAGGTTGACGGTGATGCCGGGGTAACGCGCACGCAGGCTGGCAATCATCGGCATCACCAGGTGCGGGCCGTCCGCCGCCACTTCCAGGCGCCCGGAGAGCAATTGTCGATTGGCCTCCAGCAGGGTCTGCGCCTCGTCGACCAGGCCGAAGATCGCGCGCGTGATCGCCGCCAGGCGCGCGCCCTCCTCGGTCAACTCGACCCGCCGCGCCGTGCGACGCAACAGCGGGATCTGGTAGTGCTCTTCCAGGGCCTTGATATGCCCGGTGACCGCCGGCTGGCTGATGAACAGCCGCGCTGCCGCACGGGTAAAGCTGCCCTCGCGGGCCACGGCATCGAATGCGCGCAATTGGAACAGGTTCATGGGGATTGACCTGGCTATCGGCCTGACTGATAGCTCGCATAACAACAAACAATTTGATTGATAACAAGCCAAACTGCAATTTAGGCGCCGTAGCTTCACCCCCGAACAGCTTGCAAGGACTTGAGATGAGCACTGCCGCGCCGATCCTGCTGACACCTGGCCCCTTGACCACCTCTGCCCGCACTCGCCAGGCAATGATGGTGGATTGGGGGTCATGGGATGACCGTTTCAACCAACTCACTGCCAGCACCTGCGCGCAACTGCTGGCGATCCTCAACGGTGCCGAAAGCCACCATTGCATCCCCTTGCAGGGCAGCGGCACCTTCGCCGTCGAAGCCGCCATCGGCACCCTGGTGCCCCGCGACGGCAAGGTGCTGGTGCTGATCAACGGCGCCTATGGCAAACGCCTGGCGAAGATCTGTGAAGTACTCGGCCGTACGTTCAGCACCTTTGCGACCGCCGAGGACGAACCCACTACCGCCGCCGACGTCGACCGCCTGCTGCACGCCGACCCGGCCATCACCCACGTCGCCTTGATCCACTGCGAAACCAGCACCGGCATTCTGAATCCGCTGCCGCAGATCGCCGAGGTGGTCAAACGCCACGGCAAGCGCCTGATCGTCGACGCCATGAGCTCGTTCGGCGCACTGCCGATCGATGCCCGCCAAGTGCCGTTCGAGGCGTTGATCGCCGCCTCGGGCAAATGCCTGGAGGGCGTGCCCGGCATGGGCTTTGTCTTCGCCGAAAAACAGGCGCTGGCCGCCGCCCAAGGCAACTGCCACTCCCTGGCGATGGACCTGTTCGAGCAGCACAGCTACATGGCCAAGACCGGCCAATGGCGCTTCACCCCGCCCACCCACGTGGTCGCCGCCCTGCACGAAGCGCTGCTGCACTACCACGAAGAGGGCGGCCTGCCCGCGCGCCATCAGCGCTACGCCAATAACTGCCAGGCGTTGCTCGACGGCATGGCCGAACTGGGCCTGCGCAGCTTCCTGCCGGCAGCGATCCAGGCGCCGATCATCGTCACCTTCCACGCGCCAAAAGACCCGCGCTACCAGTTCAAGGCGTTCTACGAACGGGTCAAGGCCAAGGGTTTCATTCTGTATCCCGGCAAATTGACCCAGGTCGAGACCTTCCGCGTCGGCTGCATCGGCCACGTCGATATCGCCGAGATGCAGGCGGCGGTGGCGGCAGTCGCCCAGGTGCTGCAAGAGATGGAAGTGTTGGACATTTGATTCTCCCCATGACCCACAGGATTCGACCCATGAACTATCAAACCCCCAACACCCTCCAGGCCGTCATCCTCGACTGGGCTGGCACCGTAGTCGACTTCGGTTCGTTCGCTCCCACGCAGATCTTTGTCGAAGCCTTCGCCGAGTTCGACGTGCACGTCTCGATCGAAGAAGCCCGTGGCCCGATGGGCATGGGCAAGTGGGACCATATCCGCACCCTCTGCGACCAACCGGCGGTCGCCGAGCGCTACCGCAAGGTGTTCGGCCGCACGCCCAGCGATGACGACGTCACCGCCATCTACCAGCGCTTCATGCCCTTGCAGATCGAGAAAATCGCCGCACACTCGGCCCTGATCCCCGGCGCCCTCGACACCATCGCGGCGCTGCGTGCACAGGGGATCAAGATCGGTTCCTGCTCGGGCTACCCCAAGCCAGTGATGGACAAGGTTGTCGCCCTGGCGGCCCGCAACGGCTATAGCGCCGACCACGTGGTTGCCACCGACGAAGTCCCCAATGGCCGTCCATGGCCGGCCCAGGCCCTGGCCAACGTGATCGCGCTGGGCATTGACGATGTGGCGGCCTGCGTCAAGGTCGACGACACCGTCCCGGGCATTCTCGAAGGCCGCCGCGCCGGGATGTGGACCGTGGCCCTGACCTGCTCCGGCAACGCCCTGGGCCTGACCTACGCGCAATTTCGCGCACTGGACAGCGCCACCCTGGCCAGCGAACGCACGCGCATCGAGACGCTGTTCCAAGCCTCGCGCCCGCACTACCTGATCGACACCATCAGCGACCTGCCGGCGGTGATCACGGACATCAACCAGCGCCTGGCGCGCGGTGAAATGCCGCAAGCGCACTGATCAAGGTCAACACAACGGCATTCGCGTCGGGCAAATCCGGCAAAACAGGCTTACAGTAAAAGGACTTCGTCGCCAAAGAACGGAGGTTTGCCCTGATGAGTGAGGAAGAAAGCGATGCCGTGGAAAAATTCCGATACACGCTACAGCACCATGTCGATTGCGTTGCACTGGTTGATGGTGGTGTTGCTGGCGGTGGTCTACGCCTGCATTGAGTTTCGCGGGATCTTTCCCAAAGGCAGTGGCGGGCGGGCGTTGATCGTCGAAATGCACTTCATGTTCGGCCTGACCGTGTTTGTGCTGGTGTGGCTGCGCCTGTTCGCACGCAGCCTGGGCGTTGCACCGAAGATCGTTCCGGCCCCCCCGCAATGGCAGTCCTCGCTGGCGACCCTGATGCATCTGGCGCTGTATGTGTTCATGATCGGCATGCCGATCGCCGGTTGGCTGATCGTCAGCGCCCAAGGGCATTCCGTGATGTTCTACGGGGTCGAGTTACCGCCGCTGATCGGTGAAAACAAGGACCTGGCCAAGCAGATCAAGGAATGGCACGAACTGGGCGGTTCGATCGGTTATTGGTTGATCGGGCTGCACGCGGTGGCCGGCCTTTACCACCATTACTTCATGCGCGATAACACGGTGTTGCGCATGATGCCCAAGCGCTAGGCGCCAATCCCACGACGGCCCTGCAAGCCGCCCGTATGGACGAAGATCAGGCGAGTGCCGCGACCGAAGCGTCCGGCCTCGACCTGTTGCTTCAACGCCAGCAACGCCTTGCCGGTGTACAGCGGCTCGAGCGGCACACCGCAGGCCTGTTCGGTGGCGTCGATAAAGTCGAGCAGGAGTGGGTCGACCTTGGCAAACCCACCCCGGCTGGCGTCCAGCAGTTCATATCCCTGCTGCACGATGGCCTGCACGTTTTGCGCGACACCGTGATCATCCGGCACCGCCATTGCGCCAAACACCGGATGCGCACCAGCCTCTGCCAGCACCAGGCCCGCCAGGGTGGTGCCAGTGCCCGCCGCCAGCCACCAGGCCGTGTAATCCGCCCACCCCAGGTTGCCCAACTGGGCGCGAGCCTGCTCGACCAACACGCCACACCCCGACGCCCCGCAGAGCGTGCCGCCGCCTTCGGGCACAGGATGTAAGTCCGGATACTGCTCACGCCATGGTGCCCAGAATCCAGGTTCGTGACGTGCGCGATAGCCGCCATACCCCAGCCAATGCAACTGCATGCCGAAGGCTTTCAGGTCGACCACGGTGGGGGTGTCTTGAGGATGGCCGCGCAACAGGCCGACGGTAGGGAAACCGAAGCGTTTGCCCGCCGCCGCCAGCGCGTGCAAATGGTTGGAGTGCGCTCCGCCCAGGCTGATGATTCCGTTCGCACCGGCCTGTTGCGCCTGGGCCAAGTGCCCGGTGAGCTTGAACCACTTGTTGCCGCTGATCAGCGGGTCGATGCGGTCCAGGCGCAGCACGGCCAGTTCGACCCCGTTCAGCCAGTCCAGCGGCAAGGGTTCAAGCGGCGCACAGGGAAGCCAATCGAAGGGACCCATCGGGGGAACATCTGCATGAAAAAGGGGCGGTAGTCTAACACCGCCCCGCCTCGGTTCCTTACAGCTCGGCCGCCAGGCGCGAGCCCTGGTTGATGGCGCGCTTGGCGTCCAGCTCAGCCGCCACATCGGCACCGCCGATCAAGTGCACGTGCTGGCCCGCGGCGACCAGGCCGTCCTGCAATTCGCGCAACGGATCCTGGCCGGCACAGATGACGATATTGTCCACCGCCAACAGCTGCGGCTCGCCCTCGGCGCCGATGCGGATATGCAGGCCCTCATCGTCGATCTTCAAGTATTCGACGCTGTTGAGCATCTGCACCTGCTTGTTCTTCAACCCGGTGCGGTGAATCCAGCCGGTGGTCTTGCCCAGGCCGTCGCCGACCTTGGAAGCCTTGCGTTGCAGCAGGAACACATCGCGCGCCGGTGCATGACGCTCGGGCTTGATCCCGGCCACGCCGCCACGGGCTTGCAGTTGGGTGTCGATGCCCCACTCTTTCCAGAACGCATCACGGTCCAGGCTGGTGGAGACGCCCTGGTGCACGAGGAATTCCGACACATCAAAGCCGATGCCACCGGCACCGATCACCGCGACGCGCTTGCCCACCGGCTTACGCTCAAGGATCACGTCCAGGTAGCTCAGCACCTTGGCATTGTCGATACCCGGGATCGCCGGGGTATGCGGCGCAATGCCGGTGGCCAGGATAATCTCGTCATAGCCGCCCGCCACCAGTTGCGCGACATCCACACGGGTGTTGAGGCACACCTCGACGTGGGTGGTCTGCAACTTGCGCTTGAAGTAGCGCAGGGTTTCGAAGAACTCTTCCTTGCCCGGTATGCGCTTGGCGATATTGAACTGGCCGCCGATCTCGCTGGCGGAGTCAAACAACGTGACTTGATGGCCGCGCTCAGCCGCCACGGTAGCCGCTGCCAGGCCTGCGGGGCCGGCGCCGACCACGGCGACTTTCTTGATCTGTTTTACCGGCAGGTAGTTCAGCTCGGTCTCGTAGCACGCCCGCGGGTTGACCAGGCAAGTGGTCAGCTTGCCGCCAAAGGTGTGGTCCAGGCAGGCCTGGTTGCAGCCGATACAGGTGTTGATTTCATCGGCGCGACCGGCAGCGGCCTTGTTGACGAACTCCGGGTCAGCGAGAAACGGTCGTGCCATCGAGACCATGTCGGCATCGCCTTCGGCAAGGATCTGCTCGGCAATCTCCGGGGTGTTGATGCGGTTGGTGGTGATCAGCGGAATCTGCACCGCGCCACGCAACTTGGCGGTGACTTTACTGAAGGCGCCACGGGGGACCTTGGTCGCGATGGTCGGGATACGCGCTTCGTGCCAGCCAATCCCGGTGTTGATGAGCGTGGCGCCGGCCTGCTCGATGGCCTTGGCCAACTGCACGATTTCTTCCCAGGTGCTGCCGCCTTCGACCAGGTCGAGCATCGACAGGCGGAAGATAATGATGAAGTTCGGGCCCACCGCTTCGCGCACCCGGCGCACAATCTCGACCGCCAGGCGCATGCGGTTTTCGTAGCTGCCGCCCCAACGGTCGGTACGGTGGTTGGTATGAGCGGCGAGGAACTGGTTAATGAAGTAGCCTTCGGAGCCCATGATTTCCACGCCGTCGTACGCGGCGGACTGGGCCAGCAGCGAGCAGGTGACGAAATCCTGGATCTGCTTTTCGATGCCCGCCTCGTCCAGCTCCTTGGGCTTGAACGGGTTGATCGGTGCCTGGATCGCACTCGGTGCGACCTGCTTGGGGCTGTAGGCATAACGGCCAGCGTGGAGGATCTGCATGCAGATCTTGCCGCCCGCGTCATGGACGGCCTGCGTGACGATCCTGTGCTTCTGCGCCTCCTGCTCGGTGGTCAGCTTGGCCGCGCCGGCATACACCCCGCCTTCGTCGTTCGGGCCAATGCCGCCGGTGACCATCAGGCCCACGCCGCCACGGGCGCGCTCGGCAAAATAGGCCGCCATGCGCTCGAAACCGCCCGGTTTCTCTTCCAGGCCGGTGTGCATCGAGCCCATCAGGGTACGGTTGCGCAAGGTGGTAAAACCCAGGTCCAACGGGGCCAGCAGGTGCGGGTACGCAGCAGCGGTCATGGTCAAGCTCCACAACGGATCATCACGGGGGTGTGGCAGGCTCGTAGGGCCCGTCATCGGTTTATGTCCCACAGACTAAGAGGCGAGGGATGACGGCTCAATGACTGAAACTGACAAGTTATTGATCCAAATGCACAGTGCCCCTTGGCAAGCCGGGGCATGGGCCCTACCCTAGGTGCGAACCCTGCACTTGGTCCGTTGTCTGTTCCCCCATGCGTAAACTTCTCGTTCTTACCGTCACCATGGCCCTGGTTGCCGCCATCGCCGCGTATCTGGTCTGGACCCAGGAGCGCCCCGTGGCGCATTACCTGTCCGACCTGCGCATTACCCTGGCCGTCAACGAAGGCCAGCCGGCCGACCGCGGCAATCTGCTGGGCATCCAGCCCGAGCTGTTCCCCGCTGACTACCAGAGCCTGGAACGCCTGCACCTGAAGCTGGCGGCCTACCTGCAAAAAGCCCGCGACCAGGGGCTGATCAATGAAAAGACCATCGTGGTGCTGCCGGAACACATCGGCACCTGGCTGATGCTCGGCGGTGAGAAAAACGAGCTGTACCAAGCGACCCATGTCAAAGATGCGATGAATTGGCTGTCGATCAGCAACCCGTTGCAGTTCCTGCGGGCCTGGATCAGCGCCACCGGCGATAACCGCATGGACGATGCCTACCTGCGCATGAAAGCCCCGGAGATGGCGCGCGATTACCAGGTACTGTTCGGCGGCCTGGCCAAGGAATTTGGCGTGACCCTGGTGGCCGGCTCCATCGCCCTGCCCAACCCCAGCGTCCGCCAAGGTCACTTGCAGGTCGGCCACGGTGCGCTGTACAACGCCAGCCTGGTGTTTGCCGCCGACGGTTTGCCCGTGGGCCAGCCGCAACGCCAGCTCTACCCGATCTACGATGAGCGCGGTTTTATCGAGCCGGGCGATGAAACCATCGTCAGCGTAGTCGACACCCCGGCTGGACGCCTGGGTATCCTGATCGGCAGTGACAGCTGGTACCCGGACAACTATCGCAAGCTCAACGAACAAGGCGCACAGCTGATCGCGGTGCCGGCGTTTGTCATCGGTCGCGACACCTGGGACCGCCCATGGCGTGGCTTCAAAAGTGTGTCCACCCCAGCGGAAATCAGCCTCAAGCCCGAAGAACTCAGCGAGGGCGAGGCCTGGCGCCGTCTCACCCTCATCAGCCAGCCCGCCATCAGCCAGGCCAGCGCCGGCATGAGCGTGTTCCTGCGTGGGCAGTTCTGGGACCTGGGCACTGCCGGGCACAGTTTCCTCAGCAGCAACGGGCAAATCATTGCCGACGGCGACGCCCGCGGCGCACGCCTGCTGAATATCTGGTTGTAATGCCGTGAAACCGGTGCGCCTGGGGGATCTGTCGGTGGGCTTCGTGCACACCCTGGCCGACGCAATCCACAGCCACGGCCTCGACCCGCAACCCCTGCTGCTGCAATACGGCCTTGACCCGGCACGCCTCGCCGAAGCGGGCGCGCGCTTGTCGATCCCGCGCTATATGCGCCTGGGCCATGCCGCCATCCAACTCACCGGCGACCAGGCCCTGGGCCTGCGCATGGGCCAACTCAGTCGCTTGAGCCAGGCCGGCCTGGCCGGGGTCACGGCCGCCCAGGCGCCCAACGTGCGTGAAGCGGCGCGCACCCTCACACGCTTCGAAGCGCTGTACGGTTCCAACTATCGCGGGCAATCGAGTTTTCATGAGGATGCCGAAGGCGCCTGGCTGCGCTTCTATTCCATCAGCCCCTACAACGCCTACAACCGCTTTGTGGTGGACTCGATCATCGCCGGGTGGCTGCACCAACTGTCGAGCCTGGCCCAGCAACCGGTGCAGGCACAGCGCATCGAGATTGAATTCGACGCCCCCGAGTACAGCGACCAGTACAACGTGCTGGGTGACGGCCTGGTCCACTTCGGCGCCGACATCAATCAACTGCGCCTCAGCCAGCAAACCCTGGCCCTGCGCAACCCACAGCACTGTCCAAGCACGTGGCAACTCTTGCTGCAATTGTGTGAAAGGGAATTGGAGCAGTTGACTCGCACCCGCAGCCTGCGCGAGCGCATTACCCGGTTGCTCGGGCCGATGCTCAATGGTGGCCGGGAACCCGACCTGGAAGAAGTGGCGGCACGCTTGAAGCTGCCCACCTGGACGCTACGCCGCAAACTGGCCGAAGAAGGCACTCAGTTTCGCGCAATCCTCAACGACACCCGCCGCGACCTGGCCATGACTTACATTCGCGATACGGAACTGGCGTTCGGCGAGATCGCCTATTTGCTCGGTTTTGCCTCGGCCCAAGCCTTTCAACGGGCGTTCAGGCGGTGGAACAACCAGACCCCAGGGGAATTTCGCCGCAGTCAGCGGCACTCCGCCTGAAGTCGGTCTTACAGCTCGGTGGCATCATCGGCCGGATCCAGAGGGTCCAGTTCAAAGGCCTGGTACTCCAGCAGTTCTTCCTGGTAATCGTCCATGGTGGGCTCCTTGTTTTGAATTAAAAGCGGCTGCAGACAAATGACCTGCACAGCCAGCCTAAAGTGCCGTGATGACGAAAATATGTCGACGTCATGACGCTCCTGCACTCCAAGATTAAACGTAGCAGCGTTATACGGATTTAGCACAGGAGGCTTTAAGTACAATTGCAATCATTGCAATTGCAATAATATACCGATTTCCACTAAGGTAAGGGCATTCGTCGCCAGGTGCCCTCCCTATGACCACCGCTACCGCCCGCGCCGCGCAGCTCTGTCTCGACGCCTTGAGTTGTGCGACAACGGCCTGCCGCTCACCGCTATACACCGTGATGAGCATCGCCAACACCCTGGAATCCAGCCGACAGGCCTGGGTGATCCGCGGCCAGTCCCACTCCCGGCGCGTAGATGGATGGCCCAGCTGGTTCGCACGCAATACCGGGGAAAAACCGCTGCTGTACCTGCACAGCGCCGTGTCGTCTGCGCAGTTATGCGCCTTGACGGAGGAGACGACGCAGCGCGGCATCTTGTGCAACGACATCGAAAACCACGCCTCCCCCTGGCCCAAGGGCACGCAACCATCCCTGCCGATATGGCTGGCGACCCATCCGCGCTGCACGCCCTACGACCCGGCTTCGGGCGAGGAAGCCCAGGCGATTGTGCTGGCAGGGTTGCGCACGCTGTATGTCGAAGGCCAACCGGGCTTCTATTACCTGGCGCTGCATGACCACGCAAGCGCAGTGCCCTTGAGCGCACAGGACCGTGAGGATGCGCTCAAGGGCATGTACCCGATCCAGGGCGGTCCCTCATGGGATGTGCGATTGCTCGGCGCAGGCCGGGCGCTGGAAGAAGTCGTCCAGGCGGCGCGATTGTTGGAAGAGGATTGGAAGATCACGGCCCAACTGTGGAGCTGTCCCAGCTATACGCGGTTGGCCCGTGAAGCGGCGACCACTGAACGCTGGAATCGCCTGCATCCGACGGCCCCCAAACGCAGCTGCCATTTACGCGATTGCCTGGCCGGAAATGCGGCGCCGGTCATTGCCGTCACCGGTTATCCGCAGGCAATTGTCGATCAGTTGGCGGCGTATGTGGATGCGCGGTTCGTGGCGCTGGGAGCCGGCTCGGTGCAGGCGACCGCGCCCAGTCGCTACTGGATTGCGGTATTGGCATTGAACGCCTTGGCGGAAGAAGGGCTTATTGATGCCCGGCAGGTGGACCTGGCGATAAACCGGTATGCACTGAAATGAACAGGCATGCACGCCATTGTGGGAGGGGACTTGCCCCCTCCCACATGGGATCGGCATCAAGCTTCCGACTTGCGTCGGCCACGGGTTTGAACACCTGCCGCCATCGCCATCCCGGCAGTACGCTCCAACGCCTCGGCAAACGCCTGGCGCTGCTCCGGTTCGATCTGCGACAGGAACAACTCGTCCACTGTGCTTTCGTAGATCTTCCACATTTTTTTACGCAATGCCCGGCCGGCATCGGTGATCGACGCAAATGCCGCGCGACCATCGCCGTCGGAGCGTGAACGCACCACCAGGCCGTCCTTTTCCAGGCGGTCTACCAGGCGTGTGAGGTTATAGCGCTCGATGGCCAGCACATCGGCCAACTCGTGCATGCGGCGGGTGCCTTCGGGGCCGCTTTCCAGGCCCCACAGTGCGTCGTACCAGGCGTAAGGCGGCAAGTCGGCGGCCGCCAGGCGGCGCTCGATTTCACGGATAACCGTCCTGTGGGCCCTGACAAAACGGAACCATACATCGGGCTCTTTCGACGACATGCAACACCATCCGGTGGATTTCAAGAAGGTTGCAATAGTAGCTCATCCCGCGCTAGATTCGCTCATGTAGTTGCAATTGCAATCATATTGCAACACTCCCACAAGGAGCCCACCCCTTGAAATCCGCCTACCCTGGAGCCTCACATGACCCCGAATAACACAGTCAGACGCGACGCCGATCCACAGGAAACCCGCGAGTGGCTGGAGTCCATCGAGTCGGTGCTGTCCACCGAAGGCCGCCCGCGCGCCCACTACCTGATCGACCAGTTGCTGGATTTCGACGTGGCGCGGCATGGTGACTTCTACGGGCGGGTGACCACGCCCTACATCAACACGATCCCGGTAGACCGCCAGCTGCCCTACCCCGGCAACCTGGCCATCGAACGCCGCACCAATGCGTTTATCCGCTGGAATGCCATGGCCATGGTGCTGCGTGCCGGCAAACATTCCGGTGTCGGTGGGCATATCGCCACCTATGCGTCGGCCGCCGTGCTGTATGACGTCGGCTTCGACCATTTTTTCCGTGGGCGCACCGACACGTTCGATGGCGACCTGGTGTACATCCAGGGTCACTCCTCCCCAGGCATCTACGCGCGTGCCTACCTCGAAGGCCGCATCAGCGAAGCGCAGTTGGACAACTTCCGGCGCGAGGCCGGTGGCCAGGGCTTATCGTCCTACCCTCACCCACGATTGATGCCGGACTTCTGGCAATTCCCCACCGTGTCCATGGGGCTCGGGCCGATCACCGCCGCCTACCAGGCGCGCTTTATGCGCTACCTGGAGTTGCGCGCGCTCAAGCAGCACCAGGGCCGCAAGGTCTGGGCGTTCCTCGGTGATGGCGAAATGGACCAGCCGGAATCAATGGCCGCCATTTCCCTGGCCGGGCGCGAAAAGCTCGACAACCTGATCTTCGTGGTCAACTGCAACCTGCAACGCCTGGACGGCCCGGTACGCGGCAATGCCAAGGTGATCCAGGAATTCGAAAGCCTCTACCGCGCGGCGGGCTGGAATGTGATCAAGGTGATCTGGGGCAGTGGCTGGGACGCGCTGCTGGAAAAAGACCAGAGCGGGCTGCTGCGCCAACGCATGATGGAGTGCGTGGACGGCGATTATCAGAACTACAAATCCCAGGATGGCGCCTATGTGCGCGAACATTTCTTCGGCAAATACCCAGAGTTGCTGGCACTGGTTGCAGACCTGTCCGACGAGGATATCTGGAAACTCTCACGAGGCGGTCATGACCCCGACAAGGTCTATAACGCCTATGCTGCCGCTGTGCGTCATTCCGGCCAGCCCACGGTGATCCTGGCGAAAACCGTCAAGGGTTTTGGCATGGGCGAAGCTGGCGAAGGCCAGAACATTAACCACCAACTGAAAAAAATGGGCGCCGATGCCGTCAAAGCCTTCCGCGACCGCTTCGGCCTGGAAGTGCCTGATGAGCAGTTGGCCGAAATCCCTTACCTCAAGCCAGCCGCCGAGAGCGAAGAGGCTCGCTACTTCGCCGCACGGCGCCTAGCGTTGGGCGGCTATGTGCCAGCGCGCCACACCGCCGTCGAGTCACTGCAGATTCCGGAGCTGAGCGCCTTCGCCACCCAGCTCAAAGACACCGGCGAGCGCGCCATCTCCACCACCATGGCCTTTGTGCGCATCCTCGGCACGCTGCTCAAGGATCCGCACCTGGGCAAGCGGGTCGTACCCATCGTGCCGGACGAATCACGCACCTTCGGTATGGAAAGCCTCTTCCGTCAGATAGGTATCCACTCCGCCGTCGGCCAGCTCTACACCCCACAGGACGCTGGGCAACTGAGCTACTACAAGGAGAGTAAGGACGGACAGATCATGCAGGAAGGCCTGAATGAATCTGGCGCCATTTCCTCCTGGATCGCGGCGAGTACGTCCTACAGCAACCACGCCCTGATGACCGTACCCTTCTACATTTTCTACTCGATGTTCGGCTTCCAGCGCGTCGGCGACCTGGCCTGGGCGGCTGGCGACGCACGGGCGCGCGGTTTCCTGCTGGGCGCCACGGCCGGGCGCACCACCCTGATGGGCGAAGGCTTGCAGCATGACGATGGGCATAGCCATATCCTGGCGTCAGTGATTCCCTGCTGTGTGTCGTATGACCCGACCTTTGCCTACGAGCTGGCGGTGATCATTCGCGAGGGCATGCGGCGCATGTATGTCGAGCAGGAGGATATTTACTACTACATCACCCTGCTCAACGAGAACTACCCACACCCGGCAATGCCCGAAGCCGTGGAAGAAGGCATTCTCAAGGGTTTGTATCCCCTGAGTACTCATCAGCAAGCACAGGTGCAATTGATGGGCAGTGGTTCGATCCTGCGGGAAGTGATCGCTGCAGCTGCATTGCTCGACAACGATTTCGCCGTACACAGCACCGTATGGAGTGCGCCCAGCCTGACCGAGTTGCGCCGTGATGGGCATGAAGCGGAACGCTGGAACCTGCTGCACCCGGAACGTGAACCGCGCTTGAGTTACGTCGAACAATGCCTGGCCGGACAGATGGGCCCGGTGGTGGTGGCCACTGACTACATGAAGCTCTTCGCCGACCAGATCCGCCCCTTCGTGGCAAACCGGCGCTTTGTTGCGCTGGGCACGGACGGCTTCGGGCAGTCGGATACACGGGAAACCTTGCGCGAGTTCTTCGAGGTGGACCGGCATTTCATCGTGCTGGCGGCACTGAAGGCGCTGGCCGATGACGGGTTGATCGGACGCGACAAAGTCAGTGAGGCGATCAGGCGCTACGGAATCAATGTCGACAAGACCAATCCCGTAGCGGTCTGATTTACTGTGCAGGCGTCGGCAGGGGTGGAATCGGCTCTGTCGGCGGCGGCAGGTCCGACGTGGTTGGCGCTGGTGTCGGCGCAGGTGTCGGTTCTGCCTGCGGGGCAATCGGCGCAGCCTCCGGCGCAGGTACAACCGGCTCCGAGGCGGCCGGCGCCGCGGGTGCTTCCTTCGGCGTTGGCGTTTTCTCGGCCGCTGGGGCGACCTTGGGTTCCGGTACCCCCAGGTCCGCCTTGGGCGTCTCTGGAATATGCGCCGCCTTCTTGACTTCCTGAGGCAGGAACACGTCCACCAGGGCAAAGTAGCGCTCGTAGAACTTCGGCGCCGAGACGGTCTCGCTCGCCACCTTCACCATCGAGTCATCGGTGGAGCCAATCGGCATCGACACCGAGCCCAGCACGCCCACCCCCAGGCTTGCGGAGTTATTGACCTTCTTCAGCGCATAGCGGTCCTGCAGGGCGTTGGCGAACATCGTCGAGTGGTTTTTGCCCTTGCCGTCATCGGCACACACCACGTTGAAGCTGATTTGCAGGTGAGTCTCGCCGGTCTGCTGGAAACTCTTGTTACCCACTACCAGTTTCGGATCGCTGCTGGTGATGATGTAGCCCTGGCTCAGCAGGGCACGCCGTGCGGCCTCGCACGCTGCCACGTCAGTGACCGGGTAATCCCGGGAAAACGTACCAGAGTCGTCGAAATTTTCATGTTCATAAATAGCGGTCTTGGGTGACGAGCAGCCCGCGGCGCCCGCCAGCACCAGCGCCAACCCGAGGCTACGCAAGTGAAATGATGTCGACATTGAAAATCCTGAGGAAAACAGTCAGGGCGGTATTGTGCAACAGAACGAGGCCTTGGCGCGCGCATTCCTGTCGGTAAAACGTCACAGGCCTACACATCGGTGCCTACAGGAAAAAGCCCGGCACACATATGGTCAATAAACACGCGGAGTTTGGCCGAGGCATGGCGACTTGATGGCCACAACATCCAGAAACTACCCCGGTGCTCGAGGTAGTCGTCCAGTACACGCTGTAAACGCCCCTGCTCCACGGCCTGGTTGACCATGTAGTCCGGAAGGCAAGCGATACCCAACCCCTCAAGCACCACATGGTTGAGGGACTCGATGGTGGTACTGACCAGCGGTGCGTGCAGTGTCGGCTCGGCAATGCCTGGCACCTGGCGCAATGGCCAGTTTTCCAGCTTGCCGGTGGCGCAGAACTTATGGCGCAGGCAGGCATGGCGGCTCAGGTCCTGCGGCTGCTGCGGGGTGCCATGTTGGTCGAAGTAACCGGGGGTGCCGACCAGCACCAACTGGTAATAGCCCAGATGCCGCGCCATCAAGCGCGAATCTTCCGGTTTACCGGTGCGAATCACCGCATCGAAACCCTCCTCGATCACGTCCACCATACGGTCGGAAAAATCCACATCCAATTCGATAGCCGGGTAGGCGCGCATAAAGTCGCTGAGCACCGGCATCAACAGGCCGCGCACCTGCGGCACACTGATGCGCAACTTACCCCGAGGGATGGCCCCGGCTTGCGTCAACTCCTGCTCGGCCGCCTCGACCTCGGCCAGGATGCGCCGTGAGCGCTCAAGGAACAGCGCACCCTCACTGGTCAAGGTGATACTGCGCGTGCTGCGGTGAAATAGCCTTACGCCCAGGCGCTCTTCCATGCGTGCGATGCTTTTACCCACCGCCGACGATGACACCCCCAGCACGCGACCGGCAGCCGTAAAGCTGCGAGTCTCCGCCACCTGCACAAATACCGAGAGACTGCTCAGGCTGTCCATGAACGAATCCTTGAGTATTACGGACATAGGTGTCCGATAAGTTCGGAACCTTAGCCTGTTTTTCCGTTGCTCACAGCCCCCTACTCTGCCCCCTTGCCCCTTTGCATGGATAGAGCGCTATGAGCAACAGCCCTTCACTGACCGATTGCCCAACGACAGCCCAGCCTGACGTACTACCGCTGGGCGGCTTGCTGGCCCTGGCGTGCGCCGGGTTTATCACCATCCTCACTGAAGCCATGCCCGCCGGGCTCCTGCCGCAGATGGGCGAAGGCCTCGACGTATCGCCTGCGCTCGTCGGTCAATTGGTCACTCTCTACGCGCTTGGGTCACTACTCGCGGCGATACCGTTGACGCTGCTGACCCGAGGCTGGCGTCGGCGGCCATTGTTACTGGTCGCCATCGGTGGTTTCGCGCTGGTCAACAGTGTCACGGCGCTGTCCAGTCACTATGGGCTGACCCTGGGTGCCCGCTTTTTTGCCGGGGTCTTCGCCGGCCTGCTCTGGGCGTTGTTGGCAGGCTATGCAAGCCGGATGGTTGCACCGCACTTGCAAGGCCGGGCGATCGCCGTAGCGATGCTGGGCGCACCATTGGCCTTGTCCCTGGGTGTGCCGGCCGGCACGTTCTTAGGCACCGTTGCAGGCTGGCGCCTGAGCTTTGCGATCATGACCGGGCTGACGCTGGTGCTGTTGATCTGGGCGCGCTGGCAGCTCCCTGACTTTGCCGGCGAACCGCCAGGAAAACGCTTGGGAATGCGTGAGGTCTTGACCTTACCAGGTATTCGTCCGGTGCTGTGGGTGACCTTTACCTACGTGCTCGCCCACAACATTCTCTACACCTACATCGCCCCGCTACTGGCGCCTGCCGCGATCACCGCCGATATCGACCGGGTGCTACTGGTGTTTGGCCTGGCGGCGCTGCTGAGCATCTGGTTAGCCGGCCTGTTGATTGATCGTTGGTTGCATACACTGCTGCTGATCAGTTGTGCGCTGTTTGGCTTGATAGCCGTGGCGCTGGCGTTCTGGATTAACATACCCGCCGTCATCTACGTGGCTATCGCCCTCTGGGGCCTGGCATTTGGCGGCCTGCCCGCATTGTTGCAGACCGCACTGGCCAAATTGGCAGGCGCGTCGGCGGATGCCGCGCAATCGATGCTGGTGACCGTATGGAACCTGGGGATAGCGGGCGGCGGGCTGGCCGGCGGGGTGTTGCTTGAGGGCTGGGGGGTTGCGGCGTTTCCATGGGCGGTGGTGCTGTTGATGCTACTGGCCTTGGCCGGTGCATCACAGGCTGCGCCTTCGACCTCTATCCCTTGAGTCCTCCTGAAGATAGGCCAGAAGGTGTAAACCTTATTCAGGGCGGGACACACATAAAAAAAAAGCCCCAGGTCCTTTCAGGCCGAGGGCTTTTGTTCAAACCGACATCAATACTTCTTGATATCAGCCTTGCTTTCCAACTGCTTGCGGTACGCCGCGAAGTCTTGCTGACCCACGCGGGAAGCGAGGAAGCGGCGGTATTGCGCCTTTTCTTCGTCCGATGGGGCGGCGGCTTCGTTGACACCATTCAAGCGCACGATCACCAGGCTACCGTCAGCCAGGGTCACGGTGGTGAAGGTCGGCTTGTCCTTGGCCACGGGCTTGGGCATGCGGAACAGCGCTTGCAGAACAGCTGGGTCAATCGTTTCCTGGCTACGGGTCGCCGCTTCAGTGACTTTCCAGGCCTGGCCATCGACTGGCTGGTTCAGCGGAGTCTTGCCATCACGCAAGCTGGCGATCAACTCGTCAGCGTGAGCCTTGGCAGCCGCGCTGGCGCGTTCCTTGGCCATCTGCGTACGGATCGCGGCCGCAACGCTTTCCAGCGGCAGTTGCTTAGGCTTGAGGTGCTCTTTGGCACGCAGCACGATGATGGTTTCCGGATCCAGCTCGATGGCGGTGCTGTTGGCACCCTCATCCAACACTTCCGGGCTGAATGCAGCGGTGACCACGGCACGGTTGGCCGCAATGCCTTCGCCACCTTCACGGCCAAATGGCGCGGAGGTGTGCACGGTCAGCTTGAGGTCAGAGGCTGGCTGGGCCAGGTCGGAAGCTTCGAATGCCGCATCTTCCAATTGCTTGGTCGCTTCGACGAAACGCTGCTCGACCTGCTGGGTCTTGAGTTCGCGGGTCAGCTTGTCTTTCAGGCTGGCAAATGTCGGCACTTGCGGTGCCTCGACACCCAACAGCTTGATCAGGTGCCAACCGAAGCTGCTGCGTACCGGCGCCGAGACCTGATCCTTGTTCAATGCATACAAGGCAGTCTCGAAGTCCGGATCGTAAACGCCTGGGCCGGCATAACCCAGGTCGCCACCATTGTTGGCCGAACCTGGATCCTGGGAAAACTCCTTGGCCAGGGCTTCGAACTTCTCGCCCTTGGCCAGGCGCGCCTGGATTTCCTCGATCTTGGCCTTGGCTTGCGCCTCGCTGACCTTGTCGTTGACTTCAATCAGGATGTGCGCCGCACGACGCTGTTCAGCGAGGTTGGCGGTTTCTTTCTGATAGGCAGCCTGCAGGTCTTCGTCCTTGACGGTAACCTGGTCGAAGAAGGACGACTTCTTCAGTTCCAGATAGTCGATGACTACCTGGTCCGGGGTCATGAATTCCTTGGCGTGCTGGTCATAGTAAGCCTTGACCTCGTCGTCGGTGAGCTTCACCGCCGCAGGGTTGGCCTTGATATTGACGGTGGCGAAATCGCGGGTCTGTTTTTCCAGGCGGGCAAATGCCAGTACCTCGGCGTCGGTCACAAAACCGCTGCCGGCGATGCCTGCGCGAACCTGGCCGATCAGCATTTCCTGGGTCAGCATCTGACGGAACTGCAGACGGCTGTAGCCCAGTTGACGAATCACTTGGTCAAAGCGTTCGGCACTGAATTTGCCGTCCACCTGGAATTCCGGCGTCTGCAGGATCACCTGGTCCAGTGCCGCTTCGGAGAAGCCGAACTTGGAGTCAGCCGCACCTTGCAGCAGCAGCTTGCGATCGATCAGGCCCTTGAGGGCTGCATCGCGCAGCAATTTTTCGTCCAGCAGGGAGGCATCAAAATCCTTGCCCAGCTGTTGCATGAGCTGACGACGTTGCATGTCGACGGCCTGGCTCAGTTCGGTCTGGGTGATTACTTCACCGTTGACCTTGGCCACGTCCTGCTTGGTGTTGGTCGAAGCCTGGAAAATGGCCTCGATACCGGTGAACGCCATCAATGCGACGATGATCCCGATAATGGTCTTGGCAATCCAGCCTTGTGAATTGTCCCTGATATTCTGCAGCATGCGTCCCCCAGAAACGGTTGAACTTCAAAATTAGGCAACCGTGGAGCGTGGGTAGAGTCCGGATAGAAGAAAGGCGCATCCGAGGATGCGCCTTCTCGTAACTGGCGGAGCGGACGGGGGTTTGAACCCACACCCCCGGCGTGGCGACCCAATGGATACGTGGGTCAGCTTCCGCTCCGCTGCCAGGCCAGACCTGCGTCGGACCCGGGTAGGTAAAGGCTTGATCGAAACTTAGTTAACGGCTTCTTTCAGGGCTTTACCGGCTTTGAAACCTGGTTTTTTGGCAGCAGCGATTTGCAGTGCTTTGCCAGTCTGTGGGTTACGGCCAGTGCGAGCTGGGCGGTCAGTCACAGAGAAAGTACCGAAGCCTACCAGTACCACCGAGTCGCCGGCCTTCAGAGCGCCAGTGACGGATTCGATTACTGCGTCCAGCGCACGGCCAGCAGCAGCTTTCGGGATATCAGCGGATGCGGCGATAGCATCAATCAGTTCCGACTTGTTCACTCTAAGTCCCCTTATATATCTATTGAGTATGATTCTAAGTTTTTTGGTGAAAGCAAAAACCAGTGCTGAATGGCCTACAGACACTTAAGAGCCGCTTTATAACAAGGGCTCTAAAAAGCTGTCAAGGAAGCCCCCAGGCTTTAACGCATTAATGCGTGCTAATTCTTTCCTTGGAATCAGACTCGCGTTTTTCGTCCTTCGCGACTATCTCCGGAGCCACATCCGGCAAGGGCTCCGGCGCGTATTGCAGCGCAATTTGCAGGACTTCGTCAATCCATTTAACCGGTTTAATCTGAAGATCTTGCTTGATATTGTCAGGAATTTCCTTCAAGTCGCGAACATTCTCTTCAGGAATGATCACCGTCTTGATTCCACCCCGATGTGCAGCAAGCAATTTCTCTTTCAGGCCACCGATAGCCAATACCTGGCCACGCAGGGTAATTTCCCCGGTCATGGCCACATCGGCGCGCACGGGAATGCCGGTCAGGGCCGAGACCAGGGCCGTGCACATGCCTACGCCTGCGCTAGGGCCGTCTTTAGGGGTCGCCCCTTCCGGCATGTGGATGTGAGTGTCGTGCTTCTCGTGGAAGTCCAGAGGGATCCCCAGGCTTCGGGCACGACTGCGCACCACGGTCTGGGCAGCGGTGATGGATTCGACCATCACGTCACCGAGGGAACCGGTCTTGATCAGTTGGCCCTTACCCGGGATCACCGCGGCTTCGATGGTCAGCAACTCGCCGCCCACCTGGGTCCACGCCAGGCCAGTCACCTGCCCGACCTGATCCTGCTGCTCCGCCAGGCCGTAACGGAATTTACGTACGCCCAGGAAGTGCTCCAGGGAGTCGGCGGCAACCTTCACCGAGAAACGTTTTTCCAGCGCATGTTCCTTGACCGCCTTGCGGCAAATCTTCGCAATCTGGCGCTCAAGTCCCCGCACGCCGGCCTCGCGGGTGTAGTAACGCACCAGGTCGCGAATGGCCTCGACTTCGAATTCGATCTCACCTTTCTTCAGGCCATTGGCCGAAATCTGCTTGGGCGCGAGGTATTTGACCGCGATGTTGATCTTCTCGTCCTCGGTGTAACCCGGCAGACGAATCACCTCCATCCGGTCCAGCAAAGCTGGCGGAATGTTCATGGAGTTGGAGGTGCACAGGAACATTACGTCGGACAAGTCGTAGTCGACTTCCAGGTAATGGTCGTTGAAATTGTGGTTCTGCTCGGGGTCGAGCACTTCGAGCAAGGCCGACGCCGGATCGCCACGCATGTCGCTGCCCATTTTGTCGATTTCATCGAGCAGGAACAGCGGGTTGCGCACACCCACCTTTGTCATCTTTTGAATCAATCTTCCTGGCATCGAGCCAATGTATGTGCGGCGATGACCACGGATTTCGGCCTCATCACGCACGCCACCAAGTGCCATGCGCACGAATTTACGGTTAGTGGCATTGGCAATGGACTCGGCCAGGGAGGTTTTACCCACGCCCGGAGGCCCAACCAGGCACAACACCGGACCACGAATTTTCTTCACGCGCTTTTGCACGGCGAGGTATTCGAGGATGCGCTCTTTGACTTCTTCGAGGCCGTAGTGGTCGGCGTCAAGAATGTCTTCAGCGCGGGTCAGGTCCAGACGCACTTTGGTCTGGGCCTTCCACGGCACCTGTACCAGCCAGTCGATATAGGACCGAACCACAGTGGCCTCGGCCGACATCGGCGACATTTGCTTGAGCTTGTTCAGCTCGGCATTGGCTTTGGTCAGGGCGTCTTTCGGCAGGCCAGCGGCATCGATGCGTTTTTTCAGCTCTTCGATTTCGTTGTGGCCTTCCTCGCTGTCGCCGAGCTCTTTCTGAATGGCCTTCATCTGCTCATTCAAGTAGTACTCGCGCTGGCTGCGCTCCATTTGTTTCTTCACACGACCACGGATGCGCTTCTCGACCTGCAGCAGGTCGATTTCGGCATCCAGCAGCGCCAGGACGTGCTCGACACGGGCGGACAGGTCGATGATTTCGAGAATGTCTTGCTTCTGGTCGATCTTCAGCGCCATGTGCGCGGCCATGGTGTCGACCAGGCGGCTTGGCTCATCGATGCTGTTGAGGGACGACAGGACTTCCGCCGGGACTTTCTTGCCCAGCTGCACATATTGCTCGAACTGCGAAAGCAAGCTGCGTACAAACACTTCAGATTCGCGCTCAGGGGCCTCGGCTTCATCGATCAGCGCCACTTCCGCGCGCAGGTGGCCGTCCACCTCCATGAAACGCTCCACCGCGCCGCGCTGCTCACCTTCCACCAGCACCTTGACGGTGCCATCCGGCAGCTTGAGCAGTTGCAGCACAGTCGCAACAGTACCGACGCGATACAAGGCATCTTCGCCTGGATCATCATCAGCAGGATTTTTCTGGGCCAACAGCAGGATCTGCTTGTCGCCCGTCATCGCAGCCTCGAGGGCTTCGATAGACTTCTCGCGCCCCACGAACAGCGGGATAACCATGTGCGGATAGACGACGACATCACGCAACGGCAGGAGAGGCAATTCGATGGTTGTCTTCATGATTTCGCCTCTATGACAGTTGAAAAGTAAGCTTGAAACCAAGATGGGGGCTGCATGCAAAAAAAACAAGCTTATTGCCAGCAGTTAAACGCAGGAAAACCGGTACAGCCAAAACGCGTCCTAAAAACTAAGGGGCCCCTAAAGGCCCCTTGTTTGTAAAGCAACTGCAAAACGCTTACGCGTCTGGCGCAGCCTTGGCAGCAGGCTCACTGTTTTCGTAGATATACAGTGGCTTGGACTTACCTTCAATAACGCTTTCGTCGATCACCACTTTACTCACCTCGGATTGCGAGGGGATTTCGTACATGGTGTCGAGCAACACGCCTTCGAGAATCGAGCGCAGGCCACGCGCACCGGTCTTACGCTCCAGTGCCCGCTTGGCCACCGATTTGAGTGCATCGGTACGGAACTCGAGGTCTACACCTTCCATTTCGAACAGCTTGGCATATTGCTTGGTCAGGGCGTTTTTCGGCTCGGTGAGGATCTGAATCAGAGCAGCCTCATCCAACTCGTCCAACGTGGCCAGGACCGGCAGGCGGCCAACGAATTCCGGGATCAGACCGAACTTGACCAGATCGTCAGGTTCAACTTCACGCAGGGACTCGCCCACCTTCTTGCCTTCTTCCTTGCTGCGTACCTCTGCACTGAAACCAATGCCGCCACGGGTGGAACGGTTTTGAATAACCTTTTCCAGACCGGAGAACGCACCGCCACAGATGAACAGGATGTTACGCGTATCAACCTGAAGGAATTCCTGCTGCGGATGCTTGCGGCCGCCTTGTGGCGGTACGGAAGCAACCGTGCCTTCAATCAGCTTCAACAGTGCCTGCTGAACGCCTTCACCGGAAACATCCCGGGTGATCGACGGATTGTCGGACTTGCGGGAAATCTTGTCGATTTCGTCGATGTAGACAATACCCATCTGGGCCTTCTCAACATCGTAGTCGCACTTCTGCAGCAGTTTCTGAATGATGTTCTCGACATCTTCACCCACGTAGCCAGCCTCGGTGAGGGTGGTGGCGTCGGCGATGGTGAACGGAACGTTCAGCAGGCGAGCGAGGGTTTCTGCAAGCAGGGTTTTACCCGAGCCTGTAGGTCCAATCAGCAAGATGTTGCTCTTGCCGAGTTCGACTTCGTCGCCTTTCTTGTCACGCTGGTTCAAGCGCTTGTAGTGGTTGTACACCGCTACGGCCAGAACCTTCTTTGCACGCTCTTGACCAATCACATACTGGTCAAGGATGCCGCTGATTTCTTTAGGCGAAGGCAATTTATGCGCGCTGCTTTCGGCCTGGGCTTCCTGCACCTCCTCACGGATGATGTCATTGCACAGGTCGACGCACTCGTCGCAGATAAAGACCGAGGGGCCGGCAATCAATTTGCGTACTTCATGCTGGCTTTTGCCACAGAAGGAGCAATAGAGCAGCTTGCCGTTGTCCTCGCCGTTGCGGGTGTCAGTCATTCGTTCGATCCAAATCCGATAGGCTTGCAACACAAGATGAAGGCTTATGCGGGCTTTTTCAAGCCCGCCGGTGATCGGACAAGCCGACCAGCCCTATTTTGAGCTGCTTATATTAAGCGGGGCGCTTTTCGATCACTGCGTCGATCAACCCGTAATCACGTGCCGCTTCGGCACTCATGAAATTGTCACGGTTGGTATCACGCTCGATTTCTTCCAAGGTATGCCCGCTGTGCTTGGCCATCAGCGTGTTGAGACGCTCACGAATAAAGAGGATCTCCCTGGCATGGATTTCGATATCCGATGCCTGGCCCTGGAAGCCGCCCAGTGGCTGGTGAATCATCACACGCGAGTTCGGCAGGCAGTAACGCTTGCCTTCGGCACCAGCGGTCAGCAGGAATGCGCCCATGCTGCATGCCTGGCCGATGCAGGTGGTCGACACGTTCGGCTTGATAAACTGCATGGTGTCGTAGATCGACATGCCCGCAGTCACCGAACCGCCCGGCGAGTTAATGTAAAGATGGATGTCCTTGTCCGGGTTTTCCGCTTCAAGGAACAGCAGTTGCGCACAGATCAGGTTGGCCATGTAGTCCTCTACAGGACCCACCAGAAAGATCACTCGCTCCTTGAGCAGGCGCGAGTAGATGTCGTAGGCGCGTTCGCCACGAGCGGACTGCTCGACAACCATCGGGACCAGGCCGCCTGCGGCCTGGATATCAGAGTTCTGCTGAATATAGGAATTACGGAACATGCTCTGCAGTTACTCCCAAATAGTCATGTCTTGAAAACACATAAGCCAGCGCGAGGCTGGCTTATGGTTGTATTTCGAACGAGTTGGGCAATCAGTCGGCTTGTGGTGCTTCGACCGGTTTGACTGCTTCTTCGTAAGAGACCGATTTATCGGTCACCTTAGCCTTCTGCAGAACAGTATCCACAACTTGTTCTTCCAGCACAACCGAACGTACTTCGTTCAGCTGCTGGTCATTCTTGTAGTACCAAGCCACGACCTGCTCAGGCTCCTGGTAGGCCGAAGCCATTTCCTGGATCATTTCGCGAACGCGGTCTTCGTCAGGCTTGAGGTCGAACTGCTTGACCACTTCAGCCACGATCAGGCCCAGCACGACGCGGCGCTTGGCCTGCTCTTCGAACAGCTCGGCCGGCAGTTGATCAGGCTTGATGTTGCCACCAAATTGCTGAACAGCTTGTACGCGCAGGCGATCCACTTCGTTGGACAGCAGGGCCTTAGGCACTTCGATCGGGTTGGCGGCCAGCAGACCGTCCATCACCTGATTCTTGACCTTGGACTTGATGGCCTGGCGCAGCTCGCGCTCCATGTTCTTGCGAACTTCGGTGCGGAAGCCTTCGATACCGGTTTCCTTGATACCGAATTGAGCGAAGAACTCTTCGTTCAGCTCTGGCAGCTTAGGCTCGGAAACGCTGTTGACGGTCACGGTGAACTCGGCGGCTTTGCCAGCCAGGTCCAGGTTCTGGTAGTCAGCCGGGAAAGTCAGGTTCAGGACGCGTTCTTCACCAGCCTTCGCGCCAACCAGGCCGTCTTCGAAGCCCGGGATCATGCGATTGGAGCCCAGCACCAGCTGAGTACCCTTGGCGGAGCCGCCGGCGAATACTTCGCCATCAACCTTGCCCACGAAATCGATGTTCAGCTGGTCTTCGTTCTGGGCGGCACGGTCGGCCACTTCGAAACGAGTGTTCTGCTTGCGCAGGATTTCCAGCATGTTGTCCAGGTCCGAATCGGCCACTTCAGCGCTCAGGCGCTCGATAGCGATACCGTCGAAACCGGCAACGGTGAACTCTGGGAACACTTCGAATACGGCAACGTATTCCAGGTCCTTGCCTGCTTCCAGGGACTTAGGCTCGATCGACGGCGAACCAGCCGGGTTCAGCTTTTGCTCAACAACGGCTTCGTAGAAGGAAGCCTGGATCACGTCACCTACCGCTTCCTGGCGCGCATCAGCACCAAAACGGCGCTTGATTTCGCTCATTGGCACTTTGCCTGGACGGAAGCCAGCGATCTTGGCCTTTTGGGCAGTCTGCTGCAGACGCTTGTTGACCGCAGTCTCGATGCGCTCTGCCGGCACGGTGATGCTCAGGCGGCGCTCGAGAGCAGTAGTATTTTCAACAGAAACTTGCATGGATATTCCTCGTTGCACAGACGTTAGCCGGCCGTTTCCGACCCCAGAATCAAGGGCATGCATTCTAGTGGGTCAAACTCAAGAAGTCACCCTACTGGAAACGGGTAAAAAAACAGCAGGCAATTTATCGGTACGAATGCACGAATGCAGCTCGCCCCGGTGACAAATAACAGCCAATCACGCCAGGGCTCTGCGCCAACCCTTCTATATATAGAAGAAGTCGCCGATCATCTCCCTGACAACCCGCCCCACGAACAGGACAGGCAAGCAGTGCGGCATCATCGAGATACATAAATACGACGAAACGCCCCGCTCTTGCGACCCAGCACCTACAGCCGCCGGGTACTCGAACCGCTAAAACAAAAAAGGCGCCAGACTGTTAAATCTGGCGCCTTTCGAATATGGGGTGGACGAAGGGGATCGAACCCTCGACAACGGGAGTCACAATCCCGTGCTCTACCAACTGAGCTACGCCCACCATATTGCGTTAACAAAGAAACCAAACCACTTCTTTGTTGAGCCCTACCCAGCCTGTCGGCTGCGCATGGCTTTAATTGGTGCGGATGAAGAGACTCGAACTCTTACGCCTCGCGGCGCTGGAACCTAAATCCAGTGTGTCTACCAATTCCACCACATCCGCGCTTGAAGCTCTTAAAGCAAAGGCGCCAGATGATTAATCTGGCGCCTTTCTAAATATGGGGTGGACGAAGGGGATCGAACCCTCGACAACGGGAGTCACAATCCCGTGCTCTACCAACTGAGCTACGCCCACCATATAGCGCTACTTGTGCCAAAGCTGCCTAATGGCGCACCCGGCAGGACTCGAACCTGCGACCATCCGCTTAGAAGGCGGATGCTCTATCCAGCTGAGCTACGGGCGCCTGATTAATCTGTACTCTTGGAGGATTACAAACTAAGTGCTTCCAGCCTTGCAGAACAGCAATTCTGCTCGACCTTCTTAACCAGTGCTAGGCTGTGCCCGACAAGTGCGACGAATAGTATAGAGGCCCCGGAAACCCGTCAAATCTTTTTTAAAAAAAATTCATTTTATTTAAGGGGTTAGGCCAATTTGCAGACCAAGCGCCTTTGCCCTCACGCCTTGGCGTGCGAGAATGCGCGCACTTTTCTTCCCCCTCTCGATGGTTAATCACGCGTAATGACTGCACAACTTATCGACGGCAAATCAATCGCCGCCAGCCTGCGCCAGCAGATCGCCAAACGCGTCACCGAGCGTCGCCAGCAAGGTCTGCGCACGCCGGGTCTCGCGGTGATCCTGGTCGGCAGCGATCCTGCCTCTCAGGTTTATGTCTCGCACAAGCGTAAAGACTGTGAAGAGGTCGGCTTTATCTCCAAAGCCTACGACCTGCCTGCCAACACGACTCAACAGGCCCTGACCGACCTGATTGACAGCCTCAACGACGACCCGAGCATCGACGGCGTCCTGCTGCAATTGCCGCTGCCTGAGCACCTGGACGCCTCCAAGCTGCTGGAGCGCATCCGCCCGGACAAGGACGTCGATGGCTTCCACCCGTATAACGTCGGCCGCCTCGCCCAGCGTATCCCGCTGCTGCGCCCGTGCACGCCCAAAGGCATCATGACCCTGCTCGAAAGCACCGGTGTCGACCTCTACGGCCTCGACGCCGTCATCGTCGGTGCTTCCAACATCGTCGGTCGCCCGATGGCCATGGAGCTGCTGCTGGCCGGCTGCACCGTGACCGTGACCCACCGCTTCACCAAAGACCTGGCCGGCCATGTCGGCCGCGCCGATCTGGTCGTGGTCGCCGCCGGCAAGCCAGGGCTGGTGAAAGGTGAATGGATCAAGCCAGGCGCCATCGTTATCGACGTCGGCATCAACCGCCAGGAAGACGGCAAGTTGGTCGGCGACGTGGTGTACGAAACCGCCCTGCCCCGCGCCGGCTGGATTACCCCGGTGCCAGGCGGCGTTGGCCCGATGACCCGTGCCTGCCTGCTGGAAAATACGCTGTATGCGGCGGAAACCCTGCACGCCTGACCCTCTGGCGCGCTGAACAAAAGCCCTGCCTGATCGCAGGGCTTTTGTTTTTTTGATCACCCGTCAATAAAGCTGCTCTCCTCCCCCCTCCCAAAACGCCACGGGTTGTTGAAGTCAGCCACATAAAGGACTCGCCCGAGCATCCTGCTCAATAGCCAGCCGCAATGCCGGGTTTCTCGATTCTTCGACATCCTTTTCACCCGCCATCGACGGGAACGGGCGCAACTTACCCCCACTCCTTTGAAGAACTCCATTAGGCCCGCCCGCAAGCGGGCCTTTTTTCCGCGGGTGGATACAAACCCAACCAATCATCGGCTTACAGCCTTTATTTAAAGGCTCTCTATCGTTTTCTGATCCATACTCTTAAAATGTAACGTCATTTTTCATATAACCCGTTGCAGAACGGTATTTCCTTACTTTTTAGCGAGTTCATCCGCGTGAAAATTCGTCTCTCTCTCGTCAGCCTATTGTTTGCTTTCACAGGCACCTTCGCGCAAGCCGCCGAAACCACCCTGGCGCCGCGTGACACCTCCAAACTGCAAATTGCCTCCGGCAGCGCCATGCTGGTCGACCTGCAAACCAACAAGGTGATTTATTCCAGCAACCCGGACGTGGTGGTACCCATCGCTTCCGTGAGCAAGCTGATGACCGGGTTGATCGTGCTCGAAGCCAAGCAAAACATGGACGAGTACATCGACATCAACATCAAGGACACCCCGGAAATGAAGGGTGTGTTCTCCCGGGTGAAAATCGGCAGCGAAATGCCCCGCAAAGAAATGCTGCTGATCGCCCTGATGTCCTCGGAGAACCGCGCCGCCGCCAGCCTGGCCCACCACTACCCAGGCGGCTACCCGGCCTTTATTGCAGCGATGAACGCCAAGGCCAAGGCGCTGGGCATGACCAGTACCCATTACGTCGAGCCCACCGGCCTGTCGATCCACAACGTGTCGACCGCCAGGGACCTGAGCAAGCTGCTGGCCTATGCGCGCAAATACCCGATGCTGAGCCAGCTGAGCACCACCAAGGAAAAAACCGTGGCGTTCCGCAAGCCCAACTACACCCTGGGCTTCTCCAACACCGACCACCTGATCAACCGCGCCAACTGGGACATCAAGCTGACGAAGACCGGCTTCACCAACCAGGCCGGTCACTGCCTGGTGCTGGTAACCAGCATGGGTAACCGCCCGGTGTCGCTGGTGATCCTCGACGCCTTCGGCAAATTCACCCACTTCGCCGATGCCAGCCGCATTCGCAACTGGGTCGAAACCGGCAAGAGCGGTTCGGTGCCGGATGTGGCATTGCGCTACAAAGCCGATAAGAACCTGAAGAACCGCGCCAACGCGGCAGAGGTTCGACGCTGAACCAACCCGCCAGGACAAGGTGTCACCTTGGCGGATGCCCCGACTCGCTCGGGGCATTTTTTTGTCCGATAGACACACAAAACAGATTTTTGCGGGGGAGTCGGTCGCCCCAGGCCGCTGCCTGATCTGCGGCAAAATAGCGCACGAATGCGCTTTTACTTTGCGCAGGAACTGCCGCTAAATGTTCATCCCTTTCAGTCGACGTCTTTCATGGCTAGCTTCAAACGCATAAGCCCCTGGATCGCCTGCCTTGCCGTGCTGCTCAACATGCTGGCCATGCCGCTCGGCCGTGCCCTGCAGCCGCCGGATATGGGGCTGTTGCTATGGGGCGGATTCTGCTCGGGGGGCACCTCGCAGGCATTACCTCCCAGCTTGAGCAAGCTGATCGACCCACTCCAGTCAGCCCCGTCCAGCAGCCCCATGAAACACAGCGATTGCTGTTGCGGCCATGCCGGGCTGGCGGCACTGCCCTCCGACTACTATCGACATTTCCTGCCGCGCTACGCGCTTGCCATCGCCCTCGTCAACCCTGAGCTGCCGACGCTGCACCCCAGGATTCGCTGGCCCAGCCTGAGCCCACGCGCCTCCCCCACCGCCTGGTCGACACCTGCACCCACCTAGGTGAGGTGCGCTCTTCTTTTTCACCGCCCCCTGAGGTGGTTGAACCCCTTTGAAGTGTCTTGTTTATCAGGAAGTGTGCGTTATGCCTGCTCCATTGACTTTGCCGTGCGCAAAGCGCGTTTGCGTGTCCCGATCCCTATGGCCGCTCCTGTCGGTCGGTTTGTTCGCCATCAACCCGCTGCCCCTGGTTTTGGCCGAAGCCAGTAGAACCGAAGACTCAACCCTCACCCTCGGCACCGTCACGGTCCAGGGCGCCACCGGCAGCAATGGCCCGCTGAGTACCAGCAGTGTGCTCAGCTCAGTGGATGTGCTCGGCGCCGATATCCTCGAAAAAATGCCGGTCAATTACAGCTGGGAGTTGTTCAGCCGTGCGCCGGGGGTGATGCTCACCGAATTCAACCAAGGCACCACCTCCGGCAAGATTTCCTTTCGCGGTTTTAACGGCGAAGGTGAAGTCAACGCAGTGAAGTTGCTGATCGACGGCATTCCGAGCAACAGCAACGACGGCAATATGCCGTTCATGGACATGATCTTCCCCCTGGAGCTGGACAGCATAGAAGTGGTACGCGGTACCAGCGATGCGCGCTACGGCCTGAACAACATCGCCGGTAATGTGAACATGCTGACCCGCACCGGTGGCGACTACACCAAGGCACGTATTCGCTATGGCAGCTACAACACGCAGGAGACCCAGCTCGCCAAGGGTATCGAAAGCAGCAACTGGACGCAGAATTACTTCTTCGCCTACCAGAAATCCGACGGCTACCGCGATCACGCCCAGGCAGACAAGTTTTCCATGGCCGGCAAATGGTTCTATACCCCGGACGACAACCGCTACCGTATCGGCCTGATCGCCCGTCACTACGAAACCGAGGCGCAGGAACCCGGCTACCTGAGTGAAGAGGATGCCCACCAGCACCCGACCATGACCAACAGCTACAACGCCACCGACAAAGGCACGCGGCGGATGAACCAGCTCAGCGTGCACTTCGACACTGAGCTGTCCGACACCTTGGCCTGGGCGGCGAAAACCTACGTCAACACCTTCGACGACCGGCGCTGGACGCAATATTGGCGCACCAGCGCCCAGCAAGAGCGCGATGCGTACGAAACCCAATACGGCGCCCTCACCTCCCTGACCTGGCGCCCTGAAGTCAGCTGGTTGTATGACTTCGCCCTGGAAGGCGGCGCGGACATGCAACAGCAACAGAACAAAAGCGAGCGCTACCGCACCAAGGACCGGGTCCGGCAGGCCCAAACCCGTGACCAGCAATTCGACTTCGATACCTACGGCGCCTACGTGCAGGCCGAGATCAAACCGTTCGAGTCGCTGAAGATCATCCCGGCCTATCGCGTCGATAAGATCCAGGGCGACTTCACCAACGAAATGACCGGCCTGGACTACGACATCAATGACTATGGGCTGATCAAACAACCCAAGCTCAGCGTGGTGTATTCACCGTGGGACGTTGCCAGCGTCTATGCCAACTGGGGCCGTACATTTCAGGTGGGTACCGGTGCCGCGGCCTACAAGATTCCGCCAAGGGATACGGATCTCGCGCCGTCCATCAACGAAGGCTGGGAAACCGGCATCAAGTTCACGCCCGCCGATTGGATCGACGGCCGCGTGGCTTATTGGCAACAAAAGGCCAGTGGCGAAGTCAGTCGTCGACTCAACGACCCGAGTGGTGAGTCGGATAACGTCGGCCAAACCCGGCGCTGGGGTTACGACGCGCAAGTGAACCTGCACCCGAACGAGCGTACCGATCTCTGGATGGCCTACGCCTGGCAGTACTCGAAAATACTCCAGCCCAGTTCAACCTTGCCCAACAGCAAAGGCCAGGAAATCGACCACATCCCTCATCACCTGTACAACGCCGGGGTCAGCTACAAGGCGACCCCTGCCCTGCAATTGACGGCGTGGATGAATGGCCAGACGAATTACTACCTTGAACGCGAAAATACCCGGGGGACTTACGGTGGCTACGTCCTGATGAACCTCGGCGCCAGTTACCGGGTGACCGAGTCGGTCAGTGTCGATCTGCAGCTGAAGAACCTTACCAATCGCTACTATGAATACGTCTGGTACGACCCGGACGGTGCCCAGGCTTCGCTGCATTCACCCGGTGACGGGCGGGCGTTGTATACCGGCGTCAGTGTGGATTTCTGAGGCAAGCAGTCGCTGGGGCTCAGTCAACGTTCAGGTCGGCAGGCGCAAAAACTGAACGTTGACTTCGAACCCGTCGTCTCTGCCGGCCGCGGGCGAAGCCAGGGTCATACGCGCCTTGACCCCTTGGACGATGGTCTTGGCAATGGCTAGGCCGAGCCCTGTGCCGCTGGCTTCGCTGCTGCCGCGCACAAAGCGCTCGGTCAGGCGCTGTAACACTGGTGCAGGCACAGCCGGCCCACCATTGACCACCCGCAGCAGCGCCTGGTCCGTCAGGCTGACTTCAACCGGTTGGTCCTCCGCCCCATACTTCAATGCATTCTCGATCAGGTTGCGCAGCAGAATACCGAACGCGTCCGGGTCAATCGCCGCATACACACTGCCCTGGGTAGGAAGCTGCAAGCGGATGCGCTGACCGCTGCTGCGATTCCATTCATCGACCCCATGGGCCAGCAAAGGGATCAGGTCCTGGGGCGCCTCGGACAACAGCCCGCCGCCCTCGGCCTTGGCCAACTGCATGAGCTTTTCCGACAGCCGTGCCAGCTCGCGCAATGAGTTTTCGATCTTCGTCGCACGCATGCGTAATGGACCTTCCGGCGCTTCCTGGCGCAGGCGCTGGATCTGCGCCAACGTCGCGGCCAACGGTGTGCGCAATTCATGGGCACTGTTGGCGGTGAAGCTACGCTCGGCCTCCAATGCCTTGCGCAGGCGCTCCAACAGGTGGTTGACCGCGTCGGCCAACGGGTCGATTTCTGCCGGCAACCGCGCCACGCTGATCGGCGACAAATCCCCCACCCCTCGGGCTTCCACGGCACGGCGATAGGCCAACACGCTACGCAGGCTGACGCGCACAAACAGCCAAGTGCCCAACAAGCTGATGGGGATCAACGCCAATAGCGGCAGCAACAAAGCAAACAAGGCTTCCCGCGCCGCCTCGCGGCGATGCCCCAGCGGCTCGGCGATCTCAATGAACAACGTATTGCGCAGCGCACTCGCACCATACAGCCGGTACTTTTTCGTGGTAGAGAACCCTTCGCGCGGCGAGTCGTTGAATATCTTCGGGTTGGCGTCATGGGACTGCATCAGGATCTGGCCCTGGGCATCACGCACCAGGTAGGTCAGATACTCCTTGTGCATCTTCAAGGTTGCGATGTGCTGGGCGGTGCGCGGTTCTTCGCGGTTGCTGATTTCCAGCACGGCCAGGGGCAGGATGCGTTGCGCGGTCTCTTCCAGGGCACTGTCGAACGCTTCGTTCAACTCATGTTGCACCACCAGCCAGGCGCCGACGGTCGCGCCCAGCCAGAGCAAGGTCATGCCCAGGGTCAGTCCCAGGCCAAGGCGCCTTTGCAGGCTGATCGGCGACTTCATACGGTCATCAACCGATAGCCCATGCCACGCACGGTTTCCACCAGCTCACGCCCCAGTTTTTTACGCAGGCGGCTGATGTAGACCTCGATGGTGTTGCTCTCGATTTCGGCGCCAAAGGCATACAAGCGCTCTTCGAGCTGCGACTTCGACAGCAACGCCGTAGGGCGCTGCACAAACGCCTCGAACAGCGCCCACTCGCGTGCCGTGAGGTCAATGGTGACGCCGGCGCGCTGCACGGTGCGCGCGTTCATGTCGATCTGTAATTCACCGAGCCTGATCAGGGGGTTCGGGTTGCCGCTGTAGCGGCGGGCCACCGCGGCCACACGGGCCGAGAGTTCAAACAGGTCGAACGGTTTGACCAAGTAGTCGTCGGCGCCGGCATTCAGGCCGGCGATGCGGTCGGAAATCTGGTCCTGGGCGGTGAGGATGATCACCGGGGTCACGTTGCCAGCCGAACGCTGCTGGCGCAAAAAGTCCAGCCCGCGACCGTCAGGCAACATCAGGTCCAACAGAATCAGGTCATACGGCGTGGTGCGCACACTGGCGCTCGCATGCTCCAGTCGCTGCACCCAATCGACGGCGTGGCCGTCATCGGCAATCTGTTCGCGCACCGCCTCGCCCAGCCCAGGTGCGTCCTCGACCAATAAAACGCGCATCTGGCACCTCCTCTGATGGTTGTCGTGCAGCACCCTAGCGGCCTTACCTGACGTGAATCTGAAGATTCAGCCGGTTGTCAGGAATGCCCCCTAGGGTATGCCGCACAGGCCCATCGAATCGGAGATAGATCATGAAACCCGCTTTTATTGCCAGCACCGCCCTGCTGAGCGTCCTGCTCGGCGGGTACGCCCTGGCCGATGATGACTGCCGCGAGCCGGTCAACGACTGGCAACCGCGCGAAACCTTGCGCCAGCAGGTCGAGCAGCAATACGGCTGGAGCGTGCAGCGCATCAAGGTCGACGACGGTTGCTACACGCTCAAGGCCACCGACCGCAAGGGCAATGCGATCGAAGCCAGCTACGCACCCGCCTCGCTTCGCCTGCGCAAACTGGAAATCCATTTCGGCGACAACGGCGACGCACGGGATTACCTCGACCGCCCTGGCGCTCAATGAGCCTGACGCGTTCCAAGGCTTTCAGGTTGCTGTCAGCCAGCAGGTCCAGGCTTTCGCCACAACGCTCAACCAGGACATCCCCATGAAAACACTCTTCGCTGCAACCTGCCTCGCCGGCGCCCTTGCTCTCCCGAGCCTGGCCCAGGCCCGAGAAGTCACCCTGACCACCCAGCTCAAGCCCTACAGCGGCAACGGTGCGTACCTGGCGATCTATGTCACTGACGCCAACGGCCAGTACCAGAAAACCCTTTGGGTGGCCGGCAAGAAAGCCAAGTACTACCGCCACCTGAGCGACTGGGCCCGTGGCAGCGGCATGAACCCAAGCGAGTTTGACGGGCTCAGCGGCGCCAGCGTCGGCAGCGGCGACACCCTCACCGTCAGCGTTGAACTGGCCGACACCTTGATCGATGCCGGGTATCAGATCCGTATCGACAGCGCCGTGGAAGACAAACGCGACAGCCGCGCCGACGTCAGCGTTGCCCTGACATCGAGCGGGTCGAGCAAGCCGGTCAGCGGCAACACTTACGTCGAGTCGTTTACCTACGCCCTGTAGTACTCGCCACTTCTGGAGGCTGAACATGCTTCGCCAGTTCCACTCACTGCCCGGACTGATCGCCGCCCTGCTGGTCATGATCATGGCCATCAGCGGCGCAGTGTTGTCCGTCAACCCAGCGCTGGAACGCCTGCACAGCACGTCAATCGAGGCCGGGCAGCTCAATGTCGGCCAGTTGGCCGGGCGCATCGCCCAGCATTTTCCGGGGGTGGAGCAGATTCAGCGCACCGCGTCCGGGACGTTGATCATCTACTACACCCAGGACGGCCAGGCCGCTGCGCAAACGGTCGATCCACTGACGGGCGAGGGCCTTGGCCCCTACGAACCGTCGGCCGTTTCGCGCTGGGTCAAAGACCTGCATCGCTCGCTGTTCATGGGCATCGCAGGGCATGGGGTCGCGGGTATCGGCGCGTTTTTCATGCTGATTCTTTGCGTGTCTGGCGCGCTGTTGCTGGCGCGCCGCCTGGGCGGCCTGCGCAACCTGTTGCGACCGCTGCGGGGCACGTTCAGCCAACGCTGGCATGCCGAAGTCGGGCGCCTGGCCGTGCTTGGCCTGTTGCTCTCGGCCCTGACGGGGCTCTACCTGTGCGCCACCACCTTTGGCCTGATCGCCGACGGCAGCCAGAGCGAGCCGGCCTTCCCGACCGCCATCAGCGCCGGCGTGGCGCAACCGGTGGCCAACCTGCAAGCCTTGCAGGCCACCGACCTGAATGACCTGCGCGAACTGGTGTACCCGAGCCCCGGTCACCCGCAAGACGTGTTTTCCCTGCGTACCGCTCAGGGCGATGGCTACGTGGACCCGGTCAGCGGCGCGTTGGTGTCTTATCAGGCCCATGATTCGCTGCATGACCTTTACCAATTGATCTATCAATTGCACACCGGTGAAGGCCTCTGGTGGCTGGGCTTGTTCCTTGGCCTCTGCGCCCTCAGCGTGCCCCTGATGAGCGTGACCGGCATGCTGCTCTGGTGGCGCCGCCGCAAGGCCGGCCCGCGCATTCGTCATAACAGCCCTGCCCACGCCGCCGACAGCGTGATTCTGGTGGGCAGTGAAAACAACACCACCTGGGGCTTTGCCAGCACCTTGCATGACGCGCTGCACCAGGCCGGCCATCGGGTGCATAGCGCAGCGATGAATGAATGGACAGGGGATTACCGCAGCGCGCAGCGGGTATTGATCCTGACGGCCACTCATGGCGACGGCGACGCGCCCGCCTCGGCCACACAGTTCCTCAAACGGCTGGAGCAATGCGCGATCAAACCCGGCCTGCCTTTTGCCGTACTGGGTTTTGGCGATCGACAGTTTGCGCAGTTCTGCCAATACGCCCACGTCGTGCAGGCCGCCATGGAGCAGGCCGGCGGCGTGGCGTTATTGCCACTGGAAACCATCAACCGCCAGTCCTCCCAGGAGTTCATGCGCTGGGGCCTGGACCTGGGTGAAGTCCTCGGGCAGGCGTTGAAACTGGTCCACAACCCCGAGCGACCACGTACCCATCAACTGGTACTGGCCGAATGCACTGTCTATGGCGAGCAAGTACAGGCACCGACCCACGTCCTGCGGTTCAAGGCACCCGGCGGGCTGCCGCGTTTCCAGGCCGGCGATCTGGTCGGCATCTACCCGCCGGGCAGCCCGCTGCCACGCTTTTATTCGCTGGCCAGCAGCCGCGACGATGGGGTGCTGGAGATTTGCGTGCGCAAACACGAAGGCGGGCTGTGCTCGGGTTTCCTGCATGGCCTGGCAATCGGCGCGTCGATCAAAGCCTTTATCCAACCCAACCCGCAATTTCGCCCGGCGTCGGGTGCACACCCGGTGATCCTGATTGGTGCGGGTACCGGCATTGGCCCCCTGGCCGGTTTTATTCGCAACAACAAGGCCAGGCACCCGATGCACCTGTATTGGGGTGGGCGTAACCCGGCGTCGGATTTCCTCTATGAACCGGAGCTCAACCGTTACCTGGCCGACCACCGCCTGACCACGTTACGCGCCGCGTTTTCCCAAGTGCAGGACCGCAGCTACGTGCAAGACCGGTTGATCAACGATGCCCTGACGTTGCGGCGGCTGATTGAAAAAGGCGCCCAGGTGCTGGTGTGTGGCAGTCGCGAGATGGCCAAAGGCGTGAGGCAGGCCCTGGATGAAGTACTGGTGCCACTCAACTTGAGTGTGCAAGCCCTCAAGACACAAGGACGCTACCGTGAAGATGTCTACTGATAGCCAACGCTACAGCCTCAACGGCGAGACCATGGGCACGCGCTACAGCGCCGTGTTCTATGCCGAGGCGGGCCTCGACATCGAGGCGATCAGCCGCAGCCTGGCCCAGGCCGTGGAGCGGGTGGACCAGCAAATGTCCCTCTGGAAAGCCGATTCCGACCTCAATCGCCTCAACGCCGCCCCCGAGCAGACCTGGCTGCCGGTGCCCAAGGAACTGGCCAGCGTGTTGGCGACAGCACTGCGGGTCAGCCAGCAATCCGCCGGCGCCTTCGACATCGCGGTCGGTGACCGGGTCGAGGCCTGGGGCTTTGGCCCCGGCGCCCCCACGATCACCGCACACAACGTCGACACCCTGGCGCCACGCCCCCGCCTGAGCGCCCACGCGGGGTTGACGGTGGACCTGCAACGACATCAAGTGCGCAAACACGCGCCGCTGCACCTGAACCTCAACGCGATCGCCAAAGGCTTTGGCGTCGATGAACTGGCACGCTGCCTGGACGGTTTCGGACTGACCCGCTACCTGGTCGGTATCGACGGCGAAATGCGGGCTCGAGGCGTCAAGCCGGATGCCCGACCTTGGGTCGTGGCCATTGAAAAGCCGTGCCGGGGCCGGCGGGAAGTCATGGGCGTGATGGAGCTCTGCGATGCGGCCATCGCCACCTCTGGCGACTACCGGCACTGGGTTGACCTCGAGGGGCGACAGTATGCCCACACCCTTGACCCGGCCACCGGCGCGCCCTTGCGCAATACGATCGCCGCCGTCACGGTGGTGGCCGCCTCGTGCATGCTTGCCGATGCCTGGGCCACGGCGTTGATGGTGCTCGGCGAGATCGAAGGCCCACGCCTGGCGCAGGCGCGCGGCATGGACGCGCTGTTCGTGCTGCGCGAGGGTGACCAACTCAAGGAAATATCGATTGTCGACGGCATTCTGCAGGCGCAGATTGAGAACCGTCCGATCCAAACACCGCCCACGAACACGAGTCCCGTTCAACCATGAAATTCATGCACCGGCACACCGAGTCCCATCGCAGTGATCGTATCGGCTGGCTGCGCGCCGCCGTCCTGGGGGCCAACGACGGTATCGTCTCCACCGCCAGCCTGCTGATCGGCGTCGCTGCCGCCAACGCTACCCACGCTTCGCTGCTCGTCACCGGCATGGCCGGGTTGGTGGCGGGCGCAATGTCCATGGCGGCCGGCGAATACGTTTCCGTGCATTCCCAAGCCGATACCGAGCGGGCCGACCTGTCACGGGAACGGGCGGAACTGGCGAGCAACCCGAAGGCCGAACATAGCGAGCTTGCCCACATCTACATGCACCGCGGGGTGTCGCCCGAACTGGCCCACCAGGTCGCCGATCAGTTAATGGCACACGACGCCCTGGGCGCACATGCCCGTGACGAGTTGGGCATCAGCGACGCACTCACGGCCAAACCGCTGCAAGCGGCGCTCGCCTCGGCCACCAGTTTTGTGGTCGGTGCCGCATTGCCGCTCGCGGTAACGGTGATCGCGCCGCCCCACAGCGTGGTGCCGTGGATATCCGGCATGTCCCTGCTGTTTCTGGCCAGCCTGGGCGGCGTCGCGGCCAAGGCCGGCGGAGCAAGCATCATCACCGGCGCTTGGCGAGTGACCCTGTGGGGGGCACTCGCCATGGGCGTTACGGCGATCGTAGGAGCGCTGTTTGGCGCGGTGGTGTAGGTGGCGCTTACTTTTTCTCAGCCAACACCTTGAGCGCCTGCGCCGCTGCCTGCTCCTGCCCGGCCTGGGCAGTGGCGTTGGCGGCTTCACGCCAGCGTTGTGCGTCCACGTTGGCCGGCAACTGGCTCGGGCGCTGGGTCAGGATGGCCCAGTGTCCGGCGCTCTTCCACGCCGATTCAAAATCACTGAAGCCCATCAACAGTCGCCGGTCCATGCCTGAACGCAACAACACGGTGCTCTTCTGCTGGTTAAAGCCGACGACCACCACGTAGTGCGGTTCAGACCAGAACCGGCCACTGATGCGCGCCATCACCGGGTAGCCCGCCGCCACCTGCGCCAGCACCGCGGTCAGCTTGGCATCCAGCGGGTACACCATCAGCCCGTACTCACGCGCCAGCACCTGCATGTTGCGCTCCAGATCAGCCTGCGCAGCGGGCAAGCGCAGCGGTTTATCAAGCAAGCCCGGTGTCATCACAATGCCTTGTTGCGACAGCATGCTGGCTAATGCCGTAGGACCGCTCTGATAGGCATCGCTGCGAAACGTCGGGACGCCATTGAGTTCAACGCGCTCCGGCAAGCCCGCAAGCTTCGACGGATGACCGGAACAGGCCGCCAGCCCGAGGGCACAGGCCAGCAACCAGGATGTTTTAACGTTCGACCGTAACCGCAATTTTTTACTCTCTTGATCAACTGTCGGTGAGGGGCCTGATCATAGCCCAATCGCGCCGACAGTAAACCGCGGGCAATGGCGTTCTCTATAGCCGAGAACCCCAGTAAACACGCGGTGATAGAGCAAACAAGTTGGATGGACACGACCATTGGTCAATAGCAGGCAACCGCCGGGTAGCTAGACTGTCCATTGAGAAGACTGTGTGTGCCCCCTACGGGGCGAAGGAGGCCCGAATGAGCCTTGCAACAACGATTGTCCTGTTGATCTGCGGTTGGCTGGCGGTAGCCGGCGCCATGTTGTGGGGGGTGTTGCGCATTACCCGCCGGCACCATCACCCCCACGCCAGACCCACTGCGCCCGCCAAGCCGCATAAGCGCGCGGTGCACCACGCCTAGCCAGGCATGCAATTGAAGTCCTGCGTCGCGGCGACTTCCTTACCGTGACCATCCATCAGGGATGCGCGCACAGTGGTGCCCAGGCTGGATTCCACCAGGGTGTAGTGTTCACCCGCCTTGAAGTGCTTGTACTCCACGCGGCCCTGGCAATCCTGCTGGTTATCGTCGCCCGGTTCCTCCTCATAGAGCGTCACATCCAGGCGGTGGTCCCCCGGTGGCACTTCAAAAAAGCGCCCGTCATCCACGCGTTTGCCATCCACGCGCTCGGCCATCAAGTCATTCGGGGCTTCTTCCTTCAAGCCGATCCAGGCTTCGCTCGGGTCAGCCTTGGGAATCGGGCCGGCACAGGCCGACAACAACAAGACCGCGCCCAGGGCGGGAATCAGCAGGAGTGGTTTAAGTGACAGGTTTTTCAAGTTCATGGCAGGGCTCCAAAGGACATCGATCAAGGCGCTGGACGCAGAAAAGTGACTCGCGTCCGATGGGGTACAAGCTTGAGGAGCTCGCCTTTGTAGAACAAATGAATACACATGAAACGATCTTCAGCGCATAACTAAAACTTCCTTCACCTGGCTGAAAGGTGCGTGTTAGGTGGGTCGGTCAAGACTGCCGGGGTTTGCAATCCTGCTCCCTCCGGAGGTTCACGCATGCTCGGGCTGGTAAAGACCGCACTGCAAAAGCCATACACGTTTATCGTGCTGGCCATATTTATCTGCATCGTCGGGCCCATGGCGGCCCTGCGCACCCCCACCGATGTTTTTCCCGATATTGGCATCCCCGTCGTCGCCGTGGTGTGGCAATACAACGGCCTGTCGCCGGACGCCATGGCCGGTCGGGTGATCTACACCTATGAACGCTCCTTGAGCACCACCGTCAACGACATCGAACATATCGAATCGCAATCGCTGCCCGGCATGGGCATCGTCAAGATCTTCTTCCAACCCGGCGTGGATATCCGCACCGCCAATGCCCAAGTCACGGCGGTGTCACAAACCGTACTCAAGCAAATGCCGCCGGGCATCACGCCGCCGCTGATCCTCAACTACAGCGCCTCGACGGTGCCGATCCTGCAAATGGCGTTCTCCAGCCCGACGCTGTCTGAAGCCAGGATCCGCGACCTGGTGCAGAACAATATCCGCCTGCCCTTGAGCGCCCTGCCCGGCCTGGCCATGCCCACGCCGATGGGCGGCAAACAGCGCCAGATCACCCTCGACCTCGACCCGCAGGCGCTGGCCGCCAAGGGCTTGTCGGCACAGGACGTGGGCAACGCCCTGGCGCTGCAAAACCAGATCATCCCGGTGGGCACCGCCAAGCTCGGCCCCAACGAATACACGATCCTGCTCAACAACAGCCCGAAGGCCATCGATGAGCTCAACGACCTGCCGATCAAAACGGTTGATGGCGCACTGATCACCATCGGCCAGGTGGCCCACGTGCGCGACGGCTCGCCGCCGCAGACCAATATCGTGCGCGTCGACGGCCATCGCGCGGTGCTGATGCCGGCCTTGAAAAACGGCAGCATCTCGACCCTGTCGATCATCGACGGCATCCGCCAGATGCTGCCGCGCATCAACGAAACCCTGCCGCCGTCGCTGAAGACTTCGCTGCTGGGCGACGCCTCGGTATTCGTCAAGCAATCGGTGGGCAGCGTGGCCCAGGAAGGCATCATCGCCGCGCTGCTGACCAGCGCAATGATCCTGTTGTTCCTCGGCAGCTGGCGCTCCACGCTGATCATCGCCGCATCGATTCCCCTGGCCGTGCTGTCGGCCATCGCGTTGCTGGCGGTCAGCGGGCAAACCCTTAACGTGATGACCCTCGGCGGGCTGGCGCTGGCGGTGGGGATCCTGGTGGACGACGCCACGGTGACCATCGAAAACATCAACTGGCACCTGGAACAAGGCAAGGCGGTGAAGACCGCGATCCTCGACGGCGCCGCGCAGATCGTCGGCCCGGCATTCGTCTCCCTGCTGTGCATCTGCATCGTGTTTGTGCCGATGTTTTTGCTGCAAGGCATCGCCGGTTACCTGTTCCGGCCGATGGCCCTGGCGGTGATCTTCGCCATGGCCAGTTCGTTCATCCTTTCGCGCACCCTGGTGCCCACGCTGGCAATGTTCCTGCTCAAGCCGCACACGCCGGAGCCCGGTGCGGGGCATCATCCGGAAGATGACTTCATCAACCACCACGAAGGCGAGCAGCACCGCCAACCGCGCAATGCCCTGCTGCAATCGGTGCTGAATTTCCAGCAGGGGTTCGAGCGTCACTTCTCGAATATCCGCGACACCTACCATGGCCTGCTGACCCTCGCGCTGGGCACCCGCAAGGGCTTTATCGTCGGCTTCCTGGCTTGTGTGCTGGCGTCGTTCCTGCTGCTGCCGAGCCTCGGCCAGGACTTCTTTCCCGCCACCGATGCCGGCGCATTGGCGCTGCATGTGCGCCTGCCGCTGGGCACGCGTATCGAAGAAAGCGCGGCGGCCTTCGACCGGATTGAAGCGCGGATTCGCGAAGTGATCCCCGCCGAAGAGCTGGACACCATCGTCGACAATATCGGCATTCCGCTGAGCGGCATCGACATGGCCTACAGCAGCAGCGGCACCATCGGTCCGCAGGACGGTGATATCCAGGTCAGCCTGAAAAAGGGCCACGCGCCCACCGCCGACTACGTGAAAAAACTGCGTGAGGCGCTGCCCCAGAGTTTCCCCGGCAGCCACTTCGCCTTCCTGCCGGCGGACATCAGCAGCCAGATCCTCAACTTCGGCGCGCCGGCTCCGCTGGACGTGAAAATCTCCGGGCGCAGCGATGAAGAAAACCGTGCCTATGCCGTGGAGCTTGAGCGTCGACTGCAACACGTACCCGGCATCGCCGACCTGCGTATCCAGCAGTCCACCGGCTACCCGTCGCTGCAAGTGAATGTCGACCGTATGCGCGCCAACGGCCTGGGCATTACCGAACGGGACGTGACCAACAGCATGGTCGCCTCCCTCGCCGGCAGCTCGCAAACCGCACCGACCTTCTGGCTTAACCCGGCCAATGGCGTGTCCTATTCCATCGTCGCCGCCACCCCGCAATATCGTCTCGACAGCCTGCCATCGCTGGAAGCGCTGCCGGTGACCGGTGCCGACGGCCAGTCGCAGATCCTCGGCGGCGTGGCAACCATCTCCCGCGTGCAAAGCCCGGCAGTGGTCACGCACTACAACATCGAACCGACCCTGGACCTGTACGCCAACGTGCAAGGCCGTGACCTCGGCGGCGTGGCCCGCGACGTGCAAAAAGTGCTGGACGACACCCCATCGATGCGTCCCAAGGGCGCGGTGATCAGCCTGCATGGCCAGATCGATGCGCTGCACGAAGCCTTCAGCGGCTTGAGCTTTGGCCTGCTCGGCGCAGTGGTGCTGATCTACCTGCTGATCGTGGTCAACTTCCAGTCGTGGGTCGATCCGTTCGTGATCATCACCGCATTGCCGGCGGCGCTCGCAGGGATCGTGTGGATGCTGTTCCTCACCGGGACGTCGTTGTCGGTGCCGGCATTGACCGGCGCGATCCTGTGCATGGGCGTGGCCACCGCCAACTCGATCCTGGTGGTGAGCTTCTGCCGCGAACGCCTGGCCGAGCATGGCGATGCTCTGAAGGCCGCGCTGGAAGCCGGCTATACGCGCTTTCGCCCGGTGTGCATGACGGCCCTGGCGATGATCATCGGCATGTTGCCCCTGGCCCTTTCCGAAGAACAGAACGCGCCCCTTGGCCGAGCGGTGATCGGCGGCTTGATCTGCGCCACCGTCGCCACCCTGTTATTTGTTCCCGTGGTCTTCAGCCTGGTCCACGGTCGTCACTCTACTCGCGCAGTTGCTGGAGAAAACCCACATGTCGTCTGATCACAACCCCTCGCGCAAGCGTCTGATGCTCATGGGTGTCGGCGGCCTGACCCTGGCCGCCCTGTTGGTCGCCAACGGCCTGCATGCCCGCACGATGCACGAACAATCGGTCACCGCCTGGACCGAAACCGCCGCCATCCCCCAAGTCATGGTGTTCCAGCCACAACAGAACGTGGCCGGCGACACCCTGCGCCTGCCCGCGCACCTCGAGGCCTGGAGCAAGGCGCCGATCCATGCGCGGGTCAGCGGTTACCTGAAGGACTGGAAAGTTGATATCGGCAGCCAGGTCAAGGCCGGGCAAATCCTCGCCGAGATCGACAGCCCCGACCTCGACCAGCAACTGGCACAAACCCACGCGCGCCTGGTGCAGCAACAGGCCAATGCACGCTTGGCCGAAACCACCGCCACACGCTGGCAAAACCTGCTGGGCAGCCACTCGGTGTCGCGCCAGGAAGCCGATGAAAAAACCTCCAACGCCGCGGCCGCAAAGGCCAACGCCGAGGCGGCCGCGGCCGACTATGCACGGCTATCGGCGCTGGAAAGCTACAAGACCATCCGGGCCCCCTTCGCCGGCACCATCACCGCGCGCAACACCGATATCGGCCAGTTGATCAAGGCCGATACCGACAGCGATCCGGAACTGTTCAACATCGCCGACACCCACCAATTGCGCCTCTATGTGCCGGTACCGCAGAACTATGCGGCGGTGATTCACCCAGGGCTGGAAGCCGAACTGACGGTGCCCGAGCATCCCGGCAAACACTTCAAGGCGCGCCTGATCGGCGACTCCACCGCCATCGACCGTCGCTCCGGCACCCTGCTCGCGCAGTTCGTCGCCGACAACCCCCACGGCGAACTGCTGCCCGGTGATTACGCCGAAGCCACCCTGCCGATTCCGGCGGATACCCATGGCGTCAGCATCCCGGCCAGTGCGCTGATCTTCCGTGCCCAAGGCACTCAGGTCGCGGTGCTCGATGCGCGGAACCATGTGCACCTGCAAGACATCCATATCGGCCTCGACCTCGGCGAACGCCTGGTCATCGACCAGGGCCTGAAACCCGCTGACCGCATCGTCGACAACCCGCCCGACGCCCTGCGCGAAGGCGACCCGGTGCAACTGGCCGACGCCTCCGGAGGTGCGCATGCGCCCAAGGCTTAAGCCCCTCGCGGCGTTGATGCTGCTGGCATTGCAAGGCTGCTCGATGGCGCCGACCTACCACGTGCCGTCGATCGACCTGCCGGCGAACTACCGCGAACAGACCAGCGACGGTCCATGGCACAGCGCGCAGCCGTCCGACCAACTGGCGCCGCAGTGGTGGACGCTCTACCACGAGCCGCGCCTGAATCAGCTGCAACAGCAACTGATCGAGGCCAACCCGGACCTGGCGGCAGCGCTGGCGCACTTCGATGCGTCCCAGGCGTATGCCAGCCAATTGCATGCCGGGCTGTTCCCGCAAATCACCGCCAGCGCGCAGCCGTTGCGCCAGCGCCAATCGGATTCACGGCCGCTGCGCGGGGATACGCAGCCATCGGTATACAACAGCAACACCGCCGGCTTTTCCCTGAGCTACGACCTGGACCTGTGGGGCAAAATCCGCAACCAGGTCGCGGCCGGTGATGCCCAGGCGCAAGCGTCCGGCGATGACTTGGCCGTGGCGCGCCTGAGCCTGCAACGTCAGCTGGCGACGCTGTATGTGCAGCTCAATGGGCTGGATGCACAGCGTCGGATTCTCAACCGTTCGCTGGAGGATTACAGCCAGGCCCTGCAACTGACGCGCAGCCGTTATGAAGGCCAGATCGCCTCCGAACTGGACCTGACTCGCGCGCAAAATCAACTGGCCGAAGCCAAGGCACAACTGGATGAAGTCACCGGCCAGCGCAACCTCACCGAACATGCGATCGGTGAACTGGTGGGCGTGGCGGCCAGTGACTTTACGCTGCCGCAGAGCCAACACCTGATGACCCTGCCCGGGATTCCCTCGCAGTTGCCAAGCCACCTGCTGCAACGCCGCCCGGATATTGCCGCGGCGGAACGCCGGGTGTTTGCCGCCAATGCGAATATCGGCGTGGCCAAGGCGGCGTGGTATCCGGATTTCAGTTTGACCGGGTTGATCGGGGGGCAGACGCAAGGGGTGGGCAACCTGCTGTCTGCGGGGAATCGATATTGGGCGCTGGGGCCGTTGGTGAATTTGCCGATCTTTGATGGCGGGCGCTTGAGCGCAAATGAACGCCAGGCCAAGGCCGAGTTTGAAGAGGCGTCGGCGCAGTATCGCAGCCGGGTGCTGAAGGCCGTGCGTGAGGTGGAAGATAACCTGGCGCAGCTCAGGGATTTGCAGCAGGAGGCACAGGATGAGCAAGCGGCGGCAGATGCGGCGCAGCACACCCAGTCCCTGGCGATGAACAGCTATCAGGCGGGCGCGGTGAGTTACCTGGATGTGGTGACGGCGCAGACGGCGGCATTGCAAGCCCAGCGGACATTGCAGGCGGTGCAGACGCGGCAGTTGCAGGCGAGTATCGGCTTGGTCACAGCCCTGGGCGGCGGTTGGCAGCCTGAGGCCTGACAACGCCCTCAGGCACCGTTCAGGCTAAATGCAGGAGGACAGCCAGTTCATCCGTAGCTGACCCACCGCTATCGGGGGCAAGCCCCCTCCCACACTGATGCTGTGTCAGACACATAATGTATAAACGCCGCTGAGCCCCTGTGGGAGGGGGCTCCCTCCCACACTGATCCTGTGTCAGACACATAATGTATAAACGCCGCTGAGCCCCTGTGGGAGGGGGCTCCCTCCCACACTGATCCTGTGTCAGACACATAATGTATAAACACCGCAGCCCCCCTGTGGGAGGGGGCTTGCCCCCGATAGCGCCCTTCCAGACACATCCTGCCAAAAGCCTGCCCATCAGCCTCTTGCCCTCCGATCTAGCCTCTCCAGGCACATCTTGAGAGGGCCAGGGAATGGCAGATTTACCCGCTTCACACCGCCTGCGCATCGGCCGCGTCAGCGAACCCAACCGCATCTACCTCATCACCACCAACACCCACGAACGCATACCGATATTCAACAATTTCCATCTCGGTCGCTTGGTGGTATGGCAATTTCGGTTAGCCCAGTACCAAGGGCTGGCGAACTCCCTGGCTTGGGTGGTCATGCCGGACCACTTTCATTGGATTATCGAGCTACAGAAAGGCTCGCTGGCGGATTTGATGCGGCAGGTGAAATCCAAGAGCACGCGATCCGTCAATGGCGTAAGTGGTCGCAAGGGGCGGCTCTGGCAAGAGAGCTTCCATGACCGGGCACTGCGCAAGGAAGATGACCTGGTAAAAATGGCCAGGTATGTGGTGGCGAATCCATTGCGGGCGGGGTTGGTGGAACGGATTGGCGACTACCCATTGTGGGATGCCATCTGGGTCTAACGTCAAACGCAGTTCAAAATGTGGGAGGGGGCTTGCCCCCGATAGCAGGGTGTCAGTCAACGCATGCAGTGACTGACCCACAGCTATCGGGGGCAAGCCCCCTCCCACATTTTTTTGTGCCTTTCAGGCGGCGAGTTTGCCGCTGGCGATGGCGGCTGAAGCGGCCACCATCGCGCGCAACAGCACTGCACAGCCTGCCGCCAGGTCATCCGGTGCCGCATTCTCGATTTCGTTATGGCTGATGCCGCCTTCGCACGGCACGAAGATCATCCCCGCCGGGCCCAGTTCGGCGACGAAAATCGCGTCGTGCCCTGCCCCGCTGACGATGTCCATGTTCGACAGGCCCAGGCCATTCGCCGCATCGCGCACAGCGTCCACGCAACCTTTATCGAAGTAGAGCGGCGGGAAGTCGGCGGTGGGTTCCATCTCAAAGCTCAAGCCGTGTTTGGCGCTGGTGTCCTCAATCACCTTGCGCACCTGGGCAATCATCGAATCCAACCGCGCCGGTTCCAGATGACGGAAATCCAGGGTCATGCGCACTTCACCGGGAATCACGTTGCGTGAGCCAGGATAGGCCTGCAGGCAACCGACGGTCCCGCAAGCATGCGGCTGATGCCCCAGCGCCGCCGCATTGACCGCAGCCACCACCGCCGCCGCGCCTACCAGGGCGTCCTTGCGCAGGTGCATCGGCGTCGGCCCCGCATGCGCTTCAACGCCGCGCAGTTTCAGGTCGAACCACTTCTGCCCGAGGGCGCCGAGCACCACGCCGATGGTTTTCTTCTCATCCTCAAGAATCGGCCCCTGTTCGATATGGGCTTCGAAATACGCACCGACCTTGTGCCCGCTGACGGGACGCGTACCTGCGTAGCCAATCGCATTCAGCGCATCGCCCACGCTGACGCCGTCCACATCGACCTTGGCCAAGGTATCGGCCAGGGTGAATTTTTCGGCAAACACCCCAGACCCCATCATGCACGGCGGGAAGCGCGAGCCTTCCTCGTTGGTCCACACCACCACTTCCAAGGGCGCTTCGGTTTCGAGCTTGAGGTCATTGAGCGTGCGCAGCACCTCCACCCCCGCCAGCACGCCAAAGCAGCCATCGAACTTGCCGCCTGTAGGCTGGGTGTCGATATGGCTGCCGGTCATCACCGGCGGCAAGTTGGGATTGCGCCCAGGGCGGCGCGCGAAAATATTGCCGATGCCATCAATGGTCACGGTACAGCCGGCGTCTTCGCACCATTGCACGAACAGATCGCGGGCCTTGCGATCGAGGTCGGTGAGGGCCAGGCGGCACACGCCGCCCTTGGGCGTGGCGCCGAGTTTGGCCAGGTCCATCAGCGACTGCCACAAACGGTCGCGGTTGATGTGCTGATGGGTCGATTGCAGAACGTCGAGGGCAGCGTTCATGGGGATCTCCTCAGGCTGTATTTCTTATGAATTGACTTTGACGACTACCGGGCTGATTCCGCGCTTGGCATTCAAGCCGTAATACAACAACCCGCCCAACGCCGAACCGGTAAACCAGCCGTAGCTGTAGAACCAGCTGAACGCATCGCTGCCCAACGACAGCAAGGTCAACACCACCGGCACGCCAAAGGCGACAAAGCCACTCCAGTTCCACGCCGGGTACACGTCGTCGCGGTACAAACCGGCCAGGTCCAGTTGCTGTTTGCGAGTGATGAAGTAGTCCACCACCATGATCCCGGCGATTGGCCCCAGCAAGCTCGAATAGCCCAGCAACCAGTTGGAATACACCGTCTCCAGGCTCACGTCCGAGACGATCAGCCCAAGCTTTTTCAGCAGCTCATGGGCCATCAACGCCAGCCCGACCAGGCCGGTGAGGATCACCGCCGTGGTGCGGTTGATCAGCTTGGGCGCGATGTTCTGGAAGTCGTTGGTGGGCGAGACGATGTTCGCCGCCGTGTTGGTGGACAAGGTGGCGACGATGATCAACGCCATGGCCACGGCGACCCACACCGGGCTCTGGATATGGCCGATCAAGGTGACGGGGTCGGACACGCTGACGCCCACTAATTTCACCGAGGCGGCGGTCATGATCACGCCCAGGGCCGCGAACAGGAACATGGTCAGCGGCAGGCCGAAAATCTGCCCGAGGATCTGGTCCTTCTGGCTTTTGGCATAACGACTGAAGTCAGGAATGTTCAACGACAAAGTGGCCCAGAAGCCCACCATCGCGGTAAGGCCGGCCATGAAGTAACCGGTGAGGCTGGCACCTTCGGGGCGTTTCGGTGGAATGGCCATGAGCTCGCTAAGGGAGACATTGGGCATCGCCCACACCAGCAAACCAATGCCCACCGCCACCAGCAGCGGCGCCGACAGGGTTTCCAGGCGCTTGATCGACTCGGCGCCGCGCAGCACCACCCACAAATTCAGGGTCCAGAAAATCATGAAGCCGATCACTTCACCGGTGCCGCCGAGGGACTTCCAACCGTCGAAAATCGAGCCCAGGAACAGGTGAATCGCCAACCCGCCGAACATCGTCTGGATACCGAACCAGCCACAGGCTACCAGCGCGCGTATCAGACACGGCACGTTGGAGCCGAGGATGCCGAACGACGAGCGCAGCAACACCGGGAACGGAATCCCGTACTTCGTGCCGGGGAAGGCGTTGAGGGTCAGCGGAATCAGCACCACGATATTGGCCAGCAGGATCGCCATCAGCGCCTCGCCCACCGACAAACCGAAGTACGCCGTGAGTACCCCGCCCAGGGTGTACGTGGGCACACAGATCGACATACCGACCCACAGCGCGGTGATGTGCCACTTGTTCCAAGTGCGTTCATGCACCTTGGTCGGTGCCATGTCGTGGTTGTAGCGAGGGCTGTCGAGGACGTCGGGGCCGGCGTCGAGTTCGTACAGGCCGTTGCGTTCTATGACTTGCGATCTGTTCTGTTGCATGGCCGCTCCACGGTTTTTTCGAATTATTGTTGCTCATCCCACGCTTCGCTTTACGCAGGATGGCCGGAGTACCTCGTTGACAACACGACATCACGGGCCCGGCCAGCCGCCACTGCACTCAATAATCGTGCCGACCACTGACCTTCAACCCGCACCGCTTATATAACGTGCTGATGTTAATCAGCTTTCCAATTGAGCCTGCGGTACTTGCCGCGCTACTAGGCTAAATAACGCGAAAGTTGTCCGAACCCTCAGGGCTCAATCTGGTGCATCACAATTATTTTTATTTACCGCGCCCGTCAAGCGGCATATCTCAAGCGTCTGATTTGCAATAAGAAATGTTGCTCATATTGAGAACCTGTCAAGTGCGTCAAAATGGTGAGCGCTCGCTACATTTTGGTGATTTTCAATTTTTATCCATATAAATCAACAAGTTAATATCAATATAAGCTTATAAAAAATATTCTTGCTCATTCTAAAAACTCGGGCTAGCTTCTATTCCTGTCACCGATGACAGGTTTTATGCACCCCACGGTGAACAGCATGACAACACTTAGAACTGGCACAAGCCGGTCAAGCCTTGTGAGGAACTCGACATGTCGCTGTTGATCCGTGGCGCCACCGTTATTACCCATGATGAAAGTTACCGCGCCGATGTTTTATGCGCAGGCGGTCTAATTCGCGCCATTGGCATGGACCTGGATATTCCCGCCGGCACTGAGATACTCGACGGCAGCGGCCAATACCTGATGCCCGGCGGCATTGACCCGCATACCCACATGCAATTGCCCTTCATGGGCACCGTGGCCAGTGAAGACTTTTTCAGTGGCACCGCAGCAGGCCTGGCGGGGGGCACCACCTCGATCATCGACTTTGTGATCCCCAACCCGCAGCAGTCCTTGCTGGAAGCCTTTCACCAGTGGCGCGGCTGGGCGGAAAAGTCCGCATCCGACTACGGCTTTCACGTGGCGATCACCTGGTGGAGCGAGCAGGTGCGCGAAGAAATGGCCGAGCTGGTCAGCCACCACGGCATCAATAGTTTCAAGCACTTCATGGCCTACAAGAACGCGATCATGGCCGCCGATGACACCCTGGTGGCCAGCTTCGAACGCTGCCTGGAACTGGGCGCGGTGCCCACCGTGCATGCGGAGAACGGCGAGCTGGTGTATCACCTGCAACGCAAGCTGATGGCCCAGGGCATCACCGGGCCGGAGGCCCATCCACTGTCGCGTCCCTCCCAGGTGGAAGGCGAAGCGGCCAGCCGCGCGATTCGTATCGCCGAGACCCTCGGCACGCCGTTGTACCTGGTGCACGTTTCAACCCGGGAAGCCCTGGACGAAATCACTTACGCCCGGGGCAAGGGCCAGGCGGTGTACGGCGAAGTGCTCGCCGGCCACCTGTTACTGGATGACAGCGTCTACCAGCATCCCGACTGGCACACCGCGGCCGGCTATGTGATGAGCCCGCCGTTCCGCCCACGCGGGCACCAGGAAGCGCTGTGGCATGGCCTGCAATCGGGCAACCTGCACACCACCGCCACCGACCATTGCTGCTTCTGCGCCGAACAGAAAGCCGCCGGCCGCGACGACTTCAGCAAGATCCCCAACGGCACCGCGGGGATCGAAGACCGCATGGCGCTGCTGTGGCACGAAGGGGTCAACACCGGGCGCCTGTCGATGCAGGAGTACGTCGCGCTGACCTCCACCAACACCGCGAAGATCTTCAACCTCTACCCACGCAAAGGCGCGATCCGCGTCGGCGCCGATGCCGACCTGGTGCTGTGGGACCCCGAGGGCACCCGCACCCTTTCAGCCAAGACCCACCACCAGCAAGTGGACTTCAACATCTTCGAAGGCAAGACCGTGCGCGGCGTGCCGAGCCACACCATCAGCCAGGGCAAGCTGGTCTGGGCCGATGGCGACCTGCGCGCCGAGCGCGGTGCCGGGCGCTATGTGGAACGGCCGGCGTATCCGTCGGTGTTTGAGCAGTTGAGCAAGCGGGCGGAGTATTCCAGGCCGGTGGCTGTGAAACGCTGAGCCCCCCCATGTAGGAGCGAGCTTGCTCGCGAAAAACGTTAACGAAAACGCGGGAAGCCTGATACTCAACGGCGTTCTCAGGTTTTTCGCGAGCAAGCTCGCTCCTACACATTGCGTCAGCAAATGCCCGTCAGAGGCAAAATAACCGTGAGGCCAACACCGTGATCCAGACCCTGAGCCACCTCCCCCATCCCCCAGAAGACGGGGCCACCCTCGCCAGCCATTTCACCGACCTGGCACCGCCCCTCACCGCCCGGCAAGCGCAACTGGAAGCCTCGCGCTGCCTGTATTGCTACGACGCGCCGTGCGTGAATGCGTGCCCCAGCGAGATCGATATCCCCTCGTTCATCCGCAATATCCACACCGACAACGTCCAAGGCGCAGCGCAGAAAATCCTCTCGGCCAACATCCTTGGCGGCAGTTGCGCACGCGTCTGCCCCACCGAGATCCTGTGCCAGCAAGCCTGCGTGCGTAACAACGCCGAAGAATGCGCGCCGGTGCTGATCGGCCTGTTGCAGCGCTACGCCATCGACAACGCGCACTTCAGCGAACACCCGTTCCAGCGTGCAGCGCCCACCGGCAAGCGCATCGCCGTGGTCGGCGCAGGTCCCGCAGGGCTGGCCTGCGCCCATCGCGCCGCCCTGCACGGGCATGACGTGGTGATTTTCGAAGCGCGGGAAAAGGCCGGCGGCCTGAATGAATACGGGATCGCCAAGTACAAGTTGGTGGATGACTTCGCCCAGAAGGAACTGGAGTTCCTCCTGCAAATCGGCGGCATCGAGATTCGCCACGGCCAGCGCCTGGGCGACAACCTCACCTTGAGCGAACTGCACCAGCAATTCGATGCGGTGTTCCTTGGCCTGGGCCTGGCCGCCAGCAAACACCTCGGCCTGCCCCACGAAGACGCCCCCGGCCTGCTCGCTGCCACCGACTACATCCGCGAGTTGCGCCAGGCTGACGACTTGACCCAACTGCCCCTGGCCGACCGTTGCATCGTGCTCGGCGCCGGCAATACCGCCATCGACATGGCCGTGCAAATGGCCCGCCTCGGTGCGCGCGACGTCAACCTGGTCTACCGCCGAGGCCTGGCGGACATGGGCGCGACCCAGCATGAGCAGGACATCGCCAAGGCCAATCAGGTGCGCCTGCTGACCTGGGCCCAACCCGAAAAAGTGCTGCTGGATGACCAGGGCCACGTCCGCGGCATGCGCTTCGCCCGCACCCGCCTGGAAAACGGCTGCCTGCAACCCACCGGAGAGACCTTCGAATTGGCCGCCGATGCGATCTTCAAGGCCATTGGCCAGGGCTTCGATAACGAGGCGCTGCACGACCCCCTGGCTCAACAACTGCAGCGCGTCGGCGCGCGTATCTTCGTCGATGAACAGCTGCGCACCAGCATCCCCGGCGTATATGCCGGTGGCGACTGCGTCAGCCTCGGCCAGGACCTCACCGTGCAAGCGGTACAACACGGCAAGCTGGCCGCCGAAGCCATGCACGCCCAACTCATGCTTAACGTGGAGGCTGCGTAATGGCCGATCTCTCGATTGTATTCGCCGGAATCAAGGCCCCCAACCCGTTCTGGCTGGCCTCCGCGCCGCCCACCGACAAAGCCTATAACGTGGTCCGCGCGTTTGAAGCGGGCTGGGGTGGCGTGGTCTGGAAAACCCTGGGTGAAGACCCGGCGGCGGTCAACGTGTCGTCGCGTTACTCGGCGCACTACGGCGCCAACCGCGAAGTGCTGGGCATCAACAATATCGAGCTGATCACCGACCGCTCCCTGGAGATCAACCTCAGGGAAATCACCCAGGTGAAAAAGGATTGGCCGGACCGCGCGCTGATCGTGTCGCTGATGGTGCCGTGCGTTGAAGCATCCTGGAAAAACATCCTGCCCCTGGTAGAAGCCACCGGCTGCGACGGCATCGAGCTGAACTTCGGTTGCCCCCACGGCATGCCCGAGCGCGGCATGGGCGCGGCGGTGGGCCAGGTGCCAGAGTATGTGGAACAGGTGACGCGCTGGTGCAAGACCTATTGCTCACTGCCGGTGATCGTCAAGCTCACGCCGAATATCACCGACATTCGTGTGGCGGCGCGGGCGGCCTATCGCGGCGGTGCGGACGCGGTGTCGCTGATCAACACCATCAACTCCATCACCAGCGTGGACCTGGAACGCATGGTCGCCCTGCCGATGGTCGGCACCCAGAGCACCCACGGCGGTTACTGCGGCTCGGCGGTCAAGCCGATTGCCCTGAACATGGTCGCCGAAATCGCCCGCGACCCGCAGACCCAAGGCCTGCCGATCTGCGGCATTGGTGGCATCGGCAACTGGCGCGACGCGGCGGAATTCGTCGCCCTCGGCTGCGGCGCGGTGCAGGTGTGCACGGCGGCGATGCTGCATGGGTTTCGCATTGTGGAAGAGATGAAGGATGGATTGTCACGCTGGATGGACAGTCAGGGTTACACCAGCCTGCAAGAATTTTCTGGGCGGGCGGTGGGCAACACCACGGATTGGAAGTACCTGGACATCAACTATCAGGTCATTGCCAAGATCGATCAGGAGACGTGCATTGGCTGCGGGCGTTGCCATATTGCCTGTGAAGATACGTCGCACCAGGCCATCGCCAGTTTGAAACAGGCGGACGGCACCCATCAGTACGAGGTGATCGACGACGAGTGCGTGGGTTGCAACCTGTGCCAGATCACCTGCCCGGTGGCGGATTGCATCGAGATGGTACCGGTGGACACCGGCAAGCCGTTCTTGAATTGGACGCAGGATCCGCGTAATCCCTACCGGGAGGCGGTGTAGTCCTGTAGACCGCTATCGGGGGCAAGCCCCCTCCCACATTGAGCGCATTATGTCTGAAAGAATGCGATCCACTGTGGGAGGGGGCTTGCCCCCGATGAGGCCCTCAGCCTCACCACAAGACTCAAGGCTCCAACCCAATCCCGCGCAAAATCACACTGGTCACCGTCTGGATCGCCTTCTCGAACTGCATATCCGACAACGGCTGGTGATCATTCAAAATCTTCACCTGATGATCAAAGTCGGCATAGTGCTGGGTCGATGCCCAGATCATATACAGCAGGCTCGACGGCTCCACCGGCAGGATGCGTTTGTCTTCCACCCACTGGCGAATCTTCGCCTCCTTCATCTTGGCCCAGTCGTACAGGCTTTCATCCAGCGCCTCACCGAGGGTCGGCGCGCCGTGGATGATCTCGTTGGCCCAGACTTTCGAGCCATAGGGCCGCGTGCGCGAGCGCTGCATCTTGGCGCGGATGTAGCTGCTGAGCACCACCCGCGGGTCATCGAAGGTCTCGAAGCTCAAGGCGTCCTGCTTCCACACCTCCAGCAGATCGAACAGCACGGCGCTGTACAGCTCGCTCTTGGTGCTGAAGTAATAATGCAGGTTGGAACGTGGCAGCTGCACTTCTTCAGCGATATCGGCCATGGCGGTGCTGCCATAGCCCTTTTCGGCGAAGACCTTCTCCGCCGCCAGCAGGATTTTTTCGACGTTGACCCGGCGAATTCCGATCTTGTGATTGCCCATAAGGGCTCCCTGACAACAACATGGGCTAAAGACTACCATCGGCTCTAGACCGCGGCGACAGGCCGCAATGAAAGTTCTTACCTTCACCTTCCCCACGGATATTGGATTGGTTAGGATCGCGGTCCCTATCCAGGATCATTCCCATGCCTATTCGACCTCGCGTACCCGCCGACGACCCGTTGCTGGGCGCCCTGTGGGAGCGCTCGGTACGCGCCACCCATGACTTCCTCCCCGAGGACGATATCCAGCGTCTACTGCCCCTGGTACGCGACACTTACCTGCCGATGCCTGCCCTTGATGTGTGGGTGTATGAAGATGAACAGGGTATTGCCGGTTACATCGCCACCGGCAGGAACAATGTAGAAATGCTGTTTATCGACCCCACGCGCCGTGGCCAGGGGATCGGCCGCCAGCTGCTGGACCACGCCCGTGCGCGCCACGACACCTTGACCGTCGACGTCAACGAGCAAAACCCCCAGGCTGTGGGTTTCTACCTGCACTACGGTTTTGTCCAGGTCGCGCGCTCGCCGCTGGATGGCGAAGGCAAACCGTTTCCCTTGCTGCACATGGCTTTACCGACTCCTCCCACTGAAGGTACGGAACAATGCTGATCAAGAAAACCCTAACCGCCGTCGCCCTGCTCGCCTCCCTGCTCGGCGCCTCGGCGGCGTTTGCCCACGCCCACCTCAAAAGCTCGGAGCCGGCCGCCGACAGCACCGTCGCCGCACCGAAGGACTTGCGCCTGACCTTCAGCGAAGGTGTCGAAGCCACCTTCACCAAGGTGTCCCTGAGCAAGGACGGCACCGAAGTGGCAATCAAGGGCCTGGCAACGCCAGACGCCGACAAGAAAACCCTGGTGGTGACGCCCGCCGCCCCGCTGGCGGACGGTCACTACAAAGTGGTGTGGAACGCAGTCTCGGTCGATACCCACAAGAGCAATGGCGAATACAGCTTCCAGGTCGGCCAATAACCCATGGCAACCCTGCTGGTGCTGTGCCGCTTTGTGCATTTCATCGTCGTGCTGCTGATGTTCGGGGCCTGTGTATTCAGGCCCTGGCTCCTGGGCGCTGAACCGCAGGCGGTGCTGGACCGACAAGTGTTGCGCATCACCCGTGGGCTGGCCTGGACGGCCCTCGCGTCGGGGGTGATCTGGTTACTGTTGATTACCGCCAGCATGGCCGGTTCATGGCCGGCGGCGCTGGAACTGTCGACCGTGCAGTTGGTGCTGGGCAAGACCTTTTTTGGCCAGGTGTGGATCTGGCACCTGCTGTTGAATGGGCTGCTGGTCATCGCCCTGATGACCGCGTGGAAGGCCCCGCGCCTGCCGTTGATCACGCTGCTGCTGATGACCCTGGCCCCAGTTGGCCATGGCGCCATGCTCGATGGGCTGAGCGGGCAGCTGTTGATCCTCAACCAGGTGGTGCACCTGATGTGCGTCGGCGCATGGTTGGGGGGGTTATTGCTGCTGGTATTGATCCTCAGGCAGCCACACGGTGTTGAGCTGGCGCCGGTCCTGCGTCGTTTCAGCGGCGTCGGTTATGGCCTGGTCGCGGGCTTGCTGGTGACCGGCCTGATCAATGTGCGCGTCCTCACCGGGCAGCTGTGGCCCACGCCGTTGTTCAGTGGTTTTGCGTTGATTCTATTGATCAAGGTGATGCTGGTGCTGGGTATGTTGGCGCTGGCACTGCTGAACCGGCTGCGCCTTGATCGCTGCGAACAGCGGCTGGGCAGCTTGAAGGCCAGCGTGATGCTGGAATGGCTGCTCGGTGTTTGCGCCGTCGCCGCCGTTTCACTCCTTGGCACCCTGCCTCCCATGGTCCTGGCGGGCTGAATGTGGGAGGGGCGGTGCGACGATTCGACTTGCCCCCTCCCACATTGACACTGCCCGCTCTGGATCAACCCACACGCAGTCATCGTATAACTTCTGCTTGACACCCCGCAAAAACCCCGCAAATATCCGCTCCATAGTTGTACGACGACGTATAACAAATAATAAAAACAACAAATGAAAGGGAGCATCACTGTGAGTCAATTCGCCCGCTATTCTTCCGCGCGTCTCAGTGTTATCGGTCTCGGCAGCCTGGCCTTCACCCTGCCCCTCATCGCCCAAGCCGAAGGTTTTGTCGACGACGCCAAGGCCACGCTCAACCTGCGTAACGCCTACTTCAACCGCAATTTCACCAACCCGAGCAACCCTCAGGGCAAGGCCGAAGAGTGGACGCAGAGCTTTATCCTCGACGCCAAGTCCGGCTTTACCCAAGGCACTGTCGGCTTCGGGATCGATGTGCTGGGCCTGTACTCACAAAAGCTCGACGGCGGCAAAGGTACCGGCGGCACCCAGTTGCTGCCGATCCACGATGACGGCCGCCCCGCCGACAACTTCGGGCGCCTGGGCGTGGCGTTGAAGACCAAGCTGTCGAAGACCGAATTAAAGGTGGGCGAATGGATGCCGGTGCTGCCGATCCTGCGTTCCGACGACGGCCGCTCGCTGCCACAGACCTTCCGTGGCGGTCAGGTGACGTCCAGCGAAATCGCCGGCCTGACCCTCTACGGCGGGCAGTTTCGCGGCAATAGCCCGCGCAACGACGCGAGCATGGAAGACATGTTCATGAACGGCAAAGCCGCATTCACCTCCGACCGCTTCAACTTCGGTGGCGGTGAATACAGCTTCAATGACAAGCGCACCCAGGTCGGCCTGTGGTATGCCGAACTGAGCGATATCTACCAGCAGCAATACCTCAACCTGACCCACAGCCAACCGCTGGGCGACTGGACCCTGGGCGCCAACCTCGGCTTCTTCAACGGCAAGGAAGACGGCAGCGCCCTGGCCGGCGACCTGGACAACAAGACCGTGTTCGCCCTGCTTTCGGCCAAGTACCAGGGCAACACCTTCTATGTCGGCCTGCAAAAGCTCACCGGCGACAGCGTGTGGATGCGGGTCAACGGCACCAGCGGCGGCACCCTGGCCAACGACAGCTACAACTCCAGCTACGACAACGCCAAGGAAAAATCCTGGCAGGTGCGCCATGACTTCAATTTCGTGGTGCTTGGCATTCCCGGGCTGACCATGATGAACCGCTATATCAGCGGCAGTAACGTACACACCGGGGCGATCACCGACGGCAAGGAATGGGGGCGTGAATCGGAACTGGCCTACACCGTGCAGAGCGGTGCGCTGAAGGATTTGAACGTCAAATGGCGTAACTCCACCCTGCGTCGGGATTTCAGCAATAACGAGTTCGATGAGAACCGGATCTTTATCAGCTATCCGATCTCGTTGCTGTAACCCCTGTGGCAAGCGGGCTTGCCCTAATGCCGTTCAGTTAAGGCTTTTTTGTAGGAGCGAGCTTGCTCGCGAAGAACTTACAGGCGCCGCGTTCATTCAGGAAACACGCGTTATCGTTGACGTTTTTCGCGAGCAAGAACTAGGCGT